>Ga0182737_1000018_pt1 | contig 437462 bp, 345 predicted proteins | sample eDN5th30CBELigOP_FD_128878 | JGI IMG/M metagenome (GOLD analysis project Ga0182737, IMG submission 128878) | Enriched Organic Plus compost microbial communities from Emeryville, California, USA - eDNA 5th pass 30_C BE-Lig OP (version 2) (version 2) ... | reverse complement strand
GGCTGCTCCGCAACAGTTTGGAATTATCGCGGGAAAACATAGTGCCGTTGGCAGAAGAGCTGGAAACGTTGGAATACTACCTGGCACTCCAGCGCATGCGTTACGAAGAAAAATTCGACTACCGTATTGATTATCATGATATCAATCAGGAGGAGCTGCGCGATTGGCTGATTCCTCCGATGCTCATACAGCCTTTTGTTGAGAATGCCATCGTGCATGGGATGGACGGTAAGCAGGAAAGCGGTCAAATAGACGTGCTCGTATCGTGGGGCCGCGACAGGAAGGGCTTAATGGTAACCATTACCGACAATGGGCCGGGCATCCATGCAACCGCTGACGCTTATCGCGAGACACCTAAGAAAAAATCCCTTTCGACAGCTATCAGTAGGGAACGCTTGGAAATATTCAAGAAAGAGCAAGGTGTGGCTTTTGGCGTGACGGTTGTTGACCGGAGTATTCTCCCGGGCAATAAACGGGGAACTTTAGTGAAATTGTCGATTCCTGTTTTTCGAGAGTTTTGAGGGGTGGCTGATGAGGATTTGACCCGGATATTGGGGGCAATAGCCTATAAAGCCATATTGTTTTAATAAAAAAAGGAAAGTCTATAGTTCGACTTTCCTTTATAAGTAGCGGGGATTGGACTCGAACCAATGACCTTCGGGTTATGAGCCCGACGAGCTACCAACTGCTCCACCCCGCACTGTGTTTTTCAATTCTCTTTCCGAATTGGACTGCAAAGATATAATTTGTTTCTTTGCAAAGCAAATAAGATTGAAAAAAATGCCCTATAAAGCAGGTTTTGTCAGTATTGTCGGGAAGCCCAATGCAGGTAAGTCTACCCTAATGAACGCGTTAGTTGGTGAAAAGATGTCGATCATCACGCCTAAAGCCCAAACCACCCGGCATCGCATTATCGGGATTGTCAACGAGGCCGAATATCAAATTGTTTTTTCAGACACGCCGGGAGTAATCAAACCAACCTATACGTTGCAGACATCCATGATGAGTGCGGTGCAAGGGTCATTGGTCGATGCCGATATCATCTTGCTGGTTACCGATATACACGAACGGTATGATGAGAGCGACATCATCGACAAGCTGAAGAAAACTGATTCGCCGGTGGCGGTATTGATTAACAAAATCGACAAGTCCACGGCAGCCGAGGTGAATACCAAGATTGATTATTGGCAAAAGACGGTATCCCCTAAGGCAACCCTGGCTATCTCTGCGCTACACGACCACAACATCCAGGCGGTGATGCAGTTTATTCTCGATTATTTGCCCGAGCACCCGCCATATTACGAGAAGGACGCGCTCACTGACAAAAATGAGCGTTTCTTTGTGTCGGAAATTATCCGTGAGAAAGTGTTCAAACTGTATGAAAAGGAGATTCCATATAGCACGGAGGTAGTCATCACCGCATTCAAAGAGGAGCAGTATATTACACGCATAAGCGGAGAGATCATTGTCGAACGTGACTCCCAAAAAAACATCATCATTGGCAAGGGCGGCAGTATGATCAAGAAAGTGGGTACTTATGCACGGCAAGACATCGAGGAGTTTCTGAAAAGGAAAGTCTTTTTGGAGCTTTTCGTGAAAGTGATCCCCGATTGGCGGAAAAAAGACAATTACCTGAAGCGGTTCGGTTATGAGCGATAGGTCTGCCGAAAAATAAGCGATGCCTGGTGCTTAGTTATCAAATAATTAATTATCTTTGCAGCCCCGCAGCACAAGGCTACCGGGAACTATGTTGAATACATAATAATTAAAAGAATGGCAGTTAAAATTAGATTGCAAAGACACGGTAAAAAGGGGAGACCTTTCTACCACGTAGTAGTAGCCGATTCGCGCTCACCGCGTGACGGTAAATTCATTGAGCGTATCGGCTCTTATAACCCCAACACAAATCCGGCTACCATCGATTTGAATTTCGATAAGGCACTTGATTGGCTGGATAAGGGTGCGCAGCCCACGGATACTACCCGTGCGATTTTATCGTATAAGGGCGTCCTTTACAAAAAACATTTGTTAGGTGGTGTGAAAAAAGGTGCTTTTGATGAAGCTGCTGCTGATGCCAAATTTGAAGAATGGCTGAAAGCCAAAGAGGCAAAAATACAAGGCAAGGAGGAGAACGTGGCACAAAGCAAGGAAGAAGCCAGAAAAACGGCCTTAGCAGCTGAAGCGAAACGGAAAGCAGCAGTTGCAGCTGCGGTAGCTGCAAAAAACACGCCGCCAGCGGAAGAGCCTGCTGAAGAAGCCGAAGAAGTAACGACCGAAGCCTCTGCTGCAGAAGCAACCGAGCCCGCAGTGGAAGAAGTGGCTGAAACGGCAGCTCCTGAGGCAGAAGCGACAGAAGCTGCTGCCGAATCCGAAGCTGCTACCGACGAGGCTGCTGCCGACGAAGAGAAGAAAGCTGAAGAATAGCAAGATTTGCTCATCCAGCACGGAAGAAGCCGCTCAGGAGGGAAGCCAAACCCATCCCGAGCGGCTTTGTTTTTGATCAATAATGTCAAATTAACTGCATTGCGAAATGGAAATAACCGATCACTTTTATATTGGATACATCAGTAAAACACGCGGACTCAAAGGCGAAGTACAGCTGTTTTTTGAGTTTGACGACTATAAAAGCCTGGATTTGGGTGTGTTGTTTCTGCAAATTAACGGTAAGTTGGTGCCCTACTTCGTAGAGCGCTCAACGGTATTGCCCAACCGTACCGCCTATTTGTTTTTTGAGGATGTAGATCATATTGATAACGCGCAGGCGCTGGTCCGCAAGCAGGTTTATCTGCCACATGAAAAGCTTCCCAAACGCGATCCCGATGATTTTCGCTTTACCGATTTGAAAGGATATACGGTGAGTGATAGAACGCACGGCCTGCTTGGCGAGATAACCGAAGTACATCAATACCCACAGCAGTACGTGGCCGCAGTAATGCACAAGGGAAACGAGGTGCTATTTCCACTAACTGATGAATGGCTATTGTCAATCGATAGGGAAAACAACACGATCGAGGTAGACCTGCCCGACGGCTTGATAGACATCTATTTATGATGAGCTATCGACGCTTGCAATAAAATTTTCACCCAAAAGGGCGCTATAAAGAAGAATTTGGCTAAGTTTGGCGGCTGCTTAACAAAGGCGTAGCGATATGAAGATAACCGAACACATTAAAAATGCCAAGGGGAAAACCCTTTATTCGTTTGAGATACTGCCTCCCATAAAGGGACAGAGTATACAATCTATTTTTAATGCCATCGACCCATTGATGGAGTTCGCCCCCCCTTTTATCGACGTTACCTACCTGCGCGAAGATTACATTTACAAACAGCATCCCAATGGATTGCTGGAAAAGGTTGCCTACCGGAAGCGACCAAGTACCGTCGCCACTTGCGCGGCCATCATGAATAAGTATAAGGTTGATGCCGTGCCTCACCTAATTTGTGGCGGGTTCACTAAAGAGGAAACGGAGAATGCGCTCATTGACCTACAGTTTCTGGGGATTGACAATGTGTTGGCTTTGCGAGGCGATGCCCGTAAGAGCGATAGCTCCTTTATCCCTACCCCCGGCGGCCACGCGTATGCTTCCGAGTTGCTTCAGCACGTGGTCAACATGAATAATGGCCGATACCTTCACGAGGATATGGAAAATTCGGAAAAGACCGATTTCTGCGTTGGCGTAGCCGGGTATCCCGAAAAACATTTTGAGTCGCCGAATCTGGATACCGACTTCAAGTACCTGAAGAAGAAAGTGGAACTGGGGGCTGACTTTATCGTAACGCAGATGTTTTTCGACAATAGCAAATATAAAGCGTTCGTTGATAACTGTCGGGCAAACGGCATCCATATTCCCATTATTCCGGGATTGAAGCCGCTTACTAGCAGCAAGCAACTCGTCAGCCTCCCCAAGATTTTCCACCTCGATATCCCGTTGGAACTGAGCGAAGCTGTGCACGCGTGCAAAACAGAGCAGGAGGTCCGTGATGTTGGTGTGGAATGGATGATTCAACAATGCAAAGAACTCAAGGCAATGGACGCGCCCGTGCTGCACTTCTACACCATGGGTAATCCAAAACCGACCAAACGGATTATAGAGGCGGTTTTTTAAACCGCCGCCGCTTTACTTCTTGCTCACCTCTTTTGCCCATGTGTCCCGAAGGGTAACCGTACGGTTGAATACCAGCTTATCGGCTGTCGATTTACTGTCGAGCGTGAAATAACCCTTTCGAATGAACTGATACCCCTTTCCCGGTATGGCGTTCAATAAATCAGGTTCTACATATGCCTTTTCGATAACCTGTAGGCTGTCCGGATTGACGGTTGCCCGGAAATCTCCTTCGGCGGCGGGATTCTCTACGTTAAATAGGCGGTCGTACAACCGTACCTCAACAGTTTCCGCGTGCGGCACGCTTACCCAATGGATGGTTCCTTTTACCTTAATGCCGCTGGTGTCTTCCCCGCTTTTTGATTCCGGGATGTAGGTGCAGTGGATTTCGGTTACGTTGCCATTGTCATCCTTCACAAAATCCTCGCACTTGACGATATAGGCATGCTTGAGCCGCACCATCAGCCCAGGGCCGAGGCGGAAGAATTTCCTGGGTGGGTTTTCCATGAAGTCTTCCCGTTCAATCCATAGCGTATTGCTGAAAGGGATATTCCGGTTACCTTCGCCATCGGCGGCCTCGGGGTTGTTTTCGCCCGTCAGTACTTCCTCGTTTTCCGCTGGGTAATTGGTGATGACGAGTTTGATGGGGTCGAGCACAGCCATCCGGCGCCACGCGGTTTTATTGAGGTCTTCGCGGATGCAGAATTCCAGCAGCCCGACATCGATGATATTTTCCCGCTTGGCTACCCCGATACGCTCACAGAAATTCCGGATACTCGCGGGTGTATACCCTCGCCGGCGTAGCCCGCTGATGGTGGGCATGCGTGGGTCGTCCCAGCTTTCAACATATTTTTCGTTAACTAATTGGAGCAACTTCCGTTTGCTCATCACCGTGTAGTTTAAATTAAGCCGTGCAAATTCGTATTGCTTGGAAGGAAAGATTTCCAGTTGTTCAATCAGCCAGTCATACAGGGGCCGGTGGGGTACGAATTCAAGGGTACAGACAGAGTGGGTAATTTGCTCGATTGAGTCGCTCTGCCCGTGCGCGAAATCATACATCGGGTAAATGCACCACTTATTGCCTGTGCGGTGATGATGGGCATGTTTGATGCGGTATAACAAGGGATCGCGCAGGTGCATGTTAGGGCTGCTCAGATCAATTTTAGCACGCAACACTTTTGCGCCATCCTTATATTTCCCATCGCGCATTTCTTCAAACAGACGGAGGTTCTCGTCAACATTCCGGTCGCGGTAGGGCGTGGGTTTGCCCGGCTCGGTGGGCGTGCCTTTGGAGGCTGCAATGGCTTCGGACGAGCTGTCGTCTACGTAAGCTAGCTCTTTTTTTATAAGTTTAACGGCAAAGTCATACAAGGCGTCGAAGTAGTCGGATGTGTATAACTCTTCCACCCATTCAAAGCCGAGCCATTTGATGTCATTTTTGATGCTCTCTACATACTCCGTTTCTTCGGTTACCGGATTCGTGTCGTCAAAGCGTAGGTTCGTCTTGCCGCCATATTTTTGGGCCAGTCCGAAATTGAGCACAATGGATTTGGCGTGGCCGATATGCAGGTAACCATTCGGTTCGGGCGGGAAGCGGGTGAGCACCCTGCCGTCGTGCTTGCCGCTTTGGATATCTTTCTCGATAATTTCTTCTATGAAATTGAGGGATTTTTCTTCGTTTTCCATGTAGCAAAGGTAGCTGTTTTCGCGTATTATGTCTAATTTTACGTCTTTCTTCAAATCGGTCAATATGGATAAGCGATACGTGCTCTTTTATTTGCTTTTGATGATCCCATTTCTGGGAAGTGCGCAAGGGAAGCGGCCTCAGGTACTGGTGTACGGCTACGGGGCGGATGCCTATGCAGCAGCGATCCAGTCGGCGATGTCAAATTTGAATACCGTGTGGGTGGTCAATGGCGACAGGATAATGCCGGAATTGACTTCGGAATTCATTTCCTTAACGAATAATGCGCATTTGGATGCGGGAATTTGGGCTAATCTCTTAGCTGGTACCAAAAAGGAAAAGGCGAGCGACTCCCTGTCAATGGCCGTGAAGCGGCGGATAAACCCACAGCTGATCCAGAATGTGATAGACAGTGTATTGAAGACATTCAACAACCTGACCGTAATCGAGGGTGGCACACTACGATTAGTAAAGCAATCGGGTAAAAGCTGGCGGGTCGAGCTGAACGATCGGAGCCGTTTCAAGGTACGCGCGGTTGTCGATGCATCCACGGATGGCCAACTGTACCGTATGGCAAAGGGCACGTTAGATAGTTTTCATGTCCGAACGGATATTCAGGACGGTTATTTCCAGTCGGTCCCCTATAAGGGCCTCGCCCGTACGGGTGTGGCTGTTGGTGAGCGCGATGGGCACGGTTATTCACTGCCCTTGGGTGCGCTCGTCCCGACGGGTGAAAACAATCTCTTTTTAACCAGGCATATACCCGTGGTGCAACGGCTATCCAGCGGTGCGGAAGCGGATATCCCGTCAATGATGCATATTGGACAGGCGGTAGGTGCCGCAGCGGCGTATACGGCTTTTTTCAAGGCCACGCCCGATAAATTGGACGTGCGCAGTGTACAGGGTGAGTTATTGCAGTATGGTGGGCGACTAATGCCTTTCGTGGATGTGCCGCTGGAAAGCCCGCATTTCGATGCTATCCAACGTGTTGGAGCCACGGGCATGTTGTTGGGTAGGGAAGACGAGCGTGGCCGCCTGCATTTTGATGCCGATTCGCCCGTCACTGCTGATGAAGTTAAGCCCGTGCTGAATGCACTTTTTTCGAGAAGTCAGATCTGGTTTATCAACCATGCAGATGTCGACACGTTCACCCTGGCCGACTTATTCAGTTACATCAAATTTGTAGGTCAGCGGGGGAACGAATTGGAAACGCAGGTGCAAAAAAACTGGGAGCGCCGGTATCATTTCGAGCGTGAGTATGACGAGCAGCAACAAGCGACGCGGGCACAAGTGGCGGTATTGCTGGATGCCTATTGTGATCCGTTCGATGTGAAGGTGGGGCTGGATGGAACCATTCAACGATAAGTTCCTGTCTGCCCGTGAAGCGACGATCTAGGTCAGACTGATTTGCCGTTTTATGCTTTCTTCCAGCGAGATGATTGTCTCGGTACGCTGTATGCCCTTTACAGCCTGGATGTCTTCGTTGAGTACTTTCCGTAGATGGGTCGTATCGCGGCATACGATTTTGGCAAACATGCTGTATGTGCCGGTGCAATAATGTAATTCAACGACCTCTTTGACCTGTTTTAATTGCTCGACCGCATGATTGTATTGAGACCCTTTTTCCAGGTAGATCCCAAGGAATGCGGTGATGTCAAAACCTATTTTCTGCGGGTTTATGATGAGGTTTGATCCGCGTATGATACCCAGTTCTTCCATCTTTTTCATCCGTACGTGAATTGTTCCGCCGGAAACAATCAGTTTTTTCGCTATTTCGGTGTATGGTATTGATGCATTATTCATCAAAATAGATAAAATCTGGGTATCTAAGTTGTCTAGCTCGTAATTGTCGTTTCGTTTTTCCATAATTGATAACTATTTTGATAAATAATGTGATATTTTTTTGTCTTTTTTGTAAAAATACAATTTTATATATGATATAACTTTAATTAATTGATGTTTTTCTTATATTTGTATCAATAAGTGAGTGAAAAATGTGAGAAATGATTTGTTTTTAGTGTTGCCCTCCCTCAATTTAATATAGGTTTATAATTGGTTAGCGTAGGAGCTCCCTTCCCAGGGGAGCTCCTTGCATTTTGATGCGTTGTGGCTTTCTATATAAGATTGTCATAATAGGCGATGTTTCTTGCCAATTCGTCAAAACTAGGCACATAATTTCGATTATTTATGAAAATATCTCAATTTTTTATTCCAACGTATCAAAACTGTATCTTTACCTAGCACAAGATATATCCGTTAGGTAAGCATGGACGACGTCAAGATTTCTCGTAAAAAGCCAGTATATGCCGTTAGCCCGGCGCTACGTAAATACCTGCGCCATTATGAACGGGAAGCACGTATGCCGATTGGCTACGAAGACCTGCTCGAATTTTATGAGACCCTGCCGGTCATGGACAAGAACGGCCGCGATACGTTATGGGAAACACCCTTATACCCGCCGCATGTTCAGGAAAATTTATACAACGGACTTAAAATCATTTATGCGGAGCTAAAAGCATCGGGTAATACCCGTATTGTAGAGCACAAATACATTGACCGCGTGGAATACTGTGCGTTTGGAAATACGCATCCATTTAGGATACGTATCGTAAACCGGCTGAATGATGTATATGATTACTTCTACATAAAGCAGGCTGATGCATCTCGGATATACGGATTGGAGTTGGAACAGATTATATCGCCCAATACCGTGAATTATTTGGTGGGTGGACAAACCCTCGTGGAAGAACATATTGTTGGGATTCCGGGCGATGTATTTACGAAATCGCTGATGCACAATCCGGATTACAACCCCAAACGGATTGCTAAGGAATTCGTAAAGTTCAATGAACGGTGTATCATTACACTACTGGGCGATATGCGGTCCTATAATTTCGTCGTGCAGATTACGCCTGATTTCGAAGATTTCCAGTTCCGTATCCGTGCCATCGATTTTGATCAGCAATTTTATGAAGGCAATCCCAAGATATATATGCCTCAATACTTCAAAGACAACCTGGCTTATGTACAATTGTGTATGACGCATCTGACTGACCGTACGGCACTGCAATACCAGCAGGAAGAACGGTCGTCTATCGTGCATCGGGTGCGCAGCGAACGCCACCGTATCGCAGCACTGCGCGATGTGTCCAATACGGAGGAATTGTCTACCCCTGAAAATGTAACGCAGCTCCGGGAGGGATATGCCGCTTACTATGAGAACAATAATTACCTGAAATGCCACACCATGACGGATATCATCGAACTCAATATAAAGAATGTAATCAGGCAGGTAAAACTTTAACACGTTACTTCAGGCGGTCGGCATTATCTTTTACAAATGCTTTCCATCCCGAGTAGTTGCCTTTCGAACCAATCGCCCGCTGGTTTTGGAAGGCATGGCATACGGCAGCCGCCAGTCCGTCGGTCGCATCCAGAAACTGCGGTGTTTCGTCAAATTTCAGGAGGGTCTTGAGCATGGCCGCCACCTGTTCCTTGACCGCATTCCCATTGCCGGTAACGGACTGCTTGATTTTTCGCGGTGCATATTCGAAAATGGGAATATTTTTATTCAATGCCGCAGCCATTGCTACGCCCTGCGCCCGGCCGAGCTTCAGCATTACCTGTATGTTTTTGCCATAAAATGGCGCTTCCAGTGCCATGCAGTCGGGTTGGTGTTGCTCAATCAGTATACTGATTTTTTCGAAAATACGTTGTAATTTGAGGGCATGGTTATCCAGGTGATCCAATTTGATGACACCGAGCGTGATGAGCGAGAGTTCCTTGCCGACCTCCTTTACAATGCCATATCCCAGAATGGTGGTGCCGGGGTCGATTCCCAAAATAATCCGTTCCGCCTTTGGCGCTTTTTGCATGATGCAATATTAGTGCTTTTTGGTGGATTATCTTGCTGTGCGCCCTACCTTATTCGAATGACGCCGAGCGCTCATCGGCCGATAAAAGAAAAATAGTCGGATGAAATTAGTAACATTGCACGCTAGAATCATTCGGGTTTGACTAATAAGACAAAGAAGACGCTTGGCATTGTACTGAAGGTTGCCATTTTGGTTCTGGTGGCTTGGGTGCTCTACCAAAAGCTCAACAATCACCAAAATCTGAAGGAGTTCGAGCGGCTGATGCATAACCTGGGCACCAGCACGGTGGTAACTACCCTATCTGTAGTCGTTGTGCTGATGTTTGCCAACTGGTTTTTGGAGGTGGTGAAATGGCGATACCTATGTCGCCCTATCGAGCAGATAAGTTTATGGCGCGCCACGCAATCCGTATTCTGCGGATTAACGTGGGCGGTTTTTACTCCGAACCGCATTGGCGAGTATGGTGGGCGGGTTATGTTTCTTCTGCCCCGCAAACGCATCTTTGGTGTAGTGGCTATGGGCGTGGGGGCGTTGGCGCAGTTGGTACTCACAAGTGTGGCGGGATCGCTCAGCATTGCGTGGTTTATCAATCGTTTTTTTGAAGTAAGCACGGTAGGAGGTTTCGCCATCTGGCTCTTGGCCGCCGGCTATGCAGGCTTTTTTTTGACCTTATATTTCAACGTGCGCTGGATCAATAGTTGGATGCAGCGGATTGGATTCCTGCGCAAGTTCCATCGCTTTTTCGAAATCCTAACCCGTTATAGCGCTAGGGAACTTTCGACCATCTTTTTAAACTCACTTGCCAGGTTTGTTATCTTCACATCGCAATATTGCATCCTAATGCTGGTCATCATCCCCGATATCGAGTTCCTCCCTATGCTACTGCTCGTCTTTATCCTGTTCTTTGTGCAAGCGGCATTGCCTACGCTCGATTTGTTTGATTTCGGTGTGCGCAGTGTCACAGCCAGCTATTTGTATGCGCATATTACCGACCAGGATATCGCCGTGATGGCAATCGCTTCTTGCGTTTGGTTTATTAACCTTATATTGCCCGCCATTTTGGGATCAGTGTTTGTCTTAAAAATCAATTTCTTTGGCGACACAACTAGCTAGTATCGCTTTAGCTGTATTCACCGGAATATATGCGGTGCTGGTATGTTACATGCGGGCGGGATGGGCCGCCTTGCCGTTCTTCTCCCGGAAAGGCACCCCAAAGACAAAAGTAAGTGTACTGATTGCGGCGCGCAATGAAGCGGCAAACATTGGGCGTACACTTTCGGATATATTGGCCCAGGACTTTCCGAGGGAATTGCTTGAAATTATTGTGGTAGACGATCACTCCACAGACGACACAGCGGCCGTTGTGCGCTCATTTGCCGAACAGGGCGTGAAGCTCTTGAAACTAAATGAATCAGAACCCCTAAATTCATACAAGAAGAAGGCCATATCGCTAGCTATCCAGATGGCCACGGGCGAGTTTATCGTTACGACGGATGCCGATTGCCGGATGGAAAAGGGTTGGCTGGCTACCGTGATTACCTATGCTGAAGAAAGGGGGGCTGTGCTGGTTTCCTCCCCGGTGCTGTACTCCCGGCAAAAGGGGTTTTTCGAAGAATTGCAAACACTGGAGTTCCTTTACCTGATTGGGTTAGGTGCAGCGGGGATTGGAAAGAAGCATGCATCCACCTGCAACGGGGCTAATCTTGCCTATCGTCGTGACGTGTTTTACGAACTGGGCGGTTTCAATGGAATTGATCACCTCGCATCGGGAGATGACGAATTATTTTTGCATAAAGTGGCAGGAAGATATCCGGACAGGATCGGTTTCTGCAAATCGAGAGATGCGATTGTCTATACCGACGCCAAACGCACATTGCGCGGCTTCATCAGCCAGCGTAGGCGATGGGCTTCCAAAAGTACGCATTATAAAAACAAGGGAATTGTAGCATTGGGACTGGCGATATGGACGTTCAACCTGTTGCTGTTGTTCAGCGGACTGGCCTCCCTTTTTTTTGATGTGAGCGGCTACCTCGTTGGTGGGTTTCTTATTGCGATAATCTTCAAATTAACGGCGGAAATGTGTTTTTTGTATCCCCTATGCCGGTTTGCCAATCGCGTGGATTTATTGGTGTACCTGCCTATACTGACCATCCTGCATATCGTTTATATGGTATATATCGGTATCGCCGGGAACCTGGGTAAATATCAATGGAAAGGGCGGCGGGTCAACTGACCGTTAGTTCCCTATCTTTCTCCTTATTTTTGTTTCTGCCTCTGCTACCACATCTTCTGCATTGCGGCCGTGTGGCTCAATCGGTTCCAGTACTTCCCAGAACATCCGCGTGAACGTGTTAAGGGGAAAAAAGCCGTAGCGTACCATTTGCCACGAATTGTTAATGGCAACAGGAACGACAAGCGCCTGTGGCACTTTTTTCAGTATGGTAGCGATACCGCCTACATTAAACGGCTTGATGATTCCTGTTTTAGCACGGGTGCCTTCGGGGAAAATAAAGGCCGACCAGTTCTTGGTTTTCATATTATTGGCCAGCTTGAGGATCTCGGCTATGGACTGCTTGGGGTCCTTGCGGTCGATATTGGCGGCGCCCCCATGCCGAAGATTGAACGATATGCTGGGTATGCCTTTCGTCAGTTCGATCTTGGAAATGAACTTGCCCTGATGTTTACGCAAAAAGAAAATCAACGGCGGGATATCATACATGCTTTGGTGATTAGCTACAAAAAGTAAAGGACGGTCCAACGGAAGGTTCTGCCGATTGATAAAAGTTACGGTATTGCCTAATACATAATAAGTGGCGAGCAGGCACAGGTTGAGCGCTTCGACACACCGCATGTGTGCACGGTACCCCCCTAATTTTAGACATAACCATTGGATGGGATGGAATACGGTTATAATAATACCGAAAAGCAAGTAGAAAATGGGGGAAAGGATATAGCCCAGGAATTTTTTCATTCGGATATTTTCGCGATAACTAAGTTTCGGTACAAAGATATCATTATCGGAGCAATCACATCTCAATCTTGTTCAAAAGTCGCCCTGGTGTATGTGCCCGGTACAGCATGGTCTCCCTCTGCAAAATCGAAATGAACGAATTCAACGTCGGGCAACTCGGTATACGCATAGGTGGCTTCCATGATATACACCTGGGCGCCGGACGACCCCATTTGTTGGGTGAGGTAGCTTGCATCGACAATCCGTACGAAAAGCGTGTCATTGGAGATGCGGCCCACTTCGAGTCCAATCTCAGGATAATTGGTGTGCAATGCCTGCGTGAGTGCATCGACCGTCAATAATGACTGATCAAAATCCGGGTTTTTTTCGGCTTCCAATTGTTCCGATCCCTCGTTAAAAGCAGCAAGGTAGGGCAACGAGGGTAATGGTGCATCCATGCCCGTGGCACTGTCCGGCACGGAGTCCCGCAGTACCTCTTCTGATGCATCGTTCCGCGATTCATTTTGGCAGGAAGACGCGATTAACACCAATATAAGTGGCAATAACCGCAGTGCATTCGTTAGCAAATGGATGCTTTTAACTTGTGTCATGACGGCATGTTTTATGTTAACATATCATTTCACGGTGTCGTTACCGCGACGGGCAATACCTTACCATTGAAAAGTCGCTGGCCCGTAAGGGCAAAGTGAGCGACATAAGCACCCATTTCGTGCGCAGTAATGGGCGACCTATACTGTGGAAACGCATTGGCGAGCATTTCTGTTTGCGCCGAACCCAAAGCTAAACAATTTATTTTAATGGCTTTTTCCTCAAACTCCATCGCCAGACATTCTGTAAGAATATGCAGGGCGGCTTTGCTCGCCGAATATGCGGCTAGTCCCGGAAACTTCACACTCCCCTGAAATCCACCCATACTACCGATATTAACGATATGGCTGTTGGGTAGCATCAACGGTGTCAGGTGCTGTATCATGCGCACGGGACCCAGGAGATTACTTTCGAGCATAGCCGAAAAGTCATCAATGGACGTCTTTTCGAAGGAGTTGTTGATCAGTAAGCCCGCATTGTTGATTAATACATCTACGTGGCCCAGCTTTTCTGCAACCAATGGGAGGAACTCCTTTTCATAGTCGCCATGCACGACGTCAAAGGCGATCGGGTGGATTGCGGCACCCGATGAGTGACGGAGCGCTGTTTTCCGTAATTTCTCCAGGCCATTTAACGAACGGGCTAAGGCAATAACCCGGTGGCCCGCATGGGCTAATGCCAATGCGGTTTCAAACCCTATTCCCTTGCTTGCGCCAGTAATTACAATAGTTGCCATATTGGTTCAATCATTGTTGTGTTCATCGTCTATCTCGTCCATATCGGCTTCGGCAGCATCAGGAAGCTTGTCTTCACCCAATCCCTGGGGTCTGAAAATAAAATATGACCCAAACGCCGCTAATAAAGCGGAAGTAAGGTAAAATAATAGGCTGATAAGTATGGCCAGATGCATGTCCAGTTGGAAATATTTCGCCCCAAAAACAAACACCATTTCACGTGCGCCTAAGCCGCCGACCGTAAAAGGTACGACTGCGACCAGCGAAGAGAGCAGAAACATGAGCAGATAGGGGGCAAATTTGCCTTCAAAGCCCAGCGCATACAATAAAAAAATAGCGCAGATCACCTGCATTGATTGTGCACCCAGTGCTTTAAGATGGGTGCGAAAAAAACGTTTGCTGAAGTCGGAAAAGTACCTGCGTATAATTGCATAATACACAACCGACCCGATAATAACAACAACGATGGGTACTTGGTTGGGGATCTGGAGACGTGGAATAAAAATCACCAATGCGGCGGTAATCAGGCAGAGCGCCCATAATCCGCTCAACCGGTCAAAGAATACTGCAGACAAGAGTTTACGGCCTTTGATGGTGAATTTACGACGCAAGAAATAGATCTTGTAACCGTCGCCGCCTACCCCCCCGGGGAGGAATAGGTTATAGAATAAACCTAGCAGGTAAAGCCTGAAGTTATATCGTTCAGAGAGTATCAAACCGACACCCTTAAAAAAACCGTTGAGACGGGAAGAAGCAATCACAATCGAACAACCATAAGCCATAAACGCAAAGGCCAGAAAAAGGGGATTCGAATCGGTGATGGTCTGTCGGACAAATTGCCAGAAACTGAGCGGGTATTCATCAGAACCGGCCTTGATGTTTTCCATCGCCTGTTCGCGATAATCAGCTTCCACTTTGCTGAACACCCAATATAATGCGATAGCAGTGATGCAAACCTTTAAAACGGTTTTCGTCATGCGCCATATTTGCTTCTTCGTCATGGAGGACCAGCTAACTAAAAGCCCCAAAGGTAAAAAAAGGTGACGACTATCGCGCTTTAGCCGAAGATAATGGGGTATAACCGCGCGTACACCATAATAACATAGACGATGAGAAGGGTTGTGTTCAGCGATAGCATCCAGTTGAGATCGGTTTTCTGGTACTTATACCGCAAGGAGAGGATAAGCAATACGAGGAAACTTATAAAGAGTAATCCGGGAAATATAAGCGCCCATTTGTTTTCGATATATACAAATGTCTCGCGGTACGACCGTGTGGTTTCCTTTTCGAGGACAACGGGAGCAAAAGCGAACAGTAACAGCAAAATGAATAACCTTACCAACAATTTTGCGGCAAATTGACTGATGGTATGGTTTTTGGACTGCAGAGTCATGTGGAGTGGATAATGTGCCTTTCGCAAACAAACATACGTGAATATCTGCTATGACACATAAAAATAATTCATTTTATAGCTGAATCCATTATCTTTACGTCATAATAAGGCTTATTTTAGTAATCCATCAGTAAAGTTGAACACCATGAATAAAACGTTATTTTTCTTTGTAGCACTGCTATCAGCATCTTTCTTATTAGCATCCTGCGCAGCCCAGCAAGGAGCAGCAGAAGGATCCCCAACCGCAGCCTCATGGCGTAAGGGGGTGAAAGGCCAATGGGTATTACACTCGGTAGATAAGGAAAACTTCCCTACAGCATATAGTGTGAAGACTATTTTTGAAGAAGCGCCTGCGGAATGTTTTATCGGCAGTGTCTGGAATTTACCCAATAATGGTAAAGGAACCATCACATTTGACGCCGAAGGGACGCTTTGTGCACCTGGTGCAGTCCGGAACATTGTGTGGTCCATTTATAACCCCGGTAAAGATATGGGAGAACCCAAGTTTCAGTTCAAGAAGATTTATCCGGGCGATAAGCCAAGTAACGTCACGGCGGGATATCGATTGGATTTATCGTATGCCGATGCCGATCAGTTGACGCTGCGGATGCCGTTAGATCTGGATGGCCAAACGGGTTACCTGGTGTTCAATTTTGAGCGCCTTCAATAAGAAGAATTGATGAACCAAATAAATAAAAAAGTTATGAAAACGATCCTATTATCATTCTTTGCGGTAACGTTTATGTTCACCGTCACTTTCGCGCAACAGGATAAGAGCCAACGGGCCAGTCCGCCGGATAACGTCACCGTCACGACCGATGACGGTGTTACTATCAACATCCAATACAGCAAACCCTCGCTGAAAGGCCGCCAGATTGGTGTCGACATCGCGCCTTTTGGTAAGGTTTGGCGTACAGGAGCTAATGAGGCGACCACGTTTGAAGTAGACAAAGATGTATCGGTTCAGGGGCAACCCCTTGCCGCAGGTAAATACAGCCTATACTCCATTCCGGGTGAGCAACAGGTAACGCTTATTTTCAACAAAGCATGGGACCAGTGGGGTACAGTCTATGATGAAGCTCAGGACGCGTTGCGTGTAGAAACTATGCCGGTGGAGACTGGGGGTGACCCGGTAGAACAATTTACCATCACCGGTGATAAAGACGGTACGGTAACCTTACTTTGGGGTGCATACGCTGTTCCGTTCAAAATCGCTGCGCAGTAAGTGGCGATCTTTTACCTTTTCGGGGCAGTTTGCCTAAAAATTGATAGCTTTGCCTTTCTGTTTATTAGAAGGATAAAAAAGTGAAAGGTATTATTTTGGCCGGGGGGTCCGGTACACGGTTACATCCGTTGACGTTGGCCGTGAGCAAGCAGCTTATGCCGGTATACGACAAACCGATGATTTATTACCCCCTCTCTACCCTTATGCTGGCAGGTATCCGAGAGGTGCTGATCATTTCTACACCGCACGACCTGCCCGCTTTTCGCAAGTTACTGGGCGATGGATCGCAGATCGGTTGCTCCTTTTCTTATGAGGTACAAGAAGAACCCAACGGGTTAGCCCAAGCTTTTGTAATCGGTGAAGATTTTGTGGGAAACGACAAGGTAGCACTCATACTCGGTGATAACATTTTCCATGGAGAAGGATTGTCGCGCTTGTTGCAGCAAAGTGCCGATCCGCCGGCCGGTGGAGGTGTGGTGTTTGCTTATCCTGTATCCGATCCCGAGCGTTACGGCGTAGTTGAGTTTGATAACGACCACCGGGTTGTTTCCATCGAGGAGAAGCCGGCCCGTCCTAAATCCAATTACGCGGTGCCGGGCCTATATTTTTACGACAATTCGGTCATTGATATCGCCAAACATATTCAGCCATCGCCACGTGGTGAATATGAGATAACAGACGTGAATAAAGTTTACCTCCAGCAAGGTAAGTTGCAGGTAGGGGTATTCAGCCGTGGAACGGCATGGTTAGACACCGGTACATTTACCTCGCTGATGCAAGCCGGGCAATTTGTGCAGGTCATCGAAGAACGCCAGGGCCTGAAAATTGGATGTATCGAGGAAGTAGCCTATCGTATGGGCTTCATCGATGCCAATCAGCTCGGCGCCGTTGCACGACCGTTGTTGAAAAGCGGATACGGGCAGTACCTGTTGAAGTCCGTATTGAAACAAGATCTTTAACGCATGGCTAAAACCGCATTAATCACAGGGATAACCGGGCAAGACGGTGCCTATTTGGCCCAGTTGCTGCTCAACAAAGGATACACCGTACACGGTGTAAAGCGCCGGAGTTCGCTGTTTAATACGGATCGCATCGACCATTTGTACCAGGACCCGCATGAAAAAGACCGTCATTTTACCTTGCACTACGGCGACCTTACCGATGCGACAAACCTCATTCGTATTGTTCAGGAGACCCAGCCTGACGAAATTTATAACCTGGCAGCTCAAAGCCATGTGAAGGTGAGTTTTGATACGCCTGAATATACCGCAAATGCCGACGGACTCGGTACCCTGCGGCTACTGGAAGCGATCCGGTTACTCGGATTGGGCAATAAATGCCGCTTTTACCAGGCCGCAACTTCCGAATTATATGGGCTGGTACAGGAGGTGCCGCAAAATGAGCATACGCCCTTTTATCCGCGGAGTCCGTATGCGGTCGCTAAGCTGTATGCGTATTGGATTACGGTCAATTACCGTGAAGCCTACGGGCTCTATGCATGCAATGGTATATTATTCAACCATGAAAGCCCCATACGGGGCGAAACTTTCGTGACAAGGAAAATTACACGCGCGGTAGCCCGTATTGCACTAGGATTGCAGGATAAATTATTCCTCGGTAATCTGTCGGCCCAGCGCGACTGGGGCCATGCAAGAGATTATGTCGAAGCCATGTGGCTCATGCTACAACAGGAAACACCCGAAGACTATGTGGTGGCCACCGGTGTTACGACCACCGTACGTGAATTCGTCAAGCTGAGTTTTGCCGAATTGGGAATCGACGTCGAGTTCAGTGGAAAGGGTGAACGTGAAAAGGGTGTCATCATCGATGTTGATGAAACACGGCTGACGGCATTAGGAATCGATACAGCACGTATCAAGTTCGGCCAGACGGTAGTAAAGGTAGACCCCACTTACTTCAGGCCCACCGAAGTAGACCTGTTGATTGGCGACGCAACCAAGGCACAGCGCCAACTTGGTTGGCAACCGAGATACGACCTCGATGCATTGATTAAAGACATGGTACATGCCGATCTTCAACTGATGCGTAAGGAAGAGTATCTCGGCCGCGGTGGCTTTTAATCCAGTACCAATCCCCGACTGTCGATCGTAGTTGGAACAATTTTTGCATTGAGTTGGATTGCTGTGTTAAGGCGCTTTTTTTTGTCTATAAACCATGCAAGAAATACATACGATGCAAGAAAAAGGTACCGAATCCATTCCGGAAGAGTCGAGAAAGGATTCCACCAAGATTTATTTCTTTGTGGTGGCTATTGCTGCCTTGCTCGCAACCAATGTGTATTTCTATGTTAAGTACAAAAACACAGACGATAAGGTCTATGAACTCACGGAGGAAAAGGTGAGCATGGAGGCCGAAATCGATCGGATCGAGGCGGAACTGGATCGAATGACGGATGATAATATTGAACTCAGTGCTGCCTTGAAAAGTGCCCGGGACAGTGTCCGGTCAACAATTACTACCCTGCGTGCCGAACTGGCCAAAAGCAACCTTACCCGTGAGCAGTTGGGTAAAGCCCAACAGGAAATAAACCAATTAAAACAGCAAGTATCAAGTTACGTACACGAAGTTCAACAGCTTCGAAATCGCAATGCGCAGCTGATTTCGGAGCGGGACGAACTGAAGCAAGAGGTATCGTCATCTACCGATCGCTTGGCCGAACTTGAGGCACAGCATACCGATCTGGTCGACATGGTTAAGTTGGCCTCCGCCATTAAAGTTTCGAGTATTTCCATCAATGGCGTGCGGCAACGAAGTAATGACCGGGAGAATATCGAAACACGAGCACGTAGGGTCGATAAATTCAGGATCGACTTTACGATTGCAGATAATCCACTAGCCGAGATTGGCGATCACGATATCTACATGCGTGTAATTGATCCCAACGGCAACCTGCGGACGGCGAAGAACTATGGGTTTTTCGAAGTGGACGGCAAGCAAATGCAATATACCTACAAAACAGCAATAGCATTTGAAAACGATGGCGCTGCCTACACAATTAACTGGGCCGATACGAGGGGTTTTCAGAAAGGGACCTATACCATTTTACTGTATGCCAATAACGCGGTAATGGGGCAAAGCAGCCTGGTATTAAAATAGGGGCATCACTCAGTTCAAACAGCCGATTGTTGCGCGCCGACCATTGGGATGCGCAAGAAGAATGTCGTCCCCTTTCCTACAAAAGTTTCGTACCGGATACTTCCTCCCATGCCCTCTATTGCCTGCTTTACGAATGCCAGTCCCAACCCTGTACCCGAACTTTTTGTGGTAAAATTCGGCTGGAACAGCTTTTCCCTTGCTTCAGGGTTTATGCCTTCACCGTTATCCTGAATGGCTATAGCCACATAATGGTCCGTATCGTAACTAACCGCGATATGAATATGACACCGTCGCTTGGTGATTGCCGCCTCAATGGAATTCTTGATCAAGTTATTGAACGATCGCAGTAACTGGTCGCGGTCACCTTGTATGGTTACAGCATGCTGGCCACAACCATTGGTGATTGTTATTTTAACGCCAACATTGTTACGGAACACTTCGACGGCTTTAACCAGAATATCCAATACATCGACCTCTTTGAGCTGCGTGTCCGGCATTTTAGCAAATTCAGAGAACTCCGATGCTATGTGGGACAGGCTATCGATTTGTTCGATAAATGAGTCACTGAATTTTTCAAACCGTTCTTCAAATCTCGGGTCTTTTTCCCTCCAAGAGCGCTCCAGTTGCTGGATGCCGAGTTTCAACGGCGTTAGCGGGTTCTTGATTTCGTGAGCTACCTGCTTGGCCATTTCACGCCAGGCTGATTCTCGCTCCGAGCGCATAATGGTATTGGCACTTTGTTCGAGCGCGACAATCATGAGGTTATACTCTTTAATAAGACTTCCGATTTCGTCGTGTCGTTTCCAGAAAATCGGCTCGTTCGGCTTGCCGATACTGGTTTTTGCCAGGCTGCGCTGCACCAGGGCGAGCGGAGCAGTAATTTTGTTGGCTACGAACACGGCAAACAAGCCAAGTACCAGAATAACCAGTGCGTAAATGTTGATGAGGGTATTTAGCAAGAGACCTACATTTTGGTCAAATTCTTTCCGATAGCTGTAATTGGGTAAACTCAGAAATGCCACTGCTTCATATTCGTCGTTTCTGATGGGTGCATAAGCTGCGATAAAATTCAGCCCTCCGATATGTTCATGTTGCAATGATTCAGAGCGTTGATACCGTGCCATATGCAACCACGCATGCGGTTGCATGTAGCGTGACAGGAGCCGGAGATCATAAATACGCGGTTGCGTAGAATAAATTAGTTGTCCATCGGTGTCGTATAGGTTGAGGTCGGCAGCAACGGACTCAGCGATGGTGTTGAATTGCTCATCGGCAGATAACCCACGGTTTAGATCGAGTTCTTTAAGCCAGCGGGATTCTAACCTGGAAGCGATATCCGTCACATATTTCAATACGCCACTTTCCTGCTGTTTTTTAAACTGGCTACTTATGCTGAAGAACGTAATGATACCCGCCACAATCAATGTAGTAACGACAGCCACTACCATAAATGTTTGAATACGGGTGCTGTAAAGTATTCTGTTAGAGAGGATAAGGAAGCTCCACCGTAGATTCCGTAAGCTGAAATCATTGCTATTGAGCGTGAGTACCAGCCATCGCGCAATGAATGCCAGCATGGCAAATAACAGGAATACGAGAAAAATGAACGATAGCGCGGCCAGCTGTATCCAACTGCTGCGTTGCGGGCTGCTCACTACAATTAAGGTAGTGCTATTGGGACGACGCATCATGTGCTCGAAGCCGTTTTCGCTGCCAAGTGAAATAAACTTGCGCTGTTCGGTAGGGTATGCTTTTGCAGATAATGGGTATACGTAATCGCCATATTGGCTCACCAGGTCTCCGTGCCTGTAAAAGGCATAAGCATATCCGGCCATCAATTCGGTTTGCTGTTGATCGATTCTGCTATCGGCGAGAATATCCGGGTAGGATGCGAGTTGGCTGAATGATCGGTTCTGAAGCTCGATAAGTAAAATACCCAATAATTCACCATTTTCCTGTACTGGCAGTTGAGCGAAGTATTCAAAATTGCCGAACCGGCTATTTCCACGATAGAAATTCTCAGACACTTTGATCGCGCCTGAAATAACTTTGTCGCGATAGGCCTGCCGTTTACTTGCCGAACTGTTGCCGATGGGTATCCAATCCGTATCATATTCATCGGCTACAAATTCGTAGCGCGAGAGATATCCACTTAAATAAGTCCTTTTTAGATGTTCGTTAAGCAGTTCACGGTTTTCATTTCGTGGTGTTTTGAAATAATCGATGAGGATGGGATCCTTCACGATTTCTTTCTCAAGATCATGGAAAAGTGCAATGGCATTCGCATCATCGACGGCCTCCAGTCGGGAGATGGCTATTTTTTGCTTTTCTTCTTTTTTATAACGTTGAAATTGTCCGTGCTTTATCGCGGTAATCGAAGCCAACAGCAATAGCGTTGCGATAAATACGGCGAGGTCAAAGCGACGTTCCCGTCGCTTATACCAAGCGCGTAATCCAATCAGTATACTCAGCAATAGAAAGGTAAGTGGTGGGCTACTTAACGAAAAGTCATCCAGGCCGATGAGTATTCCCGCAACAACAACCACGGTTAACCCGATAAGAAGCAGCCGCTTATGGTTGGGGACAAGGACGTGTGCCGCTGCAACCAGCAAATCAATGAGTAGTAAAAGCGACATCATGCTCAAGCACAATGAGAATATACCAATCCAACTGTAAAAGCTGAGCCCAAGGATGTTAGTGACATCAAAATTAATGTCGGAATTGGTAACCAGTCCCGAAAATACGTCGGACATCGCATAGCTGGTGCCATAAATCACAGCCGTGAAGATGAAGATCATCACCACACTCCCGGCCCTGGTGTGTCCTATTGCCGGGATATGAAGCTGCTTTCTGAAAGTATATAGATAGCCGACGAACCACGTAAACGCGATGATATTGAGAAGGAACCCGCCCAAATGAGGGAAGAGAAAGCTGGAGGCGAAATTGCGCGAATCGAAGAGCCCAGTATAAAAATGGGAAGACAGCCAGCCATAGTGAAGATCCAAATAGCGTATGCACGCTAAACAGCACGCAAACAACACCACTGACAACCAGACCCAACCCCGCCTACTCAACCAGATGCACATGATATTGATTAGCAGCACCACGGAGAGCCCGGCAAGCATCCACATCGCCAGTTCCAGTTTGGAAAAAAAGGTGTCGTGGCGGCCTTCACTGAGTTTTACGGAAAAAAGGTATTCGCCCGTTATGCTCCGGATGTTGTAAATCAGATGGTCGTCATAGTCAGCAATCTCCAGATTATTGGTTTCAATGAGGCTTTTAGAAAACCTATCCCTCAGGTATTCATTATTTTTCTGGAAGTCTGACTTAATCGGAATCAGAAATAATACGGAGAAATTACCAGTACTTTTTTTGATAACCTCATACCATCCGTTTCCGGTTTGGTTAATGATGTCCACGCCGTCGGTAATGCCCGCGTCTGTTTTTGGAACAACTTTGTCGGTACCCCAGATAACCAGTTCGCTGTTTACGTAAATGAACGGATAGATGTCATGCTTGCCCACGAAGTAGTCAAGAATTTCTTCGGCCTTGCCCACATCGGCTTCCATCGCTCTCAGTGTATTGAAGCGACTACTATCATTCAAGAAATTAAATACGATTTGCTCTTTTTTGTGAAGGTTACTTTGGATGCGCCGGCCATCGAGAAGCAAGATTTCCTCGTCGTTGAATGTCAGGTTGATTGTGACGGCAGTGCCTATGAAGCATAACGTCAACACCAACAATAATAGCCGTATTTTGACAACCGTACTCACCGTTTATATCGGCTAATTTACGCAAAAATAGAAACCCCCACAATATACACAATCGCGGGGGCGTCAGGTAAATTAATTATACGTTGGTTCAGTGTACTTCTTCTTCCTTAAAAAGTTTAGCCGTAAGATATTCCCGATTCATCCGTGCAATATTGGTCAGCTTAATACCTACAGGGCATTCAGCCTCGCAAGCACCCGTGTTGGTACAGCTGCCAAAGCCTTCGGCGTCCATTTGGTCAACCATAGCTTGTGCGCGGCTGTAGCGTTCTGTCTGGCCTTGGGGTAGTAAAGCGTATTGCGATATCTTCGCCGAGACAAATAGCATTGCCGAAGAATTTTTGCAGGCTGCCACGCAAGCTCCGCAGCCAATACAAGTGGCCGATTCAAATGCTTCGTCAGCGACGACCTTTGGGATGGGGATGCCATTTGCATCGGGAACCCCGCCCGTGTTTATATTTACATATCCGCCAGCTTGTTGGATACGGTCAAATGCTGTACGGTCTACAGCCAAGTCCTTGATGACCGGAAATGCAGACGCGCGCCAGGGTTCGATTACGATGGTTTGGCCATCGTGGAAACTCCGCATATGCAGCTGACAAGTAGTAGTGAGTTGTTTCGGACCATGCGGCCGGCCGTTGATGTAGAGCGAGCACATTCCGCATATACCTTCGCGGCAGTCGTGGTCAAAGTGGATGGGGTCGTCGCCTTTCCGTACCAGCTCTTCGTTTACCACGTCCAGCATTTCCAGAAAAGACATATCCGGCGATATACCATTGGCCTGATAGGTTACAAATTTACCCCTGGTATTGTTATTCTTTTGACGCCATACTTTGAGCGTCAGGTTCATGTTTCCACTCATGATTTTTTGCTTTATGCGTTTTGCGCTATGACTAACGACTTGACTATTTATAACTCCGTTGCGTCAATTTAACGTATTCAAATTCCAACGGCTCTTTATGCAGTACCTCTGGTTGGTCGGTACCTTGATATTCCCATGCGGAGACGTAGCTGAAATTTTCATCGTCACGTTTGGCCTCGCCTTCCTCGGTTTGACTTTCTTCACGGAAGTGGCCACCGCATGATTCACGGCGGTTGAGGGCATCATCTACCATCAGCTCACCCAATTCAAGGAAATCCGCTACACGCCCAGCTTTCTCAAGTGACTGGTTCATCTCTTCATTTTCGCCCAATACGGTTACATCATCCCAAAATTCCTGCCGTAGTTCCCTGATGAGGCCTTTAGCCTTGATAAGGCCCGCTTCATTGCGAGCCATGCCACAGTATTCCCACATGATGTGACCGAGTTTTTTGTGGATGTCATCTACCGTTTTAGTTCCTTTCAGCGAAAGTAGTCGCTGCACACGCTCTTCTACTTCTTTACGGGTTTTTTCGAAACTCGGATGGTTTTTATCAACGGGGGCAAAGCCCAAGCCAGCGAGATAATCGCCTACGGTATAAGGAATAACGAAATAACCGTCGGCTAGCCCCTGCATCAGCGCAGAAGCTCCCAGCCGGTTGGCGCCGTGGTCTGAGAAATTGCACTCGCCCAGGGCGTACAATCCCGGCACGGTCGTCATCAGGTTGTAGTCTACCCAAACGCCGCCCATGGTATAGTGTACGGCCGGATAGATACGCATGGGCTGCTTATACGGGTTTTCGTCGGTAATCTGATAATACATATCAAACAGGTTGCCGTATTTGGCACGTACTGCGTCTTCCCCCAACCGTTTGATAGCGTCCTCGAAATCGAGGAATACCGCCACTCCCGAAGCCCCTACGCCCCGGCCTTCGTCTACCACCTCTTTCGCATTGCGTGATGCGACATCGCGCGGCACGAGGTTACCGAAAGAAGGATATTTGCGTTCCAGGTAATAATCGCGGTCCTCTTCCTTGATGTCTGCAATTTTAATTTCGCCCTTGCGCAGCTTTTGCGAGAGCTCCACGGTTTTCGGTACCCACACGCGGCCGTCGTTCCGCAGCGATTCAGACATCAGTGTCAATTTGGACTGGTGGTCGCCCGTCACCGGGATACAGGTGGGGTGTATCTGTGTATAACAGGGATTGGCGAAGAATGCACCCCGTTTGTGGGCCCGCCATGCGGCAGTGACATTACAACCCATGGCATTTGTCGAAAGGAAAAATACGTTACCGTACCCGCCGGTGCAAAGCAGCACGGCATGGCCCTCATGCGACTCGATGGCCCCAGTTACCATATCGCGCGTAATGATGCCGCGGGCGTGGCCATCGATGGTCACCAAATCCAGCATTTCATGCCGGTTGTACATCTTTACCGTTCCTTTATGGATTTGGCGGTTCAGCGCAGAGTATGCCCCAAGCAACAGTTGTTGCCCCGTTTGGCCACGGGCATAGAACGTACGCGAAACCTGGGCGCCGCCAAACGAACGATTGTCGAGCAACCCACCATATTCACGGGCAAATGGCACCCCCTGTGCCACACATTGGTCAATAATATTTACCGATACTTCCGCAAGGCGGTGCACGTTGGCTTCACGCGAGCGGTAGTCGCCCCCTTTTACCGTGTCGTAAAATAACCGGTAAACGCTGTCGCCGTCATTCTGGTAATTCTTGGCGGCATTGATTCCGCCCTGTGCAGCGATGGAGTGTGCCCGGCGCGGACTGTCCTGATAACAAAACGCCTTTACATTGTAGCCGAGCTCGGCGAGTGATGCCGCGGCAGACGAACCGGCCAGGCCGGTACCAACCACAATGATGGTATATTTCCGCTTGTTGGCCGGGTTAACCAACTTCAGGTTAAACTTATGTTTCGACCATTTTTCGGCCAATGGCCCCGCTGGTACTTTCGAATCTAACATCACAAAAAAAGCTAATTAGCAAACAAGAAATATAACGGCATGGCTGCGAACCCGATGGGAATGGCTACACCAAACAACCAAATACCAATAAACCGGATAAGGGGTGCATATTTTTTATGGTCCCATCCCAAGGTTTGAAACGCACTTTTAAAGCCGTGGATGAGGTGGAAGGAAAGGGCACCCATGGCAATTACATAAAACGCGACCAATATCCAGTTCTTAAAAGCAAACTGCACCTGCTTATACAAATCTTTCGCTTTGAGCACCTCAATATCATTGTCTACGTATTTCACGTATTCAGTAAACTCGCCGGCAATCAACTCGGTTACGGTGGTCTCTTGCGTGGTCAAATCTGTACGGTATTCTACATACGGCACGTCATCGTTGTGGTACTTCCACCAGAAGTTACTCATGTGGGTAACGATAAACACCAGTAAAACCGTTCCCAGTATCCCCATATTGCGGGAGTTCCAGGCGCTGTTTGCAGACCCGCGATAAACTGCATAACCCACAGGCCGTGCTTTTTTGTTTTGTATGGTTATGATCAACGCATAAACAGCGTGTATAACGATAGATGCGTAAAGTAGGTATGACACGACTTTTATCGGCGTAAAATGCGTCATAAAATAAGCATAGTCGTTAAAGGCTTTTCCCTGGTCGTTATAAAATAGCTGAAGGTTACCGATGAGGTGGACGATCAGAAATGTGCACAGAAACAGACCGGTTAAGCTCATGACGAGCTTCTTCCCAAGCGATGAGGAAAGTAGTGGTTTGGACTTATTCATTCTCCTCTGAGTATTTAATTTTGGTAAGCAAATCTACCAATTGATTCAATACGCGGGAAAACAAACAAGTAAAATCCTTAATTTAGAACTGTTCTAATGTTTTGGAAGTGTTAAAATAAAAACGCCACGTGGATAATCGCGTGGCGCCAAATGTATTTTTTTGCTCAGCGGGGTTGTTAAAACAACCGGTAGCCGATGCCTACCGTCCAGAGGTTTAATTTCTGTGGTGCACTGTCATTCTTGCTCAATTCGCTTAGTCCGTGCTCATAACGCGCATCAATGCGGAAATTGCTGATGTCCAACCCGAGTCCGCCGGTTACTGCCCACGCCTGGTTTTTATATTCACTGAATTCAGTAACTTGTTGTAAGGACTGGCCGATATTTTTATCGACAACGAATGATACGACGGGACCTGCGACAATGCGCAGCCCGGCAGGTCCGAAGCCAATGCGTGTACCCAGCAGCAACGGCAAGTCTAAAGAGGTAAAGGAAACTTTGCCTTCTTCACCGGATTCAACTAACTTGGCTTCTGAACTTTTGCCTGTCACATACAACTCTGGTTGAAAGTGTATCCCGGCTCCCCCCACTCGTGCCCAAACACCAGCCTGATAGCCTGTACGTGTACTGGCGTCAAAATACCGGTCATTTTCCGATTTCAGGCTGGAAAAGTTAAGCCCTGCTTTAAGGCCGAATTGCAAACTCGGCAGCAATTGGGCATTTGCACCAAAAAACGTAGCGGTTACAAGAAATGCAATAATAAAGTACTTTTTCATAGCATAATTATTTTTAAATGTTCATTCGTATACTGTTGCCCAAGCCATAGCAAAATTCAAGCCGAAATATTGTCGTTCCCGCTGTTTAGGAGATCGTTGGGACTGAATGGGGGTTCCCTTACTCCGGGCATACCAATTCGCTACCTGATATTTACCATGTAGGTAAAGCTTTGGTAAGGAATAGGTAAGCAAATGGTAAGGAAAAGGTAAATCTTTGGTAAGGAATAGGTAAACAAATGGTAAAGAATAGGTAAGTAAATGGTAAAGAAAAGGTAAGTGAGAAGTAAGGTGGTATTAAGCGGGCGGTAAGAAATAGGTAAGGATCAGGTAAGAAATAGGTGAGGGTAGGGTCATAGGAACGGTTGTTTGCACATCAACGCAACTTTAGCTAAATTTGTGGCAAATCAATGGTATATGGCGGCTATCAAAATCACCCCAGAGGAATGGGAAATAGCGAAAGCAAAGTTTCGACGTAAATATAATCACCTTTCTGATGAAGACCTTTCATTTGAGCCGGGTAAAGAAGATGAGTTGATCAGTCGATTGGCAAAGCGCGTGAGGCGTAGCCCCGACTACGTCTTGTTCACCCTAAAAAAGGGAATTGCTGATATAACAAGTAACCGATTGTAACCCCCGATGGAAGAGATCTCCTGGTATGATTTTGAAAAAGTGGAACTGCGTGCCGGTACCATCATTGATGCCAGAGAATTCCCGAAGGCACGCAAGCCTGCCTACAAGCTCACCATCGATTTTGGAAGCGAAATCGGCATGAGGCAAAGCAGCGCCCAAATCACAACACATTACAACCGGGAAGAATTAATCGGCAAGCAAATCATCGGTGTGGTCAATTTTCCAAAGAAACAGATAGCCGACTTTATGTCGGAATGCCTGGTTACCGGTTTTGCCGACGAAAACGGAGACATCGTGCTGAGTACCGTAGAACGTCTGGTGCCAAACGGCACAAAACTTAGCTAGTGCGAAAATATCGCAATACGTAATACACAAGTGAAATACGTCAATTTTGAAGATTCCGGCGACGCGATTCCGGATGAGGTATATATGAAAGAAGCACTCCGCGAAGCGGAGAAGGCGCTGGAGCAAGGTGAGGTACCTATCGGCGCCGTGGTGGTTGGTGGAGGACGGATTATCGGGCGGGGCCATAACCTTACCGAACGGCTTAACGACGTCACTGCCCACGCGGAAATGCAGGCTTTTACCGCTGCAGCAAATTATTTAGGGGGGAAATACCTGCGCGACTGTACCCTATACGTAACCATCGAGCCCTGTGTGATGTGTGCCGGTGCCGCTTACTGGACCCAGGTCGGCCGCATTGTATTCGGCGCGTTGGATGAGAAGCGAGGGTTTTCAAAATTCGGAAATAAACTACTGCATCCAAAAACAACCATAACCAACGGTGTATTGGAAAAGGAGTGTGCAGCGCTCGTTACGTCATTTTTTCGTAATAAACGCGCGGACCAATAAGCTGAAACGGCCTGTGCAAACAAAACAGGTCCGATAAATGTTGACCTTACGCCTCAGGTTGCAATTATCTGCAACTTTGACTAAGTTTGTCCAACACGAAATTATTAATTTTTAACTTAAAACAATATATACTATGGCTTTTGAATTACCGGCGTTACCGTACGCCACAGATGCACTGGAACCCCATATCGATAAAGAAACCATGGAAATCCATCACGGCCGGCACCATCAGGCTTACGTGGATAACCTCAATAAGGCAATTGCCGGTACAGATGCAGAAAATCTCACCATCGAAGACATCTGCAAAAACATCTCGAAATACAGCGCTGCTGTGCGCAACAACGGTGGTGGCCATTACAACCACTCCTTGTTTTGGACCGTTCTGTCGGCAAATGGCGGTGGTACGCCATCCGGCGATTTAGCTGCCGCCATCGACGAGGCTTTCGGTTCTTTTGATGAGTTGAAGAAAAAATTGCAGGAAGCAGGTGCTACCCGGTTCGGTTCCGGGTGGGCTTGGCTTATTGTTGATGGTTCCGGCAAATTGCAGGTAACTTCGACACCCAACCAGGATAACCCGCTGTTTGATATTGCTGAAGTGAAAGGCACGCCGATTCTGGGGATCGATGTGTGGGAACACGCCTATTACCTGCAATACCAAAACAAGCGCCCGGGATACCTGGAAGCCATTTTCAATGTCATCGATTGGGACGCCGTGGCTAAACGCTACGCCGACGCTAAGTAAAAAGTAGAATAAAAATGTAAGAAAGGCGGCCATATCTAGCTATGTGCCGCTTTTTTGCTATTGTCCAAAGGCGCTGTCTCGCGTCTTTTATCTCATGTCTGTCGTTTTCAAGTCTTATGTCAAATCACAAAGCAATTGTTCTTCACGGCATCAACGAGCCGTTGATGTTAAAAGAAATACCTGTCCCAGTGATCGGTCAAAATGAAGCGCTGGTGCGCATCAAGGCCGCTGCATTCAACCGGCGGGACTGGTGGATACAACAGGGCAAGTATGCGGGTCTCAAATTTCCCATCGTTTTGGGATCGGATGGTGCGGGCGTCGTTGAACGGGTAGGAGATGACGACCAGAACCACTGGGTTGGCCAGGAAGTTGTTATAAACCCATCGCTTGATTGGGGCGATAACGAAGCATTTCAAGGAAAATCATTTCGCATTCTCGGACTGCCCGACGATGGCACCTTTGCAGAGTTTGTCCGTGTGCCCGTGTCCAATTTGCATAAAAAGCCTGCATACCTCTCGTTTGAAGAGGCGGCTGCACTGCCCCTTGGCGGACTTACCGCTTACCGGGCACTTTTCAGCCGTGCCGGATTGAAGCGTGGCGATAAGGTGCTGGTGGTGGGGGCAGGCGGGGGCGTGGCAACCTTTGCATTGCTATGGGCTGTGTATGCAGGTGCAACGGTATACGTTACTTCCGGTACGTCCGCCAAGATTGAACAAGCCTTGGCATTGGGAGCTAAAGGCGGGGTATTATACACCCAGCCAGACTGGGCGGAGCAGCTCCGGAAACAGGCAGGCGGATTTGACATCATTGTGGATAGCGCCCTGGGCGAAGGAGTCGTTCACCACATTGATCTGGCCAATCCCGGTGGTCGGATAGTGTTTTTTGGCGGTACGGCAGGAGACATCCCAGCGTTGAATGCGCGTAAGTTATTCTGGAAACAGCTTTCCCTGCTCGGCACCACGATGGGGTCACCGGCCGATTTCGATGCCATGTTGGCATTCGTAAACCAGCATCGTGCAGTACCGGTGGTCCATGCTACCTACGCGCTAAACGAGGCGGAAGCCGCACTGCGCCAAATGGACCAATCGGAGCAGTTCGGTAAAATCGTTTTAAACATATCTTGACGATGCAGCATACTACCTAAACTATACGCACTACCTGTTTTGGTGTATTTTACGCGTTTTCCTCGGAAAGCCGCCTAAGCCTTTGTACCTTTGTATAGAAAGGAACTGAAAAGATGAGGTTTTTATTCATTATCATAATGAGCGGTGTGATGCTGCAAACCGCCTGTTTGCAGGCCACCGATTCGCAGTCTGCCGGTACCCAGCGGTTTGCGCCCAGTAAAGATACATTGGCGGGCGTAGACACTGCCACGTTTGCCGGCGGGTGTTTTTGGTGTACCGAGGCCCAATTCCAGCAACTGGCCGGGGTTGATACGGTTATCTCGGGGTATACCGGCGGTAAGGTGGCCAATCCTACGTATAAACAGGTAACCACGGGGCGCACGGGCCACGCGGAAGCCATCAATGTGGTGTATCGCCCGGCCGAGATTTCGTATGATGAACTGCTCGAAGCATTTTTCATCGCGCACGACCCCACGCAGCTCAACCGGCAGGGTAACGATATCGGTACCCAATACCGATCGGCCATTTTTTATCACGACGACGCCGAGAAGGAAAAGGTTGAATACTACATCGGGCGTTTAACCGAAGAAAAAGTTTACGACCAACCCATCGTGACCAAGCTGGAGCCCTATACCGATTTCTACATCGCCGAAGATTACCACCAGAATTACTATAACCTGAATCCTAAGCAAGCATATTGCCAGTACGTCATTGTACCCAAGCTGGAAAAATTCAAGGAAGTGTTTAAGGAGCGGTTGAAGAAGTAACGCGATAGCGGATGTAGTCTGTGGGCAGGGGCTCAATACCATTTTGCCTGAATAACGGAGCGATTTGCCCGCGATGGTAGGTGGAGTGGTTGACGACATGGAATAACGTGTCGTTTACTGTGTTGGCGAATGGGATTCCTTTGGTTGTCCGATAGGCAATTTCGGTGGCAAGATTGCACGTAGCGAGGATGTGCAGCGTATCCTCATGGTTGAGCCTATCCAACGCGGCAAATGCATCGACAGCATGGTCATCCCACACGCCGTATTTCGTTTTCCGACCCAATATACGACTGTTCCAGATATGGTGTGCATTCAGTATGTGGCTGAACAGTGCTACAGATTTTGCATCTACTCTTGTAGTTTCCCGTTCAAAGATCTCCGCCAATTGCTGGTTGCAATGCAGGTTATACCTGAATAACGTCTCGAAAAATGACTTCATATAGAAGCAAAAGTAAGAAAATCGGCGCTTTGTGGCGTCCTGTTAATATAGTTAAATGCAGCGTCGGTTAATTTTCTGATTGCGTTCATCGGTTTTGAATTGTTGTCAATCGATTCGGGAAACTGCAGGAAGATTCAGTTGTCGGAAAATTTGCGACAACTGCCGCTGATGGAAAAGTATATCAGGTGGATCACTACAATTTAGACGTTATTATTTCCGTGGGCTAGCCAACGTTTGAAAGAGTATTTGGTGTATGAATGCATTCCACATTAGCATATTCGTTATATGAAAGTAATAAACGTGTTGAAATTCGTACAATAGTGTCCGAATGAGTCTCAATTAATTGCAGAGTCCTGTGGGTTTTGGTAGTTTTGTAACGTCACACTAAAAGAATATACCATGTTAAAAGGATTTTTCAATGTTCCCGAGCCAGTGAATGAGCCAATATTGTCATACGCTGTGGGGAGCAAAGAGCGTAAGCTATTGCAAGAGGCTATCCAATCCGCGCTCGCACAGGAAGCGGACATTCCGATGTATATCGGGGGGCAGGCGGTGCGTACGGACCGCAAAGTGTCCATCCATCCACCTCACCAACATAAGCATACACTGGGATACTATCACGAGGGTGATAAAACCCATGTGCAGGCGGCTATCGACGCCGCCCTGGCAGCAAAGGAAGACTGGGAAAACCTGCCCTGGGAACAACGTGCTGCCATATTTCTGAAGGCTGCCGATCTGATAGCTGGCCCTTACCGGTATAAGCTCAACGCGGCAACGATGCTTGGCCAATCAAAAAATGCCTTCCAGGCGGAGATTGACTCCGCGTGTGAGATTGTAGACTTCCTGCGCTTCAATGTGAAATACATGACTGAAGTATACATGCAGCAGCCGCCGGTTTCGCCTAAAGGCAACTGGAACCGCGTGGAACAACGGCCGTTGGAAGGGTTTGTCTTTGCGCTTACTCCCTTTAATTTTACCGCGATAGCGGGTAATTTGCCGACTTCAGCGGCGATGATGGGTAATGTGGTCGTATGGAAACCAGCCAATACGCAGGTCTATTCGGCTAATGTATTGATGGAAGTATTCCGCGAGGCGGGTGTACCCGATGGGGTCATCAATCTGGTGTATGTAGACGGGCCGTCGGCAGGTGAGGTCATTTTCAAACACCCTGATTTTGCTGGAATCCATTTTACAGGGTCCACAGGGGTGTTCCAGCATATCTGGAAGACCATTGGTGAGAATATCCACCGCTACCGCTCATACCCACGCATTGTGGGCGAAACCGGCGGAAAGGATTTCATCTTGGTGCACCCTTCCGCAGATGTAAAAGCGTCAGCAACAGCCATCGTGCGTGGCGCATTTGAGTACCAGGGGCAGAAATGTTCAGCAGCCTCCCGCGTGTACATCCCCGAATCGCTCTGGCCGGAATTGAAGAAATTGATCATCTCGGATGTCGAATCGTTTAAAATTGGCCCCACGGATGATTTCAGTAATTTCATCAATGCGGTTATCGATGAGAAATCCTTTGATAAGCTGGCTAAGTACATTGATCAGGCAAAAGCTGATGCCGATGCGGAGATTATCGTGGGCGGTACGTATGACAAGAGCGAGGGCTATTATATCCACCCTACGGTGATTAAGGCCAGTCGCCCCGATTACGTGACGATGTGCGAAGAACTGTTCGGTCCAGTATTGACCGTTTATGTGTACGCAGACGATAAATGGGAAGAAACATTGGAAGTCATCGACAACACGTCTATTTACGCACTCACCGGTGCTGTAATTGCTCAAGATCGGTACGCTATCAGTCAGGCATCCCATGCGCTTCGCAATGCAGCAGGCAACTTCTATATCAATGATAAATGTACCGGTGCTGTGGTTGGCCAGCAGCCGTTCGGCGGTGCAAGGGGGTCGGGTACCAACGATAAAGCGGGCTCGATGATCAACCTGTTGCGTTGGGTATCTCCACGTACCATCAAGGAAACGTTCGATCCACCGACAGATTATCGGTATCCGTTTTTAGGAGAAGAATAGGAGTTTTAGGGAATTCATAAAAAAGGTGCCCAAGCAGTTCGCTTGAGGCACCTTTGTTGTTGAAATACCTTTCTTTTTATTTGAAGGCGAATACTTTACCTAACCCTACGCTATCCGTAAAGGTAATATCGAGATCGATCAGCTTACCGGTCGCGATATCGATGACCATGCCATGTACCGCCAGGTCGTCGCGTTCTTTCCACGCATTTTGCACGATTGAAGTGGTACAAAGGTTGAAAACCTGTTCGGCCACATTGAGTTCCACCAACCGGCCTACTTTTTGTTTTTCATCCGTTATGGCGTCTATTTCTTCGCTATGGAGGCGATATACATCCTTGATGTGGCAAAGCCAGTTATCGATGATGCCGAATTGCTGACGACTTAATGCGGCGGCAACACCGCCACAACCGTAATGTCCGGCCACGACGATATGTTTTACCTTCAATACGTTTACCGCGTAGTCCAGTACACTGAGCATGTTCATGTCTGAATGCACACACATATTGGCAATGTTGCGGTGTACAAAAACTTCACCCGGTTGGGTGTTCGTGATTTGGTTTGCTGGTACCCGGCTATCCGCACACCCTATCCAAAGCAGTTCCGGCTGCTGGCCATCCGCCAGTTGCTTTAGCTTGCCGCTGGTGTCACCCTCCACTTGCTTAATCCATTCGGCATTGCCGGCAAGTATTTTTTCGAAACCTAATTTTAATTCTGGGTTATTTAATTGTTTTTTTAACATAGCTAATTATAGATTTTATTAGATTGTATTTGAAGTCTTTTTTATCGACCTACGTTTCAGTGAATCGTTTTGCAGGATGCTTTGTGTGAAGCGCCTGATATTGGGCACATTTTTCCTGTTTACAATACCCACCAGTTCAATGGATTTTCCCTTGCTTACCGCGTTTTGTTCGAAATCCCTGAGGACCTCAATGACGTCTTTATCGATAAAGCGGCTTTGCGATCCGTCAATGATGATTTCATTTATACGCCGGGGTAGACCGTATAGTGCTTTTTGTATCGCCGCCTTGTTAAGGAATGTCACTTCTTCGGCTAAGGTAAAGGTTATTTTGGCTCCTTCCTCATTTTCTTCCACAAGAAATTCAAAGGAGTTGGAAAGATTGTTCCGGAGAATATAAAACATGGCCACCAACAGGCCTACTCCCACGCCGGTGAGAAGGTCTGTGAACACAACGGCGATGATGGTCACCATGAAGGGGATGAATTGATCCAGTCCCTTGTGCCACATGCGTTTAAATGTAGATTTATGCGCCAGTTTGTAACCGGTATGTAAGAGAATGGCTGCCAGACAGGCGAGGGGAATAAGATTGATGATGAAGGGGATAAGCAGCACGGCCAATATGAGCCACACCCCGTGAAGCATGGCGCTTTGGCGCGATCGGCCGCCAGCGTTTACATTGGCCGACGAACGAACGATAACCGCTGTTAAAGGCAAACCACCCAATAAGCCAGAAGTCATATTACCAACACCCTGTGCCAGTAATTCGCGGTTTGTAGGCGATACCCGTTTGAAGGGATCTATCTTATCAACGGCCTCCAGGCTAAGTAAGGTTTCCAAACTTGCAATGATGGCGATGGTAAATGCAACCATCCAAACGTCCTTGTTAGCAATCTGCGAAAAATCCGGGAAGGTAAACAACCCCAGGAATTCACCGATGGAATTGACTACCGGAATGACCACGAGATGGTTTGGCGCGAGTTCGAAACCACTGCCCGCGAAAAGCAAACTCAGCAATACACCCACAACCACCACAACCAACGGCGCCGGTACGAGACTCAGCTTCTTGAAGTTCGGCCATACAATCAGAATGGCCAGCGAAATCGCACAGATGATAGCTGCCCCGTAGTTAATTGCGCCGAAGGCTTTCTGCAGCGCGGAAAATGTGTTTTCATTATTCAACTGAATGAAACTTTCTTCGCCGAAGAAACTGGAGTCGTATCCCACGGCGTGGGGCAATTGTTTCAATATAATGATGATGCCAATCGCTGCCAACATCCCAATGATGACAGATGATGGGAAGTAATTGCCAATCATCCCTGCCTTGACGATGCCCAATGCGAGCTGAATTAGCCCGGCCAGCAAAACGGCTAATAAGAACGTTTCGAAGGCGCCCAATTGCTCGATGGCCCCCAATACAATGACCGTAAGCCCCGCAGCTGGTCCGCTTACGCTCAATTGCGAACCGCTGAGTGAAGCGACGACAATGCCGCCGATAATTCCTGTTAATAATCCAGCGAATAGCGGAGCTCCCGAGGCTAATGCTATCCCCAGGCACAAGGGCAGGGCAACCAGGAAAACCACAACGCTCGCCGGTAAGTCGTATTTTAAGTCCCGTCTTGATAATTTCAAGAACGCAGACGTACGTGTACCAAACATAGTGATAAATAAAAGTAATGTGTAATACGTTGATTTATAGCCATGATATCCGGAGGTGTCGGCCAGCGACATATTGCCGCAAAGACCTACGTTTGCCCTCTGGTTGAGATGGCTAATCGCTAAAACCTCCCCGTCGATTGAGGGGATACGGTTTTTTACACAATACTGTTGGGAGGCGGTGTGGGTACGGCCGGATAGAAGGCGCGGATATGCCGGGCATCATCCGTGACGAAATTTGCTTCGATGGTATAGTCGGCAGGCGGCTGAAGGCTGATTGCCGTTGTCAACTTGAAATAACCTTTGGCGAAAATATCCTTCACCTGGTCGCCAAGCCCCGACTTGCCATTGTTGTTTTCGATTTCGAGTTGAAGAACGACTTGCAACAATGCCTCTTTGTCAAAGTCGTGGACGAAAATAGGAGCTGTAGAGATAACCATCTTTGCAAAGAAGATAGCAAAGAACAGTTTTGAGTATATTTCTCTTGTTATTGCGGTCGACATCTATGTATTGTGTACCGTTCAGTTGCAAAAAAAAGAAAAATATGAGGGTTTTCGTGTAGGATAATTAAAAAAGTTACAAAAAAATAACAAAAACAGCAAGTTGCCGCCGGGGGCTTCCGGATAGGAATTGGTCCCCTGATGATGCCATGGAGATGTTATATTGAAATAATGAGATGCAAAAATATCCGATTATCCGTTATTTTGCACGGCATTGTCTATATCTTCGCTGAGTTTGATGTTTAATTATAGTTACAAAAACGATATGAAAACTATTTATTCCATCTTTTTCTTCTTGTGCTGCGTCCTTGGACAACCGAATGCGCAGGAATCGTACGCCTGGCGACCTATCGGCGACAAAATCAAATCACCCTGGGCTGAAAACGTCGATGCGGCCAATCCACTCCCCGAGTACCCGCGGCCGCAGTTGGTGCGTGCCCACTGGCAAAACTTAAACGGCCTTTGGGATTACGCCATCGTGGCTGGTAAACTGGGGGCGGCTCCCGTCAATTACGAAGGTAAGTTACTGGTTCCCTACGCGGTGGAATCGGCGCTTTCCGGTGTGGGAAAGACGGTGAGCAAAGACAGTTCGCTCTGGTATCGGCAGACGGTAACGATCGACAAGGAAATTCGGAAACAACGTGTACTCTTGCATTTCGGTGCTGTTGACTGGCAGTGCGACGTGTATGTGAATGGCCGGAAGGCAGGTTCGCATGAAGGTGGATACGATCCGTTCTCCTTCGACATTACCCCGTATTTAGCGAAAGGAGCACAACAGGAGATTGTTGTCGGCGTGTGGGATCCCACCAATGAGGGGCCCCAGCCGAACGGTAAACAGGTTGTACGGCCCCACGGCATCTGGTATACCCCGGTTACCGGCATCTGGCAGACGGTATGGTTGGAAGGCGTGCCCGAAACCCACATCGCAGCCACTAAGCACACGCCCGATATCGATCAGGGTACTTTGTCTGTACAAACAACGGTAGAAGGTGCGACGGATGGAGACCAGGTTCGGGTCTCCGCATGGAAAGATGGCAGTAAAATCGCTGAAGTAACCGTGGTGGCTGGTACAGAAGCCACACTGAAAATCGCCAATGCCCAATTGTGGTCGCCCGCATCGCCGTCGCTGTATGATTTGAAAGTGGCTGTGCTGCGCAAAGGAAAAGTCGTGGACGAGGTCGGTTCTTACTTCGCCATGCGTAAGATATCGATGGGCAAAGATGCAAATGGAATCCAGCGGATGCTGCTCAACAATGAGTTCGTATTCCAGTACGGACCGCTCGATCAGGGTTGGTGGCCGGATGGCTTGTATACGGCCCCTACGGATGAAGCCTTGCGTTTCGACGTGGAGAAGACGAAAGCGATGGGCTTTAATATGATCCGGAAGCACATTAAGGTCGAGTCGGCACGATGGTATTACCATTGCGACCAATTGGGAATATTAGTCTGGCAGGATATGCCCAGCGGCGACCTGGGTGGTAATCATTGGGATATGCGGCCGGGGATTACGTCAGGACGTCAGCACGATAAGGACCGGAGTGCCGAATCGGAAGCTATATACCGTAAGGAATGGAAAGCCATCATGGATGCACTGCATAATTTCCCCAGCATCGTGGTTTGGGTTCCCTTCAATGAAGCGTGGGGACAGTTTAAAACCAGGGAAATTACCGAGTGGACCATGGCTTATGACGCATCGCGTTTGGTGAACAGCGCAAGCGGTGGTAATTTTTTCCCCACGGGGCATATCATGGATATCCATAACTATCCCGATGCGGTGATGCCACGCTCGGAGTTATATGGCAGTAAACAAATTCTGGTGCTTGGTGAATTCGGTGGATTGGGGTTGCCCATTGAAGGGCACACCTGGCAAGACAAAGACAATTGGGGCTACCAAAGCTTTAAGAACGTCGACGAACTGAAACGCCGTTACGGCGGGCTGGTCGATGATTTGGCACGGCTAATACCCATGGGACTATCCGCTGCGGTATATACCCAAACAACCGACGTGGAAATAGAAACCAACGGATTGATGACGTATGATCGTGAAGTGGTGAAGATGCCTGAAGCGGAACTGCATCAATGGCACCAGCCGTTATATCAGATAAACGTAGATTAACCTGCAGGCAAGCAATGAATGAAAAGTTTCTTGCAGCCAGTAGTGCACTGCAGCTAAGTGATCATTGCTGCAACCCGGTTGGTAACGGGTGGTAGACTCGTAGTTGACAATGAAATAGGATGAAGAAAATATTTTTTTTGGTCATAATGGCCATTGTCGTAAATGTACTCGCGTATTCGTCAAACCCCGCCGGCCCGGAATCGGAAGCGCCCCAAGAACCTGTTGAAACGAACGTGCTTTTCGGAGACCCTTTTATTCTGTTGCATGACGACACGTACTACGCATATGGTACGTATGCCGGAGATGGTATTGCGGTCTATGTGTCGCAAGACCTGCTTACGTGGGAGGCAGTGCCGGGCAACCGGTTGGCTTTGGATAAAAAAGATTCGTGGGGCGACCGCTGGTTTTGGGCACCGGAAGTTTATCACGTGGATGGAAAGTTCTATATGTATTATTCGGCCGACGAGCATATCTGCGTAGCCACCAGCGACCATCCGCTGGGTCCCTTCAAGCAGGATGTGAAGCAACCGATGATTGCCGACGAAAAATGCATCGATAATTCATTGTTTATCGACGATGATGGCAAGCCTTACCTGCTTTATGACCGGTTTAACGACGGCTTGAACGTGTGGGTGGCTGAGCTTGCCGATAACCTGACGGAGATAAAGCCAGGAACGGCTGTTAAATGCATCAACGTATCGCAAACATGGGAAGAGGTTTGGCCGCGCGTCAATGAAGGTCCTTTTGTCTTAAAACATGGAGGGAAATACTACATGACCTATTCGGCCAATAGCTACGAGAGTCCCTTTTATGGTATCGGTTTCGCTACAGCAACACAGATTAAGGGGCCGTGGACAAAGTATGACGGGAACCCAATTTTACAGAAGCCGGGCGACTTGGTGGGAGTGGGTCACAGCGCTATGTTCACGGATAAGGAAGGCAATTTAAGGATTGTATTCCATGCGCATCATAGTGAAACGGAAATACACCCACGCATCATGCACATCAGCACAGTGACTTTTGCCGAAAAGGATGGCGAGACAGTGATGCAGATCGATAAGGATTACGTTACCCCGGTACTTTTGGATTAACTTGTTGATTTATCATTGAAGGTATGTAAGGGGCTGTAACGATGATATAATTTGACCATAAAGAGGCAACATACCGCGGTTTTCCTTCAGCTAATCGGCATACTTTTGTATAGTTTGCGATTATAATACTATTTATGCGCCCTCTTGCACTCATTTGATGTTGAGCGTTAACGCATCCATACGGGCCTTTAAAATGACCAATAGCATGAAACACTTTATTTTCTATTGCACTTTGCTTCTCGCAGGGCTGTTAATTCCCGGCGTTCAACTCGTAGCCCAGGAAAAACAGGAATTGTTTTTCGCAGATCCGACGATATATGTCGAGAATGGAAAATACATCCTGACCGGAACGGGGGGCAGTGGAAAGGATGCGTCAGCAGGATTTGCTGCTTTGGAATCGACCGACCTGAAAACCTGGACGGTGCCGTCTGGTGCCGCTGGCAAGACGCTCATGCTCCTTACCAAAGGCCAGCAAGCGTTTGGTACTGAAGGTTTCTGGGCGCCGCAGCTATTTAACGACAATGGTACGTATTATTTGACGTATACGGCTAATGAGCAGACCGTATTGACGCAATCGACCACTTTGCTGGGCCCTTATACGCAAGCGGACGTTGCGCCCATCGACGGTTCTGAGAAGAATATCGACTCCTATATTTTCAAAGATGATGACGGCAAGTATTACCTCTACCACGTCCGTTTTGATAACGGCAATTACCTATGGGTTGCGGAGTTTGACCTGGAAACAGGCAAGATAAAGCCAGAGACGCTAACGAAATGCTTTGAGCAGACCGAATCGTGGGAAGCTACGCCTGCTTACGAATCGGCCCCCATTATGGAAGGGCCTACGGTGATCAAATTAAAGGATAAGTATTACCTGTTTTATTCGGCCAATCATTTCATGAATATAGATTATGCCGTTGGCTATGCCATTGCCGATTCGCCTTATGGCCCTTGGGTCAAGCAAAACGATAGCCCTATCATCCACCGTTCGATTGTTGGCGAAAATGGCTCGGGACATGGTGATCTATTTGAAGGATTGGACGGTCAATTGTATTACGTATACCACGTTCATTTTGACCAACAACAGGTTACGCCCAGGCGCACGCGCATTGTCCCTGTCATTAGGGAATGGGACGAAGCGGCCGGTCAATATACGTTCCGCGTGGATAGCAACGGCATAATTATACCAATGCTGCAAGAAGGAGAATAAGGAAGTTTATCGTTCAAATTATAAAGCAATGTCGATTTACAATTTTCTCGTCGTGTTATTTCTACTGGCGGGGTGCGTAGGCACAGCTGAGCAACACGATAATGATGGCCGCTGGCAGCCGGACACAACTGCTGCAACATACACCAACCCGGTTTTCGAACCCATCCTTGCGGATCCAACCGTTATCCGTGATCCGGAATCGGGATTCTTTTACGCCTATGGCACGCAGGATAACTGGGGCGATGGACAGGGAAGCCGGCTCGTACCTATTCTGCGGTCGGCCAATCTGGTAGACTGGCAGGTGGTTGGGCAGGCATTCGAAGAGAAACCCAGCTGGAAAGAGGCCGGCGGTATATGGGCACCCGATATAAACCTCGTGAATGGAAAGTACCACCTCTACTATGCATATTCCACTTGGGGCGATCCCAATCCAGGCATCGGTGTAGCCGTTGCGGATAAGCCAACCGGGCCATTTACCGACCACGGCAAGGTATTCAATAGCGAGGAAGTAGACGTACCTAATTCTATCGATGCTCTTTATTTTGAAGAAGATGGCGAAAAATACCTGTTTTGGGGAAGTTTCAGCGACGCACCCACGCAGGGCACGTATGCCGTGAAGCTGGCAGACGACGGTCTTTCGGTACCCGATCTGTCGCAGAAAGTGAAGATAGCTGCGGGCGATTATGAAGCTGTAATGATTCATAAGCGGGGCGACTACTATTATTTTTTTGGTTCTAAAGGTAGCTGCTGCGAGGGGGCTGACAGTAAGTACCACGTGTTAGTGGCTCGGTCGGAAAACCTAATGGGACCGTACCTGGATAAGGATGGATACGCCATTACCGACCGCGACAAAGGGACGCTTTTCATACAAGGCAACGCACGCATTGCCGGGCCCGGCCACAATGCGCGGCTCATTGCCGATGACGAAGGGACGGATTGGTTTATTTACCACGGTATAGATCGTGATGAAGGAAAGGTATCCAGCGGTGCGAGTCGGCGGATGCTGATGATCGACAAAGTCACTTGGAACAACGGCTGGCCGGAAATTGCAGATGGCGTGCCCAGCACCACCCCGCAAAAAGCACCTGTATTTCAGTGATAATTGTGATACGAATCGAGCGCTAGTTTTTGGTATTCGTTGCGGTATTGGTGAGGCTGCTTACCGGTGACCTTCTTGAATTGTTTATTGAAATTGGTCATGGATTGGAAACCGCAGGCGAAACCGATATGATCAATGTTCATCTTGTCTTCCTTGAGTAGCTTGCAGGCGTACTCAATGCGAATCTCTTTCAGGAAATCCGAAAATGACTGATTGACACGCGACTTGAAGTACCGGCTGAATGAGGTATTCGTCATGCTGGCGATGGATGCAACTTCTTCCAGATGGATTTTTCGGTGAAAGTTTTTCATGATAAACTCATACACCTTGTTCATGCGGTCCGTTTCGGCTTCCGTATTGTACGATTTGGAATGCGTATCAGTGATGAGGTGGCATTCATCCGACAGCGCAATGGTATTGAGTATTTTAAGGAGTTGGATGATGCTGTCTGTCCCTTTTAATTCGAGCAGTTCAACCATCATCTGGCTGACAGCGAGTTGCGTATTGCCGGTAATCTCGATGCCGCATTGCGAGCGTTGGAACAAGTGCTTGATGCTTTCGAACTCTTCTTTGTTATGGATGATTTCACCAAGGAAGTGGTCAAGAAAATAAATAACAACAACCGTGGTGCTCAGGCCACTATCTTTTTCAAAATAGCTGTTATGGCTACGCCACACATGCGGTAGGTTCGGGCCGATGAGCACTAGATCATTCGACTTGAACGGCTTAATGCTATCGCCCACAAACCGGTTTCCCTCACCTTCCATAACGTAAGATATTTGGAACTCGGGATGAAGGTGGAACGTAGGGTCAAAGTACGGCTCGACCTGTTTGCGCACTACAAACGTCCGGTTTTCGGGAATGAGTGCTTTGGGAATAACGTGCTTCTTTTTCATGATTTATCATCGCAAATATATAAAAAATGAAAACTATGATATAATTTGACTATAAAGAGATAAGATACCGTGGTTTTCCTGTGGGCTGGCCGCCTACTTTTGTATTGTTTACGATTATAGAACTATTTATATGAAATTAATTTCCTATTTGTATAGTGTCATTTTCTGCCTGTTTCTTATCCAATGTACGAGCGATAACCGTGATTACCCACGGCGTGCCGAGGTATTGTTCGTGGGTAGCGCGGATGAGGCGGCCGAGGCGGGCAAGTATGCATCGTGGCTGGCCATTGAACTTTTTAAAAGTGGCATCAACCTCACGTATACCGATGACCTGAACGATCTGAACAGAAAAAACCTGCGGGCATACGATGGCGTGGTTGTGTTTGCACTTGCTGACTCCATTGCCGACGAGCAGCAACAGGTCTTAACAGATTTTGTGGAAGACGGTAAGGGATTACTATCTTTTGGTACGGAGTCGTTGCTTATCAACGGCGCTGAACCTGACCAGGCAAAGGGTGATGGCGCGGCCGATTCGGTACAATATTTAGTAAAAGGTAAAGGCCGGATATTCCATACGGTGCTCGGCAGCGAGGCATCGACATGGAAACATTTGGATTTTCTGCGGCTGGTTAACAGCGGTGCACAATGGGCATTGGGCGATGAGGTGATGGAATGGGTAGCGCAGTTGCAGATTCCAAACGTTAGTATTTATGAAGATACCATTGCCGATTTTACGGCTCGGCATTTCGTACCGAAAATGCAAGAACCATTATCGCCGGAAGAGTCAGCTAAGCTTACGCAGATTCCCGTGGGATTTGAGTTGAAGCTATTTGCGTCGGAACCCGACATTGTTAATCCGATAGCCATGAGCTGGGATGAAAAAGGACGGTTGTGGATCATTGAAGCCATGGATTATCCCAACAATTTCGTGGAGTTGAAAGGGGAGGCAAACGACCGGGTTAAAATCTGCGAAGATACAGATGGCGATGGGGTTGCGGATAAGTTCACCGTGTTTGCTGATGGCCTGAATATAGCTACCAGTTTTACTTTTGCCAACGACGGCATCATCGTATCCATGGCGCCTCATTTTATTTTCCTTAAAGACACAGACGGCGACGACGTGGCGGATCTGCGCGATACGCTGATGACCGGCTGGAATAAGAACGATACACACGCCGGGCCATCCAATCTGCAGTACGGTTTTGACAATAAAATCTGGGGCGTTACGGGCTACGCCGGATTTAACGGTTATATCAATGGCGAGCGGTTGGCTTTCGGGCAGGGCGTGTATCATTTCAACGCGGACGGCACGGATTTCGAGTTCCTGGCAACGACCAGTAACAACACCTGGGGGCTGGGCATGACCGAAGACAACAACGTATTTATTTCTACGGCAAATAATACCCACAGCGCCTACTACTCCATGCCTGAGCAATTGGTGCAACGCCGACTCCGTGGCGATGAGCGTCGGCCGGGGGTCAACGCGGTACAGAAAGTCGATGGTCATTACGACGTACATGCCATGACACCCAACCTCAGGCAAGTCGACGTAGTAGGAGGCTTTACTGCAGCAGCGGGGCATCAGTTTTACACCGCACGGGATTACCCGCAGCGCTATTGGAACAGGGTGGCCTTTGTCACCGAACCCACCGTGCGGCTTGTCCATAATGCCATTATCGAACCGGATGGTGCCGGCTTCAAAGAGCATGATGGTTGGAACCTGACAGCCAGTTCGGATGAGTGGTATGGTCCCGTACATGCCGAAGTCGGCCCGGACGGAGCCGTATGGATACTCGATTGGTATAATTTCATCATTCAGCATAATGTATTTGTGCCGGCGCAGGCACCATCGGATAAGGTACTTCCCTTTATCGAGCAACCGCATGGCCCCGGTAACGCATTTGACAGCGAACTGCGCGACAAAAAGTATGGCCGCGTATACCGTCTGGTTTACAAAGACGCCAAACACCGGAACGAATATAAGCTTTCTAAAGACGACGCGGATGGTCTGTTGAAGGCGTTGAAGAGCGACAATAAATTCTGGCGGACGCATGCGCAGCGCCTGCTGGTAGAGCGTCAGCAGGACGACGTTGCCGGCGATTTGATCCGCATCGCAGGTGACAGTAAGGTTGACAAAATCGGTCTGAATGCACCGGCAATCCACGCGTTGTGGACGCTACAGGGGTTGAACCTGATTGATGAGCGTCAGGACGTGGGTGATGCCGTAGTAGCCGCCCTAAAACACCCATCAGCAGGAGTGCGTAAGGCCGCGACCCAGATACTGCCGATAAATGACCGCTTCCGCGATGCATTGCTGAATAGCGATGTGCTGGCCGATACCAATTTAAATACCCGCCTGGCAGCATTCATAAAACTGACGGAATACCCGGCATCCGAAGAAGTTGCCGCGGCACTGCTTGAAGCCACCAACGACTCCGTCAACGAGCGCGATCGATGGTTGTCCCAGGCGTTGTTTGCTGCAATAGCAGGTCATGAAGATGCATTCTTTAAGGTGGCCTCCACGCCGGCTGCCAGCAGTTTTGCAACACGCATACTCGAATCATTGGCTAATGAGGAGTATACCTTGGGCCGCCGGAGCCGCTTCCCGTTTTCTCCGGATGTTTCAAACAAAGAAATTCATCTCCAGATGGAAGTCCAACGGCGCGATAACCAGCCGTATAACGGGCTGATTGTAGGCCAAGGCGATAAGACGGGCGGTTATGCCGTGTATGCAAAGAATAATCGGTTGTTTTTCGAGGTGTACCAGCATGGCCAAACGGCCACCGTGACGTCGCGCGGTAATCTGCCGGGCGAATTCGTGGCCGATGCACGCCTATCTGGCGATGCGTCTATGGAACTGCTCATCAACGGTGTAAGCCAGGGTACGGCCAAAGCAATGCACCTGTTTACCGAGCCGCTGGGCCTCAACCTGCGTTCGGGCGAGGATTTTGATGAAGAACATGCATTTGCCGACTACGGCGGCTCGTCCGGATTTACCGGGAACGCCAACAACATCGTCGTCAGGTTGTTTAAAGCAAACCGGTCTGCCGCCCTGCCACACGAGGGTGCACAGGCTTCCGCCAACGCTGCTGAGAGCGTTCCTTCAGAACGGATCGAACTGAAAGCGGTGAAAGACATCATGCAATACGATAAAAAGTTGATCACCGTGCCTGCCGGGAAGCGGATAACCCTGGTGTTTGAAAACCCCGATGGCATGCAGCATAACCTGCTCATTATCCAACCGGGTACATTGGATATCGTTGGCAAAGCGGCAGACGATATGCTACGGTCATCAGAGGCTTACGAGAAGCAATATATCCCATCTGTCCCGGAAGTGCTGCACCATACACCCCTGGTGAATCCGGGGGAAAGTTTTACGCTGGAATTTACCGCGCCTACCGAACCGGGAGATTACCCTTACTTGTGTACATTCCCGGGGCATTGGCGGGGGATGAACGGCATTATGCGCGTGGTTAAATAAAGCAAAAAGTAAACAAATGGACTTGAACATGAAAAACACGATGAAACTGTTAGCGGGGTTAGCATTACTACTCATCACCGCAGGCCACGCGCTTGGCCAGGTCAAACCGATCCGGATTTTGATGGTAGGCGGGGGCGGATCCCACGATTTCGGTCGGTGGTACGGCCAGGAAGACAAAAAGACCATCGAGTCAACCGGCAAGTATACGGTAACGTACACGGAGAACACCGATTCCATACCGACTTATCTGAAACAAGCCGATCTGTTGATTTTGACGAACAATCAGCCGATTAACGCAGCGGGGCAGGGCGCTATTACCAAGTTTGTGGAAAAGGGCCATGGATTGCTGCTTCTACATGCTGCCGTATGGTACAATTGGGAAGACTGGCCCGAATACAACCTCAGTTATGTAGGCGGTGGTAGTAAAAGCCATGAAAAGCTTCAAGAGATAAAAAACTTTGTTGTTAATACTGGACATCCGATTACACAAGGTGTTCCGGCCAATTTTGATTTTGTGGATGAGTTGTATCGGTTCGTGCCAGCCCCGGCTGCGAAGGGCATCGAGGTATTGGTCATCGGCCAGTCGAACGAAACCGACGCGGTTTATCCGGGCGTATTTACCGTGAAGCACCGCAAGGCAAAAATAGTTGGAATTACAACGGGGCACGATGCGCATAGCCATGAGCACGAAGCCTACAGAACATTGTTGATCAATGCGGTCAACTGGATTGCAAACGAATAGAAAAACATAATTAGCTAAAACAAGAACAGAACATGTCACAAATCACTGTCGTTATTGTAGGAATGGGTTTCGGGAAAGAATTTATACCCATTTACCAGAAGCACCCGAATATCAAGGCTGTGGGAATCTGCACCCGCAACGAAAATACACTTAACGAACTAAAAGCAAAGTTCAACCTCGATGATGATTTGATTTTCACCGATTTCGAAGATGTGGTGAAACGCGACGACGTGGATGCCATCCACGTGGTGACCCCGGTGCCGGAGCACGCCCGGATGACCCTGGCATCGTTAAATGCGAATAAGCATACGGCATGTACCATACCCATGGCGATGACCGTGGAAGACTGTGAGGCCATTGTAGCCGCAAAGCGCAAATCGGGCAAAGTGTATATGATGATGGAAACGGCATTATATACCCGTGAGTTTCTCTATGGATTAAAGTTGGCCGAAACCGGACAATTAGGTACTATCCAATTTGTGCGCGGGTCGCATATTCAGGATATGAGCATGGATGGGTGGGCCGAATATTGGAAAGGGTATCCGCCGATGCTGAACGGCACGCATGCCATATCGCCACTACTACGCATCAATAATACGATTGCCGAATCGGTGGTTTGCCATGGTTCCGGACGGCTGTCAGACGATTTAGCCAGCCGTTACAACGCACCTTACGCCGTAGAGACCGCGACGTTCAAATTGAAGAATTCTAATGTGGTGGCAGAAGCTACACGGTCGCTCTTTGACGTGGTAAGGCAATACCGTGAGAGTTATGACGTATATGGAACGAAAATGTCTTTTGAATGGGAACAACTGCAAGACGAAGAACACGTGATTTTCGATGGTGGTGAGAACGCACGGCGTATTGATGTGCCCGATACGGATGAATTATTGATTCCGGAGATTGCCGACTTCACCAAACGTGAGCGGATTGACGATCCGAACCATGTATCGTTCCTCCAGGGAGCTGGGCATGGTGGTTCACACCCGCACCTGGTGCAGGAGTTCGTTGCGGCCATCGTGGAAGGCAGGGATTCGGCGGTCGATGCGGCACTTGCAGCAAACTATACATGTGCGGGTATCTGTGCCCACGAGTCGGCCATGAAGGGGGGCGTCCGTGTGGACATCCCAAGTTTTGAATAAGTTAAGTTGGTTTTAGATAATGCTTATAGGAATTAGCACGTTTGTTTGGGTTTCGCCGTTTTCAACGGCATCGATTGACATTTTGCGTAAAGCAAAAGACATGGGTTACGATGTCGTCGAAATTGCTGTGGAAGACCTCGGTCTGATTGATTGGGATGCGCTGAAGCAGGCTGGTCGTGAGCTGGATTTGCAGTTGATGGTTAGCGGTGCGTTCGGTATGGACCGGGATATTTCCAGCGACCGGCCGGAAATCCGCGCAAACGGGCTTTCCTATATCATTGATTGCCTTGAAATCGCCAACAAGTTGGAAAGCCCGGTATTTGGTGGGCCGCTTTATTCGGCAGTCGGAAAAACAAGGCTGGTTTCCGCAGAACAGAAAGCAAAGGAAAGGCAATGGTGCCTGGAAAATCTCCAACAAGCCATTAAACAGGCCGAGAAGCTTGGTGTTGTTCTTGCGCTGGAACCGCTAAATCGATTTGAAACGGATATGGTCAATACCGTAGATCAGGCCATCGCAATCGTAGACGAATTAAACAGTCCTTATTTAAAAGTCTTATTAGACACGTTCCACAGCAATATCGAGGAGAAAGATATCCCAGCCAGTATTGTAAAGCTGGGTGACAGGTTGGTTCACATCCAGGCCAATGAAAATGATCGGGGAACGCCCGGAACAGGCCATTTGGATTGGGTGGGTATCCGCGATGCGCTACGCGATATCGGTTATAATGGAAGCTTGGTCATCGAAACGTTCGGTGCGCCGTCCAAAGAACTGGCTCGGGCTGCCAGTATCTGGCGCCCGCTGGCCAACAGTGCCGATGAATTGGCTGCCGAAGGGTTTGCATTTTTAAAGAAAACATTTGCCAATGATGATTAAATAATAGCCGATTGACATAACAATCAACGGTTAAACAGACCAATTACGATTAAACATACCAAATTATGAGAAGGAGGGAATTTATCTACATGCTGAATGCGGGAGTTGCAGCTGGCATGCTATCAAAAACAGCTTTCGGCAACGTATTCCGAAGCAGGCCGGGCACTGCCCGTATGCAGGAAGAACTGGCCTACCACACCATTCAATCCGTAACATTCGGCGATGTGCGGATGCAATACCCGCGCTTTGTGGGAAAAAATGCCCGACTGGACGTACACGGATATGGCCCACGCATCGGTATATGTACCCTTACGACAGATAAGGGAGCAAAAGGGTGGGCCTCGTTGCGGGGTGGCCGCGGCGAAGCGCAACGCCTGGTTTCCGCATTGGTAGGTAAGAAATTATCGGATGTATTCCATGTTGATACTGGTATCACCGACGATCGTTACCTTCCTTTCGATATTGCCCTGCATGACCTTGCGGGCGTGGCCCTGAACAAACCGGTGTACGCATTGCTGGGCCGTGATCAACCATTTACAACCAAATACTACAGCGGTATGATCTATTTCGACGACCTGGAGCCGACCCATGCGCCTGGAGGTATCGATAAAGTGCTTGCCAACTGCCGCTATGATTACGACTATGGTTATCGCCAATTCAAACTGAAAATCGGTCGCGGGCACCGTTGGATGACCCAAAAAGAAGGACTGGCACGCGATATAGAAGTAACCCGGCAAGTCGCTGCAGCCTTTCCCGATTGTGATATCCTGGTGGATGGTAACAATGGCTTCACCATTAATGAATTTACGGCATACCTCGAAGGGATAGGTGATACACCGTTATTCTGGATAGAGGAGCCATTTCATGAAACCGTTGAAGATTACCGGAAATTGCGCGACTGGATGGCAAAATCCAATGTGCGAAGCTTGTTGGCCGAAGGCGAAGCCGACCCCGACCCAGCGCTGTTGGATGAGCTGATGCAGCAACAATTGATGGATGTACATATCTCGGATATTGAAGGGCTAGGCTTTACCAACTGGCGGAAACTCATGCCCAAACTTGTCGATTACAATGTCCAGGCCTCTCCCCACGCGTGGGGTTCATTGCTCAAATCGTACTATACGGCTCACCTGGCCGGCGGCCTGGGAAATACGGTAACGATAGAGGGGGTAACGAGTGCATCCGACGATGTGGATCTCAGCGGATATCAGGTTAAAGACGGAAACCTGATCCCACCGGACGCACCGGGGTTTGGGCTCACGTTGCTGAGGTAACCGCGGGGTAGCCATCTCCCCCGAACTTCCTGCTTTTTATTCTAAACAAGTAAACCGGTTTAGCAAAAAGGGGACGAATGACCTGATTGAGTAAAAGGTTAATCAATACAGTTATAAACAAATAAAAACAAAACAACAAAACTATGAGTAAAGCTTTACTTGTAACATTGCTATGGTGCGTTGGACTATCCATAGCAATGGCCCAGACCCGACCCATTACCGGGACGGTGCGGGACGCGCAGGGTAGTACCCCCATTGGCAGCGCGACCATCAAGGCGTTGGTCAGCCAGCAAACCACATCGAGCTCGGCCGATGGCACATTCTCCATTAACGTGGCGTCCAACGGAGATTCCCTGTTGGTTACTTACCTCGGTTATGAACAGACCGTGGTGGGTGTAGGAGCCAACGCAAACACGGTGTCTATCTCCCTGACCACTTCTTCTGAATCATTGGAGGAAGTGGTGGTGACCGGTTTCGGTATGGCGCAGAAAAAGGAAACGTTGACCGGGGCTATTTCTGCTATCGGTGCAGATGACATCAGCCGCTCGTTGTCTTCCACCACAGCCGGTGCACTCGTTGGGAAAATGCCCGGTTTGAACTTCCGGCAGACCGACGGTAGACCGGGGTCATCAGCCAATATCCAAATTCGTAACATGGGCACGCCCTTGTTCGTTATCGATGGGGTGCAAAAGGATGCGGGTCAGTTCAACAACCTGGATTTCAACGATATTGAATCCATTTCCATATTGAAGGATGCTTCGGCGGCGATTTACGGTGTACGGGCGGCAAATGGTGTGGTGGTGGTGACCACCAAGCGGGGTAAGCGGAACACCAAAAATATCATCAGCCTGACTTCTAACTACGGTTTTCAGAACCTGTCCACATTCCCGAAGCCGGCTGACGCTGTGAGTTTCGTGGAGAGCTACATCCAATCGGAAACGGTACAGGGCGTGGGCAGCTATCGGTATGACGCCGAGGATTTGGCGAAATGGAAACAGGGAACGGAAAAAGGCTATGTGCCCTTCGACTGGTACGATTACATCTGGGAAACCTCGCCACAGGTTTACGTCAACGCCAACGTCTCCGGCGGCTCCGATAAAATCAACTACTATTTCAGCTTGGGGCACCTCAATCAGAACGATGTGATCGTAAACTACGGCGGCTTCAAACGGACCAATGTGCAGATGAACATTACCTCACAGATTTCCGACCGGTTCCGCGTAGGCGCAAGTTATAACGCACGGCATGAATACCGCAGAAATCCCGGTGTGCCCGGCGGTGACGACTTGTGGCTACCGCGGTTTGGTACCTTCCGGAACCTGCCTACCGTGCGGCCATTTGCCAACGATAACCCCGATTACCCGACGCTGACGTCCACCGACCCGGGTACGAACTTCGGCTGGTTGAACTACGAGTTGTCTGGCGAACGGACAGAGACCTGGCGGGTCAGCCAGCTCAATTTCGATGCCGAATATGATATTGTTGACGGGTTGAAAGCAAAGGCTTTAGTCGGTTACTATTATGCATCGCAACGGATGGATAACCACGAGTTCACCTACAAGTTGTACGATTACGACGAGGCGACCGATACCTATCCGGTTATCTTCGAAAACAACAACCCTTGGCGGGAGCGCACCATGGGCCATGTGGAGGAGATGACTTCCAACGTGCAATTGAATTATGCCAAAGCATTCGGTGCGCATAATCTCGCCGTGATTGGTGGTGTAGAAACGATACTGCGGAAAGACCCATCGACATGGTTGCACTCGATTCCAACTGCCAACGCCTTGAAGTTGATTGATTACGAAACCATGGATACCTACGATGATCGTGGCGATAATGCACAGGCCCGGATTGGTTACATTGGCAAGATCAACTACGATTACGACGGGAAATATTTACTTGAATTGCTCGGTCGCTACGACGGTTCCTGGAAATTTCCAACGAATGACCGCTGGGGCTTTTTCCCGGCGGCATCGGCCGGGTGGCGTATTTCAGAAGAGTCATTCTGGAAAGACAATAAAATCGGAAGCATTGTAAACGATTTGAAGATTCGGGGGTCGTTCGGTTTGGTTGGGGATGACAATACCGCAGGCTATAATCCATTTGATTATTTAGCCGGTTACAACTATAAGCGTTTCCGAAATGCCAACGGCGATTGGGTGAATCTGGCCTCTTCGGTAATTGATGGGGAGTATATTATCGGAACCCAACCCCGGGGTCTTCCCGTTACAACGCTTTCGTGGCTGCGCGCCGAGATGATTAACGTTGGTTTTGACGCCGCCTTCCTCAACCATCGGTTGTCTACCACCGTAGAATTCTTCCAACGTAAACGTACGGGGCTCCCCGCAGCGCGGTATGACGTATTAGTGCCAACGGAAGTTGGGTTTGCTTTGCCTAATGAAAACCTGAATTCCGATATGCATCGCGGATATGAAGCCGTTGTGCGTTGGAGTGATCGTGCGGGCGAACTGAGCTATTCACTGGCAGGTAACGTTACGTTTTCCCGTTTTTTCGATTGGGACCGTTACAAACCCCGCTTCAGCAACTCATGGAATGTGTACCGTAATTCGCTTGTGCAACGGTATGGCTACCTGAACTGGGGGTTGCAGTCTGACGGACAGTTCCAAAGCTGGGAAGAGATTGCTGACTGGCCGATCGATAACGACCGCCAGGGTAACCGTACCTTGCGGCCCGGTGATGTGAAATACAAGGATCTCAATGGTGATGGTGTTATTAACGGGCTCGACGAACGCCCAATCGGCTATCGCCAGGATGCAACGCCTGCACTGAACTTCGGGCTTAATTTTGCCTTTGCTTACAAAGGGTTCGATTTGGCCCTCGACTTCTCAGGCGGCGGCATGTATACGTTCTACAAGGAATGGGAAATGCGTACACCTTTCCAGAACGGTGGCAACATGCCCCAGTACTATGTTGATGGGGCGTGGAAGCTGTCCGATATATTTGATGCCAATAGTGAGTTGATTCCGGGCGAATACCCGATGCTGCTGATTGGTAATGGAGAGCATAGCAATTATTGGAACAGTGATTTCTGGAAGCAAAATATCCGGTACATCAAACTCCGTAACCTGGACTTCGGTTACTCATTGCCAACGCGGATACTCGAACCACTATCCATTACCGGTGTTCGGGTGTATTTCTCGGGGCAAAACCTCTTTACCTTGACTAACCTGATTGGTATCGACCCGGAGATGCAGGATAATAACGGATTGGGTTATCCAACGATGCGGATTTTCAATTTTGGTTTGAATGTTAAATTTTAACGGCCCGGAGCCTTTAATTAAGAAGTAAGATGAAGAATTTAAATAAATCAATATTCAAGGTCTTGATGCTGGCGGGTGGGATCACCTGTTTCAGTAGCTGTTCAGACTTCCTTGAGCGCCAACCGGACACCATCATGACCGATGACCAGATTTTTGGTGATGAAGTGATGATCCGCTCGGTGTTGGCCAACTATTACGGCCGGGTAAGCTGGGGGCAACACATCAGCGATGATTATACGTACACCATTCTGGATGAGGCTGGGCGGTCAGACGGTGGCCCGGACAATATCCAGAATTATGGCGATGCACTGTGGCGGGTCTACGACTATGGGCTGATACGTAATATTAACCAGTTTTTGCAAAGCTTGCGCGAAACCACGGCGGTCGATGAGGAAGATAAGCAGGCCTATGAAGGGGAGGCCCGATTCTTACGCGCCTGGACATACTTCAACATGGCCCGTGGTATGGGTGGCATGCCCATTGTGGGCGACGAAGTGTTTGAGTATGAAAGTGGGATGGATATTACAACGTTGCAATATCCCCGTTCTACCGAGGCCGGGATATACGACTACATCATCGAAGAATGCGAGGCGATATCTGCTTTGCTGTCTGATGAAACCAATACCCATTCCGCCCGGGCTAACAAGTGGGTGGCGTTGATGCTGAAGGCGCGTGCCGCCATATACGCCGGGTCGCTGGCCAATTACAACAATAAAATGTCCAGTCCCATCCGTACCTCCGGTGGGGAGGTCGGGATTCCCGCAGATCGTGCGGCAGGGTATTACGAGCAGGCCCTGGCTGCGGCAAAAGACGTAATTGACAACAGCCCGTATGAGTTGCAATTGAACAAGCCGGACGACCTGGAACGGAATTTCTACGAGGCGTTAAGTGTAAAAGACAACAACAAAGAAGTTATCTGGGCACACGACCGGATTTATCCGGGCACCGGGCAACAAACCGGTTTTACCACCCGGAATATACCCGGTTCGCATGCTGAAGACATCGACCGTGCTTATGCAGGCCCGATCTTGAATCTGGTGGAAGATTTTGAGTACACCGACGATCGGAACGGCGATATCCACATTCGGAACGCCCAGGGGGATTATATCTTTTACGATGATCCGTTGGATGCCTTTGCGAACAAAGATGCACGGCTGGGCGGTACAGTCATTCTGCCGAATGCCTTATTTAAGGGTACACCGGTACCACTGCAAGCCGGCCAGAAAGTATGGAACAATGGTTCGTGGCAGACCCTGGTTGGCCAGTCGGACGAGCGGGATGCGGCCAACCGCCTCATTACTTCGGCCAACGGGCCGGTACGTAACAACGACCCGTATGTCAATAAGACCGGCTTCTTCTTCCGCAAATTTTTGGATGAAGCTGCCGGTGCCTCCACCCGGGGGCGGAACAGTGAAATGTGGTTTCCGCGCTTTCGGTTTGCCGAAGCGGTGCTGATCGCCGCCGAGGCCGCCATGGAGTTGGGCCAGCAATCGGTAGCCGTTGGCTATATCAATCAGGTACGTGAACGCGCCGGAATACAGCCGTTAACGAGCGTTACGTTGGATGACATCATTCAGGAACGACGGGTGGAGTTTGCTTTTGAAAACCATCGGTATTGGGATTTGAAGCGTTTCCGTAGGGCACACATTGTTTGGAACGGCGTGGTGAATAGCCCGACTGCCCAGCAATACGCCTTATTTCCGTACCTGGTGGTAGCTCCGGGTACGCCCAACGATGGAAAATATGTATTCGATCGATTGGTGTTTAGCGGTTCACTGCATCCCCGTTTCTTTCAGTTGAGGAATTATTACAATTTCATCGACCTGGGATGGCGGAATGCGAACCCGAAGATTGTATTGAATCCATTTCAATAACCTTTATGACGACGACAATGAAAAAATATTTGAATATGTTGTTGCTTCCGGCCATAGTGGCGGTAAGCAGCTGCGGACTGGATAACTACGACGCGCCGGAATCTAAATTGACAGGCCGTGTCGTTTACAACGGCGAGCCGGTGGGCGTCCGTGGTACGGGTGAAGCGGTACAGCTTCAACTGTACCAGGATGGTTATGAATTGCGTGATCCGATTCCCGTGTATGTTGGGCAAGACGGTACGTTCGAAGCCAAATTGTTTGATGGTGAATACAAATTGGTTACGCGGGATAATAACGGTCCCTGGGTAAACGACCGCGATACGACGGTAGTTAACGTGAGCGGCACGGCAAATGTAGACATCGAGGTGACGCCATTCTACACGGTATCAAATGTGCAGCTTGCGCTAAGTGGAAGCAGTGCCGATGCGTCGTTTCAGGTTAACGAAATAGCCAGCGGGACGGATATCGATTATGTAATGATTTTAGTTGGAAAAACATCGTTTGTGGATGATGTTTCGTACACAGCCCGGGTTGATATCAATGACGCGACCGCAGGAAGTACCGTTACCGGATCGATTGATCTCGCAAACAATACAGACTTCCAATCGGGCGGGCCGTTGTACGCCCGGGTGGGATTACGCCCCACAGGGAAAGACCAGGCGATTTATTCGCAGGTGGTTAAGTTGCGTTAAGTCGTAAAACCATTGTCAGCTGTTACCCATCATCCGAGATGGGTAACAGTTTTTTTTTTATATCCGATCATCAGCGCTGGCGTAAACCGTATTATGCAGATTTGCGGGTTTGACGAGATTGAAGAAGGTTATGAACATAAGTAAATCAACAACCAATTTTAAGCTAAACCTTTCCATATGGTATACATTTGGCCTGGCCGTGCTGATGAGTGGGGCTTGTACAACGGTCGACAAACCCACGCAACCCAATGTGTTGTTGATTCTTGTCGATGATCTCCGTCCAGCCATTGGCGCCTATGGCGACCCTATCGCCATGACACCTAATCTGGATAAATTGGCGGAGAGTGGCCTGTTGTTTGAACAAGCGTATTCCAATCAGGCGGTATGTGCTCCCTCGCGGTTTAACCTGCTATTGGGTAGCCGATCCACGTCATCGGGGATCTATCATTTCGGCCGTAATTTCCGCGACTATTACCCCGATGCGGTTACCTTACCCCAATATTTCAAACAACACGGTTACCACACCGAGTCGATGGGCAAGGTGTTTCACTTCGGGCACGGCACGCACGGCGATTCTGTGTCGTGGAGCGTGCCGCACCATAAGGATCTGGTCATCGAATACGTCGATCCGGCCAGTAAGAAAGACGGGTTTACGCGTGAAGAGGCACTCTTCTCGAATCAAAGTGCCCGAGGGTTGCCCCGTGGACTGGCGTGGGAATCGCCGGACGTGGCCGATGATGCCTATGCCGACGGCCGTGTTGCCAACCGGGCAGTGGAGAGGTTACGCGCATTGAAATCGGAATCCAACCAGCCGTTTTTCCTGGCCGTAGGGTTCGCCCGGCCCCACCTGCCTTTTTCGGTGCCACAGAAGTATTGGAACTTATATGATGAAAGCAAGCTGCCCATGCCCACCGTCACTACACGGCCGGAGGGCGCCCCGTCTTATGCCGTAAAATATGGGACCGAGATCGATCAGTACATTCCCGTTCCCACCGAGGTAACGGCAGCGCCGTTTCCCGACAGCCTCGCCCGGAAGCTGATTCACGGTTACTATGCCGCGGTGAGTTATGTAGACAACCAGATCGGGACCGTGCTGAACGAGTTGGCAGCACTCGACCTCGATGAAAATACCATTGTCGTATTATGGGGCGATCATGGCTACATGCTCGGCGAAATGGGTATGTGGACGAAACACGTGAATTATGAGTTGGCCAATCGTATTCCGTTGATTATTTCCGCACCGGGTGTCAGTCATCCCGGCACGCATACGGCGCAGCTTACAGAAACGGTGGATATTTACCCGACGCTGGCCGAATTGGCGGGATTACCGGTGCCGCAGGTACAGCAGCCGTTTGATGGCCTCAGTATGGTGCCTGTATTGAATGATCCGGAAACACGTATCCGTGACCACGCCTACCACGCCTGTCCGAGGGATGGCCGGATGGGCAGGGCCATCCGAACCGACCGGTACCGGCTGGTGGAATGGAAAAAGATAGACGATGCCTCAGCGCCTGCGGAATATGAGTTGTACGATTACAAAAGCGGGTTTATGGAAGTAAAGAACATTGCCGATGAACAGCCGGCTGTGCGCGATTCGCTCAAGGCCATCTTGGCGCGGCATCCCGAAGCGACGCCGCCGCGCCCCGGCAAGTAAACAGGAATCGTAAATTTAGTTTAACTTCGAAAGCATGATAAGAGTGGCGAAAGTGATGATAAATCGGCTGTTGCTATTAGCGCTGTTGGCGGGTAGCCTAACCGCGTCCGGCCAGCAGCCTCCCCATATCATTGTTATCCTCACCGACGATATGGGGTTCAGCGACATTGGTGCATTCGGTGGCGATTTTGTCCCCACGCCGCAGCTAGATCGGCTTGCCGCGGAAGGGACCAAATTTACGCAATACTACAGTGCTTCCCCGATTTGCAGCCCCTCGCGCACAAGCATCCTCACGGGCATGTTTCCCGCGGAATGGAATTTTACCACATTCCTGAACGACCGCCGAAGTAATGGCCGGGCCGAACAGGCCAACTACCTGAATGTGCATGCCCCATCTATCGCTAAGGTGCTGAAGGCAGCTGGATACGCCACCGGCCATTTCGGTAAATGGCACATGGGGGGTGGGCGCGACATCAAGAACGCCCCGAAGTTCAACCTGTACGGCTTCGACGAGCATGCCAGCACCTACGAAAGTCCCGAGCCCGACCCGGCGTTGACCGCTACGGATTGGATATGGTCTGATGTGGATAGCGTACAACGGTGGGATCGGACTGCCTATTTCGTTGATAAAACCCTCGATTTCCTGCGCCGGCACCAAGGAACCCCTTGCTTCGTGAACCTTTGGCCCGACGATATGCATACGCCCTGGGTGCCGGAAGAAAACAGGCGTCAGTCGGGAAAATTCCCCATGAACCCCGACGAAGGGGCCGCGTTCAAACTGGTCCTTGCCGAATTCGATAGGCAGATGGGTAGATTGTTCGATGGGTTGGATGAGCTGGGAATTGCTGAAAATACATTGATTGTCTTTACCAGCGACAACGGGCCTTTGCCGAGTTTCAAAGGCAGCCGTTCCGGGGGGCTCCGCGGAATAAAGCTGTCACTTTATGAAGGCGGTATCCGTATGCCGTTGATCGTCCGCTGGCCGGGTCACGTACCCGCGGGGGGTACGGACAGCATTTCGGTGCTAAATTCCACCGATCTGTTCCCCACGCTTTCGTCGATCGCTTCCGCTGAGGTGCCGGCCAATTACAAAGGCGATGGCGAAAACCGGACGGATGTCTTGATGGGGAACCCTTCACCAAGGGCAAAAGATATGTATTGGGAATACGGCCGGAACGACTACGCATTTAATTATCCCAAAGGGCGCGACCGGAGCCCGAACCTCGCCATCCGTTCGGGCAAATGGAAGCTGCTGATGGACTATCAGCGTGATAACGTCGTGTTGTACGACATGGAAAACGACCGGTACGAAACGACGGATGTTGCCGAATCGCACCCTAAGATCGTGGATGAATTGCGTACCAAACTTTATACGTGGCGATCCTATTTGCCTGAACTAACACCGGAAAGGGCGGACCCCGTGCGGAAGTGATTTTCCATTTCCGTTGGCATTGTGTATTTTTAGCGACGTGAATGGAGCAAGGTGCCTATTATTAACAAACAGGTGGGTGATATGACTATCAATAAGAAAAAGTACATCATGGTAGGCTGGTGCCTGATCGCATTTGTATTTGCGGCGTATGCACAAAACGAACGCCAGATCACCTATCAACTAGTCGAAAACATTGGATATCGCGGTGAAGACACGGACGATGCCTACGTAAAGGAACGGTGTGTGCTGGATGTATACTATCCCGAGCATAAAAAGAACTTCACCACGGTCGTCTGGTTCCATGGTGGTGGTATCACCGGAGGCGAAAAGTTTATTCCTGCGGAACTGAAAGAAAAAGGGCTGGCCGTGGTCGCGGTCAATTACCGGCTAAGCCCCAAGGTGAAGGTGCCGGCCTATATCGACGATGCGGCGGCGGCCATTGCCTGGACATTCAAGCATATTGCCGATTACGGCGGTGATCCAGCGAAAATCATCGTTTCCGGTCATTCGGCCGGTGGGTACCTGATTGCGATGGTTGGACTGGACAAATCGTGGCTGCAAAAGTACGGTGAGGATGCCGATAAGCTGGCGGGTATTGTTGACTTCAGCGGGCATGCCATCACGCACATGACTGTTCGTGCCGAACATGGCATAAAAGACACACAGCCGACTATTGACGAATACGCGCCGTTGTACCACGTACGGAATGACGCCCCACCGTTGGTACTCATCACCGGCGATAGGGAATTGGAGATGCTGGGCAGGTATGAAGAAAATGCCTATTTCTACCGCATGATGAAACTCGTGGGCCATAAGGAGGTATACCTTTATGAGTTGGATGGCTTTGACCACGGTGCCATGGCCACGCCGGCATTCCATATCCTGCTCCACTATGTTGACAAATTGACAAAGACAACGAAATAAAATAGCCGATGAATCTGAACACTGTTATTGCTGTCCTTTTTACTGTAGTACTGCCGTACGTTGCGGATGCGCAAGCGATCCCCAACTCGTCTAACAACCCCTTGGATGTAGCTTTTGGCGATCCCTATGTGATTTATGACGATGCGACGGGACAGTATTACATGTACGGTACTGGTGGGGGGGCTAACAACGGCTTTGCTACTTATTCCTCCACCGATCTGGTGAACTGGAAATCCGAAGGCCAGGTTTATCATGCTGGCAATGAGAATGGTTGGAGCGATTCCACCGCTGCTTGGGGTGGGGCATACTGGGCCCCGGAGGTGTATGCACATAACGGCAAATTTTATATGTTCTATAGCGCGCAATGGAAGGACAACCCCGGTAAGGAAGTGGAAAACTTTCGTATTGGCGTTTCCGTGGCCGACAAGCCCACAGGACCTTTCGTCGATCTGCCCGGCGGCCCACTGTTCGATCCGGGTTACCCGATCATTGATGCCAATGTCTATTTTGCGGAGGACGGACGCTTGTTTCTGTATTATTCCCGCTGCTGCTATAAACACCCGGTAGAAAGCGAGGTGGCCACTTGGGCAAAGCAGAAAGGGTGGTTCGATGAAGTAGAAGAAAGCTGGGTATATGGTGTGGAGCTCAAGCCAGATTTTTCGGGTGTTATCGGGGAACCTGTACTGTTATTACGGCCACCCGTCGAAATGGACGATGCCCAGGCGGAATGGGAAAGCCGCTCGGTGACCAGTCGCGAAGTAAACCGCCGGTGGACGGAAGGATCCTTTACCTTCAAGCATGGTGATACCTATTACATGATGTACTCCGCCAATCACTTCGCTGGCGAAAATTACGCGGTTGGCTACGCTACCGCCAAACAACCCTTAGGGCCCTATACCAAAGCGGCCAACAACCCGGTGTTGGAAAAGAATACGGTGAGCGGTGGCAAAGTAACGGGCACCGGCCATAACAGCATAGTATTCTTGCCTGATGGTCGGATGTTGTGCGTCTATCATGGCCGTACAACGGAGACTGGTGATGAGCGCGTAGTCTTCATCGACGAAATGGAAATCGATGATAATGGCGTGTTGGTGGTAAAGGGGCCGACAACCCAACCTTAAATAGACCTTAATATTTGCAATTCATAACAGAAGTATGTAGCTTTCGGACATTATTTTGTTACATACGATATGGGAAATAAAGCGAAGTTCATCGAGCAGGTATCAACCTCCTATAACCCAAAAGGCGCTTTTATTTTCCTGGGGGCCGGACTATTGGATGGAGAAATCCTTGCGCAAGCCAAGGTGAACCTGCCGCTGAAGATGATGAACCGACACGGCCTGATTGCCGGTGCCACGGGTACCGGCAAGACCCGTACGTTGCAACTGATTGCCGAACAGCTGTCGGATGCGGGTGTTCCGGTTTTCCTGCTGGACGTTAAAGGCGACCTTTCCGGGTTGCATCAGGCCGGTGAAGCTAATCCGGCGTTGGTGGAGCGCGGCGAAGCACTGGAATGGCCCTTTGAGCCTTCCGGATTTCCGATTGAACTTTTTTCGCTCAGTGGAAAAGCAGGCAACCCGATGCGGCTCACCGTGGAGGATTTTGGTCCGGTGATGCTTGGTCGCATTTTGGATCTGAATGATACACAAACCGGCGTGCTGGCCGCAGTATTCAAATATGCCGAAGATACCCAGTTGCCACTGATCGATTTTGCCGACTTAAAGAAGCTGCTGGGCTACCTGACGGATGGACCTGGCGCGGCAGCGATCAAGGATACGTACGGCCGCATCAGCGGCAGCACCTCGGGAACGATATTGCGGAAGCTGGTGGCGCTGGAACAGCAGGACGTATCGGATATTTTCGGCGAGAAGGAATTCGAAATCGACGACCTTTTCGGAAGGGTCGATGGAAAGGGTGTTATCAGTCTGCTCAATATTTCAGACATTCAGGATCAGCCTATGCTGTTTTCCACTTTCTTGTTAAGTCTCCTGTCCCAATTGTTTAAAAATCTGCCCGAAGTGGGCGATCTCGACAAGCCGAAGCTGGTCTTCTTTTTTGAAGAAGCGCACTTGCTCTTTAAAGACGCGCCGAAGGCGTTCCTTACCCAAGTAGAGCAGATCGTGCGACTTATCCGCTCCAAGGGAGTGGGCGTTTTCTTCTGCACCCAATCGCCTACTGATATTCCCGAAAGTGTATTGGGACAGCTGGGTAACCGGGTGCAGCATGCGCTACGGGCATTTACCCCCAATGATGCGGAAGCACTACGTAAAACGGTAAAAACCTATCCCAGATCGGACTTTTATGAAATTGACCGTGTGCTCACATCGCTCGGAACGGGACAGGCGTTGATTACGGTGCTTAATGACAAAGGTATACCCACGGAAGTAGTGGCCACGCACCTCATTCCGCCGCGTGCCGTCATGGGACCGGTAGATGCAAAAACCTATGATCAGCTGGTCACCGGTTCTCCCATGTACACGAAATACCATGAGACGGTAGATCGAAGGAGCGCGTCGGAAATCCTTGAGGACAAATTAAAGCAGCATGCCGTTGAAGCAGCCCGTGAAACAGCAGCAAGGGAGAAAGTTAAGGGTAAGGCGCGGCGTAGTACCCGCCAAACGCCGCTGGAAGCCGCGCAGAAGGCGGCCACGACAACGCTGGCGCGCGAAGGCACGAAGCTATTGGCAAGGCTCGCCAACGGGATATTAACGGCAATGTTCAGGAAGAAACGTTGAGTCGATGTGGCTTAGGGCATTTTTATATCAGGAGGAATTTAGCTAAGTTTGACCATTTGAAGCATACAAATTCATCACAATAAGTTAAAATAATGAGTAAACCCACCTTGTTAATTCTCGCGGCCGGTATGGCCAGCCGCTACGGAAGCATGAAACAGATCGACCCGTTTGGACCTAATGGCGAGACAATTATCGACTATTCTATCTATGACGCCATCCGCGCTGGGTTTGGAAAAGTGAGTTTCATCATCCGGGAGGAATTTGCAGACAAATTCAAGGAGATATTCGAGCCTAAACTAGCTGGAAAGATTGCTACAGACTATGTATACCAAAGTTATGATTTGACGCCGTTTGGTATCGATAAGCAAATAGAGCGTTCGAAACCTTGGGGGACTGCCCATGCGGTGCTTTCCGCACGTAATCAAATCAATGAACCATTCTGCGTTATCAATGCCGATGACTTTTATGGTTATGAGGCATTTGAAAAAATGGCCAAGTTCCTTACCCACGAGGTGACAGACAATAAGTTTTCGCTGATGGGTTACCAGATAGACAAGACCCTATCTGATTACGGTTCCGTTTCGCGTGGCGTCTGTAAGGTCGATGATGAAGGTAACATGACGGAAATCAACGAGCGGCTGAAGGTGTACTTCAAGGAAGTGGATGGTGAGAAACGTATTTTCTTTGAAGAAGATGGCGTGGAAACAGAGCTGCCGAGAAGCAGCAGGGTGTCGATGAATTTCTGGGGCTTTACGCCGGCTATTTTCAAGGTAAGTGAAGAATTGTTCAAAGCATTTGTGCCAGCGAATGAAGGCAACCCGAAATCAGAGTTCCTGATTCCCAAGGTGGCAGACGAATTAATCAAACAGGGTAAAGCTACGTTTAAGGTACTTCCCACTTCGCAAAAATGGTTTGGGGTGACGTATCCCGATGATAAGCCCATTGTGCAGGAAAATATTGCCAAATTGGTGAATAGTGGCGTATACCCTGATAAACTGTTTTAAGAATCAACTAATAAATAATAAGCAACAAAAAAAACCTCGCAGGGATCGACCTGCGAGGTTTTTGTTAATTATAGTGCCTAACGACTTAAAACTTATTTCTTGTCGTCGTCTTTGACTTCCTCGAATTCAACATCAGTCACATCGTCGCCAGCGTTTTCCGTAGGCTGCTCTGCGCCGCCTTCGGCTTGCCCGTTGGCTGCTGCTGCTTCCTGAGAGGCTTTATACATATCCTCGGAGGCTGCATTCCATGCATTTTGCAATTCGGTCTGGGCCGCATCAATCGCATCGAAGTCTTTCGCTGCGTGCGCGTCTTTCAGCTTTTTCAGGCCATCTTCAATAGGTGCTTTTTTAGCTGCATCTATTTTATCACCATATTCACTCAGCTGTTTTTCCGTCGAGAAGATGAGGGCATCAGCAGCATTCAGCTTGTCGATCTCCTCTTTGGCTTTCTTATCTGCTTCGGCGTTGGCTTCCGCTTCCTGTTTCATCTTTTGAATTTCATCATCGGTCAAGCCGGAAGACGCCTCAATACGGATCTTCTGTTCTTTGCCGGTCGCTTTATCCTTCGCTGAAACATGGAGGATACCATTCGCATCAATATCGAAGGTTACTTCGATTTGCGGTACGCCACGCGGTGCCGGTGGAATACCATCCAGGTGGAAACGCCCGATGGTACGGTTTTGTGCAGCCATGGGCCGTTCGCCCTGTAAGATGTGGATTTCCACAGAGGGTTGGTTATCCGAAGCGGTTGAGAACACCTCTGACTTCTTGCTCGGGATGGTCGTATTCGACTCGATAAGTTTGGTCATCACGCCACCCATGGTTTCGATACCCAGTGAAAGCGGGGTTACGTCAAGCAAAAGAACATCTTTCACTTCACCGGTCAATACACCACCTTGGATAGCAGCACCGAGTGCGACCACTTCGTCAGGGTTCACCCCTTTCGAAGGTTCTTTGCCGAAGAATTTCTTTACCGCTTCCTGAATAGCCGGGATGCGGGTAGAACCACCCACTAAGATAATCTCATCAATGTCGGAGGCCGAGTAGCCGGCGTTTTTCAATGCCGATTTGCATGGCTCGATGGTCCGTTTAATCAAGCTGTCGGCCAACTGCTCGAACTTGGCACGACTCAACGTACGCACCAGGTGTTTCGGCCCGGTCTGGTCTGCCGTGATATAAGGCAGATTAATCTCGGTGGAAGACGAGCTTGATAATTCCACTTTGGCTTTCTCTGCGGCCTCTTTCAGGCGCTGTAATGCCATCGGGTCTTTACTCAGGTCAAAGCCATTGTTTTCGTTTTTGAACTCATCATTCAGCCAATCGATGATCACCTGGTCGAAGTCGTCACCGCCGAGGTGGGTATCACCATCGGTTGATTTTACTTCAAATACGCCATCGCCCAATTCCAGGATAGATACGTCGTGTGTACCCCCGCCGCAGTCGAATACGGCTATTTTCATGTCCTTGCTGGATTTGTCCAATCCGTAAGCAAGCGCTGCCGCTGTTGGCTCGTTAATGATACGTTTCACATTCAACCCGGCAATTTCACCGGCTTCTTTCGTTGCCTGGCGTTGTGCATCGTTAAAGTAAGCAGGTACCGTAATGACGGCCTCCGATACTTCCTGACCCAGAAAATCCTCTGCGGTCTTCTTCATTTTCTGCAAGACCATCGCAGAAATTTCCTGTGGGGTGTATTTACGGTCGTCTATCTCCACGCGGGGCGTATTATTGTCGCCCTTCACGATGCTATACGGTACGCGTTTGGCCTCTTTGGCCGCCTCGTCGTACGTGGTGCCCATAAACCGCTTGATGGAAGAGACGGTTTTTCTCGGGTTGGTGATGGCTTGGCGCTTAGCAGGGTCACCTACCTTGCGTTCACCATTCTCTACAAATGCTACAATCGAAGGCGTGGTACGCCTGCCTTCGTTGTTGGTAATGACTACCGGCTCATTACCCTCCATCACGGCTACGCAAGAGTTGGTAGTTCCTAAGTCGATTCCAATAATTTTTGCCATATCTTTATTTCTTTTTTCTACTTGATAAAAATCACTTGTGTTAGTTAAGCAACAAGCCTTGTGCCAATTGCGCTTTCGATGCCAATTACCCCGGGATAACTAAAAAAGCGTCATTCGGGATGACGACATCATGACATTGTGTCATTTTTTGCTTTCAATTCTCCCTTTTCCGTGATATCTTTACCCCATGCATATCGAACAATTACGTGAATATTGCCTAGCCAAACCCGCAGTAACGGAAAGCTGTCCGTTCGGACCGGATGCACTCGTATTCAAGGTGGCCGGTAAAATGTTTCTCCTTGCCGGGTTGGATAGCCAGCCGCTGTCGTTCAGTGCCAAGTGCGACCCAGAATTTGCGCTGGAGTTACGTGAACGTCATCCACATACTGTTCAAGGAGCCTACCACATGAATAAGCGCCACTGGAATCAGGTGGCTTGTAACGGCGAATTAACTGATCAACAGTTGGCCGAACTTATTGATCACAGCTATGACTTGGTCGTAGTCGGGTTGCCGAAGCGCGTCCGGGAAGATCTGCATAGGCACGTGGATGGCCGCATGGATTGAATTTGACACTGCCGCGACGTATCGCCGGTACGCATTGCCTACCTTTGCCCGCGCAATGCTAACAGTTTTGTATCAATGAATTTTCAATCTTATCAGGCTGAGTTCAGCCGAATATTAGACAACCCTACGCCGCAGCCTCCATATGATAATGCGATATATCTTGACTACACCAAGCTAAACTGGTCGCGGATGAACCGATGGTTGAAGAAAGGTGAGTTGTCAGCAACGTTTGTCGAAACGGTTAAGGGGATTTCACAGCCCCAGCAATGGATTGTGATTACCGAGCCGTGGTGCGGTGATGCCGCACACTCCGTGCCTTTTATACAGCTGGCTGCGGAATTGAACCCGTTGATTTCCGTGGATTACGAGTTGCGCGATGCCGAGCCGTTCCGTATCAACGAATACTTGACCGGGGGAAGTAAGTCCATTCCCAAACTGATTATCCGCGACAGCCAGGGAGCCGATCTCGCCACATGGGGGCCACGTCCCGTAACATGCCAAAAGCTGTTTGATCGGCTTAAGGCCGAAAACGCCGACTTCGAACAGCAGAAAATCGCCACGCAGCAATGGTACAATGCCGATAAAGGGCAATCGGTGCAGGCTGAGCTGGAAACGATACTCACAGCCCTGTAAAGCAACGTCACATTTTCAACCCGATTTCCCGGAGTCGCTCGTCCAAATACTCGCCCGCCGTCACATCCGCATAAGCTTTGGGATGTTCGGTATCGATGCAAGATTCCAGTGCCGCGAGGCTCATGTCGGCCTTCGGGTGAAGGAAGAACGGTACCGAAAACCGGGATGTCTTCATTAATTCGCGTGGCGGGTTGACCACGCGGTGGGTGGTCGATTTCAGTTTGTTGTTAGTGAGCCGTTGAAGCATGTCTCCCACGTTTACCACGATGTCCTCACCGTGGGCTTTCACCGGATACCACGTACCGTCCCGGGTGAGCACCTCCAACCCATCAGCACTGGCGCCGATAAGTAACGTGATGAGATTGATGTCTTCATGGGCGCCGGCGCGTACGGCATCGTCGGGTAAGCTGTCCGGATCTTCGATGGGAAAGTAATGGATAGCCCGTAGGATGGAATTTCCTTGTACGACCTTGGGTTCGAAATAGTCCTCTTGCAGGCCCAGGTATACGGCGATCGCTTTGAGCAATGCACGCCCCGCGGTTTCCAGCCGCCGGAACACGTCGCCGGTCACCTGGTCGAAGCGGGGCAATTCATCCACAACGGGGTTATCCTCCTGCCCACGTTGCCAAAACTCCTTCAGGTCGGGCACCTTGGCGTCTTTGGCCTTTTCTTTCCCTTTCGATGTATAACCCCGTTGCCCGGCAAGACCAGGAATCTCGTATTTCGATTTCGTGTTTTCAGGCAGGGCGAAAAAGGCCTGAACGACTTGATACAATTCATCGATCAATGCCTTATCCATGCCATGGTTGGCGATGGTGACAAACCCCGTCTCATTGAACGCATTACCGATGGCCTGCGAAAATTGATGGCGCTGCTCCGCCGATCCGTTGGTATAATCATGAAGGTCGAGCCTTGGGATGTTTATATTCGCCATCTTTCCTTTTTTAGGGTAAAGGTACAAGTTTTTGGCGATTAATATTTACGGGCCCGAAGGAACGTCCATGGCGTAGGCCGTATATTCCACAAAAAATTTGCATTCCCAGATTATTCCACTTAAATTTGCTATGCATGCATAATAAATTACGTGCAAATCGGTATGAGCGACGACAATACGATAGACTATTACCTGAAGGCCGCCTGGCAGTCGGCAGCAAATAAATACAACCAGATCGCCTCGCAATTCGGGATTACCCAAGCCACGGGCTATGTGCTCATCAATATCCACAAAGAAGGTACGCCGGTTTCGCAAATCGCCAACCTGCTGGGCGTAAAGACCACGAGTCTGTCACGCATACTCAACAATCTGGAAGGTTTGGGGTTAATTTACAGGGAGACCAACAGTGCGGATAAGCGTTCCGTAAAAGTTTTCGTGACCGAATTGGGCAACGAGAAACGCGAGCAAGCCAAAGATGTAGTGCGGAGATTCAACGCATACCTCGACGAACACCTGTCGGATGAGGAACGGAAATCGGCGATACATACGTTGAAACGCATTAATCAATTGGCCATACAGTATAAACCGGAATGAAACATCAGATATGAGACATCAGACAACAGACGATAGACAACAGACCATGGATAAGCGAAGGATTACCAAAGTGGCCGTTTTGGGCTCTGGCGTAATGGGATCACGCATTGCATGCCATTTCGCCAATATCGGTGTGGAAGTGTTGCTGCTCGATATCATTCCCAAAGAACTGACCCCGCAGGAAACGGCTAAAGGCCTTACCCTCGACAGCAGGACTGTGCGTAACCGCATCGTGAACCAATCGCTGGAAACAGCCATTAAGACCAACCCCTCGCCCGTGTTCAGCAAACGTAGCGCAAAGCTGATTACCACAGGTAATTTCGACGACGACATGGTTGCTATCGCATCAGCAGACTGGGTGATTGAAGTGGTCGTGGAGCGGCTGGATATCAAGAAACAGGTCTTTGACCGGGTGGAACAGTACCGTAAAGCGGGTACACTGGTCACTTCCAATACCTCAGGTATCCCCATCCATTTGATGGCCGACGGACGTAGCGACGACTTCAAGGCGCATTTCTGCGGCACGCACTTTTTCAATCCGCCCCGCTATCTGCGGTTGCTCGAAATTATCCCCACCCCGGATACACAGCCGGAGGTTGTCGGTTTTCTGATGCATTATGGCGATAAGTTCCTCGGTAAAACCACGGTGCTTTGCAAGGATACCCCCGCATTCATCGGTAACCGTATCGGGGTGTATTCCATGCTGGCGCTCACCCACTTGGTCGAACAGCTTGGCCTCACGGTGGAGGAAGTGGATAAGTTTACCGGTCCGGCCATGGGCCACCCCAAGTCCGCCACGTTCCGCACAGCCGACGTGGTTGGACTGGATACGTTGGTCAATGTAGCCAATGGGTTGGCGGAGAATGCGCCCGATGATGAAGCCAAGGGTGTTTTCCAATTGCCCGATTACATCCGGCAGATGGTCGACAAGAAATGGCTGGGTGAGAAGAGCGGACAGGGGTTCTACAAGAAGATAAAAGACGATAAGGGCAATAGCGTTATTCTTTCGCTCGACCTGAAAACGCTGGAATACCGTAAACAGGAAAAAGTCAAAGCGGCGACACTGGAGGCTACAAAAGCGGTAGATGACATCCGTAAGCGGATGAAGGTGTATGAGCAGGGTACGGACAAAGCCGGCGAATTCTTCCGCGCTATGCACTATCCGTTGTTCGAATACGTATCGCGTCGGGTGCCTGAGATCACCGACGAGTTTTTCCGTATCGACGATGCCATGCGCGCCGGATTCGGCTGGGAGCTTGGGCCGTTTGAGGTGTGGGATGCGCTAGGTGTGAAGGAAACCATTGAGAAAATAAAATCAGAAGAAAAGCGCGTGCCCGGCCACAGCGGAGAGGTGGCTGATTGGGTGCAGGAGATGCTGGCCGCGGGCCACGACTCCTTTTATAAAATAGAAGGAGGGGTGCGTCATTATTACGATATCGCCAGCAAATCGTATAAACCCATTCCGGGTACGGAAGGCTTTATCATCTTAGATAACATCCGCGGACAAAAAACGGTCTGGAAAAATAGTGGGCTCACCATTACCGACCTCGGCGACGGCATCCTCAACGCGGAGTTCCATACCAAGATGAATACGATTGGGGGCGATGTCATCCAGGGGCTGCATAAGGCAATCGATTTGGCCGAGAAGGATTTCCGCGGACTGGTGATTGGTAACGATGGGGCCAATTTCTCTGCCGGTGCCAATATCGGGATGATCTTCATGATGGCCGTAGAACAGGATTACGACGAACTGAACATGGCGGTAAAGACTTTTCAGGATACGGGCATGCGGCTGCGCTATTCCGCGATTCCTGTCGTGGCCGCGCCGTTCAACCTGGCATTGGGCGGGGGCTGTGAATTTTCCATGCATGCCGACTTCGTACAGCTCCATGCCGAAACGTACATGGGGTTGGTAGAATTTGGTGTGGGTGTGATTCCGGGCGGCGGCGGTTCCAAGGAGTTCGCCTTACGTGCGTCAGATGAATTCAAGGAAGGGCAGATTGTGCAACAAACGTTGCGCGACCGGTTCCTGACCATTGGGCAGGCCAAGGTATCCACGTCGGCGGTAGAGGCATTCGAGCTCGGCTATATCGAAGCTGGCAAATACGCCATCAGCATGAACCGGAGCCGCCTGTTGGCCGATGCCAAAGCGAAGGCGATTGAATTGGCCGAAGCGGGCTATACACAGCCGGTACGGCGTACGGATATCACAGTGCTGGGCAAACAGGGATTAGGTATTGTCTATGCCGGAGCCAATTCGATGCGTGCAGGCAACTACATTTCCGAACATGACCAGAAGATATCCGAAAAACTGGGTTGGGTAATGTGCGGGGGCGACCTTTCATCACCAACGGAAGTGTCGGAACAATACCTGTTGGATCTCGAACGGGAAGCGTTTCTCTCCTTATGTGGCGAGCGGAAAACACTGGAACGGATTCAGCACATGTTAACCAAAGGAAAAGCACTAAGAAATTAATTATGGAAGCTTATATCATAGCAGGATACCGGACAGCAGTAGGGAAGGCACCACGTGGCGTGTTCCGTTTTACGCGGGCAGATGATTTAGCGGCAGATGTAATTAAACAGCTGGTAGCTTCAGTACCTAATCTCGATAAAGAACAAATCGACGATGTAATCGTAGGCAATGCTACGCCAGAGGCGGAACAAGGGCTCAACATCGGCCGGATGATCTCACTGATGGGCCTCGACACGGAGAAAGTGCCAGGCGTGACGGTAAATCGCTACTGTGCATCGGGGCTGGAAACCATTGCTACGGCGGTCGCTAAAATCAAAGCAGGCATGGCGGAAGCGATCATTGCGGGCGGGGTGGAAGTGATGTCGGGCATGCCATTCGGCGGCTGGAAACTGGTGCCCAATCCCGAAGTAGCCAAACACCATCCCGACTGGTACTGGGGTATGGGACTTACGGCGGAAGCGGTAGCCAAAGAATATAAGGTAAGCCGGGAAGACCAGGATGAATTTTCGCTGAAATCGCATCAGAAAGCTGTGGCTGCCATTAAAAACGGGCACCTGAAAGATGGCGTGGTGCCGATTACCGTTCATGAACGGTACCTGGAAGACGGCAAGAAAATCAAAAGCCGCGAGTATGTCGTGGATACCGACGAAGGGCCGCGCGCAGATACGAACATGGAAGTGCTGGCCAAACTGAAGCCGGTATTTGCAGCTGGTGGAACGGTCACCGCAGGTAATTCCTCGCAGACGTCAGACGGTGCGGCATTCGTACTGGTCGTATCCGAAAAGAAAATGAAGGAACTGAATGCTGAACCCATTGCAAGGCTCGTAAGTTATGGTGTAGCCGGCGTGCCGCCTCGCATCATGGGCATCGGCCCTATCTTTGCCATTCCGAAAGCATTGAAAATGGCTGGGATGAAATTGGAAGATATGCAACTCATTGAACTGAACGAAGCGTTTGCCGCCCAGTCTTTGGCGGTCGTTCGCGAGCTAGGCATCAATCCCGATATTTTGAATGTAAATGGTGGCGCCATTGCATTGGGGCACCCGTTGGGTTGCTCGGGGGCCAAACTCTCCGTACAGCTATTCCACGAAATGAAACGCAGGAATCAGCGGTACGGTATGGTGACGATGTGCGTGGGCACCGGACAGGGAGCTGCGGGTATCTTCGAGATTTTATAACAGTATAACCAAACTTAGCATGGAAACGACTAAGCAATCAGCGATAAAAGGGGGAGAGTTCGTTATTCGCGAAACGGCCGCTAACGATGTGTTCATCCCGGAGGACTTTGACGAAGAACAAGTGATGATCCGGCAGACGTGCGACGATTTTCTGGTGGCTGAGATTTATCCCAATCTGGAGCGCATCGATGCACAGGAAGAGGGACTGATGGAGGGCCTGCTCGACAAGGCTGGTGAACTCGGATTGCTGGGGGTTTCCGTTCCGGAAGCCTATGGCGGGTTCGGAAAAAATTTCAATACTTCGATGCTGGTGGCCGATATCATCGGCGCCGGCCATTCTTTTGCCGTCGCCCTTTCGGCGCATACGGGCATCGGTACGCTACCCATCCTTTACTATGGCAACGATGCCCAAAAGGAAAACTATGTGCCCAAGCTGGCTACGGGCGAATGGAAAGCGGCTTACTGCCTCACGGAGCCCAATTCGGGGTCCGATGCCAATTCGGGCCGAACCAGCGCTAAACTTAATCCCGAGGGAACACATTACCTCCTCAACGGGCAGAAGATGTGGATCACCAATGGTGGCTTTGCCGATGTATTCATCGTATTTGCAAAAATCGACGGCGACAAGAACCTTACCGCGTTTATTGTAGAGCGCGGGTTTGGCGGCATCACCATGAATCCCGAAGAACATAAACTGGGCATCAAGGGGTCATCCACCCGGCAGGTGTTTTTCAACGACTGCCCGGTGCCGGTGGAGAATATGCTCTCCGAACGGGAGAATGGGTTCAAGATTGCCGTCAATATCCTCAATGTAGGCCGCATCAAGCTGGGTGCTGCCACTATCGGGTCTTCGCGCCGGGTAATCAATCAGGCCGTCAATTACGCCAATGAGCGGGTGCAGTTCGGCTTGCCGATTTCCAAATTCGGGGCCATCCGGTATAAACTGGCCGAGATGGCTGTGCGGAATTTTGCCGTGGAAAGTGCTGCCTACCGCGCTGGCCAAAACATCGACGACGCCTACGATGCATTGGTGGCTGGGGGTATGGATGCTGCACAGGCCAAGTTGAAGGCCACCGAGCAGTTTGCCATCGAGTGTGCCATATTGAAAGTTTGGGGATCGGAGATGCTCGACTACGTGGTGGATGAAGGGGTACAGATTTATGGAGGTATGGGTTATTCGGCTGATGCACCGATGGAGCGTGCTTACCGCGATGCGCGAATTAACCGCATCTTTGAAGGCACCAACGAGGTCAATCGCTTGCTCATCGTGGATATGCTGTTGAAACGGGCGCTCAAAGGCGAACTGGACTTAATGGGTCCAGCGCAGGCGGTGGCCGGTGAGCTGATGGCTATCCCCGACTTCGGCGAGGCAGACGATGCGTTTTTTGCCTATGAAAAAAAACTGCTTGCCAACCTCAAGAAAACCGGGTTGCTGGTGGCTGGTGCCGCCGTGCAAAAGCTGATGATGACGCTGCAGAAAGAGCAGGAGATACTGATGAATATTGCCGACATCATCGGTGATGTATATCTGGCCGAATCTACCCTGCTCCGTGCCGAGAAATTGGTGCAACAGCGCGGCGAAGAGGCAGCACAACGGCAGGTGGATATGGCACGTATTTATTTACATACGGCGATAGATCGCGTATACCTCGCCGGCAAGGAGGCGCTTCATTCCTTTGCCGAAGGCGACGAATTGAGAATGATGTTGGTCGGCATACGGCGATTTACCAAAGCCGAGCCCTATAATATCAAGGACGCCCGGCAACGGGTGGCACAAACGTTAATTGAAGCAAATGGCTGGTGTTTTTAGTCCATTCACAAACACATGAAATGGAGCCGGGGTTAGGAAACTTGCCTCGGTTTTTTTGTTGCTCATTGTGCTGTCATCCACTTGGGGCGATTAAGGTATTTATAGAAAGTCGGGTATATTTCGTACGTTTGATTAACGTATCACCGATGGCATCAGCACTTGAAGAACAGAAATTGTTGATAAGTTACCGGGAAACCGGTGACCTGCGTTTGCTGGGTAAGCTGTACGAACCCTATATGCCGCTCATTTATGGGCTGTGCTTTAAATATTACAAAGACCAGGCAAAGAGCGAAGATGCGGTGATGCAGATTTTCGAATCACTCATCACCAAGCTGCGTGCTCACGAAGTCACCAATTTCAAGAGTTGGCTTTACACCCTGGCACGAAACCATTGCCTGATGGATTTGCGCTCGGCCAATCGTATTCATACTGTCGATATCGACGACCACCTTGTGGAAAGTGACGCTTTTCTGCATCAACATCATAGTGGGGAGGGAATCCCGGAGGAACAACTTACGTTGATGGAGGCTTGCTTAAAAACACTCAATACTGAACAGCAAACGTGCGTTCGGTTATTTTACCTGGAGCAGAAATGCTATAAGGATATCGCCGACCTCACAGGCTACGAGCTTAATAAGGTGAAGAGCCATATTCAAAATGGCAAGCGCAATCTGAAAATCTGTATGGAAAAAAATAAACATGAATAGTAGTTACCACATCGTTCGTATACAGCGATATCTCAACGGCGAACTCAGCAGGGATGAGATGTATGAGTTGGAGCGGGAGGCACTCGGCGATCCCTTATTGCAGGATGCTATTGATGGTTACCGGTTGCAGAAAGATGTCAGTCACCGGCAACTCAGCCTGTTGCAGCAGCGGCTGGCCGATCGCATTGAGGGCCAGGCTAAGGAACGCGACGCGTTTTTCTTTGGATGGCAGCGCCTTGGCGTGGCAGCCACCGCCTGTGTGTTGATGGTGCTTGTATTGGTGTTGCTGTGGATGCGTCACCAGCCGGCACAGCGGCCGGCCGAAAAGGAGGTACATGTAGAACTGGCCACGCCCGAATCACTGATTAGGGCCCATGCAGTTGTTGCGACAGGACCCGGACTGGATGCTGTTCCGGTAGGCGGGTGGGATACCTTCAATGCTTATCTTAATGATAGGCTTGCGGGTACTTCGCTGAAGGGAAAAACAACACTATCCTTTGATATCAATGCACAAGGGGTGCCGACGAATATCCATGTTGCCAACGATACCGACACCACGTCGCTCAACGAAATGCGGCAACTGCTGGAGGCCGGGCCGCGATGGACCGGCACCAAGGGCAAAGTAGCAATCACCTTCGAATAATTACGGTATTCCAGTTTTTTTACTCTTCCCAACGGATTTTCTCGGCTACGGGCCGACGGTTCGCTGTCCGCGGCGGCTCATCGTGATACCCCATGTAAAAGAAGCCCAGGCATTCTTCGTTCGCTTCCAGGCCTAAGAAATTACCGATATGCTTGATGGTACCGGGACTGCTCCAATAGCCGCCGATACCTGCTGCTGAAGCGGCAAGCCAGAGGTTCTGTACGGCACATGCGGTCGCAGCGAGTTCTTCCCATTGCGGCACCGCACCGCTGTATGATGCCACAATCGCCATAACCGCTCCCGATTGCAACACTTTGTCGCGCGTGCTTTCCAGCTTTTTCTGGAGGAATTGCCCCGGCGGGGTATGCGCCTTGTAAAGTGCCGCCAGCTGATCTGCCAATCGTTCCAAGCCCTGCTCGCGGAACACGACGAACCGCCACGGCTGCGTAAGTTTGTGTGTAGGTGCGGCGTTGGCACAATCCAGCAGTTCGGTTAGCAATTCTTTGGGGATAGCCCGCGCGGTGTAGCTCGGCGGGAAAATCGACCGACGATGGTTAATAACCTGTTTGATGGTTTCGAAATGAGTTGATGACATGTGATTGACTTATGACTTACGACCTAATATCGACTACCGGCTATTTCAACGATGTGCAAAATGGTCCGGACAGCTTTCTCCATATCCTGTACGGATACCCATTCCTCTTTTCCGTGGAAGGCGTGGCCGCCGGCGAAAATGTTGGGGCAGGGTAGGCCCATGAACGACAACCGTGAACCATCCGTTCCGCCGCGGATGCTTCGGCGGATAGGTTCCATGCCGGCACGTCGGATGGCTTCCAGGCCGATTTCCATGATTTGTGGGTAACCGTCGAGCACCTGTTTCATGTTGCGGTACTGTTCCGTTACGGTAAACCGGTAGTTGCAGCCGGTATGCCGGGATACCACTGCGTTGACGATCCCTTCCAGTTCCTGCTCATGGCGGTGGAGGTTACCGTCGTCGAAATCGCGGACAATAAACTCGATAGTGGCTTGTTCTACGCCCCCTTTGATGGATACCGGATGCACAAAGCCTTCGCGCCTGGTGGTCGTCTCGGGTGATAGCCGGTCTTTCGGAAGTGCTTCAATGATGCTGGCAGCGATTTTAAGTGCGCTTTGCAGCTTGCCCTTCGCAAAGCCGGGGTGTACACTAATGCCATCGATGGTGACGGTTACGCCATCGGCAGAGAAGGTTTCATCTTCGATGGAACCTGCGGTCTCTCCATCCATGGTATAGGCAAAATCGGCACCCAGTTTGGCCAAATCCACTTTGTCCACGCCGCGGCCGATCTCTTCATCTGGCGTAAATAGGATTTTGATGGTACCGTGTTTGATTTCGGGGTGGGTCATCAGCAACTCCGTTGCAGCCATGATTTCTGCCACGCCGGCCTTATCGTCGGCACCTAGCAAAGTGGTGCCGCTGGCGGTGATGATGTCGTTGCCCAGCTGGTTTGCCAGGTCGGGATGATCAGTGGGTTTGATGACCACGGTGGGGTCATCCGGCAATGCGATGTCGCCACCGTTATAATTGCGGTGTACGATGGGCTTCACGCCCGTCCCTGAGCAGTCGGGAGCGGTATCCATGTGGGAGCAGAAGCAGATGACCGGTAGGGCTTTGTCGATGTTGGCCGGGATGGTGGCATAAACGTAGCCGTGTTCGTCGAGGTAGGCATCGGAGATGCCGATGGCTAGCAGTTCATCGACGAGTATCCGGCCGAGGTTCTTCTGCTTCTCGGTGGAGGGGCAGTTCGGAGACGTTGGATCGGATTGGGTGTCTACCTGCACGTATCGGAGGAAGCGTTCCTCGACACTTGATTTAGAAATATTATTTATTGGAGAATCATTCATGGTAGCGCCAAACTTAGATAAAGTTGCTACGAAATACAAAATTAATTATACAGAATAAAAAGGCAACTTTATCGGTCTCTCCTCTGCCAATGAAAGCAAACATTCATAGAGGAAATATAGGGAAATATCAGCTAGGTAGGCCGTGCCGCACGGTAACGAAAAGGACGCTCAACCTCTTCCAAAGGAGAAAAGCAAATAAAAGTGAGCCATTTTTAGGCATACCCCGAAAATCTTTTTGGCACACTTTTTTTTTGGAATGTGGTCTGGTTATATCGAAAACATCGATTTTTGCGTTTTTTGCAAACACCTTACCATGGTAAAATCTGAATTTACCTAGGTAAAATCAAAACTTACCTAGGTCGGATTGGAATCTACCACGGTAAAATCAAAACTTACCTAGGTCGGATTGGAATCTACCGTGGTGAAATCGAAACCTACCTAGGCCAGACGGAAATCTACCGTGGTGAAATCGAAACTTACCTAGGCCAGACGGAAATCTACCACGGTAAAATCAAAACTTACCTAGGTCGGATTGGAATCTACCACGGTAAAATCGAAACTTACCTAGGTCGGATTGGAATCTACCGCGGTGAAATCGAAACTCACCTAGGTCAGACGGAAATCTACCACGGTGAAACCAAAATTCACCTAGGCGAAATCTGACTGGACCGGGGTAAGATTAAAATATACCGAGGTAAAATCGGAATGGACCAAGGGAAGATCAAAAACCACCATGGTAAAATCGAAACGTACCATTGACAAACTCAAACCGACTGTGCCTTACCCCATCTCATCGGCACTTGGGCCGTAGCTGCCCGGTATCGGTATATCCAGCAAACGGAGGAAGACACCCAGCTGTGCGCGATGGTGTATCGTTTGGGCAAATGCATGGCGCACCATACCATATTTGTTCGTATCGAGGTACACCACATCACCGCCCCGCATCGTCCAGGGCTTGTCCAACAAGTTTTCGGGTAGCCGCTCCAGTGCCGACTTGCCCGTTTGATATGACTTTTCGAAAAGTGCCAATAGATCGGCATTGCTATCGATTGGTGCTGGTGTGTAATTCCCTTCGTTAAAGTCCAGCACATCCTGATCCACAGCTATTGCATACCACGATGGGATTTCGGCGATATGCGTAGCCAATTGTTTCAAGGTCATACTTTTCGGGTGCGGCGACCAGTCGAATCGGTCTTCCGGTACCAGCGCCAGCATTTTGCGGGTGATTGCCGCTTCGCTTTCCAATTCTGCCAATAATTCTTTGATGATGTCCATGACGTTTTAATTTATATTGTTTACTAAGGGCAAAGGTAGCATGGCTATTGACAGCCCTATGGCAGGATGGAAAACGAGAGATTACTTTGCCTTCTCCAACGACTTGATGTGTTGTTTCAGGGTATCGATGGTTGCTTCCTGTGAGCGGATGGTGATCTCCTGTGTTGAAATGACCTGTCTAAGCGCTTGGATCAATTCGTTGGTTAAATCCGGCTGGTCGCCCGATTGGTCATTCCCCGCTGCACTTTTTACGCTATCCGATTTTTTTATTTCACCGTTACCGGTAAGCAGCCATTCTGAAGAGTAATGGGGATAATTTTCAATTAACTTGACCAGCCATTTGCTTTGGATGTCGGTGCCGTTAGCCAAAGCCCTTGAAAAGACGCCTTTGCTCGCTCCAATTGCCGCTTCAAGGGCAGTTATGCTGATGCCTTCCTGGTCTGCTAATTCTTTAATTCGCTTCAATATATAATTCATGAGATGAAAATAATCATCATAAATATTTCTTTTGAAGAAAAATAACTCCTATGTTTGACTTTTAAGAAATAATTATAATCAAAACAATTTTTAAACACTAACCGATGAAAGTTAAACAAAAGAAGCTGAAAGCCGAAAATTTCCGGTATGTTCTTAAGCGAGTGATTAAGAATCCGATGATTTACCTCAACGATTTCTTCGGATATCAACATCGGATTGACAACTGGATGCGGACGATCAGTTTGACGATAAATAGGGGAGCCTATCCTAAAATGGCGTGTCATAAGGCGGTAGAGAGCGGATTTTATTGCAAGGAACTTATCGAGCATGTGGAAGTAGCTTACATCATTTACAAACAATGTAGACTGAAAAAACAACGTAACCCAGTACAGTTTTTCAAAACACGGGATGATTATTTTGCTTATGTATTACGTGGCGAGTATTCGTTTGATGGACAAATCAATCCGGGGGATACGCTAAGTAAATTTTTTTCTTTTCAACCATTGAAAAAATGGTATGAGACATTGGACGATATCATGTTATCGCTAACCCAAACGGATGTCGCTAACTATGATCGGTTCGGAGACCGTATTGTTGTTATCCACGAATTGTTACTTCGGCTTGCGCAGGCGATGTATGTGATACACCGTGAAGGCGGGCTTCCGCTGCAAGTCCCTTCTTATGTTATTGCTAAGCCATCGGATACCTTCGAAGGGAAGATGCCTCTTTCCAAATTAGGTGAACTCATACATGGCATTGCAGACGAACGCCAAGCCGAAGCGGTTGCAGAATTGGAACCGATTTTCGAAAAGGCTGAGTTATGGGATAAGCAGGAGGGCAGTAGGATGGAAACTGGAGATGAATCGACGAAGCCGACCGGCAACGAACAGGAAGGAGCGGATGCATGAACTCAACGAGCGAAAACCTAGACCCCACACTCCAAGACATCATCCAGCGAATTACGGAAAATCTGGCAGTCGAGGAAATATACTTATATCCGTTCCGTACGCAGGGCAAATTGTTTAAGCAGCTATACGTGCTGTTACGCCATGAGGGCGGACAAGAGATTATTTCGGCACGGGCACTGTGTAATGTGGCTGTTTCTGAAAAAGTAGGGTACCAGGCCAATGTTTTATTTTCGGAGGATGTGAATCGCCAAATAAACGATGGGAACATACGCGTTACGCTAATTTATCACCCCGACAACCGGGTTTATGAAAGCCCCGGACAAGGTGTTCGGGTAGCCTTCCAAAAGGTGAATTACGAAAAAAGATATAAGAAAGCGGTGCAGTATTTTGAAAAAGAAATCACAAAAATATATGCATTTGAGGAAGGCTACCGGCTTTATATGAAAAATGGGAATTACTCCCAAGCAAGCTTCATGCTGCATCAAGTCATTGAGCTCGGATTCCGTCTTGGTGAAAATATAATCATGGGCAAGGCAAAGATGACTCATTCTATTCGCAAGCATCAGGAGTATATTCGAACCTTTTCACCGGAAATGGGGTCGCTGTTTGCAGAGGTCGAGTGGGATATTCTCCGAAAATTGGACGAATCTTATAGCTCGGCACGATATGAACACAATTTCTCCGTATCGAAGGAAGACTTGTTGTGGGCGGCAGACAAGGCTAAGGAACTGCTTGTCTATTTAACAGCGTTTAACCGCGATTTGCTCGGTGAAATTGAACAGCGGAAAGAATTAGTAACGGCTGATGACGAGCCAATGCCGTTAGACGGGGCTTCCGAAGAAGCTAAGCATGCAAATGTGCTTATGGGTAATGAGGTAGCTACGGTCGCAGAAACGGAATCGACTGACGAGATTGAGGAAGGTATTGAGACGACTGTCATCAAACCGTGCGAGACGGCCGACGACCACCGCAAGTGTATCCTCGCGGCTATCCGCACTTACTTTACGCCAACGCATGTGTTTTGTTTTGCGTATCAATCACGGCAGGAGAACTCGCAGAACCTCGTAACACCGCACAATAAAAAATCAAGCTATCATCGTTATTACCTTGCGATCGTTACCGATGATCAGCCGGACCAAGCGTTGCACAAACAACACCAAATAAATGAGGCGCTGGGGAGCGACTTGGAAGTTGTAGCGCTGTATTTCAAATTAAGTACGTTTAATAAGAAATTGGAAGAAGGTCACGGTTTTTTTTATTTTTTGGTCAGTGATGCAGAGGAATGGAAGGCGGGGTGCGGTTTGTCGACTCAAGGTATTACTCCAAAAACGGTTGATGTAGAAAAACAGCGTTGGATATGGAAGCGGCATTTTTGGAGTGCGGAAGGGTTGCTTGAGATGGTTGAGGACCATATTGGTAGTCGATATGATGAATGTTGTGCCGTTTTAATGTCTCAAGCCATGGAACAACTATGTCTCGGCTTATTATATGCTTTTTGGGGTTATCGGCCTGACAATTTCTTAAATCTTATGTACCTTGTTAAACTGACAGAATGTATCAGTCCGATTGCAAAGGAATGTTTTAATCTAGATATTCCCGAAGAGCGGGCTATGATTGTCGATTTGTCAAAAGCGCTTAACGAGTTTAGATATAATGCGAATTTCGATGCAAATGAATATGCGCTGCATATTTTGGAGGATCGGCTACAGAAATTTTCAAATGAAGTTGATAAACTCGTCAGCCACCATTTCGAAACGTTAGCATCTGCTAATCAATAAAAATTAGTATTTTTGGGATATTAATAGGAATGATTTATGCAGCTATCGAGTTGATTAAATAAGTTGGCACATGGATACCATCACGCTCAAAATAAAAAACAAGAAAAAGCTCACCCACCTTCTCGCTTTCCTGAAAGACTTGGATTTTGTTGAGGTTTTGCAAAATGTACCGGATGCGGAACGCATTGAAAAAGCAGCAAAAACAGATGATTTCTTTGAGCTGGCGGGGATATGGAAAGATAGCGACATCACCGCAGAAGAACTGAGGAAAAAGGCATGGCCAAGCAAGCTTTAGTACTATGTGATACAAATATTTTGATTGGATTATCCAAAAATGATGATGCGATTAAGATAGAACTTAGTAAAATAGGTGTTAATCATATTGTCATTAGTGCAATTAGTGCAGGAGAGTTTTTGTTCGGTGCACGAGACAAACGGGATCTTGCCGTAATCAAGCGGTCGTTAATGAGTGTAACCATCGTTCACGTGGATACAGAGGTTTCAGAAATGGCTATCGATTTGATTGAGAAATATTCACTAAGCCATCATTTAGATGTTCCCGATGCTTTTATTGCCGCTACTGCATTAGTTCATGACTTTAGGTTGTACACGTTGAATTTAAAGCATTTTAAATACATCAAAGGGTTGACGCTATACACTCCTGATTAATACAGGCCAACTAAGAATAGTATTGTCGAGTTTGACGTGGTAGGGCCTATTGAAGTACGATTTAAAAAGGAATATACTAACCTATCTCTGCTGGTCGAAATCAAGGACAAGTAGTTCGCCGGGTAACCCGTCAAAATCCCGAAACGCCTCCGAGACGAATCCGTTGTTAATCAAAATTTTTCTCGACGGGATGTTGTTGGGGTCGATGATGGCGAAGAGCCGTTTAAGTCCCGGTAATGTCCGGGCGCGGTCGACCAATTGTTTTGCCACACGGCTTCCGATGCCCTGGCCCCAATACTCGGGAAGGAGGATGTAGCCCAGTTCCGCTTCCCCGCTATCCGCTTGCTCAACCTCCAGTTTGGCCAAACCAATGAAAGCACCTGATGCCGCGTCCGTGATTTTATAATAACCGTAATCGTCAGCTATCGAATTGCGAGATAGCCGATTTTCATAGTCTTCCTTCGCCTCATCCCGAGGCAGTGCCCGTTCGGTAATCATCGCCATTACTTGGGCGTTGCCTACCAACCGGAAGTAGTCTTCGAAATCGTGGGGTGTGAATTTGCGGAGTGTCAGCGCGTTTGTCTTCATTTGGCAAAAATAGTGTTAATATGGCACAGTGGGATGGTTTATCCGCCTATTCCGTACGTCATCCGTAGGTGATATGTACCTGTTGTGTACCTCTTATAGCGCTACATATTGCCTACCCATGGGCTACTTGCCACGTGGGCACAAGTCGTGACACTCCTGGATGTCGACGTGATTGTCTGTGCGGGTGCCGAACTTTTCTACGGTGCGCTCAAGCTGCATTGCCTGTGAAAGCGCTGGTTTACGACTTCACGATACTAACATAAACCATCTACCCACTTTTCCCTATCTTTGTTGCGCCGGTGAAACAATCCACGTCTCGCGCGGTTTCTTTTCTTAATAGTCCATATCGATGAAATTCGAACTCACATCCGAATATACCCCCACGGGCGACCAGCCCGAAGCCATTCGCCAACTCGTCGAAGGCGTTAATGCCGGTGAAACGTACCAGACCTTACTCGGCGTAACCGGATCGGGGAAGACCTTTACTGTAGCCAATGTTATCCAGCAGACCCAGCGGCCAACCCTTATATTGAGCCACAATAAAACGCTGGCAGCACAGCTATACGGCGAGTTCAAACAGTTTTTTCCAGAAAATGCCGTCAACTACTTCGTTTCCTATTACGATTATTACCAGCCGGAAGCTTACATCGCTTCATCCAACACGTACATAGAGAAGGACCTCGCCATCAATGACGAAATTGAGAAGCTCCGTCTCCGTACCACATCGGCGTTGATGTCGGGTAGGCGAGATGTGATCGTGGTTTCCTCCGTAAGTTGTATTTACGGTATGGGCAATCCCGAGGATTTTTCGCGCTCGGTGTTCCGGTTTGCCGTAGGCACCGTCATCAGCCGGAATGCTTTTCTCCACCGGTTGGTCGAAATACTATATGCCCGCACCACGACGGATTTCAAACGCGGTACTTTCCGCGTCAAAGGTGATACGGTCGATATTTTCCCCGCCTACATGGATGAGGCCTATCGCATTTCCTTTTTTGGCGATGAGATTGACGAACTCAGCGTCATCGATCCCATCTCGGGCAAAACGCTGGAAAAAATGGAAGATATGGCGCTGTTTCCTGCAAATCTATTTGTAACGCCAAAAGAAAAATTCACCCAGTCGCTATGGGGTATAGGCGAGGAACTGGAGCTGCGTAAGGAACAGCTTTTACTCGATGGGAAACCGCTCGAAGCCAAGCGGCTTGAAGAGCGGGTTAACTATGACCTGGAGATGATGCGCGAGCTGGGTTATTGCAGTGGCATCGAGAACTATTCGCGCTTCTTCGATGGGCGGCAGCCCGGCATGCGCCCCTTCTGCCTGTTGGATTATTTTCCCGATGATTACCTCACCGTTATCGACGAGAGCCACGTCACGATTCCGCAGATACGGGCCATGTACGGCGGCGACCGTTCGCGAAAGCTATCGTTGGTAGAATACGGGTTCCGTCTTCCCGCGGCGCTTGATAACCGTCCGCTGAATTTTTCCGAGTTCGAATCGGTTGTCGGGCAGACCATCTACGTAAGTGCAACGCCGGGCGATTATGAACTGCAACAAACGGAGGGTGTGGTGGTAGAGCAGGTGATCCGGCCTACGGGACTGCTCGACCCGATGATCGAAATACGCCCGGTCATCAATCAGGTGGACGACCTGCTGGACGAAGTGGATCGGGTAACCAAAGAAGGTGGCAGGGTATTGGTAACTACACTCACCAAGCGTATGTCTGAAGAACTCACCAAGTACATGGCCAAGCTGGGTATCCGCGTGCGCTACATCCACTCGGAAATCAAGACATTGGAACGGGTGGAGATATTGCGTGGATTACGGCTGGGCGAATTTGATGTATTGGTAGGTATCAACTTGCTCCGTGAAGGGCTTGATTTACCTGAAGTAACATTGGTAGCCATATTGGATGCCGATAAAGAAGGGTTCCTGCGCTCGGAGCGATCGCTCATCCAAACCATCGGTCGCGCCGCCCGTAACGATAAAGGTCGAGTAATTATGTATGCCGATACGATAACGCAGAGCATGCGGATTACGATTGATGAAACCAACCGGCGTCGCGATAAACAGATACGATATAACGAAGAACATGGCATTACCCCACGCACGGTGGGCAAATCGCGGGAAGCCATTCTGGAACAAACATCGGTGGCCGATTTCAAGGGTGGCGATGCCAAGATCTACGTGGAGCCGGAGCCGACGAGCAGCGTTGCTGCCGACCCGCTGGTTCAGTACATGAGTAAATCTCAGTTGCAGCAAGCCATCGATAAAGTACGTAAAGAGATGAACAAGGCGGCGAAAGACATGGAGTTCCTGCAGGCCGCCAAATTACGCGATGAACTGTTTGCACTCGAGAAAACCTACACCGAATTGTTTGGTGAGCGGTAACATCCGATACGGAATCAGTTAAACCGTTCGGGGTCAAACAGCTGGATACCGGCGGATGGCAGCGCTTGCCGGGCGACTTCCGATACTACTTTACCGGCCGCCGGCCCGAGGCTTAGGCCCATCATACCCATTCCACCAGCAATAATCAGATTGGAGATTGACTTCGATCGGCCGAGATAGGGGAGTCCGTCCGGTGAACACGGCCGGAACCCATGCCAAATATTTTTTTCATCAGGTACCGGCAGCTTGTATTCGGGATAATACTGCGGTATGGCATTCACGATGCCTTCCACCCGTTTCTTATTGATGCGGTGGTTGATCGGTGCGAGTTCCATGGTTCCACCGATACGCACCTGGCCGCCCATAGGGGTCAGTGCCACGCGGGCTTCGGTCAATAACGCAGGATGCTTCACTTTTCCTTCAAATGCAGGTGTCATAAACGAATAACCTTTACCCGGCATCATTGGGATGGTAATCCCCGCTTTTTTGGCCAACTGGCCCAACCAGGCGCCGCCGGTAAGCACAATCGTATCCGCCGAATATTCACCGTTGCCGGTGATCACTTTCGTTATTTTGCCGCCGTTGCGCACAAGGTTGGTCACTTCCGCATGGGGGATAAGTTTGACACCCAACCGGTTAAGTTGCTGGAGTAGGAGTTCCATCAATGCTGGCGGATGGAGGTGACTGTCACTGAGAAAGTGGGTCGCACCAAAGACATCCAGCTTTACGTCAGGTTCAACGGCCTGCAGCTGTTCACGGTTTAATACGTCTACCTTAAGGCCCAATACCGTAGCCTTTTTGGCCAGGTGAACCTCCTCTTCAAATGCTTTTTCTGTTTTACACAGCATGAGGATACCCCGGTGTTCCAGGCCGAAATCGTTGCCCAATTCAGCAGCGAGGTCGTCATAGAGGTCCCTGCTGAGGTTATTCAGTGACAGGATATGCGGCGCCGATCGTGTTACATGCTTTTCATTGGCGTGGCCCATGAATTTCAACCCCCAGGAAATCATTGTCAGGCTGGGGGAAGGCTTCAGGAGAAAGGGACTCCGGCTATCGAATAGCCATTTAATGCCCTGCGTTACGATTCCCGGTGCTGCCAGTGGCGTGAAATGACTCGGTACAATCATCCCAGCGTTGCCGTAGGAGCAGTTATCGGTAAAGTCATCGCGGTCCAATACGGTAACCTTCCAGCCATCTTTGGCCAGGTAGTACGCAGAGGCGAGTCCAACAACACCGCCGCCGACAATGAGGACACTTCCTTTTGAAGTGTCGCTGTTGGATTGACTATCAGTGATCATTCCTTATGAATACGGATTTAGAAACTAACGACTATCAGGTGTTAAGGTGACTTTGTTTTAAATCACTTGAAAACCATGTGCATACGGATCATCGTCGTCGATGATGATGGTGTTGTAGCCGGTAACCATGGCCCATCCTTCTATACCCGGCACGATGGCCGGTTTTCCATCGCCGAAAGCGTTGGCTACCTCATTTTCGATGGTTCCGACAAATTTGGAGCCGATGATGCTCTCATGCACGAACTTGTCGCCCGCCTTGAGTTTACCTTTTGCATGCCATTGTGCCATCCGCGCGGATGTGCCGGTACCGCAAGGCGATCGATCAATCGCCTTGTCGCCGTAAAACACCGCATTCCTGGCCGTGGATGTAGGATCGAGTGTCGCTCCCGTCCATTGGATATGGCTCAATCCGTTGATGTTTTCATCTTCCGGATGAACAAACGTATATTGGTCGTTCAGGCGGGTACGCAGTGTCCGGCTCCAACTGATCAGTTGGTCGGCAGAATAATGTTCCAGTCCTTGGAAGTTCGCTTGTGGATCGATAATAGCATAGAAATTACCCCCATACGCCACATCTACGGTCAACGTACCCAAATCGGGACATTCGACCGTAAGCCCTTCGGCAGCCAGAAAAGATTTTACATTGGTAAGTTTCACCGACTTTACCTTTTTCCCCTCCTGCACGTATTCGATTAACACCAAACCAGCAGGTGTTTCCAACCGCAGCTTGCCCGGTGTTTTGGGAATAATCAGTCCCTCTTCAATGGCAATGGTCACCGTACCGATGGTGCCGTGGCCGCACATGGGCAGGCATCCGCTGGTTTCGATGTACAAGACGCCCGTGTCGTTAGCCGGATCGACTGGCGGATAGAGGATACTACCGCTCATCATGTCGTGCCCACGAGGTTCGAACATCAGGCCTTTCCGTATCCAATCGTATTCCGACAGAAAATGGAGCCGTCGCTCCATCATACTGTTACCCGTCAATTGCGGACCACCGCCCGCTACCAGTCGCACCGGGTTGCCACAAGTATGGGCATCAATACAGAAAAACGTTTTTCTCATCCAACAACTTCTTTGGTCAATTCACCATTCACTGTACGCCAGATACCCAGCGGGTTGGCATTTTTCAGTTCATCAGGCAGCATTTCATCGGGCCAGTTCTGATAGCTGACCGGTCGACCGAAGCGTTTGATGGCATCAGGTCCCACCGAAGTGAACCGATTATCGGTCGATGCCGGGTAAGGACCTCCGTGCTGCATTGCCCCGCAAACTTCCACGCCTGTTGGGAACCCGTTGAACAGTAGCCGGCCACTTTTGTCGGCCAGCGCCGAAATCAACGCTTCGTGCTGATTCAATTCTGCGGGTTCGGCCAATACTGTTGCGGTCAGTTGTCCATCGAGCTGGTTCGCTACCGCTAGCGCCTCATCCTGGTTATCATAAGTTATCACCAGTCCGAAGGGGCCAAACACCTCCTCGCCCAATTTTGCGTTGGCCAGGAATGTCTGTGCCGAAACGGTAGCCACGGTGGCATTACCATGCGTTTCAGGTGTTGTCTCATCTACCGTCACCAACACGTCTACTCCTGCCTGGCTGAGTAGTTCGGCCTTATTTTTATGGTAAGATGCCGCGATACCCTGATGCAGCATTTGTGCCGGGGCAACCTGATAAACCTGGGTCTTTAACGCATTGAGGAAACGTGGCAAATCCGCGTTGTTGGGCGCTACGAATATACCGGGGTTAGTACAGAACTGACCTACGCCCAAAGTAAGCGAACCAGCATACTGTCCGGCAACTTCTTCGGCGGCGTTAGCCAGCCGTTGCGGAAGCAGGAAGACGGGGTTCACGCTGCCCATTTCGGCAAATACGGGAATCGGTTCCGGTCGTTGACTGGCCAGGTCAAACAACGTACGGCCGCCATACAAGGATCCGGTAAAACCTACTGCTTTAACGAGTGGGTGCTTTACTAAATGCTGCCCACCTACAGCTCCATCGGTAGCAATTGCAGCAAATAAGCCGCCTGGCATGCCTGTTTTTTCTATTGCACGTTCAATAGCTCCCGCCATGATTTCGGACGTCTTAGGGTGCCCCGAATGGCTTTTAAAGATTACTGAACAGCCCGCGGCGATCGCAGAGGCTGTGTCGCCGCCGGCTGTAGAAAATGCAAAAGGGAAGTTACTTGCTCCAAACACGACCACAATGCCAACGCCCACATACGTTTTGCGGATGTCAGGTTTGGGTGGTGTCCGATCCGGATTGGACGTGTCAATCTGTACCGGCAGCACATTGCTGTTGGTCAATGCATCCGCATAACATCGCCATTGGAAAGCTGTACGTGCCTTCTCGCCTGTCAAGCGTGCCTCGGGGAGGCTTGTCTCTGACTGCGCTGTCGTGATCAACGTTGAATCAAGGGCTTCAATTTCATCAGCAACGGCGTGCATAAATGCCGCCCGTTGCTGAATATTTGATTTTCTGAAGCTTAAAAAGGCTTCCTGTGCGCGAAGCACGTATTGGTCGATTTCCTGAATGGGGATGTTTTTGCTCATGACGCTTTTTCTATTTTTGTATCGAGCGGTAAATTTAAGTAATCTGGCAGTACCGGACGAGTATCAATGGCATCTTTTATGATTTTTTGTATCCGCGCAAGTTCTTCGCCTTCCAATGGCAGGCGTGGTGCACGCACATAGGGGTTACTCAACCCTTCGGCCGTTGCAGCCAATTTGATGTACTGTACCAACCGCGGATGGATATCAAGTTCCAGCAACGGCATGAACCAACGATAGATAGCCAATGCCTCATCCAGGCGACCAGCTTGAGCCAAGCGGTAGATGGCCACCGTTTCGCGGGGGAACGCATCGACAAGTCCGGCTACCGAACCGTGGGCACCTGCCAACTGGCTTTCCAGTGCGATGGTATCTACGCCACCTAGTATTTTGAACCGGTCGCCAAAGCGGTTGATCATCCGCGTGATGTTGGTCAGATCGCGTGTCGATTCTTTCACGGCATTGATATTCGGGCAAGCTTCGAGTTGCTCAAACATTTCTACGGTTACGTGGATGGCGTAGTCTACCGGGTTATTGTAGATCATGATGGGTAAGCTGGTGGCGGCTGCTACCGCTTTGAAGTATTCCACTACTTCCCGATCGGATGCTTTATAACGCATGGGAGGGAGAAGCATCAATCCATCTGCGCCGAGTCGCTCAGCCTCTTTTGCTTCATTTACTGCATCAGCTGTCGTTTGTTCCGCAATGTTGAGAATCACACGGATATGCGCAGGAAGATGCTTTCTTGCAAATACCAGCAAGTCGTGTTTTTCCTGTGCGCTCAGTGTGCTCACCTCTCCCAGGGAACCCGCGATGACGACACCTGCGATACCCGCATCAACCTGTGCAAGGAAGTTCTTTTTGAACATGTCATAATCAATCGCTCCGTCGGCGGTGAAAGGCGTCAGTAATGCAGGGTAAACTCCATGCCAAAGTTCAGTTTTGCTCATGTCTTTGTTTTATGTTTTAAAAATTTAATGATAGGCTATGATGCCGTTTGTTTTCTCATTAGTGGATAGGCGGCGTAAGACCGCACCCAAATGACTGGCACAAATATATAGGTAACCGATAGGCTAAACCACCCGCTAATTAATCAATGCTACGCATATATTAACAAGCAGGCTTATTTCATGTTACTGAGGTACTTGGATAAGTATTCTTTCGGGGATGTGCCTGCTATGCTCTTGAATACCCGGTTGAAATTAGTGATGCTGTTGAACCCGCAATTGTATGCAACGGTAGCGATGCTATCGTATTCGCCTGATGTTAGTCTTTTGCAGGCCTGGTTGATACGCATCTCATTGAGGAATGTTACAAAAGTAACACCCGTGTGTTTTTTGAAATACCTGCAGAAAGCCTGCGGCGTGAGGTGGGCTTCGGCGGCGACCTCCTCCAAGGTTAGCGCATTTTGATAACGTTGCAGGACGTAATTATAGATATTACCCATGCGCATCCCTTCCCCGTCAGTAATCGGCTCCCGGTTGAATGTCGACAGGTGCCTGGGTTTGGGGCTCATGCGGCAAAAAGAACGTAGCAGATGCAGGAAATGTAGCATTTGATCCATGTCGTTCGACTCCCTCAGCTTGAGGATGTGCTTGGATACCGACTGGAAATGGGTTTCGGGGAGTCTGAACCCGCCTTTGTATTCTTTGAGGAATATATTCAATTGGCTCAATTCGGGCAATTGGAGGAAATTAGCGAGATGGCCATTGGGATCGTAAAAAACAGATATGGTATGGATGCCCTCTTCGGCAGACTGGCGGCTGCTTTTGAACACGTGCGATTGGTTCGGGGCAATCATGAAGATATCATTCGGCCGGAAGGAATGCATGGTGTTGTCTGCAATCAACGTGCCCTCTCCTTTAATAATCCAAATCAATTGTGCCTCCTTATGCCGATGCAAATACGGATAGAAATGCGGGAGCCTGTCTTCCTGTACGGTGACAGTTTTGTCGGGCGTAACGGGTACAGTAAATTGAAGTGTCCTCATAACAGTATATAATTGAAACCAATTATAAATGTACGGATATTAACCTAATATTTCCAAATATTTAAATAAAGTTGCTAAAATACGGTTACTGGCGGATAATAATTGGATACTTTTTATTTTTTTTAACCGAAACCCGTTGGAAGTGTTACCTTTGTTTTCAAATTAACTAATTGTTTCGGCCAACCAGTACATCATTTTGATTTGATAAGACATCTACCCGGTTTCGCGTTGTCTTTGTAATCGGCCAATATGACGCTAGTGGTCAGCCTTATTTCCTGCTTATGGATTTGGTTACGGTCATTATACCCGTTTTCAATTATGGCTTTTGCTTGCCTGAGACCCTTGGTTCATTGCAAGCGCAAACACATACCCGTTGGGAGGCGCTCGTTATAGACGACGGCTCCACCGATGATACACAAACTATTGTTAAACAGCTTGCCCGATGCGATAGTCGGATAACCTATCACTATCAGTGTCGGCGTGGCGTGTCTGCTGCCAGAAACCTGGGTATAGAACGTGCTGCTGGCGATTATTTGCTGTTTCTGGATGGTGATGATCTGATTACACCTAATAAGTTGGCCGAACACGTATCATTATTGAAGCGTTGTGAGCATGTGGACATGTGTTATTCGGATGTGTATTACTTTCGTAATGGGGATACCACTAAATTGTTTTTCGGCAGGCTGGGTAACCGGAAATGGACAATGAAGTTAAATGGTCGGGGATTTGAAATCATACGCCAGTTTGTATCCAAAAATCGATTCACAACACATTGTCCAATAATCCGAACACAATTTCTAAAAGAAAATAAACTTCGGTTTGACGAGTCGCTATGCTATAAAGAAGACTGGGACTTTTGGCTTAGGTGTATGCTTAATGGTGCAGATATCCATTATTTAGCCAATCCTGCTGTTTACTCACTGGTTCGCGTGCATGCAGGAAGCGTAAGCCAGAAGTCTATAAAAATGGACATCGCAACCATACGGATACGTGAGTCTATCGAACAGTACATTCACTCAAATATGCAATTAACACCCGACCAAAAGGCGTGTCTGTTAAAGATTAACCATACAAAAAAGCGGGCCCCACTAAAGAAAAGGATCTATTATAACTTGCATTCTTTTGGCAATCTACGCGAAATCTACCGCTCGGAGCTACCGACCGAGTTTTTTATTTGTTTCGTAAAAGCATTGAATGAGAAAAGAAAAGATTTTTTTTAACGCTTAACAAAGTTGTATCCGTATCCACCCAAAGTGGGCAATCTGTCATCATCTCCCTTTCGATAGACGTTTTCTTTTAGCGTCGGAGTAGCGTAAACGTCAAAATTCTCGTTATGGTTTGGAAAGCTGGCAAGTTAATTGAAGTAAATTAGTTGTCGAAGCGCACTACTTATTGATATAATTACGAGGTACATGACGGTATATAATGGGAAGAGAATTATTTTAGGAGCTCCAACCGCTTATGGTTTTTCTGAAATTATTGAGCAGGAGTTGAGGTATCAGGGTTTCGAAGTGTTTAATATATCAGTATCGGGCGGTCATTTCAAATATAGAAGTATATTCGAACGATTAAATGCTTATCTGCATAAAAACTTTCTAGGCCAGCCAGACTATAAAACCTATCTGAAATTCAAGCGTGTGGAGGGTGAGGTGCTGGACCGTTTGGCCGAAATACCCCGTGTGGATTATGCGTTGCTAATCCGCCCCGATCAATATTCAGAAGACATCATCAATATGGTTGGTCTCAAGGCAGATAAAACCGTAGGTTACCAATGGGATGGTTTGAGTCGGTTTCCTGCGGTATACAATCGGATTGACCTTTTTGACCGGTTTTTTGTCTTTGATCCGAAAGATGCGATTCACACTTCTGCCCAACCGATTACAAACTTTTACACTAATTCGTTTCATGTCGGCTACAGCAAGAAGCATGCATCTGATGTGTATTACGTAGGTACTTACATGAAACGGCGTGCTCCACAGTTAGAGGAAATCATTACAACGTTGCAGGCGTGTGGTCTTTCGGTTAAGTATCATATTTGCAAATCCAGGAAACGGAAGCCATGTTTTAAATTTTTAGATACCACCCCCAATGATTTAACCTATCATGAAAATCTTCGGTACGCGTTCAACAGTAAGATTTTGCTTGATGTTCCTACCGTGCAGCACAACGGATTGTCTTTCCGGGTGTTTGAAGCCATCGGTTTTAATAAAAAGCTGATCACCACCAACCGGGAAATTCAGCAATATGATTTCTATCACCCCAATAATGTGTTGGTTTGGGATGGACAAGCTTCTGAAAAACTCCAGGCTTTTTTAAATGCGCCCTATGTTAAACTAAATTCATATATCAAAGAGAAGTACAGCTTTAATCACTGGATAAGCTGTTTGTTCGAAGGTCGTCAAGTTGAACGGGAGACTATTCCACGTATCAACCTGGAGCCCGAGTTGATTTTCTGACTGTATCCTGCTTGGGCTGTTTATAACTTGAGACCCGATAAATGCGAGCGAATAAAATTACGCGATGGATTGATGAACGGAATCGCACGGTAAGCCTTTTCATTGCCCGTAAATATTACAGAAGCAGGGCATTGGGTAGATTGTCGCCAATCTTGAAGCCGTCGTTTCTATTGGCCCTTGTCAAACGTTTCTTTTTCATACTGCTTAGTTTATTCCGGTTTAACGGCGCACTGTTTGTCCCGTATAAAGGGCTTGGATTTTCGGCGTTCGTTAAGCGATTGCTTGGGGTGAGCAAATTTGAGGTTCCGGGGCTATTGCCGGAGCCGGCATTGTTCGAAGCATTCTCGCTTCCTCACTGGGATGCCCCACGGGTGAGTATTATTATTTGTGCACACAACCACATCGGGTTTACGTACAATTGCCTGCTATCGATTTTGGAGAATACGCAAGGGGTTAGCTACGAGGTTGTTGTCGTCAATGATTTTTCCAACGATCAGACAAAAGATGTATTAGCGACCATCGGGAATATAGGTGTTGTTGAAAATGAAACGAACCTCGGTTTCTTGAAATCATGTAATAAGGCACTGGCTTATTGCAAAGGTGAATATATCTGTTTTCTGAATAATGATGTCCAGGTGCAAACGGGCTGGTTGGAGAATTTATTGGCTCCATTTGATCGATTTAGGGATGTTGGGTTAGTCGGTGCCAAGTTAATCTATCCTTTTGGGCTTCTACAGGAGGCTGGAGGGATTGTAAACTATAAAGGCGAACCGGGGAACTATGGTAAGTTCAGGGATCCGCAGGATATCTTCTATAACTACCTGAGAGAGGCCGACTATTGTTCGGGGGCATGTTTGCTGGCCCTCAAAGCCGATTTGGTCACGTTAGGCGGTTTTGACGAAACATTTGCACCTGCCTATTATGAAGATACCGATCTGGCTTTTCGGATGCGGTACCAATTGGGTAAAAAAGTCTATTACCAACCGTTGGCAGAGGTTGTTCATTTTGAAGGTATAAGTTCGGGAAAGGTTTCCGATGGAAAAAACGTGAAAAGTTATCAGGTTGTCAATGCTGAGAAGTTTCAGGCAAGATGGAAGCATGTCTTTCAGCAATTCCCGCAAACGACCGATTCCGCTGCCATTGCCCGAAAATTTGTGGCTGAGGATAACTATATCCTGATTGTGGAGCCGCAGCTACCTACCTACGATCAGGATTCCGGATCACGCCGCATGTTTGAGCTTATCAAGCTATTGCAGCAACTGAGTTATGGTGTTATTTTTTCGGCCGAGAAACATACGCAACGGGAACCTTATTATTCTACGCTAGTTAACATGGGGGTTTGGGTGCTTAATAAGCCTCATTTCCAGAAATCATCCAAAGCGGTTATAAAGCGCGTCATTCCTTTGCTGAATGTGGCTTTGGTGTGTCGCCCAGGCATGAACCGTAAATACGGGCGATACCTCAAAAAGTTCGGCGTTCGTTGGATTAATGATACGGTTGATATTCACTTTGTAAGAGAGGAGCGGGCGCTCCAGCTCGGCTATATAGACGCTAAAAAGAAAGGAAAGGTAGCCCGCCGGAAAAAAAGGGAATTGGCGCTTATGCGCGAAGCCGATGCCGTATTTGTAGTTACCCCAACAGAGGCCGAGTTGCTGATTGAATATGATATCAAACACGTTACGGTTATACCAAATGTGCATTATCCGGTGAAGCAAGTATTGCCTGGCTTTGAAGATAGGCATGGGATATGTTTTATCGGCGGATACCGCCATCTCCCCAATGTTGATGCTGTCAGTTGGCTTGTCAAGGAGATTATGCCCTTGGTTTGGGAAAAACTGCCATCGGTTCAGGTCTATCTGCTGGGAAGCCTCGTCACGAAAGAAGTTGCCGACTTACGGTCTGACAACGTACACGTTCCGGGCTATCTTCCGGATGTATCAGCCTATTTTTTATCAAGCCGTGTTTTTGTCGCGCCATTGCGTTTTGGTGCCGGAATGAAAGGGAAAATAGGACAGAGTTTTGAATACGGCCTGCCTGTCATCACAACCGATATCGGCGCCGAAGGTATGGCGCTTATCGATCGGAAGCATTATCTTCGTGCTAATACGGCGGAAGAATTTGCCGAGGCCATTCTGGAATTGTATGATGATGGCCAGTTATGGAATGATCTTTCAAAAGGGGGCTTTGCGGCCTTAGCACCTTATTCGCCTGAACGGGTGAAAGATAAACTGAGATTGATTTTATAAAGCCTTTTATTTTGCGAATTTAAAATAAAGGTATACCGCAATTGCGGTTATGCGGTCGTGCATACTTCCGCTTTTCAGGAGTTGCTTAGCCGCTTTTTTAAAAACCCGTTTATAAGCATTCATTGCTGGAGAAAGCAGTTCGTAACGATAATAGCGTATTATATTTACCCATTTGTCCTGAGCGAAGGCTTTATCTATCGCTGTTGAACTGAGCCCCCCGGTGTAGTATACAGATACGATTTGAGGTGTATAAGCAATTTGATATCGGGCAAAACAACGCAAGTTAAGGTCGAAGTCAGCGAGAACCGGGTATTTCGGATCGTAACGCTCTCCTTTATCAAAGATTCGTCTATTATACAAAATCGATTGTTGGCAAAGGTTTTTGTCAAAGAGGATGGCTGGGTTGGTCTCGCCCATATAAACTTCCCCGTCTTTTATCCAATGGCTATCTCCCGCCATGATGACGTTGCCATAGACCAAATCTGCTGATGTGGCACTGTCTAGAAAAAATTTAAGCATCTCTAAGGTCTCGTTGGCATACAATCGGTCATCACTGCCCAGGAATAACACCCAATTGCCCGACAGCTTGTCTATAGCGCGATTCATGGCATGGTAAACACCATTGTCTTTTTCGGAGAAAAGTCGCAGGCGGGCGTCATCGAAAGCGCGTACCAAATCGCACGTGTTGTCTGACGATTGCCCATCTTGTATGATTACTTCAAAACTCCCAAAGGACTGTGCAAGAATGCTGTTTAAGCATGATTCAATTGTTCGCTCCGATTGATAAGTAGGAATGATGATACTAAAAAAAGGTGAGCTCATTTGCCTAGTATTTTTTTCCGGATACGTTTGAACCACGACTTTTTTCGCGGTGAAAGATAACGCTTCAACGCTTCCCGGTCGTCACCGATCGGTTGTTCATGCTCATCTATCCGCTCGCCTACAAACTGATAACCGGTTCGGGGCACGGGGAACGGCCTGCGTTCGAAAAATTCATCGTGGACCGTTTGCGAATGGTTGAATGCACGATAGATTTCCTGCAGGAAAGTCTGGTCAATGCCGTAGCGATCATGTTGGTCGGTTATGAACCGCCTGATGGCCGCCTCCATGGGATAACTGCCGCCGGTTATTCCCCACATTCCACCCAGGATGCCCAGCCCTTCTGCGCCGAAAGGCGTTTGGTGATGTGGGTGGTCACGCATGACATGGAGTGTGTTGCCCGATGTTATCCATTCATTTACCGCCTTCCTTTCCCGATGGGATAAGCGTGAATCCGCATCACGGAATATCGCATACCTGCAATCGGGGATATCGGCAGCAAGGAATCGCCAGAAAAGGCCGTATATGCCCGAATCCGTCATGTCTTTCAAAACTGCACCCTGTTCGCCGAGCCGCGTTAAGGTCTCGGTGGGTACCGTACGGTCATGGTAAATGATCACCTTCCAGCTCGGATAGATCTTTTCAGCTAAAGCCACATTCCGAATAGCTCCTATATTAAAGACGGGCGCATCTCCCCATAAACTGAACGCGATATAGTTGTTTTGTCCCATATTAGGTCCTACTACAAAGGTAAAGATAAATGTAGACTAGCCATGCTTATATGAAAATAGACCGCGGAACGCCGTTTTTACACTTAACTTCAATGCTTTTCGGAAATGTCTCCAGGTCAAGCCGGGCAGGTGAAAGAAAGTCTTGTTAAAAAGTAGAAAAAATGCGGATTTCCCACCCTTGTAAATAACGATTTCAGCCCATCTTCGGAAAATATCTTCTTTGATGATGTGCGGCGGGATATGGCGAATCCTGAGGAAGTTGCTGAGAAACGACTGATAGTCATATACCGTAAATTCGCTATTTCTTGTTCCGGTCATGAAGGTGTAGTGGATGGTAACTGATTGCTCGCTCACTGCCTCAAAACCCAACCGCTGCTGGAGTGCTTTCAGCACCGATTTTACACCAGCTATCATCTGATCCGTTTTTACCAACGAAGTGTTGTTGCTATGCTGTCGATAATGTAGTAATGTCGCTTTTAAATTGACGATATCAAATCGTTCGCTTGCTCGCAAATAAAAATCGTAATCTTCTGCCAATCCAAATCGATGGTATCCCCCTAATTCAATGAAAGCAGATTTCCGGAACATGACACTCGGGTTTACGAGTTGATTGGCAAATAATAATTTCATTTTCAGACGATGAACATCACATAATGCCACGCCCACTTCGTCGAGTACATCGCCATTTTCGGAGATATATTTTGCATTACCCCCGCAAATAGCAACATCTGGATGGGTAATGAGGTAATTGTATTGCCGCTCCAGTCGATCTGGCAAGCAGATATCATCGTGATCCATCAATGCGATAAACTCGCCCCTGGCTTCATGTATACCCTCCATGTTTGAGGCATATATACCTTGATTTTTCTGATGACTGATTAACCGAATACGTTCGTCGCCTGATTGTTTGATAATTTCTTCGCTTCGGTCGCTCGATCCGTCATTAACAATCAGGAACTCGAAATCGGTAAATGTCTGTTTCAATACGCTTTCGATGGTCGCCGCTAGAAACTTCTCGCCATTATAAACGGGCATGAATACAGTTATTGCTGTTTTTTTCATCGAAGCTGTGAAATAGCCTCCAAATCTAATGCTTTTTTGTTTAGTGGCCTTTTTGCTATGGAACGAATTTTGCAAACTAAGTTTGTTCATGTCGAACAAGAAAAAATCAGTGCTGATTGGAACGTATTACCTGAACCACGTGGGTGGGTCGCAGTTGTACACTTGTGACCTCATCAAGGCGTTGAACGCGCGCGATGATATTGACGTTGAGTTTTTTGCCATTGAACTGGGTGAATTGTCAGCGTATGTGCGTGATGAGTTGGGTGTACCGTTTATGAGCAAGGCGAAGTACGACCTAATTTTGGCGGGTCACAACGTTACGGTAGAAATGCTGTATGGAAAAGGACCGATCGTACAAATTTGTCATGGTGCCATTCTTGGGCTGGAATTCCCGTCGATTTATGCTGACTTCCACGTAGGTATATCCAAAGAAGTCTGTGATAGCCTAACTAAGAAAGGGTTCGACAATATACTGGTGCTTAATGGGCTCGACCTACAGCAGAAGCGGTCCGAGAAACCGATTCATCCGCAATTGAAAAAGGTGCTATCGCTGTGCCAGAGCGAAGATGCCAATACGATGTTACGGAATGCATGTAATCGTCTCGGATTGGAATTCATCACATTCAATAAACACAAAAACCCCACATTCCATATTGAGAAGGAAATCAACGAAGCTGATATGGTGGTTGGTATTGGCCGGTCAATTTATGACGCGATGGCCTGTGGGCGCCCGTGTATTATTTTCGATAGCCGCGACTACAACGGCAATAAAGGCGACGGATACCTGCATCCGTATCTGTTCAACGATTTTGTAAAAGCAAATTGCTCGGGCCGTTACCTCGGTAAGCACTTTTCGGAGGATACGTTAATTGATGAATTCCGGAAGTACAACCCCAGCGATGGGGAGGAACTCCGTAAACTCGCTGAAGTTCATTTAAATGTAGAAAGAACCGCTGCAGACTTATTGGGGACATCGGTCTATATCACACCCGAAGCGCAACGTAAAAAAAAGGGACGAATCATTAAATTCCGAGTTAAGAGAAGGCTTAAGGGACTTAAAGCTGGGTTTAGACGTTTCAGGAAGGCGTTTAAACGACGGCTGAAGCGCCTTATTGGAATTTCATCTTCGGTGATGTAGCATTTTTTGAGTTTTACTTCGTAGACTTTGAAAAGTGACTTCGTAGAGTTTTTATTAGTTTTTTGAGAAGCTTGGTGTTTCTTGTTAGGAAATAAATAGTCTCTTGTTTTTTAACGACGATGTGTATATGGGATACTGCTTTCCTTTTTTTGGATGAACTGCAAATCGACGTATATTTATCCGATTTTTGGCTAATAGCAGCAAGGTATGAGCAGTATAAAGAAGGCGGTTGTGAGGTTTTTCAACGCATATTGGTTGAAAGAGCACTATATGGTGCTGAAGCACTATTCGCTCTCCGCTAAACGGGTGGGAAAGCCAATGCTGATAGCCGTGGTGGATAATCGGCGGAAAACAAAAGGACTTACCGACCGGTTTAAAGGTATCGTGAGCGTTTATGCGCTTGCTAAGGCGAACGGTGTACCGTTCAGGTGTATTTTTAACCACCCCATGGATCTGACCGACTTCCTTATTCCCAACACTTATGATTGGATGCCAAAGCTAAGCGAGCTGAGTGAATCAGTCTGGGATGTCCGGTTCCGGATTATGAGCAAACAACCACCCCTGCGGCGGCTGACGAACCTATTCCCGTTGAAAAAGCAGGTGCTCGTATATGCGAAAGTTGATTACTTAGATAAAATAAACAAGAAGTACAATCAGCGATATCAATGGGGACAGCTTTTCAACGAACTCTTCAGACCGACAAAGTTACTGGAAGACCAGTTGCAGTTACATCATAATCGGATGGAAAACGACAGGTATATCGCCTGCGTATTCCGCTTCCAAAACCTGTTGGGAGACTTTAAAGAGTATCATTTCAAACCGCTGCCACCCGCCGACCAGCAAGCGTTACTGGTTAGGAACATAAATGCACTGAATCGTATTTCCGAGCAAAGCGATGTGCCCGTGTTAGTGACGTCAGACAGTGCTAGGTTTATCGCAGCGGTAAAAGACCTGAAAAACATATACACCATCCCCGGTAAAGTGGTCCATATCGATAATGTATCGGACGCGGAAAGCAACGTGTACCTGAAATCGTTTGTCGACTTCTTTATGCTGTCGCGGGCGCAAAAGATATACAGTTTGGGAACGGATATCATGTATAAGACCGATTTCCCGAAATATGCGGCGAAAGTTCATGACATTCCGTTTGAGCGGATTTTAATCGAGTAAGGTATCAATGCTGCCGACCCCTTACTCGGTATTTGCCTCAGTTATGATGTTTGGTAGATGTTTTTTTTGTATTTTTGGCTAAAATGTCGTCAGGTGAGTCAGAAATGTAAATAACGTTGACACATTGTATATGAAAACAGCATTGCAAATAGATATTACCTTTGACCAGATTTTGTCTTTGGTTAAACAGTTGCCCAAACAACAGAAAATAAAGCTTTCTAAGGAGTTGGAAAAAGAAGTGATTGATGCCAAGTTGTCTATGCTTCTAAAGACTTTTAAAACCGACGATTTAAGTTTGGACACCATCAATCAAGAGGTAGAAAGTGTAAGGCAGGAAATCTATGAGCGTCAAAAGCATTGAACGTTGAAATAAGGTCGCCATATTTTGTCAATCGAGACCCTAAAGATAACTTTTTGTTAGATTTGATTGACTTCTCCAAGGCGGATTATTTGGTGACCGGAGACAAAGATTTATTAGCCCATCACCCATTTAAAACAGCGCAAATAATAACAGCTGCAAGTTTTGAAAAGGAACTTAGAAAGTAGCCTAATCCCGTGTTTGGATTACTAAATAACCCATGATAGATATCGATTTCGTAATTACCTGGGTAGATATGAATGACCCGAAATGGCAGCAGGATTTCGCAGCTTATTCAGGTAAGATAGATAATAAGAAGAATGAGGTAACGGAGGCTCGCTTTAGGGACCATGGCCTGCTGAAGTATTGGTTTCGGGGCGTGGATAAATTTGCGCCCTGGGTACGCAACATTCACTTCGTTACCTGCGGCCAGCAGCCAGACTGGCTGGATACTAGCCACCCGAAACTTCGGATGGTTAATCACGAAGATTATATCCCTAAGCAATTCCTGCCCTGTTTTAATTCGAGCCTGATTGAGATTTACCTGCACCGTATACCGGGGTTGGCCGAACATTTTGTTTATTTCAATGATGATTTTTTTATTATCAGCGACCTTCCACAATCAAGGTTTTTTACCGATGGGGTGCCCAATGATATCGCCGCTTTCCGCATGAATATGGGGTTGTCACTATGGAGCAAGTGTTTGAAAAACAATATCGAAATTATCAATCGGCGCTTTGACAAACGGGAGGTGATGGCGCGCGACCATGACAAATGGTTCCATGAAAGCTATGGGAAAAAAGCACGCCTTACGCGACTTCTCAAACCTTATGGAAAGTTTGTGACGCTGCGGACGCCACACAATGCGCAGCCGTATACCAAAACAACGTTTGAAGAGGTGTGGGATTATGCGGAGAAAGAACTGACCGAAATGTCGTCGCACCGTTTCCGGAGCCCGGAAGATTATACGCAGGAACTTTTCCGCACATGGCAGATATGCCGATCTAATTTCGAACCCTATAATACTTATCAGGACACGAAAATGTTCCCGCTCGTTTTCCGGGCGCCCAAAGCGATCAAAGCCATACGGGAGCAGTCATACAAGTTGGTCTGCGTGAACGATAGTGAGCACATTGTCAATTACGATAAGACCATGCAGGCGGTGAGCGATGCGTTCAATCATATATTACCCGAAAAATCAAGCTTTGAACGATGAGGGTTTTAGTAACCGGTGCTGCGGGGTTTATTGGTTTCCACGTGGTCAACGCGCTGTTGGAAAGGGGCGATCAGGTAGTAGGTATCGATAACATAAACGATTACTATGACGTAAATCTGAAATATGGCCGGCTGGCGGCGTGCGGGGTAGATCGTAGCGCCATACACGAAAACATACCCGTTCAAAGTAAAATCTCTCCAGCATATACGTTCCAAAAGACCGATATCACCGATTTAGGCCAGCTTACCAAGCTGTTTCAGACTCATGGCTTTGAACGGGTTTTCCATCTTGCCGCACAGCCGGGCGTCCGCTACTCCATGGAAAATCCCCACGCGTATGTGCAGTCCAATGTGGTTGGGTTTGTCAATGTGCTCGAATGTTGCCGTCATCACCAGGTCAAGCACTTCGTTTATGCCTCCAGCTCATCTGTATATGGCACCAATTCTAAGGTGCCCTTTCATGAAGACGACCGGGTGGACCATCCGGTGAGCCTGTATGCTGCCACCAAGCGCAGCAACGAGTTGCTGGCACATACGTATAGCCATCTGTATCAGCTGCCCACCACCGGGCTACGCTTCTTTACGGTATATGGCCCCTGGGGGCGGCCGGATATGGCGCCGATGTTATTTGCTGATGCCATTTGCTCGGGGAAACCCATTAAAGTATTCAACGGCGGAGAGATGTACCGGGATTTCACCTACATAAACGATATAGTCGAGGGCGTCGTGCGGACGGGTGACCATATCCCCACGGCCACGGATGCTCCACCATACTATCGGATTTTCAATATCGGCAACTCGCAACCCATTCACCTGATGGAATTTATCCGGATTATGGAGGAAGCTTTCGATCGTACCGCTAAGCTGGATATGTTCCCGATGCAGCCGGGAGATTTGAAAACGACCTATGCCGATACGTCTGCCCTGGCAGAAACGGTTCGCTATCGTCCGGATACAGCGTTGCTGGAAGGTGTGCGGAGTTTTGTGAATTGGTATAAGAACACGTATCGGCCATTACTTCTCGAAGGTCGATCTGTCGGGGAATAGGGTTTCCAAAAAAGGTTTTATTTTCTTCCGATCGTCGTCTGTTACGTGCTGATTATCGTTCAGGCAGAAAAGCTTGGGTCGGTAACGCTCCATGTATGCCATGAAATCGTGTTTATAAACCAGAATGCGGCTTGCCTCCCGGCGGCCCACATATTTCAAGTGGCCATGGCCTATGGCCAGCGCATAGTAGGAGAATGCCGAGCGGTGGATGTCGCCAAACGTACGGATATGATGGGACTGCGATTCCTGAACCCGACCGGCAAAGACTTCCTCCACGGCGTTCCGGTAATCGGATTTGAGGAACGCGTCGATATTGTGATGGGGAACGCCCGAATAATACCTTCCGAACTTCGCCTCCACCATGCGGGCCGAGTCTGCCAGCTTTTGGGCATATTGCCCTAACTTTTTACCCACCAGCCCCTTAAAAAAAGCGGTCAGCGGGGCGTGCCACCGGCCGAAAAGCTTTCTTTTTAACCGTATGATGGGGTAACCGTCATCCGCAAAGAAAAAATCAGGATGCAGGTCCGCATTAAAGAACATATCGTCGTTAGCGAATAGGAAACGATCAGCCAGATCCGGAATCCGATATAGAAAATACTCGATGACGGTTGAATTGAAACTCGGCAATGCCTCTGGTGGCATGATATCCTTATGGTCCACCACCTGTATGCGGGGATGATCGGTGTTTAACCATTCAGGTTGCTGGTCGTCCGTGACGATAAAAATACGCCGTATCCACGGGACGTGCTTTTCTACCGATCGCAGCGCATACCGTAATTCGTCATTACTGATATAACGCCCCTTGTTGTTGGTTTCGGAATGGTCACTCACCGAGCCGGTAAACACTTTTTTTTTGGCTTGCCATTTTGGGTCGTTTCCATCTACCCACAGGTATATCAAATCTATTTCCACAAACGAATGGTCTATCTTCTTATGATTCTCTAACCGATAACCCTTTAGCCCCAAATACGGAGAAAACTACAAAAATATAACAATTGTAGGATATTTTTCATTTTTGTTTTTAGCGATAGCGGGGCCGTATCGGCAGATCGAAAGCGTAAGTAGCATTGAAAAAAAGTTAAAAAGTTGTTTTGAAGGGTTTTCGGTACGACGGTTGCTGTAAATACCTTGTTTAGGTAAATAAGTAGAGGGGTAAGCATTATGGCTAAGCATTTATTCATCATCAGGCACGCAAAATCGGACTGGAGTTTCGATGTAAGTGACTTCGACCGTCCGCTCAATGCGCGGGGGTTCAAAAATGCGCCCGAAATGGCTAAGCAATTGGCTGATTATGCCATTAAACCCCAACAGCTGATGAGCAGTCCGGCCAAACGGGCCATTACTACCGCCCAGGTATTTGCGGAACACCTGCATTTCCCCGTGAATGAAATAAAGCTCGATCCGCGGATTTATGAAGCCCTGCCGAATACCCTATTGCAGATCATTAGCGAGTTGGACAACCGCGTAGACAGCGTAGCTTTTTTTGGACATAACCCCGGCCTCACGTTATTGGTTAATTACCTGGCCGACGAGCATATTTACAACCTTCCCACATGCAGTATCGTTCACCTTCGTTTCGATGACGTCACCGACTGGGCATCGATATCGGGGGGAATGGGAACGAACGCGTGGTTTGCGCAACCCGGCAAAGGAGCCTAGGCCGGTTACATTCCCATGTTCGCTGGAAAAACCTTACCTTTACCGCCAGATGCCGAATAAACTCCATAGTGAGACCTCGCCCTATCTTAGGCAGCACCAGTTTAATCCCGTTGAGTGGTATCCATGGGGCGAAGAAGCCCTACAGAAAGCCAAAACCGAGAACAAGCTTATCATTGTCAGTATTGGATACGCCGCGTGTCATTGGTGCCATGTGATGGAGCGCGAAAGCTTTGAAGATGAAGCCATCGCCACGTTGATGAATGAGCACTTTGTTTCCATCAAAGTGGACCGCGAAGAACGTCCTGATATCGATCAGATCTACATGATCGCGGTACAGCTGATGACCGGCCAGGGAGGCTGGCCGCTCAACTGCGTTTGTCTGCCGGATGGCCGGCCCATTTATGGGGGTACTTATTTTCCGCCATCGGATTGGAAGCAGTTTCTACAGCAACTGGTCGCCATGTGGAACGAGAACCCGCAATTGGCAAACGAATATGCTGAGCGGCTGACCGCAGGTATCAGGCAGAGTGAGCAATTACCGTTTATATCGATTCCGGCCGCATACACTAAAGAAGATTTAATCGCTATCGTTACGCCCTGGAGGGAACGTTTTGATACGCGGGAGGGCGGCCACCGGAGGGCACCTAAATTCCCATTACCCAACAACTGGCTGTTTTTGCTGCGTTACGGCGTACTGATGGATGATGCTGAAGTGATAGATCATGTTCACTTTACACTCCGCAAAATCGCTTCTGGTGGTATTTACGATCACGTTGGTGGAGGCTTTGCGCGGTACGCGGTAGATGAACGCTGGCATATTCCGCATTTCGAGAAGATGCTGTATGACAATGCGCAGTTGGTCAGCCTTTATGCCGAAGCGTGGCAGCACCGGCCGATTGCACAGTATAAACGTGTGGTCAGTGAAACATTGCGCTGGGTGCAACGCGAGATGATGAGTCCGGAAGGTGGCTTTTACTGCGCATTGGATGCGGATAGTGAAGGCGTGGAAGGTAAATTCTACACCTTTCAGCAACGTGAAATCGAAGAAGTGCTGGGCGAAGATGCCGAATTGTTTATCCGTTACTTCGGGGTAACCGAAGCCGGTAACTGGGGCGGGGAACACACCAATGTACTGAAAATCGATATCGATGCCGACGGCATGGCTCGGGATGCGGGGTTTTCCGCGGAGGAATGGGAGACCGTTCTGGCTGCGGCCAAACGCAAATTGCTCGATTACCGTAGTAACCGGGTGCATCCGGCGCTGGATGATAAATTGCTTACTGCCTGGAATGCGATGATGCTTAAGGGATTTATTGATGCGTATCGCGTTTTTGATGTACCCGAATATCTCGATGTAGCATTGGCGAATGCAGCATTCATCAAAACGCGGTTATATGCCGACGATGGCGGCTTGTGGCGCCAACCGCCGGCAAACGGCAAGGGCATCGCCGGCTTTCTCGATGATTATGCATTTACCATTGAGGCCTATATCGCGTTGTACGAAGCCAGTTTCGATGAATCCTGGCTGCACGAAGCCAAACGGTTGGTTACCTATGTGCTGGCTCATTTTTACGACGAAGCATCTTCGGTGTTTTTTTATACATCGGTGCATGCAGAACCACTCATTGCCCGGAAGACGGAAACCATGGACAACGTGATCTCTTCTTCCACTTCGACCATCGCCCGCCAGCTTCGCTGGCTCGGATTGGCGTTTGACGAACCGGACTACACGGCAATAGCCGACCAGCAGCTGGCCAACGTGGTGCCACATATCGCCCCATACGGATCGGCTTATGCCAATTGGGCCACCCAGTTGCTCAACGAGGTAAATGGAAATTTGGAGATAGTGCTCACTGGCCCCGAGTGGCTGGGGCTACGCCGCGAACTGGACCGGCATTACGTACCCAATAAAATGATATTGGGCGGAACAAAAGGGACCCTCCCGTTGTTGGCAGGACGAATAAGCGACGTAACAAGGGCTTACGTGTGCCGCAACAAAACATGCAGCCTGCCGGTGGAGCAGGCCGACGAATTATTGCAATTAATTACAAGTTGATAAACCGGCCACGCGTGGCGCGTGACCATAATTTAAAACAAAATGACTATAGCACCCAACAGCGTGGTAACGCTGACGTACAAACTCCACACCGTTGAAAATGGTGAGAAAACCTTTGTTGAAGAAGCCGGCAAAGACAATCCGCTGGACTTCCTGTTTGGCGCGGGTATGATGTTGCCGAAATTTGAGGAAAATATCGCTGGTTTGGGAGCTGGGGATACCAAAGATTTTGAACTGGCTGCCCAAGACGCTTACGGCGAGGTCAATGAACAGGCTATTGCGCCACTTCCTGCAGATATGTTCAAGGAAAGCGGTCTTCCCGCTGTAGGCGAGATTTTGCCGCTACAGGATAATCAGGGCAACCAGTTCCGTGGTAAAGTGACCGAGGTGAGCCCGGAGACCGTGGTGGTAGACCTCAATCACCCGATGGCTGGGCAGGACCTGCATTTTGCCATCGAAGTGTTGTCCGTTCGTGAAGCTACCGCCGATGAGCTTTCCCACGGCCATTCGCATGGCCCCGACGGTACGCACGGGCATTAATTTCTGGAATTGATAATAAAAAAAGAGGGTTATTTTAACCCTCTTTTTTATCCCCATTTAAGTTTTTTGGAGTAATCCCGTTTGAGAAAGGGATAGTAACCCTTCGGCTGAAATATCTTCATCTAAGGAAGGCCAGTGGATGTATTGGCCATCTGCCCAAATTTCATAATCTTGCCATTGCTCGGAAGAACCCTTGCTGAGATTTGGGTACCAGGATACTGGAACACCTATAACCCGACCGTCTATATATTCGGCAAATATTTTGTTGTCTGAAAACCAGATTTTTTTAATCTGTACCATGATATTCCTCCCACCTGAGTATAATTAATTCCTTGTTTTCTTCAATGATACTTTCTGCTAAACGAAGATCCTTTGTTTTCATTCCGTTATTCACTATCAGCTGGATTTCGGGTTCCAATATATACTTTGCATGTCCATCGGCGTTTTTGATGTGTACATGAATAGGTAAGTGTTCCCTGCTGAAAAAGAAAAATTTAATTCCAAATAACCTAAATAACTCTGGCACCTCCTAGTACAAATATAAGCATACTTAATCAAATTTATAAAACCGTACTACTTCGTTGCCCGGAGCATCTCCCGTTTACCGGGTGCTCCGGGCACTTTTTCTATCGTAAACCCAAAAGACTTCAGCGTGCGCTTGAGGTGGCCGGTAATGGCATAGGTAACGAATACCCCGCAGGGCTTTAGCAACTTGCAGGCGTGCCGCAACGTTTCTTCCGTCCACATTTCCGGCTGGTGCACAGCCGCGAAAGCATCGAAATACAGCACATCGAACCTTTTTTCAGTGGTAAATTCCATCACCGGGCAGTGCGTAATTTCGAGCGAACACCCGTCGAGGATAACCTGCGGTGCCGCCAAACTGTCCGTATACCGGGCGAGGAAGGCTGCCCATAGTTCCCGACTGACATAGTCATCGTATCCGGTTTGCGATAGGGTGGGAAGCAGTAGTGGATAGGCTTCCACGCCGGTATAGTCCAGCGCAATGCCCTTCGCATGGCAGCTATCGGCCGTGAGGAGAAAATTAAGTCCGGTGCCAAACCCGATTTCCAATACGCTGACTGCCAGCGGCTGGTGCTGCTCCACGAAATGGCTTAGGCCCATGCCGAGGAACACGTGCCTGCTTTCCTGTACCGCGCCGTGGCGCGAATGATAGTGTTCGCCGATGGCGGGATGATACAACGTTTTGGAACCGTCTGCCGTGACAACAAATTCGACCATGTCGTGCAAACTTAAAATAAATCCATTACTTTAGTGGCATAAAATATGGAAGGGCGGCTATCCAATTTCCTGAAAAATTACGGCAGCATTTTGCTGCTATTGCTCGGTATTGTGGTGGGAAGCATTGTCGGTGGTTTTTTCCCGGGCACGGTTGTTTGGCTCAAGCCGCTGGGCGATATTTTCCTCAACCTGCTATTTGCCGCGGTCATCCCGTTATTGTTTTTCGCCATCGCATCAGCGGTTGCCAATATCGATGGCTCACAGAAGCTGGGTCGCATCATTTCGGTGATGGCGGGGGTATTCCTGGGTACGATTGTCATCGCGGCAGTATGTACCATCATTGCCTTATGGTTTTTCCCTGTCGACGCACCTCAAGCAGCCCGGGAGGTCAGTAATGAACTTATTCAAGGTGACCCGAATGACACGTGGGGCAATAAGCTGGTACGGTTCGTCACGGTGGATGAGTTTTATAAGCTGCTGTCGCGCGAGAACATGCTGGCTTTCGTCATTTTTTCCTTTCTCGTGGGTATTGCTGCTATGCGGGCGGGCGAAGCAGGCAGGTCGTTCCGCAATTTCCTTTCCTCGGGCAATGAGGTGATGAAGCACCTGCTTATCATGATTATGAAAATCGCACCCGTTGGCCTGGGGGCGTATTTTGCCTACCAGGTTGGTACCATTGGCCCGGAGCTCTTTGGGTTTTATGCCAAACCACTGGGTTTGTACTACGTGCTGGGTGCTTTTTATTTCATCGTGTTTTTTACGGGCTATGCATACATCGCCGGCGGCAGACCCGGTATCAACCGGTTCTGGAAGAATAATATTTTGCCTTCCGCCACTGCCGTAGGCACTTGCAGCAGCATTGCCACCATGCCGGTTAACCTGTCGGCAGCGTCTAAGATGGGCATTCCACCGGCCGTCGCCAATGTGGTTATCCCCTTAGGGGCAACGCTTCATAAAGACGGGTCATCGATGTCGAGCATCGTAAAGATTTATGTGGCGTTCGTGCTTATTGGGTGGGACTTCTTTGATCCGATGACGCTGCTTACTGCCATCGGTATCACCGTTTTGGTCAGTATCGTAGCCGGTGGTATCCCCAATGGTGGATATATCGGCGAAATGCTGATGATTTCAGTATATGGACTGCCCACCGAAGCGATTCCGGCGGTAATGATCATCGGTACGTTGGTTGACCCGATGGCGACACTGCTCAATGCTACGGGCGATAATGTCGCGGCCATGCTGGTGGGGCGGTTTGCAGGGGGAGCGAACACGAGCATCTTAACGAAGAGTGAGAATGGAGAAGGCGATGATTAAGCGGATTGATCCTGATTTACTTTTACCGTTCGTGCAATTCCAAACATCGCGGAGCGGGGGTGCGGGTGGGCAGCATGTCAACAAAGTAGAAACCAAAGTCACGTTGTTGTTTGATATCGCCGCAGCTACCCTATTTTCCGAAGAAGAAAAAGTACGGTTACGCAAACAGCTCTCCAACCGATTGCAATCTGAAGGGCTCTTGCAGATCAGCAGCCAGGAGACCAGGAGCCAATTGCGCAACAAAGAGTTTGCGCTCCGGAAGCTGGTCGAGTTGCTTTCGGACGCCCTGAAAACCGAAAAGCCGCGCAAAGCCACCAAACCCTCCAAAGCGGCTGTGCAAAAACGCCTTGATGCCAAGCGGCAACAGTCGCTGCGCAAAATCAATAGAAAGAAAGATTGGTCTTAGAACCTATACCCCATGCCCACCGAGCCATATCGATGGCGGAAAAACATTCCGGGCACTTCCTTGGAGTAGAAAATGTACTGGAAATGTAGGGAGAGTGCGTTTCTGGCATACATGATGCCGATTTGATTGTACCATACCCAGCGAGCAGGGGTGTGCGTTACCGGACCCTTATCGCGCAAGAACATTCCACCCTGAAGGGTCGCATCGTAACCTACGAAATGCAACCGCGGACTGTAATACAGGAACAGCTCCCTGGCTGGGGCGTTACCGCGCACCTGGAGTCGGCTGGAGGTATATACCGATTGGTTGAGTGGGTTGATGCGGCCGAACCGGAAACTGGGCGCCGCGGAAAGGCCGATATGATTGAGGCCCAACGTCGCCTCAGCCCGCCCCGATATATCAAACCAACTGGCCGGACCCCGGTAAAGTAATCCACCGTACTTTGCTGCCGCATCTATGCCAAAGGCATTTTTCAACTGATACTGCCAGCCGGCGATGTCATAAAGCCGAAAGGCTTTGTGGATACTTTCCTGAAATTGCTGGCCAAGAGCCCGTTGGCCAATCGTGCCGGCTTCAATGGAGAACGATACGAATCGCTCGTGTTCAAAATAGCGATCCAGATTGGCGGATAGAAAGAGATAGGCCGTAATGGGCCGATCCACTTCTTCGATATAGCGAACATTGGCCGTATAAGCATTGTACATTTTCTGCCCGATGGTTAAGCCCCATATCCGATTGGTCTCACTGGCCGTTAGTCTCGTGCTATCCGCTGTTTTGCGGATATTGAAAAATATGCCGTTGGTATAGTATTGATCCTGTTTATTGAAAAGATAAAGATCATTGTCGTTCCGGAAGTTGATCTCGGCGCTTGGTCGGTGTTGTGCCACGCATACCATGCATCCGAACAGCAGCACCAATACAAGGCCGGTTTTACCAATGTGATACAGCTGGCTGGTCATTATGCAGTTAGTGGCGTCATCAATCTTCCTGAAAACAAACATACGGATTTTCCCATATGTTCTGTTTAGAACGATTCTAAAAGAGTCCAATCGTTTGCTTTATTCGTGCCTTCATTTTCCAATTCGTAATTTTGCATTCCGGTATTAATTCATTGGGGGATAATGACATGAAGAAAAGTTCAGTAATAGGTATCATCATTATCGCGATAGCCATTGCCATGATTATTGTGATCTATACAGATTCAAGTACCTACTCCAGCTTCACCGAAGCCAAAGAAAAGCAAACCGAACTGTATGTAGTGGGTGTGCTTAATAAAGAGAAGGATTTACATTACGATCCGAAGACGGATGCCAACCACTTTTCGTTCTATATGTACGACAACGATAGTACGGAGTGCCGGGTCGTTTTCCGTGGTGCGAAGCCACAGGATATTGAGCGCTCCGAACAGATCGTACTGACGGGCAAGATGGTGGGTGATGAATTTCATGCCAGCAAGATTTTGATGAAATGCCCGTCCAAGTACAACGAGGGTGAGGTAGAAGTGATAGAGGCGTCGACAGCCGGTACCTTGGGTTCCGTTACGCCGCCATCCGGTAATCGATAGTATACGTAGATGGATATAACTTATGTAGGTGAACGCCTGTTGCCCGGTCAAATCGGCCAGTTCTTTGTCATTCTTTCCTTTGGTTCCGCATTGTTGGCCTGTGTGGCGTACTACTTTGCCACAAAAAACCAAGAGGACCGCTCGTGGTTGCGTATAGCACGTGCTTCCTTTTGGGTTAATGTCGTATCAGTCGTGGCTATAGGATCTTGCCTGTTCTACATCATTTACAATCACTTATTTGAATATCATTACGCCTGGGCGCATTCGTCCAGGTCGCTGCCTACCCATTACATTATTTCGAGTTTCTGGGAAGGGCAGGAGGGAAGCTTCTGGCTTTGGATGTTCTGGCAGGCGTTTCTAGGTGTCATATTACTGTTTAGAGCCCGGAGTTGGGAAAGCCCGGTAATGACCGTAGTGATGCTGTGCCAGGCGGTATTGGGTTCCATGCTCATTGGTATTGCGGTTTTTGGGGAACGTGTGGGCAGCTCGCCTTTTATCCTGTTGCGGGATGCCATGGAAGCACCGATTTTCTCCGACCCCAATTACTTGGGGATGATTGCAGATGGCCGTGGCCTGAACGCCCTACTGCAAAACTACTGGATGGTCATCCACCCACCTACGTTATTCCTCGGATTTGCTGCGATGATTGTGCCCTTTGCCTACGCTACGGCAGGCTTATGGACACGTCGTTACAAGGAATGGATGACGCCGGGACTGCCATGGGCGCTTTTCGCTGTAATGACCTTGGGTGCAGGTATCATCATGGGCTCCTTTTGGGCTTATGAGGCGCTCAATTTCGGAGGGTTTTGGGCTTGGGATCCGGTAGAGAATGCTTCCATTATCCCGTGGTTTACCCTCATCGCGGCGGTACACGTCATGGTGGCCTATAAAAATTCCGGACATTCCTATTTCACGGCTACGTTTCTGGCTATGGTGAGTTTCGTGTTGGTCATCTATGCGTCCTTCCTCACCCGTAGCGGCGTGCTGGGCGAGACGTCAGTGCACTCTTTCACAGACCTGGGGTTGTATTGGCAACTGGTGGCATTCAACGCCATTTTCCTCGGCGTGATGGTCTACTTTCTGGTAACCCGAAAGCGCGAGATGCCGTCGCATCAAAAGGAAGAAGACATCTATTCGCGTGAGTTCTGGCTGTTCATCGGCGCTTTGGTATTGACAGTCGCCTGTGTGCAGATTATTGCTTCCACTTCGGTACCGGTATTCAATGCAATTTTCGGCACGGACGTGGCTCCGCCCATCGACCCGATTCAGCATTACAATAAGTGGCAGGCGGGCTTTGCTGTCGTGGTGGGGCTACTTTCCGCAGTCACGCAGTTCATGAAATACAAACGGACCAACGTCCGTAAGTTTTTTGCGGCCGCCATCGCATCGCTGGTTGCGGCGGCGGTGGTTACGGCCATCGTGGTGTACGTCACCAATGTATACACCAATTTCATGTACATCCTGCTGGTGTTTTCTGCGGCTTACACCATCGTGGCAAACGGGCGGATATTGGGTGAAGCCGTACGCGGTAAATGGAAACTTACCGGGTCTGCTGTGGCCCATATTGGTTTCGGGCTTTTACTTATCGGTGCACTCGTGGCGGCGGCAACCAACGAGGTGATTTCCGTAAACAGTGCCAATTACATTGCGGTTGCGGGCTTTGACCAGGTGGAAAACCCCGGCGACAACCTGTTCCTCACCGAGGGCGAACCCGTGCAGATGGGCGACTACCGCATTACCTACGTGGGCGATAGCGTAGCGCCACCCAATGTGTACTATAAGATCAACTACGAGAAGGTCGATGAGGAAACCGGCCGGGTAACCGAAAGCTTTCAGTTGCGGCCATTTGCCCAGAACAATCCGGATATGGGTGGACTGATTGGCACGCCGGATACCCGGCACTACCTTACCCACGATATTTATACGTTGATTACCGCTGCAATGTCCGATTCGCATATGCAGGCCCAGGGTGATGCCGCGCAGGCCGGATTTGAAGACTTCGAAGAGCCCGCCGTGTACGAGACCAATATTGGCGATACCCTCCGGTACCGCAACGGATATATTGTAGTGGAAGGGATAAACAAGGAGGCCACGGTGCAGAACATTCCGCGTAAGGAGGGCGATATCATCGTAGGTCTGAAAGTTAAGGTACATGCCTCCGGTGGCGAAACGTATGATGCCGAGCCGGTATTCCTTATCCGCGACGGCAATACGTTCGATCTCTTCAAAGACGTGGAAGAACAGGGACTGCGGTTCCGGTTCAGTAACATCATGCCACAGAAAGACAAGCTGGAGCTGATGGTGTACCAAAAGCCCGTCCCCGAGAAACGATGGGTGGTATTCAAGGCCATCAAATTTCCTTACATCAATTTCTTCTGGTGTGGAGCTATCGTGATGACGATCGGTTTCCTGTTATCCATTATCCGCCGCAACAAAGAAGTTAAACGTCAGCAAGCCTGATGGATATCGTATTGCTTGGCAGCGGCAACGTGGCGACCCATCTGGGCGGCGCGCTGGTGCGGGCAGGTCATCGCATCAGGCAAGTCTATAGCCGTACCGCTGCCCCTGCACAGACCCTCGCCGATGCTGTGGGCGCAAGGGCCACCACTGATCTGGCAACCATCGACGTACAAGCCGATGTGTACATTATCTCGGTGAAGGACGACGTCCTGGCGGCTGTTGCCGCGCAGTTGCCACCTACATTGCAAGGCATCGTTGTCCATACCGCCGGAAGTGTAGACATGGCGGTGCTGGACGAACATGCCGCGGATTATGGGGTGTTGTATCCATTGCAGACCTTTTCAAAAGCAAAGGCGGTCGACTTTGCCACCGTCCCCATCGCTGTTGAAGCTTCCGACGAGGCGGCTTCGGTACGGTTGGAGGCATTGGCAGGCAGCCTGTCCAGACGTGTTTTCCGGTGCGATTCGAAGCAGCGCATTTCGCTGCACGTTGCCGCCGTATTTGCCTGCAACTTCACCAACCACTTTTACGGAATTGCTGCCGATATCCTGAACCGGTATGATTTGGACTTTGACCTTATCCGGCCTCTTGTTCTCGAAACTGCCCAAAAAGTGATGGAGCACCAACCCAAAGACGTGCAGACCGGGCCTGCGGTGCGCAACGATTTACGCACGATGGAAAAGCATTTAGAACTGTTGGAAGCAGACCCTGCTTTGGCGCGGCTTTACCGGCTCATCAGTGAGCGGATTGGGTGATTTCTTTGCCTCGATTCCTGACCAAACCGCAGTATATCATCTGGGAGTTTTCTGGCTATCTGGCTGCGATCATCTGGCTGTAAGGGTGCGGGAAACACCCGGCGGACACCCAGCTCACATCCGGTAGACCGCCAAGCTACCCGCAGCAGTCATAAGGCAGTCAGGTCGCAGTTAGAGAACGGCCGTCAGTAGGAGAAAACACGTTGAGTGAAGCGAGTTGCTACCCATTCAGGAATGCCTGTTCAAGTTCCAGCGGCGTAATATAAGTGCCGTTTTTGTAGACCCGCATATTACCACCCGAAATTTCGTCAATCAACATGATTTCTCCCGTTTCGGCGTCACGGCCAAATTCAAGTTTGATATCATACAGCTCAAGGCCTTTCTTTGCAAGCTCATCTTTGATGATACCGCATATTTTCTTCGTTTCGGTGGTTAGCACATCAACCTCCGCTGTTGAAAGGATGCCAAGCATTTCCAATGCGTCGGCCGATATGGTAGGATCTCCCCGTTCGTCGTCTTTGATGGTGATTTCTACAAACGCGTCCAGCGGCTGCCCCGATTCGCAATAGGCGCCGTAACGGCGAAGAAAGCTGCCTACCGCCCGGTAACGGCAAATGACCTCCAATCCCTTACCGAAAACCCTGGCTTCGCGCACCGTCATGGTGGCCTGCGCCACATCGGCCTGGATATAATGGGTGCGGATGCCAGCAGCGTTCAATAGCTCAAAAAAGTACTTGGTCATTTTGAGGCCCGACCTGCCGGCACCTTCAATGGTAAGCCCTACGGTATTTGCTCCGGGATCGAATATCCCGTTTTCGCCCGTCACATCGTCTTTGAATTGCAGTAGTACCTGGTGGGCTTCAACCCGGTATACATTTTTCGTTTTGCCTGTATAAAGTAATTCCATGGAGTAACAATGATTTTTGGCAAAAGTAGCATAACTTGCCTTAAATACCGCATGTGTGCTGTATTTACGATTCCTTGCTTTCGCTAAACTGCCCTTTTATCCGCTCCAGGTTGTCAATCATTTCGCCAATGCGTGCATTTTCGTTTCGGATGTACTGTTTCATGAATACAACATGACAAATCACGAACCAAAAGATAACGAATACCACGAGACCGATGAATGTCCAAAGCGGTAAAGCAAAATACATCTCAACGCCATACAACGCAAAGGCAACGGCGATACAGACTTCGTAGATGGCATAATTGCGTGTGTTGAAACGGTAACGTTTCTGCTGGAAAGTCTTGAGATAGCGGATGTAGTCCTGTGGTTTGGACAGCAGGTCGCGGCTGTTGCTTATATCACGGTAATCGCGGAGCTGGCTCGCAAAATAATAACAGATGCAACCAATCATGATGGCGATGGCCAGGTAGGTGGTCCACGTCGAAAAATCGACGGTTAAACACATCCAGAGTAAAATCGCAACCGCGACTCCCGTGGATATGCTCTGCCAGAATAACTTTCTCGCAAACGCAGAACGACTGCTCCTGATGCGTTTCAGTACGGTATCAAAGCTAACGTTTGGATCGGGCGCCTGCCCGTGCCAAAGCTGTTGTATCTCGTCAAACCCTTTCATTGCTATTGTATATTTCTGTTAGCTTATGTTTTATCCGGTGTATTTTCACCCGCAGGTTGCCCTCAGAGATGCCCGCCACCTCGGCAATCTCCGGGTAAGGCACCTCGTCCAATACCATCGTGATGATGATCCGTTCGTTTTCTTCCAGCTGCGCGATGGATTTATACAGCTGCGCGATCTGTTCTTGTTTTTCCGACGGCTCCTCGGTATAGTTCTCGATGATGCTATCGTTCAGTTCATCGGTAGCCCGCCGTTTCGCAGTGCGCAGGTAAGACAGGCACGTGTTTACGGCAATGCGGTAGATCCACGTTGAAAATTGTGATTGGTTGCGGAACCTGTCCAGGTTCTGCCATACCTTGATGAATGTTTCCTGCATCAGGTCATTCGCCGAATCACTGTCGCCGGTATAGCCATAGCACAGGTGGTAAACCCGCTTGGAGTTCTCTTCAAATAATTGCTGAAACAGTTGTCGTTGGTTATTCATGAACGGCAGTTACAACGGTTAGACGCCTACGGGTAGCTGGTGTTACAAAATTATCGGCAGCCACTGTGTGGGAGTCGGAATAATTTCCTAACTTTAACTCGATGGAAACGTTTATTCCCATACTTATCGCGATTGTCGTCTTCGCGTTCCAGGCATATGCCAACTACCAAAAGGAGCAAGATAAAGCGCGGAAACGGAATCCGGGCGTGCCGCCCCTGCCTGAAGATAATGCCAGACACATCAAACCTACCTCAGCACCTGTACCGTCATCGGTTCCCTCAACAGCTGTTGTTGAACCCAAGTTTGAGCATTATTCCGGCGTATTGGACCCCCGGGAGTCCATCCGCAGAAAGCAGGAGCGCCCGCTGATACCGCAGCGGCTGGTGGTGGATGCCGAAACCGATGAGCAACCTGCATTCGGTGCGGAGGACTTTGATCTGCGCGACGCCGTTATCAAGTCCATTATTCTCGAACGGCCGTATAAATAAGCCGGGAGACTTACGACTAATACTTTACGATTTACGACTTATACCTAAGTTAAACTCATCCATGTCTTTGAGAAAAGGCAGTTCCCTGCGGGTGTCGTCCAGATCCCTCCGATAGATGGTAAACGTATAGAGGTCTTCGTATTCAGGTTTATAGTATACCACATCGCCGGCAGGTGAGATGCACATCGATCCGCCGGAATAGTAGATTTCATTGCCATCATGCCCCACCCGGTTAACGCCGATTACAAAAGCCTGGTTTTCGATAGCCCGTGCCGGAATGAGACTTCGCCAGTGGCCGGAGCGTTTATCAGGCCAGCTCGCGATATACAGCAGAATGTCATAAGCGCTGTTGAGGTTCCGTGACCAGACCGGGAAACGGAGGTCGTAGCAAATCATTGGGCATACTTTCCACCCCTTAAGCTCTACGATGACCCGTTTTGATCCGGCAGTGAATATGTTATCTTCCCCCGCCATGCCGAATAAATGCCGTTTGTCATACGTAACATAATTACCGTCTTTGGTCATCCAGACAAATCGGTTGTAGTAGTTGCCGTCTTCTTCGATGATAAGGCTTCCGGCCACAACGCAATCGTATTTCTGGGCCATTTCCAGCATCCAATGCATGGTCTTTCCGTCGGCTTTTTCGGCGCATCGCTCCACATTCATCGTAAACCCGGTATTAAACATCTCAGGCAGGATAATTAAATCGGTCTTTTCGCGGATTGCCGAAAGCTTCTGTGCAAGGTTGCTCAGGTTTTTTTCGATATTTTCCCAAAAGAGGTACGCTTGGAAAGTCGTGATTTTTAATGCATCCATATTGGTAAGCTATGGGTCCCTGTTCGTTGCCTGTGCGAAAGGCACAAGGTAATAATAAATCGATAAACATTGAAACTGATAGCACGTTTCTCCGCAATTATGCTGCCAGTTATATAGGGTACCCGTATAAGAAAACCGTTCGTTTATTGTCCGCGGTTCAGCAGCGTTCGGGCGAGTTCCCGCAAAGGAGCTTTGCGGGTAACATCCACCCGGATCGCATCCAGGGCCGTGTAGGCTTGGGCAACGTGCACCTGTTTGGCGGTTTCCACTTCACTCCGCACACCCAAGGCATCGTATATGGCCGTAACCTGTTCAATTTTCGCAGACGGATGCGAATGATTTCCCAGCCAATTACTCAGCTCCAAACGTGTCGTGGTATCCGCAAGCTCCAGGGCTTTAAGCAGCAGGTACGTCTTCTTGTTGGCTAGGATATCGCCACCCCGTTGCTTGCCAAATTTTGCCGGGTCGCCATATACGTCTAAAATATCATCCTGCAGTTGGAAGGCAATGCCCACATCAACACCAAAGCTGTAGATGGACTGGGCATCCGTTTCTTCAGCACCGGCCAATAGCGCCCCCATTTTCAATGCCGCACCTAGTAGTACCGATGTCTTGAGCCTTATCATTCGGAGGTACTCGTCAATGCTTACCGTCGCGGCCTCTTCAAAGTCCATATCTAATTGCTGCCCTTCACATACCTGGGTAGCCATCGTATTGAAGGTGTGGAGAATTGCAGGCAGGTTATCCGCGGAGCATTTTGCCAATTGGGCATAGGCCATGATGAGTAGGTTGTCGCCTGAAAGGATGCCAACATTCTGATCCCATTTCTCATGAACAGTCCGGTGTCCGCGCCGCAGCGGGGCATTGTCCATGATGTCGTCATGCACCAGCGAAAAATTGTGGAACAGCTCCACGGCTATGGCCGCTGGTACGGCGTCGTCTATGTCTTTGATGGAAAAGAGGTCGGCCGCCATCAGCGTGAGCAACGGACGGATGCGCTTGCCTCCGATTTGCAGCATATACCGCACGGGGTCGTACAGGTTGGCCGGCTGTCCGGGAATATTGATCGCTGTCAATCCGTGGGCTATCCGCTCCTGCAATGCGTCGGTGTGGTACATAAATGTTTAATTTGCGGCTAAGATAGGAATGGAGGTGCCCGTTTCAAAATCAAAAAAAATATCTTAGGTTTGGAGGGATGTATGGGTTACTATTTGAGCAAAATCGTATTAATCAGTGAGTAAAAGGAGGCGGTCTTTTGCATTGGAATCCGATGCCTTAACCCTTAAGGGTGTAGCACGCGGTGATGCGGGTAGTCTGGAAGGGCTGTATCGTGATTACTTCCCGATGATTCTGAACATGGTTGTCCAGAATAACGGTACCGAAGAGGAGGCCAAGGATATTTTTCAGGAGGCGGTTATCGTGCTTTATGACAATGTTAAACGAAGCGATTTTGCACTGACCAGCCAGCTGAAGACTTATATCTACGCGGTATGCCGGCGACTTTGGCTCAAGCAGTTGGGAAGCAAGGACCGTACGTTCCGTGATGTGGCAGCATATGAAGACGTCATCGCCGTGGAGGAGGATTTGGCGTTGCATGAGGAGAAAGATCTCCAATTGACGATGATGGAGCAGGCGTTGGATGAATTGGGAGAACCTTGCAGGGCAATCATCCACGACTTTTACATAGCGAATATGTCTATGCAGGAGATTTGTGACAAATTCGGATATACAAATTCGGATAATGCCAAAACTCAAAAATACAAATGCCTGCAACGGTTAAAAAAGTTGTTTTTTACAGCGATAAAGTAAGTTGATAAGGATATGATGAAGAATGAGCAAGAGTTTATAAAACAAGCCGATAGGTACTTGAATGGTGAAATGGATGAGATGGAGCGGATTTCCTTCGAAGCATATTGCCGGGAAAACGTGACCGCCGCCGATCAGCTGGCGACCCATCGGCTGTTTTTGCAGCAGTTGAAGGAACACGCCGACCGCGTGGCCTTTAAAAAGACGCTGACTGCGGCAGCAGAACGGTACCATACTGGCGACAATGAATTCACTGAGCAAACCACACCATTGATAGTGGCACTTTGGAACAAGTTTAAGATCAACTCCCTGGTGGCTGCCAGTGTGGCTATTGTGGCGGTGTTTTCCACCCTGTGGTTATCGGGGTATTACAAAACTATCGAGAAGACCACGACCAACTACAGCGCATTGCGGCGGGACATGAATGATGTGAAAAAAAATGTGAACGCCCAGAATGCGGTGATTCGGAATATCAACAATGGAAAACCGCGCGACGACCGATCGGCGAGCAATTTTGGAGGTACCGGTTTTATTATTTCTGCCAACGGCTATGTGGTTACCAATTATCACGTGGTCAGTGGGGCCGACTCGGTGCATCTTCAGAACACGAAAGGCGAGGCTTTTAAGGCAAAGGTTATCTACATCGATCCGACACATGACCTGGCGATGCTGCGCATCAATGATACTACATTTGCACCGTTGAAAAATGCGCCCTATACCTTTAAGGAAGCCCCGTCGGAACTCGGCGAGGATGTGTACACGATTGGGTATCCGCGGGACGAAGTAGTCTACGGGCAGGGTTACCTCAGTTCACGTACCGGCTATGCCGGCGATACAACGGCCTATCAGATATCCATTCCTGTCAATCCGGGGAACAGCGGCGGGCCGGTGCTCGACAGCAAAGGCAATGTCATCGGTATCATCAGCGGCAAGCAAACCGGAATCGATGGGGCATCGTTTGCTATCAAAACCGAGGCACTGCTGAAATCGATTGCTGCCGTGCCGGCAGATTCGCTCGATAGCGAATTGATCGTTAATAAAAAGAACATGCTTGGCGGTCTAAAGCGTACCGAGCAGGTGAAGAAGATCCAGGATTACGTGTACTTGGTAAAAGTGTATTAGGTTCAGGATGCGGGTGAAATAAATGAAAAAAAGCGGTTGATGTTGCATCAATCGCTTTTTTAGTGGCTAATCGACCTTCAACCCACCCGCATTAAATGTTTGGTTGGGGGGTAGTACGCAGATACGGCTTAATGACCTTATGGCCTTTCGGGAATTTTGCCGGAATATCTTCCGTAGCGATGGCCGGTACGACGATGACGTCCTGCCCATGCTCCCAGTCGGCAGGTGTGGCCACGCTGTAGTCGGCCGTGAGCTGCAGGGAGTCAATTACCCGTAAAATTTCCAGGAAGTTTCGCCCGGTTGAAGCAGGATAAGTAAGTGTCAGCTTCACCTTCCTGTCAGGGCCGATAACGAATACCGAACGTACCGTGGCAGTTGCCGATGCATTGGGATGGATCATATCATACAGCTCGGCAACTTTACGGTCGTCGTCGGCAATGATGGGAAACTCAACATTAGTCTGCTGCGTTTCATTGATGTCTTTCACCCATCCGTGATGGCTGTCGATAGGGTCTACACTCACCGCGAGCACAACCGTGTTGCGCTTTTCAAATTCGCTTTTCAATTGTGCCGTACGGCCCAACTCGGTAGTACATACGGGGGTGTAATCTGCCGGGTGTGAAAACAGCACTACCCATTTCCCTTCCGTGTAGTCATAGAAGTCGATTTCTCCTATCGTCGTTACCGCTTTGAAATTTGGTGCGGTATCACCTAGTCTTAAACTCATATGTTATTCCTCCTGTTTATATGTTAATGAATCGTAGTCTACAAAGTTAATGGATTTTCTCGCAACACAAAGGCCGGTTGTAACAATTTCCATTACCTGCCGTCTTAACATTTAATGGAGCAGGATTGGGGCGCGGGTATGTCATCGCTATATCGGAAAAAAGTGATGATTGAGTTGGCTTTCTGGAAACATAAAATGACCAGGAAACAGCCTATGGGCGCCGTGTGGGCCAAAAATATACAGGCCAAATTGAACGACCTTATACCGGAGCGCGTACATCAGGTAATCACGTTTACGATTGAGAAAATGGTGAAAGGCGTGTTGTTCGGTGCCAAATACACGGTTGCGTCACCTCGGGCGCACGGTAGTTTCCAGCTGCGCGAGGCATACGTAAAGAGATTTATCGATACGTATAAAAAGACAGCGTCCGTGGAGGGCGCCGTAACGGGCGCCGGCGGAATACTGATGGGCGTTGCCGACTTCCCGGCATTGCTGGCCATCAAGGTGAAAATGCTGTTCGACATCGCAGCAACATACGGTTATGACGTGCGGCAATATAAGGAACGGCTTTTTCTGCTTACCGTATTCCAGCTGGCATTTTCGAGCCATAAACACCGGGCTGAGGTTTATGACAGGTTGTGCAATTGGGATGCCTACGCCGAAACTTTGCCCGATGACATCGACAGTTTCGACTGGCGCACCTTTCAACTGGAGTACCGGGATTATATCGACCTCGCCAAGATGGCGCAACTGATTCCGGTCATCGGCGCTGCCGTAGGAGCCGTGGTCAACTACCGCCTGGTGCAGCAGCTTGGTTCTACGGCAATGAACTGTTACCGGATGCGGATGTTGGAGACAAGCTAAAAAAAGTAGACCTTTGCCGCATGGCGTTTTCCAATGACATCATCGCGTGGTATAATCAGCATAAGCGGGATTTGCCCTGGCGTCATACGACCGACCCGTACGTCATCTGGCTTTCTGAAATTATCCTGCAGCAAACACGTGTGGAGCAAGGGCTTCCCTACTTTGACAGGTTTTTAGCGCATTACCCTGATGTCGTTTCGTTTGCGTCGGCTTCCGAGGGCGAAATATTACTGCACTGGCAAGGGCTGGGTTATTATTCAAGGGCACGCAACATGCATAGGGCTGCCAAAGCTGTGGTGGCAGAGCACGGCGGGGTGTTTCCCCGCTCGTACGATGATCTCATCAAACTGAAGGGCATCGGTGAATATACCGCATCGGCGATTGCTTCGTTTTCGGCCAATGAGGCCCGGGCGGTGGTAGATGGCAATGTGTTCCGGGTGCTGGCACGGTATTTTGGTGTCGATGAACCCATCAACTCCACTCGTGGACAAAAGACGTTTAAGCGGTTAGCAAAGGAATTGCTGGATGATACCCGGCCCGGGTTGTACAACCAGGCGATTATGGAGTTCGGTGCGCTGCAATGTAAGCCTAAAACCCCCGATTGCGCGAATTGCGTGTTGCGGTTGGGTTGCCAGGCATTGAAAGAGGACCGCATCGGCCAGTTGCCGGTGAAGCTGAAAGGCAAGGCAAGCCGTAACCGTTATTTTAATTATTTCGTCGTGCAGGATGGCGACCGTATCCTGATGAATAAACGACATCCGGGCGATATCTGGGAAAGCCTCTATGAGTTGCCTTTGATTGAGACAGCCCGGCATATGGAACTTCATGAGTTGACTGTTGAGGAGTCGGTGGTCGCACACTTCGGTCCACAGGCCAGTTTGAGGTTGTTGGGAGGCCCCGTAAAACATGTGTTGAGCCATCAGAACTTATTTGCACAGTTTGTAGCCGTGTATCAGCACGCTGACACGATCAACAAAAAAATGGGGTGGGATTATGTTTTAATCAAAGATTTAGGTACATTAGCTAAACCGCAACTGATTTATTCTTTTTTAAAAGGATTATATGGTTTACCAAAAAACACCTAAATTATGTCAGGCATCAACAAAGTTATTTTAGTCGGCCATCTGGGTAAAGATCCCGAAGTACGCCATTTGGAGGGGAATGTTACCGTGGCTAGTTTTCCATTGGCAACTTCCGAGATGTACAATAAGGATGGTCGCCGGGTAGAGCAGACCGAGTGGCACAATATCGTCATGTGGCGTGGCCTCGCGGAAGTTGCTGCCAAATACCTGTTTAAAGGGAAATTGGTATATATCGAAGGTAAATTACGTACGCGGACATATGAAGACAAGGAAGGGATAAGGCGATATACCACAGAAGTAGTGGCCGATAACTTTACGTTATTGGGCCGCAGGAGTGATTTTGAGTCGCCCACTAATTCCGGCACGACACAGGCCTCGACCGAACAATCGTCCAAAAACGAAGACTCCGGAACTACACGGGTTGATTTTAAAGAGAATGACGGCGACGACGAGTCGCTGTTTTAAAAGTTTTTATTTTTTTCCTGTATATTTCCTCTATTACGGTTGCTTCTCAGCGGCAGCGGAGAGATCGATAACTGCGAAGCAATCATGAGCACTGATGAAAGCAGATTGCTGCGAATAACTTAGCTTTTATATTCAATGCGATTATATTGCATATAAAAGCAAATTTATCTAAGTTTGGCGTCATGTTGAACGAGAAGATAGCACTATACGCGCAGGAAATTGAGCAATTTGCGCCGCAATCCCAGGAAGATGTAGAAGCTTTCCGGTTGAAATTTCTGGTGGCCAAAGGCGTGATACGCAACTTGTTTGATGTATTTAAATCGGTCTCGCCCGAACAGAAGCGTGCTATCGGCAAAAGCCTTAATGAACTCAAACAGGCCGCCGAATTGAAGTACAAAACGATGCAGGAGCAGTTCGCTGCCCGTCCGGCAACTCAAGAGCGCAGTGATGAAGACCTGACCTTACCGGGAGAGGGGTTTGTCGTGGGGTCGAGGCACCCGCTTTCGCTTGTACGCAAAGAAATCGTAGAAATATTTAAGAAGCTAGGTTTTGTGGTTGCCGAAGGGCCCGAGATCGAAGATGACTGGCACAACTTCACTGCCCTTAATTTTCCACCGGAACATCCCGCACGGGACATGCAGGATACGTTTTTCATCAAGAAACAAGATGGAAACGATATTGCGCTACGTACCCACACCTCATCCGTGCAAGTGCGGATGATGGAAAATGGCCAGCCACCGTTCCGTGCCATCATGCCCGGACGGGTTTATCGCAATGAGGCCATATCTGCACGGGCACACTGTTTTTTTCATCAGGTAGAAGGATTGTACGTCGATGAAAATGTGTCTTTTGCCGATTTGAAACAGACCCTGTTCTATTTTGTTCAGGAGTTATTCGGTGACGGCACCAAGGTGCGCTTCCGTCCTTCGTATTTCCCGTTTACAGAGCCATCTGCTGAGATGGATATCAGTTGCACGATTTGCAAGGGCAAGGGATGTGCGATGTGCAAGGGGACAGGATGGGTAGAGATTCTGGGCTGCGGAATGGTAGACCCCAATGTGCTTATCAATTGCGGTGTCGACCCGGAAAAATACAGCGGTTTTGCCTTTGGTATGGGTATTGAGCGCATCACCAACCTCAAGTACGAAATCAGGGATCTAAGACTCTTTTCAGAGAACGATGTGCGCTTCCTGAGCCAGTTTGAGACGGAGTTGATTTAATGATAATCATATGATATGACCAACGGACAGGTGTTCTTGCTGCTTATCGCGTGCCTGTCGTTTTCAGGATGTAAAAAGGGCGGGTGTAATGTGGTTGACTACCGCCCGTTCCAGACGACCGTTTCGTTGGTAGAATTTAATGAATTGCGCCTGTTGATGCAGCCGGTCGCTTTAGATGTAAAACGAGGTGGGGTTGCAGGACTCATCATTATGCAGATCAGTGATGGGCAATACGTCGCATTTGATAGGTGCAGCACCGTCAATCCAGAAAAACGGTGTGCGGTGGAGTTAAAGGGTGAAAGTCCGGTCGCCGTGGACCCATGTTCTGGTGCAACGTATATTCTGACCAACGGTTCACCATCGGCTATCGCGGAATGCCCCCTGCGGCCGTATTATGCAACGCGGAATGGTGACTTCTTAATCGTTTCATCAAATTAATTAATGGAAGCTGATAAAGTAAAGGAATCAATAAAAAAAGCTGCACGGGAGCTTTTCAGGCGTTACGGTTATAAAAAAACCAGCGTGAACGAAATTGCCCGGCGGGCAAAAATCGCCAAGGCAACGATTTATAAGTATTTTGATAGCAAAGAACTTGTGCTGCATGCCATCCTGATGGATTATATCCGCGAAAGTGTGGCCGATTTATTGAGCAAATACAACAATCAGGCTGATCTCGAAACCTATTTAGGCAATACCATCCTGCGTGTAAGCCGGCTTACCTATGCGATATGCAATGAGTTTTTGGGGTGGGACTTTATCCGTGAGTCAACCAACACCCAGGAATACCTGCGTACGCTCTCCGATGACCTTGAGTTTTTGCTCGTTAGCTCCTTTATCAACAATGCCGAAATCGGCGGGGCCGTGACACCCGAAAAACTGACATTCCTCATCAAGGCCAGCAAAAACATCGTTTTCTCATTCGCATTCACGTCGGTAAGCGAGGCAGACGTACGCAAGAATTTCGTTTCGTTTCAGAAAGAAATTCTGCCTTATCTGGTCAAAGCGACGGTAGACGGCGACTAAAACCGATACCCTATGCTTATGTGCGGAAGTGCCGCTACGGAATTGTTGTTAAATGGTCCTGCTATGCCTGTCATCCCTACGCGTACCGTTATTCCCCGCTGCAGCGGTTGGTACCGGTAGCCTGCACTTAATGAGCCGAAAACCAACGAGCCTTCTTTTTGGGGGCCAAACCATGAGTTGGTTTGATTGCCGTGGAAGAAGGTTGCTCCCGCCCCCGCTTCGAAAAAATGCCGGGTACTGCCCAGTAAATAGTTCACTTGTACCGGTACGGAAATATTGTTGATGCCTTGGCTCGGCAAAAAGCCAACGCCGGCACGGAACCCCCAACCGTTGTTACTGCGCGTAAAACGCGTATCATACGTAACGGAATAAATGGCCGAAGGGCCGCCATATTCCACATACACGCTTTTTGCACGCAGAGAAGTATCCTGAAGAGGCTGCATCTTGGTCAACGGGTTTGATTGGGCGCTGAATATGCCGAGGAGCAAGAAAAATGGGATGAGTAGCACACGCATGACGAATCTTTTTTTCATACCCCCTCAAAACGCGTACCTTTGTACGTTTTATGAGCAGAAAAAGATTGACGGCCGAGCAGCGGTTGCTGGCAGATGTTTCGATTGTGGATATTGCCGAAGGAGGCAAAGGTGTGGCAAAGGTCGAAGACCTTGTGGTTTTTGTCGACAAAGCGATCCCCGGTGATGTGGTGGATGTGGAACTGACCCGGAAGAAAAAGAATTTTGCGGAGGCACGTGTCCGTCAAATCAAGGAGTCATCAGTACATCGGGTACCGCCGTTTTGCACGCACTTCGGTGTATGTGGCGGGTGCAAATGGCAACACATGGATTATCCGGCACAGCTCACCTATAAACAAAAAGGCGTAGACGAAGCGCTCACCCGCCTGGGCAAGGTGGATACTTCCACGATGGAGGCCATACTCCCTGCGCCGCAGACTCAGTATTATAGAAATAAGCTAGAATACACGTTTTCCAACAAGCGGTGGCTTATCGATATAGACGACTCCGATGAAGGATTGGAAATGCGGGCATTGGGGTTCCACGTGCCCTCCCGGTTTGATAAAATCCTCGATATCGAACATTGCCATTTGCAACAGGATCCATCGAATGCCATCCGTAACAGGCTCCGTGCATTTGCGCTGGACAACGGCATCTCTTTTTACGACCTTCGGCAGCACGAAGGGGCCTTGCGTAACCTGACTATCCGTACTGCGACCACTGGTGAGCTGATGGTCATCGTCGTTTTCGCTTATGCCGATGCGGAAACCATCGAAACAACCATGGCTTTTCTCCAGTCGGAATTTCCGGCGATCACATCGCTCCTGTATGTTGTGAACCAAAAGAAAAACGACACCATATTTGACCAGGATATTCATGTATATGCTGGCCGCGACCATATTTTTGAGGAAATGGAAGGTCTGCGCTTTAAAGTCGGAGCCAAGTCTTTCTACCAGACCAACTCCGTGCAGGCATACGAACTTTATAAAATAACCCGAGATTTTGCGGGTTTCGAAGGTTGGGAACGTGTGTATGATCTGTATACCGGCGCCGGCACGATAGCCAATTTCGTTGCACGGCAAGTGGCCGAGGTTATCGGCGTGGAATACGTGCCGTCGGCCATCGAAGATGCGAAAATCAATTCGGCGATCAACGGCATTCAAAATACGAAGTTTTATGCCGGGGATATGAAAGACGTGCTTACTGCCGATTTTGTTGCCGCACACGGCAAACCCGATGTAGTGATTGTGGACCCGCCGAGGGCGGGCATGCATGCCGATGTAGTGGCAAGGTTGGTCGAAATGGCGGCACCCAAACTGGTGTACGTGAGTTGTAATGCAGCCACCCAGGCGCGTGACCTGGCCCTGCTCGCCGAGCGCTATGCCGTCCGGCGCATCCGGCCGGTTGATATGTTTCCACATACGCAACATGTCGAAAATGTCGTGTTACTTACGGTGCGGAGCTGAAACGGCAGCCAGGGTATTAACGTTAAATTGTTATGGACTTAAAAGATTTGCTTGCCGCACAGGCCGGAGACGACGGACAGCCAAAAAAGGAGAGCCCGCTGAAAAGCCTACAGGCCGATTTGGACTTTTACAGTGAGTCCATCAAGGAAATAGCGGTGGAAATTATGGCCGAAGGCTTATCGGCATACCCTGTTTTTATCGCCCATCAACATGAAGTCGCGTTAGGTGAGCTGATATTGGATAAAGATGAATTAGGGACGTCCTGGTCCATCCACGCGTCTACCCTCGAAGAGTTTGTGGAAAGGGGCGTGATTAAGGAAGAGCGGAAAGCACATTTCATCAAAAAATACAAGCGGCCGGAAGATTTCATGTGCTTATTTGTCATTGTGCCCGAAGGTGCCAATTTTGTATTTTACCCCTATAAAAAATGATGCCGCCATCGTTAGCGTAGTCTGCGATTAAACGTTTGGGGCGATAGGCAGTCCAATTATATTTATGAGTTACCGTAGTCTACTTGCATTGTTTGTGTTCCTATGGGTCTTGCCAACCTGGCTGGCCGCCCAGGAGTCCGGAACCATCCGGGGTATCGTGGTCGAAGCGGGTACAAGTAAGCGACTGGGAAGTGCGACAATTTCGAATATGAATACCGGTCTATCTACTGCGTCCAACAGCCTGGGCACGTTCGAAATCGGAGCTACGGTTGGCGACTCGCTCGAAATATTGCTGATGGGATATGAGACCGTACGTACGGAGGTTAAAACGCTGAGCGACATTCTTATCGATATGCGGTCGGCAAGTATCCTGCTGGAGCAGGTCGATGTGAACCGGACGAGCAAGGAAGCCGAACTCCGCGATGCCATGCGCGGCTACCGCAAGCAAGGTGTTTATTACGATGGCAAGCCGCCGGCACTGGCCTACATTTTTAACCCGATCACTTCGCTTTATGAATTATTTGGCCGTACCCCCCGGAATGCGAGGCGTTTCAACAATTATATGGAGCGGGAGCTTGCGGAAACCGACGTGGACCGTAAATTCAGCCGGACGCGAATCCAGGCACTTACCGGGCTCGATGGCGATGACCTGACGAACTTTATATTTTGGTATCGGCCTTCCTACGAGAAAACACAGTATTGGGGTGAATATGATATAACCGCCTATATTATGCAGTCTTTCGAGCAGTTTGACCGCGACGGCCGGCCGGCTGCCCCCAAGTTGCCCAAGCTGCAGGCCGAACCAAGCCAGTAGATCGTAAACAGATACCGTTTATGTTCCGTGCATGAGCAGAAGATATGTGATTTTGGCATCCGGTTTGCATCTATTCCAAAAACAAATACGTTAATGTTATGATTACGAATAAAAGAATAGTGTTATTTGGATTGTCCGTAGCCACTTCGGCGATGCTGTTGAGCAGTTGCGGAACCATCCAGTCCATGAGCAATACCCAAAAGGGAGCTGCTACCGGCGCTGTGGCCGGCGGTGCATTGGGTGCTCTTATCGGCAATAAAGCGGGTAATACCGCCGTAGGCGCAATTGCGGGAGCGGCCATCGGTGGCGTAGCGGGCGGGCTCATCGGCCGGAAAATGGACAAGCAAGCGGCCGAAATCGAACGTACTGTTGCGGGAGCTGAAGTAATAAAGGCAGAGGAAGGCATTATCGTCAAGTTTGATTCGGGTATCTTGTTCGATTTTGACAAGACTGACCTCAAACCAGCGGCTGAGGAAAATATTGCGAAGTTGGTTGAATCCATGAATAATAATCCCGATACGGATATCCTGGTCATCGGCCACACCGATAATACAGGTACAGATAAATATAACCAGGGGCTTTCTGAACGCCGGGCCAAATCGGTAAAAAGCTTTGCGGTTTCCGAGGGACTGGCCGGGCGGCGGATTAAAACGGAAGGACGTAGTTTCCACGAACCCATCGCGGACAACGATACTGATGCCGGCCGGGCGGAGAACCGCCGTGTCGAAATCGTGATTGTTGCTAATGACAAGATGAAAGAAGAGGCACTGAACGAGGCAGGGTCATAATTTTTTAATCACCCCAGGCAGTAACGAGCAATTGGCGGGTTCCACCATGGTTGCGGTGTTCGCAGAGGTATACGCCCTGCCATGTGCCCAATGCCAGTCGCCCGTTCCGGATAGGAACGGTTACTGAAGCACCCATCAGTGATGATTTGATATGGGCGGGCATATCGTCCGAACCTTCATAATCGTGGCGATAGTCGGGATCGTTTTCCGGCACCGACTTGTTGAAGTAAGTTTCAAAATCCATGCGGACCGTAGGGTCCGCATTTTCGTTTATGGTCAGCGAGGCGGAAGTGTGTTGGATAAAGACCTGGCATATCCCCGCCTTCCAATGAGCGATGGCGTGGAGACAATCTTCAATTTCTGCCGTAATGAGGTGAAAGCCTCGTGGCCGTGATGGTAAGGTCATCTGTTGCTGAATGATTTCCATATGCCCTGCAAGATAGAAAAAGTTTGATTAAGTTTGTGAATGAGCAACAATTACGTCATTCCACCTGCCACCCGCATTGGCCACGTCCATTTAAAAGTGTCTGACCTGGAGCGTTCACTGGAATTTTATTGCGGACTATTGGGATTTGAGCTGACCACGCGCTACGGCAGTCAGGCAGCGTTCGTGTCGGCCGGAGGGTACCATCATCACATCGGTTTGAATACCTGGCACAGTGAGGGGGCACCGCCCGCACCTGCGGATGGTGTGGGACTGTATCATACGGCCATTGTTTACCCGGAACGGAAAGATCTCGCTGCCATTCTCAACAGGCTTGTACAGGCTGGTTACCCGCTAACAGGGGCAAGCGACCACGGTGTTTCCGAGGCACTGTATCTAGACGATCCAGACAAACACGGCGTGGAGCTTTATTGGGACAGGCCTAGGGCACTGTGGCCGTCTAAACCCGATGGATCGCTGGAAATGTACACCCGCGCGTTAGATCTGCAAGGGCTATTGAGCGAGTTGGAATAAGAGCTACAAAGGGCTGAAATGCTATGCGAGCATAGTATTTTTTGTATCTTTGTGTGCAAAGACCAATTGATTATGATATTCGAACTCACCGAAGAACAGCGGATGATACGGGCCGCAGCCCGTGATTTCGCACAGCAAGAGTTGAAACCCGGCGTCATTGAGCGCGATGAGCACCAGCAGTTTCCAGCGGAGCAGGTAACGAAACTTGGCGAATTGGGTTTTCTGGGAATGATGGTCGACCCGAAATATAACGGTGCTGGGCTAGATGCTGTTTCGTATGTGCTGGTCATGGAAGAGCTTTCCAAAATCGATGCGTCGGCGTCGGTCGTGGTTTCGGTCAATAACTCCCTGGTATGCTACGGCCTTGAGACCTATGGTACGGAAGAGCAAAAGGAAAAATACCTCAAGCCTTTGGCCGCCGGTATGCAGATCGGTGCGTTTTGCCTTTCAGAGCCTGAAGCCGGTTCGGATGCGACTTCTCAGCGAACAACGGCTGAAGATAAAGGAGATTACTATGTGCTCAATGGTACCAAAAATTGGATTACCAATGGCAGTACCGCATCTACCTATCTGGTCATCGCACAAACGGACGCTCAAAAGAGGCATCGCGGTATCAATGCGCTTATTGTGGAGAAAGGTATGGAAGGATTCTCCATAGGGCCGAAAGAAAACAAATTGGGCATCCGGGGATCGGATACGCATTCCCTGTTGTTTGACGACGTGAAGGTGCCGAAAGCAAACCGGATCGGTGAAGAGGGGTTCGGTTTCAAGTTTGCGATGAAAACCCTTGAAGGGGGGCGCATTGGTATTGCAGCGCAAGCCCTTGGTATTGCTTCGGGGGCATATGAGCTCGCCCGGGATTATGCCAAAGAGCGCCAGACATTCGGCAAACCCATCGCTAATCACCAAGCCATTCAATTCAAGCTGGCCGACATGGCGACACAGATTGAGGCCGCACGGCTATTGTGCCTTAAAGCAGCATGGCTCAAAGATCATGGTCAGCCGTACACCCGGGCCGCCGCAATGGCCAAGTTGTATGCCTCTGAAGTAGCAATGAAAACAACGGTAGAGGCGGTGCAGATACACGGCGGGTATGGGTATGTGAAGGAATACCATGTGGAGCGGCTGATGCGCGACGCCAAGATAACACAAATTTATGAAGGCACTTCCGAAATCCAGCGCATGGTCATTGCGCGGGAGCTGCTACGTGACTGAAAGTGAAAATATGGTCAGCAACGGTGAATTTAAGGGGGCACTACCATCACGTTAACACTTATCTTTATCGGTTTTACGTTGGGTATAAATGTATGCCCTTTAATCGAATGACATGATACATATTCCAGCTGATCGGGTGGTAGCCGCATTGGATTACGCCCCATTGATTGACGCGTTACGCGACATATTTCTCACCGACTATACGATGCCGGTAAGGCATCATCATTTCTATGAAACCGACGAGGGCGTGGAGAACACCTTTATCCTCATGCCTGTATGGAATGATCGCTACCTTGGGGTTAAGCAGGTTACCGTAGCGCCGGCCAATAGTAGTAAGGGGCTCCCGGCCATTCACGCCAGCTACACGCTCCTCGATGCGCGCACGGGGGTGCCGCTTGCACAATTGGATGCAGCAGAACTTACTTCCCGTCGTACTGCGTGCACATCTGCATTAGCCGCTTCTTTTTTGGCACGTACCGATGTAGAGTCGTTGCTTGTTGTAGGTAGCGGAAAGGTGGCCCAGCATCTAGTGCAGGCACACACGGCGGTACGACCGTATAAACACATTTCCGTTTGGGCGCGCGATGGCCATAAGGCGCAAACGATGGCCGATCAGTTGGCTGATTTGGGCTATTCGGTATCGGCTACTACTGATTTGGCTGGCGCCGCACGGACGGCAGATGTCATCTCGTGTGCTACGCTGTCGCCAACACCATTGATAAAAGGCGAGTGGCTGAAGCCGGGCACACACCTTGATCTGATCGGCTCGCATACACCCCGCACGCGGGAAGCGGATGACGAGGTCATACGTAGAAGTGAAGTGTTCGTCGACTCGCGGGCGGGCGCACTCCATGAAACGGGCGAACTGGCCATCCCGATTGCTGAAGGATTGTTGAAACCGGAAAATGTTAAAGCCGATATCGCCGAACTTTGCAAAGGCATACACGCTGGCCGGACGGAAGCCGAAGGAATCACCCTTTTCAAGTCGGCCGGAATGGCCGTTGAGGATCTTGCTGCTGCACTTTTAGTCTACCAATCGGTGACGGGCTAGCGGATCACCGATTCGTATTTTGCCATAATGATGTTACACGTTAGGCACAAATCAGGGCAAGAAATGTTAATATGTAGCCATGCATGCTTTCTTTTCTTATCCTATATTTGTTGCTACGATTCAGGGTGATTTGATTCCCGATTACTAACCTATTTTTTAGGAAACCTGTTGTCGTTGAAGTGCACATTTAATTAATCATCATTATGGTACATAAGATCCGTCACGTTTTTGCTGTTTTGCTGTTCAGTGCTGTCATTCCATTTGGGGTCTCCGCCCAGCAAGATCCCGGGCTAGCCAGCCTTTACGAGCAGGCGAGCGAGGTTTCGGGATTGGTGGTACAATATGGTGAGGACGTGCGAGCCATCGATTATTTTTATGGTGCCATGGCATCCAATGGGCGTAGGGGCACGTCGGTGCATGCACCCGATCAATCCGATCGCTTACAGGTCTTGAACAAGGCCTATCTCGACAAATTGAGTGCATTGGATTTCAATAGCTTTAGTGTTCATGGCCAGGTGGATTATATCCTGTTGAAGCAGAAAATAGCCGCCGCTCAGGAAGCACTGGCACTTGAAGAGCATAACCGCGCAGCGATTGCCCGATGGATTCCCTTTGCGGATTCCATTTATGTTTTTGAACAACTCAGGCGACGGGGTACGGCAGTTGATGGTGAAAGAATAGCCGGGTCGCTACACGGTGCCTTGCAGCAACTCGAAAGCATCCGCGCTGTATTGGCGGAAGAACCGGAAATGGATGCTCAGCTTTCTGATTATGCGGGCGCAGCGGTAACGGACCTGCAAACCAGACTCAAAAGCGCCTTTGATTTCTACAATGGATATGATCCGATGTTCACCTGGTGGGTGCCGGCACCTTACCAGGCCCTGGATACCGCACTGGCGTCGTATGCCAAGCTCATTGCCGATAAAACAGATGCCAAACCATTTGACGACGGCAGCGATATCGGTGGTAAACCCATTGGCCGGGAGGCGTTTGCCAAGGAATTGCGCGATAACATGATACCGTATACGCCCGAGGAGTTGCTAAAGCTGGCCGACCAGGAGTTTGCGTGGTGCGAGGCGGAGCTGCTTAAGGCATCGCGTGAAATGGGCTTTGGTGATGACTGGAAGGCTGCCCAGGAAAAAGTAAAGAACAGTTACGTGGCCCCGGGGAAGCAGCCTGAGCTCATCATTAAGCTGTATAAAGACGCCAACGACTTTATCAAAGCGAACGACCTGGTAACGATGCCTCCCCTTGCGGAAGAAACCTGGGGCATGGTCATGATGACGCCCCAACAGCAGTTGGTAAGCCCGTTCTTCCTCGGTGGGCGAAACATCATGGTTTCGTATCCTACCCACACCATGGCGCACGACAAGAAGTTGATGAGTATGCGGGGAAACAATCCTTATTTTTCCCGGGGCACGGTTCAGCACGAACTGGTGCCGGGGCACCACCTGCAGTATTTCATGAATAGTCGGTACAAGGCCTATCGCGCCAATGCATTCCGGACCCCCTTCTGGACCGAAGGATGGACATTGTACTGGGAACTGCTGCTGTATGATCTTGGTTTTGCCAAAACCCCTGAAGAACGTATCGGTATGCTCTTTTGGCGGATGCATCGTTGTGCACGTATCACGTTTTCCATCAACTACCACCTGGGTAACTGGAGCCCGCAGCAGTGCGTAGACTACCTGGTAGACCGCGTGGGGCATGAGCCATCGACCGCACATGGCGAAGTGAAACGCTCCTTTGAAGCCAATTATGGTGCCCTGTACCAACTCGCTTACCTCACTGGCGGCTTGCAGCTATGGAGTTTGAAGAAAGAACTCGTGGACAGCGGCAAAATGACATATAAAGAATTTCACGATCGGATAATCCGGGAAAATTACCTGCCTATTGAAATGGTCCGTGCCACACTGACAAACCAGAAACTCCAACGGGATTTTGAAAGCAACTGGAAATTCTATGACTTTAACTAACAATAACCAAGCTAATCATTCATGATAAAAAAGATAATATTGTGCGGTATTTCCGCTGCGGCGTTAGCTGCGTCTCCTTCCTATGCACAGGACACCAATGATCCACTGGCCAGTCTCTACGAACAGGCAAGTGAAACGTCGGGTCTTGTAGTACAGTACGACAACGACGTGCGCGCCGTTGATTATTTCTACGGGCCCATGTCGTCTGGTGGTTATGGCCGTTGGGGTGCGCAGACGCTTAATTCTCCCGAACAGCGGGCACGTTTGCTCCAATTGGATAAGGATTACCTCAATAAGCTGGCTGGCCTGGACTTTGGTGGTATGAGCATACATGGCCAGGTAGACTATGTCTTGTTGAAAAGAAATATCGAGGCCCAAATCGAACAACTGGAGGCCGAAGGCGAACACTACCAGCAAGTTGCAAGATACCTGCCTTTTGCAGAGACCATTTATGACTTCGAAGCCAAGCGGCGACGGGGGACGAGCGTGGAGGGCGAATCCATTGCGCAGCAGTTGCACGACGCACTAGGCACGCTGAATAATGCGAAAACAACGGTAGCCGCGATGGAGAGCATAGCCCAGAACGACGCCCGCTTCCTGGCAGATGCAGTGTCGGCATTGAAGTCGAGACTTAAAAGCGCGTATGACTTTTACGAGGGGTACGATCCGATGTTTACGTGGTGGGTGCCCGAACCGTACAAGGCACTGGATGAAGCCTTGGCTGAATATGAAAAACTGATCCGCTCAAAGAGCGATGCCAAACCATTTGACGACGGTAGCAACATTGGCGGTCAACCTATAGGCCGTGAGGCGTTTAACCGCCAGTTGAAAGACGCGATGATTGCGTATACCGCCGATGATTTGCTGAAACTTGCCGACCAGGAGTTCGCGTGGTGTGAAGCGGAGCTGTTGAAGGCCTCGCGCGAAATGGGCTTCGGCGACGATTGGAAAGCTGCCCAGGAAAAAGTAAAGAACAGTTACGTACCCCCGGGTAAGCAACCAGAGCTAATCATCAAGCTTAATGATGATGCCGTACAGTTCATTAAAGCGAATAAATTAATGGTTTTTCCGCCGCTTGCCGAAGAGACCTGGGGCATGATTATGATGACTCCGGAGCGGCAACTGGTAAACCCGTTCTTTACCGGTGGCCGCGAAATCAGTGTATCATACCCCACAAACACCATGAGCCACGAAGATAAGCTGATGAGTATGCGGGGCAATAACCCTTATTTTTCCCGAGGTACCGTGCAACATGAGTTGGTGCCGGGCCATCACCTGCAGTATTTCATGAACAGTCGTTATAAAACCTATCGCCGATCGGCGTTCAATACCCCGTTCTGGGGAGAAGGTTGGGCGTTGTATTGGGAACTGCTGTTGTATGATAAAGGGTTTGCCAAAACCCCCGAAGAACGGATTGGTATGCTTTTCTGGCGGATGCACCGTTGCGCCCGCATCACGTTCTCCATCAAGTTTCATCTAGGTGAGTGGACTCCCCAGCAATGTGTCGATTACCTGGTTGATCGTGTTGGCCATGAACCAGCCAATGCACATGGTGAGGTGAAGCGATCGTTCGAAGCAAATTATAGCCCGCTGTACCAATTGGCATATCTCGTTGGTGGCCTCCAGCTTTTCAGTATCAAAAATGAGCTGGTAGACAGCGGGAAAATGACATTCGAAGAATTCCATGATGCGGTTATGAAGCAAAACAGCATGCCCATAGAAATGGTTAGAGCAACATTGACGAATCAGAAATTAACGAGAGATTATGAACCGACCTGGAAGTTTTATGATTTTAATTAACAAATCAAACCGAAATTATTCTATATGAGTACAACAACGAGCGGATTTAAGTCCTCATTGGGCTTGATGGATGCCACCATGCTGGTGGCAGGAAGCATGATCGGGTCGGGGATTTTCATTGTAAGTGCCGATATCGCCCGTAATACGGGAAGTGCGGGATGGCTCATGGTGGTCTGGCTTATCACTGGATTCATGACACTCACCGCTGCCTTGAGTTACGGGGAACTGAGTGCGATGTTTCCCAAAGCTGGCGGACAGTACATTTACCTGCGCGAAGCGTACAACCCGTTGGTAAGCTTCGTATTCGGCTGGACGTTTTTTACGGTGATACAGACGGCGACCATCGCGGCGGTTGGCGTTGCATTTGCCAAATTTACAGCCTATTTGCTGCCGCAACTGGATGAAGATGTCATACTTTGGGATCTGGGCTTTTTGCAGGTATCCGCTGCGCAACTGGTGTCCATCGTCGTTATATTAGTGCTTACGGTTGTCAATACCCGTGGCGTCAATAGCGGTAAGGCCGTACAGACTTCGGTTACGGTTGTCAAGATCGTGAGCTTATTGGGCCTGATACTTTTCGGCCTGTTTGCATTCGATAGCGATGTGTGGCAGAGCAATTGGCTATCCGGCGATGCGTGGAATCTTCAACGGCTTAATGCTGATGGTTCCCTTGCTGACTACACCATGTTTGCCGCATTGGGTGCTATTGCTGCGGGGATGGTTGGCGCCATTTTCAGTAGTGATTCCTGGCACGCCTCGTCATCGGTAGCCGGTGAGATAAAGAACCCCGGTCGCAATGTAGGGTTAAGCCTGGCCCTCGGTACGATTATCGTTACCGTGGTATACCTGCTAACCAACCTGATGTACACCGGTGTACTTACCATGGAGCAGATGGCGGCATCAGACAAAGACCGCGTGGCGATGGCGGCGGCGCAGGAGATATTCGGTCCGGTCGGTATTACGGTCATTGCCGTGATGATTATGGTCTCTACCTTCGGGTGCAACAACGGGCTCATTATGGCCGGAGCCAGGGTATATTATTCGATGGCCGAGGATGGACTATTTTTCAGGAAAGTCGGCCTGTTGAACAAGTTCTCCGTACCGGGCGTAGCCCTTTGGTTGCAATGTGTTATCGCAGCGCTTTGGTGCCTGAGTGGCAGGTACGGAGATCTGCTGGACATGATTTCCAGTGTGGTGGTTATTTTTTATGTACTTGCCATTATCGGTATTTTCCGGTTACGGAAGTCACAGCCGGACATTCCGCGGCCGTATAAAGCGTTTGGTTATCCAGTACTGCCGATGATTTACATCGTTATGGGTATTATTTTCATCGTGTTGATGGCCGTTTACAAACCGACTTATACCTGGTCGGGAATTATCATCGCGTTGATTGGCATTCCGGTTTATTACCTCATCCGCAAGAAAAAACCAATACGGCCTGTGTAATGCGAAACATGGTTAAATGGTTTTGCTTAACGATCTGGGGCCTTATCACGTGTTGCAGTAGCGTTCTGGCACAGGTAGATACGGTGTATTTCGCTGTAACCATGCCGCATCGGGAGCAGCACAAAATAAACGTGTCTATGCGATTCTCGGCAACGTCGCGCGATTATGTGGATATCCGCATGCCGGTATGGTCGCCAGGTTACTACCAGACGTTGAATTACCCCGAAAAAGTAAGTGATTTTGCTGCACAAACAGCTGAAGGTGCAGCGCTACACTGGGAACGGCTTGGGCAAGATGGGTGGCGGATTTTTAGTGACGATATGGCCGAAGTGACTCTTCGTTATACTGTTCTTGCGGATCGGCCATTTGTGGCTACCAGCTATGTTGACGCCAATCGCGCATTTATCAAACCCGCCGGTGTTTTCATGTACATCGATGGTCAATTGCAACGTCCGGCCCGCGTGTCCGTTACACCACCATTGCCATGGCCTGATATAGCAACCGGGCTGGATACGGTAAGTGGCGAATCAGCTATTTTTGAAGCTGCAGATTTTGATATACTATACGATAGCCCGATCCTAATCGGAGAACTGCGGGCGCTCCCGCCATTCGAAGTAGGCGGTGCTGAGCATCGGTTTATCGGTTATGGCATGTCAACGGACTTCGACGATGCTGCACTGATGGGCGACATCCGCAAGATTGTGCGGGAAGCGACAACCATCATCGGCGAAATCCCTTATGCACATTACACGTTCATCGGAATCGGGCCTGGCCAGGGAGGAATAGAGCAACTCAATTCTACAGCGATAAGCTTTACAGGAGAAGGGCTCGATGGACCCGGGCGGTTGCAGACGTTGAGCTTCATCGCACACGAATATTTTCACCATTACAATGTAAAACGCATCCGGCCGATTGAACTCGGTCCGTTTGATTATAGCAGGCCGAATCGTACCAATTTACTCTGGGTAGCGGAAGGATTGACCGTCTACTACGAAAATGTGCTATTGCACAGGGCAGGGCTGATGACCGGTCAACAGGTCCTTGACGACTGGGCGGCCGTCATTGCCAATTTGGAAAATAATCCGGGCCGGTTTAAGCAAACGCTCGCAGCGTCGAGCTGGAACACGTGGGAAGACGGCCCGTTCGGTAAGCCTGGTGAAACCATCTCCTATTACGTGAAAGGCCCGGTCATTGCCATGTTGCTCGATATCGAAATCCGACATGCGACAGCAAATAAACGTTCGTTGGATGATGTGATGCGGAAACTCTACATCGATTATTACAAAGATGCGCGACGCGGGTTTACGGAAGCTGAGGTGCAGACGGTTTGTGAAGCGATAGCGGGGAAGCCACTTGATGAGATTTTTGACTATATCTATACCGTCAAAGAAATTGATTATGCATCCTATTTTGCAAAGGCAGGGTTGGACGTTGAGTTCGATACCACGCAGCGTAAAGACGGTCAACCCCAGCTAAAAGTGAGCATCAAACCAGTTGCCAATCCCGATGGCCCTGCCAGACGGGTGCGTCAGGGGTTGTTGGGGCAATAGTTAATTTTTGTAAAGGATTGGTGAATATACGGTGTTTCGCTTGATCCTGCATTTTCTAAATTTGCGTAACGTGTTTACGTTATAAGCTATCCAAACGCTAAACTGCTATTAATTCTGAGTGAATGCATGTCCGGAATGTGCCCGGAGTTGCCGTGGGGGAAATGGATCAAGGTTCGTATGAAAAGTCAAACATCCATTGGAGACAAGGAATTATTGTTGGGACTTCAGCGTGGAGATGAGTTGTCCTTTACTACCCTGTATAACAGGTATAGTCCGTCCGTTTACCTCAGCATAATCAAGCTTGTAAAGGAGCGTGAAGTTGCGCTGGATATCGTGCAGGATCTGTTTTTTAACATCTGGAAAAATCGCCAGGCCATTGATGTAAACCGACCGTTTAGACCCTACATATACCGTATTGCAAAGAACCTAGTGGTTGATGTTTTCCGTAAAGCCGCCAAGGATAGACGGATAACCGATGAATTGATCGCATCGACGCTGACTTGTGATGAACACACTGAAAAGATGGTGTTGGGAAAAGAAACAGCTCTTTTATTAAATCAAACGATCCATAGCCTGCCTTCACAACAGCGTAAAATATTTACATTGTGCAGGATAGACGGGAGAAGCTATGAAGAGGTTGCTGAGATGCTACACCTATCGATAGCGACGATAGGCAACCAATTATCGCGTGCGACCAAGAAAATTCGACAGCAATTGGTGCGCAACCATTTCAGCCAACTTGTATTCCTGTTCATCATTTTAAAGATCTGGTTACCCTAATCCCACCAAATACAAAATTATAACCGTTACCGATAAAAAATTACCCGTACTTGTGGTAGGTTTTTTCTCCTGCAACGTATTATTAATATTAAGACCATGGGACAGCGTTCTGAACATATCAAAAAACTGTTGGAAAAGTATGTCAATAACCTTGCCTCTCCAGACGAGGTGCAAGAACTGATTGGCTACTTCGATACGGATGAATTAACCTTGGATCGGTTGATAGAAATTCAGTTGCGGGAAGCGGTTGTCGACGAAGACGAGTTGGATTCAGGCGCAAGAGATTTATTGTCTGAACGCCTAGATCGGATCAAATCGGAAATCCGACATGCAACCATCGCCGAATTTCCGACTCAACGTCGCTGGATTTCGAGACAGGCAATAGCAGTTGCGGCGACGGTTTTGTTTTGCGTAACTATAACAGGTTATTATATCCATACGCATGTGGCTGGTCGCCAGTCGGTAACGAATAACGAGGAAATATTGGCGGGCCGCAATCGTGCATTATTGATTTTAGCAGATGGGAGTGAACTGGAACTAGACGGTAGTAAACAGGGCATTATCTCCGGAGAACGCATCACTTATGATGACGGAACATCGCTGCAGATGGCCCGCTCGGGCGATGCGGAACCTGTATTGCCGGAATATGTAACCCTTGTCACCCCACGTGGTGGTCAATATCAAGTCGCTTTACCTGATGGCACCCATGTATGGCTCAATGCGAATTCATCGCTTACTTATCCATTACGATTCGTTGGCGGCAAACGCGAGGTGACACTTGAGGGGGAGGCGTATTTTGATGTAAGCCCGGATCACGATCGGCCTTTCCGTGTGACGCTGAACAACACCAAAATCGAAGTCCTGGGAACGCAATTTAACGCCAATGGATATGGCGCAGTTACAACAACGTTGATTGAAGGATCGGTTAAAGTCATTCATGAAAATAAGCAACGGCTTCTTAAGCCCGGGGAGGGAGCAGAAGTGCAGCAGGATATCAAGGTTTACCAGGCCGATGTCCAGAAGGCCGTGGCCTGGAAAAATGGGTTTTTCTACTTTAAGGATGACCAGATAACTGAAATACTTGAACAGGTTGCGCGATGGTATGACGTTGATGTCTCTTATTACCAGGAAAGTGGGATACCACAGGATGGTTATAATGGAAGAATACGGCGTGAAGCCAACTTAGCTGAGGTATTGGAAATGTTGACTTATATCAGCGGTGCTGATTTTGATATCAAAGGAAGGGAGGTAACCGTTACATTTTGATAACCTGAAAAAAGCAGCTAAAAAGGGAGTGTTGCAGCACCCCCTTTTAACTAAGGCTAAGCTGACAAAAGCAGCAGAAATACAATGATTTAACTAACCTTAATTTTTACAAATGTATGCATAAGCTTTTATTTTTAGGCAAAGTATCGGCAAGCGTTTTCCGCTTGCCAATTGCCGGCATTATTTTGCGAACCATGAAAATTGCGACGTTACTTTTATTGGTGTTTATAACAGCTGTCCGGGCTGAAGTTAGTGCTCAGCAGGTTTCCCTGCATTTAAAAAACGCACCGATAACAGATGTCTTCGCCGCGATAACGAAGCAAACAAACTATCAGTTTCTATATAGCAGTAAAGTCGTTAAGCAAGCCGCGCCTGTTAGCATCCATGTGGTTGATATGGCCGTAGCTGATGTGTTGGAAACCATCACCGCCGCCCAACATATGACATTCAAGATGATTGCAGGGACAATTACGGTTAAAATGAAGCCTGGCGATCCGGATGGCATGGCTAAACCGATCGGTCCTAACGGGGTCGGAAACCGCGTGCAACAGGATGAGATCGACGTGACCGGCGTGGTGAAGGACGAACTGGGAGAACCGCTTTCCGGCGCATCGGTAGTGGTGAAGGGCCAGGCCGGAATCGGAACGCGGACCGATCAATCCGGCCACTTTTCGTTGCGTGTTCCCAATCAGGCGGTATTGGTCATTTCCTTTGTGGGTTATGACCCCATCGAAATCGTGGCCAGAAGTGGCGCCTCTGTCGATGTGGCGCTGGAACCTTCAGCTTCCGATTTGGACGAAGTGGTGGTTACCGCGTTGGGCATCACACGGGAGAAAAAGACGCTCGGTTACGCTTCACAGTCCATAACCGGCAGTGAGGCCAACGTAACGCGTGTGAGCAATGTTGCCAGTGGACTGTCGGGCAAAGTCTCGGGCTTGCAAATCGGTCAGGGTAATTCCATCGGCGGCTCCGTTAACGTGGTCATCCGGGGAGCCAAATCATTGACAGGTAATAACCAGGCATTGTTTGTTATTGATGGAGTACCCATAGACAATTCGACGAACAATGCGAGCGGCCAGCAACGGGGTGGCGGTGGATATGATTACGGGAATGCGGCAGCTGATATCAATCCGGATGACATTGAATCGATAAACGTGCTGAAAGGTGCGGCGGCCTCTGCGCTATACGGGTCGAGAGCTGCCAATGGCGTTATTATGATCACTACCAAGAAAGCGCGGCAAGGACTCGGCATCACATTGAACTCGGGTACAACCGTTGGCCAGATCGATAAATCGACATTTGTGAAATACCAGCAGGAATATGGCGCGGGCCGTTCCGATCCTTACGACCGTGATGGGTTCCTCTATTTCGATGCGAATGGCGACGGGACGGAAGAGTTGGTGGTACCTACGTTCGCTCCCCGATCATGGGGCCCGCGGTATGACCCCAACCTGATGGTTTTTCACTGGGATGCCTTCGACCCCACGTCTCCATATTACATGACTGCGAAGCCATGGGTAGCCCCCAGGAATGGTCCGGAGACGTTCTTTGAAACCGCCGTATCGACTAATAATAGTATTATGGTTGATGGCGGTACGGATAAGGGTACCTTTAAACTGGGATATGTAAGGAACGACGAGCGGGGTACGGTACCAAACAGCCAGGTACTAAAGAATATCGTCAATTTCGCGGCGAGTTACAACCTGACGGATAAATTGACTGCCTCGGCTGTAGCCAACTATTCGCAGATAAACGGCAAAGGGCGTTACGGTACCGGTTATGATGCATCACGAAACGTGAACGTGACCTTCCGTCAATTCGGACAGACGAATGTGGATATCCAGGAACAGAAGGATGCCTATTTCAGAACCCGGAAAAACATAACGTGGAACTGGGCTGACCCCTCTGTATCAGACGTGCTGACCCCGGCATTCAATAACAACATCTATTGGATCGTTTATGAAAATTTCCAAAACGATCAGCGCAATAGGATTTTCGGCAACGCATCGCTTAACTATCAGGTCAACGATTGGCTGAATATCATGGGCCGCGTGTCCGTAGATAATTATTCAGAATACGGTGAGGAGCGGGAAGCCGTAGGAAGTATCGGCGTATCTTCGTATTCCCGGTTTGACCGGACGTATAATGAAACGAACTACGACCTCATGGCCACTGTGGATAAGGAGTTATCCGCGGATTTCCGGTTAAATGGTGTGGCAGGTGTTAACCTACGGCGGAACTCCTACCGGTCGATTTCACAAGAGACTTCCGGTGGGCTCGTTGTTCCGGGGCTTTATTCCATTGCCAATTCGCAAGGTACGGTACCTGCCCCAACGGAATCGTATCAACCCAAGGCCGTGGATGGGTATTTCGCCGGTTTTACGTTAGGTTACCGGGAGTTCCTGACACTGGATGCCTCTGTCCGGCGGGATATTTCGTCCACGCTGCCTAAGAATGCCAATGCGTATAATTATTACGCGGTGTCGGCCAGTTGGCTTTTCAGCCAGCATCTTGGCGAAGTGGACTGGCTTTCATCGGGTAAAATCAGGGCGAATTACGCAACAGTGGGCAACGATGCGCCATGGGGAAGCCTCATGGATATTTATGATAAGCCCGATCCGTTCGGAAGTGGCCTGATTTTTTCGTTGCCGGGTACCAAAAACAACGAAGCACTTAAGCCGGAAAACACAACAAGCCGCGAAATCGGTTTGGAACTGGCGTTCTTTAATAACCGACTCGGACTTGATGCGACTTACTACCACACCAATACCGTCAACCAAATCATTCCCATGGCCGTTTCGACCGCCACGGGTTATTCCAGTAAGTTTGTAAATGCGGGAGATATCGAAAATAAAGGGGTCGAAGTGTCGTTGTATGCAACACCGGTACGAACCAACGATTTTTCGTGGAATGTCAACCTGAACTTTACTCGCAACCGGAATAAGGTGGTTTCGCTCAATAATGACAGTAAGAATATCCAGCTGGCATCCTTTCAGGGTGGTGTAAGTCTGAATGCGACGGTGGGCGAGCCGTACGGTATTCTGCAAGGTGCTACCTTCCAGTTGCTGGATGGACAGCCATTGGTCAACGCCGGTGGCACGTACGCAGTATCGTCTGTTACCAGTACCCCTATCGGCAATGTGAACCCTGACTGGATTGGAGGCGTTTACAATAGCTTACGGTACAAAAATGTCAGGCTGAACTTTTTGGTTGATGTAAAGCAAGGTGGCGACGTATTCTCGCTGGATATGTACTACGGACAGGCCTCGGGGATTTTGGCGGAATCGGTCGGGCTTAACGATCTGGGCAACCCAGTTCGGGACCCTGTTGAGGCAGGTGGGGGTATTATTCTTCCAGGGGTGACCGCCGATGGCCAGCCGAACACGAAACGGGTGACCATCGATTCGAACAACAGCTATGTCCTTCCGCAATCGGAATTTGTCTATGATGCGAGCTACGTGAAACTCCGTGAAGTATCGCTTGGGTATTCGTTGCCGGGGAGGCTGATGGACAGGATTAAGTATATCAATGGCATTGAACTGTCGTTGATCGGCCGGAATTTGTGGTTAATCCATAAAAATATTCCATACGCCGACCCGGAAGAGAACCTTTCAGCCGGTAACATACAGGGTTATCAAAGCGGATCCTATCCGACAACGAGGACATTCGGTCTGAATGTAAAATTGACATTCTAACGGACATAGGTACGATTAACGTGAACAAATTCACCAATAACGATGAGACAGACAATCAAAATATTATCATTGGCCTTGCTTATAGTAGGGGGGAGTGCGTGTACTAAAGATATTACCCGCTTCAATACCGAGACAAAGAATGCTGCTGTTGTACCTGCGGGGCCATTGTTTACAGGGGCTACAAAAAGCCTGTGCGACGGCTTGGTATCTGCGGCGGTGGGGACCAACATTTACCGACATTTCATTAAGCATTGGGCACAGGCCGTTATTCAGGAAGAGGCACAGTACGATTTCGTGACCCGGGCCACCCACCAGTCGTGGTGGGCACGGATGTACCGCGACGTGTTGAATGACTTGAACGAATCTGCGCGGATCATCACGGAAGACGATTCGATGGACCCGAAAGTAAAAGCCAACCAACTGGCGGTTATCGATGTGATGCAGGTTTTCACCTATAATATCCTCGTGAACACGTTTGGCGACGTGCCATATTCACAAGCGCTCGATGCAAATAATTTATTTCCCGCGTATGACGATGCGCAGACCATCTATGCAGATTTACTCAACAGACTCGCTCAGGACGTAAGCATGATGGATGCATCCGCCGGCGGCTTTTCCCCATCCGAGGATTTATTTTATCAGGGCGACATAGCCAAGTGGATTGCCTTCGCAAACTCTCTGCGGATAAAAATGGCCATGACTATCGCAGATGTAGACAACGCATTGGCTAAAAGTACATTTGAAGCAGCAAATGAAGGAGCAATCGCTTCGCCTGATGGTGATGCGATTTTACATTATTATCCGGCCACGCCCAACAACAATCCGTTGTACAACCAGCTTGTGCTTGCGGGCAGGACCGATTTCATTGCGGCGAAAGACCTTATGGATGTGCTTATTGCTCTGGAGGACCCCCGAAAATCGCAGTTCTTTGGCGTGAACGACCAGGGTGAATACGTTGGCGGCGTGGTTGGTGTAGCAAGCAATTTTTCAACCATGTCGAAACCAAGTGCAAAAGTTGCTGCTCCTGATGCCCCATTTGTGTTGCTGGACTATATGGAAACAGAGTTTTACAGGGCTGAAGCCAAAGAACGAGGGTATGCTGTATCGGGTACGGCAGCCGAACATTACAGTAATGCCATCGAGGCGTCCATCCGGTATTGGGGGGGCACGGAGGCCGAGGCGCAAACCTACCTGCAACGCCCGGATGTCTCCTACGCAACGGCAACTGGCGAATGGCGCCAGAAGATAGGTACACAAAAGTGGATAGGGCTTTATAACCGGCCGTTTGCGGGGTGGACGGAATTCAGGAGACTGGATTACCCGGAGTTGCCGCTGGCCGTCAACGCGATTTCAGGCTTCCCCAACCGTATGCTCTATCCCGGCAACGAGCAGCAACTGAATGCAGAGAATTATGCAGCCGCCTCAGCAGCGATCGGAGGGGACAACGTAGAAACGAAATTATTTTGGGATATTAATTAGCGAAGCAAGATGATAGCTTTAAATTCAATGATGATGAGAAAATTAGTTATATGTGTGCTGGTTCTGGCCGGCTTCACCGGGATCTCCGTTGCCCAGGAAAATTACCCCACACCCGTGGAAGGTGATTATGTATTGTCCGGATTCCGGTTCCGGAGCGGAGAGACACTGGACAAACTCAACCTGCATTATACCACAATCGGCGAGCCGACCAAAGGCGCAGACGGTAAAGTGAACAACGCGGTATTAATTATGCATGGAACAACAGGTAACGGGAAAGGGTTCCTTGGCGGCCGGTTTGCCGGTAACCTTTTCGGCCCTGGTCAGTTGCTCGATGCCACCAAATATTACATTATTCTTACCGACGCTATTGGACACGGGCAATCGAGCAAGCCGAGTGACGGACTTCACATGAAGTTTCCGAAATACAATTACGACGATATGGTGGAAGCACAGTACCGCTTGTTGACAGAGCATCTCGGCGTCGACCACCTGCGGTTGGTTACCGGTACATCCATGGGGGGTATGCATACCTGGGTGTGGGGTTATACCTATCCCGATTTCATGGATGCGCTGATGCCGCTGGCCAGTCTGCCGGTTGAAATTGCCGGCAGAAATCGCATACAACGAAAAATGGCCATTGAATTGATAAAGATGGATCCGGCCTGGAAAGGTGGGGAATATAGCGAGCAACCACGCGCGGGGCTGTCGGGTGCCATCCTGGCGATGATGTACATGGTGAGCAGCCCGCTGCAATGGCAGAAATCTGCCCCCACGCGTGAGCAGTCTGACGAAATGATGGATCGGCTGCTTAATCGCTACCTATCCATATTAGACGCCAACGACATGATTTATGCATATGATTCTTCCAGAGACTACAACCCGGCTCCGCATCTGAGCAAAATCAAAGCACCATTATTTGCAATTAACTCCGCAGATGACCAGGTTAACCCGCCCGAATTAGGTTTAATGGAACGGGAAATCGGGAAGGTAAAACAGGGCAGATATATCCTGATACCGATTTCTGATAAAACCTCCGGCCATGGTACGCATTCCAATCCGCTGATTTGGGGCGACTATTTAGAGGAACTGCTGGAGATTTCGGGAAAATAGCGGCTCATATACGGTGAGTTAGGTTAATTTCGGTGGTTAATCTGATAATATCGGATTAGCCACCTCATTGCCGTGATCCTACCTTTGTAGGGTAGCCCGTTGTAGCCGTACTGCCATACCAATTATAGACGATACCGAATTCGAGGCAGGAAAAATCTTACCACACGGATACCTTTTTATCCGTTCGTGTGGGTAGTGAACGTAAGCGGTGGTCAGCGAGAAGTCACAATAAATGGTTAACCATCAACTTTTACTAATCTTCAGGAGCATGAATATGAAAATTTGCGGTTATGGGGTCTTGTTTTGCCTCGCTGGACTGGTAAGCAACGCACAAACGAAGCGGGCGTGGACCATAGCCGACTCTTTCCGGCTGAAATCGATCGCCGACTTACAGGTAAATGCGGCGGGAGACAGGCTCTTCTTTGTCGTATCGGAACGGGATCTGGAAAATAATGGCGGGAAGTCGTCCATCTGGATGTGGTCAAAGGAAACCGGCGAATATGCGCCGCTGACAGCCGTCGATGGCTCGGCTTCGAGCCCCAGGTTGTCTCCGGATGAAAAGAAGCTCGCCTTTTTCAGTAGTGAGGGTGGCGGGTCAGCCCTTTGGACAATGAGCGTCGATGGTTCGGGGAAACAGCGGCTTGCGGAGGCGGCTGCCACCAACGCCTACTTATCCGGCGGCGGTAACCGCATCAGTTGGTCGCCGGACGGAAAGCAATTGGCTTTTGTCTCTGCCGGTGAGCCATACTACCCCGAGGATGTGAAGCCGCCGTACCTCCCTACGGGCAATGAGGTAATGATTATCGACCGGCTGCTTCACAAAGGAGCCTACTATTATTCCGATCTGAGAAGGATGCATGTATGGACCATTCCGGCAACCGGCGGAACGCCCAGGCAACTGTCAGGCGGCGACTACGACTATCAGGCGATTTCATGGTCGCCCAAGGGCGACTATATTGCCTGTGTGTCAAACCGGACCGGATTCGATGATTTCAATGCGAACAACGATGTTTTTTTGCTTCCGGTAGCCGGCGGCGATGGGGTGCAGATTACCCACACCATCGGTCCGGAATACCGGGTGGATTATTCGCCTGACGGCGATATACTTGCCTACCACGGAAGGGTCCGGTCGCAGCGCAGCAAGGAAAGTGATGCCGAGTTTATGAAGGTCTATACCATGCCCACACAAGGGAGAGATGCAGCGGAGATAACCAAATCCGTAGACCGATGGTGCAATCAGTTTACCTGGGATCCCCATGGGGAATTTATTTACTTCGTGGTGCAGAACCAGGGCGGACAGGATTTGTATCGCGCATCGGTCGACGGGGAACAGGTGGAACCCATCGTTACCGACCATGAGGGACAAGTAGGGGCCATCGCCGTATCGGCGCAGGGCGATATCTATTACGTATACGAGAATTTTACGGAGCCATCGGAATTGTTCGTGACCGACGTGACCGGGAACGAGCGGAAACAGCTTACGGAACTTAACCGCGATTTCAGCCAGGAGGTGGCGATCGCCGATGCCGAGCATTTTTCGTTCCGCACGCCGGAGGAGCTGACCATCAACGGTTGGATCATGAAACCCTACGGTTTTCAACCCGGGAAGCGCTATCCATTGGTACTCGACATTCATGGCGGTCCCCATTCGCAATACGGCTACCGCGTGTACGACCGGTTGCAGGAGTTTGCTGCCAACGGCTATTGTGTCCTTATTATCAACCCACGGGGCAGCACGGATCAGGGCCAGGCGTTTTCTGACGCTGTCGTGGGTGATCTGGCCGGCGGTGACTTCCGTGATATCATGACAGGAGTGGATTATGCCCTTGGCCGGTATGATTTTATCGATCCGGAAAACATGGGGCTGACCGGTATCAGTTATGGGGGTTACCTGACCAATTGGATCATCACACAGACGCACCGGTTTAAGGCGGCCGTGCCGATTTCGGGCCTCAGCAACCTCATCAGTGCCTGGTCCGAAGGCTGCAATTCGGATTGGTTTGAGACCGATATGGGGTTCAAGCCGTATGAAGACTACGATCGCGCATGGCAGGTTTCGCCATTGAAATATATTCAGGGCTGTGCCACACCCACCTTGTTTATCAACGGCCGTTGGGACTTCATCACGACCGTGAACCAGGCCGATGCCATGTTCGTGGCACTGAAAAAGATGGGTGTGGATACGCAGATTGCCCTGTATCCCGAAGAAGGACATGGTATTCGCCGACAGCCGAAACATGCCGCCGATTATCATCAACGAACCATCGACTGGTTTGACAAGTATTTAAAAACCAATAATCCGTAACCTATAAAAAAATTGACATGAAAAAAGCCCAATTACCGACGTTACTTGTACTTGCATTGTTCCTTTTTTCGCTAAAGGCCATTGCCGGCGACCTGATATTTTCAAAACAAGAATATGCACAGCGTAGAAGCAACCTCATGGAAAGCATTCCAGACGGGATTGCGATTATCCGGGGCGCAGACCTGCCTACCGGCTACTCCCTTTATTCTCAAAATAATGATTTCATGTATTTCACCGGTGTGAACATTCCGGGGGCCGTGCTTATTATGGATGGAAAAACCAGGGAAAGTACCATTTTCTTTACCATTAGTGAAACCGTGGCCCGGGGCGAAGGCATCGACATGGAATTGGTCAACAATACAACAGCAGCGACTGGTATCGAGCATGTGGCTCCCTATGAGGCCTTTACCCCGGCATTAAACCGGTTCAGCCGGACGCACGCGGTATTCTACACATCGTTCCTCCCGCAGGAAGTAGGTCGGGAAGCAGCAACCGAAAAACTGGGGTTTTTACGGAGCCAGGTGGTTATGAATGAATGGGACGGCCGGCTAACCCGGGAACAGCAGTTTGCCCGGTTGCTCAAAGAACGATTTCCCAATGTGGAGGTTAAGGATTGCTCGAAGGCCATCATCGATCTTCGCGTCATTAAATCGCCTGCTGAAATAGAAGTGATGAAGAAAGCGGGGGCACTTGGCGTAAAAGCGCTGACGGAAGCCATGAGAGCTACACGGGTTGGTATGTACGAGTACGAGGTGGCCGGTATCTTCGAGTACTATTGCAAAAAGGGCGGAGCGCGTGATATCGCTTATAATACGATTATAAGCTCTGACGAAAACCATCCTTACCTGCATTACTATAAGCACGACAGGTTGCTAAAAGATGGTGATTTCCTGGTGATCGATGCAGGCCCGGATGTCGATTACTACGATACAGACATTACCATATCCTATCCCGCAAATGGAAAGTTCACCCCCCGCCAACGGGAGTTTTATACGGCCTGTTATGAAATTCAGGAGGCGTGTAAACGCTTTTTGAAAGCGGGCAGAACACGGACGGAGGTGGGTAAGCTGGCAAGGGAATATTTGATTAGCAAGGGGATAGATGTGAACCATCGCGATTATCAGGCACTCAGCCGTGGGTTGGACAATGGAGCCATTACCCATTATGTGGGTATGGCTGTCCACGATTCAGGCGGTGGCCCCGCTGATATGCCCTTTCAGGCGGGGATGGTCATCGCAATTGATGTTTACAGTGGTACCATCGACGAAAATATGGGCGTACGTGTAGAGGATACGGTGCTGATTACTGAAGAGGGCTGCGAAAACCTGTCGCCGGGAATGGCACGGACCATCGAAGATATTGAAGCGTTGATGAAACAAGACGGCGTAGCACAGGCATTAAAAGACAAAGGAATTTATTAAACCAACGGATGACCGCCTATAAACAGCATTGGCTATGAGGAAATACGTAAAAAAGATCGTTTGCTTCCTGATCGTACTGTGTGCAGGGGCTTTGGGGCAGGGTTATGCCCAGGTGATCTGGGACAGTAGCGGCCAGTCCTACTTCCAAATCGGGGACAAGGGGATTATCCGGGTTTCCATGCCCGGACAGGAGGAAGTAATCTGGTTGAGCTGGGCCGACGTGCAGCGCGCAAACGGAGGTGTCGCCGTCGATTTTTCGCGGTTCGCATTGTCCGACCAATCGGACAACATCTTGTTGTTCGGAGAAGATAAGCGCGTATACCACAATACGTCCAGCTCCTGTTGGGTCTATAGTAAACCGACCGGCCGTCTTGTACAGGTGGGAAAACAATGGGGTGCATCGCAACTGCTTAATGCTGCATTGTCGCCGGATGGTACCCAGGTGGCCTATGTGTACCGTAGCAACATCTATGTAGAGGAGTTGGCAAGTGGCAAAAGCCGACAGCTTACGTTTGACGGGCAGGATGATTCGATACGCAACGGCTGGTTTGATTATGTGACCAGTGAGGAATTGTTCCTCACCCAGGGGCTCCAATGGAGCCCGGACAGCAAACGTATAGCGTTCTGGCGGATGGACATTTCTGAAGTGCCGGTTTTCTATATGGTCAATAATACGGATAGTGTTTATCCGCAGTTGGTGCCGTTTGCATTTTCCAAACCGGGACAACCGATCGCCAAAGCAACGATCGGCGTGATATCCGTTAACGACGGTTCAACCACCTGGGTGGACCTGCCGGATGATTCGACGGACCATTACATCCCGCAGATCGGGTGGCATCCGGACAGTCACCGACTCATGATACAACGATTGACCCGCAGGCAGGATGTCAGTACGCTATTCAGTTTCGACGTCGATAATCAGGCGATTCATGTGATCTACGAGGATCGGGATGATGCATGGGTGGATATCCAGGCGTTCTGGATGCGGCGGGGACACGATTGGTATTGGGTTGATGAGGGAAAAGCGTTTATCTGGGCAAGTGAAAAGAGCGGCTGGCGGAAGCTGTACCGGATCGGGTTGGACGGCGAGGAACAATTGCTAACCACCGGTGATTTCGACGTCATGCGTATCTGTGGCATCGATGCGGACAAGCGTTTACTGTATTACCTGGCATCGCCGCACAACGCAACGCAACGCTACCTGTATCAGGTCAGCCTCGATAGCCCGTCGCCCGGCGTGCGGGTAACACCCGATACCTTCGAGGGAACGAATAATTACAGCTTCTCTCCGGATGGGAAGTGGGCCATGCACGATTTCTCCAGCCACCGTTATCTGCCTGCATCCGAATGGCTGGCTATGCCCGGCCACCGGGCGCTGGACGACGGACAGCCTGTTGCTGCACGGCTTGAAGCGAACCCATTGGCCGACCAGGTTACCTTTTTTACAATCACCACCGATGAAGGTGTCGAAATGGACGGTTGGATGGTGAAACCGAAGGATTTCGATCGGACGAAAAAGTATCCGGTGATATTCAGCGTTTATACCGAGCCTGCGGGTACGACGATAACCGACGTGGCTTCGGTGGGCGCCTCGCGCAGGGGCAGTGATTTCTTCAATGTGGATAGTGGCTATATCTTCCTCTCGGTGGAAGGACGCGGTACGCTGGTGCCCAAAGGACGAACATGGCGAAAGGCCATCTACGGTAAACTGGGATGGGTGAATGTCATCGACCAGGCTGAAGCCGCCAAAAAGATACGCGAATGGCCGTTTATCGACAGCAATCGCATTGCGGTGTTCGGCGGGAGTGGGGGCGGATCCACCACCTTGCACCTGCTGTTCCGCTATCCGGAGATCTACAAAGCCGGTATGGCGGCGTCTGGCGTGCCTTCCCATTTCGTTTACAACAGCACCTATCAGGAGCGTTACCTGGGCTTACTGCCGGAGAGCCGGGAAAACTACGTGAAGGGATCGGCGATTACTTATGCCAAACACTTGAAAGGCAAGCTGCTGATTGTGCACGGCACGGGCGATCATAACGTTCATTACCAGGGCGAAGAACTGTTGTTGAACGAACTGATTAAATACAATAAACAGTTTCAATTCATCCCGTATCCCAACAGGGGGCACGGGATTTCAGAGGGAGAGGGTACGGTACTGCATCGGAAAACGCTTTACCACGATTTCCTCAGCCGATATTGCCCGCCGGGGGGCATCTAATCTGAACCTGTTTTGGGTTGAGGAAGCCCAAGTTAAATTATGGCTTGCATATGCCAATATGCGGTTAGGCTTATCGTACATATCCGACTATCTTTGCGATAGTGGATGTCTAATTGACGTTTACAGCCAGTTATCCGATATTAAAAGAGGCCGGGATTTTTAATAGTGGTCACGACGTAATGTGACGAAGAGTGTATTAATTTTTTAATGTTTAACCGGTACAAATGAAACCGAATTGTATGAAAAAAATTACTTATCTTATCTTATTTTGCACGGTTTGTAGCTTGATGGCGTATGGCCAGCAGAAGACCATTAGCGGCAAAGTCGTATCGGAAGATGGGAGTCCGGTTGCATCGGTGACCGTACAAGTCGACGGTACATCGGCGACGACGCAAACCGATGGCGAAGGCCAGTTTTCATTGGCTGGCAATGTGGGCGCCACTGTATCCGTCACGTCGCTGGGCTATCAGCCATCGACGTTTGTTATCGACAGCCGGGACTTCTATGAAGTTCGTCTGAGCGATGAGTTGACCGACTTAGATGAGGTTGTGGTAACGGCCCTTGGCATCAAAAGGGAACGACGGCAGCTCACCTACAGTACGCAGCAGGTCAGCGGTGAGTCTATCGCGAATTCAAAAGAACCCAGTGTGTTGAATGCGCTTTCCGGAAAGATATCGGGCGTCCAGATTACGTCCTCCACTGGTCAGCCGGGCAGTTCGTCGCGTATTGTCATCCGTGGGACCAGTTCGCTGTTGGGCGAGAACGAAGCATTGATTGTGCTGGATGGTGTACCCATCAATAACGACGAGAGCGGCAACGCCGGTCCTGGAGCCGGAATCAGCCGGATTTCGGATATCGACCCGGCAATTATTGAATCGATCAACGTGTTGAAAGGGTCTGCCGCAGCAGCGCTGTACGGTTCGAAAGCTGCGCGGGGCGTGGTAATGATTACGACCAAAAACGGATCGAGGGACCGGAAGCCAACCATTTCCTTTACTTCGCAGTATTCATTGGAAAACCCGATTCTCCCTGAGGTGCAGGAGAAGTATGCACTGGGTGACCGCGGTGAGTATTACGACGGCGATGAGCGTAAATCAAGTAACGTGTGGGGGCCGCCCATCGCGGATCTCCTGGCTAGCGGCGAGGTTACCTACAACAAAAACCCGATGCAGGAATTCTTCCGGACGGGAAAGACGGCAACCAATTCATTGAGTATCGACGGCGGGAGCGAGCGCTCCAATTATTTCGTTTCGTATTCGTTCGTTGATCAGGGTGGCGTCGTTCCGAAGTCCACGTACGACCGGCATTCCATGTTTGCAAAATACACCACCCAGATTTCGGATAAGTTGTCGAGCACCATCCAGTTGAATTACACCACCTCTTCATCAGACCGGGTACCTGAGGGCTACGATTTGGTGAGCCCGCTCTGGACCATCTATACCGCTCCGCGGACGTGGAATCCAAAACCATACCTGGATGAAAACGGGGACCAGCGGATGTTCCGTTTTTCGAGGAACAATCCGTACTGGGTGCTGGATAACATCACGAATACCTCTACCATTAACCGTTTTCTCCCCGTTGCAACATTCAGCTATACACCGCTCGACTGGTTGACCGTGACCGAGCGTATCGGAGCCGACGTTTTTGCCGAGCAGACCAAATACTACGAAGCGCGGAGCAATACCCTGCAAACACAAGGCATCATCCGCGACCGGAACAACAACTTCCGCCAGTTTAACCATGATCTGATTGTTGAAGCCCAAAAGCAGTTCGGGGAAGACTGGAATGTCAGTTTGATGCTGGGGAATAACATTATATCGACGTATAGTGAGCACATGGAAATCGAGGGAACCGGGCTGACCATTGACGACTTTAAAAACGTCAGCAATTCCGAGCGCCAGGTGAGTACCGAAAACATGTACCTGCAACGGAAGGTTGGCTTCTATAGTCAGGCAAACATCGAGTTCAGGCGCTTTCTGAATCTTTCACTGACCGGCCGTTATGACGGCAGCTCGGTATTAAACGCCGATAATCGCTGGTATCCCTACGGATCGGTGTCCTCCTCTTTTGTCTTTTCAGAGCTGTTGGATATGCCCGCCATCTCGTTCGGTAAGCTGAGGGCTTCGTACTCCATCGTTGGTAACGATAATATCGGACCATATAGTTTGCAAAACGCTTTTCAAATTGCAGGCAACTTCCCATTCAATAACCGCAGTGGCTTCCTGATGGGTAACACGCTCGGGAATAGCAACCTGGTGAACGAAAAAACAAAAGAATATGAATTTGGTCTGGAGATGCAATTTCTGCAAAACAGACTGGGCTTTGAATTCAGTTATTTCAACCGGGACCACGTGGAATTGCTTACCTCGAACATACCGATCTCGCCGGCAACAGGCTATAGTTCCACTACCCTCAATGCAGGCGACATGACCAACAAGGGAATCGAATTGATCGCAAACGGTTCGCCGATCAAGAATGCTGACTTCGGTTGGGACGTCATGGTTAATTTCTCGAAGATTAAAAATAATGTAACCCGCATATATGGTGATCAGGACAAGCTCCAGATCGGTCAGACATGGGCTTTCCTGAATCGGCCTTACGGGGTATTCTATAATTACGGGTATGAGCGCAACGAAGACAACCAGATCCTGATTGATGCCAGTGGATTGCCGATTGTGAGCAACGAGCTTCAAGTTATTGGCAATATACAGCCGAAATGGACGGCCGGGATTACCAATTCCTTCCGTTACCGCAACCTTTCTTTTGATTTCTTCTTCGATTTCAAAAAGGGCGGCGATATCTTCAACTCCGACGATCGCTACGGATTTTTCTACGGAACGCCGAAGGTTACCGAGAACCGGGATCCAAGGGTAGTGCCCGGTATCAGTACCGTAGACAATCAGGAAAATACGGTGGAGGTAGATGCACAGGATTACTACCAACGCCTAAACCTGATCTATGAGTCTGTCATTCAGGACGGCACCTATCTGAAACTTCGCAATGCATCCATCCGTTACCGCTTTCCGGAAAAATGGATAAGCCAAACGCCATTTACGGGTGTAACCCTCAGTGCAACGGGGCGGAACCTGTGGATTTATGCGCCGAATTTCACCGGGTCTGATCCCGAAGTGAGCAGTTTTGGATCCGGGAACGGTTCGCAGGGGGTGTATGCCTACTCGGTGCCGACCTCGAGATCGTATAACTTTACGCTGTCGGTGAGTTTCTAATGGGATGTGTTATTGTTAACTGCTAAAATCAAAATTGATGAGACCGTATATATTTTCTTTTCTTTTCGCAACCTTGTTGTTTACGGGATGTGAAAACTTTATCGATGTCAACGACAATCCGAATTCACCTACCAAAGTGGATGAAAGCCTGTTGCTTGCGCCACTGTGCTATCAGATTGCCCATAATGTTACCGGAGGCAACGGTACACTGTTTGTCAATTATTACATGCAGAATATCGCGTTGAACCAAACCACGCCAAATCATGGCACCTATCTATTGGTTCCCAGCGATTTGAATGGTCCGTGGACATCGCTGTATGCGACCGTTTTGAAGAACCTGAACATCCTGCGTCAGCAGGCCGAAGAACAGCAAAATTTCAACTATGTCGGTATTGCGAAAATATTGACAGCTTATAGCTTGGGCATCGGAACTTCTTTTTGGGGCGATATTCCCTATTCGGAGAGTTTACTGGGTGAGGGCAATTTCAATCCGAAGTATGATTCGCAGGAATCGGTTTATCAGGCAATCCAGCAGTTGTTGGATGAAGGAATAGCAGATATCGGGAGAAATACAGGTCTGACGCCGGGTAATGATGATTTTTTCTTTGGCGGGAATATGCAAAATTGGGTGAAGACTGCCAATACGCTGAAAGCTCGGTTTTCCATCCATCTCACTAACGCTCCTGGCTATGACGCGGCACAGCAGGCGACACAGGCGTTGCAGGCATTGGCAAACGGTTATGACAGCAACAGCGAAAATATGGAGTTCGACTATCCCGGTGGAGCAGGTACGCAGAGCCGTTGGTTTACGCGCATGCTGCCAATCGAGACGATTGTTCTTGCAGCTAATGCCGTCGATACCTTGGTATCCCGCGAGGATCCACGCCTTCCCCTGTTGGTTGCTCCTGCAAAGAGCGATGGCGAATACCGGGGCCGGCCTTTAGGACAACAGGGAATAGGCAGTTTGGAATCGTATTCCATATTGGGAAATTACTATGGCGGCGAAGCGGCCAGTCTTCACCTCCTGACCTATTCCGAAGCCTTGTTTATCAAAGCCGAAGCAACGCTCATCGTTTCGGGCTATGAAGCTGCCGAACCGATATTCCGCGAAGCCATATTGACCAATATGGAGCAGGTGGGGCTTTCGCGCGACAATGCGGCGGTACAAGCCTACCTGTCTTCACGGTTGCCATTGACGGCGGGTAACGCCCTGCAGCGCATCATGGAAGACAAGAAGATTGCCAACTTCCTGTCTGCCGAGAATTTTAACGATTGGCGGCGGACAGGCTTCCCAGCTATGGAGAAAGTGCAAAATGCACTCTCTGATATTCCAAGGCGGTTAATTTACCCCTTGATTGAAGTCTCAACCAACCCGCAGCCGCAACACAGTGCTACATTGACGGATCGGGTATGGTGGGACCAACCGTAACCACGTAAAAATTAATATCAGCTTATGAACGGTATCATGAAATTAAAGAGGGTCACGGCACTTATTTTATTCCTGGTAAGCGCGCTGTCAGGCACGGCCCAGGAAGAGCTTTCGGCAGTACCCTGTCAGGAAGTGCCGCAGCTGATTCAGCAGTTTAGCGCTGATCGGCGGGCCATCGACCGGTTCTATGTCGTGAACATGTCTCCCGAGCGCCGTGATCGACTTATTTCGCTATACAATGAGTACCTCACGGCGTTGAATAAGCTGGATTTCGGCACGTTGAACCAGGAATGCAAGGTAGACTACCTGCTTTTCCGGAGGAATTTAAATGAGTATATCCGGTTTGCAACGAAAGAGGAAGCCGAATTCGGGAAGGTTGCAACCTGGTTTCCGTTTGCCGATTCGGTATATGCCCTCGAGAAAAGCCGGCGAAGAGGTGCGAGTGTAGACGCAAAACAGGTGGCCGTGTACTGGAACAACCTCGTCAAGGAAATCCGGCAAATCAGTGGTCGGTTTGCGGAAAGCGACGCCCATTTTACCACGGGTGAGATCCTTACCGCCAAACAAACCATCGCCGGACTGCAGACCGCATTGAGCAGTGTGTATGAGTTTTACAACGGCTATGATCCCTCGTTTACGTGGTGGGCCGAACGCCCCTACAAACAGTTGGACAGCACGCTAAGCCAGTTTGCAACGCAGTTTGATACAAAGTTGCCACCGGCCGATGAGAACGGAATCATCTCGAGGGAGCCCGTTGGACGGGATGAACTGGTGAAATTGTTCACCTACGAGATGATACCTTACACGCCCGAAGAAATCTATGAAATCGCACAAAAGGAAATGGAGTGGTGCGATCAGGAGTTGATAAAGGCATCGCGCGAACTGGGTTTCGGTGATGATTGGCGAAAAGCCAATGAGTATGTAAAGGAGCAATATGTGGATCCCGGCAAGCAGCCCGAAGCCATCATGCGGCTTTATGATGAATCGATTGATTTTATCAAATCCAACGATTTGATCACCATACCGCCATTGGCGGAGGAAACATGGGGTATGATCATGATGACCCCCCAGCGGCAGCGGTATACCGCATTTTTTACGGGTGGTTGGGAAATCAGCATTTCCTATCCGACCAACACGATGGATATCGACCAGCGGCTGATGAGTATGCGGGGCAACAATCCGCATTTCTCACGGGCCACTGTACATCATGAGTTGATTCCGGGGCACAACCTGCAGTTTTTCATGCGCGACCGGTACCGGACCTACCGGCGGGAGTTTTCCACGCCGTTCTGGATGGAAGGATGGGCATTGTATTGGGAGCTGCTGTTGTGGGATAAGAAATTCCCGCAAACCCCCGAAGACAAAATAGGTATGCTGTTCTGGCGCAGGCATCGCTGTGCACGTATCATCTTTTCCCTGAACTTCCATTTAGGAAAGTGGACCCCGCAGCAGTGCATCGATTACCTCGTGGATGAGGTCGGCCACGAACGCGAAAATGCAACCAGCGAGATCAGGGGCCCGCTCAGTGCGGGAACCCGGGGTGCGCCGCTGTATCAGATTGCCTACCTGCTGGGTGGTATTCAGATGAATCATATGAAGCAGGAATTGGTTGACGGTGGAAAGATGAGTTACCGTGATTTTCACGACAACATTATTAAGTTGAATTCCATGCCGATGGAGATGATACGGGCTATCCTGACCGATCAACCCTTAACGAAAGACTATAAAACCCAATGGCGGTTTTACGATGACTAATTTTGGCATTCGGTTGTTTGGTGGACTGGTGTTATTTACGTTATGTGCATGTAGCACCACTAAGCTTATGAACCCTTCGGCGCCGGCTTTTAACAGCCCGGCGCCCGAGTGGTTTAACGTACTGCTTGAAACGACTAAAGGGGACATCCTCCTTGAGGTAAAGCGGGCATGGGCCCCATATGGGGTCGACCGTTTCTACGCCCTCGTTCGCCACGGCTACTATGACGATGCCGCCGTGTTCCGGGTGCGTGCCCAAACATGGGCGCAGTTTGGAATCGCAGGCGACCCGGCCGTCGCACAGGCCTGGCGTACGCAAACCATTCCCGATGATCCCCGCGTGCTGGAAAACACCCGCGGAACGGTGGCTTTTGCCTTTAAAGATCCGAATGGGCGGACGACGCAGGTGTTTATCAATCTTGCCGATAACCGTGCGACGCACGATGATGAACCGTTTGTACCCATAGCGAGGGTCGTCAAGGGCATGGATGTGGCCGATGCGCTTTATGCTGGCTATGGCGAGGAGGCAGGTGGCGGTATCCGGGCGGGTAAACAAGATCCGGTGTTCGACGGCGGGAACGCGTATTTGCGCCGTTTCCCCGGGCTCGACTATATCAAACGCGCCCGTATCCGCAAACCAACCCCGTTTTAGTCGTTCCTGATGAAGAAAATGTTTCAAACTTAAATAAATGCAGATGATGAGAACGTGTATACTTCGCAGCCGGGTGGTAATGGTTGCCATATCGTTGCTGATACTTGGGCGCGCATCGGCGCAGGAAGACGATGAATTTGTGCCTTGCCAGGTCATGCCGCAGTTAATTACAAACTATGACGCCGACCGTGCGTCGCTGCGGATTGCCTACACCGTTGAGTATTCGCCGGAGCGCAGGGAGCGTTTTGAGAAACTCGACCGCGATTACCTGGATAGGCTGTCGAAGATTGATTTCAATAGCCTGTCGCAGGAATGCCAGGTCGATTATATCCTGTTTAAGCGCGACCGTGAAGAGCAGCTCCGGCTCGCCCAGGCCGAAGAAAGTGCCGTGGCAAAGGTGAGTAAGTGGTTCCCCTTTGCGGAAGAAATCTACGGCGAGGAGCAGTTCAGACGCGATGGTAGCGAGATCCCCGACTCAAAGGCGATAGCCTTGCGTTATGCCGATATCACGAAACAAATAAAAACCTTGCGTGAACAGGTGCAGGCCGACGAGCAATTGGATGTCGTAGACGTATACACGGCCGGTAACATCATAGCGGGATTGAAGACCGCCCTCCGCAGCGCCTATGAGTTTTATAATGGATACGATCCCCTGTATACCTGGTGGGTACCGATGCCTTACGAGCACCTGGTGAACGAACTGGACGGTTATGCGGCCGATTTCCAGGATAAACTGACCAGTGGGCGTCTTCAGATGGACGAAAGTGGTATCGTAGGAAAGCCGGTAGGAAGGGAAGAACTTATCAACCTGTTGCAAGCCAGTTTTATACCGTATACGCCCGAAGAGTTGATCGATATCGCCATGAAAGAATTCGAGTGGTGCGACGCGGAAGCGTTGAAAGCGTCAAAGGAAATGGGATTCGGTGACGATTGGAAGGCCGCTCAGGAAAAAGTAAAGGAAACGTATGTCCCCGCCGGTGGTAAACCTGCACTGATACGCCGCCTCTTCAACGAGTCGCTTGATTTTATCAAGGGCCATGATTTGGTTACCATCGATCCGCTTGCCGAAGAAGTATGGGGATTGCGGATGATGTCTCCGGAGCGCCAGTTGATTAATCCATTTTTTACAGGCGGAACCTCCATCAGTATCTCCTATCCCACCAATACGATGGAAGTGGAAGACCGGATGATGAGCATGCGCGGTAACAACCCGCACTTTTCGCGCGCCACGGTGCACCACGAATCCATCGCGGGTCATCATTACCAGCGGATGATGACCAACAGGTACCGCAGTTACCGTTCGTTCGGTACCCCATTCTGGACCGAAGGGTGGGCTTTGTACTGGGAGTTTTTACTATATGATATGGACTTCCCGCAGTCGCCGGAAGATCGGCTGGGCATGCTGTTCTGGCGGATGCACCGTTGCGCCCGGGTCATCTTCTCGCTCAACTATCACCTGGGCAAATGGACACCGCAGGAATGCGTCGATTTCCTGGTGGATCGGGTGGTATTCGAGCGTGCAAATGCCGAGGCCGAAGTTCGGCGGTCGTTCGGATTGCGCATCACGCCGCTTTATCAGTTGGCCTACATGATGGGAGGACTGCAGTTTTCGGGGTTGAAGCAGGAGCTGGTGGATAGCGGCAAGATGCCGATCAAGGAATTCCATGATGCCGTTCTCCGGCTCAATGCGATGCCAGTGGAAATGGTACGCGCCATCCTGACCAATCAAAAACTGGATAAGAATTTTAAAACCCAATGGCATTTTTATGAACAGGCACCCTTCTGGAAATAACCCCAAGACCTACCCACTTGTGTTGGTAGCGTTATTAATGTCCACCTGCGTTTTCGGCCAGCAAAAATTAAGTACCGATACCTTGGTCAGGGGCTACGTGAATTATGTCGTCAGTACACCCCCCGAGGGATTAAAAGCAGATACCAGCTTTTATAAGAAATATTGCGATGCGGGCGGAGTCCCCATTCTTTCGTCGGCCAATACCCCCGACGATGCGTTGCTGATAGCGCGTGATATCGTCAATCAAATGCTCTCGAAACGACCGGACATCCGGAACGGGCTGATAGAAAAAGGCGGCCGCGTATTGATCATCGCGCATAGCGAAGGCGAGATGGACCTCCCCGAAAGAAGAGATTGGAAAAAGCCCGCCAAAGACGATCGCCGGCTCACACCCGGGGAACGCGAAAACTATGATAAGCCCGGCGGCATTGGCAGCATGGATGCCCGGACGTATTGGAATCAGCGTGCACGCGGCATGGGCGGCACGCTAACTTCCTGCGCCGAAGAGAACCTCCTCGGTTATGCCAATACCAGGTATTATGGTGAAAATATTCTGGTACATGAATTCAGCCATAACATCATGAGCACCATACGGACGGTTGATCCCCAACTGTATGCCGAAATAGATGCGGCATACCAAGTGGCCAAATCGAAGAATATGTATGCCGGGCAGTATGCTATTAATACAGCCGCCGAATATTGGGCCGAAGGCACACAGTGGTGGTTTGGTTCAAATTTTCCCTTCACCGATGGTGACCTTACGCTTAAATCTGCACAAGATCTGAAACAGTATGATCCGGCGCTGTACGCAATTTTGGAGCAGGTTTATTTCGCGGGGCCCATCAAAGCCGATGTTTATCATACATTTTATAAATAATATTGCGATGAGAAAAGAACACTATCGGGCATTACTTTTAACGTTCAGCGTGCTTGCTGTCTTCGGGCAGGCAAGGGCGCAGGGTACTGCGACCGACTATAAACGTGCGGAAGCGTTTGGCGAAACGACACGGAACAAGGTGTATTACGCGCCCAACAGCTTTTCTTGGCTGGAGAACCAGCAGAAGTTTTGGTATGTGCATACCACGCCGGAAGGAACGCGGTTTATGCTGGTCGACGCCGCCAAAAAGCAAAAGGGAGAAGCATTTGACCACGCGAGGCTAGCCGCGGCTCTCGCAACGGCCAGTGGTGAAACTGTCAGTGCCGAAGATCTACCGTTCAATAGCATTGCTTACAAGGGAACCAGCCAAATCGAATTTGACGCATTCGGTAAAGTATGGAACGTTAATTTAGCTGATTATAAGGTTTCGGATACCGGAAGAAAGCCCGAGCCGAGAGGTCGGCGCGGTTATTGGGGCAACCGCGATGAAAACGAAAGTCGGGAAATTCCTTCACCGGATAGCAATTGGGTGGCTTATATTAAAAATTACAATGTTTATGTACGCGAGCGGGGCATCGACAAGGAGGAAATTCAGCTAAGCTACGATGGTGCGCTTGGTCATCACTATGCATCGCAGATTGCGTGGTCGCCAGATTCCAGAAAACTTGCCGTTAACAAGGTAAGACCCAATACCCCGCATAAGATTTATTTTGTGGAGTCGTCGCCAAGCACCCAGCTGCAGCCCATCCTCCAGGAGCGTAACTATTTGAAACCCGGCGACGCGTTGCCGCAGAATCAGCCGGTACTCTTCTTGCTGGACAGCCGGCAATCTTTTGCGGTAGACCCTGAACTGATACCCAACCAATACAGCATCTCCCGTTTGGAGTGGCGTGAAGACAGTAGGGCTTTTACCTTCGAATACAATCAACGTGGTCATCAGCGTTACGAAGTTTTCTCCGTAGATGCCACCAACGGGGCGGTGAAGTCGCTGATTACGGAAACCAGCAAAACATTTGTTGAATATAGTGGTAAGAAATACCGGAAAGATATCAATGACGGCCAGGAGATTATCTGGGCATCGGAGCGTGACGGCTGGAACCACCTTTACCTTTACGACGGCCAAACCGGCAAGGTAAAAAACCAAATCACCAAAGGCCAGTGGGTAGTGCGTGAGGTGGTGCATGTGGATGAAGACAAACGGTATCTCATTTTTGCGGGGAGCGGCAAAGAAGCAGGTCAGGATCCGTATTTCATCCAATATTACCGCGTCAATTTCGATGGCTCGGGCTTTACGGCATTGACGTCGGAAGATGGCAATCACCGCGCTTCGTTTTCTTCAGATTTCGCGACATTCGTAGACAGCTATTCGCGGGTTGATGCGCCCCCGGTGGCGGTGCTCCGTAGCGCGGCCGATGGCAACATACTGATGGAGCTGGAGCAGGCAGATGCCAGTGCATTGCTGGCCACGGGCTGGAAATACCCCGAAGTATTCCATGCCAAAGGACGGGACGGCGAGACGGGCATATGGGGAGTGATCATCCGGCCATCGAATTTCGATCCCAACAAAACGTACCCCGTGATTGAGAATATCTACGCAGGGCCACAGGGCTCGTTTGTGCCGAAGAATTTCGGTACGCAGGCAGGAATGTCTGCCCTGGCAGAACTGGGCTTTATCGTGGTGCAGATTGACGGTATGGGTACATCAAACCGCTCCAAGGCGTTCCATGACGTATGCTGGAAGAACCTGAAGGACGCCGGGTTTCCCGATCGGATTCTGTGGATGAAGGCAGCGGCACAAGAATACGCTTACATGGATCTGGATCGTGTGGGTATTTATGGCACTTCGGCCGGCGGTCAGAATTCGGCCGGTGCGGTACTGTTCCACCCCGAATTTTATAAAGTGGCGGTATCTTCATGCGGTTGCCATGACAACCGGATGGACAAGATGTGGTGGAACGAGCAATGGATGGGCTATCCCATCGGTCCGCAGTATGCCGAATGTTCCAATGTGGTCAATGCACATAAGCTGGAAGGCAAACTGATGCTTATTGTAGGAGAAGTGGACGACAATGTAGACCCTGCATCTACCATGCAGGTGGTCGATGCACTCATTAAAGCTGATAAGGAACATGAGTTGGTCGTTATTCCCGGTGCCGGCCACACGTCGGGCGGGCCATACGGTGAGAAGAAACGGCGCGACTTTTTCGTCAAAAACCTATTGGGCGTAGATCCGCCCGCATGGAGCAATCAATAAATCATTAATCTTTTATTTAATTCGTTATTATGCCAAAAGTCAGGGTAGATATCGTTAAGGGAACGCGGACTCCGGAACAGAAAAAGAAGTTGCTGGATGTTATCCACGAAGCATTGGTACAAGCCATAGGCATTCCCGTGGACGATCGTTTGCAACTCCTTTTGGAGCATGACCGTGCCAACTTTTATATCCCGTTCAAGTTGTCTGACATGTATGTCAATATCGATATTGTGATGTATCCCGGCCGGACCGACGAGGCGAAGAAAAAGCTTTTTGAACTGATAAAAGCAAGGTTAGGAAAGGAAGGTTGTAAGCCAGATGAGGTGATGATAACGCTTCATGATCCAGGTTTAGCGAATTGGGGGTAAAATAAAACGCTGGCGAACGGATTCCGTTCGCCAGCGTTGGTTTATAAGGTAACAAAAACATATACATAATATTGATTTTCAATGAGGTATGTTAAATTATGGTGTGTATGAGTAAAGATTCGTCTAGTCTTATCCACTTGCCTTATTTACTTTTGTATCGTCGGTAACGACGTTGTAACGACCACTTTATAAAACCATATATCAATTTAGGGAGGCTGGCAATATTGAACATATTATTAAAGGAAAAGCAATAAATTCTAGCACAAATGAAGAAAAAGCAAACTAATACCCGGCAATAGCCACGATCCAATCAACATAATGCGGCCTTGATATGCCGTTTTGACGTAATCAAATTGAATAACTGTAGTAATAGTATGGATGTCATTCATAATAGATGTGAATGGGGTCTGGGGATGATTTTGTGTTTTTAAATAGCGAATAAATATGAGAAGAATCAGACACTTATTTTTGATGACAATGATGTGTTGCAGTGTGTTTTCGACACTGGCACAGACCAAAACAATCCGGGGGCGGGTTATCTCATCGGATGGGATGCCGGTTGCTGGGGCAACCGTAAGGATTGCGCCATCAAATCAGGGCGCATCTACGGACAACGACGGGATGTTTCAGCTTAGTTACGAAGGTGACGAAGCAACACTGACGGTATCGGCAATCGGTTTCGCCGAAGTGAAAGTCGCTGTAGGCAACCAGCAAACCATCGAAGTGGTACTGGAAACCTCCATGAGCGAATTACAGGAAGTGCAAGTCATCAATACAGCTTATGGAACAACGGACAGGAAGACATTTACCGGCGCGGCTACTGTTGTATCTGGTGAAAAATTGCAGAAGATTCAGTCGACCAACGTTGGACAAGCGCTTCAAGGAGTGAGTTCAGGCGTACAAGTATTGAATACAAATGGACAACCAGGTGCCAATGCAAACATCCTCATTCGTGGGTTGAGCTCTATTGGTGGAAACAACTCGCCATTGATCTTATTGGATGGGATGCCCTTCGAAGGTTCGCTGAATTCGATCAACCCTACCGATATTGAGTCGATGACTATTTTGAAAGATGCGGCGGCAACATCATTATACGGTTCGCGTGCGGCCAATGGTATTGTTGTGATCACTACCAAGTCAGGAAGTAGTGGGGGATCCATAGTGAATTTCCGGGCCAACTATGGAATGTCCGATATGGCCGTAGCGTTTCCGAACAGGGTGAATGCCCAGGAAATATTTGAGTTGGGATGGGAAGCGATACGTAACGGAAGACTCGACGAAGGCGATAGCCCTGAAGCAGCGGCTCAGTATGCCACTGATAATGTTGTAAGCAGGTACTTTCAAGATATTAACCGAAATGTTTTTGACAACCCTTATCCTATCGGAATTGATGGAAAATTAAAATCAGGGGTTAATCAGCTGTATGTTGGAGATTGGTTTAATGAGCTGTATAAGCCTGCTGTACAACAAGATTATAGTATTGATTTTGGTGGAACGATTGGCCAAGAAAACAAGACAAGGTATTTTGTGTCGGGATCCTATTTAAACGATAAGGGAAATTTCACCGTGCAAAAGTTCGAGCGATTTTCTGCCCGTATAAACTTGGAGTCGGATATCAAAAAGTGGCTTACCGTTGGATCTAACGTAACATATTCGCATTCGTTTCAGCAATACCCCAGTGCGGAGACACGATTTCTCCGTGTAATGCCCGAAGTATACCCCGTATATGTATGGGACTATGAGCGAAACGAGTACGGGCGGGATCAATACGGAAACCTGATGCCGGATTATGGGGATTACAGCCGGACAGAGTGGCGCGGATGGAACAACGCATTCGTTGGCGACTACAAGAATGAATACGATTGGAACTTTACCGGATATAGGGCTGATAATTTATCAACGAGAAACTTTGTCGAGGTAAGGTTTATTCCCCAGTTAAAACTAAGATCGTCCATAAGCACAGATTATCGGCTGAACTATGATCATTCATACCAATCTGCTACGATGACGTATTCGGCCGGATATGGTGGGTGGTCAAGTAGAAGCGCAAACCGGATGTTTTCCTATACCTTCAACAACATTCTAACGTATGATCAAACTTTTGGCAAACACTCCGTCAATGTTATGGCGGGACAGGAGGCCTATCGATATCAGTATAACACATTATCGGCGAGCCGCGAAGGATTTCCCTTGGGCGGATTGTATGAACTATCTGCCGCTGCAAGGATTACGGGTGCCTCATCAAATGAAGATCATTTCCGGATCTTAAGCTTCCTTTCAAAGGCAGATTATAACTTTGATCGGAAGTATTACCTTTCAGCCAGCTTTCGTACGGATGGAGCATCCAGATTTCACCGCGACAACAGGTGGGGGGAATTTTGGTCGCTGGGAGCCTCATGGATATTGTCGGAGGAGGAGTTTATGGAAAGTGCCTCATGGGTGGACAACCTGAAATTGCGGGGAAGTTACGGTACGGTAGGTAACGACAAAGTATCGGCAGGATACTATGCATATCAGGGGTTATATAACACGGGCTGGAACGATTGGGACAGGGCAGGTGCCATTCTGTCTAGGTTGCCGACCCCTAATTTGATATGGGAAAGCAGCCAGCAATTCGATATCGGAGTGGATTTTAGTTTTCTCGGACGTTTTCATGGATCGGTTGATTGGTTTAACCGAAAATCCAAGGACCTGATTTTTTATAGACCTTTACCGCCGTCGGTTGGCATAGGCGGGATTGATGAAAATATCGGAGATGTAAGAAACTATGGTTTAGAGTTAGAATTGAGTGCCCAGATACTGAGAAGTTCCGCATTTAAATGGAACATCGATTTGAATTGGTCGAAGTATAAGAATGAAATCACGAAGTTGCCACAAGACGAAGTATACTCCAGCCGATTCAAATGGACGGAAGGCGTGTCTATGTATGAGTTCTTTGGCCCGGTATGGGCAGGGGTAAACCCAGAAACAGGCAATAACTCATGGTATAAATTTACTGAAAACGGTCGAGAAGTTACAGAGAACTACAGTGATGTAAACCGAAACGACCAAATGCAATATTTGGGAACGTCAATTCCTGATTACTTCGGTGCTGTAACGAATAACTTCAGCTATAAGGGAATCGATTTGTCTGTGATGCTTTACTATAGTGTTGGCGGAAAAATGTATGACGGCGATTATCTGGAGGGCGTCACATGGCGCCGTGGGTTCTCAATGAGCAAAGATATTTTAGACCGCTGGACTCCTGAAAATCGCATGACAGATATTCCGCGCTTGTCTGAATACTCGCAAAATAATACACGGTCTTATTCTTCTCAATATCTATTCGATAATAGTTTCTTGCGATTACGAAACGTAATGCTCGGCTACACCCTGCCGGCATCATTGGCAAACAGCATGAAACTGGGTAGTATACGTGTGTTTGTAAGAGGAGATAATTTGCTTACATGGGGCCAGGCAGCCCGGCGTGGTACCGACCCTGAAACAACTATCAATGGGCTGGTCGGCAATGGGGCAAATGGGTCAGCAGCAGCACCAATAAGGAGAAATTACGGCTTTGGACTCCAATTGTCGTTTTAAATGAAACAGAAAAGGTTATGAGAATAAGAAATAGTTTTTATGTCAGTGTTGTTGCGCTGGCGATGATGTTGACAACTTCCTGCAGTGATTTTTTGGAAACAAACCCAGCCACACAGATATCTGATCAGGAATTGCTTAAGCGCGTCGAAGGAGCACAGACCGCACTCAACGGTGTATATAGGTATATCCGCGCCAAGAATTCCGATGTAGAGTCCAATGGGATCATCTCTTATCAGTTTGGCTTTGACGCCGCGGCGCGCGATATCATTGTATACGAGTCGATGGGACAGATGCAAATCTTTTATGGCCATCATTTAGATCCAACGCGCGCTGATGGTGGTCTTACGCGCGAATATTGGAGTTACTTTTATACAGTTATCAACAATGTGAATCTAATTCTGACGAATCTAGAAGAGGCGGAGGGTGATGACAGACAGCGTGTTGCTATTCGTGGACAAGCGCTTGCCATACGAGGGTGGGCATACTTCAATCTCATAAGGGCCTATCAGCAGACCTATGTTATTGCGAAAGAACGGCCTGGTGTTCCGTTGTACTTGGAACCCTCATCGGTGGGTAAACCCCGTGAAAGTGTTGATGCTATATATGCCAGTATTATAAACGACTTGACGACTGCAATAACGAATCTGGCAGATTTTGGACGACAGTATAAAAGCGAGATCAACCAAAGTGTCGCGAGAGGCGTTTTAGCCAATGTGTACTTGACCATGGAGAATTGGAGTGAAGCGGCGGAACAAGCCCGGTTGGCACGAACCGGATTTCCTTTAATGTCTGGAGAAGTCTATCAGAGTGGTTTTAATGACTGGGAAATTGACGAGTGGATGTGGGGAATTCAGCAGACAGATGACCAAAACCTAGGTAACGCTTCTCCGTTTACATTATGGGCCAACCAGACACGAGGCGATCGCTGGACATTTGATTTCTATTTCGTGAACGACAAGTTTAAAGAAATGTTTGCCGAAGACGATGTCCGTAACCAGTTTTGGTTAAGGACCGATCGCAACCTTTGGACGTCGGATAAATTCAGGGACGACGAAATTTTCCGCGGCAGCGTTGTCTTTATGCGCGCAGCCGAAATGTACCTCATTGAAGCAGAAGCACTGGCGCGCCTCGGGCAGGACGGTGAGGCTAAAAATGTACTATGGGAATTGCAGGATATCAGAAACGCGGCGCGGTCACAAAGCACTGGCGACGCGTTGGTTGCTGATATCTTAATCGAACGCCGTAAGGAGCTGTATGGCGAAGGAATGGCTTGGTGGGATATGATTCGTAATCAGCAAGCGATGGATAGGCAAGGGGATCATCCGCGCAAACCGGATATGCCTGCACGTTCCTGGAGCTTTATTCTACAACTTCCGACCGGTGAGTTCAATGCGAACACTGCGTTGACACCCGAAGATCAGAATCCATACACCGGTGTCTTTGCACCCTAAGGAATTTCAACCGGACTTTCAGACAATCAGTCATATTGATAGGAGGCGGCCCATTTGGGTCGCCTTTTGTTGTTAAATTCTTAACCCTATTCGTTAAAATCCGATTAGCCCGGTACGGCATACGCGATTACCTTTGTTTCTTCCGGTAGCGTGGCGGGTATATGTAACTATGCTAAACTGACTAAGTGATGCGATTACGCAGGAGATAAAGAATTTTCCGCGACAATAAGGGATGGCGCTGATCTTCAATCTGGATAAATAAGCAGCAATTCGATTTGAAGATCCGCTCCCCTTTTTGGCGGATAAATGCCGAAACCGATGTTGAAACGCCAGCATTGCGATGTATTTATATAGCATTTATTACTTAATTCGAAACAGAATGACACCAAAAAAAAAGCTGATTCTTTACGTTGCCTTTGCTTTGACCTGTTTTTTCCGCATTGACATCACCCAAGCCCAACTTTCAGACACCAAAGAACGCTACATCCCTACTAAGGTATACCGCGTGCCCGACAGCAATGACTATAACGACAATAATAGCGAGTTCAGCTATCAGCGGATGATTGAAACGCCCAACTTCGCTGCGTTCTGGTCAAAGCAATATGGCGATGACCCTATGGCGAATCCAGACCCGGCGATGCGCTTTAACCTGAAGGAAGCCCTGGCCGAGGCGGAACGGTTTTATAGTTTTTTTATCGATACGCTCAAGTTTGCCGATCGTGGGAGCTCGTCAACGGACAAGTACAAGGTGCTGGTTTACGTAATAGGCAGTGAAGACGGGGGCGGCACCGCGTTTGGCGGAGGGAGTGAAAATGTAGGAATATTCTGGACACCCCCGGGCCGCGTCAATAGTTTGCCATACGCAACGCTGGCTCATGAACTAGGGCATTCTTTCCAGTATTTGGTACGTGCCGATGGCGGGAATGGCGCCCGAGGGTCGATGGCCGAGATGACTTCGCAATACATGCTTTGGCAGGTATATCCCGAATGGATGACATTTGAGAATTACCATTTGGTAAGTTTTATGGAAAAAACCCATTTCGCTTTTCTGCATCCAACCAATATGTACCATACGCCGTATGTGCTCGAATACTGGTCGGGCAAACATGGGAAGGATTTTGTGTCCCGGCTGTGGCGCGAATCCCTTGACGGAGAAGACGCGGTTATGACGTATAAACGCTTAAACCAGGTGAGCCAGTCGGACTTCAATGACGAAATGTTCGATGCCAGCCGCCGGTTCATCACGTGGGACATATACCGTATCCGCGAGGTGGCCAGTCCCTACGCGAACCAGCATTTTACCTCATTGGTCGACGCTGGTAACGGCTGGTATCGCATCGACAGTGCAAAATGTCCGCAAAACTATGGTTATAACGGTATCCAACTCGAAGTACCAAAGCCGGGAACCAACGTAAAATTACAGTTTAAAGGGTTGGCCGGTAATGAGGGATATAGTACATATAACGCAGACAAAGCCGGATGGCGCTATGGATTTGTAGCTTATACACACGATGGAGAGCGTATTTACAGCAACGCCCGCGCTGACGCGGACGGTAAAACAACGTTCAAAGTGCCAAAAGGCACCCAATACCTTTGGCTGGTTGTCATGGGTGCGCCAACGGAACATTGGTCAATTCCAATGCGTCGGCGGGGGGAACAGGCTGAGGCGCCGCAAGAAGAACAGTGGCCTTATCAGATCAAACTATCCGGAACAACGGTGTCAAGTTCGATGACTGATTAAGGCTGGTTTCTAGCTATCCGTTTCATGCCATTGACAAATGTCAATGGCCCATGTCTTCGTGTCCCAATTCAAAATAAGTTAAAATAAGGTTATGATTTGTTAATATACGCCCATTGTTGCATGTGTTGACACCCTACCTTTGAATTACCCAAGTTACAAACACATGATATGGTTCCGGATCCTCACCGGGGCATACCTTCAAATCTTGGTTAATTAATTTATTAAGTAATTGTTTATACATGAAGAAACTTGTTTTTCTATTCTCAATTTGTGCGTTATTGAGTTTACAAACGGTATTAGCACAGACCAACGTCACGGGGAAGGTGTTGTCGAACGAAGACAAGACACCAATCGCGGGCGCTTCGGTAAGCGTCAAAGGGACCACGGTCGGCACGATGACCGACGAAAACGGCCTGTTCACCCTGCAGGCACCTGCTACGGCAACCACATTAGTAATTTCCTATATTGGCATGGAGCGCCAGGAGGTTGCCGTTGCCCCTAATGTGGAAGTACTTTTGGCTGTCGATAACCAACTCGATGAAGTCGTCGTAACGGCGATGGGGATTTCGCGGGAGAAGAAATCACTTGGTTATGCGATACAGGAAGTGAAATCCGAGGAACTTACCCAAGCCGGGCAACTCAGTGTGACCGGTTCACTAACCGGAAAAGTTGCCGGCGTTCAAATCAATCAATTTGGTGGCACGGTCGGTTCATCCTCGCGTATTTCCATCCGCGGAAATTCCTCGCTCCGCGCCGACCAGCAACCTTTGATCGTGGTCGACGGGATACCGATCTCAAACGACGTCCAGCGCTCGGGTGATAATACCTATAGCGGTGTCGATTACGGGTCTGGGCTGAACGATATAAACCCGGCGGATATTGAGTCGATTACCGTGCTGAAAGGTGGGTCGGCGGCGTTGTATGGCATGCGCGCAGGTAATGGTGTGGTGCTCATTACGACCAAATCCGGCAAAAACGCGGGTAAAGGCGTAACCATATCCTACGATGGTAATTTTACGGTGGATCGTGCCTCAACATTTCCCAAAATGCAGAACCTATATGGTCAGGGTTCCAGAGGAGATGAATACCACTATGGGCTTGACGAGGATGGGCTGAGCTATCAGGACTATGCCTTCAACAAAGGTTTCCGGTATGTCGATGGTACCGGAAGTGGGGGCGGTGTCAACGACGGCTATGATGAATCCTGGGGGCCAAGATTGGATGTTGGCCTCAAACTGCCCCAATTCGACAGTCCCGTCATCGACGGCGAACGTCAGGCTACCGATTGGGTGTCGCATCCGGACAACTATAAGGATTTTTTCCAGACCGGATATTCCCAGAATCACATGGTTTCCATTCTTTCAAGGGCTGATCGGTCGAGCACCCGTGCATCGCTGTCTTTCCGTGATCAGGCGGGTACGGTACCCAATACCGACCAAAAGCGCTATTCGGCGCAATTGAATACGCAGATGACGGTGAGTGATAAAGTCTCTTACGACCTGAGTACAAGTTATGTACGGACCGAAAGCGATAACTTGTTGTCGCAGGGGTATGATGGCAACAACCCGATTAATGGCTTTATCTGGTCCGGTCGGCAGGTAAACGTCAAAAACCTGGAAGCCAATTGGGATCAACGGGATGCGGCAGGCGACTACACGTTTTATAATTGGAACACCAACTACCACATCAACCCGTATTTTAATGTTTATAAAAACACAAACAGTTATCAGCGCGACAGGTTTTTCGGTAAAACCTCGCTGTACTATCAACCTTGGGATTTCCTGAAGTTCGAAGGTCGTGCCGGTGTAGACTATTACAATGCCAAACGGTTTGAGAAGAACTATTACAACAGTGCCTTCCCAAGCGGTGGCTTCCGCGATGGTACAACCGAAAATACCGAGTTGAACCTCGATTTTATCGCTTCACTGGATAAGCGGTTCAATGACTTCAGCCTGTCTGCGATAGCCGGTGCAAACTACCGGAATGTGAAATGGTCCAACTCCGTAATCGGCGCGGATGCGCTTACCGTATTAGGGGTTTATACCATCACCAACAAGTCGGGCGATGCCATAACAACGATGGACCACAGCCATATCCGGTCAAATTCAGTATACGGCTCTGCATCGCTGGGCTGGCGCGATCAGTTGTACCTGGATGTGAGTGCCCGGAACGATTGGAGTTCCACCATCATTGAAGACTTCTTTTATCCTTCCGCCAGCTTAAGCTGGTTGCCCACGGAAACATTCAGCGGCCTGAAAGGCGACGTGCTTTCGTTCTGGAAATTACGTGGGGGATGGGCAGAAATAGGTTCCGCAACGACGGCATATCGCAATCGGGCCTACTATTACGCGCAAGCCAACTCTTTCGGTGGGGTGGCACAGATGTATAAAAGTATGACCTACCCGAACGAAGGCCTGCGGCCTGAGAGTATTCGTACGTGGGAAGTAGGTACGGAGGTGGCGCTGTTCAACAATCGCCTGCGTGCCGATGTGGCTTACTATTATAAGAACACCCAGGACCAAATTATGAGTGTTTCGACCTCGAACGTTGTCGGCTTTTCTTCCATGTTACTGAATGCAGGAGAGATTGAAAATAGGGGAGTCGAAGTGCAATTGAGTGGCGATATTCTCCGTAACGAAACCGGCCTGAACTGGAACAGTACACTGAATTTTGCGAAAGACGAAAGTAAGATTGTAGAACTGTATCCGGAACTTGACCTGAATACTTATCAAATCGGCTGGACGTGGGGCATTGCCAATATGGCACGGGCCGGCGAGCGGTGGGGTACATTGGTAGGCAATGGCTATGACCGCGTAGAGGATGGCCCCATGAAAGGAGCGATAAAGGTCGGTGCCCGGGGATTACCCCAGCAGAAAGCAAGTCAGAATATCGGAAATGTAACTCCCGATTTCCTTGCCGGCTGGCGCAACGATTTCAGGATTAAAGATTTTTCATTTGGTTTCTTCCTCGATATGCGTATTGGGGGAGATATCTGGTCACAATCCATGAATCATGCTTATGTAGCCGGGGTCGCCGAAATTACTGCCGAAAACGGTGTGCGTGAGCGACCTATCGTAGCCGGCGTAGACGTGATGACCAACGAGCGTTTTGCCATGAGTGATGGGAATGGGGGCTGGATAGCCAACACCATCGAGACAGATGCACAAACCTGGTATGAAAGTGGCGGCGTATCGGAGATGTATGTTTTTGACGGCTCTTTCCTGAAATTGCGTGAAGCCTACCTTTCGTATACGTTGCCTAGTAGTATTACGCAGCGAATAAAAGGCGTTAGCCGGGCATCGGTTTCCTTAATCGGCTCTAATCTGGCCCTGCTGTGGGTGCATGATTCCAATACGATGCGATTGGATCCGGAAACTGGCGGTGTGTCGAGCGATAGCCGGGGTGTGGGCTTCGAGCAGGCTTCCGTACCGACCTCGCGCAGCTTCGGACTTAAATTAGGGGTTACATTTTAAGCGTATTATACATGAAGAAGATAGTTAGATTATTTGGTTTCCCGACACTGCTTGCCGCTCTGGTATTATCGGGATGTACGAAATCCTTTGAGCGGATAAATACCGATCCTGATGCGTTACCAGACGTGCCCGTAACGAATATGCTGGCGAACGTATTGCGGAATACGGCTTCGTCATTTGGTGGCGACGTGGACGGCTACGGCACATTTGCTGGTTATATCGTGAAAATACAGTACCTGGATTACATGTCGGGCTTGATCCCGACCAATAATACGTATGGCAACCGGTGGTATGCATGCTATTATAACATTACCCAACTGAACGATGTGCTGGATAGAACAACCGAAGAAGGCAACCGTAATATGCGCCTTGTTGCACGTTTGTGGCAAAGCTATATGTGGTCATACCTTACCGATGGCTGGCGCGATGTACCCTATACCGAAGCTCAGAAGGGAGCCGAAGATAAAGGTTCGATTCTAAAAGCAAAATACGATAAGCAGGAGGATATTTATCCCGCCATCATGGACAGCCTGAAACGGATTGCAGACGATATGGCCGCCGGTTTTGGTGAAGACGATCTCGGTGAAGGCGACTTTATTTATGGTGGGGATATGGAGAAATGGCAGCAGTTCTGCAATTCCCTGCGGTTGCGGATGGCTATCCGTATTTCCGGTGTCTCTCCCGATTTGGCACGGGCCACCATTGAGGAAATCGCTGGCGATCCGGCTAAGTATCCGATAATTGACGGCAATGGCGCGAACGCCTACCTGTATTGGCCAGGCGCCGAGCCTTATTACGAGCCTTGGTACGACAACGGTTATGTCGGTCGGCGGGTAGACAATTTCGGTATGTCTGATATCTTTATCGACCACTTGCTCGAAACGGAAGATCCGCGTATTGCCAAAGTGGCTAATAAAGCCAGCGACGGCGAGTACCGCGGCTTTCAGAACGGTCCAACAGATGGCCCTTCAAACCTGGCGCTTATTTCGTTCATCGGCGACAAGTACATGAACGATGCTGCCGGATTCACACCATTTTTCAGTGCAGCAGAGAGTTATTACATTTTAGCAGAAGCAGCCATGTTGGGGTACAATGCCGGTATGTCTGCGCAGGAGGCTTATGAAAAGGCTGTCCGACTCTCCATGGAAGATAACGGCATCGCGACCGCAGACGCAGACACTTACCTGGCCGGAGCCGGAAAATGGAATAACACCAAGGAACGCATCTGGTGGGATCAGTGGGTAGCGTTGTTCAAAAACAACTTCGAGGCGTGGTCGCTGTACCGTCGTACCGGCATTCCATCTACGAACTACCCCTCGCTTAATTCGGTTTACGGCGATGCGCACAACGATCAGCCGTTCCGGTTACCTTATCCAAACAACGAGTACCTGTACAACGAGGAGAACCTCAATGCGGTATTGGGAAATGTAGAAGATTTTGTATGGGGGCAACAGATGTGGTGGGATACCCGCACAGGAGTTCATTAAACCGGTATTAGTTAAGTACATTTCCGGATGTAAGTAAAACACCCCGCTGCCGCTACGGCAGTGGGGTGTTTTCGTAGATGCTAAGTTGGCGCTGTTAGCAGAAATGTCTGATGGCTGCGCCTAGCGTTATTGCGGATTTTGTTCAACGACACCGTCCGTATTGATGATTTCATCTTGTGGGAGCAGGTACTGCCATCTTTTATCCCCGGCCGGGATATCCAAAACATTGCCGGCGTGTGACCTTCAATTCTTCTTGGCGTAACATATTGATTATAATTATTTTGAATGCAAAAAAAACAATCTCCCATTACAAATGGGAAATATCATCCATTAGTATTGGGAGAATTATGGTGTGTGCAGATCCAATGAGGAGCAAGGCGGTCCGCTTATAAAGGCGGTCCGTGCGATAGCAAAGAATCATAGTAGCAAAATAATGTGTTAATTTGCGGTTTGGATTGGCCAAAATGTGAAAGGTTTCACGGACGGGCATCGCCTATCTTCGTATAACTATTAACCGGAATAACAATGAGATTAGTTAGTCAATACGCATTAACAATAAGTATCGGGGTGTTGATGACGTTCTGTGCCACCGCCCAGGAGTTGATCAGCAGGCAGGAACTGTTTTCGCGGTCGGATACGCTGCGCGGAAGCAATACGCCCGAACGAGCCTGGTGGGACGTACAGCGGTACGATTTGACCATCATACCCGATTTTACGGAAAAGTATACCCGCGGCACGAACGCCATCACTTACCAGGTAGTGGGCAAGGGCACAGGCAAAATGCAGCTTGATTTGAAACCGCCGCTTCGCATCGATAGCGTGGTGTTGGTAAGCGATGGCAGCAAGCGGGAGGTAACGCATGCCGGTGGAGATATCTGGTATGTGCAGCTGCCCGAACAGAACGAAGGCACCACCGATCAGGTCAACGTTTATTTCTCCGGCAATCCGCATATAGCTATCAGGCCGCCGTGGGACGGGGGCTGGACATTTTCGCGGGATTCGCTGGACAATCCGTGGATGACGGTGTGCTGCCAGGGCCTCGGTGCATCGGTATGGTACCCCTGCAAAGACCACCAGAGCGATGAGCCGGATAACGGGGCGACATTGACCATGGTCGTGCCAGACACCCTCCAGGCAGTGGGCAATGGTAGGTTGGTTAAACGTAACGACAACCACAACGGAACGATGTCTTACACATGGGAGGTGACCAACCCCATCAGCAACTATTGCATCATACCCTATATCGGAAAATACGCTTCCTTCAACGATACCTACATCGGCGAAAAGGGGAAGCTGGATTTGCAGTTTTGGCCGTTGCAACTCCATGAGGAGCAGGCGAAAGCCTATTTCCCGGAACAGACGAAGAAAATGCTGCAAGCTTTTGAGCATTGGTTTGGTCCGTACCCGTTTTACGAAGACAGCTATAAACTGGTCGAAGCCGATAATACGGGGATGGAACACCAGAGCGGTATTGGCTACGGCAACTTCTACGCGTTCGGCTATCGGGGACGCGATGGCTCCGGAACAGGATACGGGTTGCTGTCTGATTTTATTATTATTCACGAGAGTGCGCACGAGTGGTGGGGTAATAGCCTTACATCAAACGATCTGGCCGATATGTGGGTGCATGAAAGTTTTGCCAATTATGCGGAGGCGTTGTATGCGGAATATCATTGGGGCATTGGTGCTGGAAATGATTACGTTTTCGGGGTACGTCGGGGTATCCGGAACGATAAACCCATCGTACCTGCATTCGGTGTAAATGCGCAAGGTAGCGGCGATATGTATCCCAAAGGTGGGAACATGCTGCATACCATCCGTCACAGTATCGCCAACGATACGCTGTTCCGTGAGATACTACGAGGGCTGCAACGGGATTTTGCAAACCAGACCATTGACGGTACGCAGCTGATAGACTATTTCTGCGACAAAACCGATTACGATTACAGAAACGTTTTTGCGCAGTACCTCACTACCGTGCAGATTCCGCAGTTCCGCTTTTACTTTGAAGGGGACCAGCTGTTTTATAAATGGGAGAATTGTATTGAAGGCTTCAATCTTCCCATTGCCATGAGCGACCTACGTACCGCATCGTTGAAGATTTTCCCGACGGAAGAGTGGCAGTCGGTTATCCTCACGCCTGAACAGAAAGCGCTCGTGACTGCCAAAGAACTGGAATACCTGTACTATATTTCGGCCATTGAAGCAACGGACTAAATCGTAACCGCTCACCAGGCTGTTCTATATTTTCCTTTTCAGCCTCACGGTGTACGTCTGGTTTTCGCGCCCTACCGGGACAGTCAGCCGCGTATCTCCGCTGGCTGACTGCAAATCGGTTAGTGGCCGTCCGTCCAGTTCCACGGCGTAGGCTCCTGCCGGTAGTCCGCTGAGTGTCAACTGCTGTTCGTGGCTCGTGCCTGTGCGGTTTTCAAGCACCAGTGTGAGGTTCGAAAGGTCGGCATCGAAAGAAATGGCGTCCGGTTGCGATGCAAAGCCATCCTGTGCACAGGTGATGCCCATTTTGATGCCATCGGACAGAAAGTGGAACCGCTGCTGCAGGCCGTCCTTCGATTGGATAGTGAAGCGGTCACCCTGGCGGTTTAAATCCCCGCCATACGCATACCAGCCAAAATCAGGGTCATTAACCACAACAGTGGCTGCGGTGCGCAACGCGCCGCCATAACCCAAATCAATCTCACCGTCGTAGTACCAGGGGCCGCGGTTCTGCTCCCGCTGAATCCAGCTGGTGGCGTGCAGCATAGGTTCGAAAGCCCAGGCCGAGGCACCGTCATTTTCCGCTCCGGGGTACCAGAAGCCATAGTCGCTGGTGGCATCACCGGTATTCATCAGCGCAAATGAGCTGAGGTAAGAGGCGTAGCCCAGCGAGAGGTATTCCGACGGGTCTTCTGCATAATTCAGGGCATAGTCCATGATAGACCATCCGCCCATCTGCGCCATATAACTTAAGAGGTATTTATCGCTGTTGCCCCGGAAGTCGCTTCCCTTCAGGTAATAAGCGTTTTCCAGCCACCCCCTGCAGGCAATATTGGCCTGTATTTGCTCTTCCATAAACCGCAGGGCGCTATCGCGGTGCACGTGGGGGTGCGAGTACCATTTTTCCAGGTTCTTGTCGAACCACAGGTTCGTATCGGGCTTTAGGTCGTTGTGGAGCGCGTACTTAGCGAGGGCATGGCTCGATTCGAATGCCGTTGCGTCGATGCTGTATTCAGACCGGTAGGGGTAGGGGTCGTCGTAAATGAAGTATTTCACTTTTTTCTCCCATTCGTGCCGCAGCCAGTCGGCATCTTCCCGGTAACCCTTTTGTTCGGCTTCGGTAATGATGTCGAGCAGTACCAGTTCGTTATAGCAGCCCCATTTATAGGTTTCGTACCAGGGCAGGATGTCGTATGGGTAGGTAAAGTATGCTTTTGCTGTTTCTTTGGCACGCATGAAATACGTGTCGGCACTGTGGCTGAACTGCAACTCCGGATACCGGCTTGCCAGTTGATACATGTGGAAATACATCATAAAGATGTGGGGGTAATCGTATGATCGCCAAACATGCTCCTTATCCAGGTTCTGGTTGGTGATGGCTTTCCGCCGCTCAGGATCGCGGTTGGTGTACCAATCCGGTGTGCCATAGACGCCATACGGATAAGGCTCTTCCTTATCGGTGCGCTGCAGTTTGCCCCATACGAAGTTGTCGATGTAGTAGTCGAGCGCTGCGATTTCCTGTTGGTCGGGGTAGTGCACGTTTTTGGCTGCCAGGAAAGGTGCTTTGCAAAGGCCCGGGTCGTCGCAGGTCAGCAGGTACACCAGGCGGCTCTGGTCGAAGCCGTCGGGATTATCGGGGCTGAGCACCATCGTATCGCGCATGTTCCATTGACCGAACAGGCCATCGTACCATTTGTCGGGTGCTTTGATCTGTTGGGTATTGGTGAGAAATGCGGCGCGTTTCTTATAGAGGGTGGCGATGGGTTCGGTGATGAAAAACTCCAGGTAGGTCGTTTGGTCCTTTCCGAACAGCACGGTAAGTTTGTTTTCGCCGAGCCTTTTGAACCGTGCTTCGAACAACTGTTTGTCGCCTGAAGACGGCAGTTTGGTGATCACTGTTTCCGACGGAAATTCGGCGTTAATCGCACGGATTGGTGTGCTGCTCCGTACGGCGAATTTAACGGTAAGGTCATTCGGCACGGTCATACCCGGCACGATACGGATGTCGGGCAGGCCTGCGGAAACCAACACGTCGCGAATACCATCGTAATCTGCCGCCCAACTGAACCTGAATCCATACCGGACGGTATCTCCCGGCTTGATAAGTCGGTTGGTTAAGGGGAGACGCCAGTGCGCGCTGTCTTCCTTGACGGTGCTTTGCGCGTGCACGTAAACCGTGAAATCGCGGTTCCGGCTTTCGGGATCGCCCGGGTCGTAGTATTCCAGCGCAGTGCCTGTTAAAGGCGTCATGACCAGGTAGGGGCCTTTGCCGGTAGGGCGTTGGAAGAACAAGTACGAACCATCGCCGGAAATAAAGTGATGTTTCATAACGCGCTCTTCAAAAATCTGCTTGGGATTTTCTCCCGCAAGCCGATTATAGGGAATGCCGAAGCGCAGCGTACCGATTTCAATGGGTACGTCGGCATGATTGCTTACGCTGAGTTCATAAATCAGTTCTTCGCCATCGAGCCGGAATGTGGCTTCCGTGACGAGATCGTGCGCGTTGTCAACCGGAACATACCGTTGCAATGCTGTCGTAGTTTTCGTTGCTGCCTGCATCAAGTCTTCGCTGCGGTAGCCCGACCAATCGGAGGCACCCTCTTTCCGGTATTCAATAAAGAATGAACCGAAGGCCTTCCCTTTCCGGATATAGTCTGTAGGGTAGCGGTCATTCGCATTCCGTATGCTACTTACCCCGGTCTGATCGAATGCGAGTTGGAAGGTGTTTGGCAGGTTCTGGCCATGAAGCAGCGAAAAACTGCAGAGGAACATAATGGCGGATAGTATTGTTTTCATCATTTAGCTATGTATCGGTCGGTGGTTATCATAGGCAAGAGATACGACCACTGCTTGCTAAACAAATGTAGCAAAGATGGTTACCATGATGCACGTCGTATTTTGGCTGATGATACCCGGATATTGACAGTATATAAAAGCCAGTTATCGGTGTCTATCGGCAAACGGAAAATGATTTCTTTGTCTGTACGCTCGATAACCATAATAGAACAAAGGGAATGAAATTGAGGTTTAATAGCAAAATGCGGAAAAATAATTATCCTCTTTGTAATCTTCCGGCTGAAAAAAAGGAGTTATAATATTCATTGATTTCGCGGCGAAGGCGGGGGCCTATTAAGATAACCCTCTTCCAAAATGAATTAAGGGCAACCTTGACACTCATCCCTTTCAATATTGGGATTTTGGTTTTGTCTTGAAACGCATGATTATGGTCACGATCGTATTATCAGTTTTCTGGTGTTTTTGAAAAACTTCATCTTCATTGACAATGAGGAAATAAATCGTACATTTGATAGACATATTTTGCAACTTACAGGAGGTACAGTTAATATGGGTGTTATAGACATAGTAAAACGGCAGGAAGGCAACAGGGTGCGCTACAGGGTGCCGAGCGAAAAAGCTATGAGGTCGTTCATAATTTAATTCAGAACACTGAATTCGATGATGCCAAAATCGCATCACTAGCAGCGGTAGCAGTATCTTTCGTTAGGGAAGTACGTTCTACGTTGGAGAAAAAGAAATAACGGTAACCTACGTTGTTGCTGGTAAAGATATTGAGCCATATCCATCTGGGTGTGGCTTTTTCTATGGCCATGATTCCAGATGGACGGATAGGGGTGTAATCGGCAATCTCGAAGTGATCCTTGAGAGGCTTTCCCTGCGCCGTGTGCTGTGTAAAAGGAGGACTTTGGTTTCCAAATAGGTCAGTGAGTTCCCCTCTAAGTGGTTGGAGTGATAGTTCCATTCGAACGGAATCTCTGTATGATGGCGGCCTTCGGCTCTTTACTTAATGGGCGTAGGTCGTCTAAATTTTCCTTTAATGCTATAGCTTTAGCAAGATCCATCGGGGGTGGTTGGTATTATTTGACGTCAGAGGTCGTGCGGGTTTAAAACCGTTAAGCCGGTAATTTTGTCGAAGTCAGCTAGGTTTCTGCTGATTAACACTAAATCGTGAATAAGAGCAGTTGCCGCAATTACGGCGTCAGGTAACTTAATACGTGTTTTCTTTTTGATTTCGATACTTTTCTTGGCAACGTCTATATCAAGGGGATAGATGAGAGCTATTGAAACAAAATCATTTAGTAACTTTTCCTCAGTCCTGCTAATTTCGGGAAAACCAAATACTTCAATATGAGTAATTACCGAAATTTTAGGTTGGACGATAGAAAACAACAGCTCCCTCCCCGCTAAAGGCAGTTTTCCATTACAAAAGTCGATGACGGCATTTGAATCGATTAAATATTCCGTTCCCATTCATCTCGGCTTTGGGCCACGTGCTCATGAAGTTTTTTGGCTGTGTCGTCAGACAACTTTCCCCAAAAATCTTTCATCGTTTTTGCAGGAATTGAAGTCGTTCTATTTACTTCATTCAACGGTAAATAAGTGATTTCGATTTCCTTACCTATATATTCTTTTGGAATATCTAGCTTGATATATCTTTTGTCCGGTTTTATAACGGTGCGAATCATGGTTTTAACGCTTAATTAGTATTATTACTTCCCCTTTATCTTCCTCACATTCCCATCTGTCGTCGAGGATTCGGGAGTTGCTTTATTACCCTCTCCCCCGCCAATAATGCCTCTAGCTTCTTAATCTGCTCGTCGCGCTTGGCAACTTCTTCTTTGAAATGGGCTATAATCTCCTTTACAGGGTTGATTACATTGTCGCGAAGAGCGAAATTATTCTGAATAGTATTTTCTTCGTCAAAATTTTTTATATTGTCCATAGCCATTTCAAAGATTTCTGAAAGTTGTTGAATTTTTTTGTCACTCACCTTTTTTGACCTTTCCATTTTTGATATACTTTGTTGCGGTACTCCCATTTTTGCAGCTAACACTTCTTGTTTCATTCCTTGCATTTGTCGGATAAAACGAATTTTTTTACCAAGGTTAACTTCTTGAGCATCCATTGATTATTGTTTGCTGGCCAAACAAAGATACAAAATATTATAGCATTAAAATAAAGCCTTGGGTGTATTTTGCAACCATTTAGGCGTAATTTACAACCAATAAACACGCTTTCTTTACCGATGCTTTGCGTAGTATTGCAACGTCGTTAAACTTTTCACGGAGACGTGTAGCCCTCTGCTTGCGACACCAATTATGCGGTATTTAGCAACCATGAAGATAATGAAAAGAACAAGAATTTTTAATACATCATAATTATGTGATATTTTTGGAGCCAAATAGGCTTTACGAAGAAGTACCTGTACCCTCACCCAGCAAAATAGGAATATACAGGCACCTGGGGTGAGGCCCCATGCCTTTGCTTTATATTCTTATGGATATAGATAGAGAAAGGTGTGGGCAGCTCACCCGCTCATTCCGAACTTGCTGGTGAGGGGGGCGGGCAGAGAACCACACCTTTTTCTTTGTTAAAAAGTGACTTCTCTCTCCGCTGCAAATCCAAGGCTAACCAACTAATGAAACGATATGCAGCACGTTTATCCACTCAAGAATAATACATTTCAGCCAATCCTTTGTGATTGGGGCGGGACGCTGAACAACCTAACCGCTCTCCGGTATAAAAACATCATCCGCCGCCCTGTTTGATCTCTCACTACCTCAGCGGAGCAATCACCAATTTTTACCTAAAATCAAGTAATAAAATGAAGCAATTTTTACGCTTATGGGCCTCGTATGGCCTCAAGCGAACACAACCGGAATACTTTTTATGCCTACAATCCTTACTTAAGGTGCGATACATCCTTACGGGATACGTAGCCCCTATGCTACGGAAATGTACCCACACCATAGTACACTACCAGTACTTTACCTGTACACTACCAGTACTTGAAACACGCTCGTCCTTTCTTCGTACGTTCTTCTCCCTTTGTTCTAACCTCTCGCGTGCGGTATGCGGCGTGGATGCGAGGCGTATGCGGAAAAACTTAACATACCGCCCGCATACGGCATGCGGGTGCCACGCGAGATGGGAGAACATGGGCAGGAGTAAGGCAGGCGAAGGTATGCCTAATCTCCGAAAAACCCAGCCAAATCCGTGCTCCAGCCCACCTTCCCTTACCCTTCCTTCGCTCCCTATCCGCATATGTCCCGCAGATACTTCGGTAAAAAGGCCCAAAAGCGATATTTTAGCGAATGTATTGCGGCTATATAGCGGGAGAAAGGCGTATACAGCGGAGTATGGGTGGGCAACTGTCCGGCATTGGTTCGGATATGGCAATACACTTGTCCGGCAGTTGCTCGGCTGTGCTTCGGCGGTTTCCCGAAGCGTTGCCGAAGGTTTGTCGAAGGCCAGTCGAACAGTTGTCGAAGCGCTCTCGAAGGATTGTCGAACAAGTCTCGAACAGCAGTCGAATACCCGTCGAAGAAATCCCGAAGAATCATGTGTTTGTACCCACGCGAAGGCTCCAGCCCGCTACGGGCTGGGCCTCGCTTTGGGCTTCGCGGTATTGTTAATGGTCGGTAACGTAAAGTATACCACTGCCCAGGAAGGCTTTTCCGTGAGCGGTAAAGTGATTTCTGCCGCAGATGGTACGGCGATCGAAGGCGCCACCGTTACCAACAAACGCACGGGTATCCACAGCGTGACGGATAGGGCAGGGGAGTACCATATTCCTGCAACGCCGGATGATATACTCAGCTATTCCCACGTCGGATATTTAACGCTGGAAGAACGCATCAATGGAAGGAAGCAAATCACCATCGTGCTTGATTCGGTAGAACGAATGCTGGAGGAAGTGAATATAGTGTCGACAGGGTATCAGGAGATTCCAAAAGAGCGTGCCACGGGAAGTTTTGTACATATCGATAACGAACTGCTGAATAGAAGGGTGAGTACGGACGTGCTATCCCGTATTGATGGGATAACTTCAGGTTTGATATTTAACCGGGCAAGTACAAACTATAGCGGCGGTAGAGAACCGATGATTTCCATCCGTGGACGAAGTACGATTAATGCCAGTGCTGAGCCATTGATTATTCTAGACAACTTTCCATATGACGGTGATATTGCCGGTGTGAATCCCAATGACGTAGCCTCCATTACTGTACTTCGCGATGCGGCGGCCGCCTCCGTGTAGGGAGCGCGGTCAGGTAACGGAGTGATTGTAATAACGACCAAAAGCGGCTCATCCCAACAACGTCCGGTGATTACAGCTTCGGCGATTGGAACTTCAGGTGCGCGCCCGAATCTTCGCTACACACCGCAACTGACATCTCAGGAATACGTCGAAGTAGAGCGATTCCTTTTTGATAAGGGGTTCTACGATACACGGCTAAGTAATATATATCAGGGTGTTTCTCCCGCTATCGAAGTACTTGCGGCTATGCGGAGTGGAAGCATTTCGGCCATTGAAGGAGAAGAGTTGCTACAAGGTTTACAGAATCAGGATGTCCGCAGCCAACAAAGCCACTATCTTTACTGTCGCTCATTTGATCAACAATATAATGTTAACATTGCGGGCGGTAATTCGGTTTCACGGTACTATGCCAGCGCCGGCTACGACAAGAACAGCGCGAACCAGATGGGCACTGACTTGGAACGTTACACATTTAACGTTCGTAACAACGTGCGTGTACTCAATGATCGCTTAGGTATGGCTAACTAGATTCTTTTTTCCGCCGTGAGCGGGAGGCAACCATCGACAAACTACCTGCCAACATATCCATATGAGCGCATTGCGACCGATAAAGGAAAACCATTGGAAGTGATGCCGTACAATGGGTTAAAACCCGAATATCAGATGTCGGTTGGAAACGGTGAACTGCTGGATTGGCAATATAGTCCATTGCTTGAAGACCGGTTACATCGGGCCAATGAAAGGAAATCGAATGTGCGAATCAACACAAACATAGACTATCGTGTTATAAAAGGACTAATAGCTAGTGTGTACTATCAATACAGTAAGGAATCGGGAGAACGTCTCGACCTAGCCGATCAAAATGCCTTTTATACGCGTAACTTGGTAAACACCTATACCCAATTGCTGGCCGATGGCGGCGTTTCGTCTAGACCAATTCCTTGGGGAAATATCCTGCGGCGTTCGGATAATATCTCCCGCGGTCACTATGGAAGGGTTCAACTTGATTTCAATACACGTCTTTTTTCAGGGGGTCATCTTTCCGCTTTTACCGCGGTCGAACTAAAAAGCGAGCGATCTGACGGTCTGAACTCACTGTTTTACGGGTTCGATCCGGAAACGGCAACCCATACTGCCGTAGATTTATTAACTAGTTTCAGAAGGCTGTCTGTAGGCTCAGCCAGGATAGACGATGGAAGCAGCCAGTTTTTTAACGTCGATCGGTTCCGATCGGTATTGGCTAACGTATCGTATGTTTGGCGTGGTCGTTACACGATGTACGCAAGTGCCCGACGAGATGAGTCAAACCTCTTTGGCGTAAAGACCAATCAGAAAGGTGTGCCACTTTGGTCGTTAGGGGTAGCTTGGTTGGGGTATACCACAATGCGCCATTAAAGAAGTTTGTTGCCGAGATGAGCCGGTGGTACGGCATCAAAGTTGAAAACATGGATTGCATACCCGATGGACCGCGCATCACAGCGGCCGTGGATTACCAGGCCCCGCTCTATGAAATATATGCGCATATTTATAAAGCCGGCGTGTTTATATACGAGGGCGATGGTATGATTAGCTTTTGCAACCCAAAGATGAATCCGAACGAACCGCAGCTTCCGGGCGAAGTGTACGGCGGCGATGGATCACTCGCATGGAATTCGTATAACAGCTTCGATTTGTATGCCCTCGGATCGGTAAAAGTAGTGGCAGCGTGGCATTAACCGCTGTCTGCCTCGTACTTCGGTACGGCTTCCTCGTACTTCGGGCCGGCTGTCTGATGCTTCGGTACGGCTTCCTAGTATTTCGATACGGCTTGTTAGTACTTCGGCACGGCTTCTTGGTATCTCGACGGAGCTTCGTGATACTTCGGTGCAGCGTCATCGTGCCTTGACACGGCTTTCCAGTACTCCGGCACGGCTGCATAGTACTTCGATACGGTTTTCTGGTACTTCAACGCGGCGGCTTAGTACTACGGTGCAGCTGCTTAATACTTAGAGTAGTTTCATTGTACGCCGACGCGGCTTCTTGGTATCTCGGCGGAGCTTCTTAATATCTCGACAGAACTTCGTGATGCTTCAACGTAGCTTAGTTGTCCATCGGTGCCGCTTCTTGGTACGATGATGCCGCAATCTACCCCTAGGAAGCAGTAACACGGTAGCTCCCTGTCATAACCTTGTACCTCGGAGACGCCGGCTGGTACCAGCCCCGCGGTTGTTAGTGCTAGGAAACTCATACCTAGTATTAAGCAACCAGCGGAAAGTGCGACGAAGCCAAGCCGAAGTACGATGAAATAAGAGGCATTGGTCGGGGTAACACGCTTGTTAATTTATGGCTTACATCTGCAAATATGCGAGTAGTGTGGTGAATAAGCATGGATTATCTTTGTGTTTTAAGATGTCGTTGTGACGTTTTATCACCAAGTTATGGGCCGTCTTACATGTTGACGTATTGTTTTACAATTATTTAAATGTTTTTTAAACATTAATTATAACGCTTTTAAACCAAACGATTACTAAATGACAAATGCATGAAAAAGTTATCCATTTATTTATTTGTTTTATGTATGCTGGGCTCCTATCTGGGGTTTGCGCAGCAGTCGACCACCCTGCGGGGGAAGGTCTTAGATGAGACGGGAAGCCCGTTAGCGGGTGCCACGTTGGGAATACAGGGTACTCAGGTGGCTACGGCAACCAATGAATCAGGCGATTTTACCATACAGTATACGTCGCCCGCGGTTTTAACCGTGTCTGCCCTGGGGTTTGTGGGGCAGGATGTGAACCTGACCAACCAGACCACGCTAACCATCCAGTTGCTGGCGAGTGAAGAAACGCTGGAAGAAGTGGTGGTTGTGGGCTATGGTACGCAACGCAGAGGTGAAGTGACCAGTGCGATTTCCAGTGTGAAGGCAGAGGATTTCACCAAAGGAACGGTGCGGGATGCGGCTCAGTTGATTCAGGGTAAAGTGGCAGGTATGCGTATCACTACACCGGGTGGCGACCCGACTGGTTCCACACAGATCAACTTGCGGGGGCTCAACTCCATCAACGGTTCGCAGAACCCGCTGGTGCTGATTGACGGTGTTCCCGGCGATCTCGGTACGGTTGCACCGGAAGATATCGAATCCGTCGATGTCCTGAAGGATGGTTCGGCAGCAGCTATCTATGGTACACGTGCCACTGGTGGGGTATTGTTGATTACGACCCGGAAAAACCGCAGCTCGGAATCCCGGACGTCAATCGAATACAATGGATACGCCAATATACAGCAAATTCAGCGGATTCCCGACATGATGGATGCCAGCGATTTCCGCCGACTGATCAGCGAAGGGTATGAGTACATAGACTACGGTGGAGACACCAACTGGCTTGACGAAGTCCTTCAGACGCCGGTAAGCCAAAACCACAACTTAACGTTCTTCGGCGGTAATTCCCGGACGAACTTCACCGGTTCACTGAACTATCGCAACTGGGAAGGGATCATGCTGAAAACCGGCCAAGAACGCTTGAACGTGCGCGCGGCAATGAACCATGAAATGTTCGACGGCAAGTTGCGCACGAATATCCAAGTGATTAACCAGACTGCCAAATCAAATCAGGGTGGTATCGGTGGGTATATCTGGCGGCAAGCGATGATACGCAACCCCACAGATAACATCTATAATGAAGCCGGCGGATGGCAGGAGCGGAACGATTACATGTACGATAATCCGCTGGGCTTGATCAATGAATCGATTAACGATCGCATTTTCCGCGAAACGCGGTTCAGCGGTTCACTGGACTACCGGCCCATCAGCGATTTAAGCCTGAAAATGCTGATATCTCGGGTTATCAATAATAACCTTACGGGTAACTCCACGACATTCGACCACGTGAACACGACGAAAAACAACCTGAACGGCACTGCCCGTCGATCAACCAATTCCAATACGGAAGATCTGCTCGAATTGACGGCCAATTACAACAAATCATTTGGCGATCACCGCATCACCTTGTTGGGTGGTTACAGTTACCAATATAATGTGGGTGAGAACTTTGAAGCCTATAATTTTGATTTTCCGACGGATGAGTATTCATACAACCGACTTCAAAGCGGTACGGCCTTGCAACGGGGATTGGGTACCATGGAAAGTTCAAAGGACATGTGGAAACTGGCCGGTTTCTTTGGCCGGGTGAACTACTCGTGGAAAGAACGCTACATGCTGACAGCCAGCGTACGGCGGGAAGGTTCATCGGCTTTTGGAGCGAATTACCAATGGGGCACGTTCCCCGGTGTTTCCGCAGCATGGAACATCGCCAATGAAGATTTCATGGATCCGGCTGCGTTTATATCGGAACTTAAGCTGCGCGGCGGATTCGGGGTAACGGGTACCATCGCAAACAACCCCTACCAATCGCAAACAAGCTATAATTTTAATACCGGACAAGGTGCCTATATCAACGGGCAATGGGTACCGGGCTTTGTGCCGGCACGGAATTTCAACCCGGACCTGCGGTGGGAAAAGAAAGAAGAGTGGAACGCAGGGTTAGACTTCGGTATCCTGAATAACCGGGTTACGGGTTCATTCGATTATTATGTCCGTAACGTAAAGGACCTGTTGTATAACTTCCCGGTTCCCACGCCGCCATATCTTTTCGGAAGCATGATGCTCAACGCCGGCGAAATGCAGAATTCCGGGTTTGAGGCCTTGGTAAACGTCCGTGCGGTCGACACCAAAACCGTGAAGTGGAATACCAACGTGACCTTCTCGACCAATAAGAATAAATTGGTCAACCTTTCCAACGAACAGTTCAATGTGACCCGCGAATTCTTTGATGCGGGGCACACGGGCGAACCCATCCAAATAAGCACCCACCGGGTAGCCGTAGGCGGACCGATTGGCCAATTCTTCGTTTACAAAAGCGTTGGCCTGGATGAGAACGGTGGTTGGCTGGTAGAAAGTCAAGATGGTGACATCATTTCCATGGAAGATGCGACACCGGAAGATCGCCAATATTATGGAAATGGTATTCCCAAGTTCAATGTCGGCTGGAACAACTCTGTAGAAATCCAGAATTTTGATTTGTCAGTGAATTTCCGCGGTGCATTCGGCCATCAGGTGCTGAACATGCAGAGCCTGTATTATGATAATCCGGTAAACCGGTCGTACAACGTATTGAAAACGGCCTTCGACCCGATTGACGGCAAGGAGTTGAAGAATTCATTGGTATACGTATCCCATTACATCGAAGATGCGGATTATCTCAAAATTGACAACGTAACACTGGGCTATACGTTTAAACCCAATGCAATCAAAGGGATAAGCAACCTGCGGGTTTATTTTTCAGGGCTGAACCTGCATACTTTTACGGGCTATAGGGGAATTGACCCTGAAGCAGTGAGTTATTACGGAGATTATACATTCGCGCCGGGCATGGACCACCGCGATAAATACCCGTCGACCCGTACCTATACGCTGGGCCTGAATGTTACTTTTTAAGATTGATTAATAATACGCATTAAAATGAAAGCGAAAACGAAAATATTAGCATATAGCTCCCTGTTGGCGATTACGTTGGGAACGGGAGTCAGTTCGTGCACGAACCTCGATGAAGAAGTATACTCGGAAGTATTGGCTAGCTCGTTCAAGCCGACCGAGCGAGACCTGCCCTATATCCTTGCGCCAATCTACGCACCTTTCCGTACGTCGATGCTGGGCTGGCACGGTTATTTTGATTTGCAGGAAGAATCGGCCGACGTGATTGTAACGCCGGTGCGTCCGAATGGATGGGATGACGGCGGCACGTACCGCCGGATGCACCAGCATAACTGGACATCGGAGCAATCACAACCCAATGGCGCCTGGAACATTGCCTTTTCCAGCATCTCCCGGTGTAATATGACCATCATGCAAATTGAGGATGGTACCCTAACCTTGCCCGACGACGTGGCTGCTGCTGCCATTGTTGAACTTCGTGCGGTACGGGCATTGGCCTATTATATCCTCTTAGACAACCATGGCAATGTGCCCATCGTGACCGATTACCGCGATTCCTCCCTGCCCGAGCAAAGTACCCGGCAGGAGGTGTATGATTTCGTATTGTCGGAACTGGCTGCGGTGTTGCCGAGCCTGACGGAAGAAGTGTCTCCGAATACGTATGGCCGGATGACCAAGTGGGCAGCAAAAGCACTACTGGCGAAAATTTACTTGAACGCTGAGGTGTATACCGGTACGCCGCAGTGGGACAAGGTCATCGAAGAAACCGATGCCATCATTGCCGGCGGACTGTTTTCCCTGGATGCGAACTATTCCGACGTGTTTACGTACACCAACCAGAATTCCAGTGAGATCATTTTTGCCGTTCCTTATGATGAAATCTATGGGCAGGGAGCTTCGTTGCATATGAAGACCTTGGACCCCCTGAGCCGCTTGGTGTATGGGATGTCTGCCGGTCCCTGGGGTGGAAACTGCGCGGTGCCGCAATTTATCGATACCTACGATCCGGATGATACCCGGTTGCAGGATACTTGGATCCAAGGCCCGCAATACAACGCCTCCACAGGTGAAGAGGTTATCAATTATGTAAAAGCGGTATCCGAAATTGCCAGAGATGGTGGCGTGCCGAGCAATGCCGGCTATCGGGTGGGCAAGTATAAAATCAAGCAGGGGGCAACAAGCAACCTGGATAATGATTTCCCGATGTTCCGGTACGGTGACGTATTGATGATGAAAGCTGAGGCGCTGTTGCGCAAGGGCGATGCGGATGGTGCCGCGGTACTTGTTACGGAAGTTAGGCGCCGGGCTTTCAAGGATAATCCGGAAAAGGCGGTCGTTACCGGTGCCGATTTATTGAAGGGAAGCGTCTATCAATATGGATGGCAAAATCCTGATGGAACCGTTGATGAAGTGAATGGCGGGGCGGATATCAAATTCGGAGCCTTCTTGGATGAATTGGGCTGGGAATTTGCAGCTGAAGCGCGCCGTCGGCAGGATCTGATCCGGTTCGGTGTGTTCCAGACCAAGAGCTGGTTTAACCACCGTCCGCATGCCGAAGCTCAAAACCGGACGCTGTTTCCGATTCCATTTGCAGAGTTATCGAAGAACCCGAACCTGACGCAGAATCCGGGTTATAATTAATCGATTGATTGGTTTGTTTTGTTTAAATAGTCATACGGTTCCGGCCGTATGGCTATTTTACTTTGATGACTTTTGCGCATTTAATACAGTTATAGGGCTGCGGGTAAGATCATATGTGAGTGGAACCAATAACAGAACCAAGTTAAAAAGTACATAGCAATGGGTTTAACTAACTTTCTTTGGTCGGCAGCTATCGTGCTGACGGCGCCAAATGTAATTACTGCCCAGGAACGGCCGAATAACAAAGTAACATTAAAAAACCAGCAGATGGAGGCCGTTATCGGCCGGAACGGAATCACTTCGATTAAAAGCCCCCACGACCCGTACGGTGCAGAAGTGGTGGGAGGAAATGCCTGGGGCAGGGCCAACCTGACGTACCGTATCTGGGATGGAAGCTGGCTGGCCATCCATCGGGGCAGCAGTACCAATTTTACTCAACTCTCGGATGCTGCGGTTCGTATTACCGACTACGAAAAAGGCATGCCGCAACAGATGGAACAGACATTTACACTGGTGGAGGGTGGGCTTGATCTGGATATCCGGGTGAAATCCATGATGCAGTTTCCATTTGAAATCGGTGATCTGTCGCTTGACCTGCGCGCCCATGGACCGAGAAGTGAGCAAACGAAAGAAGGGATTTTTCAGAAAAGCTTCGTCAAGCACCAATACATTTCGGGCCACGGGTCCTTTATCTTTTATGCGAAACCGTCGGGGGACGGACCTTTCCTGATGGTTTTACCCAAGGAAGGAACCAGCCTTGAATATTTCGATAGCCAGGGGGGTGGCGAACGCGTTTATATCCATTCGAAGTTGCCGGGAAGCCTGCAGACCCAGGGTACCTGGCGGCAAGAGCATACCAGCGTATCGCTCAACCCGGCAGGTGAACCGGACAACGAAGTGGAATACGGTTTTAAACTGCGATGGGCAACCGATTACGACGAAATGCGCGAACTGCTGTACCGCGAAGGGCTGTTCGATATCCGGGTAGTACCCGGCATGACGATGCCCACGAATCTGAAAGCACAGTTTTCGCTTCGTACCAAAAATCATATCGACTCCATTTCCGCCGAGTTTCCGGCACATACCCACTTGCGGTTTGTGAAAGAGGTCGCGCCCGATAATTTTGTGTATGAAGTGCAATTCGATAAATTGGGTGAGAACATGCTGACAATCCATTATGGAGCGGGTTATAAAACTTACCTGGAGTTTTTCGCCACGGAGTCCCTCGAAACATTAATCAAAAAACGGAGTTCATTTATCGTCAACCATCAGCAACACCGGGATACGAGCAAATGGTACAACGGTCTTTACTCCATCTATGATATGAAAAACGGCATATTGCGGAGCCCGGACGATACCGATGGCTTTGAAGGGTGGTGGACTTACGTGGTGGCATCTGACGACCCCGTGCTGGGCAAAGCGCCGTATGTAGCGGCAAAGAATGTTTATTACCCGGAGGATTCGGAAATTGCTTCCGTGGAATACCATATCGAGCACTTCGTATGGGGTGGATTGCAACGCACGGATCAGGAGGCACCCTATCCATATGGCATTCATGGAGTTCCCAATTGGAAAGTTTCACGGGACATCAACGCGCGGACGGGATTCCGGGCCCGGCAGCTGGACCGGATGCAGGTTTGGCGGACGTATGATTACCCGCATGTGTTTATGCTGTATTACCACATGTATGAAATTGCCAGCAAATACCCCGATAAGGTACATTACCTGGATGCCGAAGGTTACCTGGAGCGGGCATTCCAGACGGCCAAAGCTTATTTTCTTTATCCGTACGAGATTTGGGGCGACTATTACAAAATATACGAAGTGGCCTGTTACAACGAGTTGCTGATTCCGGACATCATCGTAGCGCTCGAACAGCATGGTAGGGATGAAGATGCCGAGTGGCTCCGCAACGAGTACGAAAAGAAGGTGAAGTATTTTATATACGATGATAAATATCCATACAGTTCGGAATATTCGTTCGATCGCACAGCGTTCGAATCGACCTATGCCTTCGCGAAATACGGGATGATAAACAAAATGGAGCCCGATTTGAACCTGTGGTTTGACAAGAACCGGGAAATCTGGTACTCACACCCCAACGTAAACGAACAGGCTGCAAGGGACTTTATGGAGCGTCAACACTATGCTGGTCTTTCCATTCGCGGCTGGCTTGAAACCAATTACTACAAGTTGGGTGCCGATAACGGCATGAGTTATATGGCCAAGATGGGTGGGTGGTCCGTTCTGGATTATGGTATTAATTTCGCTGACAAACCCTATGATTGGTTGCAGCTGGGGTATGCTTCTTACCTGAGCTCATGGGCATTGATGAATACGGGTACGCCAGCGTCAAATTACGGATTCTGGGCGCCAGGGGAGAAAAACGACGGCGCGATGGGATGGGCATTCATCGATGAGAAGCGGGGGCGTTCGTGGTTAGGCAGGGAAATGGACCGGGGACCATGGTATTATGACGGCGAAGCTGATCTCGGACTGGGCGCCGGTATCCGGATGGCGGCGACGATCTTGTCTGATGACCCGGTATTTGGATGGACAGCCTATGGCGGTGAGCTAAGAGAAGAAGGGCAACGGCTATACGTCGTGCCCAGGGATGGCCTCAGGGTGCGGTTTGCACAGGTGACAGCGGATAAGCGCGTAGCCTATGAATTGGATCGCGATGGCTTTTTGAAGGACGCTGAAATCGTTGCGGATAAAAATAACGGGGCAGTCGCGTTTACCGTGGAAAACCGGTCGGGTGATGCCCATACAACCAAGCTGACGATTTCTTCCATTTTCAATGCCATTGAAGTTGCACAGGCAACCATCGACGGTGAGCCACTGCCGGCAGTGAGGAATATCGGTCATTCCGTTGAACTGGAGCTGCCGTTGCAGCACGCGTCGCACCGCGTTGAAGTCAGCATTACGTATAAGCAATGAGCCTGGGTCATTCGGCTGTCATCATCGTGCCGGATAGCAGTTATTCTCGCAAATGTTTCGGATTATTCTGGAGAATAGTGGTAATTTCGGCCGTTCGATAAACATAATGGAGATGATTTGCGTTTTAAAACTTAAAAGCCTGGTGCTTCGTTGTTTTTTATTCCTGGTGTCCGTTGCGGTTTCTTCCGTTGCTATGGCGCAGTATACGATCGGTGGCAACGTGGTCACGGCAGAAAACAACGGAATACCAAAAGCCAGTGTGCAGCTGCTCAATTCCAATAGCGCGACTTCAACGGATGAAGGGGGGCGTTTCATGCTCGGCGAAGTACCTGCCGGTACACACACCATCCGCGTAAGTGCACTTGGATATGCAACGGAAAACCATACCGTTCTTGTAGATGGCAATGTAAATCTCGACGTTCAATTGACGGCTATTGAAAACCGCCTGGACGAGGCAGTGGTAACTGCGCAGAAAATGGAAAGTGATCCCCATGACATTCCGGCAAGTTTATCGGTGGTTGGCGCAAAACAGGTAGAACAGCAGTACATCTGGAATGTGATGGACGTGACTGCACTGGTGCCCAACCTCAATATGGCTAATCCCGGTGATGGGCGGAATGTTGCATCCCTCCGGGGCATTACAACGACCTCGTACAACCAGGCGGTCGCCACTTACGTAGACGGGGTAAACCAATTCGGATTGGATACGTATATTCCCTACTTACAGGATGTGGAACGGATAGAAGTACTCCGCGGTCCGCAGGGCACGTTGTATGGCCGGAATGCGATGGCCGGGGTAATTAATATCATTACCAGGCAGCCGACTAATCAAACCAGTGGATTGGCCGAGGTTAATGTGGGCAATTATGGGCAGCAGCGTTACCTGCTGGGCATCCGTACCCCGATTGTCAAAGACAAGCTGTTTTTGGGTGCATCGGGCATGTATAACGGAATGAACGGGTTTTTTACCAATGATTTCGACGATTCGCATTACGACAGGCAACATACGGTTTTTGGTAATTATTACCTGAAATACCTGTTGAATAATCAGTGGGCGATGACGTTGAATTTTAAGCATGTTGCTAATCGCAATGACGGTGCATTCGCATTGATCATGGGCCTCGACGACGCATTTGAAACGCCTTTCCATTTAGCGCAGAATGCAAAAACGGAAATGGTGGACAACTCGCGGAATGTGTCGCTCTCCGTCAATCATTTTGGGAATGTAATCAATTTCAGCTCGCAGACCGCTTACCAGTCGAACCATCGATATTACCGGGATCCCATTGATGGCGATTTCTCTCCATTGGATGCGATTTCTATTGTCAACGATTATGGCACGGATTGGAACAACGTAAAGGTATGGACGCAGGAGTTTAAACTTTCGTCGGCACCGGCCAAGGATGCCCCGATAAACTGGACCGTGGGTACGTTTCTGTTCCATCAGGATGCGCCCACCAGGCAGGGAACACACTTCGGTGCGGATGCCGGAATGATGGGTGAAGGGACGCCGACCCACGCCACGAGCATTTTGACGAATTCGGCGGTCAACCGGGGCGCGGCAGTGTTTGGCCAGCTGGGGTACGACTTCGGGAATGGCCTGGAGCTGCAAGCCGGACTGCGTTACGATTACGAACATGCTGCATTGGACGCACGCGGCGAATTCCAGCCGGATGGGGGAGATGTGATGGTTACACAGCCGGATACGGCCGCCTCGGCAAATTTCCATGCGCTTTCGCCAAGCTTCACAGCGAAGTATGTGTTTGATGAAACCCGCCATGCATATGCGAGCTATAGCCGTGGATTCCGAGCTGGTGGCATTTCACAACTTTCATCTGATCCCGGCGAGGCTTCCCTGCAAGCATTCAATCCCGAATATAGTAATAATTGGGAGGTGGGGTCCAAGAACATTTTGTGGGGCCAGCGGTTGCAGCTCAACCTGGCAGCATTTTATTCGCGGGTAAATGATGCACAGGTGCCTACGCTGACGTTGCCCGACGCGATAACGGTGACCGAAAACACGGGCCGTATGGAGAGTATGGGGGTGGAACTGGAAGCAACCGCACGTGCGGCTCGGAACCTGACGTTATTGGGAAATGCTGCATTTACCCATGCCCGTTACCTGGATTTGAACACCGCCGGAGAAACGGGCAACGTACAATTGAAAGGCAACCGACCGGTGTTTACGCCTGATTGGACCGGCTTTTTGGGTGCTCAGTATGTACTCCCGCTCGGCGTTGGCAACCGCCAGCAATTGCAATTAGGCGTGTACGGAAAATTCATCGGCCAGCAGTATTTTACGGTTGAAAACACCTTGGGACAGGAAGCCTATAGCTTATTGAATGCGAATATCGGTTATTCCCATCACGGTTACGAGTTGATCGTATGGGGCCAGAACTTAGCCGACAAGCGGTACGCGGACTATGCATACGACTTTGGTTTTGCGGCCGTTCATCTGGGCCGGCCTGTTACCTACGGGGTAACGGTACGGAAGCGGTTTGGATTATAACTAAAGCGTTAAAAACTTCTGCCGGTATTCCGTTGGCGTCATGCCAATAAATGTTTTGAACTGCTTGTTGAAGTTAGACAGTGTGTTGAATCCGGATTCGTAGCAAATCTGTGCAATATTCTTTGCCTCTTCGGTCGATAAAAGGCGGCATGCATTCCGGATGCGTAGCTCAGTGAGGAAATAAGAAAAGGATTTGCTGGTTTTCGTTGTAAAATAACGGCTGAAAGACGTGGGTGTCATATTCAGCAGGGCGGCTACTTCCTCCAGGGTGATTTTGTACTTAAAATGCTTAGCCACATAATTATAGACAAGATTGATGCGATTGGTCTCGACTTCTTTTAACCGGTAATGAACCATATCGTCATGAAGCAGTCGGTAATCCTTGGTTTTGATGAGCAAATCGAGTATGCGGAATAAAAGGATGACACGCTCCATTCCATGCAAATGGAGCAGTTGATGCATTAGTTTTGCTGTTCGTTGGGCGGTTTTCTCATAGATTTCCATTCCGCGCCTTACTTTTTCCAACAGTGTCTTTAACTGACCAAATTCCTCCTTCTCAATGAGCTGCCCAAGTGCCGCCCCGTTGAAGTATATCACCAGGCCCCGACTGATATGTTCACTGTGAGGTTCAAAATAACACTCGTCGCTCCGCCATAAATGGGGCATATTGGGCCCGAGGAATGTCAGGTCGCCGCTGTCAAACGGTTTCACGGTATTGCCGATGAATTTTGTGCCTGTGCCTTCAACCACCAGAAAGAGCTGGTATTCCGAATGCGCATGCCATGTGGTGTCGAAATGCCGGTCGTGGAGCTCACGCACGGAAAATATGTTGGATTCGGGAATCCGTGTTTTCTGAATGGCGGTTTTTTTCAGCGCAACAGACATGATGGCCTTCTCATTGATTAATAAATGTTCAAAAATACACAAACGAATCACGGTTGTGGTTTATTGTAAAGGAAATGTTATCAAATTATCCGCCAAGAGTGTTATATTGACATTAATTAGATAAGATATAGTCAGTATTTGTTAATTAATAGGTGTGTACAAAAAAGCGAAACCGCTACCTTAGCGGTTATAATAATAACCAATACGATCAATTAGATATTAAGATTTAGTTACATAGTTTCTTTATGGCATTAGACGTTAAACTGGGTGTGAGTACCTGGCTGTGGACATCACCGTTCCGGACGGAGGAAGCGCCGGCATTATTTGAGAAAATTGCGGGTATGGGTTACCGTGCGGTAGAAATTGCGGTGGAAGATCCCCAATTGATCGATACGCAGGCGATAAAAAAGGTGTTGTCGGCGAATGAGCTGGAAGTGATCATCTGCGGCGCGTTTGGCCCTACAAGAGACCTGACAAGCGATGACGAAGCATTGCAGAAGACAGGGAAGGCTTATATCGACGAATGCCTGGCTATCGCCGAGGCGCTCGGTGCGCGGATCTTTGCAGGGCCGATGTATTCGGCAGTAGGGAAAGCTCGTATGGTGCCGGCTGAACAACGCGCTATCGAGTGGGAACGTGCGGTCACCAATTTGAGGGAGGTTTGTGAAAAGGCCTCTGCGAAAGGCGTAGCTATTGCTTTGGAGTCGCTCAATCGTTTTGAGTCTGACCTAGTGAACAATGTAGACGATTTACTGCGCCTCATTGGCGACATTAATCATCCGGCGGCAAAGATATGCCTCGATATGTTCCATATGAATATTGAAGAACCAGACCCCGAGGAGGCTATCCGCAAGGCGGCCGATAAATTGGTTCACGTGCAGGTCTCGGAAAACTACCGGGGGACGCCCGGCTCAGGAAATGCGAGCTGGGATGCCTATTATCGCGGATTAACGGCTATCGGTTATGACGGTGTGGTATCTATTGAGAGTTTTACACCTCAGAATAAAGAGCTGGCTGCGGCGGTATGTATTTGGCGCGACCTTGCGGAGAGCCAGGATGCTTTCGCAGCCGATGGGTATGCCTTCTTACGCCGTTGGATAGCTGGCAATTGATAAGCGTGAATAAATAGGAATAGCAAAACATAAACATAAAAAAGGCAAACAAAAAACATGAGTAAAAAACCAATCAACGTGGCCATTGTTGGCCTGGGTTTCGGAGCAGAATTCATACCTATTTATCAGCAGCATCCGGATGCGAATATGTATGCCATCTGCCAACGGAATGAAGAAAGCTTGAATAAAGTAGGCGATGCATTCGGTATTGAAAAACGGTACCGCGATTACGATGAATTGTTGAAAGACGATCAGGTGGATGCGGTGCATATCAATACACCCATACCCAACCATGCTGAACAATCGCTGAAAGCCCTGAGGGCGGGTAAACACGTGGCCTGTACCGTGCCGATGGCTACTACGGTAGAGGAGTGCCGGCAACTGGTGGAAGCAACGGAAGAAACCGGATTGACCTATATGATGATGGAAACCGTGGTATACGCCCGTGAGTTTTTGTTCATGAAAGAATTGTACGAAAAGGGAGAGCTGGGCAAAATCCAATTCCTCAAAGCCAGTCACCAGCAAGATATGGACGGCTGGCCAAACTACTGGCCGGGACTGCCGCCCATGCATTACGCTACGCATTGCGTAGGCCCGGTGTTGGGGCTTACGCGCGGCGAAGCCGAGTATGTATCGTGCTTTGGGTCGGGAACCATCAGGGAGGAATTGCATCAGCATTACGGATCGACGTTTGCCGTCGAAACTGCCCATATTAAATTCAAGGACTCGGATTTGAGCGCGCATGTCTACCGCTCGCTGTTTGATACGGCTCGCCAATACCGGGAAAGCTTCGAGGTGTATGGCTCGAAAAAGGCCGTGGAGTGGCCGTTGATAGAAGGCGATCCATTAGTGGTGCATACGGCCAAAAAGGAAGAGCATGAGATACCCGAACCGGTGAAATGCCCGGATTACGCGCACCTGCTGCCCGAGCCTATTCAGCATTTTACTACGGGTGGGGTTTATGACGAGGACGATAACCAGCACCTTTCTTTTACCCAAGGCGCGGGTCACGGGGGGTCACACCCACACTTGGTCCATGAGTTTATCAGCGCGTTGGTAGAAGGCCGCCGGCCATTCCCTGATGTACGGCAATCGGCCAACATCACCTGTGTGGGAATTTTGGCGCATGAGTCGGCACTGAAGGGTGGTGAGCTTATCCGGTTACCTGAATTTACGTGGGGAGATCGGTAACGATCGCCCCCAATTATTGACGTAATTTACCAACTTCCTGTTAGATGGGAATAATAATTATAAATCAATAAAAGTCATTTGAACAATAAAATGAAAAATTTAGTTAAAGTTTTATTACTAGCAATCGTCCCGCTGTTCCTCTGGAATTGCGGAGGACAAAACAAACGGGATGATGGGCCAAGGCGGCTGGAGCTGTTTTTCCTGGGTCATGAAAGTAAGCATCACGATTCGGAAATGCTGGCCGATATATTGGCACAGGAGTATACCCGCGAGGGGATGAACATCACATATTCGACCGATCCCGAAGACCTGACACGGGAAGATCTCCAACGGTATGACGGATTGATTCTGTATGCCAACCATGACTCCATCAGTCCGGGTCAGGCAAAAGCATTGCTGGACTATGTAGCATCAGGCAAAGGATTTATTCCGCTGCATTCTGCTTCATACTGCTTCCGCAATTCGCCGGAAGTCGTAGCGCTCATCGGCGGCCAGTTTAAGAGCCACGGTGGCGGTGCTTTCTCGGCGGAGATTATCAAGCCGGATCATCCTGCGCTCGAAGGCGTAACGGCGTTTGAAACCGAATGGGACGAAACGTACGTGCACGATAAAATTGCCGACGACATCGAGGTGCTGATGGAGCGGGTAGACAGCACAGGCCGTGAGCCGTACACCTGGGTAAAAGAGCACGGCAAAGGACGGGTGTTCTATACGGCTTTTGGCCATGATGAGCGTACCTTCCGCAACCCAGGATTCCTGCAGCTGGTGAAAAGCGGTATCCGGTGGGCCGTGGGTGAGGAGGCCGTGAAAAAAATGGAAGCCTACACCATTGCACAGCCTACTTACGAAGAGGGCAGGATGCCAAATTACGAGCGTCGCGATCCGGCCCCGCGTTACCAGCTACCACTCAGCCCGGAAGAGTCACAGACACTGACTCAGGTTCCTGTTGGCTTCAAGCTGGAGCTTTTCGCGAGTGAACCGGATATCCAAAAGCCTATAGCAATGAACTGGGATGAAAAAGGACGCCTGTGGGTTGTGGAAACTGTTGATTACCCCAACACTGTTCGCAACGACAATAGCAGGGGTGACGACCGCATAACGATTTGTGAGGATACCGATGGTGATGGCAAAGCGGATAAGTTTACTGTCTTTGCAGATGGTTTGAATATTCCTACGTCATTCACATTTGCCAATGGCGGCGTTATCGTGGCACAGGCACCTGAATTCCTCTTTCTGAAAGATACCGATGGCGATGACAAGGCCGATGTGCGCGAAGTGCTGATTGAAGGGTGGGGTACCTATGATACCCACGCGGGCCCTTCTCACCTGAAGTATGGACTAGATAACAAGATTTGGGGTACGGTAGGCTACTCAGGCTTCGAAGGCACCATCGGCGGTCAGCCGTTTAAGTTTGGTTCGGGTGTATACCAGTTTGACTCACAGGCCAAACAATTTGAGTATTTGGGGCAGACCTCAAATAATACCTGGGGACTGGGCTTCTCGGAAGACAACGATGTATTTATCTCTACAGCCAATAACGAGCATAGCGACTTTTTTGCTATTCCGGCCCGCTATTACGAGAAAGCAAACCTTCATGAGCGCGGTATCCAAAAGATCGATGGGCACTACAACATGCATGTGCTGACCAAGGAATTGAGGCAAGTAGACGTACACGGTGGATTTACCGCCGCTGCGGGTCACAACTTATATACCGCGCGGGCGTTTCCGCAGGAATACTGGAACCGGGTAGCATTTATCTCGGAACCTACCGGCAGGCTTGTTCACCGCCATATTCTGGAGCAGGATGGAGCCGGATTTAAGGAAAAAGGTGATGGCTGGAATATGGTAGCCAGCTCCGACAACTGGTTCGGCCCGGTTGCTGCAGAGGTAGGACCCGATGGCGCCCTGTGGGTAGCGGACTGGTATAACTTTATTATCCAGCACAACCCAACACCGGATGGCTTTGAAAACGGAGAAGGCAACGCTTATATCGATCCCTTACGCGATAATACGAAAGGTCGTATCTATCGGTTAGTGCACGAAGATGCCGGAAAGCAAAAGTCCTATAAGCTTAATCCGGAGCGCCCGAACACATTGATCGATGCCTTGAAGAGCGATAATATGTTCTGGCGGCTTACCGCACAACGTCTGTTGGTCGAATCGGGTAATAAGGACGTTGCTGGCGATCTGCATAAACTGATTCGCAACAAATCCGTGGATGACGTAAATGTAAACGGAGCCGCCGTCCATGCGATATGGTCATTGCATGGATTGGGACTGTTGGATGGTGCCGACGAAAAGACCCTGTCAGTAGTTGTCGAGGCATTGAAACACCCGGCGCCGGGCGTGCGTAAGGCCGCTGTCCAAACACTGCCTGTCGGCAATGCGGCGGTAGTACAGGAAATCCTCAGCTCCGGTGTAACGCAGGATTCGGATTTACGCGTGCGACTGGCTGCGTTCCTGGCCCTTTCAGATGCGGCACCGACCGCCGAGGTGGGGAAAGCATTGTTCGAAGCAGTGCAGCAGCCAGAAAACATTGCTGATAAATGGGTTTCTCATTCGCTGCTGATAGCTGGGGCTGTACACCGCCAGGCGTTCATGGATGGCTACCATCAGAAATTCGGTCACCCTGACTTGTCGAATACCGATGGCTCGTTAGCGGAACGTATCGTTGCGGGAAAACAGATGTTGGTACTTCCGCTGAGCACCGAGCGAGGTGGAACGATTGCAGGCCGGCAGATACCCGACTTTGCCAATCAGCAAATTAGTTTTGTGACGGATATAACGCGTGCTGCCATGCGCCGCGGATCTTTGGAGGGCGTATTGATCTCGCACGGGGACAACAGAGATGGTTATGCTGTTTTCTTACAAGACGGAAAGGTGCATTTCCAGGTAAATCAAAAGGGGAGGAAGGAAATTATCAGTTCGATAGACTCGCTACCCCGTGAATTTAATGTAAAAGCATCGTTGCTTTCCGACGGAAAAATGACCCTGTCTATTGATGGCAAACAGGTAGCAGACGGTAAAGCCACAGGCTTGTTCGCTGAAGTGCCTGGTGGAATTATCCGTGTAGGAAACAACCGGCAGCGCAGGTGGGGCGACGCACCGCGTATTCAGAACGTTGGCGACTATCCCGAGGATTTTGACTTTACGGGGGAGCTGAAAAATGCCCGCCTTGTGATTGTCAATACACAGGAAGCCGGACAGGAGACGGCGGTAGTGGCTGATAACGCTGTTACGATCAAAGCCATTATCGGCGAGATGAAGTATGACGTGACCAACTTTACGGTTAAAGCTGGCCAAACGTTAAAAATCGTCTTTGAAAACCCGGACCATATGCAGCATAACTTGTTGATTTTGAAGCCCGGGACTTTTGAAAAAGTTGGTGAAGCTGCGGACGAACTGGCTAAACAGCCCAATGGGGTTGAAATGCAATACATCCCGGCCACACCAGATGTATTGTTCAGTACGCCGTTGGTTAATCCTGACGATAAGTACGAACTGACCTTTACGGTGCCGGCTACACCGGGTGATTATCCGTATGTATGTACGTTCCCAGGTCACTGGCGCATCATGCACGGTATCATGAAAGTGACCAACTAGACGAAAAAACCGGAAAAAAAGAAAATCCGCCTGAATGCTCAGGCGGATTTTTTTTGATGGAAATGGAAATCAGACAAAAATATCAATATAAACCACTTCTTCCGCCACAGGCATAATCCCATGCTTTTGCAACGAATTGAAATACAGGCTGTCTCCCTCGGAAAGATGGTATTCGGTATCACCTACCTTCATCGACATCTCCCCTTTAATTACGTAGATGAATTCCTCGCCATCGTGGGAAAGTTGGTGTGTTTTCACTTCGCCCTTGCGGGCAACAAAGAGAAAAGGCTGCATCTTTTTCTTATGAAACCCCGATGCAAAAGGGAAAATATGGTATCCTTTATCCGTACGCGTCAAGTTCCCTTCTGCGGTATTTTTTTTCGTATGGATGGCATTCAGCCAACCCTGCTCTTCCAATAGGCTCGAAATATCTGTGGCGAGTGCCTGGGCAACTTTTACCAGCGTTGCCACTGACGGCACGGTAAGGTTATTTTCAATCTTGGAAATCATGCTCTTTGACAATCCACTGGCATCTGCTACTTCCTGGAGGGTTCTTTTTTGATTTATCCGCAATGCCTTTACCCTATCTCCAATGTTCAACTGAGGACTCATTTCTATTAATGATGTGATACAATAAATGCGTTTAAACACCAGTTGGTGGTAAACCGTGTGTAATCAATTATACAAGGTTTAATCAAACCAAACAAGAAAAATGTTCAGTTATCTGTTAAGGTGTTGTTTATTAACGGATTAATTTATGGGGTTATGGGTGTGACACGTACCAGTGTTTCATCTTCGCGGCTATGATGCACCGGATTTTGGAGCGGCCTTCCAAGGTGTTCCCAACTCACTTCACAGCTATCGCCGTGCTCAAGGAGGAGCTGATTTCCGAAACTGAAGGCATCGGCTCCGAAAAAATGGATGTGTACCTGTCCGGGAATGCGATGGGCATCGTACTTAAAGTGGTGGTGTTCCAGGTTTGCCAATGAATGGGCCATGTATTGCTCCCCGCTTCTGATATCGTGATGCCAGATTTCGCTTCCGTTGCGGCGGATTTTGACATGACCTGCAAGGGCAGTGAATGGTAATCCCACGGCCAGTTCCGGACCGATGGCACATTGACGCAGCTTTGACGGGGCGAGGTAGAGGTAGTTCTTTTTTTCCATGACGTGATCAGAAAATTCGTTGCCGTTGCAAAATCCGACCCTAATGGGCGTTCCGTTCCGATCAATCACATATAGGCCGGCAATCTCCGCTTCTTCACCGCCGTCATCAGCATATGATGGCACAAGGAGCGGCTGTCCATGCGCCCGGAGGGTGGTTCCGCTTCCTTTATAAAACCATTCGGGCTGTGTACCTATCTGCCCGGCTTCGGGTTTTCCCCCCTCCAGGCCCCACCGGTATATTTTCATGCTGTCTGTTAGTCCCTCGGGTTCCTTGATATGCATAGACTGCCGGTTTAATGCACTCGATTGGTGGGTCAGCCCGGTTCCCGAAATGAGACAGGCGTGCGGATTATCAGGGTGATCGAGCGGCGGAAGCAGGTTCCATGGGGTCTCACCGTGGTACACGGCTTCGTAATCCAATAGTTCATCGGTCACCTCAGAACGCACAAGGTCACCAAGGGATAATGCTTTTTCGGATGCTTCCAGCACAAGGAAATACACGGCGTTGATCCGTTTATTAAGCAATGTAAGATGCGGTTCGCTGACCAGTGCCACCCGCCGTCCCTGCTGCGGATGATTCAATTGGACTAATCTCATTGTTTCCATATCGGGTAAAATCATGAATGTATTAACCTATTGTGCTATCCAACCCCCATCAATCGCAAATCCCGCTCCGGTGACAAATCCCGATGCCGGACTGGCCAGGTACAGCGCTATTCCACCGATTTCATGCGGTTCGGCCCACCGGTTCATCGGAATCTTGGAAATGAAGGCCTGGTATTTTTCGGGATCTTCCAGGAGCGGAAGGTTCAGTTCGGTGGCGAACGGGCCGGGTAGCAATGCATTCACATTGATCTGGTCTTTGGCTACTTCGATAGCCAGCGAACGGGTCAGTTGGAGAATCGCGCCCTTGCTCGTGGCATAGGGGGTCCGCTCGGGAATGGCAGTTAGCGACAGCATGGAACCGACATTGATAATCCTTCCGTAACCGTTTTTCTTCATATGAGGTACCACTTCCCGGCAGGCAATCCACGCCCCGTTGACATTTACCTGCTGTACCTTCTGAAAATCGGCAAATGACAGCTCCTCAATTCGGCCACGGATATTGATACCTGCCGAATTGATAAGGATATCTATTTTACCAAACTGGTCGGCCGTTTGTTGGACAGTAGATGCGATTTGTTCCTCAGAAGTGACGTCGCAAGTAAGCCCGATGCAATCGACGTGGTATGCATTTCTGATTGCTTCGGCAGATTTTTTGTTGGTTTCCGTATCGCGGGCCGCAATAGCTACATTTGCACCGGCGTCTGCCAGGGCATTCGCCATGGCAAGGCCCAGGCCCCGGTTACCGCCGAATATCAACGCAGATTTTCCATTGAGTTTGAATTGTTCTAAAATAGTGTATTTCATCTGTTTATTTTTTTTAGTTGTCAGATGCTGCCTTTGATGATTAAGATAATCATTGCCCTGTGTGCTTATGATTATTTTAATGATGTCGGGTTCATCAGGATAATAATAAATTGTTTTAGTGGTTTGATATAAGTCCACCGTTGTTATTGAATGATAGTGAAATTTTCCAGATCTGTGGTTTTCAGGGTCAAGCCCATTCCGGGCTTTTTATCGTCGAGCTGCAGGTTGCCGTTTTCGGCTACGGCTTCACCATCGAAGATATACCAGAACATTTCGTTCCCCACCTCGATTTCGGTTTTCGGGAAATATTCGGCCATGGGCGACGCGAATGAGCTCATTACCACGTGCAGGTTGTGCATTTGCCCGCCATGTGGAATAATTTCTATCCCTTCATTGTACGCAAGGGTACAGATTTTCTGTGCCTGGGTGAACCCGCCTACGCGGTTGGTATCGAACTGGAAAATATCAAGCGCATCGGCCTTTACCAGATCATAAAAGCCGAAATGGCCGTATTCGTGCTCACCGCCGGAGAGGGGAATCGCGGTATACTGCTTTAATTTGTTGAACAGGTGAATTTCATCAGGGAGGAGGAGTTCCTCCACCCAGCGCAGGTTATAGGGTTCGAGTTCCTTCAGCAGTCGCTTTGCGTAGGGGAAATTGAATCCCATATAGGCTTCGAGCATGATGTCGACATCGTCGCCCACGGTTTCGCGTACTAGCCGGACCATCTCCACATTTTTCTTCATGCCGGCAAGCCCGTCGGTAAGCGGATAACCACACCGTAGTTTCATGCCGTTAAATCCCAATGATTTATAGTGTGAAGCTTCAGCCTGGAGATCATCGAGATTGCGCGTATACAGCCTGCTGTAGTAGGAAGGGATATGTTCCTTGGTCCGCCCGCCGAGCAACATAAACACCGGTTGTTGCATCACCTGTCCCTTGATATCCCAGAGCGCAATATCCAGTGCGCTGATGGCTGCCATTACCGCTCCTTTCCGGCCATATGCCACGGAAGAACGGTACATCTTTTCGTAGAGGTACTCGGTATGGAGTGGAGATTCGCCGATGAGCAAGGGGGCAAGTTTGGTGTCTACGATGAGTTTGGTCACGTCTGGGCACAAACCGGCGTTGCCAATTCCCACATGCCCGTCGGTCGTTTCCACTTCGACGACCAACCAGGAAAAGAACCGGTAGGGTGCCTGTGAATCGGTTTGGAAAGGAAGCAGGCTAACGGGTGTAGCAAATATGGTGTCTGTTGTTTTTACAGGGCCTTTCCAAACATATAATTTCGTTTTGATGGACTTGATGTTCATTTGAATGATGTGATGACTATGATTTTGTTTGTAATATGGGTTACTTATTTTTTATAAATTAAAACTGCTTTCCGTCCCATCATAGGTGACCGTTTTAAATAAGCCTTCAGGGAGCAGTTCGATGGTAAAAGTTCGTCCAGTGGTTTGTCTTCCGTACTGGTGAACGGGCTTCAGTGTAAGGGTTCGATTGCCGTCATCCCACGTGATTTGTGTTTGGCTGAAGGCACCATCGAGATAAGACTGGCTACCGCCGTCATCTTCATACAAGGTGTAAGATGCGTCCTTACCGCGGTATATTTTCAAGGTAGTGTTACCTGTTACCTTTTCGCTGGTATACTGCCGAACGGGATCGAAAGGGATAATCGAGCCGGCACGGACATACAGCGGTAACGTCGCCAGGTCGACTTGTCTTGAAATAAAGCGTCCTCCGGCTAAATTTTCGTTGGTCCAGAAATCATACCAGTCCCCTTCGGGAAGGTAAAGATGCCGCGATGTTTGTCCGGGCTCGTAAATCGGGGCCACCAATATGTCTTCGCCCCAGAGGTACTGATCGTTCATGTTGGCCACGTGACTGTCATGTGGATACGCGACCCACATGGGCCGCATGGGAGGAACTCCGGTATCGTGGGTTTCTCGGAACAGCGTGTAGTTGTATGGAAGCAATTGATACCGCAGGTTGAGGTATTGGCGTGCAATAGGCTCGATCAATGCGTTCCGCAACTCCTCCGGGTAAGGGTACCCGTGCCGCAGTGTCTCATCGCGGTTCTCGCTATCGAATATGGATGATTCCGGGGGACCGATGTGACCTTGATTCCAGCCCCACGGAAGACGAAGATGCCATGTGCGCCCGTGTGCCCGGAAGGAAGGAGTGAACGCGGCAAATTGAAACCAGCGGATGTATAACTCGCCGGTCAGTTCATTCGTCGGTACGAACCCGGCAATGTCCGAGCCCCAAAACGGCGACAGACTGACGGAATGATTGAGCCCGACACCGATATGGGTTTCAAGGGTTTTCCATCGGCTGCTGGGATCTCCGGACCATATCCAGCCACCATAGCGATGCGCCCCGCTGTATCCTGTGCGGTGCAGGCTCCATGGCCGTGTGTCGGCTTTTTCATGTAACGGACCCTGATAATACATCTTGTGCCGAGCGATGCGGGATTCGGCGGAGAGCCCCTCCCCGCCATCGGGCCACCAGGCGTCCACCAGGTTGTTTGCGGTACGGTGCCTGTTCCAGAAATGGTTGATGTTGCCCGTATCGCTCGGATTGGAACCGTCAATGGATTCACCATGGAGATTGCGGGGTGGCGCATAGTTATGAAGCACTACCTTGAAATCGAGGTTTTGTAAACTATCGATAATCTCCTCGGGGTTGGGGAATATGAGGGGGTTAAAATCGAACGAATCGTGGCCGTTATTCCAGCCGGTGGGTGTAAAGCCTGTTCCCAGATAAATGAGCGCATCGGTAGGCAGATCACGCTCACGTAGGTTGTGGGCCACCCAGAATAGTTCATCAGGCCCGGAGAGCGTACGGTGCGACTGCATATAACCGAGGGCCCATAATGGCGGCATTGGCGTTACGCCGGCTATTTTCCGGTATTCCGTAAAAATGTCGGTTGGGTTGGTCCAGCAGGTGATTAGGAATTTCAGTGGCTGATCCAGGACTTCCGGTGCAGGAAGGAATTTGCCTTCGGCATGGCGCATATCAATAAAGTTGCCCCTACTGATCGGCTGGTGGAAGAAAAGTGACCAGCCGTCAAGACCGATTAACATCGGCGCGGCAATATAAGCACCATGGGTGGCCAGTTCGTACGAAGCATTGCCGTCCTTCATCGGATGAAGGAACCCCCTCCGATCAAGATGGTCGACCCTTCCGCCTTCTCCCATGCCGTACACGGGTGCCGGGATGTTGAAGGAAGTGGCGCCGCTTTCGGTATCATGCCATGCAAACTCCTGCACCAGGTTGCCGTCTTTATTTTCGATACTCACGGAAAGCGGGGATTGCCGGATACGAACCGTTAATTCCCCGGCTTTTCTGATTACTTCGCCGCCTTCAACAGCCGTACCCTGCCATATCAGGGTGTGGGGGTATTCGATGAGCACATCCGACGGTGGCGAAACGGTGGGCTTGCCGTCATCTCCGAGAGGCGATAATTTGATTTCCAGGGTTTTGTCGGAAACCTGGGTGATGGTCAGCTCGGCTTTGCTTTTCCCGTAGCGGATGGCGGAATCGTCCTGCCCGCGAACGGTTACACCGAAGAATAAAACCGCCGTTATCGTCCAGAGGATTTTCATTTGTATGTGTTTAATGCTGTTCAGTTAAAGGTAATTTCCGTTGATTTGCCCGTATAGCTAACTTGCTTTGTGGTGCCCTGTGGAAGTAATTCTACCGTGAATGTACGTGCGGGTGCGGTGGCGTTGTTCGCTTCGCCCGGGCCTATCGTCAGCTTTTTGGCCGCATCATCCCACCGGAAGCTCGTAAACGATTGCTCGCCGTTAAGGTAGTCCAGTGTTGTGCCATCATCATCATATAACGTAAAATTACCGTCGGCGCCACTGAATATTTTGATGGTGGTGGGCTCATCCACTTCCTGGGCAGTGTACTGCCGGATGGGGTCGAACGGAATCAGTGCTCCGGCACGTATGTAGATAGGCATGGTAGCGAGATCCACTTCCCGTGAAACGGTTTGCTTGCCCTCTTCCGTTTGGAGGGTCCACCAATCGTACCAAAGGCCTTCTGGAAGATATACGTCGCGTGTTTTGGCCCCGGCTTCATATACCGGCGCAATCAGTAGATCGCGCCCCCACAGGTATTGATCGCCCATTCCCCAGGCGGTGCGATCCTCGGGATAATGCAGCCACATCGCCCGCATCAGGGGCAGCCCTTTGTCGTGCGCTTCCCATGTCATGGTGTAGGTATAAGGCAGCAACTGGTAACGTAATTCTGCATATTGTTTGGCGACCGGCTCTATGGTGGGGTTATTTAATTCAGACTTTAGGATATCACGCTCCGGGTTACCGGTGGGGGAGTTGTCATTTGTGTTCTCGCGGACACCTTCGTCGGCCGATCCCCAACCCCATGGCAGGCTTAAACGCCAGGTGCGGGCATGGGCCCGGAAGGAACCACAGAAGGCACCGAATTGAAACCACCGCGCATACAGTTCGCCTGTTTTTTCTTTGTTCGCATAAAAGCCCCCGATATCCGAGCCCCAGAACGGGCCGATGCTCAGTGAATAATTGATGCCGACGGCGATTTGGGCTTCAAGTGTTTTCCAGGAGGCATCGGTATCGCCCGACCATACCCAGCCACCCCATTTGGCAATACCGGGGAATCCATTCCGCTGGAGGCTCCACGGCCGCTGGTTCGGCTCCGTGTAAAGCGAGCCCTGGTAGTAGAGTTGGTGGCGTTTGATGCGTTCGAACAGGTTGAACCAATCGCCTTCATCGGGCCAGAAGAAATCGACACCGTCATTAACGAGCGATTCATGTTGTTTCCAATAGTTGAAGATGTGGGAATTATCCAATACTTCATGCTCAGCAGGAGGGATGGTACCATGCAACGTCGGTAACTTGTCGCGATCCCACGGTACCATATGCAGACCTACTTTTACATGGCGTTCGTGCATATCGTCCATGAACGCTTTCCCGCCCCGTTTAAAGATTTTTGGATGGTATTCGAACGAAGGTTGTTCCTCGTTCCATCCCTGGGGGGTAAAACCGGTGCCTAGGTAAATGACGGCATCCACCGGTATTTGTTTTGTACGGAAGGTGTCAACGATACCGATCATTTGCTCCTCAGAGTCGAGCGTGCGATGTGACTGCATGTAGCCCAAAGCCCACAGTGGTGGCATAGCCGCCTGTCCGGTGATTAATGAAAAGTCTTTGAGGGATAGTGCGGGGTCGTGTGCGTCGAATACAAATAGATCATAGAGACCGGGTACGATATCCTTGATGGGGTGTCTTCCTTTCCCATTCTGATCGTGCTGGTTCCGCTGCGTTTGCGGAGCGTCTGCTTCTGCGGGAGGTTCCCAGGGAATGAAAAAGCCTTTTTTATCGTTACTTTCCAAATCTACTTCTACCCAGGGCGTTGCAACGAAGAGCCCCCAGCCTTGTGTACCCCATAGCATAGCAACGGGGTTACGTGAGCCATAGGCATTGCTTTGCCAGCGGGGCGCCATTTCGTGATAACGGCCCCTGCGGTCGTATTCCACCTCCAGTTCACGCCAGTTTACACCGCGTTCGGGGCGTGGACCGCCTTCGCCCATACCCAGTACCGGCTCGTTGCCAACGTCGAAGGCGAGTTTTCCTTCGCTGTCGAAGGTCAGTTCCTGAACAGGTTGGCCTTCAGCGTTTGTTATGGAAATCGTAAGTGGGTTGGGGCGTATCGCCACCTTCAGATTACCCACCTGTTCCGTGATTTCACCCGAGATTTCCCGGATACTGATAACGGGTTGGGCATATGCGCGATCGTCTATTGCCGGATTAACCGGAAAATCATCTTGAAAACTTACGGGCTTCAACGTAATCCGGATACTGTGTTCACCGGCGGCCCGGATATCGAGCTGTGCCGGCTGGCCGTTTGCCAGGATGGACTGTTGTGCAAGCAGCGACTGGATGCATGCTGCAAACATGAGTAACAGGGTAATGAAGAGATTCGGCTTTTTCATGTCGTATAAATTGGTGCTGATTAATTATAACCTTCGTTTTGCTGCAGGTTGCCATTGACGTCCAATTGAACCTGTGGTATAGGAAAATATACACGATGTTCTCCATTTGGCTGGTGTGCAAACCAAGATTTTGTGGTAAACACCCCGAAGCGTATGAGATCTTGCCGCCGATGATGTTCGCCGGCAAATTCCCATCCGAGCTCATCCAGGAAACCGCCATATTGGATGTCTGAACCGCCTTCGGTCGATGTCATTGCGCCGTTGGCATAGTTGCCATACACATAACGACTACCCCCCGTCAATTGCTGACCCGTTACGGTTGCTTTGTCTGGATCAGTACCTGCAAATGCACGTTGCCTGATGGAAGTGACGATGGCTGCGGCACCGTTGGCATCATTCAGCCGAAGAAGACACTCGGCCTTGATCATCAATGCGTCGGTATACCTGAAGAAGGGAACATCATTGCCCAATCCGGCCAGTGAGCCCTGCTTGATTTCATATTTTATGAAACGCAGTCCCTCATTATCCTGCGATCCGGTCATTGCCGTTAATCGATTGGTGTAATCCAATTGCTTGTCACCCAGTATGAGCGGTTGCCCGGCAGCGGAATATTGTGGGCCGGAGAGCCATGTATCGCCCAATCTGCTGTCATCCGGATCATAGGTGTCAATGAACTGGGGGATTGCACAGCTCCCTCCCCACGGCTCGGCTTGGATACCGAATGTTTGTTTGCTGAGTGCGTGCAACGTTTTCATGTGATAATTGAACTCTGTGGCATATATTTCATCGAAAGGTATGGAAAAAATCTGTTCGACCGATCCTTCGTTGTCGGTGATAAACGGGTCTTTATAGTTGGCTGCCAGGCTGAATTTATTGCTGGTGATGATACCATCGACCTGAGCCATCGCTTTTTCCCATTCGGGCGTGCCGATATACACTTCGGCGTTGAGGTACAATTTAGCCAATGTCATTTTAGCTGCCCATTTAGTCATCCGGCCGTAGGTCGCCGCACTTTGTTCTTCGCTGAGGCGGGGGAGGACTTCGGCAAGTTCACTTTCGACAAAAGCAAATACCTCGGCCGCTGAATGCTGCTCAGGCAGGAATCCCTTTGGTACATCAAACCTATCGACAATCGGCACGTTCCTGAAGTGATCCAGTAGGATGTAATAATAGAATGCGCGCAATGCCCGTAACTCATCAAGCGCGGCCTCCAGGTTTTCAAGACCTTCTATTTGCTGGAGTTGATACATGGCCCGGTTTGCATTATTGATACCGGCAAAGCATCGGCTCCATAATTGTCGGGTGTGACTTTGCGTTGCATCCCACGTATGCATGTGCATGGTCCGGTATACGCCGCCATCGTCCCATCCGCCTCTCGGTAGCCTAACGGGTGTTACGATGACGTCTGATGATTCTTCCTGCGTATCGAAATAACTGTGCCACCCCCAATACAGTGCCCGGAGCGATGTGTACGCCGGGGCAACAATGTTGGTGATGTCGTCTGAGGTCAGTTCCGTGCTTTCGGCTATAATGGAGTCATAAACTGATTCATCCAGTTTCGTGCATGACAGGGTGACCGACGCCAATGCTGCAGCGCTCAACGCGAATGTGTATTTCATCATTTTTTTCATGGCGATAGGGATTAAAAGGTTACATTCAGTCCGACAGTGAACGTTTTATAAGTGGGGTACTTGTCCCGTGAATCGTTACCTGCGGTCAATTGATTTCGCCTTTCGATTTCGGGATCTAACCCTTTGTAGCCGGTGAAGACCAGCAGATTAGTTCCGGCGGCATATATCCGCGCGGTATTCAGAAGAAATCGAATCGTTTTGACAGGCAGGTTATATCCGAGGGTAATGTTTTGTACTTTAAGGTAATCCCCGTCTTCGATATAATGACTTACGTAAGCTTGCGGATAATTGAGCATTGCTTTGTCGTAGACCTTGTCAAAGGCACTGTTGAGCATATTGTATTGTATGGTCGGGTTTTCGTAATACATCCGTTGGAAATTGAGGATTTGGAAATCAAACTCGCCTGTGACAACGACACTAAGGTCTATATTTTTGTAACGGAAGGTATTGGTGAAGCCGCCGCTCATGGAGGGGATGCCATTGCCCAGGTACTGCTTGTCATCATCACTTGTTGCCGCTGATATCTGTTTCCTTGTGCCGTCGGCTGTTTCGACGATCCATTCGCCGTTTTCATCGATGTCCACCGCCTTGAGGCCAAAAAAGTTGCCGACTGCCTTTCCGACTTCCAGGCGGTGGGTGTACGTTTGGATGGGGGCGCCTGTAGCGCCGGTATTAAAATAGTCGCCAACTACCTCAAAAAGATCGTTCGAAAGGCTATTTAGTTGGTTTTTATTATGTGAGAAAGTGACGGAAGTATTCCATTCAAAGTTAGCTTTCTTCACAGGCGTGGCGTTTAACAATACTTCTATTCCTTGGTTTTGCATTTCGCCCACGTTGGCCTTGATCCGGTTGTACAGGTAAGGGGGCACGGGTACAGTATAGTCCCAAAGCATATCCTTGGTTACTTTGTTATAGGCATCGATGCTGCCGCTCAGCCGGTTTTCAAAGAGGGAGAAGTCCAGGCCGATGTTCACTTCATTACTCTTTTCCCAACGGAGGTCGGGGTTTGGGTTACTGACCGGTACCAGACCTTGTATCCATTCACTATTAGTATAGAAATTCCCTTCGTAGGTCAATAAGGTTTGTGAGAGATACGAATCGTTTGGAATGACACCGGTAACGCCATAGCCCCCTCTCAACTTCAGGTTGTTTAAGAAGGTAATATTCTGCATGAATTGCTCGTTGCTGATGGTCCAGCCCAATGAAACAGATGGAAACGTACCCCATTTATTGTTGGCGCCGAACTTTGAAGAACCTTCGCGTCTTACACTGGCCAGAATATTATATCGGTTATCAAAACCATAACTCACCCGACCAAAAAAACCGATGAGCCGGTCGTCGTCTTTATTACTGCCCATGGTGGCCCGCCCCTCCAGTAGTGCTGCACCCGTCGTCATGTTATGGTATGAATACTTGTCTGTAGGGAAGTCCGAATTGGTATAGAAGCCACCTGCATTCACATGGTATTGGTAACTGTAACCAGCCAGGGCGCTCAATCGGTGCTTATCGATTGTTTTCGAATAGGTGGAAGTCATTTCCAGGTAATCCGTTGTGCGTTTCATGTCGCCTCTGGAAGCGTAACCGTTAAGACCGTTTTTCGTGTTGGAAGCGTGTTTTTTGGATTCAGAATATCCTTCCAACCGGGTACGCCTGTCCGTTGCCAGCATCAGCTTGGCATCCCAGCCATCGAGTATTGAAACGGTAGCGTTGGCCGTTACGCGGGTCCAGTCGTTCGTGATGATACCGTCGGTCTCCCGGATCATTGCTACGGGGTTGGTAGACTCCCGCAACGAGGTTTCGTACCAGTTTCCCTGATCGTCGACTACCTTTTCCGTCGGATTTCTGATCAGGGCCTGGCGGTAAATTTCCTGATTGAACGGAGAGCCGTTGCCAAGGGCACTGCCTGTCCTTGAGCCCCTAAGGATATTGGCATTCAACTTTAACCGGTTATCGAACATGCTGTGGTTGACATCAAAAGACAGTCGCAGCTCGTTGTTATAGGACCGTACAAACACACCGTCGTTTCCGAGATAATTGAAGTTGCCGACGTAGTTGGAGCGCGAGTTGCCTCCTTTTATATTCAGGTTGTGGTTTTGGATGAATCCCTTTCGGGTGATTTCATTTAGCCAGTCCGTGGTATATCCTTCGTCGTACGATTCGGGGAGGAACCCTTGTTGAATCAGATCCCGCATTTGGCTTGCGTTTACGAAGTCTGCTCTTTTGTAGAAATCCGACTGTGAAAAATACGTGCTGTAGTCTAGTGTCGTCGGAATATCGCGGTCCACTTGCTTGGTGGTGATTAAGATAACCCCATTGGCGCCACGGGTTCCGTATATGGCCGCTGCAGAAGCGTCTTTCAACACATCGATAGACTCGATCTCCTGAGGCGCCACGGTGTTGAATTCACCGGGAATTCCATTAATCAGGACCAACGGCGCTGTATTTCCCTGTAGGGATGAGATACCTCTTAAAACGATGTTTGGGGTGGCTGAGGGATCGCCCGATCCGTTGGTAATATTCAGACCGGCCACTTTCCCCCGGATAAGTTCGGAGGCGTCGCGCATTGCGCCCTTGGTAAAATCTTCCTCTTTCAGGCTGGCGATTGCGCTGGTGACGTCGCCTTTCCGCTGGGTGCCGTACCCGATAACCACCACTTCGCCCAATTCGGAAATATCTGTTGCCAGTGCAACATTGATGGTAGACTGTGAGCCAACGGGCAGTGCCTGGGTGATGTAGCCCAGAAGCGAAACGGTTAGCGTATCGCCGGGTTGCACGGCGATGGCATAATTTCCGCTGGCATCCGTTGAGGTGCTTCCATTGGCGAGTTGGGCTTTTACGGTAACGCCGGGAAGTGATTCACCGGAACCAGCGTCGGTAATTTTACCCCTGATTTGCTGCTGTGCCACGCCGGATAGCGGGTACATGCTGATTAAATAGACGGCGCATAGCCATCGGAGTGAATTGAAGCGTTTCATAACATTGAAGGTTAGTTATTATTGGATTTATTTACTTCTTCTGCTTCTACATATCGATGTAATTCTTCATTTTTCGTCAATGGCCCCATGAAAAGGAGCATGATAAGCAAGCCAATGAGCCCGGCAATACCGAAGCCGATGAACAGGATGTCATAGGCGGTGGTGTAGCCGTAAGTCGTTGAATAGGCTTCCAGCGTGATTCCCGATAATGCCTGGAACACTGCCCCGCCAAGCCCGGTACCGATACAGGCCAGTCCCCATACGGAGGCGGTGGCACTCTTGGGTACTACATCTGCCGGAAATGCGAGTGAATTGGCTGTATATGCTGTATATCCGAAGCCCGACAGTCCAAACAGAATCAGGGCCGACATCGGCGAATCCACAATAAACGGTGCGAGTAGGAGCGGCAGGCACATCACGGAGCCGGCTATCCCTACGGCTATTTTACGGGCCTTAGGAATCGAGACTCCCCTTTTGATGATAAACTGTGTAAAATAGCCACCGATGAGATTACCTACATCGGCAATGAGGAACGGAATGATGGCAAACCATCCGATTTGTGCCATATCCCAGCCATGCACATCTGCAAGGTAGCGACCGATCCAGAACGTCACGAAGTACCAGATGGGATCCATAAAAAATTTGGAAAGCGTAAACATGCGAAGAAACCGTGTTTTAAATAGTTTCATCGGCGGGATGATGCGCGCCTTTGACGCTTTAGTCGCACGCTCTGGTGTATAATAGGTGAACCAAAAGATGGCCAGCCACACATAGCCGGCCAGACCGAGAATGATGAATGTGGACTGCCAGCCGTAGTTGATGCCCAGAAATGCAACCAATGGCGGGGCAATGATTGCGCCCAGCGCCGAACCGCTGTTGAAGATCCCGGAGGCGGTTGACCGTTCGTGCGGAGGGAACCATTCTCCGATCAATTTGATTGCGGCAGGCCAGTTTCCTGCCTCGCCCAGGCCGAGAAAAAAGCGTACGACACCGAATTGAAAGGGTGTAATTACAAAAGCATGTACCAGGGCGGCGGTTGTCCAGAAGGCCATACATATCGCGTAGCCCAGCCGCGTGCCCAATTTGTCGATAGCCAGACCGGAGAATGCATTTGATATCATATAGGCGATAAAGAACGCGGTGCCGATATATCCAAAAGCTTCGTCCGGAATTAGTTCTCGCAGTTCTCCATCGGCGCTCAGGTAGTTAAATGAGAGTCGGTGTACATAATTCAACACGGTAGCAAAAAAAGCCATGATGACCATCGCCCATCGTAATTTCGACAGCTTTTCCTGGCCTGCGGTATCGTGATCTATCTTCATAATTCGGTATTCAATGGGCCACCATAGGCGATCCGTTTTTGGGTTACAATTTTTGGTCTCCGGTGATGGCTGTCACCGGAGACTTTATGAAACACCGTGTATTTTTAAGAACTCGGTGTATTGATGTTAAACAAAGTTGAATATAAAGATGGACTAATTCAAGCCGTATTTTGCTTACAACCAACCGTATTTTGATGTATCTTGGTTTACCACGTCAGACGCAGCAAGGACACGCCTTGCTGTGGAAGTTCGAATGCAAGGGAAGCCTTTCCCTGCTGGGAAGAAATCCATTTGGGCGACTCCAGCAGCTGAAGTTGTCCGGCCTTTTCCAACTCGCGGATCTGTGCCTCACTGGGCGACTGCGGCGATCCCATTTTTTTCCAGGCTTCATACGAATTGCTGTATTCCTGATCGATCCGGTAATGCTGCAGGTAAACTTTTTCTGTTGGAATGCCCTCAATATTCACCGATACCGGAGCGGCTTCGCCGATAACGTTGTCATCGTGATAATTCCAAACCATAACGGCCGCGCTCCGATCATCTTTGGACGCCAAGGCGTTGATGTCGCGTTCCGCACCCCGCACACTGTTTTCCAAAATCTTTTTAAAGTCATAGTTAAATTGTCCGGAGACATCGACCCGGTCTCCGGTCATCATTCCGAACATCCTGAACACATTGAGTACCGGCTTATCCACGCCATTGGTGGCCAGGTCGCGGAAGCCAGCAAACCACGGCTGGTCTTCGAATTCGAAAGACCAGCTGACAGCACCAATTAAATCCGTGTTGTGGTGGTCAGCAATATCCAGCTTACGGGCAAATGATGCAGCCGTGTAGCTGGAATACATAGTCCCGTTCCGGTATGCATTATGCGGATAGATGGCTTCGGAGCATGCGGCGCAACCTTCTGGATCCGATTCGCCAATAACGACAGGAAGGTGTTTGAATTGCGGATAGGATTGCAGGATCGCAAAACCGCTTTCAATATCGCGCAACTGGTTCTGGATACTCATCTGTACAATGCCATCCACTACGCGGGGTGAACCTTTGGCGTGGAAGGTCACGAAATCAAGCGGGCTCCCTTTTTCTCCCGTGGCATAGTTCTTACCGTTTGCAACATGGTCAAGAAAAGTCCGTAAGAATTTGGAGGCACCTTCGGACCGTGGGCCGGTCACTTCGGGGCCACCGATTTTTGCGGTGGGCAGTGCCCGCTTTACGGCGTCGGCGGTGTAATCGTAGAGTTTAATGTATTCTTCCGTAGTGCCTTTCCAATAGCCGATATTCGGCTCGTTCCACAATTCCCAATACCACGATTCGACTTCCGCCTGGCCATACCGCTCAACGGAATGTTTTACCCATTCGTAAACCAGGGTGGCAAATTTTTCATAATCATTGGGGGGGTATGCCCAGCCGGTATAGATGTCGTTGTAATCATCTCCGGGTTTCCAGTAGTGGCGGTAGGGGTCTGGGTTTGAAGAAAGCGCTTCGGGCATAAATCCGATTTGGGGCATGGGCTTCATGCCGCGCTCAATGTAAGTATCGAATATACTGTCTATGATGGTCCAGTTATAAATGGGGTTTCCTTGTGCATCTTCGGTATAGGCATTTGTGGAACCCCATTTCAGGGCAGCCTCGCCGTCGCCCGTCACCAGCAGGCTGTGAACCCGTACATGCACGGGTACAGGCATGGCCTCCGACAGCTCGGTTAGTAGTTTTTTCCCGTCTTTCATATAGGTGTAGTTGGGCTCATCATAGCCAAACCACGACCAGATGGGTTTCATCGGCCCCTTTTCACTGGTTAAGTTTACATGGATGGATACGGGTTGGTCGTCGTGTTGACCGGATACGCCGCTTTTATGCTTCCAGGTAAATGATACCAGAATAAGTGCCCCAAAAAAGAGTACAACCGCTAAATAACTGTTACGTGTTTTCATTTGTTTATTTTTTAACTTTAGTTGTCACTACCTGTCCCGCCTTCCGGGGATAGCGACGTTATCGCGGTTTTCGATTCGGTAGCTTAGCTGCGTACCCACCACAAGGCCCTTCGCAAGGGTTGTCTGGATGTTGCTTTGGATGTTTGTCCGGCTGAAATCATGGCCTTTCATGACGAATTCCTGCCCTACGTGCCCTACAGATATGTAGTACGATGTTTTTTCCGAACCGCCCGAAACACTGAGATTGGCGTTGTACTGCGGCGCCTTGGGGTTGTTTACGACATAATCATATTGGTTGTAACTCTGGTATCCCGGTTCGGTGCCCAGGCGCCATTTCTCCAGTTCTTCCGCCGTGATGGAAACGGGAAGCCCGCGATTTTGCTGGGATTCCGCCCGCGCCAGATGGAAGAGGTAGGCATTGGCCGGTGTTTCGAAGGGGAATCGGGTGAGGTTTTGCCAGCCGTAATAAGCGTTGAGGTTAATTTGTGGTGCCTGGTTTTGTCCGCGCTTGGTGGTTACCAGAACCACACCGTTTGCCGCCCTGAACCCATATACCGAAGCGGAGGCATCCTTCAGGATGGATATGTTTTCGATATCATTCACATTCAGGTTGTTGAACTGGCCGCTGGTCTGGGGAACGCCGTCGATAATAAACAACGGTTCGCCCATGTTCCGGATTTGGAGTACGGCAGGGGATCCCGGTCTGGAATCGCCTTCATAGCTATTGGTCGCACGGGTTGTGATGCCCTGTATTTTGCCGACGAGGGCATCCGCGGTGGTCGTTGCTGATGTACGCGACAGGTTTTCGGACGTAATGGAGCTGACCGCGCCCGTTACCGTTGCCCGTTTCTGGGTGCCGTACCCCACCACGACTACTTCGTCCAGGGCTTCCAGGCCGGCCTGGAGAAATACATCAATGGGTGTGTCGCCTGTTACCGTCAACTCCTGGCTGGTATAGCCGATGTACGAGAAAACGAGCAGATCGCCCGCCGTTGCCTGGATGACATACTGACCTTCCGGATTCGTGGATGTTTCCACGCCGGAGGACCTGACGTTTACGCGTACACCGGCCATCGGAGAGCCGTCTGCAGCGTCCTTCACCACCCCGCTGACACGTTGCAGTTCTTGTCCCCACGATGGCCGGGGAATACAACAATAAAACCCTAACAACAATATAAGTGTTGTTCTTACGGTTTTTGGGTTCGCTTTACTTTTCATGTTGAACTCATTAATAAAGGTTAGTAATCGAATTGTTCGTTTGGATATCACATGAGGTAAGACCCGAATGTCCTTATGCTTTTAACGTCTGGCGCATAGCCAATAAGGACAGCATACTGCCGGGAGTCCAGTGGTTTTTACTCGTATTCGTATGTCAAATACACAGCTCATCATTTGGTTAGTATTCGATTTTTTAAAATCGATGGCTTAAAAACCTAATTCACCTTAAGTGAATTAAGTTGAATACAATTATACGGTGTTTCTTATATTAAATCAAGTGTTACCCAAACGTTATTTATTAATCGTCTGTGTTACAGTAAATTATTTTTGAATTGGTTGCCAAGAGCGTGAATATCCCCATAATGCGGGTTGGGCCCGCGGGACGGGTAAAAAAAGGGGCTATCAGCCATTCCGGCATGATAGCCCCTCATACGAAGCCGTCAGCAGCTAACAGTAACCAAGGGTATTGGTCCTACTATAAAGCCGTTTCGTCGGCCGCGACGGTAAAGGTCTGTTTCTCCTGTGTTAGGGGAATTACATATTGCCCCTGCTCATTTTTCTTATATCCATTCAATGCATACGGTTTACCGGGCGTTGTCTGTTCCAATCGGAGGTAAGCGGTGGGCTCGTATGGTTGCGCTTCAGCCAGCGAGATGCGGATTTCGGCGGTTTTTTCGTTATAGGCGATTTCATCTATACGACCGGCATCCAGGGTGATCCAGAGGCTTATCGGTGCGAGGAAAACCCTTGACCGGGCGGCAGTGGTCACCTCGGTCGTTACCCAATCGCCCCGTTGTTTCAGCAGGCCGCTGAACGCCAGCCATCCGAATTCGGGGTGATTAATGATATAGGTGCCGGAGTTGACGGCATAGCCGTAGAAGCCACAACCGTAGTCGCCCGCGTAGCCATCGATGGCCAATGTAGACGGGTAGGAATGAAATGCAGCCGGGCCAAAGCCATCCTGAGTGATGTTAGCCAGTGCACCCATCGCGCCCGCATGTCCAACGCGGAGCAGGTAGAAATCATCGGGGTGGTCCCGATAGTGCGTAAGTACGGGAATGGCATTCAGTGCCGATCCGTAATGATGCAACTGCCGCTCGATACGGGAAAGTTTGCCCCCATACACAAAATCCCAGTAGCGACGGGCACTGCCATTGTATCCCCAATGCGGTACGGTGGGCATATACGCCAGGATAGCATTAAGCGTAACCATCGCCTTTTCGTCGAACCCGAAATACCGTGACCAAAGGTATACTTCTTCCTGGCCGGTGGAGTCCCACGGCATTTCACTGCCGAACGGGTAGGCTAATGTTCGCCAGTGCTCAGCCCGCTTCTGCATGGCCGCTTCCAACTGGCCGGCCATTTCGGTAAAGCCCTCGTTTTTGAGATCATTGAGCACCAACAGGAATACTGAACCTTCCATCTGCCCGAACTGCGCATAGTGCGGTGCAAATTTCACCATGGCCATTGCGGTATGGTAAGCACGTTCCAGGGATGTTTGCCACGGCGTTTCGGTGACCAGCCCAGTGTGGTACCGAGCCAGTCGGTACATCACCCAATGGGCGGCGGTCACATGCGGATAATTGTAGGAGCGACCCGGACTGTTGGCTTCCTTTTTTTTCCATGCGGCCCAGCCCTGGTAGTTGATGCTGTCGCTGTAGGTGCCGGCTGGCATCGAATCGGGTTCGTAATAGAACAGGCTTTTCTTCACCCCGTATGGGAACTCGCCATCGGTATATTGGATGCCGCCCCATACGGTTTCGTTGACAAAGCGTTTCAATTTGTCAACTTCCGTCTTGTTGGGGCGGAGCGCCTGCTTCATGACGGCCGCGAGCCAGCTGCCGGCACCCGCTTCGTCGCTCAGACCGGCAAACCACGCCCGCGACTCCTGCGTGAGGAGCTGTTTGGTCTCGTAATCGTAGTTGATGACCGAAGGCGCGCGGCCAAACGGGTCGCTTTCATCGTCAAACCATTGTTCGGTCGTAAGGAAATGACCGAGATCGGCTACCACCTCTTTTTCGGATTTGATAACATTATAGTTGATGGTCTGCTTCAATCCATCGGCGTAGGTGACGGTCAACCGCGCCCTTCCCCATTGTTTTCCGGCTATTTCGTATGCCTGCCAGCCATTTTTTGTTTCGCCGCTCTTTGTAATGCTGAGTGCGTTGACCGGATAAGATTCCATGGATTGTATGCGGCCCGGATACTGCAGGAAAAGTTTCGCCGGTACATCCCGCGGCACGACATAACCCGGTGTACCTACGGCAACGGGGCGGTTTTGTTCCGCTAGCGTCTCTTCAATCTGCCGTATGCCGGGGGCCATGACAAACCGGAGTGCGACCGACGTCGTTTCGCCTGGTTGAAGAAAGGAGGATGTCGGTGCGTTCCACTGTTCCACGCCTTTCCATTCCGTTTCAGCGTAGGCTTTGCTGTGAATCATCCATTCATGGAACCCCTCGAAGACGATGCTCCGCGGTGTGGGATCATCATTTAGCGGGCGATAGGCTTCGAATGCTGCATTTTCATGGGGAAGGACGAGCAATACGGGCCCTTCGCCATGCAATCTGTTTACTTGTAAATACCCGGCGTCCTGTCCGATGTAGGGGTCGAAAAAAACGTTGTCGGCGTGCGCTTCATCCAGGTGTTTGTCTTGTAGGATATTATTGAATATCATCGGGATTCCCAGCCCGCCGATTTCGATTCGTGCTGCTGTTTTGTTGGTCAGATCAAACCGGAGTACCAGGTTGCCATCCACCGATTGCCAGTAACGTGTTACCTCCAGGGGAACGTCGGCAGGTAATGAAGGCGCCAGGTTGGCCGCGGCCAATGTCTCGCCGGATGCCGCGACGGGGATTACCGGTGCGCGTCTGGCGGCGGTGGAAAAGGATTGCCAGGCCGTGTCGTTCCCGGTCCGTACCCGGAAGTTGATGTCGCCCAGGTGGTATAACCCATCTTTCGCACGCGCCTCCAGCCGCTCATCCGGTGTATAGTCAAATGCGGTGTCTGCCAGCAGTTCCAGGCCGGATACGGTTTGCGATGCATTCACCAGTTTGAGTTTAAACGGGGCGATGGTCCATTCGGACGTACCCTGTTCCAACCCTAATGTGGACGGCCGCTGGGCGATACGCTCCCACGGCGATTGGGCGGAGACCGGCAAGGTCGCCACCGTCATCAGAAACAATAAGGTAATCTTTGGTATATGCATGGTATCGATTTTTAAACAAATGTAAAAAAGACGCTTACTATTGATTGGTCGTAAATTAGCTGATTTAAACCATATTTTGCACGCCTGTCGGTAAAAAATAACGGGTAGTTATTTTATATGCAGATTTTCCTGTTACCTTTGCGAAGATAGCATATAAAACCTGATTTTTACATCATGATAAAAAAAGTAAGTAAGTCGTTTGCCGTTGCGCTGGTCGTGGCCGGTGCCTGGGCGTGCAACCCCCCGCAGGAGCAATCACCCGCTACCGATGTGTCGTCTGTGCTGGCCGTAGTGCCAGCTGACTTCGAAGCTGAAGTAGATGGCGATTCCATCAAACTGTACACGTTGACCAATGGCGAAATAGTGGCAGCGATCACCAATTATGGTGCCCGTGTGGTGAGTCTGCATGTACCGGATGCAAGTGATAACCTTGTTGATGTAGTGTTGGGCTACAAGAATTTAGTAGCTTATCAACAATCAGGTGATGGTTTTTACGGTGCCATTGTAGGCCGGTACGGTAACCGCATTGCGAAGGGACAGTTTGAACTGGACGGACAACAATATCAATTGGAATTGAATGATGGGCCGAACACGCTGCATGGTGGTACGAATGGTTTTTTTGGGAAGATATGGGAGGTGAAGCACGTGACTGACAGCAGTCTTGAGTTGCAATACCTATCGCCCGATGGTGATGCCGGTTACCCGGGGAAGCTGGACGTAACCGTAGTGTATACGGTGACGTCGGCCAACGGGCTTGAGATTGCCTATCATGCGACTACCGACAAGGCTACGGTGGTAAACCTGACCAATCACGCGTATTTTAACCTGAGTGGGGAAGGGGACAGCACCATCCTGGATCACCTGCTGACCATCCGTGCGGATGGATACACGCCTGTGGACGAGACACTCATTCCTACCGGCGAAATCACACCGGTGGAAGGCACGCCGTTTGATTTCCGACAGCCGACAGCCATCGGCGCACGTATCGATACCGCAGACACGCAGCTATTGCTGGGTAAGGGGTATGACCACAATTTTGTGCTGAAGAAGGAGCCTGGCTTACAGTTGGTAGCTACAGTGGAAAGCCCGAAGACCGGCATCGTGATGGATGTGCTGACGGAAGAACCCGGTTTGCAGTTTTATAGCGGTAACTTCATGGATAAGGTACAGAATGCTAAGGGTGGAAAAACGTATGGCCACCGCGCTGCATTTTGCCTGGAAACCCAGCATTTTCCTGATTCACCGAACAAGCCGGATTTTCCGTCCACTGTACTGGAACCCGGGGGCGAATACAAAACAAAGACCGTTTATCAGTTTAGATAGATAGGCAGTAAACTGCGGTACATTGATTACAAACAGTGATTACTCAGCCAGCCATGCTATTGGCTGAGTAATTCATTGCTGACATAGTTGAAACTTTTTTCGATGCTTTCAAACGGGTCTATCGTGATGAAATCCTGTTCCACGAAGGCGTATTGTAACCCGGCTGTTTCTTCCTCCGCCATAATCTTCTTGAAATCAATGCTCCCGGTTCCGACTTCAGCATAGGTGATATTTTGGGTAATCTCCATAAATGGCTTTGTGTCATACGCGCTTCCGGTAATGACTGTGGAGTTGTTTTTATCCATATCCTTGATATGCCAAAGCGGGAAGCGGCCGGGGTGTTTTTCGAAATACGCGGCGCTGTCCGTACCGGATTTCTCACTCCAGAATAAATCCAACTCAAAGGCTACCAGTGCACTGTCGGTGTTTTCGATAAGTATATCCAGTCCTCTGCTACCATCAGCCAGGGTACGAAACTCCCAAAAATGGTTGTGGTAGCCGATCTTCAGGCCCGATAGGGCAGCCAGTTCACCTCCCGCATTCAACTGGTCGGCCATAAAACGGTAATCATCGGCTGTCAGTTTATCAATCAAAAGGATGGGCGGCACGGGAGCGATCAGGTAACGTTGGCCCAGTGCTGCAGCGGTGTCGATATGGGTTTTAAGCGCATCCGCATTGCCATCACCCGGTGTGAGGAATGCTCCGAGATCGTAATGTCCGCTGTATGTTTTTAGGTTGTTTTCGGCGAGATGCGCTGACAACGACGGAACATCCAGACCCCAGAACGTGACTTTTCCGCCGGTATCGATTTCCGAGCCGAAGGTCTCTACATGGTTATATCCGATTCCGGCCACCCGGTCGAGCGTGGAAGCCACATTTACAGCCAGTTGATCGCGTAGGGTATAAAGCTGGAGGCCGATTTCGGTCAGTGCCACTGCTGATTTCGCCTGTGGCGAGCAGGAGAGGAGCGATGGGCTGAAATAAGCGGCCGCCATACCGATTCCCGCTTGTTTCAGGAATGTTCGTCTATTATTCATTTCTCGGTTTTTACCGGGCTAATGTAAACGTTTGGGGCGGTAAATACAAAATTAAATCCACCCCCTCCGTTGATTAACCGCTGAAATACACGTAGGCGGCGACAATCAGGGCAACGACAATAACAGACGTAATGACATCCCACTTGTTCCAGCTTGCGCGGGTTTCTTTTTTGTGCTCAACGGTGGTTGTACCATACGTCAGTCCTTCAATTTTTTCGTAAGCAGGCGGTGCTGTGGCGTAGCTTACGGCAAACATCACAGCCAGGCTGATGAGGAAGATTGCCAAACTGTAGTACTGGAAAAACATGTTGTTCAGGATCCAGAAAAAGGAACCTTCGGCATAAGTGAAGCCTGCCGTCAGTTTTACTGGCGTATCTATGGCCAGCCTTAATAGCCCGAGGGCAAAGCCAGTATAGAGGGCGGCGAGGCACCCCTGTGCGTTCAGTCGCTTATGGAAAATACCGGCGAAGAAAACCACGGCGATAGGTGGTGCCAGGTACGCCTGCACGCCCTGGAGGTAGTCATATAGCCCTTTTCCACCACGTATTACCGGAATCCAGAGCAAGCCGATTACAATCATGGCCACCGTAGCAATACGGCCTATCCACACCAATCTTTCCTGTGACACATTGGGCCTTAATTTCGAATAGAAGTCGATGGTAAATAACGTGGAAGACGCGTTGAAGGCACCGGCCAACGAACTCATCAGTGCGGCCAGTAGCCCCGCTACCACGATGCCGCGGATACCTACAGGGAGTACGTGGGCCACCATAAGCGGAAATGCCTGCTGGGCCTGGTCGCGGATAATCTCGCCGTCTGCACCAATTAACTGTTCGGTCAGTACAGGCAATTTGCCACTCACGGCCAGCGCATAACATATCATGCCGGGAATGATGAAGATAAACACCGGGAAGAGCTTGAAGAATGCCGCAGCGATGGAACCCCTGCGGGCTTCGGTTTCATTCGGTGCGCCAAGTACCCGTTGCACGATATACTGGTCGGTCGTCCAATACCACAGACCGATAATGGGTGCGCAAAACAGCATGCCGATCCACGGGTAGTTATCGTTGAAATACCACGCCATTTTGCCAGTTTCTTTTACGGGCGCCCAGGTGCCTTCCACACCGTCGGGTACCAATGGTTTCCACAGGTTGAACATCTCGTCGCCTACGGTGGCCCGCAGTTCTGACCAGCCGCCCAAGGCTTGCAGGCCGAGAATGGTGACCAGCGCCGAGCCGATAATCAGCACCACGGTTTGCAGCGCCTCGGTGTAGGCCACGGCTTTCATGCCGCCGACAACGGTGTACAAGCCCGTAAGAATGATAATCAGCACCGAGCCAACCCAGAAGCTATCGAAGCCCAGAAAGGTTACTTCGGGGAGCAGGCTAGTAAACACCATGCCGCCGGCATATACGCCCACAGCCAGTTTGGTAAGGATGTAGGCCACCAGTGAAATGGCCGATAGTACCGTCCGCGCACGGGGTGAAAACCGTTTTTCCAGAAACTCTGGCATGGTAAAGACTTTGGAGCGCATGTAAAACGGTACCAATACCCACGCTAGTATCAATAAGCACCACGCGTGGAGTTCATAGTGTGCCATAGCAACGCCGTCGGTCGCGCCCGAGCCAGCCAGTCCAACGAGGTGCTCGGAACCGATATTCGAGGCAAAAATAGAAGCGCCGATGACAAACCAGCCAAGGCTTTTGCCCGCGAGGAAATAATCCTGTGCGGAATCGTTCTTCTTCCGTATCGACCAGATCGCAATACCGGCTACCAATAGAAAATAGAGGGCGATAATCAGCCAATCGAGTGTTTCAAGGAGTTGCATAACGGTTTACAATTTTAGTTAACATTAATGGTGGTTATGATAGTAGCGGTCGTTCCACCGAATTTCTTTCTGGAACTCTGTCAAACGGGTATCTTTCCCGATGTGGAGCAGTTCGATATCGGCCAGCGCGGCGAAATCGTGGAAATGCTGTGCGGAAAGGTTCTGGCTGTACACCGTGTGGTGTGCTCCGCCGGCATAAATCCAGGCCGAACATCCTGTTTTCATGTCAGGCAATGGCTTCCAGAGCACGCGTGCTACAGGAAGTTTAGGCAGCTGATGCTGCGGATCCTGACCTTCCACTTCGTTGACGACAAGCCTGAACCGGTTGCCCATATCAACGAGGCTGGCATTCAATGCCGGCCCGCCGGCGGCGTCGAAGACAAGCCGTGCTGGGTCGTCTTTTCCACCGATGCCTAGCGGATGTACTTCCAGCGAGGGCTTTCCGCTGGCCAGCGCCGGGTCTACTTCAAGCATGTGTGCGCCGAGCACCAGGCTGTTTTGCGGGTCGAAATGATAGGTGTAATCTTCCATGAAGGCATTACCGCCGGGCATGCCCGCGCCCATTACTTTTGCGGCACGTACGAGGGCGGCGGTTTTCCAGTCGCCTTCACCGGCATAGCCGAATCCGGCCTGCATGAGCCGTTGGGTAGCAATGCCCGGCAATTGTTTCATCCCGTGCAGGTCTTCGAAGGTATTGGAGAATCCTTTAAAGCCGCCGTCCACGAGGAAGCTGCGGAGGCCGATTTCGATTTGCGCGGCGTCGCGGACATGTTGATGTTTTTCTCCGCCGGTTTTGACCGCGGGGCCGAGCGTATAAGCTGCTTCGTATTCTTCGATCAGCGCATCGATTTGCTTATCCGAAACGGCATCGATTACCGCTACCAAATCACCGACGGCGTAGGTGTTTACCGAAAAGCCAAATTTGGTTTCCGCATCGACTTTGTCGCCATCGGTTACCGCCACATAGCGCATATTATCACCGAAGCGGGCGAACCGTGCCCCCTGCCAATCGTGCCAGGCTGCTGCTGCCCGTGTCCATACGTTGATTTGATCGATCACATCCTGATCTTTCCAGTGGCCGGTCACCACTTTCCGGCTGATGCGCAGTTTGGAGACGATATGGCCAAATTCACGATCGCCATGGGCGCTCTGGTTAAGGTTCATGAAATCCATATCGATAGTGTCCCACGGGATATCCCTGTTGTATTGGGTGTGGAGGTGCAGTAATGGCTTCTGAAGGATGTTCAGTCCCCTGATCCACATTTTAGCGGGCGAGAATGTATGCATCCAGGTTATAATACCGATGCACGCGGGCGTATGGTTGGCATCAGCGATGGCGGCATAGATTTCTTCGGGGGTCTTAACAATCGGCTTGAAAACGACGGTAACGGGTATTTGTTCCGAATGGTCCAGGTGGTTTGCAATTTCTGCTGCATGTGCCGCCGCTTGTTTCAGTGTTTCTTCTCCATACAGGTGTTGGCTTCCGGTCAGAAACCATACTTCAAATTGTTTAAGATCGATCATGTATGTGGTTCTTTTTTATTTTATGTTTTATCGTTAGTTTACTGCCCGTAATACGAATCGGGTCCGTGTTTCCGCTCGTAATGCTTTTTGATGAGGGCATCTTTCAGTCGCGGCGCGTCGGGGTTGATCCCTTCGGTGAGTGCGGCCATTTTGGCCACGTATTCCAATACAGCGCTATTGTAAATAGCCTTTTCGCCGGTCTTGCCCCACGTAAAGGGGGCATGGTTGCCTACCAGCACCATCTCAATCTCCCGATAGTCCAATCCATGTCGATCGAAATGATTGAGAATTTGGAAGCCGGTTTCATATTCGTAGTCACCGGCAATCATTTCATCGGTCATGGGCGGCGCACAGGGGATATCGGTGGTGAGGTGATCGGCGTGGGTCGTGCCGTATATGGGAATGTCCCGTTGGCTTTGTGCCCACGCGGTGGCGTAGGTAGAGTGGGTGTGTACGATTCCGCCTATTTCCGGCCAATGTTTGTAAAGCACGGCGTGTGTTTTGGTATCGGACGAAGGGCGGAGATCGCCCTCGATGATTTTTCCGTCAAAGTCTACGATGACCATTTTTTCGGGCGCCAGGTCGTCGTAAGCGACGCCGCTGGGCTTGATGGCAAAAACACCAGACTCGTGATCGGCTACGCTGACGTTGCCAAATGTAAACAGCACGAGCCCCAATTGCGGCAGTTGCATGTTTTGCTGATAGGCGTCTAATTTGATGGTTCCATATTTGCTCATGGCAATTCGGGTGTTAGCTGGTTTTCGATAAAGCGGCCCGTCTCTGTATATTGTGCATACCGATCGGCATATAGCTTGGCGTAAGCGGGATTCGGCCGATATTCCATGTCAAATCCCTGACCCATCTGTTGCATGGCATCTTCCACCCTGTTGAATCTACCGGCGGCAGTTGCGGCAAACATCGCGGCGCCGATGGCGCAAGTTTGTTCCGAACGGTGTACCCTGATTGGCATACCGATGACGTCGGCCATCACCTGCATCACGAAGGGCGATTTGCGTGGTATTCCACCGAGTGCTATCAGGCCCTTCACGGGAATGCCCTGTTCGATAAAGCGATCCACGATTTTCTTTGCGCCGAAAGCAGTTGCTTCGACGAATGCACGGAACAGCCGGGGTGCATCAGAAGCTAAAGTGATTCCGGTGAGCGCACCTTTGAGGAGTTGGTTGGCATCGGGTGTACGTCTGCCGTTGAGCCAGTCAATGGCTAATTCGCTGGCTTCCGTTGGTTGAAGCTGACTAGCCCTTTTGCTTAATTCTGCTAACAAGGCGTTTTCAGTGGCGCGGATGACGGAAGGAGCAACAGTGCCGTCGGCTAAAAGCGTCTTTAACGGCCACGCGAGTAAATTTTTAAACCACGCGTAGACATCGCCGAACGCCGACTGGCCGGCTTCCAGGCCGATCATGCCGGGTATGACGGACCCGTTTACTTGTCCGCAGATACCTGCCACAAGCTTGCCTTTCATTTCGTTCTGTGGGGCAACAAGGATGTCGCAGGTGGAGGTGCCGATGATTTTGCTAAGGTAATATGGCTCTATTTGTCCACCGACTGCGCCCATGTGACAGTCGAAGGCCCCGATGCCAATGGTTACGTCTGTCGTTAGTCCGAGTTTTTCTGCCCATTCCTCACTCAACTTGCCCGCAGGATCAGCGGCGGTAAAGGTCTGAGCGGGCAACTTGGCGGTAAATCCATCCAGTAACGGATCGAGCGTAGCAAAGAAGTCATTGGGCGGGAATCCGTCGAATTCTTCTGCCCACAGTGATTTGTGACCGGCAGAGCAAACACCCCGTTTAATATCCGAAACTTGTGTCCCCCCGCAGAGCAAAAACGGAATCCAATCGCAATGTTCTACCCACGAGTGCGTGGCTGCCCGTACCTGTTCGTCTTCGCGGAAGACATGCAGCAACTTGGCCCAGAACCATTCCGACGAATAGATGCCACCGACATACTGCAGGTAGTTCGTTTCAAACCGTAGGGCGTGTGCATTGATTTCGGCAGCTTCATTTACCGATGTGTGGTCCTTCCACAGTATAAACATCGCATTTGGGTTTTCCGAAAATTCCGGAAGGAGGGATAGCGGTACGCCGTGTGCGTCTACCGCTACGGGTGTGGAACCGGTAGTATCTACAGACAGGCCGATCACTTGCTTTGCAACAGCCGGGCCTGCCTGGTCTGTGCATGCCCGTACTGTATATTCCAGTCCTTCAATATAGTCAAGTGGGTGTTGCCTGAATTGATTGTTGCCCGCGTCGCAATACAAACCGGCTTTCCAGCGCGGGTATTCAAATACGGATGTAGCCAGCTCTTCACCGGTTTCTGTGCTTACCAGCACCGAACGGACCGAATCTGTCCCGAAATCCACACCGATAACGTACGTTGTATTCATGCTATTTTCCTGTCATTAATTGATTAGTCGTGTCAAAGTAACATTTAATTGATGAGAATTAAAAGAAGAACGGTATAAAATTTTAATTATTATAGGCGGTATTTACTTTTAGTACTCAGGATTTGAAACGAAGTTCAAAAATTTTGTAAACTTTTCCTTATAGGTAGCCTTATCCAATTTATAATAAAAGGCTCCTTTTTTAGAGTTTTCCTTGTCTTTATCCAATTGTTTGATGAGCAATCCGGTTGAGCGCAGTTTCCGGGTGAAGTTACGTTTGTCAAGCTCAACGTCGTAGACCTGCTCATAGAGCGTCATGATTTGCGGGATGGTAAATTTTTCGGGTAGCAGTTCAAATAATATCGGGTGCAATGCGGCTTTATAGCGTAGTTTGTTCTTGGCGTTTTGTACCATCTTATCGTGATCAAAGATAAGCTTCGGCACGCGATCCAACGGAAACCATTCCGCGCGGTAGTCGTCACTCAGTTGTTTTTCGTATTTTTTGATGTCGATGAGTGCGAAATAGTTGATGCTGATTGTGCGTTCGATGGGGTCCCGGTCGGGCTCGCCAAAGATCAGCAATTGCTCCATGTAGACGTTTTTCAGTCCGGTAAGTTGTTTTAGCACGCGTGAAGCAGCATCCTCGGGGCGTTCATCAGATTGGACAAATCCGCCCATCACGCTCCATTTGTCTTTTTCAGGTTCAAACCCCCTTTTAATCAACAGCAGCTTGAGGTTATAGCCATCGAAACCAAAGATGATACAATCTACGGCAACTAAAATGCGGGTCTGTTTCGAGTATTTTGTCATAATGCAGGCAATTCGCTGTTTCGATAAATGCAATATTAATGGATTAAAATGGTATTATATGACGGAAGTTAGCTTTTTATCCCCCGATTTTGCCTTTAGTTGTAGCGGTATGTTGTCACGGAATGACATTATTTTATCATGCTTCATAAAAGGCAGGGCAAATCTACAAAGATTTTGAAATTTTAAGTATTTGCAAATGAGTTTTTTAGTTAAACAAAAATAAGCGCGATTTAAAATTACTTAATTGTTGCCTTGACGTTTATTTAATAATACACGAATTTAGTTGGAGAAGTTCCACCGGTAAAACGGTGGGCCCAATTATAGTCGGGATTACCATTCCGTATATAGGTTAGTTTTCTCTTTTCATGTGTTATGTTCACATTGGCTTTTTAGCGGCCCATGAGTGGAAGCCACAGTTTAAGGGCGATATTATATTCGTTATTGTAGTCCATTTTAAATTTTAGACCATGAAATCTTTTATGCTAATTGTTGCGCTAAGTGCGGGGTGTTTCGGAGGTGTTCCAACGTTTGCACAATCTACTGCGATCCGTGTACACGACCCGGTTATGGCTAAACACGAGGGCACATACTATCTTTTTGCTACCGGGCGCGGAGTAGCAGTATGGTCTTCGAAGGATTCGAGCAATTGGAAACGGGAGGCGCCTGTGTTTGATATGCCGCCAACGTGGACTACCGAAGCTGTCCCTACGTTTAAAGGGCATTTCTGGGCACCCGACATCAGCTATCATGATGGGCAGTATTACCTGTATTACTCTGTATCGGCATTTGGAAAAAACACCTCCTGCATCGGGTTGGCTACCAACGTTACGCTAGATCCGGAAGATCCCCGATACGAGTGGGTCGATCGGGGAAAGGTTATCCAGTCCTATCCCGGTATGACCAACTGGAACGCCATCGATCCCAACATCATCGAAGACGACAACGGTTTGGCCTACATGAGTTTCGGCTCCTTCTGGAGCGGATTGAAATTGGTGGAGCTTACGGCAGACCGAACGGCGGTCGTAGGCGATACATTGCAGCTGCATACCATTGCGAGCCGGATAAAGCCATCGGCTGTTAATCCCCCGGCTACAGGTGATAATCCCCCCGATGCGGGTGGAAATGCTATCGAGGCTCCGTTTATCTTTAAAAAGAACGGGTATTACTACCTGTTTGCCTCAATCGACTACTGCTGCAAGGGCATGGAAAGCACCTATAAAATGATTGTCGGCCGCTCAAAACAGGTGACTGGTCCCTATGTGGACGATCAGGGTGTATCGCTCGCCGAGGGTGGCGGGCGGCTATTGCTCGCCGGAGATAACCGCTGGCATGGCGTTGGGCATAATTCGGTATATACATTTGACGGGAACGATTACTTGATATTCCACGGTTATGACGGCGATGATAACGGTGTTTCCAAATTGCGGATTGAGCAGCTGACGTGGGATAATAGGGGGTGGCCGGAGGTGCACGGGATGGGTCTGTAATGCATAAACCAAATTAACGATGATAATGAACAGCTTATTCGTACATCCGCCACCGTGATGGCAGCGTGTTTTCAGGGCCAATTGAATCAAACGCTTCTCTGCCGATGAGAGAAACTTTTGCAGAGGAAATATTACCAACCAGAAAAATAATTAGTTATGAGTAAATATAAACCAAAAAAAGCGAGCGGTAGGCGCGTTATGCGTATGGTTATGCTCCTATGTATGATGGTATTGGGGGGATATGGGCTTAGCGCGGCTCACCTCCAGGAAATCGTGGTGAGCGGTACGGTTACCGATGAGCAGGGTGAGCCGATTGCCGGTGCAAGCGTTTCCCTGAAGGGAAATGACCGGGTAACCACGACCAACGAATCAGGCACATATTCGATACGGTTGCCCGATGGCAACGGTACGCTGGTGTTTACCTATATCGGGTACGGCACACAGGAATTGGCGGTTGCCGGCCGCAATACGATAGATGTGCAATTGGAGGCCACTAACGAAGCATTAAGCGAGGTCGTTGTGGTGGGTTATGGCACACAGACCAAGGCTTCCATCACTGGAGCGGTCAGCACCATCGGGTCGGAGGATCTGGTGCGGACCCCGGCCGTTGCGGCAACGAGTGCATTGGTAGGGAAAGTGCCCGGCGTAACGGCGCGGGCTACGGATTCGCGTCCGGGAAATGGCGCAAACATTCAGATACGTAACCTGGGAAATCCCTTATACGTAATTGACGGCGTACCCTACAGCACCAACGATCAAACCACCGCATTTGGATTCAATAGCGGGGTGTCCGGCCAGAACGTGTTCAACAACCTCGGGCTGGAAGATATCGAAAGCATCACGGTGTTAAAAGATGCGTCGGCCTCTGTGTACGGATTGCGTGCTTCCAACGGTGTTGTCCTCATCACCACCAAGAAGGGGCGGAAAGGTGAGCACACCAGCATCAACGTAACGGGTTATTACGGCATGCAGAATTTTACCCGGTTCCCACGGCCGGCCAATGCCGGGCAATATATCCGTGGCCTGTTGGAGTCTGAACAAAACTTCGGCAATGACCCGTCGCTGCTATACAGTCCCGACCAATTGGCTAAATGGGAAGCGGGTACGGAGAAGGGATATAAAAGTTATGACTATTTTGATGAGGTAATGCGTCCGAATGTTCCGCAATACTACCTTAGCGCCAATGCCTCGGGCGGCTCGGAGCGATCTAATTATTATATTTCACTGAGTCACGTCAACCAGGATGCCATTATCAAAGATTTCAGCTTCGACCGGACGAACCTGCAGGCTAACATCAATGGAAACCTGGCCAAAGGCCTCACAGTGGGAACGCAGATCAGTGCCCGCGTGGAGAAAAGGCATAATGTGGGTGTTCCGGGACTGGACGACTACTTCAATCCGTTGTTGAGCGTGTTCAGTATGTGGCCTACCGAAAGTCCTTATGCAAATGATAATCCCAATTACATCAACCAGACGCACAACGTCAATGTGAACCCGGCAACCTACAAAGATGATGTGACCGGATGGGTAGACGAATGGTGGCGGGCGATGAACGTAAACCTCAGTGCGGAATATGATTTCAATTTCGGATTGAGAGCCAAGGGCCTGTATTCGTACAACTTTACCAATGAGGATTTCGACGGGTTCGAGTATACCTACGATGCGTATCTTTATGACGAAGAAACGGATACTTATTATACACAACCGGGTTTCGGTAACCAGAATCCGTGGCGCGAAAAGCACAAGCGGAACGTCGTGTCGCGGTTCGCGCAGTTCCAGTTGAGCTACGACAAGCAAATTGGCCTGCACTCCATCTCGGCCGTGGCGGCATTTGAGCGATCAGATACCGAAAATTCGTATAACGCAATACACACGGTACCCTCCAACAACTACGTGCCTATCATGAGTTTTGCCGAACAGGATTACCTGGCAGACGAATGGAGCATTGAAGCGCGGGCGGGCTATATCGGGCGTATCAACTATAACTTTGCCCAGAAATACCTGCTGGAAGTGCTGGGCCGTTACGACGGTTCTTACCTCTATGCGCCGGAAAACCGTTGGGGATTCTTCCCGGGCGTTTCCGTGGGCTGGCGGCTTAGTGAAGAAGCATTTATTAAAGACCGTGTTGGCGGTTGGTTGAACGATTTCAAATTGCGGGCCTCTTACGGGGAGACCGGAAGTGAGATTGGTATCGGTGCCTTCGCCTACCTGGCAGGCTATACCTACGCCGGCGGCAACGTAAACGATGGCCGGAGTGCGGTGCTGGATGGTGCCTTTTACAACGGCCTGCGGCCCCGTGGGATACCCATTACCGGCCTTTCATGGGTAACCAACCGTACGCAGAACGTCGGATTTGATTTTACGGTATTCAGCAAGTTGAGCGGCCAGTTCGACCTGTTTGAACGCCGCCGCAGCGGATTGCCGGCTGCCCGTTATGACGTGCTGCTGCCCAGCGAGGTTGGCTATACATTACCCAACGAAAACCTCAATTCGGATGCGACACGCGGGGTCGACGGTATGGTCACCTGGCAGGATCAGGTAGGCAATGTACGGTATTCCCTCGGGGTGAATGCCACCCTGGCGCGGCTGCGGAGCCTGAGCACGTACAAGCCACGTTTCGGCAATTCATATGATGAGTACCGGAATTCCATCGAAGATCGGTGGACTGGAGTCAACAATCAGGGGCTGGCTACTGGTGTCAACTGGGGTTATCAGGTCATCGGCCAGTTCCAATCGCAGGAGGAAATCGATAGTTATACCATCAATGTCGACGGCCAGGGTAACCGGACGCTGCTGCCGGGCGACCTCAAATACAAGGATGTGAACGGCGACGGTATCATCAACGATCTCGACGTAACACCCATCGGCTATGCCGAAGGCGCCCAGCCGTATTTCAATTATGGTATCAACGGCAGCGTCTCCTGGAAAGGCATCACCCTTACCCTGGATATGGTGGGCGCCGGTATGCAAACCTATTTCCGCGATTGGGAGCTGAAATACCCGTTCCAGAACAACGGGAACCTGCTTCGCAATGTTGCCGAAGACCACTGGCACCGGGTTGACCCCTACGATCCGAACAGCCAATGGGTGGCCGGAACCTACCCTGCGTTGCGGAAGGATCTTAACTCCCACGTCAATTACCGACGGAGCGATTTCTGGGTAACCAACGTGCGCTACCTGCGCCTCAAAAACCTGGAATTGGCCTATAATTTCCCACTTACACTGATCGAGCGGGTAGGCATCTCGGGGTTGCGCGTGTTCGCAAACGGCACCAACCTGTTTTCGTTTGACAACGTAAAAGGCTTCGAGATCGACCCGGAAATCAGCAGCACGAACGGTCTGGTGTATCCGCAGCAGAAGCTATACACGTTCGGATTTAATTTATCGCTTTAAACATGAATGCTATGAAACGAATATATCAGTTAGCCATACTTGGTGTTTTGGCCCTGACCTTCACTTCGTGTACGAAGGAATGGCTGGAACGGACACCAAAAAACATTATTTTAGAGGAACAGGTCTGGAACGATCCGAAGCAAATTACCGGCTTACTGGCCAATTATTACGATCGGCTGCCCAAAGACATGGGATTGAACGATCCGGATCATACATCCATTGATGTCAACCAGGAAAGGCAGGCCCAATGGCGCCGGATGGCCGATTATGATGATGCGATGTGGTCCGGGTCTACCAATGAAGACGCCAGGAACAACATTGTCAACTATCCGTTCGACCGCTGGCGCATTTGGAATTACAGCCTTGTGCGTGACATCAACCTCGCGCTGGAGAACATCGAAACCTACGGGGTAAGTCTCAGCGCAGAACAGAAGGCACAATTCAGTGCGGAACTCCGTTTCCTGCGGGCTTACAATTATTTTGAGTTGGTAAAGCGGATGGGCGGTGTACCCTTGATCACTACACAGCTGAATTACGACTACAACGGTGACCCGTCGTACCTGCAGACACCGCGTGCCAAGGAAGCCGAAGTGTATGATTTTATTGCCAGCGAGGTAGACGCCATCAAAGATCAGCTGGGCAATGATGGAAGTCAAACGCGTGCTAATAAATATACCGCTTTGGCGCTTAAAAGCCGTGCCATGCTTTATGCAGGTTCGCTGGCCAAATACAACAACGCCATGGGCGGCCCCATCACTACGCCGGGTGGCGAAGTGGGCATACCCGCGGACCGCGCCAACGGATATTTTGAGTTGTCGCTTGCCGCCTCGCAGGAAATCATTAATTCGGGAGCTTATGCGCTATATCAGAATAATGCCAACCTGGGCGAGAATTTTTATGAGGCAGTGACCACTAAAGCAGGCAACACCGAGGTGATTTTTGCACAGGATTTCCTGGCGCCGAAAAAGCGGCACGGCTTCGCATACGACAACATCCCGCGGAGCATCCGCGAAGACAACCTGAGTTCATCCAATATCGCGCCCTCGCTTAACCTGGTGGAGCGCTATGAGTACCTGGATGGTTCCAGTGGTGAGCTAAACATCCGTACAGCCGATGGCAGCGATTTTATCTACTACGATGAGTTGACCGATGTTTTTGATAACAAGGACGCCCGGTTATATGGTACCGTTATTTACCCCGGCGCGTCGTTTAAGGGGGTTACGCTGGGCATGCAGGCCGGTGTGAAGGTTTGGGATGCCTCATCGAACAGCTACCGCACGGTGGAAGGTGCCGATTTGGGGGCCACCTGGGGCGGAGACAACTATGCGGATGGCGATGGCGGACTGCTGACCTACGCCGGTGGACCGCACCGGTCCATTATGGAAGTAACCAATACGGGCTTCTACCTACGGAAATATGTCGACTCGGGGGCAGGAACCAGTACACGGGGAATAGGAAGCGACGTATGGTGGGTATGGTTCCGGTTGGGAGAGATTTACCTCAACGCAACAGAAGCCGCGCTTGAATTGGGGCGGGATGCCGATGCTGCGGGATACCTCAGTACCCTCCGTGAACGTGCCGGTTTTGGTGAAAACAGTGTTACCGCAGCCACGATTACCATGGAACGGGTACGGAACGAACGGCGGGTGGAACTGGCCTTCGAAGATCACCGGGTGTGGGATTTGAAGCGCTGGCGTATTGCCCACGAGGTGTGGAACGGAAATTCGAACAGTCCGGATGCGGTTGTCTATGCGTTGTATCCCTATCGGGTGGTACGGCCGGGCGATGCCGCACGCGATGGTAAATACGTGTTTGTCAAGATGGTTGCACCACGCTTCCGGGCGCCCCGGTTCTTTCAGATGGGCAACTACTATTCGTCCATCGACCAAAGTGTGATTAATAATAACCCGAAGATTGTTAGAAATCCGTTCCATTAATTGTATGTATCATGAAGATGAATAATTATTTATACAGTCTCCTTTCCATAGTGGTCATTATGGTGATGGGGTGTGAAAAAGATAACTATGAGGAACCAACATCCATGCTGACGGGGCGTGTGGTTTACCAGGGGGAACCGCTTGGATTGCGATCCGGTGGTGTGCAACTGGAGCTCTGGCAACATGGATACGAGTTGTTCTCTAAGATTCCGGTTCATGTGGATCAGGATGGGTCTTTCTCGGCGCGCTTGTTTGATGGCGATTATAAGCTCGTCCTGCTACGCGGTAATGGCCCGTGGGCAGATAATACCGACTCCCTGGATGTGCACATCAAGGGAAGCGCTAACGTGGATGTTCCGGTGGATCCTTACTTTGTGATCACCAACCACGCTTTTCAGCGAAACGGCGATCAAATTACGGCCACCGTCAGCATCCAGCAGGTGAATACCTCGCGTTCATTGGAGCGTGTAAGGCTCTATCTAGGCCAGACGATGATCGTCGATCAGAATAACAGCGCAAGCACTGGAGAAGTGCTGGCAGCGGATGTTACCGATTTAAGCCAACCGATTACGCTGACGGCTAATATTCCGGCATCGTTAGCCAGTAAAGGGTATCTGTTCGCCCGCATTGGCGTCAAAGCCAATGGGGTAGCCGAGTATGTATATTCGCACCCCGAGCAGGTAGCGTTGTAACACCGTATTGAATTTACAGCCATTCTTAAGGCGCCCAAAAGCTGGGCGCCTTTTTTTGTAACGATATTGATGCAATTAATTCGGTTGTTATCAACCTGTTAAGAATTGAGCAAACGATTGTTTAAAATGTTTGTTTGACATTTTGGAACTATTCGGTTATTATTGCGGGAGAAAACAGACCAAATTTTATGAAGCAATACTTTCTTTATTGGAAACAATAGATTAATTGACGTGCTGAGTTAGCAATATAAGCAATTATCGTATTCATGCTGTTGACACGTGAAAAACAGTATCGAATACCTATTATTAGCAATACCAAATTAGCGAACCACACGGATGGCGGAAAGTTACCGGTTTCCCCTGTCCTTCGTATAATGCTTATTAAATAACCAAGTTTATCTTATATCTTTTAAAACACACAATTATGAGTCAAATGTTATTGAATGTGACCATTTTATGGTTACTTGTTGCGTTTCCTGGCCTTTCGCTGATGGCACAGGAAAGCACCCTTATCGTACAAGGCAAGGTTACGGATATACAGGGTGCGCCCATTGCAGGGGCTAGTGTCGCCGTGGCTGGGAGTACCACGGGCACGACGACCAATGATGATGGAAACTACAGCATCGAAGTGCCGGAAGGTGTATCGTTAGTTTTTTCATTCGTTGGTTATACAGCCCAAACCATCACGGCAGACAGGCAACAAATTGATGTTCAGCTAGAATTGGATGCTTCGATGTCAAACCTGGAAGAGGTTGTGGTGGTGGGCTATGGTACGCAGCGGCGGGAAACGATTACGGGCTCCGTGGCTTCGGTCAAAAGTGCCGAACTGATGAAATCGCCCACGGTCAATGTATCCAATGCGCTAGCCGGCCGGTTGCCGGGCGTTGTGGCCACGCAAAGCAGTGCCGAGCCTGGATATGATAACGCCGCGATACGGATACGTGGTACGAATACGTTGGGAAACAGTGAGCCGCTGATTGTGATTGACGGTATTCCTGCCCGTGCCGGTGGCTTTGCACGGTTGAACCCCGCCGATATCGACAACATTTCGGTGTTGAAAGATGCTTCGGCCGCCATTTATGGTGCGCGGGCGGCCAATGGGGTCATTCTCATTACTACCAAGCGCGGTCAGTCGGGTAAGCCGACATTGTCCTATACCTATAATCAGGCGTTTTCGCAGCCAACGGTGATTCCCGATTTGGCCGATGCGGTGCAGTACTCCGAGATGCGTAATGAGTTGGAGATTTTTAAGTTGCCCGTAGACGAATGGACAGCCGCCCAGACAGCTTTCAGAGAGTCGGGCACCTATACCCGGAACGACGGATCGGTTTTGACGGCCCCGGCATCTCCCGAAGATATGCGGCTTTATGCGGATGGGTCGGATCCCTGGGGGCACCCCAATACCGACTGGTACGGCGCCACATTGAAAAACTGGTCACCTCAGTCCCAACATAACATACAGGTAAGCGGTGGAACTGAAGACATCAAATATTTGACTTCGATTGGTTACCAAAACCAGGATGCTTACTACAAAAACTCAGCTACCGGTTACTCGCAGTACGATATCCGCGTTAATCTGGATGCAAATATCAACAAATACATCAGCACGAAAATCGGCATTCTGGGCCGGCAGGAAGACCGCCGGTTTCCTACAAAATCAGCGGGTACCATCTTTCGCATGTTGATGCGGGGAATACCGACCGAACCTGCTTATTGGCCCAATGGAATGCCGGGTCCCGATATCGAGTACGGTGAAAACCCCGTGGTCATCACGACCGACCAAACAGGATACGATAAAGACAAACGCTACTATTTCCAAACCAACGGGCAGGTGGATGTAACCATCCCGTGGGTGGAAGGATTGAAGTTCAGCGGCACGGCTTCTATCGACAAGTACATAAGAAAAACGAAACGGTGGGAAATCCCCTGGTACCTCTATACATGGCAAGGTGATTATGAAGACGATGGCGTAACTCCCTTGCTGGTTCGCGGACAACGCGGGCCGGCGGATCCCCGCCTCAACCAGGGAGACGAAGATCAAATGAACGTCTTATTGGGCGGTGTGCTGACTTATGATCGGACCTTCGGCGACCATACCCTCAACTTGTTGGCTGGTGTGAACCGAGAAACCATCCGTAATGACAACTTCAGCGCGTACAGGCGGTATTTTATTTCTACAAATATCGACTACCTGTTTGCAGGTGGCGATGCGGAAAAAAACAATAATGGTGGTGCCTGGGAGCGCGCACGGCTTAATTATTTCGGTCGGGTAGGCTACAACTACCAAAGCAAATACATCGCGGAGTTCCTCTGGCGCTATGATGGTTCCTATATGTTTCCGGAAAGTAGCCGGTACGGCTTCTTCCCCGGTGTCATGGCTGGCTGGATGATTTCAAATGAAAATTTCTGGAAAGACGGGGTGCCGTTTGTGAACTACCTGAAATTACGCGGCTCATACGGGCAGATGGGTAATGATAACATCTATTATGATGACGCGCTCCAGGAATACCAATATTTCTCTACGTATGGGTTTGGTACGTACGTTATCGGCAACGAACTGGTCAAATCGCTGTATGAAAGCCGTGTGCCTAATGCGTTCATTACCTGGGAGGTCGCCAATAACTATAACATCGGTCTCGACGGTCAGTTGAAAGACGGGATGTTTAATTTCACCCTTGAATGGTTTAAAAATCGTCGTGAAAGCATCCTCTGGCGTCGGAATGCCTCCATACCGCAAAGCACGGGGATGACCCTGCCTGCCGAAAACATCGGTATCGTGGAAAATAGGGGCTGGGATTTTTCTGCCGGTTACACCGACCAGATTGGCCAACTCAACCTGAACATCAGCGTGAATGGCGGCTATGCCAAGAATAAAATCCTCTTCTGGGATGAAGCTCCGGGTGCGCCCGAATGGCAGCAGTCGACCGGTAGGACCATCAATTCCGGGCTCTATTACATCTATGACGGCGTGTTCCGCGACGAGGCCGATATTGCGGCAAATACGCTCGATTATAGTGCGGTAACGAATTCACTGCGGCCGGGAGACATGAAATTCGTGGACTATGACGGCGATGGCAACATCACCCCCGATGACCGCGTGCGGCGCGACAAAAACACCATTCCGACATTCCAGGGCGGATTGAACATCGGCGCACAATATAAGGGCTTTGACCTCACCATACTTATGCAGGGTGCTACCGGCGGGGAACTCCGTGTTGGCTCCGACGAGTCGGGCGCTATTGGCAACTACTTGCTGGATTTCTACGAAAACCGGTGGCGGGTGGATGCACCCAGTAGTGAGCACCCCCGTATTACCGACCGTAGCGACCAATACTATTCGTCGGGCAATACATATTGGATGCGGAGTACGGATTACATCCGACTGAAAAACCTCGAATTTGGTTATACCTTTCCTGCCCAGTGGATGCAGCCCGCCGGTATCAGTAACCTGCGGATTTACCTGAGCGGTTTCAATTTATTTACCTGGAGTAAGATCGGTGTGTACGATCCGGAGTCGCTCAATTCGACGGGACAATACTACCCGCAGGCACGACTAATCAACATGGGTATCGCTGTTACTTTTTAAAAATATGACGATGAGAACTTTAAAGAAATATAACTTTATAGGTGTGCTGTTATTCATGGCGTGCGTCGCCGGATGTAACGATGATTTCGTGAGTACGCAGCCTTTGGGCGAAGTGGCGGAAGACGCGGTGTGGAGTGATGCCGCACTTGCCGAAGCCTTCGTCACCGAGATTTATAACGGGTTTGGTCAGGGTGGCCTGGATGAGCAGATGCAGGCTTCGCTTACCGACGAATCCATGTTTACCCACCCCGGGCGGGGCATCAATACCGTAACCGAAAGCCGATCGAACGATGCAGACCAAGGATGGATAAATGGCTCCTACGGCTGGGGTAACCTTTACGGACGAATCCGCGCCACGAATATCGTGTTGGCCAAGCTCGCAGAGCCCCTGTTTGACAATTCAAACGGCGTTGTCGAACGGTTAAGGGGCGAAGCTCATTTTCTCCGGGCATTCTATTACCACCAACTGTTACGGTATTACGGTGCAGTACCGCTGATAGACCGGCCATACGAACTGGGTGAGGAGGATTACACGGCACCGCGCAATACCTATGAGGAGTGCGTTGCATTTATCGTTGCCGATTGCGATCACGCCGCTGAACTGCTGGTGGATGCGCCTTTGGTAGACGGACGGGCAAGTGTTGTTGCCGCGCTGGCGTTAAAATCCCGTATGCTCACGTACGCTGCCAGTGATCTCCACGACATTCCCACGGCATCAGGAAATTCGACGGTGATCGGCGGCTACGCGAACAAGGAATACCTTGGGTACACCGCCGGGGATCAACAAGCCCGTTGGGTATCGGCACGCGATGCAGCCAAGGCCATCCTGGATGTACATGGACCGGGCTATATGATGGACCTTACAGCGCCTGTTACCGCCGAAGAGGGCACACAAAATTATATGTCTATTGCCATGGGCGGTGGGAGTAAAGCTGTTTCTTCCGATGGAAAAGCAGATCTCATACTGGGTCGGTTTTTTATCGACCTTAAAGACGAAGGTGGCAACTACGTGGGTCGGAACAACGGCCCCAACGGCTATCACAACTGGGCAGGAAATACACCAACCCAGCAATTGGTAAACGACTATGGGATGGCCGACGGTTCCCCGTTCGATTGGGATAACGCTGAGCAGGCGAAAACTCCCTATGTAAACCGTGATCCGCGTTTCTATGCAACCATTCTATACGATGGTGCCGATTGGAAACCCCGTACGGCTGACGTGGCTGGCCGCGACCCGTCCAATCAGGTTCAAACCGGCCAATATGAAGTAATGCAGGGCGGAAATAAGGTGATCCACTACGGGCTGGATACGAGAAACAGTACGGTGGAAGACTGGAACGGCTCCTATACGGGGTATTATATGCGTAAATTTATCGATCCAGACCCGTCCGTGGTCGATCAGAACACCCGGCAGTTCGTTCCGTGGCCGGTACTTCGATTCACCGAGGTCGTACTCAATTATGTCGAAGCCTGTATTGAACTGGGCGAAGAGGGCGAAGCCAGGACGTGGCTTAACCGTATCCGGTTCCGTGCGGGCATGCCTTCCATCACGGCTGCGGGCGACGATCTTCGCGATGCCTACCGCAACGAACGGCGTATCGAGTTGGCTTTTGAGGAACACCGGTTCCACGATGCGCGCCGGTGGATGATTGCCAACGAAACGCTGGGGCGAAAAGTAGGGATTATGCGGGTGTTCGGGCGACTGAAATCCGGTAGTTCGGTGTCGGTATACCGGTATGACCCCGAAAACTACGATTACACCTATACGGTTAGCACGATCGATCCCGGTATCGAAAACCGGCAATGGCTGGATAAGATGTATTTCATGCCGATTCATCGGGACGAAATCAACCGGAACGGCCAATTGGAGCAGAACCCGGGCTACGGAAATCAATAGTATCGAAATCGATAAGTGGAAGTCCCTGGCTAGCAGCCGGGGACTTTTTTTGTGAAGATAGTCCAATATTTTCTTATCTTGGCCCCATACTTTGCATCGTTATAAGACTATTGATATGAATACGACTCGTAGAAAATTCCTCGGCACAATGACAACGTTGGCAGCGACAGCAGGTGTCGCATCGGCCTGGCCACGGGCATTCTCCACCGGCAGCGGTATCCAGGGGCCCATCCGGGTAGGCCTTATCGGCGCCAAAGGAATGGGGTGGTCCGACCTCAATTCCATGCTTAAAGTGCCGGGTGTGCAATGTACTGCGCTTTGCGACGTGGATGCCAATGTATTGAATGAGCGGGCAGGTGAACTGAAGGGCCGCGGTATCGAACCCAAATTATACGGCAAGCACGAAGAATTACTGGCTGATCCGAACGTGGATGTGGTGATTATCGGTACCCCCGACCATTGGCATTGCCTTCAATTGGTGGATGCCTGCGCAGCTGGCAAGGACGTATACGTCGAAAAGCCGCTGGGCAATTCCATCGCCGAATGCCAGGCCATGGTAGCGGCAGCTGCCAAACATGGCCGGGCGGTACAGGTGGGCCAATGGCAACGAAGCCAGCAGCACTTCCGTGACGCCATGGATTTCGTACACTCGGGCAAGCTTGGTAAAATCCGACTGGTGAAAGCCTGGGCTTACCAGGGATGGATGAAGAGCATCCCCGTGAAACCCGACGGCCCTGTGCCCGAAGGCGTAGATTACACACGCTGGCTGGGGCCTGCGGAAGAGCGGCCGTTCAATCCGAACCGTTTCCATTTCGAATTCCGGTGGTTTTGGGATTATGCCGGCGGGCTGATGACCGATTGGGGCGTGCACATGCTCGACTTTGCCTTAATTGGCATGAAAGCAACCACACCGAAGTCTATCATGGCCACTGGCGGGAAATTCGCTTATCCGGATGATGCGGCAGAAACGCCCGATACGCTTACTACGGTGTATGAATTTGATGATTTCACTGTTCAATGGGAGCATGCCAATGGTATAGACGGCGGCCCCTACGGGCGCAACCATGGCGTGGCATTTATCGGTAACCTCGGTACGCTGGTACTCAATAGGGGCGGCTGGGAGGTTATTCCTGAGGGTGACCGCATGGAGGCTGTTCCACTGCAAAAAAGCAAAGATAACGGACTGGACATGCACACCACCAATTTCATTGATGTGGTACGTTCGCGAAAACTGGAAGATCTCAATGCTCCCATCACCGCAGGGGCTCACATCGCCGTTTTTTCGCAAATGGGCAATATTGCTTACCGTACAGGCGAGAAAATCTATTGGGATGCAGAAAAGGAAAGCTTCTCCAGTAAAGCGGCGAATAAGTTACTGGCAGCTGAATATCATAACGGATATCGCATTCCGTCCATTGGGTAGTTGAATCAATCCATCGATTCCACTTCCCGGGCGCTTTCCTCTACTTTTTTTGCCAGTTCGGCTTTGTAATTCAATAGGTTTTGTGCAAGCTGTTCGTCAGACACCGCCAGGATCTGTGCGGCGAGGATACCCGCGTTTTTGGCAGCATTGAGGGCTACGGTAGCCACAGGTATGCCATTAGGCATCTGTAGGATGGAAAGGACGGAATCCCAGCCATCGATGGAGTTGGATGATTTTACCGGTACGCCGATGACGGGCAGGTGAGTAATGGATGCAACCATCCCCGGCAGGTGAGCCGCACCGCCAGCACCGGCGATGATGACTTTAAGACCGCGGGAGGCCGCGCTTTTCGCATAATCATACATCCGGTCGGGCGTACGGTGTGCTGATACGATGGATACTTCCACGCGCGCGCCGAGCAGCTTTAATATTTCTACAGCATCTTGCATCACGGGCAGGTCTGACTTGCTGCCCATGATGATGCCTACTTCCGGTATTGTCGTTTTTGTCGTCATTCGTTGTTTGCTTTTTGCTAATTGCTTTTCCCGGTTTCATTACACCGATCGGAAACTATCAACTATCACGTCACCACCTTCAATGTCTGTTGCACTTCCCTTGCAACACTGATGGCCTGTTCGCGGTCTTCGTTGATGATGCACACGTGGCCCATCTTGCGGAAGGGCTTGGTGAATTTTTTTCCGTACAGGTGCAAATATACGCCTTCCATCGCCAAAATGTCCTCAATCCCTTCGTAGCGCGCCAGCCCCTCATGGCCGGCCTCACCCAGTAGGTTTACCATTACGGCGTTGGTCCTCGTGTCGGTATTGCCCGGCGCCAGGTTGAATATGGCCCGGAGGTGCTGCGCAAATTGAGACGTAAAATTCCCTTCGATACTCTGATGACCACTGTTGTGTGGCCGTGGTGCCAATTCATTGACCAGCAGCTGCCCATCGCGCGTGAGGAAGAGCTCTACCGCAAGCAAGCCCACAATCTGCAGGTCTTCGGCAATCTTCTTCGCCAGAAGTTCTGCACGCTGCTGTATTTCGAACGGGAGGGTGGAGGGCGATATCAGGAATTCCACGAGATTGGCCTCGGGGTTGAACTCCATCTCTACGCAAGGAAAAACAGCCACATCACCGTTGTCGTTCCGCGAAACGATAATGGCCAGCTCCTTTTCAAAGTCGACCCACTGTTCGACGAGGCTCGGCGTCTCAAAAGCTGTTTCTATATCGGATTCGTTGACAATTTTCTTCACTCCCCGGCCATCGTAACCGTCCTTTCGGAGTTTCTGGATGTAGGGCAGGGCGATGTTGGCATTCGCCAGGTTTTCTTTTGATGATATCAGCTGGAAAGGCGCCGTCGGGATATCGTTTTGCTTGAAGAACTGCTTTTGCAGCCCCTTATCCTGTATAAGACGGATGACGCGCGACTGCGGATACACCAGTACGCCCTCTTCTTCCAGCTTTTCGAGGGCGTCCACATTTACTTTTTCGATTTCGATGGTCACCATGTCAAGTCCTTTTCCGAATGCATGCACGGTATCGAAATCGTCCAGTGCGCCATGTACGAACAGGTTGCTGAGGTTTCGGCAGGGGGCGTTCTTATCCGGATCGAGTACGTGTACGTTTACATTGAAATTGATGGCTTCCTGGATGAGCATGCGGCCCAATTGCCCGCCGCCGAGGATTCCCAATTTCAGTTCGCCATAAAAATCTTTTGCCATGATGAAGATTGAAGTATACGTTGAAGGTTATGCATGTGTTGATTGCAACTTGTCGGCCACAATATGTTCCGTTTCTATTTTTTTCTGTAGTTCCAGAAAAGCCCCGATGAGCGCTTCCGGCCGTGGTGGACATCCCTGTACGTAGATGTCTACAGGGATGATACGGTCTACCCCTTTGACCACATGATAGCCATGTTGCCAGTAAGGGCCGCCGCAATTGGCACATGAGCCCATGGAAATGACATATTTTGGATTGGGCATCTGCTCATAAAGCCTGCGGATACGGTCGGCCATCTTGAAGGTAACCGTTCCGGCGATGATCATCACATCCGATTGCCGTGGCGACGGTCGCGGAAACACGCCGAACCGATCGAGATCATACGTAGAAGCCATGGCCCCCATCATCTCGATAGCACAGCAAGCAATGCCGAAGCTCATGGGCCACATGGACGATAGCCTGGCCCAATTGAGGAGGTCGTCCAGTTTGGCGATAACAACGCCATTGCTTTCCAGTTGTTTATCGATGCTCATGACGGTGTCGTTCCGGGTTTTCTGAACCGGGGTTTAAAAGCAGGTTTTTTCAATTCGTCTGTAGCGGCGGCCGTTTTTTCGGCAGTCGGTGTTACGTTGTCGGGATTGAATTTCCGTACGCGGTATTGGCCGCTATTCAGCCTATCATACGCTGATGCCGGTATATTCACTCCGACGTGTGGCATGATCGGCCTGGGCTTTATCCATTCCAGATCACCCTTTTTCCACACGTACACCAATCCGATAATCAGTATACCTACGAATAAGGCCATTTCAAGCAGCGCGAACCAACCCCAACGCGCGTCTGCGGCGATCAATTCGGGTTGACCGAAAACCGTAGCCCATGGAAAGATAAACAGCAGTTCGACGTCGAACAGGAGAAACACCAGCGCGATAACGTAGAAACGTGGGTTGAACTGTATCCACGCATTGCCCACGGTTTCCTCGCCACACTCGTACGTGCTCAGTTTTTCAGGGGTAGGCTTCTTGGGCGAGAGGATGCTGCCCAGCAGTAAGGTGAATAACACCAACAAGAGACCCGCCACTCCGATGAGGAGTATTTTGCCGAATTCGGTTAGCTGCGCCGGGTCATCCATGATTCAAAGGTAGTGATTTTTTATTATCTCCCCATTGGCATTTTCGGTGCGCCCCGCATCATACGGGCCATGGCCGCCGGGTTAGACATTTGTTTCATCACCTTGCGCATGTCGCCGAATTGCTTCATCAGTTTGTTGACTTCTACCAGCTCGGTGCCCGATCCTTTGGCGATACGCGCCCGGCGCTTCTGGTCGATCACGTCGGGGTTTTCCCGCTCGTAGGGCGTCATGGAGTTGATGATGGCTTCGATGGGTTTGAACGCGTCGTCGTCGATTTCGACATCCTTCATGGCCTTGCCCACACCGGGTATCATCCCCATGAGGTCTTTCATGTTACCCATCTTTTTTATCTGCTGGATCTGGCTCTTGAAGTCGTTGAAGTCGAACTTGTTCTTGCGTATCTTGCGCTGCAGTTCGGCAGCTTCCTTCTCGTCAAACTGTTGTTGCGCCCGTTCCACCAGCGATACCACGTCGCCCATGCCGAGTATACGCGAGGCCATCCGGTCGGGGTGGAACACGTCGAGTGCTTCCATCTTCTCGCCCGTACCGATGAACTTGATTGGCTTATTGACCACGGACTTAATCGATAAGGCGGCACCGCCCCGCGTATCGCCATCCAGTTTGGTAAGTACCGCGCCGGTAAAGTCGAGCCGGTCATTGAACGCTTTGGCCGTATTCACGGCATCCTGTCCCGTCATCGCATCCACCACAAAAAGGATTTCATGCGGCTGGGTGGCCTCTTTTACGGCCGATATTTCGTTCATCAACGCTTCATCGATCGCCAGGCGGCCGGCGGTATCCACGATGACCACATTGTATCCCTTTTGTTTGGCTTCGGCTACACCCGCTTGTGCAATGCCGATGGGGTCGTTGGATTCCCTGTCGGTATACACCGGCACACCCACTTGCTGGCTGAGCACTTCGAGCTGGTCGATGGCTGCCGGCCGGTACACGTCGCCCGCTACCAATAGTGGTTTTTTTCCTTTGCTTTCCTTGAGGTATTTAGCCAGCTTGCCCGAGAAGGTGGTTTTACCTGCGCCATTAAGGCCTGCGATAAGGATAACGGTGGGGTTGTTGCTTACATTCAGTTCGGTCGTGGAGCCGCCCATCAGTTCGGTCAGCTCGTCGTTCATGATTTTGGTGAGCAACTGGCCGGGAGAGATGCTGGTGAGCACATTCTGGCCCAGGGCCTTCTGCTTTACCTCGTCGGTAAACGCTTTGGCGGTTTTGTAGTTCACGTCGGCATCAAGCAATGCCTTGCGGATTTCCTTCATGGTCTCCGCTACGTTGATTTCGGTGATATTTCCCTGGCCTTTTAATACCTTGAAGGCTCTGTCTAACTTATCCTGTAGGTTCTGAAACATTGTCAGTTGTAAAATAAAATTGAACGAAGTGCAAAGGTACGAAATCTGTTATAAAAATAGTCCGCCCACCCCAAACGGGAGGACGGACAATACAAACCTACTATGAAAAGAATCGTTAATCCCTTCGGCCCAGCAGCATGCTGGCGTAGTAAAGCAGGGTTACCAAAGACGATAGCGCTGCCACCACATACGTCATTGCTGCCCACCACAAGGCATCTTTTGCGCCTGCATGCTCTGCGCTGCTGTGGGTGATGTTCTTATTGTCGAGCCAGGCTAATGCGCGCCTGGAGGCGTCGAACTCAACGGGCAGCGTAACGAACGAGAATATCGTGGTGATGGCCAGTGCGGCTACGCCGACGGCCAGCACGTACGGATTGCCCGAGAACGCCATCATCAGTACGCCGATGAGCAATACCCAGGTAACGAGGTTAGAAGCCACACTCACGATGGGTACCATTGCCGAGCGGAACTGCAGCCAAGAGTATGCCTTGGCATGTTGTACGGCGTGGCCGCACTCGTGGGCAGCCACGGCCGCCGCGGCAACACTGCGACCGCTGTACACTTCCGGACTCAGATTAACTGTCCGGTTGGCGGGGTTGTAGTGATCGCTTAGCCGGCCCTGTGCCGAAATGATCTGTACGTCGTAAATACCGTTGTCATGCAGCATTTTCTCTGCAACGTCTCTTCCTGTCATCCCACTGCTCAACGGTGTCTCCGAATACTTTTTGAATTTGCTCTTAAAGCGCCACTGCACAATCATGCTCACTAACATGATACCGCCGAAAATAATCCAATAACCTATCATAATATCTTTCTTTTTTACTGTTTTGCTTTTTTGCTTTATGCCTTTTGCTGTTTTGCCTGCTAATCATTGCTCACTCACTTGTTCACAGCTCACTTGCTCACTCACATCGATGGGACAAAAAACATACCGAACGCTTTTCGCTGACGATATGGCGTTTTACGCTCGTTACGAATATAAAAATTCCTTTTTTTGCCTGCAAATCCGTCGGACAGTTTAGGCGATTATAATGACAAAGTTGCAAGAGATCTGGAGGATTTTGCTCATTAGCTGAGGAGTTTCGCTCATTAGCTGGAGAGCTTTGCTCATTAGCTGAAGAGTTTCGCTCATTAGCTGGAGAGCTTTGCTCATTAGCTGGAGAGTTTCGCTCATTAGCTGGAGAGTTTCGCTCATTAGCTGGAGAGCTTTGCTCACTAGCTGAAGAGTTTTGCTCATTAGCTGAAGAGTTCCGCTCATTAGCTGAAGAGTTTCGCTCATTAGCTGGAGAGTTTCGCTCATTAGCTGGCAAGCTTTGCTCATTAGCTGGAGAGCTTTGCTCACTAGCTAAGAAGTTTCGCTCATTAGCTGGAAAGCTTTGCTCATGAGCAAAAGACCCACGCTAGCCAGCGTCACTCCCGTCCAGGGCATTTCGTAGCTATGGTTCGACGGCTAAACCGTCATGATGTCTTTCTCTTTCGCGTCAGCCAATTGGTCCACTTTGGCGATGTAGGTATCGGTGAGTTTCTGCACTTCGGCTTCGCCTGCTTTGATTTCATCTTCCGATACGCCGTCTGCTTTCATCTTCTTGATGGTGTCGTTGGCGTCTTTGCGGATGTTGCGCACCGCTACGCGTCCTTTTTCGGCTTCTTCTTTTACTTTCCGTACCAGATCACGGCGGCGCTCTTCGGTGAGCGGCGGGATATTGAGCCGGATGACGGTGCCGTCATTTTGGGGTGTTAAGCCGATGTTGGCATCAAGGATGGCCTTTTCGATGGGAGCCAGCATGGTTTTCTCCCAGGGTTGCACCACCAATGTCCGCGCATCGGGGGTATTGACGTTGCTTACCTGCGCCAGTGGCGTAGCTGTACCATAATAATCCACGTGTATGCCGTCGAGCATGGAAGGCATGGCTTTGCCTGCACGGATTTTGGTGAGCTCCGACTCGGTGTGCGCTACCGCCTTGGTCATCTGCTCGGTACTATCTTCCAGTTGTAAGGATATCAGTTCGTCCATGGTTATACGTTTATTATGGGTTGGTCAAAAATAGCTATTCTCGTACTAACGTACCAACATGCTCACCATTTGCCAGTCGTGATAAATTGCCTGGTTTATTCATGTCAAATACGATAATGGGTAGTTTATTCTCCTGGCACAACGTGAAAGCCGTCATGTCCATCACGCTGAGGCCGCGGTTGTACACGTCCTGGAAGGTAATTTCATCAAACCTGGTGGCCGAAGGGTCTTTAAGCGGATCAGCCGTATAGATGCCATCCACCCGCGTTCCCTTGAGTACCACATCTGCGTTGATTTCGATCGCGCGAAGCGATGCAGCTGTGTCGGTGGTGAAATAAGGGTTGCCCGTGCCGGCACCAAAGATAACCACACGTCCCTTTTCGAGGTGTCGCACCGCCCGCCTACGAATAAATGGTTCACAGATCTGCTCCATTTTGATGGCCGTGAGCAGGCGGGTTTTAATTTCCAGTTTCTCCAGTGCATCCTGCAACGCCATGCTATTGATCACCGTGGCCAGCATACCCATATAGTCGGCCTGTACACGGTCCATCCCTGCTTTTTCGGCACTGAGCCCCCGGTAGATGTTGCCTCCGCCGATAACGATGGCAATCTCCATTCCCTTGCTGTGAATCTCCTTAATGTCTTTGGCGTATTGCGCTACGCGGTTGATGTCGATGCCGTATTGCTGGTCGCCCATGAGGGCTTCGCCGCTGAGTTTGAGAAGGATACGCTTGTATTTCATATTTTTGCTGTCTTGGAAGGGAGCTTCCAAGCGCCAAAGATAAAAGAAATTTTTTAACTGCCGTTGATGACTTCCTGGTAATACGCTTCGTATAGCGGCATGATGTTGGCCAGTTGGAAATCCTTCGCCCGGTTCAATGCTGCTTCTTTAAACTGCTGCAATCGATCGCAATCTTCGAGAATATGGATGGCATTGGCAGCCATGGCGTCCACATCACCTATTTCGCTGAGGAAACCGGTTACGCCATCGACATTCAGTTCGGGTAGTCCACCAGAATTTGACGAGATAACAGGTACCTTACAGGCCATGGCCTCCAGGGCCGCCAAACCGAAACTCTCCGAACCGGAAGGGATGAGGAAGAGGTCAGACACCGAGAGGATTTCCTCAATGGCATCCTGCTTGCCCAGGAAACGGATGTCGTCGTCCACGCCCAGTTCGCGCGACAGCTGCTCGGCAGCGGTGCGTTCGGGCCCGTCGCCCACCATCAGCAACTTGCTGGGAATCTTTTCTTGCACTTTCTTGAAAATACGGATGACGTCTGTGGTGCGCTTTACTTTGCGGAAATTGGAGGTGTGTACCAATACACGCTCATCGCCCGGGGCGATGGCTTGCTTGAAATGCTGCCGGGGCTGGAGGTTGAAGCGACCCAAATCGATGAAATTGGGGATGACGCGGATTTCGCGCGTAATGTCGAAATGGTCCAACGTCTCTGCTTTCAGGTTCTCGGAAACGGCCGTAACGCCGTTCGACTGATTGATCGAAAAGGTAACCACCGGACTGTAACTGGCATCTTTGCCCACCAGGGTGATATCCGTGCCGTGCAGCGTAGTAACCACGGGTATGTTGATGCCATAGGTGGCCAGTATCTGCTTGGCCATGAACGCCGCCGAAGCGTGGGGGATGGCATAATGCACATGCAACACGTCGAGGTTTTCGAAACGGACCACATCCACCAGCTTACTCGCCAGCGCAAGTTCGTACGGCGGAAAATCGAACAACGGGTATTTGGATATTGTTACCTCATGGTAATAGAGGTTTTCTGAAAAGAAATCCAACCGCGCTGGCTGACTGTAGGTGATAAAGTGAATCTGGTGCCCGTTGGCAGCCAGGGCCTTGCCTAATTCCGTAGCGACTACACCGCTTCCACCAAAGGTGGGATAACATACAATACCGATCTTCATGTACTCCCGTCTATTTTGTTGAAAGCAAAGTACGTATAAATTTCTCGATGGGATGTTCATCCGAACGTAAAAAGATTGGGATACTTGTGACAATTAGGGCGGCCTGAAAAAAAAACTAAATAATTAATTGTAAAACTAATTTATTAGTTTTACCTTTGGCTATAGCATTCAGCGAACATAACAAAAACAAGATATAATGAAAGAACTCAAAGAATTGACACGTGCCGAAGAGCAAATTATGCAGGAACTATGGAATCTGGATAAGGCATTTGTAAAAGACATCATCGAGCGATTGCCGGATCCCAAACCAGCTTATAATACGGTATCTACCATCGTGCGGATATTGGAAACCAAGGGTTTTGTGGGGCACGAGGCATTCGGTAAAAGCCACCGGTATCATCCGGTCGTCTCCAAGGAAGACTACCGTACGTTCGCGGCGGGTAAGTTGCTTCATGGTTATTTCGACAATTCGGCGCGCAACATGCTATCCTTTTTCCTGGAAGAGCAGAAGCTGGATCTGAAAGATGCCGACGAGCTGCTGAAGCTACTTGAAGAAGCGAAGAGGAAAAAGAAGTAGCGGCATAACTCAACCGTTTACGATTAAAACTTAATGTTATGATGTATTTAGTGCTAGCCAACCTATATCTCGGTGTTTTCTATGGTTTTTATTACCTCTTTTTGCGCCGTGAAACCTTCTTTCAGGGGAACAGGATTTACCTGCTTACGGGTTTGTTGTTGGCGTTTACGTTGCCACTTGCTGAGTACGCGGGTTTTGACGATAGTGTGGTATACCAATATCAATTACCAGTTGTAGAATTGGGTGGTTCAGCATCCGGGCCGGTTGCCGGGGAGGGTGGCGTTGCCGAGTCCCTGTCGCCGGCGATAGCTTACCTTCCTTTGCTATATCGGGCAGGCTCTGGCATAGCGGCATTGCTGGTGCTGTTGCAAGTGTTTGCTGCTATCCGTGCGTTGCGAAGAAGCAGGGCGGGCCAGGCGTTCTCTTTTTTCGGTATGATACGTATTGACCATTCGGCCTATGGAAGCCATCAGATTGCCCGTCACGAACAGGTACATGCACGGCAATGGCACAGTGCCGATATCGTGGCCATGCAAGTGGTAAAGGTTTTCAATTGGTTCAACCCTGTTGTGTACCTCTATGAGCGGGCCTTACGGTTGCAGCATGAATACATCGCGGATGGACGGACAGCCGCTAACGATCAGCTTGCTTATGCCGAGCTGCTTGTGTCGCGTGCAATGGGGGTTAGTGGTCCCGTTTTGGCTAACTCGTTTTCAAACAGCAACCTGTTGAAGCGCCGGATAACGATGCTGCTGCGCGATAAATCGCCCCAGGGCCGTGGGTGGCGCTACGCAGCATTGCTACCGGTAGTTGTGGGCATGCTTGTTTTCTCGCTTGCGTGCAACCACCAAGGAGGGGGTGGGGCAGAGGCAGACTCCACGGCAACCGTCGCATCGTCCGCTCCAGGCGTCGACGTGCAAGCGTTTAAGAAGGCATTGGGTGCGCATGTGGTGTACCGAGAAGAAGCCATGCGCAACGGCACACAGGGCCTGCTGGCATTTACGTTTGAAAAGACCGATCAAGGTGCGATCAAAAACATTTCGTTTCTCAACGATTTGGGTGATGGACAGGAAGAAGAAGTAATGAAAGCACTCCAATTGGAACAAGTGCAGCGTGCGGCTCCGGTGGGTAAAAATTTGGTGTCTATTCATTTTAGGATTTCCGGCCGGGAGCCAAGCGAAACGTCTCCTCCGCCACCGGTTTCGGGCGAATACAATGCATTGGGCGATATCGTCATTGTAGGCTATGAAGCGCCACCACCGCCACCGGTTGAACCCGTTTCGCGCAAAAGTGATCAGGCTGGTGCCACAGCCACGGAAAAGCAGTACCCCGAACCGAAAGTGGTACAGGTACGTGAGAATAAGTCGGGAGTAGCGAAATCGGAAGAAGAGGCAGAAGACCAGTTATTCCAGTCGGTCGAGATTAATCCCAAGCCACCGGGGGGCATGCGTGCATTTATGGAATATATCGGCAAAAACTACGATTACCCGCAGGAGGCGATAGAAGAGGGGGTGAACGGCATGGTTCAGGTTTCGTTCGTGGTTGAAAAAGACGGCAGCCTTACCGATATGAAAATTGTCAGGGATTTGGGATATGGCACAGGTGAAGCGGCTATCCGCGTTTTGCAGAGCAGCAGCAAGTGGTCTCCGGCCGTTCAAAACGGCCGGACCGTGCGGGTGGCCTACACCTTGCCTATCCGGTTGAACCTGCAACAGTAGGGGGCTACCCCCGTTTATTTTCAGTTATAGTAAATGCCCGGCTACTGAGTCGGGCATTTTTTTTTACCTTTGGCGCGTACCGATGAAGTTTGTTCCACCAATTAAACAACCATGGATAATCCGGCAAACGCTTCCGCGCTGATTACTGACGATGCCGCCGTATTCGGGCTGCTGATGGTCATTCTGGCGATCGTTTTTTATACATCCAACAGCAACCATGCCGGGCTCCGTCGGTTTTATACCATCCTGCCGCCCTTACTGCTCTGTTATTTTGTGCCGGGACTGTTCAATTCGTTCGACGTGATTGCCGGCAGTGAATCTGAATTGTACAGCATGAGCTCCAATTACCTGCTGCCGGCCTGTCTGGTACTTTTTACGTTGAACATCAACTTCCGGGAAGTGTGGCGGCTCCGAAAGAAGGCCGGCTTGTTGTTTTTTACGGGCATGGTTGGGATTATACTGGGTGGGCCCTTTGCGGTGTGGCTGTTTTCGCTGTTTGCCCCTGAGGTGGTGGCCGGCGAGGTATGGAAAGGGCTGGCCACGCTGGCGGGCTCGTGGATAGGCGGTGGCGCCAACCAGGCGGCCTTATTCCGCATCTTCGAGCCGTCGCCCGAGATTTTCGCGGCTACCGTGGCTGTGGATGTGTTCGTTGCCTACGGTTGGATGGCCATATTGCTGTATGGTGCCAGCAAGCAGCGGCAATTTGACGCCTATTTTAAAGCACAGGGTGATGAAGTGCAGGAATTGACGAAGCGGATGGAAGCCCAGGGCAGCCAAACCGCGAAAACGGCAGAGACCAAAGACTACATCATCATGCTGGGCATCGCATTCGGGGTGACGGGGATAGCGCACTTACTGTCGGGCGTCATTGCGCAGTACATCGCTGCACATGCGCCGCAACTGGACAAGTTCAGCCTAACGTCCAGTTTTTTCTGGCTCATCCTGCTGGCTACGCTGATGGGGGTGGGGCTGTCGTTTACCCGTGCCCGGCAACTGGAAACGGTGGGCGCATCGCGCTTGGCAACGGTTTTCCTGTATGTGTTGATCGCCACTATCGGCATGCAAATGGACGTTTTTGCTATCCTGGATAATCCGGCACTTTTTCTGGTGGGGCTTACCTGGCTGGCTTTCCATGCCTTATTGCTTTTTATCGTAGCCAAGATCGTCAGGGCTCCCTTTTTCTTTTTCGCCATCGGCAGTATGGGTAACATCGGCGGTGTGGCTTCCGCTTCGGTTACCGCGGGCGCATTTCATCCGGCACTGGTGCCCGTAGGCGTATTTATTTCGGTATTCAGCTATGCTATCGGTACGTATGCCGGTTACCTGTGCGGCATATTGATGCAATTGGTAGCGCCGTGATTGGCGGGGATAAAAAGATAAACCAGGAAAAACCAAAAATACATACCTTTGCGCTATGACCAAAGAACAGATACAGGACTTGAGGGATAGAACAGCTTCCCTGAGGAGGCACCTTTGACATCGATGCGCGTAAGAATGAGATAGAAAGTGAGCAGGCAACCACGTTGGAACCCGGTTTTTGGGATGACTCCAAGGCAGCCGAGAAAGTTTTGCAATCCATTAAAAGCAAGAAAATATGGACCGACCACTTCGATGAGGTCGCTGCGACTGTGGACGACACCTTCGTGATGTTTGAGTTTTACCAGGCCGGCGATGCGTCTGAAGACGAGGTAACGGAACAATTTGATGTTGCCCTTAGCAAAGTGGAAGCGCTGGAATTTAAAAATATGCTCAGTGCGGAAGAGGACCAGCTGGATGCTGTATTGCAGATTACAGCGGGTGCAGGTGGTACGGAGAGTTGCGATTGGGCGGGCATGCTGATGCGGATGTATATCATGTGGGGCGAAAGCAATGGTTACAAAGTGACCGAGCAGGATTACCAGGAAGGTGACGTGGCAGGCATCAAAACCGTTACGCTGCAGTTCTCGGGTGATTTTGCCTACGGATACCTCAAAGGTGAAAACGGGGTGCACCGACTGGTGCGTATCTCGCCGTTTGACTCGAACGCCAAGCGGCATACGTCATTCGCTTCGGTGTATGTGTATCCGCTGGTGGATGACAACATCGAAATTGATGTCAAGGATGCAGAAATCGACTGGGATACCTTCCGCTCCGGCGGCGCCGGTGGCCAGAATGTGAATAAGGTGGAAACGGCCGTGCGCCTGCACCACAAGCCCACAGGCATCATCATCAAGAACCAGGAGTCGCGCTCGCAACTGCAGAACAAAGAAAATGCATTGCGCCTACTGAAATCGCAACTCTACGAAATCGAGATGCGTAAGCGGCAGGAAGCCAGCGCAGCGATAGAAGGGAGCAAAAAGAAAATCGAATGGGGATCGCAAATCAGGAATTATGTACTGCACCCCTATAAGCTGGTGAAAGACTTGCGTACCAACGTGGAGACCTCCAATACACAGGCCGTGCTTGATGGGGATATCGATGAGTTCCTGAAAGCGTATTTGATGGAATTCGGAGGAAGTTAGAACTCATTCTTCCACATCATGCTCTCTACGGGGCGGGTGGTTTTGTTGTTGTACTTCGCGTTGCCCTTGGTGTTGTAAAGCACTTCAATATCGCCCTCCACATGGAAGTAGATCAACTGGCCGATCGGCATGCCCGCATAGACGCGCACGGGCTGCGCCACGGAAATCTCCAATGTCCAGGTATTGCAGAAGCCTACATCGCCCTTGCCCGCTGTCGCATGGATATCGATGCCCAACCGGCCTGTACTCGATTTTCCCTCAAGGAAAGGAACATGGTTGTGCGTTTCGGTATACTCAAGCGTTACGCCAAGGTAAAGCGTGTTCGGCTCCAGCACGAAGCCCGCCTTCGGGATTTCGAAGTGGACGATCCCGTTGTGCTTTTTAGCATCCAGCACACGGTCCTTGTACGTGGCCAGGTACTTACCGAGATGGACATCGTACGAATTGGTGCCGAGGCATTCTCTGCGGAAGGGCTCAATAACGATGGAGCCACTTTCCAGCTCCTCTAAAATGCGTTTGTCGGATAAAATCATTTTGCTTTGACCTGGGTGCAAAAGTACGCTATTGAATCCTATTTTTAAGGGTTTTATACGTAGTTTCTATAGATTTGCATCTAAATGTGATTTTAGTTAAGTTTGACCGTATGGCACTGGCATATTTACGGGAACTGGACAACAACGTCCGGTTTGCCATCTGGCGGATTGAAGAATCAGCTGAGGACCTGATTGGTCGAATCCAGCTGGATGATCGCGAAAGGGTCATCCTGAGCCGGTTGAACAAGGGCAAGCGGACATTGCACTGGCTGGCCACACGTGTGTTGTTACGCACCATGCTGGATACCTCGGGTTTCATCGACTGCCCGTCGGACGAAAACGGCAAGCCCTACCTGGTCAATTTTCCGCAGCGCATTTCACTGACACACTCATTCGACTATGCTGCGGTGATGATGAGCGACAACGGCGAGGTAGGCATTGACCTCGAACTGGTGAAGCCTAAGATTGTCCGCATTGCAGACAAGTTCATGAAAACCGACGAGCTTGCCGCCATTGGCGCGGACCACATCGGGAAGCTGTATGCTTGTTGGTGTGCTAAGGAGGCAGTTTATAAATTGCAGGGCAATAAAGGGGTTTCTTTTAAAGATAACATGACCATACAGCCATTTGATTTTCAGGATCAGGGGATCTTATTCCTGGAGTTGGATGCGCCACACCGTAACGAACAATTCAAAGTATATTATGAAAAATTCCAGGAATATATGTTGGGTTATGTGATGGAAGGAGCATTGGATTAAACGATGTTGAAAAGAGATTCATTGACGGCGATGATGCAACAGCTTAGCCATACCCTGGCGAAGGTGAAACGGCTTATCGTGGAGGAAGAGCACGCCGAAGCCTTATCGACCCTGGAATCCATATTGGGCGAATATTTCGGGACGTCGATTACTGATTTGCTGGAAACGCCTGCCAACGTTTTCCGGCAGCACCTGGACCGGGCGGACTTCCTTCCTGAGGAACTGAGCCTTTTGGCCGACTTTTTGGATACGGCGGCGGAAATGTGTGGCCAGCGTGCCGACCGGGATAAACTCTGGGAAAAAGTACTGCTCATTTATGACCTGCTGGAGCAGGAACACAAGGTCGTGTCGTTTGCCCATATTGCCCGCAGGGCTGCCATCGTCGCAGCTGGCGATAGCTGATTCTTATTCATAAAACACCAATTATTCGTTGGGCAACCCCAACAACTGGACAAGGCTGTGCAGCCGAGGGTCCTTCATGCGCAGGGTTCCATGGATGGCGACTTCGTTGGCCGACGTGGGTTGACCCGATAGTTCGAGCAAATCAACCAATTGCATGTAGCGTACCAGGTCGGTTGGCACATCGGGCAGTTGTAACTGGTTGAAATCGACCCGAAGGTACAGGAGCTCACCACTTCGGTTCGACGGTGCCAGCGGCGCAAGCGGTTCGTTGGCCGTATGGAACTGCATGTAACCCGACGGCAGCCGGCTAACACCCAACCTGAATAATGGGACTACTTCGCGATTGATGGTGTTGCCGGGGGTCTCAAGCACCCCCTGCGCCCGCAGGTAGCCGGTGAGCCCCGTGTCAGCAAGTACCGAACAGTAAATTTCCGGCACGGATTTATCTACGATTTCCTGTGTCTCCACGAGTTCGAAATTGTCGTCGTAATCAAAATTGACAATAGTATCCTGCTGGATAACGGTACCTTTCCATTCAAGCGCGATGTTGCCTTTGTAATGATGCAGCAACGTGTCGCCATGTAGTGCATGGCCGCCGATATCGAATTGCCTGCCCGATAGAAAGGCAGTCAAGCTTCCCTGAACCCACAAGCTTAACGCATTGGAGCTGGCAAAGTGCGGGGTGCTTTTGAGCTGATTGGGTGCGTACTCCATATTGTGCTGACCGACGAATGTGAGCAGCCCCTTTTTGAAATTGATGGAGAACTGATGATGTGTGCCCCGCCCGTTCACCTGGCCATCGTCATGGATAATCTCCCTGAAGTCACTTTTGCTTACTGCCACGTCGCCACCAAACTGCTGCAGTACATTGGTCAGTACATCGGCGAGGCGAATGAGGTCCACTTTTGGTTTTGAGGGCGACAACGCAAACAAGGCGCGATTAGGCTGGATGATAATCAGGGCCTGTTCGGAATAAGCTACAGTGCCCCGTTCGCTATTACTGATCGCCATGCCGAGATTGTCGTGTAGCCAGGCGGAAAACCTGGCCGAATCATCCACGGCCAGTGAGCCGAAATAGACATCCGGAAACTGGGCGGACAAGGGGTGGTTTACCTGATACAGGAAAAGATTGGCCGGGATGGGTATGCCTGGCTGTTTCCATTTTTTCAGGCTGAATGTAGTTGAAGATTGTTCCGTGGTATCGCGGTCATATGCCGCACTATTCCACAACGCATTCCAGGCGATATCCCGGATGAGGCCATCCACATGGATGCGGACCACGGACGTAGCGTCACGTGGAATCGGTGTTTGGTTGGCGCGGTATTGGCGGAACGTCCAATAACCCCAGCACACCGCCGCAATGAGCAGGATGAGGCCGGTGGCCACAAAGAATATGCGCTTGGCGAGCCCCATGTGCGGGTACATTAGCCGAGCAATTCCCGTACCTGCTGGGATGCCCGTTGGTTGTCGACCTTATCGATAATGTGCGTGATGATGCCCGCCTCATTGATAACAAAGGTCATGCGCAGCGTACCCATGTATTTTCTTCCAAACAGTTTCTTTTCGGCCCAAACGCCGTAGTCGTTGACGATGCGTTGGTCGGTATCCACCAGCAGGGTAAAGGGCAGGTTGTACTTGTTGGCGAAATTTCGGTGGGAGCGTTCGGAATTGACGCTAACGCCGATAACTTCAAAGCCATCCGCCTGCAACGACTGATAGTTGTCACGATAATTGCACGCTTCGGTGGTACATCCCGGCGTATTGTCTTTCGGGTAAAAGTAAAGGATGACCTTCTTCCCTCTGAAATCGCTCAGGGAAACCGTCCGGCCATGCTGGTCTGTCGCTGTAATTGCCGGGGCTTTGTCGCCCACGTTCAATGTTGCCATAAGTTACGGGTTTTCGATGTGTTATTTTAAAAATGAGGCTTCATAAACCTGCTTGTTGTCTTTCCAGTCGACCACCTCCAGCCTGAAGGTGTGTTTGCCGTGGGGTAATCCGGATTCAAATACGTGCCATAGCGACCTCGACTTCGAGTCGTACTCCATCAACACCCACTGGCCGTCTATATACCCGTTAAACGATTGTATGCCAGACATGTTATCAGCTATTTTAATGTTTATACGGTTTATCGTGCCCATGTCTTTACCCCGGCTGATGTTTTGCGGCTGGATGGTTGGCGGTACAGTATCCACGGCGATGTGGAAACTACCGAAAGCCCGGGTTCTGGTACGCACCCAGCCATCGTCGAAGTTGCCGCCATGTGAGTTACGTCTGTCATCCACAATAATCGCTTTTGATTTAAGTGCATCTGTCAGTGTGCTGTCTGGTTTGATCTTGAGCTCATAACTTTCGAATAGCGGGATGAATCGGTTATGTACGTGCTGCACCATGGAGTAACCATCTTTCGGTCGTGCGCCCTGATGATATTTGAAATGCAGATGGTCATACAGCGCACCCGACGGCATGATGATCTCGATATGGTCGGCAGTGAAGCGGTTTTCGCGATCGTACCGGAACATTGCCGTGCCGGTGGTCCGTTGCTTTTCCGGTGTATATGAAGGATCGTTTTTTATTTTCAGCGTATGGGTACTGGTGTTCCCATGTGCATCGCGTACGCGGTACATGAGCGTGTGTTCGAGGTTATCTGCCAGCGTGATGCTGCCGTCGCCTTCGAGGAAGTGGTAGCTATTGAGCGGGTTATTGGGGTCCTTGAAACTTTTTTGCACCCTGGTGTTTTTGAGGATGTAATACGGGTAGTCGATGTAGGAATGGATAGCTCCCGAAGTAGCAAATGACAATTCTTCGAAGAGAACCGTACTGATCGGCTTATTATCCAGAAAGAGTTCGATGGAGTAAACGCCGTTGTTGAATGTAGTGCCGTTGTGCCGGTCGATGGTGTTGATTCCGGTGCCGAAACGACCGTTTACGCGTACGGTTTGTTTATCGGTCAATGAAAGATGTCTTCTTGGTGTATGCTCACTGAAAGGTTCGTCTGCAAGGTCATACACGGTAACTCCACGGATGGTAGGGGGAATGTTGTCCGGGAATTTCAGTCCGAACAGTTGCGGATTGAGCGGGGCCTCCGTTTTGGTATCGCGTAATTCGAAATGAAGATGGGGGCCCTGCGAACTACCTGAGTTTCCCGACAAGCCAATCCGGTCGCTCTTTTTCAGCAATACGGTCGTGGAATCCAATGCGATATCCACGTCGAAGCGTTCGAGTTCGTATTGCCTGGCTTTTACGATAGCGGCAAGTTGGGGGTTGAACTCAAGCATATGGAGGTACACGCTGGTATAGCCATTAGGATGGTTGATGTACACGGAGTTGCCGCCACCACCTATCTGCACGCGCACACGCGATACGTAACCGTCTGCAACGGCAAAGATGGGTAACCCTACCCGCTGCTGTGTACGGTAATCGTCGCCGGCGTGCAAATGTGTTGCACGCAGTTCGGCGAATGTGCCCGATGCTTGCGGTGGGATGGCCAGCGGATTACGGAAATAGCCTGTCGGATATTCGCGCGTGGTGATGATGGAAGGTTGCGCCTCCGCGATGAGGATGGCAACGAGTAAACTTATCCAGGTACAGAAAACCTTCATGTATGCTTTTGTTATTTCACGTGAAAATGAAACATCCGTTGGTCGCCGATGAACCCTTCGAGGTAGTCGCCGATAGCTACGGGCCCCACGCCCGCAGGGGTGCCTGTGAAAATAAGGTCACCCTTCCGGAGCGTGATATACTGCGATACGAACACCAGAATGTCTTCGAAGGAAAAAATCAGGTCAGCCGTATTTCCCTGCTGTACCGTTTTCCCATTTTTATCCAACCGGAAACCCAGGTCATACAGATCGCCGAAGGTTTCTTTGGGGTACAGCGCGCTGACCGGGGCTGATCCGTCAAATGCTTTCGCAAGCTCCCAAGGTAAGGATTTTTCCTTATGCTGCTGCTGGATATCCCGTGCAGTAAAATCAATTCCCAGGGCGACGGCATCGTAGTAGGTCTGTGCAAATTTCGCGCCGATGTGTTTTCCCTCCTTGCAGATCCGGAGAACGATCTCAACTTCGTGGTGGATGTTTTTGGAGAAAGCCGGGTAATAGAAATCACGGTTGTCTTTCAATAACGCTGTGTCCGGTTTGAGAAAAATAACCGGTTGCTCCGGTACGGGGTTATGAAGCTCTTTGGCATGTTCGGTGTAATTGCGGCCTATAGCGATTATCTTCATAGCTGTTTTCGTTTGGCAACAAACTTAATAAGAATAACGGACTAAACGGCCCAGTCAACGGATTGGGGTGTCGATTTTGCTTGCAAGTAAATCAATTATTACATACCTTAGCCCCGTTGTTACGCAGTAAACGACGTAACAAACAAACCAAAGAAACAAAACAACAAATTGTTCACCTGTTAAAACAAATATATTATAAACATGCTTAGGTACGACTAGCCCCTTTTTCTTGTTTTTATGATTGGCTAAAATATTTTAGCTTCTTCCGCTGGCTTCCGGGTTTATCCGCGCTGACCCGCGTCATATCAAGGACTATGAGAGGTGTGGTACCGGTTACCTAAGAGGTACTCAACCGCCGCTTATTTCGAACCAACAATTAATGATGTACCAATAAAACAAAACGATGAACCAACAATTAACTAAAACACGACGCGGGAAGATGCGATTGACGCTTCTCTCGCTAACCGCCGCATTGCTGGCGGGCCCCGCGGTTGCGGGAAACAATGGGCATACGGTGCGGGATATCGTCGCTCCGATTGCGCAACAAACCATTGTCGGCACGGTAACGAGTGCCGTTGATGATGCGCCACTGACGGGAGTATCGGTGGCCGTAAAGGGTACGTCGCGCGGTGCGGCTACCAATGATGCCGGGCAATACTCCATTGCTGCCAGCGCCGGCGAAATCCTGGTGTTTTCTTATTTAGGTTATACGCCCCAGGAAATCGCGGTGGGGCAGGCGACCACCGTCAATGTACGGTTGCAAGAAGACGCGGAAAGCCTGGAAGAGGTAGTGGTAGTGGGCTATGGTACGCAAAAGCGTAAAGAAGTAACCTCGGCAGTAGCTACTGTACGCGCGGAGGACTTTAACGCCGGGGGCGCACGTTCGCCGATGGATTTGATCCAGGGCAAGGTTGCCGGATTGAACATTACCCGGACGCAAGGGAACAATCCGAATTCGGGCGTGGCCATCCAATTGCGTGGGGTAACCTCCCTTACAGGAACGCGATCGCCACTTATTGTTATAGACGGTATTCCTGGCGGAAGCCTCGATCTCCTGCAACAAGACGATATTGAGTCGTTCGATGTATTGAAAGATGGGTCGGCCGCAGCGATATACGGCACGCGCGGCAATGCCGGGGTTATCTTGATTACGACTAAGAAAGGGAAATCGGGTGAAGCGCGTTTTGACTACTCGACGTATGTACAACGAGAAGTGGTGGACAATAAGCCTGATTATTTAACCGCGTCGGATTTCAGGGATCTGATTAATGAAGGGGTTATTAATGCCGATCAGGATATGGGTGCCTCAACGGATATATATGAAGAATTGATCGATCGGCAGAATACCAGCCAATACCACAACCTTGCCGCTTCGGGGGGTACAACGAATACCAATTACAGAGCTTCGGTTTATTTCAATGATGCGGTAGGTATTGCGAAGCAAAGTGGCCGTGAGCAATTTGGCGGGCGTTTGAATATTAATCAGAAGGGATTGCAGGATCGGTTAACCTTGTCGATGAATGTTGCGGCGAACTTTAACAAGGCCAATATGTTGGGCGGGGGCTTCAATCAAGACAACCGTTCTACCAGCGGTACGGATTTCGAGCAAGCTATCCAACGGAACCCAACGGCGCCTATTTATAATGAGGACGGCACTTTCCTGGAGACCCAGAATTACAATAACTACAACCCACTGGGCCGGTTGGCACACCGGATAGCCGAGCGCAATCAACAGACGTTTTCGGGAGACGCTCAATTGAGGCTTCAGATCGTAGACGGCTTGTCTGCTTCAGCCTTCGGGTCATACGTCAGAAATAACTTCAATGACCGATATTACCGATCTATTTTGGACTGGGATCAACGTCCGACCTCCGAGTGGCAAGGCATGGCATACGCCTCGAAGCGAAATGAGGTTGCATGGACGCAGACGTTTGAATCCACCATCGATTACAATAAGACATTTAATGAAGACCATGCCGTCACCGCGTTGCTTGGTTACAGTTATCAGTACGCAACAGCTGAGAACTTCAGTGTAAGTAACAATGGCTTTACGACCGATGGTTTCCTGGATTGGAATCTCGGCGCAGGTAGTGCCATCAACAATACGCTATTGCCACGGCCAGGAATGGGGAGCAATAAGCAGGATAATACATTGATTGCTTTTTTTGGACGAGTTAACTATGCGTATCAAGGGAAGTATTTTGTACAAGCTATTTTGCGACGTGAGGGCTCTTCCCGTTTTGGTGTTAATCATAAATGGGGGAACTTCCCGGCAGCTTCGGTTGGCTGGTCGTTGAGTGAGGAAGAGTTCATCCAGAGCGTACCCCAAATAAACGAGCTGAAAATCCGCGTGGGTTATGGGGTAACCGGTAACCAGGAAATCGACAATTACCAATCGTTGGTAACCTTGGGGACTGGCGGCGTATATCCCCAAGATGGTGTGTATTACCAGACGTATGGTGCAGCGCGGAATCCAAATCCTGATTTGAGATGGGAGCAAAAGGCAGAATGGAACTTCGGTTTGGATTTCGCACTTTTCGAAAACCGTATTTCCGGAGCATTTGATGTTTATAACAGGGAAACAAAAGATTTACTCTATCGTTATAACGCACAGCAACCACCCTTTGTCCGTGACCAGATTTATACTAATGTGGGTTCAATCAGGAACCATGGTGTCGAGTTACAGCTTTCGGCAGTGGCTATGCGCAAAAACGGCTTCCAGTGGAATATCGACTTTGCGGGCAATTCACAAATCAATAAGTTGACCAAGTTATCGAGCGATGTATTTAAAGCCAATTGGCTTGAATTTTCAGGGCTGCCGTCGCCCGGAAATCTGGGGAATGCCATCCGTTTGGAGGAAGGCGGAGCTGTGGGTAATTTCTATGGGAAGCGATTTGCCGGATTTACCGATGAAGGGAAGTGGCTTTTCTATAAGGCCGACGGTTCCACAGGGACAGCCAGCGAGATGAATAATGATGACTTAACGGTTATTGGCAATGGCGTACCGAAGTATCAAGCCTCTTTGAGCAATACGTTTAGCTATAAAGGCTTTGATCTCACTATCCTCTTCAGGGGCAAGTTTGCGTTTGATATCCTAAACACCAAAGAAATGTATTTCGGTAACAAAAAATGGCTGCCCAACAACTTGTTGCGGAGTGCCATCACGACACATAGCCAATTGGATGATGATCCGCAATATTCGGATTATTATATTGAAAAAGGTGATTTCGTTAAGTTGGATAACCTGACACTGGGCTACAATTTTAACTTGAACTCGTCGTATGTCCGTAATTTGCGTCTCTATGTGACGGGTAGAAACATTGCTACCATTTCCGGTTACAGCGGAATAGACCCCGAGTTGCAGGACACCGGGTTTGAGCCGGGTATCGATGGAAGAAGCTTTTATCCCCGTACACAATCATGGGCGATTGGACTGAATGTAGGATTCTAAAAGAGACAACAAAGATGAAAAATTATATAAAGAAGGCATTGCGCATATCGGTATGTGGTATGCTGGCACTTGGTATTAACGCGTGTACGGATTTGGATGAAACGCTGTACAGTGAGTTGAACAAGAGCAATTTTTATAACAATAAGGTGGAGGTGCTGCAGGCTGCGCTGCGCCCATTTACCCACATGCAAGCCTGGCTGGCCCCCACTGGACAGAACGGCTATTATTACCACGGGGAGTTATCTGCCGACCAACAGGCCTGGCCACAGAAAGGTCGGCACGGATACGATGGCGGTGACCACTTCAGGCAACATTACCACACATGGACGGATAACGAAGGACGGATGCGTTCGGCTTGGACGTTGATGTGGACCGGTGTGGGGTACATCAATGCGGCATTGGAAGATTTAGAGCAGGTGGATTACGCGTCGCTGGATATATCGGACGCCGAAATGGCAGCCATATTGGCGGAGTTAAAGGTGTTGCGTGCGTTCCATTACTTGAAAATCATGGAATTGTGGGGTAATGTGCCCATTATTACCACGGTGGGCGAACCCCTAAACCCGCCAACGCAACCCAGAGCCGAAGTATTCAACTTCGTGAAGACGGAATTGGAAACCTATGTCCCGCAGTTGTTGCCGTATTCAACTGAGCTTGTGGGCCGCGTATCGGCGACCGCTGGCTATGCCATGCTCGCTGAATTGTACCTGAATGCGGAATATTTCGTGGGTACCCCAATGTGGGATGAGTGTATTGCGGCATGCGATAAAATCATCAACGGTGAGGCGGGAGGCATCGGAGGTGCACCGATGCTGGCCAGCAACCTCACGGAAACGTTCAGCAATACCAACAAGAACGCCAGGGAGTCTCTCTTTCAGTTCGCATTTAGCAGACAGGGTGGTTTTACTTTCGGATGGGGCGGATTCTTTATGGGGTATGATAACATTAAGGAGGTGTTGAACGTGGGCTACGGGGGATGGAACGCATTTGTCGTGATTCCTTCCGCGTTTGATGCGTATGCCGACAACGACCTGCGAAAAAAGGAATGGTTTCTGTTTGGCCCGCAATACAAGTACGGTACCAACGAACCGGTATTTGGTACGGAAGAATGGAATGGCAAGCCATTTGTCTATGTCAATTCCATCCGTCGTGAAAGTGAAGGTGATTTTGAGAGCGAAGGAAGCATGGCTGAAGGCGAAGAGAACAGCGGTGCACGGTTTGATAAATATAAGAGCGGCACGTTGGACGATGAAAATTATCAGGAGAACCATTATATCATCTATCGTCTGACCGAAATCTATTTCAACAAGGCGGAGGCCATAATGCGGAAGAACGGCGGTACCGCTACACAGGAAGCAGTAGATCTTATCAATGCGAGCCGTGAACGTGCATTCACTGCTGAGGATTGGCCTGCTGCCCGTTACACTACGGCTACACTGACCATGGAAGAATTTCTTGCTGAAAAAGGCCGCGAATTTATTTTTGAGGGAAAACGTCGTGCGGACATCATTCGCTTCGGGCGGTTTACCAATGGCTCGTGGTGGGACCATGAACCAACCAACGACCCGACACGGGAAATCTATCCGATACCGCATACCCAACGGGCGGCAAACCCGAATCTGACACAAAATCCGGGATACCCCGATTAACCTTTAACTGCCAGCGAGTTGTTACCCAACTTGCTGGCAATTTTATTATATTAGCGCCGTGCGATTTGCAGCATGCAATTCGTATGGAAGCAGAAGTACGCTAAAACAATTTAATTTAACTGTTAAATGAACCTGATATGATTCAACTAATCATTGCGCGGTACAATAATGATTAGTTAAGTCATCAAAGGTTCCATCTGACAACTAAAAAGTAAAAACAAACAGATGAAAAAGAGTAATCAAGCAAAAGCAGGCGCAACCCGGAGAGATTTTATTAAAACAGGGGCTGCGGCCGCCGCCGGCTTTATGGTGGTGCCCCGGCATGTACTGGGAGGTACGGGTTTCGTTGCACCCAGCGACAAGCTGATCGTAGCAGGTATTGGTGCTGGGGGTAAAGGCGAATCAGACATACGGAACTTTCATGAAAGTGGCAAGGCTGAGATAGCCTACCTCTGTGATGTGGACGATCGCCGTGCCGCCGGGTCTGTAAAGCGATTTCCGAAGGCTAAATATTACAAAGACTATCGGGAAATGCTCGATAAAGAACACAGCCATATCGATGCGGTATCGATCTCAACGCCCGACCACAATCACGCCATTCAGACATTGGCAGCGATGCAGCTGGGCAAACACGTATACGTGCAGAAACCGCTTACACATGATGTGTTTGAAGCCCGTGCATTAACCCAGGCAGCAAATAAATACAAAGTAGTGACCCAGATGGGTAATCAGGGAGCATCGGGCGACGGTGTCCGCATCATGCGCGAATGGTTTGATGCGGGGCTTATCGGCGATGTACATACCATCTATACATGGACTGACCGGCCGGTGTGGCCGCAGGGCATCCAGTGGCCGGCACAAACGGCCGAGATACCCAAAGAACTTGATTGGGACCTTTGGCTGGGTACGGCTCCCCAAAAAGACTACATCGACAAATTGGTGCCGTTCAACTGGCGTGGCTGGTGGGATTATGGCACCGGTGCGCTCGGCGATATGGGATGCCACATTATGGAGGCACCATTCAGCATCCTGGGACTCCAGTACGTGAAAGATGTACAGGCGAGCGTCGGAACCGTGTATGTAGACGAGTTTAAACGGGGTTATTTCCCCGAAAGCTGTCCGCCTTCCAGCTACGCTGTACTCACATTTCCGAAATCCGAAAAGACAACCGGCGACGTGAAAATCCATTGGATGGATGGTGGTATACAGCCGCAACGCCCTGAGGAACTAGGGCCGAATGAAGTGTTTGGCGACGGCGGCAACGGTATCCTTTTTGAAGGTACGAAAGGAAAAATGATGGCCGGCTGCTATGCGGAGAACCCCCGCTTATTGCCTACTTCATTGACCGAACAACATCAGTTGCCCGTTAAGTACGAGCGGGTGCCCAATGGATCCGGTGGTCACTATGCACAATGGGTGGAAGCTTGTATCGCAGGGTATGGTAACAAGGAAGTGAGTTCGCCATTTTCTATTGCCGGCCCGCTTACGGAAGCCCTGCTTATGGCCAATCTGGCTATCCGTGGGTCAGACCTGCGTATTGATAATAAATATCCCGGAAGAAACCTCAAGTTAATCTGGGATAACGACAACATGAAGGTGACTAATTTTGATGATGTCAATCAATTCGTGAAACGGCAATATCGCCAGGGGTGGAGCTTGCCGACCGTTTAATAACAACAATGATTTGGTTTAAGCAAAAAGGGTACGTCGATCGACGTACCCTTTTTTAGTGTGCTTATTTTTAATTATATGGCTATTGATGTATCCATCACGAAATCTTCGTCGCGAAGATGTACGATTTCGGTCGCCTTTTCGTAGTTGGTGGATTTCTTGGAGAAGAAATCGTGCTGGGTGGTTTCTACACTGAGACCATTCAACACGATGGGGTTTACGCGCTTCACCTCGAATAAGGGGTCGAAGCCCAAGTTCATCAGTGCTTTATTCGCATTATAGCGCACATACTCCTTCACTTCTGCAGTGAGTCCTACCTCCGTGTAGATCTCTTCCGTATACTTGAGCTCATTTTCATACAGCTCGTTGAGTAGCTCAAGCAGTTTTTCTTTCGTCTTCTCGGGATGGGGCAGTGTTTTGTATACGTCCTGCGCCAGCAATCCAACAAATACACCGTGGATGGACTCATCGGCCACTATTTTCTTGATGATGTCGGCGCTGGCCACCATGTGTCCCTGTCCGCAGAGCCACAGCGGGATAAAAAAGCCGCTGTAGAACAGGAATGATTCCAGGAATACCGATGCAGCTAGCCCCATGAAGAGATCTTCTTTGCTGATGTCGGTATCGGCCAGCTTACGGTAGTACTTGTCGATGGTCGACGCCTTGAACTGCAGGTACTTGTTGTTTTGTACCCACTGGAAGATGTCTTCAATGTCGCGCGAGGTGGCTACCGTGGTGAAGATGGTTGAGTATGACTTTGCGTGGATGGCTTCCATCATGCACATGTATGCCAGTACCGACTTGTTTTGTAGCGAATCGATATGGTCCATGATTTTGGGCATGCCCGTATGGCTTTGCAGCGTATCAAGTAAGGTGAGGCCGCCCAATGCTTTTTTGTAGCACTCCCGCATCTCGGGGGAAAGGGCCTTCCAACTGTCAATATCTTTGGAAGGGATGTACTCGGTATCTATCCAGAATTGCTTGATGTTCTGTTCCCAGAACATCAGTGCATAGTCATTTTCAGGGTCGTTCCAGTTGACTGCTTTATATTGTCTCATGTTCATGTTTTTTAAGTTGTCTCACAGCTCATATCCCGCATCACTATGCCGAGCATGATACACATTCATTGATTGATGACTTCCGTGTACGGGTATAATACAGCGATTTCAATCCCATTTTGTGCCCATAGATGTAGTATTTTGCCAAATCTCGGGTATTGTCTTTCGAGTTGGTATGCAGGATGGTGGATATGCCTTGGTCTACGTGTCGCTGGATAACGGAAATCAGTCGCAACACCTTCATCTGGTCCATATCGTATGCCGATTTGTAATAGAAGTAATTATCGTTGGTGAGGTAGGGCATGGGGTAATAGGTGGTACTATCGCCATACTCCCGCACTTCGATGGTATCTACGATTGGCATCACCGAAGCGGTAGCATTCATGATGTACGAGGTCGACTGGTTAGGGGCAATGGCTATCCGGTAGGCGTGGTATATGCCGTGCTCCTGCACCTGCTGTTTCAATGCTTTCCAATCTTCCATCGAAGGGATGTCGACACCAGCGAACAATTCGGTCACCTTAATGGTGGTGGGGAAGTAATCGCGATTCACGTATTTATCGAAGTACGACCCGTCGGCATACGCCGTTTTCTCGAAACCTTCGAAGGTTTGCTTCCGCTCGCGGGCTATTTCCATGGATGCCTGAAGGGAATAATAATTGACCATCATGAAAAACACGTTGGCGAAGTCCAATGCTTCTTCACTTTCATACATGATGAAATTCTTAGCGAGAAAACCGTGCAGGTTCATCGCACCCAGGCCCACGCTGTGCAGTTCGCGGTTGGCCTTCTGAATGGAGGGCACCATGGCAATATCGGTTACATCGGTGACCATGGTGAGGGCCCGCATAGCGGTCTTCACGGATTGTTTGATCCGTTTGTTTTCCATCACGGTAGCAATGTTGAGCGAGCCGAGGTTGCACGAGATGCCATACCGGATGGTATCTTCCTGTCCGTAGATGTTAATGTCAGAAACCTCAGAGACCTGCATGATTTCCGTACAAAGGTTGGAGAACTTCACTTTGCCAATACCGTTCAACGCGTGTTGCTTATTGGCATTTTCTTTAAAGAAAATGTAAGGATAGCCACTCTCTTTCTGTGTTTGGGCAATCTTGACCAACAGGTGGCGGGCATTGATTTTACGTTTCTTTATTTTGGGATTGGTAACGAGCTCATCATACATTTCGTCCATATCCAAATTGTCCAGCGGTTGGCCGTATTCCTGCATCACCGTATGTGGGTAGATCAGGTAGCAAGGCTCATCCTTAGTGGCCAGCTCCATGAACTTATCGGGAACGATTACGCCAATAGAGAGCGATTTGATACGGACTTTTTCGTCCACGTTGATTTTCTTGCAATCAAGGAACTCTTCGATGTCCGAGTGGAAGATGTTGAGGTACACCGCGCCGGCTCCGGGCCGTTGACCAAGTTGGTTGGCATAGGAGAAGGTGTCTTCCAGGATTTTCATGATGGGCAGTACGCCGCCAGCCCGGCCTTCCACGCCTTTGATGGCTTCGCCACGGGCGCGAATTTTCGAAATATTGAAAGACACACCTCCGCCGATGGACGATAGCTTCATCGCCGAATCTACCGCATAGCCAATGCCGTTGAGGTTGTCGCCTATTTCATCGAGGAAGCAGGAAACCAATTCTCCCGAACGTTTTTTACCGGCATTGAGAAACGTGGGTGTGGCTGGTTGGTATTCCTGGTTAATCAGCAACTCGGCATATTCCAGGGCTTCATCAACCCCGCCGTGGCGGGCAAGGAATAACGATACGGCCGCAACCCGGTCTTCGTAGCGCTCCAGGAATTTCTCGCCCGAATCATCGCGCAGGGCGTAGCTTTGGAAAAACTTGAACGCACTCATGAACGAGGCGAAGCGGAACTTCTTGGAAGCAATGAATTCATATACCCGTTCCATCTCCTCAAAGGTAAACCACTCGTAAAAATTGATGTAGTAGTTGTTTTCGATGAGGTAGTCTATTTTTTCTTTCAGGGTGTAAAAGAATACCGTGTTTTTATTGACGTACTCGAGAAAATAAGCGCGCACAGCCTCTTTGTCCTTGTGCAGGCTAAATTCCTCATCGTTCTTGATCATGATTTCGTTATTGAGCAGTATCCAGCTCTTTGCTACCTCGTTTGTTACCATGGTTTCTCCTAGCTTTGATGATGGCGATAAATTCGTTAATGTCTTCGTTGGTTCCCGATAGCTCAAATTTCAATGCCAGCGGGATATCATATTGGGTGGCAATCTTGTTTCCGGCAACGGCGAAATTCTGTCCCCAATTTCGGTTGCCGCTTGACGATACGGATAGGATATACGGACTTGCTTGCTGCAGGAAATTTTTCGTGGTATCGGGTATCTCCCCGAACCGGGTGGTGAACGTTACCAGATGGCCTTCTTGCACAACCACCGTATCCGGTTGGATTTTCTGTGTTTCCCATCCAGTCACTTCGGCCACTTTTTGCATAAACCGCTCTACGTTTCCTGTTTTGCTGTCGTAATATATCCGCTCCATGTCGCGAACCTTTTTAGATGCCAAACCCCCACATGCTGAGGGGGTCTTTTTTATTGTTATAGATGCCGTACTACACGGGGCTGCTACAGACCCGTAGGATTTGGCAGGTTATTTATTGTACGGTCAAAGTCGATAGCTCTTCCGGCTTGAACCCGATGATGCGCTGGGTCTCTTGGTCCTGGTTCAGTACAATGACGGTGGGTACGGTACGGACTTTGTATTGGATGGCCAATTCCGGCTTGTCAAACGGATTTACTTTTTCATAGGAAATACCTCTGCGGTCGAGAAAATCCGACACCTGGTTGCAGGGCGCACAATCGTTTTTTTCGAACTTAATAATCCGTGTCATACGCTATAAAATTTTTATGTTCAACATCTGCCGGAAGCAAATCGATCTTTCGGGTCGCTTCCGATTATTTTTTGCCGTGTGGTTGGTAAGTTGTAGCCTTTGAACAAATATCAGCTATTTAATTCCAGGTAGGTAGCAATTGTTATCAACAGATGTGGAATTATACACATTGTGGATAATTGCTGTGGGTTTGGTTGAGTTTAATGTATTGATTATGAATTTAATGTGTTTAAATCATTTGTTTCAATAATGGAGGTTGTGGATAATTGATGTATGTTTTCGGTATATTTATTGATATATTAACATGTTTAACTAACCACTGCTTTCTGCTGCTATCAAATCAGGTACTCAAACAACGTAGGGTCGCTGTTTACTTCCTTAAAATCGAAGCGATGTTTACGCATCCGGCCGACCAATGCCGCGTAATCGGCGGCGTCTTGCAACTCGATACCGACCAGTGCCGGTCCGCGTTCACGTTGTGTTTTTTTGATAAATTCAAAGCGGGTAATGTCGTCATGGGCTCCCAAGACTTCATTGACAAATAACTTAAGTGCGCCCGGGCGCTGGGGGAAGCGGACGATAAAGTAGTGCTTCAAGCCCTCATAGAGTAGAGAAAGTTCTTTGATCTCTGCCATGCGATCGATGTCATTATTGCCCCCGCTCACGATGCATACCACTTTTTTTCCCCTGATTTGGTCGGCATAAGCATCCAGCGCCGCCACCGCTAGTGCGCCGGCCGGTTCGGCCACAATGGCGTCCCTATTATACAGTTCAAGGATAGTGGTGCAGATTTTGCCTTCCGGAATAAGCTTTACATCGTCCAGCAGTGTGCTCCCATACCGATAGGTGAGGTCGCCGATACGTTTCACCGCCGCACCATCTACGAAGCGGTTGATTTCACCGAGGGTTATCGGGCCGCCATTTGCCAATGCAGCCTTCATGGATGGAGCACCTTGGGGTTCCACGCCAAGGATAGCGATTTCGGGCCTTGTTTCTTTGAAATAGTTCCCTATTCCTGAGACCAGCCCGCCACCGCCGATGGGAATAATAACCATATCGGTGTCGGGCTGATCCTGTAGTATTTCAACGCCCACGGTGCCCTGTCCCTCAATGATATCGAGGTCATCAAACGGGTGGATGAACGCGAGTCCGTGCTCGGTTCCGTATGCTGTTGCAGCCTGTTGGCAGTCGTCGAAGGTGTCGCCGGTAAGGACGATTTCCACGCGGTCGCCCCCAAACATTTCCGTTTGACTGATTTTCTGTCTTGGAGTGGGTTCCGGCATGAAGATAACCCCGTTGATGCCGAGTAGTTTGCACGAAAAAGCCACACCCTGCGCATGGTTTCCGGCACTGGCGCATATCACTCCTTTGGCACGCTCTGCGTCCGTGAGTTTGCTGATTTTGTTGTATGCGCCGCGCAGTTTGTACGAGCGGACTACCTGTAAATCCTCCCGCTTCAGGTATACGGTGGCCGCATATTTTTCAGACAACCGGTGGCTGTATTGAAGCGGGGTATGGGTTACCACCCCCATCAGGCGTTCGGCTGCCGCTTCGGTGCGTTGTTTCATGAAGCGGGTGTTTCCACTGCCTCGCCAAGCTTTACCTGGGTGGCCAGCCAATCACCAACTTCGCTGGTTTTATACGCTTTGTTTTTTCCCGATAAATCTTCGGTGACCACGCCTTCGGCCAATGATTTGTTGACGATGGTCCGGATGAGTACGGCTTCATCGCTAAGACCGAACACGTCCTCCAGCAGCATGGCTGCCGACAGGACGGTAGCCAGTGGATTGGCAATGTCTTTACCTGCTGCTTGTGGGTAAGACCCGTGTATGGGCTCAAATAACGACGTGTGTACACCAATGGAAGCCGAGGGCATCAATCCCATGGAACCCGAGATGACAGAGGCTTCGTCGGTGAGGATGTCGCCGAAGAGGTTTTCAGTGATCAGTACATCGTATGTACTGGGCCACTGCACCAGGCGCATGGCCACGGCATCTACAAATTCGTAGCTCACCTCAACTTCGGGAAAATCTTTTTCCATATCCTGTACGGTTTCGCGCCATAGGCGTGAGCTTTCGAGCACGTTGGCTTTATCTACGCAGCACAGTTTTTTACGGCGGGTCATGGCCATTTCAAAACCCAGCTTGGCCAAACGCCGCACTTCTTCACGGGTATAGGTACAGGTGTCAAAAGCGGTGTCGCCATTATCTTTCCGCCCGCGCTCACCAAAATAAATGCCGCCGGTAAGCTCGCGGAGAATGATCAGGTCTGTGCCTTCAATGCGTTCCCGCTTCAACGGCGAGTTGTCTATCAACGAGGGGAACGTGAACGTGGGACGTACGTTGGCAAATAGACCGAGTTTCTTGCGCATTTTCAACAACCCCTGTTCGGGCCGCACGGGTGCTTTGGGGTCGTTGTCATAACGGGGATGGCCAATGGCACCAAACAACACGGCATCAGCTGCCATACAGATCTCGTGAGTAGCCTCCGGGTAGGGGTCGCCCACGGCGTCAATGGCGGCGGCCCCGGTCAAACCGGACGTCCAGTTCACTTGGTGTCCGAATTTCTCAGCAACCGCATCAATTACTTTTACTGCTTGTGCAACAACTTCCGGCCCGATTCCGTCGCCGGGCAATTGCGCTATATTTAATTTCATTTTTGTAAATCTAAATTTAGTGTCCAATGTCTAATAGCTATTATCTCACGTCTTGTGTCTGTTGTCTTATGGCTGTTGTCTTATGGCTAATCTCTGGAAGAATATTCAACATTTTTTGGGTGGCCTTGATGGCCGATACGGTTTGATCCGAATCTAAACCACGGGTTGAAAATGTTCGTTTCTCCGTTTGCCACGTGATGGTGGTTTCACAGAGTGCATCCGAACTGCTTCCCGGCGCGATACGGACATTGTAATCGATCAGGGCCGGCAGCCGGATATTATTCTTTGAATAGGCCATCGTCAGTGCATTCATAAAGGCGTCGAACTGACCGTCCCCCTGTGCATGTTCTTCAAACAGTTTGCCGTTTACCAGCACGGCAATGGTGGCCGAGGGGCGGAGACCCTTGGCGTGGGTGAGCACGTAAGATTTCACCAACACCTGTTGTTCCTGGGCACCGGTGGCCAGCACGTCGGAAATGATGTACGGGAGGTCCTCGGTGGTTACCGTCTCCTTCTTATCTCCCAGTTCGATGACACGTTGGGTCACTTTCTTCAGGTCCTCTTCGTTCAATTTAAGACCAAGCTCCTGCAGGTTTTTTTCGATGTTGGCCTTACCTGAAGTTTTTCCCAATGCATATTTGCGTTTACGGCCGAAACGTTCGGGCAGCAGGTCATTGAAATACAGGTTGTTTTTGTTGTCGCCATCGGCATGGATACCTGCCGTCTGTGTAAACACGTTATCGCCTACAACCGGCTTGTTGGTGGGTATTCGCACGCCGGAGAAATTTTCCACCAGCTTGCTTACCGTGTAAATGGCTGATTCGTTGATACGCAGTTCGGCATCGGGCAGCAGGTCATTGATCGCTGCTACGGCACTCGCCAACGGCGCGTTGCCAGCCCGTTCACCCATACCATTTACCGTAAGGTGCAAGCCATTTATGCCCGCCTTTACGGCTTCGAGTACATTGGCCGTACCGAGGTCGTAATCGTTATGCGCATGAAAATCAAAACGCACCTGCGGGTATTGGGCCCGTATGGAAGAAACAAAGGTGTGTGTCTCAGTTGGCGAAAGGATGCCTAGCGTATCGGGCAGCATAATCCGGTCAATGGGCTGGGATGCCAGGAAATCGAGGTATTGTAGCACATAGTCGGGCGAATGACGCATGCCATTGCTCCAGTCTTCGAGGTACACGTTGGTACGGATGCCGTATTGGGCGGCCAATTCGATGGCCGCAGCGATCTCGTCGAAATGCTGCTGCGGACTTTTGCGCAATTGATGGGTGAGGTGGTTCAACGAGCCTTTGGTAAGCAAGTTCTGCACGTTGATACCGGCTTGTTGCATCCACCTGAGCGACTTGCCGCCATCAACAAACGAGAGGACCTCTATACGGTCCAGGTACCCATTATCGCCTGCCCAATTTGCAACGGCTTTTACACAGTCGAATTCGCCCTGCGAAACGCGTGCCGACGCAATCTCCACCCGATCCACCTGCAACTCTTCCAAAAGCAACTGTGCGATGGTCAATTTCTCTGAAACCGAGAACGACACGCCCGACGTTTGTTCGCCGTCGCGCAGTGTCGTATCCATGATTTCAATTGTCCTACTGGCCATGCGATTACAATGGAAGTGTTTTTGAAAACTCCTGGATGTCGGATTTGATATTGAGCAAGTAGTCGATATCATCGAAGCCATTCATCATGTTGCTTTTTTTGTAGCTATTGATGTCGAAAGACTCCTTTTCGCCCGTTGAGGTTATCGTCACGGTTTGTTCGGGCAGATTGACCTCCAGTTTGGTGGTTGGGGCCGCGTACACGGCGGCAAATACGTTCTCCAGGAAGGTAGCGCTTACCTGTACAGGCAGTACCCCTACATTCAGGCAATTGTTTCGGAAGATGTCGGCAAAGAAACTGGATATCACGCAACGGAAACCGTAATCGTAAATCGCCCATGCGGCGTGTTCGCGGGATGATCCCGATCCGAAGTTTTTGCCACCGATAAGAATTTTTCCGGTATATGTGGGGTCATTCAGTACAAAATCTGCTTTCGGTGTATTGTCAGGGTGATAGCGCCAGTCGCGGAAGAGGTTGTCGCCAAAACCTTTCCGTTCCGTGGCCTTCAGGAACCGCGCCGGGATGATTTGGTCGGTGTCTACATTCTCGATGGGAAGTGGAACCGCCGTGCTGGTCAATATGTTGAAACTGTCGTATGCCATGTGGTTATTGGATAAGGGTTCGTGGATCAGTTACTTTGCCGGTTACGGCAGCAGCAGCGGCTACTAATGGGCTCGCGAGCAATGTACGGGCTCCCGGGCCCTGCCGGCCTTCGAAATTTCGATTCGACGTGCTTACGGCATATTTGCCAGCTGGTATTTTGTCGTCATTCATGGCCAGGCAAGCTGAACAGCCGGGTTGCCGCAGCGAAAAGCCCGCTTCGGTGAGGATATCGAGAAGGCCTTCTTCACGAATTTGTTTTTCGACCACGTGTGAGCCGGGGACCAGCCACACCGTCACGTCTTCAGCTTTCCGCTTCCCTTTAACCAACGATGTGAAGGCACGGAAGTCTTCAATCCGACCGTTGGTGCAGCTACCCAGAAATACATAGTCGATTTTCTTTCCCACCATGGCCTCGCCCTCATGGAAACCCATATAACCGAGCGATTTCTCAAAGGTAGCTTTCGCCGCTTCCGCCTGCTGTGCATCGGGGATGTCGTGGGTAATGCCTATACCCATGCCTGGATTGGTGCCGTAGGTGATCATAGGTTCGATTTCCGAACCGTTAAACACGAGTTCCTTATCGAACAGGGCGTCCGCATCGGTTTTAAGTGTTTTCCAATACGCCATCGCTCTGTCCCAGTCCGCGCCTTTGGGGCTGAACTCGCGACCTTCGATGTAGTCGAATGTGGTTTGGTCGGGCGCAATCATCCCGCCACGCGCACCCATTTCGATGCTGAGGTTACAAACGGTCATGCGGCCCTCCATGCTCATCTGTTCGAATACCGAGCCGGCATACTCAACGAAATAGCCGGTTGCTCCCGAGGTGGTGAGTTTGGAAATAATGAACAGCGCCACGTCTTTAGGCAATACACCGCGGCCCAATGAACCGTTAATGGTGATGCGCATTTTTTTTGGTTTCGGTTGCATGATGCATTGCGTGGACAGCACCATCTCCACCTCAGAAGTACCGATACCGAACGCGATTGCTCCGAAAGCACCGTGGGTAGAGGTGTGCGAGTCGCCGCATACAATGGTGGCACCGGGTTGGGTAATGCCGTTTTCCGGACCGATCACATGGACAATGCCGTTCTTGTAGTGACCTAATCCCCAATGCGGGATGCCGTATTCCTTCGTATTCTCTTCCAGCGCCCTCAATTGTTTGGCAGATAGCGGGTCTGCTACGGGTTTGTCCTGATTTATTGTCGGCGTGTTGTGGTCTGCCGTTGCAAAGGTACGCTCCGGATACAGTACACGGATTCCACGGTTCCTGAGTCCCAGAAATGCAACCGGGCTGGTTACTTCATGAATCAGATGCCGATCAATAAATAACACATCGGGCCCTCCTTCTATCTTGTGCACGACGTGTGCATCCCACACCTTATCAAATAATGTCTTACTCATTTTTATAGTTGTTGTTTTTCGTTGTTTTATTATGTTTTCCCCAATGTCATGTCCAGATCTCGATGCAAAACAAAAGCGATAAGCATTTCGCCCCTGTCAGCCCCGCACACTCACCGTTTCCAGTTCAATGAACTTATTTAATGCATCGAGATACGCATTTGCAGATGCCCTGACGATATCCGTACTAAACCCATAACCCATGTATGATTTATCGTCGTAGACCACACGCATGTCCACTTTACTGATATCATCGCTACCACCATGTATGGAGTGGATGTTAAATTCCTTTATTTCGATGTGTTTTCCCGTAATTTCCTCGATGGCCTTAATGGCAGCACTTACCGGACCGTTTCCCGTCGCTGTAGCCGTATATTCTTCGCCGTTATGGCCAAGCTTGATGGTTGCTACCGGTGTTTCCTGATCACCTGTAGTCACTTGCAGGGCGCTGATGGCTAATCCGTTTTTGAAGTTTTCCTCCGCTTTTGCGCCCATCAGTTGAAGCAGGTCATCGTCTTTCAGTTCCTTTTTTACGTCGGCTAGTTCCAGGAAGCGCTGGTACACCTGGTCGAGGTCAACCCGATCAATGGCGTATCCAAGACGTACCAGGTGATGTTTCAACGCGTGCCTGCCGCTGCGGGCGGTCAAGATGATTTCCGACTGGTCGATACCCACATCTTCGGGGTTCATGATTTCGTAATTTTCACGATGTTTAAGAACGCCGTCCTGATGTATGCCGGAGCTATGGGCAAACGCGTTACGCCCCACAATCGCTTTGTTGGGCTGTACCGGCATACGCATCATCCGGCTTACTGTACAGCTTAACGGGTACAATTGTTTGGTGTTAATCTCCGTGTGAAGATCGAGTGACTGATGAACCTTCAGTGCCATGACAATCTCTTCGAGCGAGGTGTTGCCTGCACGCTCACCAATACCATTGATGGTACATTCTACTTGCCGTGCGCCATTTTGAAGGCCCGCTAGGCTGTTTGCCGTCGCTAACCCCAAATCATTGTGGCAATGAACGGAGATGATGGCCTGGTCAATGTTTTTTACATTATCTTTAAGATATTTGATTTTGGCGCCATACTGTTCGGGGAGGCAATAACCGTTGGTGTCCGGTATGTTCACCACGGTTGCACCTGCAGCGATGACGGCTTCAATCATCCGGGCGAGGTATTCATTGTCGGCCCGTCCGGCGTCTTCCGCATAAAATTCAATATCTTCAACGAAACTTTTCGCATATTTCACTGCTTCAACGGCACGCTCCAGAATCGCCTCCCGCGTGCTGTTGAATTTGTATTTGATATGCATGTCTGACGCGCCGATACCGGTATGGATTCGGGGGTGTTTAGCGTATTTCAATGCTTCCGCAGCGCTGTCAATATCGCCTTTAACTGCCCGCGTAAGGGCACAAACGGTAGGGTTGCTTACCAGCTTGGAAATCTCCACAACGCTGTTAAAGTCGCCCGGACTTGATATCGGGAATCCTGCTTCGATAACGTCTACGCCAAGCGTTTCCAACGCCTCGGCGATGATAAGCTTCTCGGGGGTAGTCAATTGTGAGCCGGGCACCTGTTCTCCATCCCGGAGCGTGGTGTCAAAAACGTATATGCGGTTAGGATCGTGCAACATAATAAGCTGTTTTTTTGTTTATGTCATGTTTAATTAGCGGCTTGTTTAAGAAACAAGCTCGTTCATCCCTTCTGTTAGTTGTACCTCGCCTTTTTCCAGTATCATTTTTTTCTCCAAGCAATCAGGTAGCTGCGTTTCGTAATGACCAACATAAATTAGTGTTTTTCCGAAACCACACAGCTCATCAACCACGGCATTGAATAATGTGGTTTGTGTATGGTCGAGACCCTGGCACGGCTCATCAAGTATCAGCAACGGTGGGTTTTTAATAATCGTTCTGGCCAACAATACCAACCGTTGTTTTCCCAGGGGCAACGTAGTAACCAACCGGTCTTTGTAATCGGTAAGTTCAAAGAAAGCTAACAGCTGATCGATTTTCTGCTGTTTCTCGTAACTCACCTGCCTGAACAGGCCGATACTGTCATAGAAACCCGAAGCAATCGCTTGCCATACACGGGCAGTTTTATCAAAATACCAATGTATTTCGGGCGAGATGATGCCTATGCGCTCCTTAATCTCCCAAATGCTTTCGCCGCTACCGCGTGGTTTGCCAAACAGCTGGATGTTATTGGCGTATGCTTGCGGATGGTCACCGGTGATCAGACTCAATAGTGTCGATTTTCCGGAGCCATTGTGCCCCTGAAGCAGCCATTTCTCCCCTGTACGGACCGTCCAGTTGATTCCGTTAAGTACGACCTTATCGCCATAGCGAACATGGATGTTTTCCATATGCACCATCGTGCCGTTTGGCGATATGGGCGCTTCCCGGAGGAATAAAGGTAGTGCCTGCCGCGTGCGACTGATAGCTGTCGACAAGTGCTGTAGGGAAGCTATTTGCTTTATCCTGCCGTTTTCAATTTCAGCAAACCGATTGACACAGCCTGGTAAATCCTGTTCATTGGTAACGAGGATAAGTTGAACGCCGGATGCGGTAAGTTCATCGAAAAAGCCATTAAGCCTTTTGCGCGATGCTTTGTCTAGTCCGGTATAGGGCTCATCAACAATGAGCAACTGGGGTTTTAGCCACAGCGCTTTGATCAATTGCAGTTTCTTGTGTTCACCGCTGGAGAGCTCAATCAACTGTGTGCCCTTCAGATCAACGAATTCAAACAGGGTGAGGTATTGTTCGAGGTCTGCAAACGAGAGGTTTTCTGTTTCAGCATACGCCGCCAGTTCGGCGTATACGGTTAACGTATCGTTTTTCTGTTGTTTGTTATACCGCTGCTGGTAGTAAAAATTGCGATCGCCTTCGAGATTCGTAAACGCATACCAATTAGATACGTACAGTACACGTGCGGGCAGCGCTGACTGCCTGTTAAAGTTAATTCTGACGACACCGTCTGCTTTTTCAATCCCTGCCAGTACCTTAGCCAACGAGCTTTTGCCCGAACCGCTTTTCCCTCCGATAAGCCAACACTCACCGGGATAGATCTGCCAGTCTAATTTATCCAATACCATTTCACCTGCATACTGCAGGTTCAATTGGGCGATATGGACGACAGGGTCAATCATTATAGCAATACAAATTTATGAAAAATGCCGAAAATATGCAATTATGCCCCTTTTGGGACTGTTAATAAGCATCCAGACCGATGCAGCTGTGCTTACAGGCGATCACCGGTCTGGACGGAGTTTTGCTACGCCGTTTTTATCGCCTTCATGGCGGTCATGGCCTTGCGCAGCACCGCTCCCACTTTTTCAACCGGATGGGTGCGTATTGCTTCATTCACGGCGATCAGTTCCTGATTGTCGACCGCGAGGTCCTTGCCTTCATTGAAGTCCGTGCCGATGATGTCCGTATCTACCGTTTTCATGAAATCGGCCAGCAGCGGCTTACATGCATGGTCAAACAGGTAGCAACCGTATTCTGCCGTATCCGAAATAACCCGGTTCATCTCAAACAATTTTTTGCGGGCAATGGTATTGGCTATCAGGGGAGTCTCATGCAACGACTCGTAGTATGCCGACTCCGGCTTGATACCCGCTTCGACCATGGTTTCAAAAGCGAGTTCAACCCCGGCTTTAATATAAGAAACCATAAACACCGCATGGTCGAAATATTCCTGTTCGCCGATTTTCACGTCGCCGGCAGGCGTTTTTTCAAAGGCAGTCTCGCCGGTAGCGGCACGCCATCCGAGGAGCTGCTTGTCGCCATTCGCCCAATCCGCCATCATCGTACGGCTGAATTCGCCGCTCATGATGTCATCCTGATGCTTTTGGAACAACGGTCGCATAATCGTTTTCAGTTCTTCGGAAATTTCAAATGCTTTTATTTTGGCGATGTTGCTTAGCCGGTCCATCATCGCGGTCACACCTCCCTGCTTCAACGCTTCGGTAATCACTTCCACGCCATATTGAACCAATTTGGAGGCGTAACCGGGGTCGATGCCTTTTTCAATCATTTTATCGAAAGACAGGATTGATCCGGTTTGCAGGAGTCCGCATAAAATGGTTTGTTCACCCATCAAATCGGATTTTACTTCCGCCACGAAAGAGGAGCGCAATACGCCCGCTTTGTGCCCACCGGTTCCTACACAATATGCTTTCGCCTCGGCAAGCCCTTTTCCCTGTGGGTCGTTTTCCGGGTGGACAGCGATAAGCGTCGGTACGCCAAAACCACGTAAGTATTCCGCCCTCACCTCCGAACCGGGGCATTTGGGGGCGACCATGATCACGGTGATGTCTTTGCGGATTTGTTTTCCCTCTTCTACGATATTGAAGCCATGTGAATAGGAAAGTGTTGCACCTTCCTTCATTAGTGGCATCACCGCATCGATAACAGCTGAATGCTGCTTGTCTGGGGTTAGGTTGCTGACCAAGTCGGCCGTAGGGATAAGCTCTTCAAAACTGCCTACCGTAAAGTGATTGTCGGTAGCATTTTTCCAGGAGTCGCGCTTTTGCTCGATAGCTTCCTTGCGGAGGGCGTAGGAAACATCCAATCCGCTGTCTCTTAAATTAAGCCCTTGGTTAAGGCCTTGAGCACCGCAGCCCACGATGACGATTTTTTTGCCTTTTAACGCGCTAACGCCATCGGTGAATTCACTGATATCCATGAATTCGGCGACGCCTAATTGGTTCAATTGTTCTCTAAGGGGTAAGGTGTTGAAATAATTTGCCATTGTTCTATTTATGTAATTGACGTTTTTGTTCGTACACAGCTTTTCTAAGGGCGGTTGCATAGCCCAGGTGGAGATTATCGTGGGCAAGTGTTACGGTGAGGACTTCTTCAATGGTATTCATTTCGAGTCCGTAGGTTGCCGTGGCATAAGGGGTAATATTGGCAAATACCCCGTTTTTGTAATCCTGCTCGATCTGCAGGATGGTTTCCACGGCTTGTGATTTCAATAGGGTGAGTTCTTCCGTGCCGATCCAGTTGGTTGGCGCGGTTCCCTTAGCGTATGACGCCAGAAACGGGATTTCCCTGTCGGGAGACACGTTGGTTCTGCGATAGCAGAGCCCCTGTGTGCTCACTACAATGTGCCCGAAATTCCACCCGATGTTGTTGCGGAAACCTGCCGGTATGGTATTTATCTCATCGATGCTCAATTCATCTATCAACTGGGTGAATGTTACCCGTGTTTGCCTGATATATTCGAAAACGTTAGCTATCATATTGGTATGGTAAGTTACATCGTAAAGACTTTGTCCTGTTTATTAAGGTATCGGTTTTCGACTACCTCGCTCGCTGGTTCGGCCTCTTCAAACTCCTTCAGCTTTTTGTGGAAGCCCTCACTGTCCTTGATGATGGCAATCCGGGCACTCCGTACAAACTCAATGAGGTTGTATTCGGCCAGTGCTTCAGTAAGCGCGTCAATTTCTTCACGATGTCCGGCGGTCTCGAATACCGTATAATCATTGCGTATCACTACCGCGCTGGCGCCGTATCGGCGCAACAGCCGTTCAACGGGTGCTTTTTCGGTAACGATATCTGTAGGGACCTTGTATAGTGCCTGCTCCTGCCAAATGACTTCATCATTGGTGTTGTAGTACGCTTTCAATACCTCCACCTGCTTTTCGATTTGCCGGCACAGCTTGCGTACCACTTCTTCTGTTTCGTTGATCACGATGGTAAACCGATGAATACCTTCGGCTTCCGATGGTGATGTGTTGAGGCTCTCGATGTTGATCTTGCGCCGTGAAAAGATAATGGAAATACGGCCGATCATCCCGATGCTGTTTTCCGTATATAATGTGATGGTATATTCTTGCTTTTCCATGTTTTTTAGTCAAAAGTTAAAACCAGCGGTCAGAAATCCATTTATTTTAACCTGATTTCACTTACACTGCTGCCTTGTGGCACCATAGGGAAAACGTTATTTTCTTTACCCACCATGACCTCAAGGAAGTAAGATCCATCGTAGTCGATCATTTCCTGCAATGCCTGTTTCAGGTCCGTACGGGCACTGATGCTGCGGCCGGGTATGCCGTAGCCTTTGGCAACGGTGACAAAATCAGGGCTGGTAATGTTGACAAACGAGTATCGCTTATCGTGGAAGAGTTGCTGCCATTGGCGTACCATACCCAGAAACTCATTGTTGAGCACGAGGATTTTTACCTTGGCACCGAATTGCATGATGGTGCCGAACTCCTGAATAGTCATCTGGATGCCACCGTCACCGATGACGGCAATCACCGTCCGGTCAGGTGCACCGTACCAGGCACCGATGGCGGCGGGTAGCCCAAATCCCATCGTGCCCAATCCGCCGGAAGTAACATTGCTCTTTGACTTATTGAATTTCGCGTACCGGCAGGCGACCATTTGGTGCTGGCCTACGTCGGTAACGATAACTGCATCACCGCCGGTGAGTTCATTCACGGTCTTGATGACCTCTCCCATGGTCATAATATCGGTAGTAGGGTTGAGCTCATCATAGATGACCTCCTTAACTTCTTCCTCTTCCAGCTCGCGAAAGCGCGCTACCCAATCCTTATGTTTGCGTTCGGCTACCAATTCGGTGAGCAAGGGCAAGGTTTCCCGGCAGTCGCCCCATACCGAAACGGTTGTCTTCACATTCTTGTCGATTTCGGCAGGATCGATATCCAGGTGAATAACTTTGGCTTGCTTGGCGTATTTATCCAGCCGGCCCGTTACGCGGTCGTCAAACCGCATGCCGATGGCAATGAGCACATCGCAATCGTTTGTGAGTACATTGGGGGCATAATTGCCGTGCATGCCCAGCATACCTACATGCAGCGGGTGGTCGGTTTCCAGCGCGCTGAGCCCCATCACGGTGGCCGCAGCCGGGATTCCTGCTTTTTCAATGAATGCCTTGAACTCGGTCTCAGCTTTGCCAAGAATGACGCCTTGCCCAAACAGGATGAAAGGTTTTTTGGCCGCATTGATTAGTTCCGCGGCCTGTTGGATATACTCCCTGCGTACAATGGGCTTGGGGCGGTAGCTACGGATATGGTTGCATACCTCGTAGCCGGAATAGTCAAACGACTGGATTTGGGCATTCTTCGTAATATCGATCAAGACTGGGCCGGGCCGCCCCGTGCGTGCCACATGGAACGCTTTGGCCAGAGCCGTGGGGATTTCACATGCGTCGGTAACCTGGTAGTTCCATTTGGTAACCGGAGCGGTGATGTTAATCACATCGGTTTCCTGGAAGGCATCAGTACCCAGCAGGTGTGCAAATACCTGACCGGTAATGCAGACGATGGGATTGCTATCAATCATGGCATCCGCTAGGCCGGTCACCAGGTTGGTCGCCCCGGGCCCACTGGTGGCAAAGACCACACCCACGCGGCCGGATGTGCGGGCATAGCCCTGGGCTGCGTGCACGCCCCCTTGCTCGTGTCGGACCAGGATATGCTTTATCTTTTCATTGTAATCATACAATGCATCGTATATGGGCATGATAGCACCGCCAGGGTAACCAAAAATGGTGTCAACACCCTCTGCAAGCAAGGCTTCGAGCACAGCCTGTGAGCCGCTCAATTGCGTGGTTCCGGAACCGTCTGTCAGCTTATCTTGCGAGTTGTTTTTTGTGATTTCCAACGTGTTCATGATTTTTGTTTTTGCTTAGCGTTTACTGCTTTCGATTAACGGCTTATGACTTCAACATTCATCCGTTACACAACCGGAAGCAGCATCGGCTACCGTTTTTGCATATTTATAGAGCACTCCTTTTGTTACTTTCAAATCAGGTCTCTTCCATTTCGCTCGGCGTTCAGCGATGATATCGTCAGTGACCAGCAGGTTGATGGTGTTGTTTACCGCATCAATAACAATGGTATCGTCGTCTTCGACCAAACCAATCAGCCCCCCTTCATAGGCTTCCGGCGTAATGTGGCCTACCACAAAGCCATGGGTGCCGCCGCTGAAGCGGCCATCGGTAATCAATGCTACGTTTTTACCTAGTCCGGCGCCAATGATGGCAGACGTCGGTTTCAGCATTTCAGGCATTCCGGGTGCTCCCTTGGGCCCTTCGTTTTTAATCACCACCACATCTCCCGGTCTTACCCGGCCTGATGCCAGTCCGGCCACCAGATCTTTCTCACCATCAAATACCCGGGCAGGGCCCTCGAATCGTTCACCTTCTTTACCCGATATCTTGGCGACACTGCCTTTTTCAGCGAGGTTGCCATAAAGAATCTGGAGGTGGCCCGTTGGCTTAATGGGATTATCCAGTGTATGGACAATAGGCTGATCCAATTCATTAACAGGTGTTACGCCGGCCAGATTTTCGGCCAACGTCTGCCCGGTCACCGTGAGGCAATCGCCATGCAATAGCCCTTCATTGAGCAGGTATTTCATTACGGCCGGCACACCGCCGTAATTGTGGAGATCTTGCATGAGGTATTTTCCGCTTGGCTTGAAGTCGGCAAGTACGGGGGTAGTGTCACTCATCCGCTGGAAATCGTCCTGGGTAATATCGACGCCGACACTTTTGCCAATGGCGATGAAATGGAGCACGGCGTTGGTGCTGCCACCGAGGATGACGATAACCCGTAGTGCATTTTCGAATGCCTTACGTGTCATGATATCCGACGGTTTGATGTCGCGCTCAAGGAGGATACGGATGTATTTGCCTGCCTCGCGGCACTCTTGCTTCTTCTCTTCACTTACGGCCGGGTTGGAAGATGAGTAGGGGAGGCTCATGCCGAGCGCTTCAATAGCGGCCGCCATGGTATTTGCGGTATACATGCCGCCACAGGCCCCGGCTCCGGGGCAGGTGTGCTTGACGATGCCGAGGAAATCTTCGTCGGTGAGTTCACCTGCTATTTTTTGTCCCAACGCCTCAAACGCGGATACGATATTCAGGTCCTGTCCCTTGTAATGTCCCGGGGCAATGGTTCCGCCGTACACCATGATGGATGGGCGGTCAAGCCGAGCCATAGCCATAATGGAGCCCGGCATGTTTTTATCGCAACCTGGGATGGTGATGACGCCATCGTAATATTGGCCGCCGCAGATGGCTTCGATGCTATCAGCGATGATGTCTCGACTCACCAGCGAATACCGCATGCCGTCGGTACCGTTACTCATCCCGTCGCTCACGCCGATGGTGTTGAAGACGAGGCCTACGAGGTCACTTCCCCATACGCCTTCCTTCACCACCTGTGCAAGGTCGTTGAGGTGCATGTTGCAGGTATTTCCGTCGTAACCCATGCTTGCGATACCGACCTGTGCTTTTTGCATGTCGTCGTCTGTTAATCCGATGCCATAGAGCATCGCCTGGGCGGCAGGTTGAGTTTTATCCTGCGTAAATACCTTGCTGTATTTGTTTAGTTCTGTTTTTTGACTCGTTAGCATAGTTAGTTATATGATCACTTCGTAATTCTCTTTTTCCAGTGTTAGGTTTTTATACGCACGTTGTATCGTGGCACCGAGGGTGTCGCTCCATGCGTCGGGAAAGGTTACCTCGTCCACCTCCGCGATACCCACGATACCGGTCGCCGTGCCCGTAAGGAACGCACTATCGGCAGCTTTCAGCTCGTCCGGCGTTAGTTGTTTTTCAACTACATCGATGTTGAATATACCCGCGAGCTCGATGACCGCCTGTCTCGTGATTCCCGGAAAGATATGGCCAGGTGCCGGTGTATATAATGTCGTATCTTTTTCGATAAACAGGTTGTTACTCGATGCCTGTGCCACATAGCCGTCGTGATCCAGAAGTATCGCCTCGTCGAAACCCCGTTTGGTGGCCTCTGTGGTCGCCAGAATGGACGTAACGTACTGTCCCGATACCTTTGCAGACATGGGAACGGATTGGGGGGACGGCCGTCGGTAAGGCGATAGACCGGTACGGATAAGGTCTGCGCCCAGAAACGGTCCCCATTCCCACGCCGTGATGATGATGTTAGCATCGCTGGCCGGTGTGAGGTACATGTTACGCCCGGTGGTCACCAGTGGGCGGATATAGGCACTTCGCAGGTTGTTTCTTTCCAGCAGCTCATACGTCTTGTCTACTAACACATCGGTTTCCCACCGGAAGTCGATACCAACGGCTTCACAGGAAAGGCGGAGACGGTCATAATGCTGTTCGGCCCGAAACAGGCGCGTGCCGTTATGCGTATTGTAGGCCCGGATACCTTCGATTGCCGAATATCCATAGTGCACCGATTGGCTGAACAGATCTGTTCCCGCGGTGTCGGCTTTGACAAACCGACCATCCAGGTAAATCCATGTATTTTTATCGAAGTGCCTCATTACTTCTCGACCAAATTCTATTAATTAATACGCTCGTCAACCGCCGGGATATCCACTGAAACAAGCACCAGTTGAGGGTACGTATTTTCGACTTCATTAAGGTATAACCTTTATTTATTATGGGCAATAGTAAAATGTGTATTTTTAAAAACAGAACATTATTCTTTTTTATAAACTATTTCAGTACAATATTTTAAGTAAAGTTATTTTTATAATATTAAAGTTTGACAAATATATACCGAATTCAATTTGGGTATTCGGTTCATTTCGTCACTGAGGCAGCGAGCCGGCTCAAATTCTGCTTAAAACCTACATTCATGTCAAGAAAGTTGCAAAAAATAAGCCCCCCGGCAATGTGCTTTACCGGGGGGCTTATCAGATTTTTGTATGTCGTTTTTTACGGTTCCTTAATCCCTTCGGCGAGCACGGTGACATTGTTGTGAATCACTTCCACAACGCCACCAATAATATCGATAATCTCTTCCCCTTTTCCCGTACGGACAATCACCTTTCCGCTTTCCAATGTAGATACGATTGGCGCGTGGTTTTCCAATACTTCAAAGGCACCTGCAGTACCGGGCACGGTCACCGAGGTGATATCGCCTTCAAAAACCGGTTGGTCTGGGGTAATGATGGTAAGTCTCACGTTGATTTACGATTATACGGCTTCTGCCAACAATTTTTTTCCTTTTTCGATGGCGTCTTCAATAGTACCTACCAGGTTGAAGGCCGCTTCGGGATACTCATCCACTTCGCCATCAATAATCATGTTGAATCCTTTGATGGTTTCTTTGATATCAACCAATACGCCTTTAAGGCCGGTAAATTGTTCGGCTACGTGAAAAGGTTGCGATAAGAAACGTTGCACGCGCCGGGCACGGGCAACCACCAATTTATCCTCTTCAGAAAGTTCGTCCATGCCAAGAATAGCAATGATATCCTGAAGTTCTTTGTATCGCTGGAGGATTTCTTTTACACGTTGCGCCGTGTTATAGTGCTCTTCGCCCAGAATAGCGGGGCTCAGAATCCGGGAGGTCGAATCCAGTGGGTCTACTGCCGGATAGATACCCAATTCGGCAATTTTACGTGAAAGCACAGTGGTTGCATCCAGGTGGGCAAACGTCGTCGCAGGCGCCGGGTCTGTCAAGTCATCGGCTGGTACATATACGGCCTGCACCGATGTGATTGAACCGCGCTTGGTGGATGTGATACGCTCTTGCATGAGTCCCATTTCAGTAGCCAGTGTGGGCTGGTAGCCAACAGCGGATGGCATCCGGCCCAGAAGTGCCGACACTTCGGAGCCTGCTTGCGTAAACCGGAAGATGTTGTCAATAAAGAACAGGATGTCACGACCGGCACCGTCATCTTCACCGTCGCGGAAATATTCAGCGATGGTCAGCCCCGAAAGGGCTACCCGGGCCCGCGCACCTGGGGGCTCATTCATTTGTCCGAATACAAAGGTTGCCTTGGAATCCTTCATTTCTTCGGTATTCACTTTTTCCAGCGGCCATTCACCTTTTTCCATGCCTTCCAGGAATTCCTCGCCATATTTGATGATGCCCGATTCCAGCATTTCCCGGAGCAGGTCGTTCCCTTCACGGGTACGTTCGCCCACGCCTGCAAATACCGAAAGACCTGCATATGCTTTGGCAATGTTATTAATCAATTCCTGAATCAGTACCGTTTTTCCAACACCGGCACCACCAAAGAGGCCGATTTTGCCGCCCTTAGCATAAGGTTCCAATAAGTCGATCACCTTAATGCCCGTCAGGAGCACTTCGGTTTCCGTAGAAAGGTCTTCAAACTTCGGAGGGTCATTGTGAATACTACGGCCATCGGATTTGTCAAGGTCCTGAATACCGTCAATGGCATCGCCCACCACGTTGAATACCCGGCCTTTGATGTTATCGCCAACGGGCATTTTGATAGGAGCGCCGGTGTCGACCACCTTCATTCCGCGTGTCAGGCCTTCGGTGGCATCCATAGCGATGGTACGCACACGCTCCTCACCCAAGTGTTGCTGAACTTCTAGAACAACACGCTGACCATTCTCTTTCTCAATTTCCAACGCATCGTATATTTTCGGGAGCTTAGCGTTTTCGGAGAAACTGACGTCGACCACCGGGCCGATGATTTGGGCTATTTTTCCAATATTGGACATACTATCAGGAACTAAAATTTTATAAACCAATCTAATAAAGGCAAATTAAGCGCCTTAATTTTGGTCTGCAAAAATACGCTTTAAAGAATTAAAAGCAAATATAAATTCAAACAATTATCGGGCCGCATGCCATCACAACCGTTTATTGATTTCGTCCTGCAATTGGCGCTTCAGTTTTTGCTCTTTCTCCAGGGCTTTTTTACGGTGTTGGTCAAATTCGTCCTGAAGATCGGCGATGGCTTTCCTCGTGTCCCGTGTCACCACATGGCTTTGGTTGAACCGGTAGATAAAGGTTGCCAATGCAATGGCCAATAGGAGGACAATGCCCCACATGATTAGGCTATAGGTCGCTTTCTGCAATGAAATGCCGATAAAGGAAAAACTATCCTTCTCCTGTTGTGCTGTTTGGAGTTCTTCCCGCACAAGCACAAGTGAATCGGTTATTGCCGCCATCGCCGCCTGCTCGTTGCCTTCCCTCGTTTTTAAGTCGGTGATTTCCTTGGTCAGCGCCAGAATCGTATCGGCTACATTCTTTCGGATCTGCTCAAGGTTAGGTATGCGGATATGCTCGATGCCATTCTGTGTCCGTGAAATCGCATAGAGGTAAACGAATTGGCTGTCAATGGTACCGCTGGTAAGTGAACCCTTGGGGGGTACCCGCGTTGTACTTTGGCCAAAAACGTTTCCAATTGAAAAGACAGCAATCAGGATCGCAAGCATTGTAAAATTTCTCATGTTCGTCTGTTGTATTATTTTGTGTTATTTTTAGAACACGATATTACGGGTTTTATTGTCTAAATGGAAATCCATAGGCAAAAAATTGGTTGACAGGCACCAAACATGACAGCTCATAACAGTTCGTGTTTTCATGTTTTCTATCTTGCGCTGTTTTTACAGCTAAAATGACCGACGATTTACCCTATTGATATGTAAGCATTAGCAGGTTTTTATTTCGTTGGGAGATGGATTCATGCTAGCCTCGGGAGCCGTTGGTGGTAATTGGTGACCGAACGGAACAACAAAAAGAAGGTGTAAACGAAAAACGATTAAACGGATAGGAAAATGTCAAATACGGAGAAAGACGCATTCAAACATGTCAGTTATTTATGGGATCACGCGAAGGCGGCTGAACTGGAGGGGGACGAGGTCGCGCTTTTACTCTACCGGTCCAACCTGCTAGGGGCAGATTTGCGCCTCACGAACTATGGGGGAGGCAATACATCGTGTAAGGCCACGGCCAAGGATCCACTTACGGGCGCCGATACGGAGGTGATGTGGATTAAGGGCTCGGGTGGCGATATCGGTACGCTCACCCGCAGTGGCCTTGCAGCGTTGTATGTAGATCGTCTGCGGAGCCTCGAACGGGTTTATCGCGGAGTCGGGCATGAAGACGAAATGGTCGAATTGTTCAACCATTGTATTTATGACCTGCAATCAAAGGCTCCATCCATTGATACGCCACTGCACGGCTTCCTGCCATTCAAGCATATTGACCATCTCCATCCCGATGCAGCAATCGCGATTGCCGCGGCCAAGGATGGAAAGCGTATCACCCGGGAGCTGTTTGACGGCGATATCGGTTGGGTGGATTGGCAAAGGCCGGGATTCGATCTCGGACTTCAGCTGCGGCAATGCCTCGATGAAAACCCCGGTATACGCGGCATTATGCTCGGTTCGCACGGCTTATTTACGTGGGGCGATACTGCATACGAAAGCTACGTGAATACCCTCACGGTCATTGAGCGCTGTGCTGAGTACCTGGAGACCAATTACGGCAAGAAGGGGCCGGTTTTCGGCGGCGTTAAAGTCACGGATATCAAAGCTGGCGACCGGAAAAAGCAGGCAGCAGCCCTGGCGCCAATCCTTCGTGGGTTCTGTTCGTCCGAACGCAGCATGGTAGGCCATTTTACTGACGACCCCCGTGTATTGGAATTTATCAATTCCAACGATCTCGACCGGTTGGCACCTTTGGGCACCAGCTGTCCCGATCATTTTCTGCGCACAAAAATCAGCCCGTTGGTGCTTGAGTTGGCTCCCGATGCCGACTTGTCGGATACCGGGGCACTGAAAGCACAGCTTGCGCCTGCATTTGAAGCTTACCGGGCCATGTACAAGGATTACTACGAAACTTGTAAACATCCCAATAGTCCGGCCATGCGCGATCCGAATCCGGTAATTATCCTCTATCCCGGTATCGGTATGTTTTCGTTTTCAAAAGATAAACAGACCGCACGCGTCGCTGCAGAATTTTATACCAATGCCATCAACGTAATGAAGGGTGCCGAGGCTGTTTCTGAATACACTTCGCTGCCCCGCCAAGAGGCATTTAACATCGAGTATTGGTTACTGGAGGAGGCGAAGTTGCAGCGAATGCCAAAGCCTAAGCCCCTTTCGGGAAAAATAGCGCTGGTGACAGGCAGTGCGGGCGGTATTGGCAAGGCCATCGCCAGGAAATTCGTTCAGGAAGGCGCCGTGGTCATTCTCAACGATTTCAACAAGGAACGCCTCGGAGAAGCAAGCAAAGAGTTCCTGGCGGCATTCGGCAAAGATGCCTATACCACGGCATTGTTGGATGTTACCAATGAAGATCAGGTACGGCAGGCTTTTGATGCTGCTGCACTGTCCTTCGGTGGGGTTGATATCGTGGTGAATAATGCCGGTCTTTCGATATCAAAATCGATTGAAGAGCACACGCAAAAGGATTGGGACCTGTTGTATGACGTATTGGTTAAGGGACAGTTTCTTGTTACCCAGGCCGCGGTGCGCGTGCTGAAGAAACAGCGGGTCGGTGGCGATATTATCAATATCGTTAGTAAAAATGCATTGGTGAGTGGTCCGAACAACGCGGGTTACGGGTCGGCCAAAGCCGCTCAATTGCACCTCAGTCGGCTGAATGCGGCCGAACTTGGAGCCGATGGCATCCGTGTGAATGTAATTAACCCCGATGCGGTGATCAGCGATAGTAACATCTGGGCCGGAGGGTGGGCCGAAGGTCGAGCCAAAGCCTATGGCATTACCGTGGAGGAACTGCCCGCATATTACGCGAAACGGACACTGCTAAATGAAGTTATTCTGCCAGACGACATCGCTAATGCATGTTTTGTACTCGTGGGCGGTTTATTGAATAAGTCGACCGGTAACGTAGTGAATGTGGATGGTGGTGTTGCTATGGCTTTTGTACGCTAATTGTCTTTTTTCGCAGTATTGTCAGCTCAAATGACCGAAGGGAAATTCGTTGGCAATTCTGCTTACTTTTGTCTGGATCTATGGTGAACATTGATGAAAATCGAGTATGGTGTGAATTGATCGAGAGGATGAGCGCAAAGATCATAGCTACGGAATTGTAGATGAAGAAGCCGGTTATAGCGATATTTGACGTTGGCAAAACCAACAAAAAACTCTTTCTGTTTGATGAGCGGTATAAAATTGTGTTCGAGCGATCCGCACGCTTTACCGAGACGGAAGATGAGGATGGCGATCCGTGCGAGAACCTCGAAAGCCTGCGGTTATCGGTATTTGATTCCCTGCACGAGGTATTCCGAAAACCCGAATTTGATGTACAGGCCATTAATTTTGCGGCGTATGGAGCTAGCCTGGTATACGTGGATGAAAACGGGAAGCCGCTTGCGCCGTTATACAATTACCTGAAACCCTACCCGGAGCAATTGCAGCATCATTTTTACGAAACATACGGCGGCGAGGACAGCGTGGCGTATGCTACGGCTTCGCCTGTGCTCGGTAGTCTTAACTCGGGGATGCAGCTCTATCGTATCAAGTACGAGAAGCCAGCACTCTTTGAACAGCTACGCTACGCGTTGCATTTACCGCAGTACTTGAGTTTTCTCATCTCGGGCCGTATGTACTCCGATATGACGAGCATAGGGTGTCATACACAGCTTTGGGACTTTGGCAAAAACGATTACCACGAGTGGGTGCGGAGTGAAGATCTCGACGAGAAGTTGGCTCCGATTGTCGCTGGCGACGATGTGTTTCCGGCCTCGTTTCCGGGCAATGGATATGGGGTAGGCGTGGGGCTACACGATAGTTCGGCTGCGCTGATTCCATACTTGGTGAGTTTCCACGAGCCATTTATACTGATATCTACCGGTACTTGGTGCATTAGCCTTAATCCGTTTAATCATACACCGCTTACCAAGGCCGAGTTGGAGGCCGATTGCTTGTGTTATATGCAGTATCAGGGTACTCCGGTGAAGGCCTCCCGCCTTTTTACGGGTTACGAACATGAGCAGCAAGTAAAGCGCATTGCCGAACATTTCGGCCAGCCAACCAGCCGTTACCGCAATATGGTATATAACCCTGGCGTGGTAGCGGCGTTGCGTAAAGTGGTTTCAGGCCCGGTGCCTATCGGGAGCAAGGTGTCTGCCTTCGCGCAACGTGACCTGTCGGATTATTCTACGTATGAAGAGGCCTACCATCAATTGATTATGGATTTGGTTGATCTACAATTGATCTCGACTGAACTGGTTATAAAAGGTTCCGATGTTAAGCGTATTTTTGTAGATGGCGGATTCAGTAAAAACGCCATCTTTATGAACTTACTGGCTAATGCTTTTCCCGAAATGGAGGTCTTTGCCGCTTCTATGGCGCAAGCCACCGCGGTAGGAGCCGCTCTGGCTATTCACGCCGCGTGGAATAAGCATCCATTACCAAACGACTTGATAGAATTACGCTTTTACGCGCATTCATAAGAAAAAACAATCAACAATAATGAATCCTGAGTTATTGAAGTATGACCCCCGATACCCTTCGGTGCAAGATCTGAAAAAGAAAGCGAAACGGCGTATCCCCAGGTTTGCGTTCGACTACCTTGAGGGCGGATGTAATGACGAGTTAAACCTGTGGCGCAATGAGGCAGACTTTCGCGATATCCAGCTCATCCCGCAATACCTGAAAAAGCACCATGGGGTGGATATGCAAACGGAATTGTTCGGTCATGTATATGATGCGCCGTTTGGTATATCGCCGATCGGTCTGCAAGGTCTGATGTGGCCTAAAGCGCCCGAGATATTAGCGAAAGCCGCCTTGAAACACAACATTCCTTATATACTTAGCACGGTATCCACAAGCAGCATCGAACGTATTGCCGAAGTGTCGGAGTCCCGGTTCTGGTTCCAGCTGTACCACCCCACTGAAAATAGGCTGCGCGATGATATCCTTCGCCGGCTTGAAGCCACGCAGTGCCCCGTGTTGGTGGTGCTGGTCGATGTGCCATCATTCGGGTTGCGTTACCGTGAAATCAAGGCAGGGCTTTCCATGCCGCCCAAGATGACTGTCAATAACTTCCTCCAGGCCGCCATACGACCTGCATGGTCATTGGAAACCCTACGTGCAGGCATCCCGGAGTTTGCTACATTGAAACCGTATATGGACAAAAACTTCAACCTGAGTCAGCTCGGCAAATTTATGAATGCCACATTTACCGGTCGGGTTGATGCTGATAAAGTGAAGGCCATCCGGGATCAGTGGAAAGGTAAACTGGTTATCAAAGGGGTCGTATGTGATGAAGATATGGAGGCCAGTATCCGTTTGGGTGCAGATGGCGTGATCGTATCTAACCACGGTGGCCGGCAAATCGATGCGGGCGAGTCGACCATCAAACCGTTGAAGGGGCTGGCAGGTAAATACGGTGACCAGATAAAGGTGATGATCGACAGTGGGCTCAGGTCTGGTCCGGATATTGGCCGTTCGTTGGCCTGTGGAGCAGATTTCACCTTTATGGGAAGGCCGTTTATGTATGGTACGGCGGCGTTGGGCAAACGGGGTGGTGACCACACGATTGCGATGCTCAAATCACAGTTGAAGCAGGTTATGGAGCAGGTTTGCTGCGAGAAAATAGGCGATTTCCCATCAACATTGGCAGATTAGTACACTAGGCGATTCGACGTAATTTCATATTTAACCGTGAAGTTTGCATCTTTTTTTGCAAATTGGGCGCACCTTTGCCAGAAAAACTGAGCGAGTCTTACAAGCGATCAAAGAATTGCTTAGTCGTGTAAAGGTTTTTGCCTGAAGAAGTGAAATTTACAATAACCAAATAATTAGACTAATACAACAATGAAAAAGCTAAGAAGTTCCGATTGGTTCGGCCGTGTGGGCAAGGACGGGTTCATTTATCGCGCATGGATGAAGAATCAGGGCATACCCGCCGATATGTTCCGCGACAAGCCGGTAATCGGTATTTGCAATACGTGGTCGGAGCTGACCCCATGTAATGCGCATTTCCGTGAGCTTGCCGAATCGGTTAAGCACGGGGTGCTGGAAGCGGGTGGTTTCCCGGTGGAGTTTCCCGTGATGTCATTGGGGGAGACACTTATGAAACCCACAGCGATGCTTTTCCGCAACCTGGCCAGCATGGATGTGGAAGAATCCATCCGGGCGAACCCGGTAGACGGGGTCGTCCTGCTGTGCGGGTGTGACAAGACAACTCCCTCGTTGGTGATGGGGGCTTGCAGCGTTGACCTGCCTTCCATTGTAGTGTCTGGCGGTCCGATGCTGACCGGCAAATACCGGGGTAAAAGCATCGGTACGAGTGACGTTTGGCGATTTTCGGAGGATGCGCGCCAGGGCATCATGACCGAGGAAGAATTAAATCTTGCTGAAGGAGGCATGTGCCGCAGCCGCGGGCACTGTGCAGTGATGGGCACGGCGTCTTCGATGGCGAGCATGGTGGAGGCGTTGGGCATCACGCTTCCGGGCAACGCGGCCATCCCCGCTGCGGATGCGAACCGCAAGGTGCTGGCGCAGCTCTCGGGGCGCCGTATTGTGGAGATGGTGCGGGAAGGGATGAAACTGTCGGATGTGCTCACGCGGCCGGCGTTCGAAAACGCTATCCGGGTGAATGCTGCCATCGGTGGGTCTACAAACTTTGCCATCCACCTCATGGCACTTGCCGGCCGGATCGGTGTGGAACTGGATCTGGAAGATTTTGACAAATTCTCGCGGGATATTCCCTTGGTGGCCAACCTGCAGCCATCGGGTCAGTATTTCATGGAAGACCTGTACTACGCGGGCGGACTTCCCGCAGTGATGCACGCCATCGAACGGCACCTCCACACGGATGTGGTGACAGTGAATGGCAAAACATTGGGAGAAAACATTGTGGGGTGCGAAAGTCTGGATACGACGGTTATTTCCACGGTCGAAGAACCGATTAATCCGTTGTCGGGCATGGTGGTGTTGCGCGGCAATCTCTGTGAGGATGGTGCGGTGTTGAAGCCATCGGCCGCGACGCCCGAGCTGATGCAGCACACGGGGAAGGCGGTTGTTTTTGAAGATATTGAAGACTACAAGCATAAGATTGACGATCCGGATCTGGATGTCGATGAGACTTCGGTACTGGTACTGAAGAACGTCGGCCCGAAGGGCTACCCCGGCATGCCGGAGGTAGGTAACATGGGTATTCCGATGAAACTGCTGAAGAAAGGGGTGACGGATATGGTACGGATTTCGGATGGCCGGATGAGCGGTACCGGTTTCGGTACGGTGGTGTTGCATGTTTCGCCGGAGGCGGCTGCTGGTGGCACATTGGCATTGGTAGCCGACGGCGATATGATCCGGCTGGATGTGGCTGCCCGGCGGCTGGAATTGCTGGTTGACGAGGAGGAACTCGCCCGAAGGCGGGAACGGATGCAAGCTGTTGCCAATCCCTTCTCGCGTGGCTATGCGAAACTGTATGTGGATCATGTGGAACAGGCGCACTTGGGGGCCGACTTCGATTTCCTGAAAGGCGGGTCCGGCAGTGAGGTGTCGCGCGATTCGCATTAAAGGACATTATGGATCAAACAACTGGGAAAAGGTTTGCCGGCAAAACGGCCATCATCACGGGGGCGGGTCAGGGTATCGGATTTGAAATCGCGCGCCAATTGGTATTTGAAGGCGCCACCGTGCTGCTGAATGATATTGATGAAGCGCTGGCCAGGCGTGCCGCCTCAACAATTAATGAGGATGGGCGCTGTTTGGCCTGCACCGGCGATTCGGGCGACCTGGTGTTCATTAATGGGATGGTGGAGCGGGCGGTAGCCGAAACAGGTACACTGGATGTAGTGATCGCCAATGCTGGAATTACTTTGTTCGGCGACTTCCTGCAGTATACGCCGGAGTCATTTCAGAAAGTGATGGCAGTGAACCTCGGGGGTACCTTTTTCCTTGCACAAGCTGCTGCCAAGGCACTTATCCGGCAAGGCCGGGGCGGTTCGCTGCTGTTTACTTCATCGGTAACGGGTCACCGGGCCCATAAAAATTTAGCGGCGTATGGGATGTCGAAAGCGGCGCTGGAAATGCTTGCACGTCACCTGGTTCTGGAACTTTCCCCGCACGGCATCAATATTAATGCCGTTGCTCCGGGGGCGACGGTTACGGAGCGCACCGCTGAGGACGCCACTTATGCCGAGACGTGGTCTTTGATCACACCTATGGGCCGTGCAGCGGTACCGGGGGATATCGCCTCGGCGGCGTTGTTTCTGGTAAGCGATGCAGCGCGCCACATTACCGGCCAGACGTTGGTCATTGATGGTGGATGGATGGCCGCGAGTCCTTCGCCGTATTGACAATTAAAAGAAGCACTTATCATCCTTGATTAATACTTGCATATACACTGTTGTTTGTCTACTTTTGCACGCAAAGTAAAAGTCTATACAATAATGGTGTGCCGCCTAAGGACGAATAGCACACCGAATCGAAACAACAAATGAGTTACAACGAAATTAAAACAACAATCGATATTGGCGCAGGTCGCCAGATCGAGATTTCCACAGGCAAAATGGCCAAGCAGGCGGATGGCTCGGTGGTGGTCAAGCAGGGGAAAACCATGCTATTGGCCACGGTGGTTTCTGCACAGGAACCGAAGCCCGGAGCAGACTTCCTGCCGCTCTCGGTAGATTACCAGGAGAAATACGCATCCACGGGGCGTATCCCCGGTGGCTTTTTGCGTCGTGAGGCACGCCTGTCGGATTACGAGATACTTATATCGCGGTTGGTTGATCGCGCCTTACGTCCTTTATTTCCGGAAGATTACCATGCTGATACGCAGGTGATGATCTCGCTGATATCGGCCGACAAAGACATTATGCCCGACGCGTTGGCCGGGCTGGCAGCTTCTGCAGCCATAGCGGTATCCGATATCCCGTTCAACGGTCCGATATCGGAAGTGCGTGTTGCTAAAATCGATGGCCAATTGGTTATCAACCCGCTGTTGAGCGAACTTGAAAATGCTACGTTGGAATTTATCGTAGCAGGGTCTGCCAATGATATTGTCATGGTGGAAGGCGAGGCCAAGGAGATTTCGGAAGCCGAAATGGTCGAAGCCATCGAGTTTGCCCATCAGACCATCAAGACGCAGGTGGCGGCACAGGTGGAACTGGCGCAATTGGTAGGGAAAACTACCAAGCGTGAATATAGCCACGAACCGAGCAATCCGGAGTTGCGTGATCAGCTTTTTGCAGCTACTTATGATAAAGTATATGCCGTTGCAAAATCGGCGTCGGCTAAACACGAGCGTAGCGAACAGTTCAAGCAAATTGGCAAAGCGTTCGTCGAAGCTACATTCGGTGAAGAAGAGCTTGATGAGGATACGGCATTCTTGGTTAAGAAGTATTACCATAATGTGCAATACGAAGCGATACGCAACCTGGTGCTGAATGAAGGTATCCGGCTTGACGGCCGCGATGTCCGCACCGTACGCCCGATATGGAGCGAGGTGGATTACCTTCCCGCTGCCCACGGCTCGGCTGTTTTTACCCGCGGAGAGACCCAATCCCTCACATCGGTGACATTAGGTGCCAAAGATGATGAGCAGATGATAGATGGTGCGTTTATCCATGGCTACAACAAATTCCTTTTGCATTACAATTTTCCTGCGTTTTCAGTAGGCGAAGTACGGCCCAACCGAGGTCCTGGCCGTCGCGAAGTAGGCCACGGTAACCTGGCGATGCGCTCCTTGAAGCAGGTGCTGCCCACGGGCGATGATAACCCATACACCATCCGGATAGTGTCCGATATCCTCGAATCAAATGGCTCGTCATCCATGGCAACTGTTTGTGCAGGTGCATTGGCACTCATGGATGCCGGTGTAAAAATCAAGTCGCCTGTATCAGGGATTGCGATGGGATTGATTACCGACGAGAAAAGTGGTAAATATGCGATTTTGAGCGATATCCTGGGCGATGAGGATCATTTGGGCGATATGGACTTTAAAGTGACTGGTACTGAAAATGGTATTGTGGGTTGCCAGATGGATTTGAAAATCAATGGCCTCAAATGGGAAGTCCTGACCCAGGCGTTGGAGCAGGCGAAGGAAGCGCGGTTGCATATCCTCAACGAAATGAAGAAAACACTGGCCGAGCCGCGTGTAGACTACAAGCCGCATGCACCGCGTATCATCAGCTTCTCAATCGATAAAGAATTTATCGGTGCTGTGATTGGGCCAGGTGGCAAAATCATTCAGGAGATGCAACGCGAGACCGGAGCAACCATCGCTATCGACGAGGTCGACAACAAAGGGGTGGTGCAGGTGTTTGCAGATGATAAAGCGTCGATCGACGAAGCCGTGCGGCGTATCAAAGCCATAGCCGCCAAGCCCGAGGTGGGCGAAGTCTACGAAGGTAAAGTGAAATCCATCATGCCATTCGGTGCATTCATCGAAATCATTCCCGGAAAGGATGGATTGCTCCATATTTCTGAAATTGATTGGAAACGTTTCGAAAACATGGACGGCATCTTTAACGTAGGGGATGTCGTGAAAGTGAAGCTGTTGGATATCGATAAGCAAGGTAAACTTAAACTCTCCCGTAAGGCATTGATCCCAAGGCCTGAGCGAAACGACGCATAAGCGTTGTCGAGTTGATGATTTGAAGATGTGCTGATTTGAAAATGCCTGAATGGCTGTTTTCAAATCAGCATTTTTTTACGCCACTTCCAAAGTGACGAATTTTTCAGGGATTATTTTGCCATATGATCGCGAAAAATATATACGTTTGCAATGTTGCTAAACATTAAGCTTTTTTGCTAAAATGAAGAAAAAAATTCTTATCAGTGATATTGCAAGGGATTTGGGCGTTTCGGTTACAACCATATCCTTTATTCTGAACGGCAAGGCGAGGGAGAAGCGTATTAGTGAAGGGTTGACCAAGCGGGTGATCGAGCATGTACAGAAGGTGGGCTACAAGCCCAATGAGCTGGCGAAAAGCCTCCGTACGGGAAAGACAAAGATTATCGGTTTGGTCATTGAAGATATTTCCAATCCGTTTTTTGCTAATATTGCACGGCTCATCGAGGCTAAGGCCTATAGCAGGGGCTATCGCATTATCTATTGCAGCACCGATAATCAACCTGAAAAAGCAATAGAGTTGATTCAACTTTTTCGTGACCGCCACGTCGACGGCTATATCATTACCCCATCAGAAGGTGTACGTGACACCATTGCATCCTTGTTGAATAATCAGTTGCCGGTCGTGCTGTTTGACCGCTACATCCCCGGTTTGGATACCAGCCATGTCATTACAGACAATGTGCGTGGCGCGTATGATGCTACCGCGCACTTGGCGCAGCAGGGCCATCGTCGCATTGCAATGGTAACGCTTTATTCATCACAAACGCAGATGCGCGACCGGATGGATGGCTATATGCGTGCCATCGATACCTATAAGTTGCAACCTTATGTGAAGAAAGTGAACATGAACGATGATGAACCGACGGTTATTGCCGATTTCCGTGCTTTTTTGGAAGACCAGCAGCCTGAAGCGGTTTTTTTTGCAACCAATTACCTGGCAATTACCGGCTTTAAGACATTGAAGCAATACGGACTACCAACTCCAGCGGTTGTTTCATATGATGATCACACGCTTTTCAAACTATTCACGCCGACGATCACGGCCGTATCCCAACCCATTGAGGCTATTGCCGGCGAATTGATAAATATTCTGCTGAATCAGTTGGATGGTAAGGAAAAAGACCCCAAACAGGTCATCCTACCGTCGGAGCTTATTGTTAGGGAATCTTCGAAGCTACAAACTTCATCGACAGGGAATTGACGCAGTGACGCGTGTTCTTCAGCGTGAACCGTTCGCCAACGAAGACGTGGCCCAGGTGGCCGCCGCAATTGGCGCACAGAATTTCGGTACGCCGCCCATCAGCATCGGGTACGTGTTTTACAGCCCCGTCGATTTCGTCGTCAAAACTCGGCCAGCCGCAATGCGATTCAAATTTGTCTTCAGACCGATAAAGCGGCGCGTCACAACGTTTACACACATAGGTGCCCTGTGCTTTATTGTTTAGCAGTGTTCCGGTAAACGGCCTTTCTGTCCCCTTGTGCAGGATGACGTATTCCTCTTCTGCGGTTAGTTCGTTGTATTTTGACGTGTCCATTTTAAGAGCTGTTGTCTGATGTCCGGCGCCATCTGTTTGCCGTAAGGTAGTTCGTTGTTCAGTGTTTTGGCCACAAGCAGTCTGAGCCGACAAACACACCAATATGAATCCGATATAACGCATCATAATTTAATCCTACGTTGCTAGCAGTTCTGCCTTTATGCGAATATACATCATTTATCCTTAACTTATTTTCATCCGAAAGTCATTATTGACGATGGGTGAAACGCAAGTGGATATCACCGGCATAACCAGGTGTATTTAAGACACCTTTCCTGATGATAAAAAAAAATTTTTAAAAACGCAAATTTGTCCGAATCACCGTCAATAATTAGCGGCCGCGGGCAATTGGCTAAAACAGGCTATATGAGCTTAAATCGCCCATTTTAATCAATTTAGATCGATTATAAATTATTAAATTCAGTCATCCCATTGTCATCCATACGGCAATAAGTTATACTTTTGTGGCATTATTAGAGGGGTGTAGTTCCATTGATTCAGATTACCCAAATTTTAACATTTATCATAATCAGTATAACGTGCTCGATATGAGACATATCTCGTTAGTTTTTGAAAGAATTGCCAAGCCAGTATCCGTTGCATTGGTGTTGTTGTTTGCGGTTTCATCGTTGCAGGCTCAGGACCCGAAGGCGGGCGAGACAATTTTTAAAGCAAATTGTTCTTCTTGCCATAAGGTGTTTGGCAAATTTCTGGGACCGGAGCTGGCCGGGGTGAGTGAGCGGCATGATGAGGCCTGGTTGCTGAAATGGATCCATAATGCTCCTGCCATGATTGCATCGGGTGACCCTGCGGCTCTGGAGCTTGATGCGCAGTACCCGAACGCTGCGATGTCGGCGTTCCCAACGCTTTCTGACGATGATATATTGAATATCCTCTCCTACATCAAGTCGGAGGAGGATAAAAAGGCTGCTGCCGATGCGGGTGGTGGTGCCGCTGGTGGTGCCGCTGGTGCCACAGCAGGAGCAAGTGGCGATGCAAGTAATTTCATGATAATCGGCCTTGTGGCGGTGATTATCCTCGCATTTGCGGTCATTCTGGTACTCAATAAGGTCATCCGTACATTGGAGCGGGTCATTTCCAATAACAAATCATTGATTCCTGAAGAAGCCGAAACTGAAGAAACGAAAGGAAAAGACTACCTCGGCAAGTTGAAAAAACTGGCCAAAAACAAGAAATTGGTATTTTTTACGGTACTTCTGGTCGCTATCTTTTTAAGTTCGGCCGGTTGGAAAACACTTTGGAACGTGGGGGTCCACGAAGGGTACAAGCCGGTTCAGCCGATTAAATTCTCCCACCAGTTACATGCTGGAGTTAACCAGATTGATTGTCAGTACTGTCACGGTGGTGCATATCAGTCCAAAAATGCATCCATCCCTTCGGCCAATGTATGTATGAATTGCCATAAAGCCATTACGGCGAGCGATAAATACGACGGTGAACTTTCGCCGGAAATTGCCAAGATTTACCGGGCATTGGACTACGATCCGGAAACCATGGAATATGGGCCGAATCAGCGCCCCATCGAGTGGATACGTATCCATAACCTTCCTGATTTTGCTTACTTTAACCATTCGCAGCACGTCGTGGTAGCCGGTGTCGAATGCCAGACATGCCATGGCCCGATTGAGACGATGGCCGAAGTGTATCAGTACTCACCGCTCACGATGAAGTGGTGTATTGATTGCCATAAGGAGACGGAAGTAAATCATCAGGATAATGCCTACTACGACCAACTGATTGCTGCGCATGAGCAGTTGAAAAAAGGGGAGAAGGTTACCGCCGCCATGTTGGGCGGATTGGAGTGCGGCAAATGCCATTATTAATAAACAACTAACGTAATCACTAGACTACGCAATCTTTATACATAGCTTAAATGGATAGCAACAAGCAATATTGGAAAGGTTTGGAAGAGTTGCAGCAGACGCCGGCTTTCGTAGCGAAAAGCAAAGGTGAGTTTGCCGAAACGATTCCAGTTGAAGATGTTTTGAATGAGGCTGGCTTAAGCACCAAAACACCACGCCGCGACTTCCTGAAAGCATTGGGTTTCGGGGTAGGTGCCGTCACGTTGGCGGCTTGCAACCGTACACCCGTACACAAAGCGGTGCCTTATTTGATTAAGCCCGAGGAAATTACTCCCGGTATTCCCAATTTCTACGCATCCAGTTACAAGGGGCAGAGCGTATTGGTTCGTACCCGTGAGGGGCGGCCCATCCTGTTGGAAGCTAATCCATCGGCCGTCGGTCTGAATTGCGGTACGGATGCCGCCACGCAAGCTTCCGTGCTTGATCTGTACGACCAGTCCAAGCTGAAAGGCCCCAAATTCAACGGAGCCGATATATCGTGGGATGAGTTAGATACGCATGTTGTTACGGCACTGGGTGCTGCCCAGGCCGCCGGAAAGCAGATTCGTATCGTATCTTCCACGATTAACAGTCCGTCGACAATAGCTGCTATCGCCCGTTTTACCGAAAAATATCCAACTGCCCGGCTGGTAGAAGTCGACGCCGTTTCTTATACTGGTATCATCAAGGCGAACGGGGATACTTTCGGCAAGCCGGTGGTGCCGCATTACCGTTTTGACAATGCCGATGTTATTGTTAGCGTTGCCGCCGATTTCCTGGGCACATGGCTCAACGGCGAGGAACACACGCAGCAATACATTACCAATCGCGACTATAAAAGCCTGAAGAGAGGAAAGATGTCGCGCCACATCCAGTTTGAGGGAGGGATGAGCCTGACCGGGACAAACGCCGATGTCCGTGTGGCGATCAAACCTTCGGAAGAAGGTCCGTTGCTGATTGCGCTCTACAACGCGGTAACCGGTAGCAGCCTGCCCGGTGCGTTGAGTACCAATCCAAAAGCTCAAACCGCATTGAAGTTGGTGGCGCAGGAACTGCTGCAAGCCCGCGGCCGTGCGTTGGTGGTTTCCGGTTCAAACGATGTGTCGGTACAGACATTGACAAACGCCCTCAACGTCGCATTGCAAAGCTACGGTACAACCATTGATTTGGATAATCCGTCGCATCAATATAAAGGCAATGACGAAGCATTCGAAGCCTTTTTGGCCGAAGCGGGTCGCGGTGATGTCGACGTCGCTTTTTTCCTGAATACCAACCCGCTCTACGAATACGCCAAAGCCGATGTTATTGCGGAGGCATTCGGTAAAATCAAGTTCAAGCTCTCATTTGCCGATCGTGAAGATGAAACGGCGGCAGAATTGGAAGCCATCGCACCGAACCATAATTTCTTGGAGTCGTGGGGCGACGCCCACCCGCGCGGAGGGTATTACACCATCGTACAACCAACGATCAATCCGGTGTACAATACCCGCCAGGCCGAACAAAGCCTGTTGTTATGGGCCGGCGATAAGACCGACTACTATACGTTTGTTAAAGATAACTGGGAACAGCAGATTCTTGCCGGCAGCAGCAAAACATGGAAAGATGTACTGCAAACCGGGTTTGAATTTAAGGGCGATCAGCCTGCATCAACTTATAGCTTTGATGTATCCGGCCTGGGCGCCATAGCGCAGGCTATCACTACCCAAAGCCGGGCGCAAGCCAAAGATGTGGAGGTACAGCTTTATCAAAGCGTAGCACTTAAAGACGGCAAGCAAGCGAATAACGCCTATCTGCAGGAATTGCCCGATCCTGTATCCAAGGTGACCTGGGACAACTATGCGGCACTGAACCCCAAATTTGCCGAGACGTTGGGCTTGGGTGAAAACAGCCTGGTAACGGTGGAAGGAGAAAATGGTTACAAGGTAACCCTTCCGGTGTTGATGCAACCCGGACAGGCGATGGGAACGGTATCCATTGCCGTAGGTTATGGCCGTACCAAAGCTGGTAAAGCAGGCAATAATGTAGGCAAGAATGCCTACCCGTTTGCAAAGCTGCAAAACGGTACCGTGCAATACAACACCACGGCGAAATTGACTAAAGCCGGGGGCTCTTATGAACTGGCCCAAACCCAGACCCACCATACGATCGAAGGTCGTAACATTATCCGCGAAACGAGTTTTGCGAAGTATCAGGAAAACCCGGCCCATAACGCGGGCAGGTGGACCGATACCCATAAAACCTATGATTTGTGGAATAAGTACGAACAGCCCGGTCATAAATGGGTGATGGCCATCGACCTAAATGCCTGTACGGGTTGCGGTTCATGTATTGTAGCCTGTAATCTGGAAAACAATATTCCGGTAGTGGGCCGTGATGAAGTTCGCCGCCGCCGCGAAATGCACTGGATACGTATTGACCGGTATTATTCGATCGAGCAGGATGGTCAGGCCTATACGGAAGAGGACGAGATCAGGCACCTGGACGATATGGAGAATGTGTCGGTGGTACATCAACCGATGCTCTGCCAGCACTGCGAGCACGCACCGTGCGAAACGGTCTGTCCGGTATTGGCTACGGTACACTCCTCAGAAGGATTGAACCACATGGCGTATAACCGTTGCTTCGGTACACGGTATTGTGCCAACAACTGCCCGTATAAAGTTCGCCGCTTCAATTGGTTCAACTACTGGAACGATTCGCGCTTCGATAACTACCTCAACAACGAGTTCACCCATCTGGTGCTTAACCCTGACGTGGTTTCGCGATCACGCGGTGTAATGGAAAAATGCTCCATGTGTATTCAGCGTATCCAGGCGGGCAAGCTGCAGGCGAAGATGGAGAAGCGTCCATTGAAAGACGGTGATATCAAGTTGGCGTGTGCTTCGGCGTGCTCAGCAAATGCCATCATTTTCGGCGATGCCAATGACCCCGAATCAGAAGTGTCAAAAGCGCTCATGAATGAGCGTGTGTACTATGTACTGGAAGAAATCAACGTGCAGCCAGGTGTTGGGTACATGACGAAGGTTAGAAATACGTACGAGGCTTAGTTAATTTTGAAAAAACATATTTATGTCATCGCATAACGAATCAATAATAAGGGAACCTTTAGTAACCGGCAAAGACATCACCTATGCCAAGGTGACTGACGACATCCTGTTGCCGGTGGAGAACAAGCCTAACAAGGCGTGGTGGATCGGCTTTACGTTGGCGGCGTTAGGCGCTTTGTTGTGGGTGTTCAGCGTAGGTTACACGTTTTGGACCGGTATTGGTGCCTGGGGGCTCAACAAGACCGTTGGCTGGGCATGGGATATTACCGACTTTGTATGGTGGGTAGGTATTGGTCACGCCGGTACATTGATCTCCGCAGTACTCTTGATTTTCCGCCAGAATTGGCGGAACTCCATCAACCGGTCTGCCGAGGCGATGACCATCTTTGCGGTAATCTGCGCGGCTACTTATGTAGTCGCCCACATGGGCCGGCCTTGGCTGGCGTACTGGATTTTCCCGCTACCCAACCAATTTGGTTCGTTGTGGGTCAACTTCAATTCCCCATTGGTATGGGATGCATTCGCCATCTCGACTTACTTTACCGTATCGCTGGTGTTTTGGTATTGCGGGTTGCTACCCGACATTGCTTCCGTACGTGACCGTGCCGCAGGGCTGAAGCGGCGGATATATTCCATTATGTCATTCGGATGGAACGGATCGGTAAAAACCTGGCAACGGTTTGAGATTGTGTCGTTGATTCTTGCCGGTATTTCGACACCGTTGGTACTTTCCGTCCACACCATTGTATCCATGGACTTCGCCACATCGGTGATTCCGGGTTGGCACACCACCATTTTCCCTCCGTACTTTGTGGCAGGGGCTATTTTTTCCGGCTTTGCCATGGTGCAAACGCTGTTATTGGTAATGCGTAAAGTGCTCAACTTTGAGAACTACATCACGATGTTCCACATCGAGTCAATGAACAAGATCATTCTGGCGACAGGTTCCATTGTTGGTATTGCTTATCTGACCGAGTTGTTCATCGCATGGTATTCGGGGTCTGAATATGAAATGTACGCGTTTGCGAACCGGATTGCCGGACCTTACTGGTGGGCATATTGGACGATGATGACGTGTAATGTTATCTCCCCACAACTGTTTTGGTTTAAGCGTATCCGTACCAGCATTCCCATTTCGTGGGTACTTTCCATCGTGGTCAATATCGGGATGTGGTTTGAACGTTTCGTGATTATTGTCACGTCCCTGCACCGCGACTACCTGCCTTCCAGCTGGGCGATGTTTTACCCCTCATGGGTGGATGTCGGCGTGTTCGTTGGCTCGGTAGGGGTCTTCTTTACGCTGTTCCTGCTGTTCCTGCGCTTCCTGCCTGGCATCGCTATCGCCGAAGTGAAGCTGTTACTGAAAAGCGCAAGCCTGCAACAAAAATCCAAATTGATCAAGGAAGGTCATCTGGACGGTGAACAGGTGGAATTTTTCAGGAATACGTTGACGAAGTACGACTCGGTTTCGGAAGATGAAATTAATGAACTAGAAACAAAATAGCGCAATGAGCAATATTAAGTACATCCTTGGTAGTTTTGCCGATCCGGACGAGATGATGGATGGAATTGACAAACTTCAGGCTAACAACATCAGCATCTACGATTGCTTCACCCCGATGCCGATTCATGGTATCGAAGCCAAACTGGGCGTTAAGCCTTCGCGCTTGCCGATTGCCGCATTCTGTTTTGGGATTACGGGTACATGCCTTGGGTTCAGCTTGCTGTATTATACGATGACCTACGATTGGCCGATGAATATTGGTGGCAAGCCATCGCTTCCGTTACCGGCATTTGTACCGGTTACGTTTGAAGTGACGATTTTACTCTGTGCATTGGGTATGGTGGCTACGTTTTTCTTCCGTAATCACTTGTTTCCCGGTCGGGCACCACGAGTGATGGATCTGCGTGCCACGGACGATCGGTTCATCATTGCTATTGATGCCAAAGATAATGCGGACCATGAGAAGATCGAGAGCCTGTTGAAGTTGGCAGGTGCGGTTGAAGTGAAGTACAACGAACGAAAATATGTTAGCTATGAATAAAATGAAACTTCTAAGCGCTGTAGGTGCAGCTGTCGCGATTGCGGCAGTGGCTACTTCCTGCGGAGACGGCACCACGCGCAGCCGCGGCTGGGAGTTTTCACGGAATATGTATGATCCCTTAGGCTATAATCCCGACCAGCCGAATCCGAATTTCGCCGATGGCAAAACTGCCCAGGTACCGCCGGCCGGAACCGTACCGGTAGGTTTCGAACGGTTTGCCTATGCGAATACCACTGAAGATTACGAACGTGCCGGTGCAGAATTGGTAAATCCATTGGAACGTACGGAAGCTAACCTGGTCAAAGGTGCGGCGCTTTATCAAGTATATTGTGCAGTGTGCCACGGGCCTGAAGGGCATGGTGATGGCTCGATTACGAAAGACAGGACCCTGGAAGCCGAGTCACGTCAGCTGGAGAACTTTCCCCCGCCACCATCCTATACAAGGTCAGACGGTGCAAACTCCTCCCGGGGAGGCGCAATGGCTGATCTCAGCGCTGGCAAGATATACCACACGATTACCTACGGATTGAATATGATGGGGTCGCATGCCTCGCAATTATCGCCCGAGGAACGTTGGCAGGTGGTCATGTATGTTGGAGAATTACAAAAGAAATAATATTATATCAGCTATATTAAATGGGAACTCACAGTCATCATAACGATTATAACTTCAGCGAGCAGTTTAAATTCACTGGAAGGGGGAAAGTGGTGAGTTTGGTTGCGCTAGCCATTGGCATCGTGACTATCGCTATTGGCTTACTTTCCAGCGACCACGTCACGGTAGAGCGGACATACGCCAATCTGTTGCTGATGGGATATTATTTTACCGGGGTATGTGCAGCAGGTGGTTGTTTTCTGGCGCTCCAGTATGTTACCCAAGCGGGTTGGCCATCAGGTTTGATACGGATACCGCAGGCAATGGCTTATGTGTTGCCTGTTGCTTCATTGATTTTGCTAGTCATCATCGTCAGTGGGTTGTTCTCACATAACCTTTACCATCACTGGTTTGGCGAGGGGCTTACCGATCCCAACAGCCCGAACTACGATGCACTGATAGCCGGCAAGTCGTCCTTTCTTAATGCGCCTGGCTTTCTGATTAGGCAGGTGGCTTTTATGGGTGCTTATAGCATCTGTGCTTGGCTTTTGGCGCGGTATTCCTACAGTGAAGATTTGCATGGCGGACTTAACTCCTATAAAAGAAGCTTTAAGTTGTCTGCCATATTTTTGGTGATTTTCGGATTCTCCTCGCCGATTTGGATGTTTGATACCATCATGTCGCTCGAAGCCCACTGGTTTTCTACCATGTTTGGCTGGTATAACTTCGCTGCGATATTCGTTAGTGGTCTCTGCGTGATTACGTTGATTGTCATTTTGTTGAAGAAAGCGGGTTATCTGGCTTGGGTTAATGAAAACCACTTGCACGATCTTGGAAAATTGATTTTTGGGTTTTCCATTTTTTGGACGTATGTTTGGTTTGCACAGTTTATGTTGATCTGGTACGCCAACATTCCCGAGGAAACCGTTTACTTCTATAAGCGTTGGGAGCCGGAATACAAGCCCTGGTTCTGGATTAACATATTCATTAATTTCGTGATACCGGTGTTGGTATTGGTCAATCGCGATTTCGTGCGAAACAGTAAAATACTTGGAGCAGTATGTATTGTGTTGCTTCTTGGCCACTGGCTGGATTTTTATATCATGGTGATGCCAGGTACGGTGGAAGCCCATCGTGCTTTCGGTTGGGTAGAGATCGGTGCAGCGCTTGGCTTTACGGGATTATTCGCTTTCCTTGTACTCAGTAAGCTGAGCAAGCATGCACTGGCGCCGGCGAAACACCCCTTCCTGGAAGAGAGTTTGCACCATCAGATTTAACGTAGTTTAAAGACTACCAACGTGATATTGATACGAAATACTAAATAGGGATAATCGTTATAATAAGAAATGGGCTTTATAGATAATAGCAAGTTTAGGGTAGTTGTTGTGCTGGCGTTCATTGTGGGGATCGGGCTGGCAAACCGTGCGTTTTCGCAGGACACTGCCACCGCGGCACAGACTGTGGATACGATAGCGCAGGCGGTAGACACGGCGGCAGTTGCGGCTGACGACACAACCACCGCCGTTGCAGATACGGCAGCGGCGGCTACCGATACCGCGGCCACGGCGGCTCCCGCCGCGACCACGGGTGGTACGGCTGCTGTTGCAGCAACAGAAGAAAGTGGGCCGAATATCGATCCGCAAGTGTACATGAATTTCTTGTATGGTGTTCTGTTAGTGCTCCTGATTTCCGTGTTGGTAGCGGTAATTGGCAGAATCATCCACGTGTATGAATTGACCCGGCGGATGAATGGGAAGGATACGACCTATTACATGCGTAACTTCAATGCCAAGTTATTCATACTTGCGCTTGTATTGGGCTTGTACGGTGTATATTGGTCGTACGTGCACCACGGTGCCCAGGCGTTCCGGGCCGCAGCGACCGAGCATGGTGCAAACATTGATACCATGTTTATCATTACCACGGTAATCTGTACAGTGGTATTGGTGATTATGCACATTGCGATGTTTTCATTTGCCTACATTTACCGTGCCCGGCCAAGCCGGAAGGCTTACTTCTATCCCCACAACAATACGTTGGAGAAAATCTGGACGATTGTTCCGGCGGTGACGCTGACGATACTTGTGCTCTTCGGTTTCTTCACGTGGCGGTCTATCACCAACGTTTCCGAAGAAGCCCAGAAGGAGGCGATACTCATTGAAGTGGTGGGTGAGCAATTTACGTGGACGGTGAGGTATCCTGGCCGGGATGGCAAAATCGGCGAGCGGGACTATCGACTTACAACCCCGCTTAACGGTCTGGGCATCGATTTCAATGACAAGAACAGTTGGGATGACCAATTGGGAAGCGAGATCGTTATCCCCGTGAATAAACCGGTTCGTATACAAATCGGCTCAAAAGATATTCTACATAGTTTCTATATCCCCGATTTCCGGGTGCAGATGAATGCCGTACCGGGCATGAAGACCTACTTCCAGTTTACCGCGACGATAACCACCGAAGAGATGCGCGATAAGATGGGCGACTATAATTACGATTTTGTAATGTTATGCAATAAAATATGCGGTGGTGGCCACTACAACATGCAGAAAAAAGTAAGGGTGGTTACCGAAGAAGAGTATCAAGCCTGGCTTAATGAGCAGCCGTACTTCTTCACTGAAGATTTGCGGAAGGAATTTCAACTGTCTCAAGCTGCCAATGATAATGAGGAAGAGGACGCCAGCTTACTGGCCCAAGCTAACTAAGGATCGAGGAAATAACGTATTTAATACAGAGATATGTCAAGTATAGCAAGCGCAGATACACATGGTTTAGAACACCACGCTGAACATGGGCATCACCATGAGTCATTTTGGACTAAATATGTATTTAGTCAGGATCACAAAATGATTGCGAAGCAATTTTTGATTACTGGTATTGTTATGGCCGTATTTGCCATGATATTATCCATATTGTTCAGGCTCCAATTGGCTTGGCCTGATAAGGAATTCCCGATTTTGGAAGTTTTTCTAGGTAGCAAATGGGCAGAGGGCGGACGTATTCACCCTGATTTCTTCCTGGCGCTGGTAACCATACACGGAACCATTATGGTGTTTTTCGTGCTCACTGCCGGGTTAAGTGGTACGTTTAGTAATTTGCTGATTCCCTATCAATTAGGCGCGCGCGACATGGCCTCGCCTTTTATGAATATGCTTTCGTACTGGTTTTTCTTTGCGGCGTGCGTTGTTATGGTGTCGTCTTTCTTTGTGGAGAGCGGGCCGGCAAGCGCCGGGTGGACGGTTTATCCACCGTTATCTGCGGTACCGAAGGCGATCAGTGGCTCCGGCCTGGGGATGACTCTTTGGTTGGTCAGTATGACACTTTTCATCATATCGCAGGTGCTGGGTGGTACCAATTACATTAGTACGATATTGAATCTGCGTACGAAGGGGATGGATCTGTGGAAAATGCCATTGACCATCTGGGCGTTTTTCCTTACAGCGATTGTAGGTCTGCTTTCGTTTCCTGTGTTGGTGTCGGCCGTAGTACTGCTGTTTTTCGATCGGAGCGTTGGTACAAGCTTTTACCTGTCGGACCTAGTTATCCAGGGACAGATACTTCCTAACGAGGGCGGTAGTCCTATCTTGTTCCAACACTTGTTCTGGTTCCTGGGGCACCCTGAGGTTTACATTGTATTAATGCCCGCGCTTGGGCTGACTTCAGAAGTGATTTCGACCAATTCCCGTAAACCCATCTTTGGTTATCATGCGATGGTTTACTCGTTGGTTGGTATTACCGTATTGTCATTTATTGTATGGGGGCACCACATGTTTGTCACCGGGATGAACCCGTTTTTGGGCGGGGTGTTTATGATTACTACATTGATCATTGCGGTGCCTTCAGCCGTCAAGTCGTTTAACTACCTTGCTACGTTATGGCGGGGCAATATTCGATTTACGCCCGCTATGCTTTTCGCAATAGGGATGGTGTCGTTTTTCATTTCTGGGGGCTTAACCGGCTTGTATGTCGGCAACTCCGCGTTAGATATTAACCTGCACGATACCTATTTCGTCGTTGCCCACTTCCACTTGGTAATGGGGTCGGCATCGATATTCGGTATGTTATGCGGCGTTTACCATTGGTATCCTAAGATGTTTGGCCGGATGATGGATGAAAAGCTTGGCTACCTCCATTTCTGGCTTACGTTTGTTGGCGCATATTTCGTATTCTTCCCCATGCATTTTATGGGGATCGACGGTGTGCCGCGTAGGTACTATGCCTTTACCGAATTTCCATTTATGGAAAAATGGATGTCTGTAAACATATTTATCACCTGGTCGGCCATCATTGCCGGATTGGGGCAGATTGCTTTTCTATGGAATTTCTTTGTGTCAATACGGTATGGCAAAGTAGCGCCGCAGAACCCCTGGGGTTCCAATACGCTGGAGTGGACCACACCGGTGAAGCATATTCATGGCAACTGGCCCGGCGAGATACCCACGGTTTACCGTTGGCCGTATGATTACAGCAAGCCCGGACATCATGAGGATTTCATTCCGCAGACGGTTCCCTTCTCTGAAACGATGAGTTCGAACCTGCCTCACGATTTTGAAGGTAATCCTGAAGCAGAACGCATCCAACGGGAATGGGAGTTGGCAAACAATTCGCAACCGGCAAAGGAAACGGAATAGCCGGACATGCTGCCACCCGCTGAACGACGGTTTTTAAGGATTAACAAGATAACGATTGTTTCGATATTCCTGGTGATCCTAGCAGGTGGCGTGGTACGGAGTACAGGGTCGGGGATGGGATGTCCCGACTGGCCCAAATGTTTTGACCGGCTGGTGCCGCCTACCGATGTTTCGCAGTTGCCGCCTGGTTACGAACAGAAGTACATAGCAGGGCGCCAGGCGAAGAACGAGCGGTTTGCGAATATGCTGGATCGGTTCGGAAACAAGGAACTGGCTGATCGTATTCGGCACGATGAAAGTATCCTCCAGCATGAGGAGTTCAACGCCGCGAAGACATGGACAGAGTACGTCAACCGGTTGGTGGGCGCAATAACAGGGGTGTTCGTTTTGATTACTGCGATATGCTCCATTACGTTCTTTAAAACGAAGCGTTCCATTTTTGTTTGGAGCGTGATTAATGTGTTTGCCCTGGGATACCAGGCATGGTTGGGGTCCATCGTGGTGTCTACCAATCTGATGCCCTGGATCATCACGGTACACATGCTGTTGGCATTGGTCATTTTAGGCATCAGTATCTATACCTATTTCAAGGTAAGGTCGATGCGCGACAAGGACCTGTTGATTAACCACACTTCACGCTGGATAAAACCACTGGCTGTTTTTTCGCTCCTGCTGATTATCCTGCAGGTGGCCATTGGAACGGGTGTACGCGAAGAAATCGACATCATCGCATCGTCGGGTAGTTTTCCCGAGCGGAGCGATTGGCTGGCGCAGGTGAGTCAGGTGTTCGAGCTTCATCGTAGCTTAGCCTGGGTGTCTGGCATCGCTATCGTAGCACTTTTTTTTGTGGTACGTTCGCGGTTTGCAGCCTCCACCCATCAGAGTCGGTTTACCAACCTGTTGCTCATGTTGTTTGTGTTACAATTGGTGAGCGCGCTGGTACTGGCCTATTTAGCGATGCCCCCGTACGCGCAGACCGTCCACCTGATGGTGGCCTGTTTGTTGTTCGGCACACAGTATTATTTAGTACTGCTGCTAAGTACCGTGTCGCGGAAAAACATTTTATAATTTGAAGGAGAGTGAATGAATATATCGGATAATGACATGCAGGCTAAGAAACACGGAGGAGATGTCGTTGTACACAAACATCATCGGACGGGGGCGGTGCTCGCAGAGGTGATGCAATTTGTGGGCGACTTGAAGAAGTTGGTCAAAATGCGACTGACAATGACGGTGGTGTTTTCGGCGTCTATCGCGTTTCTTATTGGTAGTAAACAGCAGGGCGACATTAATTGGATCAACTGGCTGGTACTAACTTTGGGCGGTTTTCTGGTTACCGGCTCGGCGAACGGGTTTAACGAGATTATCGAACGCGATCTTGACAAGCTGATGAAGCGCACGGCCGATCGGCCGATTCCTGCCGGCCGGATGACCACGGGACAGGCGCTGGTATTGAGTTTGTTGATGGGTATTGCCGGCACATACACATTGATCACACTTAATTTCATCGCAGGTGTACTGTCGGTTTTTTCCATTATTCTCTATGCATTTATCTATACGCCGATAAAGCGAAAATCGCCGATAGCTGTCTTTGTTGGCGCATTCCCTGGAGCACTTCCGCCGTTAATAGGTTATTATGCGGCATTTAGCCAGAATGATCTGGCCGCATATAGCCAATCAAATGCCGCGGCGATTGTCATCATCCCGTTGGTTTTATTTGCCATCCAGTTTGTGTGGCAGTTTCCCCATTTCTGGGGTATTGCCTGGGTACTGGACGAAGACTATAAACGTGCGGGATTCCGATTGTTACCGACAACCCGGCGCGATAAGATATCGGCATTCATGGTATTGTTTTCGACCTTATTGATGATCCCGGTGAGCCTGCTTCCGTATTACTTTGGATTTGGTGGTGTCGTGGTTTCGCTGGTATCGCTCGCTGGGGGCCTATTATTCAGCTGGTATGGCCTCAGGTTGTTTTTGAAGTGTGATTTGGCATCGGCCAAGAAGGTGATGTTTACTTCCTTTTTCTACTTGCCACTTATCCAGTTGGTACTACTGTTTGACTTTGTAGCGTTATGATAGCCATGGTACAATACACCCAAAATAAAGAGGATCTGGCGCAGCAAAAGGCGAAGAAATTCAACCTTTGGCTTGGTATGATCGGCATGTTCATGATGTTTGCTGCGCTATCCAGTGGTTTTATTGTGTACACAGCCGGCGGGGTAGACAGGGGGATTAAAACCATACTGCCCGATGCGTTTGTTTACAGTACATTATTGATTGTGGCGAGTAGTATAACCATGCAGCTGGCCTATGCCGCTGCAAAGAAAACCCGGTTTGCAAGGCAGCAACTATTGCTTGTGGTAACGCTCGTGCTGGGTATCGGTTTTTTTGTTGTTCAGGTATACGCCTGGGGTATACTAACAAGCAGAGGCGTTGTGTTTGTAAATAACAATGCATCGCAATCGTTTATTTACATTTTTACCGGCATGCACCTTGCCCATATTCTTGCGGGGGTCATTGTACTGGCCCGTGCATTGGTGGGACGCATGCGGGGCATTAGTCAGGTCAATAATGTATTCCGGATGGACTTGGCCACGCTGTTCTGGCATTTTCTAGGCTTTTTGTGGATTTATATTTATGTTTTTTTACTTTTGAACCAATAATACTGAACAATGAGTACAACTGTAACGGAATTAGATAAGGTAAAAACCGGACGCTGGAACGGTGGTAGATCGCCTTTCAATGTGGAGTACGGCAAAATCATGATGTGGTTTTTCCTTACGTCCGATGCATTTACGTTTTCCGCGTTTTTGATCTACTATGGCTCGCAGCGGTTTGCCCACATGACATGGGTAGACCCAGACAAGGTGTTCCAGTCGATCCCGTTTATAGCGGACTATGGTTATCCCTTGGTGTTTGTGGGCATCATGACCTTTATCCTCATCATGAGTTCGGTAACGATGGTACTGGCGGTTGAGGCGGGGCACCGCAATTCAAAAAAGGAGGTGGTCGGTTGGATGATTGCCACCATTATCGGCGGTTTGATGTTTATCGGTTGTCAGGCGTTAGAATGGACGCACCTGCACCATGCTGGTTTCTGGTGGGGTAGTATCCCATCCCAGGAGGGGGTGTCACCGGAAGTGACGCTGGCGCCGTATTTCTCAAAAGATATTTCGGAGGTATCTGCATTGCAGTTTGCCAACCTCTTCTTTACCATCACCGGTTTCCACGGTTTCCACGTGTCCATCGGTATCCTATTGAACATCATTATCCTGTGTATGACATTGGCCAACACTTTCCAGCGCCGGGGGAGCTACCTGATGGTGGAGAAGGTAGGACTCTACTGGCACTTTGTGGATTTGGTGTGGGTATTTGTATTTACGTTCTTTTATTTGGTATAAACAGTTAAAGCAGTTATTGAAATTATGGCTACTCAAGATCATACAGTAGAGCACGCGGAAGGGCAGCACCACGAGGGTATGACCAAGCGTAAGATTTGGCAGGTGTTTTTTTACTTGCTAGCGCTCACAGCACTGGAGTTTTTTATTGCGTTGGTGTTGGTGCACGGAGGCGTGATTGAAAAGGGCCTCGCAGTGAACATAGTTTACATTGCGCTTACCTTGGTTAAAGCGTATTATATTGTAGCCTACTTCATGCACCTCAAATTTGAGACTTTCGGATTTATCATGTCTGTTGGCATCGTCTTCTTGTTTATTATTTACTTTATTATGCTGATGCTTACTGAGGGTGGGTACCTCAATACCCATTATCACGCGTTCCCCCACTGGGCTAATCCGCAATGACAGGTCCGGCGAATACAAATGGTATAAAGAAGATCTTAATCCTGGCAGCCATCTTAATCCTGCCAGGATTTTTGTATTTCTTGCTGGAAAGAAAAGGCGAAAACCGGTATCAGAATCTGCCCATCTACGGCGAGAAAGTGTTGACCGGGACATTCACCAGTAGGATGGGCAAGCAGGTGCCCGATACGCTTTTTCACCAGATTGATCCTTTTTCGCTTACCGGCCAGGACGGTCGACCCGTATCGGTGCTGGCTAACGACACAACCTTATCTGTGGTGAACTTTTTCTACACCCGCTGTGCCACTTTCTGCAAGCACATGAACGACGAAATGAACCGGGTGGCCGAACGGTTTGCCAATAATGGAATGGTGAAGTTTTATTCCCTCACGGTAGACACGGTTTATGATACGCCCGAAGTTTTACATGCGTATTCGGAACCCTACCAACCTGCGACAAAGAAATGGCATTTCCTAACCAGTGGCGAGAATGACGTTTACGAAATCGCCCGAAATGGATTTCTGGTCGATGCCATGCAGGACACGACGCGTGTCGCACATTTTATACACAGTTCATCGTTAATATTGGTAGATTCCAAACGGCGCATCCGGGGGTATTATGACGTCAACATGAAAAAAGAAGTAGACCGATTGATTGACGAAGTTAAATTGCTGTTAGTGCAGGAGATTAGGGAGACCAGTCCGTATTGAGATTGACAATATTTGTTTAACGAGTTTAGAGTTTTTTGATATGGCCAACGAAACGGAGCGGAAATATAACCGATGGATTATCACTCTTTCTATTACTATTCCGGTGGTTGTTGCCATCCTGTTTGGTGTCAATCTGCGGGATTTGGGGTATGATGTGAAGCCACTGACTTTTTTGCCGCCGGTTTATGCAACGATTAACGGTTTGACCGCGGTGTTACTGATCGCAGCGGTGGTGGCCATCCGGAACGGCAGGCGCAAGGTACATGAGACATTGGTAAAGATATGTATCGGTTGCTCGGTGGCATTCCTGTTGATGTATGTGGCCTACCACATGACGGCCGAGTCGACCCCTTACGGCGGCGAGGGCACCATCCGCTATGTGTATTTTTTTATTTTGATTTCCCATATCCTGCTTTCCATCGTTGTCATCCCCTTTGTGTTGATTACGTTTGTCCGTGGCCTGTCGGGCGACTTTATACGGCACCGGAAGTTGGCCCGATATACATTTCCTCTCTGGCTATACGTTGCGGTTTCGGGCGTGGTTGTGTACCTGATGATTTCACCTTATTACGCCTAAATCCGTACCTTTGTTCTTATGGAACGTATTTGGATATATCAGGCCGATCGGCAACTGACGGCGGTCGATAAAGCAAAGGTACTGAATAAGCTGGCGCTCTTCACGGCCGACTGGAAAGCCCATGGCCAGCCCCTCGCCGCGAAAGCCGAAATCCGTTATGATCGTTTCATCATCCTGATGGTGGATGACGCTATTGCACCGCCAACAGGCTGTTCCATCGATAAGTCGGTCTACTTACTTAAGGAAATAGAAAAGGAAACCGGGCTGAACCTCTTCGATCGCCTGCAGGTGGCGTACCGGCAAGGGGATCAGATCGTCGTTGCTCCACGCAGTGAGTTCGAACGTCTTGTCGCCACCGGTGAAGTAACCGGGGACACCATCGTATTCAACAACCTGATTACAAACTACCCCGAGCTGGAAACCCATTGGGAGGTGCCGTTGAACCAAAGCTGGCACGCGCAGGTCTTTTTGTGATGCATCTTTAGCGATTTTGTTTAGCTAACTTTTACGGACTGATGTAGCATTTCGGTAAGTGGATGCGTTATCGTCTGAAAAAGCTGGTTATGAACAACGGATACCTCGTACTGATTGCAAGCGCAGTTCTTTTGGTGGGCTGCAAAAAGGAAACGCGAACATCTGAAGAATGGCGCGAATTGGCGGAGACCAGGTTCAAACAGCTAGAAGCACTGGTAGCAACCATTCCCTGCTCGCAACAGAACGAGGCTGTTATTGAACGTGTGGCACAATATTGCGGCGAAAGCTATTTCCCTGTCACCCCAGCTATCAAGGCAAAATTCAATCAACTTCGGGAAGCATACGAACAGGCAAGCCGGCAACAGTGGCGTAGTTTTAACGATGAGGGTGGGGTGATTGATTGTTTCGGCCGAAATCCACGGCCAATCAGAATAGCCTGCGAAAACGATCAACTGCTGGTCTACACGGTACGTAACCTGCCAATGGAGGAAGCCGGGGAAATGGCGACAGACCTGCATACAAAAATAAAACAGTATAAAGATACGGTGAGTTGCGCCGGCAAACAGCAATGGGGGATTGAAGTGGTGCGGAACCTGGAGTCGGATGAGTTGGACGTACTGCCATTACGTTACGGCGATGGTAGCGGGGATTGGGCGGATATATTTTCCGACTATCAGGTATTGGTGTACCGGTTATGGGAGGCTGCCGGCACCGAAACCTACCCAAGGCTGGCTAAGCACCCTACCGGGGTGTCGTGTGTGGATGGGAAACCCGTAATTGAATATGAAGAGGAGTAGCTCGAAGTTGATAAGACGATTGTCGCGCTTGCAAACGAAGTTGCTGCGCGCCGGAACAAGTTTGGGTGATGCCGGCACAGGATTGTCTCCCGTCAGGGCAGTTTTGTGACCAGTCGGAATGATGCTATGTCAAGTCGACACAACACTGTGTCGAGTCGAAACAACTTTGTTTCTTATCAACACAAAGCTAGGTCGAGTCGAAACAAGTGTGTCTCTTACAGACCTAAGGTTGTGTCAAGTCGGGGCAACATTATGTCGGCTCGGAAGTGTATTATCGCTAGTCAAGATAGGTTTATCTTTACGCAACCTGGGTTCACGTCAGGTCAAGGTAGTGTTGTTTCAAGCCGGGAGAACTTCGTTTCTGCTTGACACAAGGTTGTGCCGATATATCACAGTGCTGTGCTGATGTGAGACAATACGGTTTCGTAGCTACCAGCCATCAAGGTATCTTACTATATCCCATGTACCGTACAATCGTATTGGCTTTGCGGTTAATGAATGCCGTAGGTTTTACCGGTGACCACCGACGCGGGTTGGGTAATACTGCAATAATCAGCGCTGCCTGCCGCTTGGTAAGGCTTTGTGCCGATTTGCCAAAGTAATGCTGGGTAGCCGCTTCGGCGCCATATAGCCCATTGCCCGTTTCAATCACATTGAGGTATACTTCCAGGATGCGCTTCTTACTCCAGAACAGTTCGATTAATAACGTGAAATAGGTTTCGAAGCCTTTCCTTATCCATGATCGGCGGGGCCACAAGAAGACATTCTTGGCGGTCTGTTGGCTGATGGTGCTGCCGCCACGCAGCCTGCCGCCGTCTTTGTTGCGCTGGTAGGCATCAGCGATGGCTTTGCGATCAAGTCCCCAGTGCTCCATGAAACGGGCGTCTTCGCCGGCAATGGCGGCACGCTTCAGGTTATCCGACAAGTCGTCGTAACGTATCCATTTCTTCGTGATTTTCCATTCCTCGCCATCGGCTTTTCGCTCAATGCCTCGTTGCACCATTAACCAGGTAATCGGTGGATTGATAAAACGGAGCAGGATAACCCACCCGATGGTGACCGCAAAAAAATAGCAAACCACCCGCAACATCCACCGCAGATATACATTTTTGATCGTGGGGATGACGTTGATCTTCCGTAATCTCTTTTTTCTGCGTTTTCGTTTGGCTGCCATCGTATCTGTAATGCGAATATACGAATAGAAACTTGTCAAAGCGCCCCATTAATCCTATTTTTACGCCCACTCAAAACTTCGGACGGTGGCAAAGGCAGCAAAGAAAGAAACCCCATTGATGCAACAGTACAACAGCATCAAGGTGAAATACCCTGGAGCGTTGTTGCTTTTCCGTGTTGGCGATTTTTACGAAACATTCGGCGAGGATGCCATCAAAGCCGCCGGTATCCTCGGTATCGTGCTGACCAAACGGGGTAACGGTAGCGAGTCTGAGACTGCATTGGCGGGTTTTCCGCATCACTCGCTCGAAACGTACCTGCCGAAACTGGTGCGGGCTGGCCAGCGCGTAGCGATATGTGATCAGCTTGAAGATCCGAAAACCACCAAGACCATTGTGAAACGGGGCGTAACTGAGTTGGTAACGCCCGGTGTATCTTATAACGATAACATTGTACACCAGAAATCCAATAATTACCTGGCCTCCGTTTTTTTTGATAAACAGGTCGTAGGGGTGTCGTTTCTCGACATCTCCACGGGTGAATTCCTGGTTGCACAGGGTACCGCGGCTTATGTAGATAAACTGCTTCAGGGGTTCGCGCCCACGGAAGTTATTATGGGTAAACGCCAATACAAAGCGTTCGTCGACCAGTTCGGAAGTCGATTTTATACTTATACACTCGACGAGTGGGCATATACGGGCGATTATGCCACCGAAACCCTCCTTAAGCACTTTGAGGTAAAGTCGCTAAAGGGTTTTGGTGTAGACCGGTTGCCGGTAGGGGTGGTAGCCGCCGGGGTGGCGCTGCATTACCTTAACGAGACCGAACACCGGAACCTGCAGCATATTTCCACCCTTTCGCGAATCGAGGAAGACGGTTACATGTGGCTCGACCGGTTTACCATCCGTAACCTGGAGTTAGTGGCGTCAGCGAATGAGCAGGCTGTTACGCTTGCCAATGTGATGGATCAAACGGCTTCGCCGATGGGTGCCCGCTTGCTGAAACGCTGGATGGTGATGCCGCTGAAGGATGAAAAGACCATTGCGCAAAGGCTCGAAATTGTCGACCACCTGTATCGGGATCGTGATCTCCGCGAGGGACTGGTTCGTGAAATCCAACAAATCGGCGACCTAGAGCGGCTTATCAGCAAGATCGGTCTTCAAAAGGCTAACCCCCGAGAAGTGGTTCAGCTCAAACGCGCCCTGCACGCCATTGAGCAACTGAAGACGCGTATTAGTAAGGTATCGGTACCAGAGCTTAAGCACATCGCTGAGCAGTTGGATAGCTGTACACCAATTCGTGAATGTATTGAAGCGCAGTTGCAACCCGAACCGCCGGTGGCAGTAAATAAAGGAAACGTCATTGCTGATGGCGTAGACGATGAACTGGACCAGTTGCGTAAAATTGCGTTCGGCGGAAAAGATTACCTGCTGGCTATCCAGAAACGTGAAGCAGAGGCCACCGGCATCCCGTCGCTGAAAATAGCTTTTAATAATGTTTTCGGGTATTACCTGGAAGTAACCAACGCCCACAAGGATAAGGTGCCGGCGGAGTGGGTGCGTAAACAGACACTGGTCAATGCCGAGCGGTACATTACTGAAGAGTTGAAAACCTACGAAGAGCAGATTCTGGGCGCCGAAGAAAAGATACAAGCCCTCGAAGCCCGGTTGTACGGCGAATTGGTAGCAGCTGTTGCCGAATACATCAAACCCATACAACGCAATGCTCAGTTGGTTGCCCGGCTCGATGTACTACTCAACTTTGCGGTGATTGCCGAACGAAATCATTACGTAAAACCAATGATAAACGCAGGCAACGCTATCGATATCAAGGGCGGTCGCCATCCGGTCATCGAGCGGCATTTGCCGGTAGACGAAGATTACATTACCAACGACGTTTTCCTCGATAATGAAACCCAGCAAATCATTATTATCACGGGCCCCAATATGGCTGGTAAATCCGCTTTGCTGCGTCAAACCGCTTTGATAGTGCTCATGGCGCAAATGGGTAGCTTCGTACCGGCAAAAGAAGCCCGGATTGGATTGGTAGATAAGATATTCACTCGTGTAGGTGCTTCGGATAACCTGTCGTCCGGCGAATCGACATTCATGGTAGAAATGAACGAGACGGCCAGTATCATGAATAACCTTTCCGAGCGCAGCCTTATCCTACTCGACGAGATCGGGCGGGGTACCAGCACCTACGATGGCATATCGATCGCCTGGGCTATTGCGGAGTTTCTTCACAGCCACCCTACGGCACGGGCCAAAACACTCTTTGCCACCCATTACCATGAGTTGAATGAATTGGCCGCCTCTTTTCCACGGATCAAGAATTTCAATGTTTCAGTAAAGGAGGTGGCCAACAAAGTGATTTTCCTCCGCAAACTGGTGCCGGGCGGCAGCGAGCACAGTTTCGGCATCCATGTAGCCAAACTGGCCGGGATGCCCCCCAGGTTACTGCAGCGCGCCAACGAGATTCTTAAACGGCTGGAACAGGAACGTACCGGTGGTGAGCATATCAAAGACAGTATTAAGAAAATCCAGAAACAGGCCTATCAATTACAAATGTTTTCGATAGATGACCCTATCCTCGTGAAAATTCGTGATATGCTCAATAATCTAGATGTCAATACCTTAACCCCTGTGGAGGCATTGATGAAACTCGACGAGATTCAGCGGCTATTGAAGAATTGAACGCCGTGACCTTAATGGGTGTATTAAACCTTGGCATTACTTCTGCTGTCTTACCTTACAAGAAAGAAGTTATTTTGTATGTTTCACTTAAAAGATTGATGCCATGAGAAATTTAGCACTTGCGATTGCCGCCATCGCGTTTATGGTAGGTATGACATTAGAAGCCGATGCACAGGGACGGGGAAATGGTCATCGGGGTAAACACAAAAAAGAATACGCCGCTAAGCATCGGAAATACGATAAAGGCTTTCACAAGCGGGCAAGCAATAATAAAGCGTATTGGAAATATGCAGAAAAGCGCGATCGCGAATACCGCAAGTACTACGAAAAGCGCGATCGGGAATACCGGAAATACGTAAAACAGCGGGGACACCGTTATCGCGATCATGATGATTGGTATTATGGTAAGCGGTTCCATCACCGGAACGAATATGTATATTTTCCAAAATACCGTACGTACTATGACCCATACCGGCGGGGATACGTGTATCGCCGGAATAATGCTTGGGTATTTGCCCAAACGATGCCGTCGTTCATGATGGGAGTCAATATCGGCGGATTGAATGTGCAGTTTATGGCCAATGTGCCCCTATAACGATACAATCTTCATTTAGGAGAAGGGTGCTGAGCATGAGCTCGGTACCCTTTTCTTTTTCAGAAACGTGGCCGGCCAAACGAGCCCGATTGGTATTTATTTATATATTAGATCAACTTTAGCTAAGTTTGTAAAAAAGCCAAGCACATGTCCAAAACCGTTATTAAAGCCGCAACCGTTGTCAACGAAGGGAAGATAAATACGTACGATGTATTGCTTTCCGATGGGCGCATCGAGAAAATTGCCCCAGTGATAGACGTGGCTGCCGACGTTGAAATCAATGCCGAAGGGCTACACCTGCTACCCGGCCTCATTGATGACCAGGTGCATTTCCGCGAACCGGGGCTTACCCATAAGGCAGACATCTGGCACGAAAGCCGAGCGGCCGTAGCAGGAGGCATCACTTCATTCATGGAAATGCCTAATACCGTTCCCAATACGTTGACCCAAGATCTCCTGCAAGATAAATACGATATCGCTTCACGCCGGTCACTGGCTAACTATTCCTTTTACATGGGCGCTGCTAACGACAACCTGGAGGAAGTACTCCGTACCGACCCGCAGCAGGTGTGTGGTATCAAGGTCTTCATGGGTTCCTCCACCGGCAACATGTTGGTGGATAATGAATCTACCCTTGAGGGCATTTTTGCTAACGCACCCATACTCATTGCCACGCATTGTGAGGACGAGGTGACAATCCGGCAAAATCTGGCCCACTATCGGGCAACTTACGGCGATAAGCTTACGCCAGATATGCACCCCTTAATCCGGTCGGCCGAAGCATGCTATATTTCCTCTTCACATGCGGTTGATCTGGCACGGAAGCACCGTACGCGACTTCATATATTGCATATTTCCACAGCTAACGAGACAAACTTGTTTGAAAAAAACGTGCCCCTCACCGCCAAGCGGATTACCGCCGAAGCATGCGTACACCACCTTTGGTTCAGCGATGCCGACTACGCCGAAAAGGGTAATTTCATCAAGTGGAACCCGGCCGTGAAAGCGGATGCGGACCGCGAGGCGATATTGGCTGCCGTGCTTGATGGACGCATTGACGTCATCGCTACCGACCATGCACCGCATACGCTGGCGGAGAAGTCGCAGCCCTATAGCCAGGCACCGTCGGGCGGTCCGCTCGTACAGCACGCGCTGCCGGCCCTGTTGGATATGTATCACGAAGGTCGGATTTCGCTGGAACAACTGGTGCAGAAGACCTCACACAACGTAGCTATTTGCTTTCAGGTCGCGAAGCGGGGCTTTATTCGTGAAGGGTATTGGGCCGATCTCGTGTTGGTCGATTTAAATAAATCCTCTACCGTGAACCGGGGCAACATTCTGGCCAAGTGCGGCTGGTCGCCATTCGAGGGGCATACCTTTACGTCGTCCATTACCCATACCTGGGTGTCGGGTAATCTGGTATATGAACAGGGTGCGATTCTGGAGAAGGGTAGCGGGCAACGGTTATCGTTTGACCGGTAGTATCATTTGAAAAAAATATGGATAAACGTACCTTTATTAAAACACTGGGGTTAGGCGTGGCATCACTGCCTGTATCGGTGTCAACCGGCGATCCGGGGGTCGCACACCATAGTCGGCCGTCCATCCACCCACCCACCATCAAAAAGGGAGATACCATTGGGGTGATTACGCCATCGTCAGCATTGGTAGACGACGAAGGTTACGACATTGCCGAAGCGAATATTAAGGCGTTGGGCCTTCGCCTGCAATGGGGCAAAAATGTGGGTAAGAAATACGGGTATCTGGCTGGGAAAGACGAAGAGCGGCTTGCCGACCTACATAATATGTTTGCCGACCCCCAGATAAAGGCCATCATCTGTCTTCGGGGAGGCTCGGGAGGAGCCAGGCTGCTCGATAAACTCGATTATGACCTTATCATCCGGAATCCCAAGATTTTTCTGGGCTATAGTGATATTACGGCATTCCATCAAGCGATCCATACACAAACCGGATTAATCACGTTCCACGGCGCTGTGGCAAACAGCCGGTGGACCCCAATGGTCTTTGACCAGTTCCGGCAGCTGTTTTTCCAGGGCCAGCCGCCCGCGTATGCTGCCAACGGGCGTCCGGTTCGAACACTTAGATCCGGAACGGCACAGGGGAAACTCTTGGGCGGCAACCTCACCGTATTGACAGGCCTGGCGGGTTCCCGCTATTACCCCGATTTCAAAGACAGCATCCTCTTTCTGGAGGATATCGGTGAAGAACCTTACCGCATCGACCGGATGTTCAGTCAGTTGGCGCTGACAGGCGCATTGCGGCATATCAACGGGCTTGTTTTCGGCCGGTGCTCAGATTGTGAGGCATCGAGTCCGCATAACTCGCTGACATTGGCGCAGATATTGGACGATTACATCAGGCCGCTGGCTATTCCGGCTTATGAAGGCGCGCTGATTGGGCACATGGATGAGCAGTTTATCTTACCGGTAGGCGCACAGGTACGTATGGATGCTGATCGCGGCTCCATTACCGTTGTCGAAAACATTTTCGCTACCGGTTAGTTAATTGCATACCATGAAACACATTATCCATTTATTGACAATCATCCTGGTTTCGGCAGCCTGCGATGGCGTAGGCCAAAGTCAGATTACCTACAAACCGGATACGGCCATGCTGGGCGAGGCTTATGAAATGTATCGCGAAGTAACTATCCATAGCCGTCGATTTAAACACGCTGATATCGAGCCGCTTATTCTTAAGCGCGAGGGTAGCGGTGCATTTGAAGTAAGTCAACTGGGTATTTCCGTGTTGAAAAAGCCCATCTATCAGCTTAAATATGGTAACGGTCCCAAGCGCGTAATGCTGTGGTCCCAGATGCATGGCAATGAACCCACGGCTACCATGGCCCTGATGGATTTGTTTAATTTCCTGGAAGCATCAGGCGACGGGATGGATAGCATTCGCAACCTGTTGAAAAGCGAGACGAGTCTCTATTTTATTCCAATGCTTAACCCCGACGGGGCCGACGTGTACACGCGCCGGAATGCGATGGACGTGGATCTGAATCGCGATGCCCGTTCAGGCGCTACCGTGGAAGGACGCCTGCTGCTGAACGCAGCGAAAACCGTAGAGCCCGATTACGGTTTCAATTTGCACGACATGCATATCTATTATAATGTGCCCGGCACACCCACGCCCGTGACCATTGCGCTGCTGGCACCAGCCTATAACGAGGAACGCGAGGTCAACCACGTGCGGGGCGATGCCATGAAAATCGCTGCCGGTATCAACCAGCTGTTGCAAGCCTATGTACCGGGAGGCGTTGCGAAGTATGACGACACGTACTCGCCGCGGTCGTTTGGCGACAATTTCCAAAGTTGGGGCACGCGCACGGTACTGATTGAGTCGGGGGGATATAAAGGCGATCCCGAAAAGCAATTCATACGTAAACTTAACTTCATTGTGATACTCAATGCGCTGATTGAAATTGCCCAGGGCAGCTATGTGCAGTACGATATCGAAGCGTATGAATCGATCCCGTTCAGCGATTCCAGGCTGTCGGATGTGCTGCTACGGCATGTAAGTGTTTCCCGCGATTCGATGGAGTATACCGTAGATTTGTCTATTAACCGCAACGAATACACCATAGATGGTGATTACTACGTGCGGTCGCATATCGGTGATGTGGGCGATTTGGAAGAGAACTTCGGTTATGCCGAACTGGATGCCGTTGGCCTTCACTTCATGCCGGGGCGGATTTACCCCAAGGTGTTTGATCGCATCGGCGATGTGTCGTTGACACAGGCGATGGATCTCCTGCGTCAGGGATATTGTGCCGTACAGCTTGCACAGATGCCAGAAGATCGCCATCATGGACTGCCGTTGATGGCCTTCTACCAACAGGCGCCCGCTGCTGCGGGTCCCCACCTGGGAGGGGCAGCCAACTTTTTCCTCGCCAAAGACGGTAAGCCGGTGTATGCTATCATAAACGGCTATCTTATCCACCTCTCGTCCATGCCGCAGGAGAGGTTTAAGAATTACGTGCAGTAAGTTGAAACGGCGTTAGTATAACGGTTGAACACCTCCTAAATCGTCGAATTGGCCATTTTGCCGATTAACAAAAATATACCGATGTACATATCGGTTGGATTTTTGATAACTTTATACCTGAATTAGTTATAAAATCTATTGAAAATCGATGTTGAAAGCAGTGACAACTTTATTGCTATGCGCAGGCGTGTTGTCGGTATCGGGGCAGCCAGCCGGTGTCGACAGCTCCTATTCGGCAGAGAAAGGCAATGACGCACTCGTGTTGCGCAATCCGGAAGGAAAGCCCTTGCTTACCTATCGGTACACCGTGATGCCCCCTCCCGAAGGTGTGGATGAGGCCTATGGCCGCGCGGGATATGTCCATCCGTTGCAGACACTTTCCGGTAATGTGCTGACCCATATCCAACCAGCGGATCATTATCACCATTACGGTTTGTGGAATCCCTGGACACACGTCGAATATAAAGGAAAAATGTATGACCTGTGGAATATCGGCGATAAAAAGGGAACGGTTCGCTTTGTCAAGTTTGCCGAAATCTTCGAGCATAAGGAACAGGCCGGCTTCGAGGCCATACACGACCACGTTATTTTCGATAACGGCAATGAAACCGTCATCATGAAAGAAAATTGGCGTATAGCGATTTCACAGTTGGATGCAGAAAAATACCTTGTAGATATCCAGTCCACGCTGGTTCCCGCAACCGATATGGATGTCATATTGAAAGAATATCGTTATGCCGGACTGGGATTTCGGGCGACACCGGAATGGACCAATACGAATAGTGAAGTGCGCACATCGACGGGCAAAACCCGTAAGGATGCGGATGGGTCCCTTGAACGCTGGGCCATCATGTATGGCCAGTTAGGGGGTAGTGAAGGGGGCATCCTTTTCCTATCGCACCCCGATAATTATAATTTTCCGGAGCCGGTTCGGGTATGGCCGGTAGATGCCAATGGCGGTCGGGGAGACCAGTTTTTTAACTTTTCGCCGACCAAAAACATGGATTGGGTTCTAGCCGCTGGAAAAAAACATACCCTGCAATACCGGCTCGTTATTTTTGACGGCGCATTGTCCGCCGATGAAGCTGAGCGATTATGGCAGTCTTTTGCCAACTGATGTGGGCAGCCGGAGTTGAAACGATAAATTTTTTAGCTAGCCATGAGATTCCGCTTTTTATTACGACTAATCCCCTTGTTGATAAGCCTGCCGCTATTATTGGTTGCCAATGACCTGCTTGCGCAAACCGTAAACTGGAAAAAGATCAAGGTATTGGTTTATACCAAAAATGGTGAGGGATTTGTGCACGACAACATCGAAAATTCTGTCATTGCCTTGCGTGCGCTGGGCGAACGAAAGGGATTTTCCGTCGATGTTACCGAGGACCCGTCGGTATTTACGGACGAGAACCTGAAACAATACGATGTATTGGTGTTTTCAAATACCAACAACGACGTTTTCGATACGGACGCGCAGCGCGTGGCTTTGATGCGTTACATCCAGGCCGGGGGTGGTTTTGCAGGTATCCACTCGGCATCGGGCACTGAGCGCAACTGGAAGTGGTTTAAGCAATTATTGGGCGCAACCTTTTACTGGCATGACAAGTACCAGCCGTTTACCGTCAATATCATCGATGCGGAGCATCCTTCCGTTGTCCACCTACCGCCGAAATGGGTACGTGCGCAGGGCGATGAATTTTATTACCTGAAGCAAATGGGCGTCAACCTGCATGTGGTAGCTGTCAATGATGCCACCACGTTGGAGGGAGACGATGAGCGCCGTCTGGATACATTCGGTGATGTCTTCCCGTCAGTTTGGTGCCACGAATTTGATGGCGGCCGATCGTGGTACACCTCGTTGGGACATAGCAAAGAAGATTATATGGACGAGGAATTCAGGAAACACGTCCTCGGCGGTATCGAATGGGTGGTGAAAGGGGGTAAAGAACGGGACTACCGTAAAGCTTACGCTACCAGTCCGCACGATGAAGTCCGGCAATAATAAACTAATTTATAATCCGAAAAAATCAATGGGTCATGGATAAACGAACCAAACAACTAAATAGGCGTACCTTTATTAAACAAACAGCGGGTAGCGCAGCGTTGCTGGCTGCGGCGTCTTCGTTCCCAACCATTGTGCCGGCATCGGTATTCGGGCGGAATGCGCCGAGCAACCGCATTCACATCGGGCAGATTGGCTTCGGCCGCATTGCGAAGTCACATGACCTGCCCGAAGTGCTGAAACACGCTGACGTGCGTATGGTCGCCGTGGCCGATGTTGACCGCATTCGGGCGGCAGCGGGCAAGGAATGGCTGGAACAGCAGCAAGCAACGAAAAACGGCGGTAAGTCGTCCGTTGACGTAAAAACGTACGGCGACTATCGTGATTTGATTGCCAGTAAGGAGGTGGATGCCGTGATTATCAGTACGCCTGACCATTGGCATGCCCAACCGGCAATGGAAGCAGCGATTGCAGGAAAACATATTTATTTACAGAAACCCACGTCGCTCACCATCCAGGAGGGGCGTATGATAGCCGATACGGTAGCGCGTACGGGTGTGGTGTTCCAACTGGGTAGCCAACAGCGTTCGGTACATCCATGGCCCCAATTCAAACGTACGTGCGAATTGGTGCGCAATGGCCGGATAGGAACGGTTAAACGGGTTATCGTCGGACTTCCCGGCGACCCCTCAGGAGGTAACCCTACTGAGATGCCCGTACCGGAGCATCTCGATTATGATCGTTGGCTGGGCTCAACGCCGCTTGTTCCATACACCCTTGATCGGGTACATTCGCAAACCGATATTTTTGACCGCCCCGGTTGGTTGCGGTGCGAGCAATTTGGAGCAGGCATGATCACTGGATGGGGTTCGCATCATCTCGATATTGCCCATTGGGGGCTGGGAACCGAATTAACCGGACCGCTGGACGCGGAAGGATGGGCCACATTCCCAACAACCGGATTGTGGGATGTGCACGGCGACTTCGAAGTACAGATGCAATACCCCGGCGATGTATTGATGCAGATTAGCGGAAAAAACCCAAATGGGGTGCGATTTGAAGGAACTGAAGGGTGGATCTTTGTGTCGCGGGGCGATGTCGGGGTTACGGCGTCCGACCCCGGTGCCGGCGATGGCAAAGAAAATGAAGCGTTCAAGGCCAGCGATAGCAAAATACTTCAATCGGTCATTGGCGAAAACGAGATTAAGCTGTATGAAAGTCCGGAGCAACATCAGAACTGGCTGGAGTGCATTCGTAGCGGTAAGCAGACCATCAGCCATGTGGAGATCGCTCACCGCTCTGGATCAGCGTGCCTGATTGCCCATGCCGCAATGAAACTGGGACGCAAACTCCGATGGGATGCCGCCAGCGAGCACTTTATAGGCGATGAGGAGGCAAACGCTTTGCTTTCGCGCCCCCAGCGATTTCCCTATGGGACTTCCCATGTGGAGGGGTAGTATTGATTCGGAATAAAAATAAAATAGATGAAAAAACAATCGGGATGGGTTACATTAATTACCGCAGCATGCCTTGCATCATGCCACCCAAATCAAGATGATGTGCAGCGTAAGAATATTCAGTTGATTACCGTAGCGCCAGGCCATTTCCATGCCGCCCTGGTACAAAAAAGCATGTATCCGCAAGTAGATAGCGTGGTCCATGTATACGCCCCAGAAGGCGCTGATCTACAAGCTTACCTCGCATTGATTGACCAATACAACACGCGTGGCACTGACCCGACCCGATGGGATGAGGTGGTCTATACCGGAGCGGATTTTATGGATAAAATGCTCGATGAGCGGAAAGGTAATCTGGTTGTATTGGCCGGCAACAACCGGGAAAAAATCGATTACATCACGCGTTCAATCGATGCCGGGTTAAATGTGTTGGCCGACAAGCCTATGGCCATTAATCCGAAAGGCTTTTCAAAACTGGTTGATGCATTTGCCAAAGCAGAAGAGCATGGCGTTTTGCTTTACGACATTATGACGGAACGCTACGAAATCAATACGATGCTGCAAAAGGAGCTGTCGCGGATCACTGATTTTTTCGGGGGACTGGAAACGGGTACCGTCGACAATCCGGCCATTACGAAGGAGAGCGTGCACCATTTTTTCAAGGAAGTATCGGGTAATCCGCTGGTGCGCCCTACATGGTTCTATGACACGCAGCAGCAGGGAGAGGGGCTGGTTGACGTGACCACCCATTTAGTGGATATGGTGCAATGGGAAAGTTTTCCCGATGAGATTATCGATTATGAGCAGGATATCGGATTAATATCCGCTAAACGATGGCCAACGATATTATCGCCGGCGCAGTTCGAACGTTCAACCGGTCAACAGGAAATTCCAGCATTCCTTACAGCGTCTGTCAATGACGAGGGTAACCTCGCGATCTTCGCCAATGGCGAAATCAATTATACACTGAAAGGGGTTCATGCCAAGGTATCGGTCATCTGGAATTTTGAGGCGCCCGAAGGTACGGGCGATACCCATTATTCGATTATGCGCGGACGGTATGCTAACCTGATCATCAGGCAGGGCGCAGAAGAACAGTACAAACCGGTGTTGTATGTCGAATCGACGGGCGCGCGGGATGCTGCGGCATTTGAAGCTGCCCTTAGCCAGGCGATTGAGCAATTGAGTGCCTCCTATGAGGGGCTGGCATTCGAGCAGCTGGCTCCCGGCCAATACCGGATAAGTGTGGATCCCTCATTGGTGACCACCCACGAGGAGCATTTTGCACAGGTGACCGAAAAATACCTTGGCTTCCTGCAATCGGGCAAGATGCCCGAATGGGAAGTGCCCAATATGATTGCTAAGTATTACCTGACAACGAAAGCACTTACGGAAGCCGAAACAGCTACTGCTGCGTCCAAGTGAAACAGGCCGTCCCTTGAAGACGGCCTGTTTCTAGGGGTGGGAGCATCCAATCAGTACTCCGGATTCTGCTGTTGCCCGATCGCCGGATTGGCATAGATCTCCCCGGTAGGGATGGGTAAGATGGTGCGGTAGAAAGACCGGTCTATAATCTTCGGACGGCTGGACGGGGTAATCCCGGCAAACTCATCGTTAAATTCAATGGATCGGTTGAGCCGCATCATGTCAAAAAACCGGTGCCCTTCGGCAAATAACTCTTTGCTACGTTCATCCACGATCATGTCGAGGGTGATCGACGCGGCTGTGGCCGGTGGCAGGTTGGGCGCGCGCTTGCGGATTTCATTGAGGTAGCCGGCCGCTTTGGAGGGGTCAGTGGGCAATGCAGCTTCCGCAGCAATGAGGTACATTTCCGATAACCGGATAACTTTGATGTTTACCGCGGTATTGTTGTCGCGTTTTCCGTCGCCTACGAGGTCTACGCTGCCGCTGTACTTATAGCAAGAACCCAGGTGCGGGTCTTCAGATTCATCCTGGGCCATGACCCCCCAACGTACGTCGCCCTCGTCTTCGCTCAGGCGATTGAGGAAATAGTCGCTTGCCATAAACCACCCCGCTGCGGTCGATGCCCCATGGGCACGTCGCCGCAAGTAAAAACCGAGCGATCCACTCCCTAAATCGGCTTCGTCGGGGAAAACTCCCAACTCGAAAATCGATTCGCTGCCAAACTGCCGGGTCCATGACGAGTTCCAATCAGTGTTGGCATACAGTTGGTAGCCGCCCTCATTGATCACTTCCTCGGCAGCGTCAAGCGCTCCCGGGTAGTCTCCCATGTGAAGGAAAACCCGGGCTTGCAGGGCTTTGTTTGCATAGTAGTTGAGGTAACCGTTGGTGTGGGTTGTGGGCAGAAGCGGTGCCGCAGCCTCCAGATCACGGACGATCTGCTCGTAATTCTCGGCCACTGAGGCCCGCAGCGGCTGTGCGTTATACGGTAGGGTGGTGGTAATATTGGGAACGCCGTAAGCCGACGGGTCGTCCGTATAGGCCTTCCCATACAGGCGCACCAAATCAAAGTAAATCAGTGCCCTGGCGGTAAGGGCCTGGCCTTTGATAGCTCCGAAATCTTCATTGCTGTCTTCGGATTCGACCGAAGCGATGTTTTCCAATAGGTTGTTGATCTGAAGGATGCCGTCGTACAGGTGAGACCAGAAGCCCGAATAACTATTGGAAGAGGCCGTATGGTTAAACGTGTACAGCGCGTCCTGCCCACGGCCCTGCGAGGCGATGGTCAGATCGCCCCCTCGGGCATCACCATACAAAATGAAGTTGCGCCCGTAGTAGTTAACACTGGTCATGCTGCGCATCAGGCCGTTGATGACCACCTGTGCATCGCCGGCAGTTCTGACAGCTGTCTTCGCATCGCCCGAATTGGTGGGCTTCACATCGAGGAACCCACTACAGGCGGAGAGCACCAGTACGCCAGCCGTGATGGTTATGATTGTTGAAGTTTTCATTTTTTTAGTGATCTTGGTTAGAAATTAAACTCAATGCCAAACGTATACGTTTTAGCAAACGGTGTTTCCCAGCCCCGGGTTCCGTATTGGTTTACCTCGGGGTCGGCTATCTTGTAGCGCGAGAACGTCAGCAGGTTGGTGCCGTTAAAATAAATCCGAGCGTTGGCCAGGCCGATTCGCTGGGTTAGACCAGCCGGGATGGCGTACGCCAAATTGATATTCTTGAGGCGGAGGAAGCTGGCGTCGTACATTTGCCGGCTACTATGTTGCATGGCATCCGTAGGGTCGGTTCCCAACAGCTTAGGCAACGAACCGTTGGGATTGGTATCCGTCCACCGATGGTCGTAATAGTACTGCGCACGGATACGCTCCCAGTAATAGCCATCGTCGCCCACATCTTTGAAGGCGCCATCGTACAGGGAACCACCGATTTTATACATAAAATTCAGTCCCAGGACGAGTCCCTTGTAGCTGATATCCGTATTCAGTCCGCCGAAGACGGTGGGTATCGCCGAGCCGAGGATGGTGGGGTTGGCGTTGGAGTAATCGTAGGTGGCCCCCCGTCCATTGTAGAGGAAATCGCCTGCCTGATCATCGTCCTGATTATTGACATACCAAACATTACGGCCGTCTTCGCGGTTTACGCCAGCCCATTCAAATCCGTAGAAACTGAGCATCGACTCACCCTCCTGGTAGATGAATTGTGCGCGGCTATCGCCGCCGGTGGGATCATACCAGACAATGGGTTGGGCTTCAGATTCGCCTTCGGCCGCGTAAAGCCGGGTAACTTCCGACCGGGTGAACGACCCGTTTATGCTCGCACTCCATTGCCAATCATCCGACTGGAGGATATGGTAACCCAGCATCACTTCAAAACCACGGTTATTTACCTCGCCCACATTCCGGAGAATGGAGCCGAAACCGGTAACCAGCGAGATGGGTACGCTCTGAAGCAGGTTCTTCGAGTCGCGGTTGAAGTATTCGACGGTTCCGTACAGGCGACTGTTCATGAGGCTGAATTCTAGCCCGATGTTGGTCGCGTAGCTCGTTTCCCAGGTCAGATCTTCGTTTCCAAGGGTGGTTAAACTGGCGCCGCCCGACTCCATATACCGGCTGGAGTAACCAACGAGCGAGCGCCACCCGTAGTTGGATATCGGCTGCGTGCCATTCACGCCGTAAGACGCTCGGAGCCGGAGGCTGTTGAGCCAGGAGGTGTTTTCCATAAATGCTTCCTGACGGATGTTCCAGGCGGCGCCCACCGACCAGAAGTCGCCCCAACGGTCGTTGGGACCGAAACGTGACGAGCCATCACGGCGGTAGGATGCCGACAGGTTATACCGCTGGTCATAGCTATATTCGGCCCGGGAAAGCACCGAAAGCATGTTGTAGCCCCAGGAATACCCACTGGCATCCAGTTTGCCGGCGGTGGAGACCGAAGGCAGGGAACTGGCGGGCAGGTTGGAGCCTGAAGAACGCTGGAAATCCGTTTCGTTTTTTTCGGCCTCGAAGCCGGCCAGCAGATTGATGCCATGAAGGCCGAAGTTTTTGGCGAACGTGGCGGTGGTTGACGACACCAGCTTTGTATAGGCCGTGCTCATCTCGTGTACCAAGCCGTTGTCGGTGGTGCCGTTGAAGTGGTTGGCGCTATAGTACAGGAATTCCTTCACTTCGTTGTTCTCGTACGAAAAAACCGTTTTGAGGTTGAGCGAGGGGAGCAGCTGTACGCTCAGCGTTTCATTGATGCCTAGCCGCAAGGAGTTAGCCGAATTGTCCCATTCGTTTTCATAATAGTCGGCGTTGTATGCGTAGCTGCCGTAGCGGCCTGTAAATGGCTCGCCCGTTTTGTAGTCATCGGGCCAGTACAGCGGCCATAGCAGGTTGCGGGTTTGTAGGTAATAGTTGAGCCCGAGGTTGCGGGTGTCATTATAACCGTGCTGCTTATTGCGGGCAACGCTTACGTTGGTAGTCAGCTCCACTTTGTCCCACACTTTCTGCGAAAGGTTTACCCTTCCGGATACGCGGTCAAAGCCATTGATGACCACGCGGTTTTGGTCTTGAGTATAGGAGAGCGACGAGTAATATTTCGTGTTTTCGGTGCCGCCGCTTACCGACAGGTCGTGCGTCTGGTACATGCCTGTGCGAAAGAGGAGGTCTTCCCAGTCGTAATAGGAACCTTCGCGGTTAACGAGCCCGTCGGTCATGCCTTTGATGTGCACGGTTTCGTACAAGCCTGTTCCGCCGGTTTCGAAATAGTAGCCGTGTTGATTGAATTTGCCGTTCAGCCGGTTGAGGGCATCGGCATTGGCGTCGGCCTCGGTCCAGCCGTTGGATGTACGGTAGTCGTGGAAAACCTGGTACAGCATGTCGACCTGCTCCTGCACACCGGCGGCTTCATAATTGTCAGTGGCCCAAGCCGGGGTAAATCCGACGGCCGACCGCAAATTGATGGTTGGCTTGCCGATTTTACCGCGTTTGGTAGTGATTAATACCACGCCGTTTGCGGCCCGGGAGCCGTAGAGTGATGCGGCCGCCGCGTCTTTAAGCACGGTTACCGATTCGATGTCGGCCGGATTGAGCGTGTTCAGTACGTTGTTGGACGTGTAGATATAATCGCCCAACTGGCCGCTTCCGCCCGCGGTGGCAGGTACGCCGTCGATGACGTAGAGCGGCTCGTTGGAGGCATTCATCGAGCCGATGCCACGGATGCGGATGCTGGGTGCAGCGCCAGCCTGCCCCGAGGAATTGGTGATTTGTACGCCCGGCATCTTGCCGGTGAGCGCGGTCTCAAACGATACGGAAGCCGCATCCTGGATGTCAGCAGCTGATACCGAGGTGGCCGCACCGGTGAAACTACCGCGGGTGGTCGTGCCGTAGGCTACTACCAACACTTCGTCCAGGGCCTGATTCGTGGCCGCCAATGCGACATCGATGACCGTGCCCCTTACAATGACCTGCTGTTCTGCATAACCTACGGCGTGGAACGATAGGCTGGCACCGCTGGCTGCCGTAATCTGGTAATTGCCGTTATTGTCGGTGGCCACTCGGGTGTCCGACCCGCTGACGGATACCGTAACACCGGATAGCGCGGTGCCGCTGGCTGCATCGGTAACTTTACCGGTTACCGTTGACTCCTGCGCCCATGCGGTGGGGAGCGCCCCAAGCCACATGAGCCACGTTGCCAATACTAATCGATTCTTCATAATTTATGGGTTTTGTTAGCAAATTGGTTAGTTGGTGGCGTTCAGCAGGGAACGCCTATTCCTTCAGCCGGATGCCGATACCCGGTGCCCGGGGCAAGACGACTTTGCCGTCTATCACTTCCATACCGTGGTATATGTCGTTACTGGTGAGCAGTGCGCCATCCAGGTCGGCCCAATCCACCACGGGAGACAACTGTGCAGCGGCGGAAATGGCACACGATGTCTCGGTCATGCAACCTAGCATCACGTTCATACCGAGTGCCCGCGCCAGTTCAGCCATTTGATGTGCCTCGCGCATCCCGGTACATTTCATCAGCTTGATATTGATGCCGCTGTATACGCCAAATGATTTGCGCACATCGTCCAGTCGCTGCACAGCCTCATCACCCACCGTAGGAATGGGGCTGTTTTCGGTAAGCCAGGCATTATCATCTACCTGCTCCCGGGGCATGGGCTGTTCGAGGAATACGACGCCGCGTTCGGCCAGCCAATGAGCCATTTCCAGCCCCTCTTCTCTTTGTTTCCACCCTTGGTTTACATCAACGCAGAGCGGCTTGTCCGTTACCTCGCGGATGGTCTCGATCATCATTTTGTCCGTATCGAGTCCGAGTTTCACTTTGAGTATCTTATACGCTGCTGCCTCGCGCACCTTTTGCCGCACAACTTCTGCGGTGTCAATGCCGATGGTAAAGGACGTGTGAGGTGTATTGGCGGGATCGTACCCCCAGATCCGGTGCCACGGTTGATTCATGATTTTGCCCAGCAGATCATGCAGGGCAATATCTACTGCGGCTTTAGCTGCGGTGTTTTTCGGCGCCAGCTGATCGATATATGCCAGGATATCGGCCGTATCGAAAGGATCATTGAAGCCTGAGAGATCCACTCGATTAAGGAACGCCAATACACTATCGTGTGATTCGCCAAGATAGGGTGGCATAGACGCTTCACCATAACCGACGATTCCATCGAACTCCAATTCGGTGAGGACAACAGGGGTGGTACTACGCGAACCAGCGGCAATGGTAAATACATGCCGGAGTTCAAGGGTGTATGGGCGATACCTCAACGTGAACTTGCCGAACTTACGTATCGTTGTTTGCATGCTTATCGACGATTTTTGGTGACTGGCGAATAGAACGGGTTTGTGGCAATGGCTTGCAGACCGGGATCTTCCTGCCCGACGTACCTTCGTGCACCAACCAGCGTCCGTGATTGGAAATCGCTGTAATTGGGTGCGTCAGGAAGCATACTGTTGATGCGTACGGTGCCGGAGGAGTGGATGAACTCCCCATTACCTAAGTAGAGCGCCACGTGGGTAATCCGTGCATCGGGCGAGCGTCCTTTGCCCGAGGCGAAAAACAGCAGATCGGCAGGGCGTAGGTTTTGAAGTGCCTTTTCCGTGTCCAGCGTATCTGCTGACAAGATCTCAATAGGTTTGCCTGCGAGTACCTGCTGCGAGGCATCACGCGGGATAATGATACCATTCATGAAATAGGCCGTTTTTGTGAAGCCGCTGCAGTCCACCCCTTTAACCGAGGTGCCACCCCAAAGGTAGGGGACGCCCATCATGGATTTGGCAACCGCCAATATATTTTCTGCCGTCACATTTCGCGTACCCAGCCATTCGTCAAAAGGCCGGACTAATTCATTATTGATGTAAGCCAGGCGACCATCGGGATATTGTACTTGGTGAAAGTCGCCAGACTGACCCAGGGCAATCAGTAGATCACCCATCACCAGATCCGAAACGCGCAGCGACTGGTCATCGGGTTGGCTGTATGAATGCCCGAAATCGGCAGTAAAAAGGACTTTCTGAGCCGATTTCCAGTCGGCCGCTTCCTTTGCAGACGCCGGCGTAATTGACGACGTGCTTACCCAGGCGATATACCCTTCGGGCGTACGGACCCGATAATATCCGTTTTGGCGCTGTAGCAGATCGACGGTGGTACCCAATAAGATCTGTGAGGCTAATTCGGCCTGATTTCGTGGCGAAGTCCGCAGGTTTGCCACGGAAAGGTTAACTATACCCCAAACATTCTTTCCTACGCTGCTATCCGGCAATAAATTTATCGTTATCTTTGTTTCAGCGATATGCTGGTCGGCGAGCCTACGACGGAAAACGGGCAATGCATCCGCTTCTGTGGTGGTTAGTTCATAACGGCCCGAAACGCCCTCATCCATGGGATGTAGTTCAAAAAGAGCCGTGCGGCTGTCGGGGGCATATAGGGCTTTTACTTCTTCGGCAATATGCGTGATTTTATTGTATCTAGCAGAATCATGCAGATTGACTTGTGCACGGGCTGATAAGCAGATAAAGCAATAAAATAATGATAGTAGAAGGATATGGCGGGTTTTCATCATTGGATATGTTTCATACGAAGTTAAGCGATAATTCGTTATTGTACAATTTTTTATGATAAAATCATTTTAAACACTGCAATTACCGCATAAATATGCAGAACGCCGACAGGCAGTAAATCGAACGTAAACCTCACGCATAAGCACGAAAGCTTGACGTAAAAAAATGCATACATGATCAACAGAAGGGTATTTATAAAGACAGGAGCAATTGGTGCTTCAATGCTTTCAACGGGTAGGCTCGCAGTGGCCGGTGGCCCGGTGAAACGCATGAGAATAGCAACCGGGCCTATCGTTATTTCTACGTGGGACTTCGGCGTGGCCGCCAACCAAGCGGCCTGGGCGGTGTTGAAGGATGGCGGAAGTGCGTTAAATGCGGTGGAAGCAGGAGTTCGCGTACCGGAAGCCGACCTGTCAAACGTAACTGTTGGTAAAGGCGGATATCCGGATCGTGACGGCCACGTTACGTTAGACGCCTGCATTATGGATCATGTGGGCAACTGCGGTGCTGTTGCAGCGTTGGAGCACATTGCCCATCCAATTTCGGTAGCGCGGCTGGTGATGGAGAAGACGCCCCATGTGATGCTTGTGGGTGAAGGGGCTTTGCAGTTCGCCCTCGAAAATGGGTTCGAGCAAGAGCAACTGCTTACCCCAGAAGGGGAAGCCGCCTGGCAGGCTTGGCTTAAGGAAGGTAAATACGAGCCGGTTATCAATATCGAAAATAAATCATTCAATACAGACAGGCTGCCGGGTAACCAGTATAATCACGATACCATCGGTATGTTGGCCATCGATAGCAACGGCAATCTTTCAGGGGCATGCACAACCAGTGGTATGGCGTTCAAAATGCGGGGCCGCGTGGGTGATAGTCCCATTATCGGAGCGGGATTGTACGTAGATAACGAGGTGGGGGGTGCCACGGCTACCGGCGTAGGCGAAGAAGTGATCCGGACGGTAGGTAGTTTTCTGGTGGTTGAATTGATGCGGCAGGGACTATCACCACGCGACGCATGCCGGGAAGCTGTGGAACGCATCATTAAAAAGAAGCCTGAAACGGCGAAGCAAATCCAAGTGGGGTTTCTGGCGCTAAGCAAGAACGGTGAATATGGGGCATTTTCATTGCAAAAAGGATTTTCTTACGCCGTTTGTGACATGAAGCAGCAGGACTTGCTTGTGGATGGGGAGCATGTTTTCTGATGTGATGATTTGATGATGTGGCGATGTCCGTTTTCTGGTTAAACAGGAGAGTCGGCAAAAAAGCAAATAGCAAAAAAGCAAATAGCAAAAAAATGGTAGCAACATTCGGTGGCGGGTGCTTTTGGTGCACCGAGGCAATTTTTCAACAGTTGAAAGGGGTGGATCGCGTACGCCCGGGGTATATGGGTGGTAATCGTGAAAACCCGACATATGAGCAAGTATGTAGCGGCGCTACCGGGCACGCCGAGGTCATACAGATCGATTACGATGAGGCGACCTTACCGTTCGAGACACTTTTGGGGGTGTTTTTCAAGACGCACGACCCCACTACGCTCAATCGGCAGGGAAACGATGTGGGTACCCAGTACCGATCAGCTATCTTTTACCACAACGAAAGCCAGCAAGCTGAAGCGGAAGCATTTATCCGCCAATTGTCGGAACAAGAAGTGTACGATGCCCCGATTGTTACAGCGGTCGTTCCGGCCCAGCCTTTTTACGAAGCGGAAGATTACCACCACGATTATTTTAATAACAATCCACAAAACCCATATTGCGCGGCAGTAATAGCTCCGAAACTTCAAAAGTTTCTGAAAAGTCGGGATGATTTGTTAAACCGTTAGCCAATTTTCTAATTTTGGGTCAGGTCTACCCATGAAGCGTATTCAACCAAATCATCGAGGAAGTAGCTCAGCATTGTGTATGCTGATTGTTGTATTGGTATCGGTAACGGTTCGGGTTGATGCTTCGCCATATCACCATGCACAGGTACTCGCTGGCGTAGACAAACATCACACGATGATTAACATGGCCACCAAAGATCCCTTTGGGATGATATGGATGCTTTCAGGCGGCCTGATTTCGCGATTTGACGGCGCTTCCGTCACTCCCTTCTCAAAGCTCTATGGAAAAGAACTTCCGTTTTATGAAGCGGACGGTTTGCATGCCGATCCTTGGGGGCGTCTTTGGATTAGTACCCGCAACGGTGTTGTGCTATTTGACTTGAACACCTGGTCGTTCGTCGATCGGGATAATCCCCTCGGGGAGTTGGCAGGACGCCGGGTGGTTTCTTTTTTTGCGACGGAAGATGCATTTTACGTAGCCGACAGACGTGGTAATGTGTGGCTAATCAGTGAGCACGGAAAGCGGTTGCTTTTTCAATTTGACCCGTATGCAGTTTTCGAACGCCGTCCGGTTGGCAGACTTCTCGTAGGCGATCATGACCAGCTTTGGCTGGCTTTCGGCGACAATTTGTACGGATATGACCTGAAGACAGGTAAACACATTGTTTCGAGGTTTCCGGCAGACCTGTTCAGTCGCATGGAAGACTTATTGCCGGTAAAAGGGGGGGTGCTTGTTCGAATATATTCGCAGGGATACTATATGTTTGACGGTGAGACGTTCCGTGCCCTGCCACGACCAATCTTCCGTACAACCGATTTCACAAACTGGAACCATTGGTCGTTTGAAACAGACGATAAGGTAGTTATTTTTCACGACACCCGATATTTTGAATTTAGTCGGGATACCGCGTTCCGGCTGTTAACGTCCGGCACTCATCGGTTCAATGAGCATATCCTTTATAAACGGCTCAATAGCTGGCAACGGGCAGGAGATGAGTGGTTGTTGTGTACAGACCAGGGGTTATACAGCGTGTTTCCTGCCGAGATTACGTTCGATTTTATAGATTGCGGGAGTGCGCGAGGCATGATTAAACAAGGCGGCACCTATTATTTCGGGGGTTATGGTTATCTTGACGCGCTTCCGGAGGAAGGGGAACTTGAACCGTTTATCCAGGCGCCCGAAAACAATTACTACGCGTTTCTGCCCTTGTCGGCAGATACAACGTGTATTGCTTTGGAAGGAGACTTCCTTACGTATCTCGTTCGAGGTAACATTTCGGTAGCACCGGTACATGTGCTACCCGATACCCGCGAACGTTTTTCGGGTATGGCCTATTGTGTGGTCAAGTACGCTGGGGATACGCTTTTGGTGGGCACATACAATGGCATATGGACGTATTCACAGTCGACCGGAGAAGTAGCGCCTCTGATGTGCCCTTCTTCGGGATTTTTTAGCCGTGGTATGCGTGTGCAGTCGATAACCGTGCGCAAAAGCGGTGTGGCGTTTACAACGGATCAGGGCTATTTTACGTGGCAGCATAACCATTTCCAAAAAGTATATCCTGCCGACCGTACCAGTTTGAATATATATACGCATATCCAACGGGGCAACACCGTTTACCTGGCAACAAAAGGCCAGGGACTTATTATCATCGGCGAGGGTGAGCCGACCAGCCGTATGATTGGTATTGAGAATGGGTTAGCGAGCAATACGGTGTATCAGTTGACCTGGGCAGGCGGCGCATTGTTTATGGGTACACATGAGGGGCTGTCTGTACTCAAAGACGGGCGGCTCTTCAACTATTACCATACCGATGGCTTGCCTTTCGAAGAATTCAACCACCAGGCCGCCTATTACGACGACGAGACGGACCGGCTGTTTATGGGTGGCATAGGGGGCTATATATCGTTTCAGCCAGAAGCATTACTTCACGAAGCTACAGCGGCTGCTGTTCCCCAACCACAACTCGCTGCGCTGCGGCTTGGGATGCGGTCCAATCGCTACGTAGAAAAATATGGCCGCCAACAGTTGGGCGATACACTCGAACTGTCTTCCAATGCCGTCTGGTTTTCGATGGATTTCGCTCGCCCCGACTCATACCGGCAGGCGTACCGCATGCAATTCAAGATAGCGCCGCTTATGAAAGAATACCAGGAAATGCCCGCTTCGGCGCAGATTAATCTTTCAGGCCTATCTGCTGGCGAATATCACGTTTCGGTAAAGATGGAAGCGATCAACGGGGGGCGTACGGTGTCTGAACGTACGTGGTTGATTTCCAAGGCACCTGCTTTTACGGAAACACTCGCGTTCTACGCATTAGTGATCCTGTTTATAGGCGGGGCGTCGGGCTATATCGTTTACGAACGGACGCGAAAGATCAAAAGCGAGGAGCGCCTGCGGAAGCGCATTTCCCGCGATTTGCATGATGAGGTTGGCGGGTTGCTTACCGGTATTTCCATGCAGACCGATCTGTTGCGCCTCAAGGATTATCATGTCAGTTCCATCGAATCCATTGGGAGCTACAGTCGGGAAGCCATACAGATGATGGACGATATCATCTGGGCAGTTGACTCGCGCAATAACCAGCAGGGTAGTCTAAGCGATCGCATGAAATTTCTTGCGGCCCAGTTGCTGGAGCCGACAGATGTGATGATCACTTTCGACTTTGACCAACAGGATGACCGCAAGATTTCGCAGAAAATACGGCAGAACCTTTACCTGATTTTCAAAGAAGCCTTGCATAATATATGCAAACATGCCTCGGCAAAAGCGGTTTACATCAAGGTACATCATACGGGCAGCCATATTGAGATGGTTGTCCGTAATGACGGGTCTGGCAAGCACGACATGGAACAGCCGACCGGCCGTAGGGGCCATGGGTATCGTAATATGCAATTGCGTGCTTCCCAGCTCGACGCCATGTTTAGGGCTGGCCAGCTGGCCGATGGATATGAAGTTTCCGTTATGGTGCCCACCCGTAACGGTTTTTTTGCAAACCTCTTTAACCACCTCGGCTTAACATGGAAAGGTGGGTGATTGTCTTTGCGGTATTGGGCATTTTGTTCAGTGCGTTGGGTATTTTGCTGCGCATCATCGATGGCAAGCAACGGCAGGACTTGTCCGAACTGTTGTTGAGCGTGGCATTATTCGCCATCATGTGGTATGCGTTTATTTACATGATGATCCTCACTGGCTACGTCGCCCGCATTCCCAACCTCTACAATAAGGGTATTCCGATGTATTACCTGATCGCACCCTGTGTATACTTCTATGTGCGTATGAAACTGCACCTGAAGTATAAATTGCCACGTTATTGGTACCTGCACCTGCTGCCGTTTGTGCTGGGATTGATTGATATCATGCCCTACGCGTTGGCGAGCACTGCGGAAAAACAAGCGCTCATGGCGCGGTTAGTGACCAACATGCGGGTTGGTTTTGAGCACGAATATGGCTTTATCCATCAGCAATGGCACTATGTGATCCGCTTACTATTGGCATTTATCTATTTGTTGGCACAGTGGCGGTTGCTATTCATGGCCGACGTGGACGATGGTGGCGTACCCAAACAGCTTCTCTTCTCGCTGTTTATCCTGACCATCATTTATTCGCTGTTTATAGCAATACAGGTGAGTATGGTATTGAATATCCTGTTTAATCAGATCCAGGCATCGTACATTCTGGGAGATGCTTATCAGCTTATTTGGATAAGTGGACTTTACTTATTGTTTAGCTTATGGGTTTGTTTTGGCGCCCGGATCCGGCAATCGGACTGATATTTAAAAAACTACACGAAACGGGTAGTGTAACGAAGTTTGGAATACACTATCTTTACGCATACTTTGAAAAGCACTATTCCTAATCCACCGGAATAATTTACTACATTATGAAAAATGATACATTCAACCTGGTTATCATAGAGGATAACCGGCTTATTCGAGAAGTGCTGGAAGCGTATTTCAAGAAGTCTTCGCTGTTTAACTTGCTGTTTTCTGCGGCTTCGACCGAGGCATTTATCGATACTTGGAAAGATGAGCGTATCAACATATTGCTTTGCGACATCGGCCTGCCGGGCAAGTCGGGTATCGAAGCAACCTGGTATGTCAAACGTAAATCGTCCGCCACCCAAGTCGTTATGTTCACCGTGTTTGAAGATAAGGAAACTATTTTCCAGGCCTTTTGTGCGGGAGCATCCGGCTATTTACTCAAAGACACGCCACTGTTCAAGATTGAAGAGCAGCTGCTGGAAGTGATGGACGGTGGCTCGGTAATGAATCCACAAGTAGCGCGCATGGTTATCAGTTATTTCAATCCGTTACTGGATAAGACATGGCAGGAGGCGGATAGACTTACCCACCGTGAAATCGAGATCGTTTCCATGTTGCAGCACGGCGCAACTTATCGGACTGTTGCCGAGCGGCTCTTCATCAGTGTGGATACTGTTAAATTCCATGTACGAAATATTTACAGTAAGTTACAGGTTAATTCAAGATCTGAGCTAATCAACAAATATTAGTAAATAGTATCAAACAACCCGAACTAATCAATAATATCTAAATCGCCAAAAACCTGCCCATTGCTTTATTTTAAAGAACTACCCATTTGGGTGGGGAAACTGATTGGCGCATCACTTACATTTGCAAATGCCTGGGATGAAAAACGAAGAATGAAGTCGGACAAAAGCACATTGGCGATAATAGAAGACAAGCGGGTTATTCTCGACTCGCTTACAGCATTTTTTGAAGTGTCTGAGCGATTCGACTTGATCTTTACCGCTGATTCGGTGGAACAATTTATAGAACGTTGGAACGACCAACGTATCGATTTGCTCCTGTGCGACATTGGATTGCCCGGCAAGTCGGGTATTGAGGCGGCCTGGTATGCAAAGCGGCGGTCTTCGACGACACAGGTGGTGATGTATACCGTGTTTGACGATAAAGATGCCATTTTCCAAGCCCTTTGTGCCGGAGCCTCTGGCTATCTGCTGAAAAACACGCCGTTACCCCAAATGGAAGATTTGTTGGTTGAAGTGTTGAATGGTGGGTCGGTGATGAGCCCGCATGTGGCCCGCATGGTTATCGGCCATTTCAACCCTCACTTGGATAAACCATATACATCAGATGCCGAGCGGCTCACGCCGCGAGAGATAGAAATCGTGTCGTTGCTTCAAGACGGTCTATCGTACAAACAAGTGGCCGAGCAGATCCATATCAGTGTAGACACCGTGAAATATCATATCCGTAATATATATGGCAAGTTGCAGATCAACAGCCGCGCGGAACTGATCAGTAGATATCAGCGGCCAACCTGACAGCCTAACATGTATTCCGGCCGATACCAGATTCCCCATGTTGCGGTGGTAGAACGCAACGCTGGTATCGTTGCCGGATACATGTATTTTTTACTTATATCCATCCCCATAACTTTCGGATTACCTGTTTTGTCACTAAATACCTGTGAAGGAGAAACTACCCTTTTCGGGTAGGTTATTCCTAAACGGAATATTTTAATTTTGTCAACTAATTGATTCACACTCGGATTGATTGATAAATTTGATAAGTTACATAACTATGGAAAATCCGAATTTGCCGTTAAAGGACACCGATATGGCCACGGCTGTGGCATATTATGGGGAAACAGAGTTGCTTGACTTTATCGGCTTCGACCGAATTGAAGCATACTTGCTTGAGGCACGAACGGACTTTGGCGGCGCCGTGGGCATGACTTCTTTGGCTAAAGTGCACCTTCATCAGGATGTTGAATCTGCCAATGTGCAATTGGGCGATAAATACAAAATAGCCATTCAAGCCGATTTTGCGAACAATGAAGGTAAAGAGGTCATCATCGATGTACGGATGGATCGGATTTTCGGAGTGCTCCTTCGGCATCGGAACCCTAACGTCGCCTAAACTTTTTTTGCGCAATCTTAAAAACTACCCATTCGGGTGGGAAAATGTATTCGCTGTGGAGATAGTTTTGTGGTCGTAAAAAATCGTACTACCACATGAAAGCGACCCATGGAGCTTACTAGTTATTATCTGGCTATTATTGAAAAGAAGCTTGTTATTCTCGATGAATTGATCGAGCGTTTCTCTTCTTTGACCAATGAAATCGACGTCTTGCAGAAATTTCATGTCCGTAAGGTATATGGGAAGTTACGAGTGAAAGGCTGATAAGGAATTGTTGAGGAATAACAATGGATGCAATAAGCCGTCGAAATAATAAGAGAATGAATTCTACCAAAATTAGGAAAAGAACCAAGATGGATAATAAGTTGACTGTTTTAGTGCGGATGGTGATGGTATTGGGACTAGTATCGGCATTAAATGCCCCGGCGGTTCGGGCGCAGGTGACGCCGACGGTTACACCAACGGCTACTCCGTTGTCATATGTGAAAGTAAACGATGGGCAAGAGGTAGACCCCGGATTGACCATCACGGGTACGGCCATTACGCAGGTAACCGGGGCAACGGTTACGATTACGAATCCACAGCCGGGGGATGAACTGATTTATACCGATGGCGGAAACGTTAACGGCTCCTTTTCCGGGAATACGCTGACATTAACGTCTGTAGGCAATGTCGCTAAAGAGAGTTTCCAAACACGACTAAGAACGATAAAGTTTAAAGCTGGGGGCGGGGGGAATCCGAGTACGGCGCAGCGGACGATTTCATTTTCGATTAATATTTCGGCAAATAGTACAAACCCAGTAACACTTGGATTATATGGGACGGGGGTTAATTCAGCAGGAAACGGAGTGGTCAATGAAAATGACGTTGACGACCACTGGCAATTAAAACAACCAGGTACTAGTAGCTTCGGCAACGTTTCAGCACAACGACATACTGCTTGGGGTGTGGGAGGTACTCCGCCACAGACTGTGTGGGCAGATGCGGTGGGAGCTCCATGGAGCCGTTGGATAGGTAACATTAGTGCTGGCGAAAGTGAGCAAGATTATATTTTTAGACAGGTCGTTGACTTTACCAACATTTCGATCACTTCTCTTCAAGGTAAGTGGTCCGCAGACAATGAGGGAACACGGATTCTGGTTAATGGTGTGACTGTACCTGGTCAAACGGGGAGTGCTTTTAGCGTGGCTCCTAATACATTTACTATTAATCCTAGTTTTTTTATTAGCGGCGAAAATACACTCGATTTTGTGGTTCGTAACACGGCCGGGCAAACAGATAATCCTTATGGAACAAGAATCGAATTTACGTCGGTTTCTGCAACGGGCAGCGCTTCTGCGACCCGGACGATCGATGTAGCCAAGGTGCATGCAGGAAACTCTGCCGTCGCAGTATCCCCCGCAAGTGTGATTGCCAACGGGGCTAGCTATTCGACGGTGACGGTAACGGTGAAGGATGCGGCAGGTACGGTCATCCCGGGCTTGGGGTCGGAGGCATTCACCCCGCAACTGATGGTGGCAGGAACTCCGAGTGGAACAGCCACATTTACCGACTTCACGGAGGTCGGTGCGGGAGTTTATACATTGCGTGCAAAAAATACCGCTGCGCAATCCGGGGCTGTCCGGGTAACTGTTAAAGGTGTACAGATCACGCAGCAGCCAGCATTAACATTCACTGTACAGGTTGTAAACGCTGGCCATTCCACGGTCGCCTCCAGTCCGGCGAGTGTAACGGCAGATGGCGTAACCCCATCAACAGTGACGGTAACGGTGAAGGATGCGGATAACCAACCAATTCCCGGTGCAACGGTAACGCTGGAACAAAATGCGGGCGGCTATTCCCAGATTTCGGCAGCGAGCGGATTATCCAATGCGAGTGGAGTGGCTTCATTCACCGTAACCAATACCAAAGCAGAGACCGTGACTTATACGGCAACGGCGGACGGAACGGAATTGAATGCAAATCAGGTAACGGTTACATTTACCGCCGGACCTGCAACTAAATTTCAGGTGTTAATGCCGGGAGAAACGGCAGCACCGGGAACACTTATCGGAAAAACCGGAACCCCTGACATACAGACCGCAGGAAATGGCTTCACGCTGACAGTAAATATTGTAGATGCAAACTGGAATATAGTCGCGAACGCAGACGCCGGTGTTAAACTAGCTACCAATGATGCAAAAGCGACACTTACTGATGGAACGACATTGTTGCCTGATTTAGCCTTGTTTAATGTTCAGGACGGCACAGGAACGCTGAATGTTATCTTTAAGACAGCGGGTACTGATAGGTGGATCAGTGCCGCGGATATAATTAATCCTGGATTGGGCTCTAGTCAGGGCGCTGACACAGAAGTTATCCACGCCGGAATCAATGCCATTGAAAGGATAAGCGGAAACGGACAAACAGGAGTGGTTGCGACCGAGTTAGATAATCCGTTTGTTGTTAAAGCCGTGGACGTATATGGTAATCCTGTTCCGGGTGTTACGGTTTTATTTTCCGTTGAAGGCACACCTCCCTCGTCAAACGGACACGCTTTGGATGAGGCATCTGTTGTTACGGACGCAGATGGTTTAGCTACGGCCAAATTGACTTTGGGTAATAAGAGTGGAGATTACACTGTGCAGGCTGATTACATCGGAAATGCTCCCGATGGATTTATCGACTTTACGGCAACGGCAATACCGGGGCCCGCTGATGCGGGTAAGAGCGCGATTGTCGCCGACCCGGCCACCGTGACCACGGATGGTTCATCCACGATTACGGTCACTATAAAAGACGCGAACGGCAACCTGGTTGAAGGGGAGACGGCGACGCTGACCCAGAACAGCGGCGCGTCATCCACAATCTCGGCGGCGAGCGGGACCTCTTCGGCCGCAGGTGTTATCACCTTCACGGTGAAGAACACGAAAGCGGAAACGGTTACCTACACGGCTACCGTAAGCGGAACACCTGAGACGGAAATCACCCAGACGGCTGCGGTTACCTTTACGGCTGGTGCACCATCGGCTGCTAACTCCACGGTTGCGGCCAGTCCTTCTCCGGTCACCGCTGATGGCAGTACTGAAGCCACCATCACGGTTACGGTTAAGGACGCGAACGGCAATCCGGTTGAAGGGGAGACGTTGACACTTGCCCAAGGCGCCGGTTCATCGACGATATCCGCGGCGAGCGGAACGTCTTCGGCCGCAGGTGTTGTCACCTTCACGGTGAAGAGCACGAAGGCGGAGACGGTTACCTACACGGCTACCATAAGTGGAACACCTGAGACGGAAATCACCCAGACGGCTGCGGTTATCTTTACGGCGGGCGCTCCATCGGCTGGCGAGTCGACGGTGAGTGCCGCCCCACCGGTGGTTACTGCCGACGGCAGCACGGAATCCACCATCACGGTTACGGTGAAGGACGCGAACGAGAACCCTGTTGAAGGGGAGACGGTGACACTAGCCCAAGGCGCCGGTTCATCGACGATATCCGCGGCGAGCGGAACGTCTTCGGCCGCAGGTGTTGTCACCTTCATGGTGAAGAGCACGAAGGCGGAGACGGTTACCTACACGGCTACCGTAAGTGGAACACCTGATGTCGTGGTCACCCAGACGGCTGACGTTACCTTCACGGCGGGTGCTCCATCGGCTGGCGAGTCGACGGTGAGTGCCGCTCCGCCGTCGGTCACGGCCGACGGCAGCACGGAATCCACCATCATGGTGACGGTTAAGGACGCGAACGAGAACCCTGTTGAAGGGGAGACGGTGACGCTGGCGCAGAACAGCGACGCAGCATCGACGATATCCGCGGCGAGCGGGACCTCTTCGGCCGCAGGTGTTGTCACCTTCACGGTGAAGGGCACGAAGGCGGAAACGGTTACCTACACGGCTACCGTAAGCGGAACACCTGAGACGGAAATCACTCAGACGACTGCGGTTACCTTTACGGCTGGCGCGGCCAGCCAGCTGTCAATCACGAAGGGGCCGAGTACTTCCGCCCGTAGCGGTATTGCTTTCAAACAGCAGCCGGTTATCCAGCTACAGGATGCGAGCGGCAATGCGGTCTCGGAATCGGGCATAGTAGTTACGGCCACGGTCAGCAGTGGCGGTACCCTTATCGGTACAGCCACCGTCGCCACGGGCGCAAGTGGTATGGCCACGTTCACGGACTTGGGCATCACCGGTATGGTGGGGGATTATACACTTACTTTCAGTTCCCCCGACTTGGATCAGGTTACTTCTGGAACGGTTACCCTCGGTGCCGGTGATGCCAATGCTTCGTCCTCTACTGTCTCCGCACATCCGACCAGCAACGTTGTTGCCGATGGGGATGACGAATCACAGATAACGGTTACCGTGGTTGACGCCGCCGGCAATCCGGTTATGGGGGCCTTGGTTTATCTGGAGATTTCCAATGGGGCTATCGGCAGCGGCACTATGTACCCTTCGGGGCTTTGGAAAACGGATACTGACGGTGAAATAATCATTACGCTAACTTCCACGGTAGCGAATAACGTGGAAGTAACGGCCTACCTTGGGCCGGATACTGACGGTGAATCGATCGGTAAAGCACCCGTCGGGTTCATTGCGGGTGATGCGAGCCAGCTGTTGATCACGACCCAGCCAAGTTCTTCCGCCCGGAGCGGTATTGCTTTCGACCAGCAGCCGGTTATCCAGCTACAGGATGCGAACGGCAACGCGGTCTCGGAACCGGACATTGCGATCACGGCCAGTGTCAGCAGTGGCGGTACCCCGGTCGGTACCGTTACGGCGGATACGGATGAAGACGGTGTTGCCACGTTCACGGACTTGGGCATCAGCGGTACGGTTGGGGATTATACACTTACTTTCAGTTCTACTCCGCTGATGGGTGCCATCTCGGGTACGGTTACCCTTGGTGCCGGTGATGCTGATGCTTCGACCTCTACGGTCATTGCAAACCCGCCGGCGGTTACTGCTGATGGCAGTACGGAATCCACCATCACGGTTACGGTTAAGGACGCGAACGGGAATCCGGTCGAAGGGGAGACGGTGACGCTGGCGCAGAACAGCGGCGCGACATCCACAATCTCGGCGGCGAGCGGGCTCTCCAATGCGAGCGGAGTGGTCACCTTCACGGTCACCAATACTAAAACGGAGACGGTAACGTATACGGCCACTATGGGCAGTATGCCGATTACCGAGACTCCGATCACTCAGACGGCTGAGGTTACCTTTACGGCGGGCGCTCCGACCGCGGGCAACTCGACGGTGACTTCGAGTCCGCCTACGGTTACTGCCGACGGCGACATGGAATCCACCATCACGGTTACGGTGAAGGACGCGAACGATAACCCGGTGGCCGGGGAGACGGTAATGCTTGTCCAGAACAGTGGCGCAACATCGACGATATCCCTGGCGAGCGGTGCCTCGTCATCCACTGGCGAGGTTACCTTCACCGTCACCAATACCACAGCGGAGACGGTTACCTACACGGCCACTGTTGGTAGCACGACGATCGCCCAGACAGCAGACGTTATCTTTACGGCTGGAGCTGCGATGGCAGGTAAGACTACTGCCGATGTCCCTGCCGGTACTGCGGGTGAGGAGACCACGGTCATCATCACCGTCCTTGATGAGTACGATAACCCCGTTACGGGCGTTTTGGGTGACCTGTCGTTATCGGTCACAGGCGCCAATGCCGATGCCATGGTGAGTTCGGTTACGGACAACGGCGACGGCACGTATACGGTGACTTATACGCCAACCAAGTCCGGTGATGACGATATAGCAATCACACTTGGCGGTACCGCTATCAATGGTAGCCCGTATAGTAGCGTGGTATCCCCAGCGGTCGCCGACGCATCTAACACAAATGCCGACATCCCTGCCGGTACTGCGGGTGAGGAGACCACGGTCATCATCACCGTCCTTGATGAGTACGATAACCCCGTTACCGGCGTTTCGGGTGACCTGTCTGTATCGGTCACAGGCGCCAATGCCGGCGCCACGGTGAGTTCGGTTACGGACAACGGCGACGGCACATACACGGTCACCTATACACCGAGCACTTCAGGTACCGACAACATTGCGATCACACTTGGCGGTAGCGCCATTAGCGGTAGCCCGTACAGTTCCGATGTCGTCCATAATGCGCTTGCGAAAATAATACTCGCCAGCGAGGAAACTGATTTGGCGTCTGGAACAACACGCGAATTAACAGTGACACTTCAAGATATTTACGGCAATACCGTTGCTTTCGGACCGGAGAGTTCACTTACTGTGTCGTTTGTGCGGCTGACGGGAAGCGGGTCGGTATCCGGCCTCGGGACAGTGAATGCTGCGGTTGGTGTGGCAAACCTCACGATTACAGGTGAAAAGCCCGGTGATATATTCCTTTTGGCTGCGATTACGACTCCTGCACTAACCTCGAACCAACTATCATTTACGATAACGGTAGATAAAACTAATTTGCAGTCGGCCATCACGGAAGCCAGGGGGTTAATGGAAGCGGATTATTCACCGGCGAGCTGGTCGGCCCTTGAATCGGCGTTAACAGCTGCCGAAACGGTAAACGGTAACGCGGACGCCACGCAATCGGAAGTGGACGCTGCCGAGCAGGCCTTGCGTGACGCGATTTCGGGCCTGTCGGTCGACAAGACCGGATTGCAGTCGGCCATCGATGAAGCGGGTAACCTGACGGAAACGGATTATTCACCAGCGAGTTGGTCGGTGTTTGAACAGGCCTTGGAGGAGGCTGAGACTGTGTATGCCGACCCCGATGCAACGCAGTCGGAAGTGGACGCTGCCGAGCAGGCCTTACGTGACGTGATTTCGGGCCTGTCGGTCGACAAGACCGGATTACAATCGGCCATCGACGAGGCAGGTAACCTGACGGAAACGGATTATTCACCAGCGAGCTGGTCGGTGTTTGAACAGGCCTTGGAGGAGGCTGAGACTGTGTATGCTGGCCCCGACGCAACGCAGTTGGAAGTTGATGCCGCCGAGCAAGCTTTACGCGATGCCGTTGCAGGCCTGTCAGTGGATAAGTCGGCATTGGATGCGTTGGTGACGGATGCGGGAGGCCTGTCCGAGCCGGACTGGTCACCGGCCAGCTGGTCAAACCTACAGGATGCACTCGCAACCGCCCAGCTGGTACTTGATGACACGGACGCCACGCAATCGGAAGTCGATGCAGCCCTTTCCACCTTGCAGGCCGCAATAGACAACTTATCGGTCGACAAGACCAACCTGCAATCGGCTATTGCAGAAGCGGGAGGCCTGACAGCATCAGATTACGCTCCTTCGAGCTGGTCGGTGCTTCAACAAGCCCTGGAGGAGGCACAGGCAGTGTATGCCGACCCCACAGCCACGCAGTCGGCCACAGATGCTGCCCAACAGGCGCTGCGTGAAGCGATGGCTGGTTTGCTGGTTGATAAGTCAGCACTTCAAAATGCAATCGACGAAGGGCTGGAGCTTGATAAAAACAACTACACCCCTGCCAGTTGGGCAGACTTTGAAGGCGCGTTGGGCGAAGCCCGTACGGTGTTGGATGATCCGGCTGCGACACAAGCAGCGGTAGACGCCGCACGGACGCTGTTAGACAATGCGCGGAGCAAATTGACCGCCGGTGATACGCCAACCGCCCCGCGCAATGTGGTGGCAATAGCTGGCGACCGGGAAATTGACCTGGCATGGACGGCACCGGAAAATAGTGGAGGTACGCCGATTACGGACTATATAATCCAATATACGCTGGATGATGGTGTAACCTGGACTACCGTTGTCGACGGTATAGCCGCTGTTACCACGGCAAAAATAACGGAATTGACCAACAACGTACCTTATCGGTTACGCGTGGCGGCAATCAATGCAGCTGGCACGGGTGCGTTTAGCACCCTCACGCTCACGGTGGTGCCGACTATACCGGTGCCCGATGAAACGGGCGAATTGCCAACACTGCAACCGGGCGAAGCAATCGTAATCGTTGATGGTGAGCCGAAAAACGTTACATTGGAAGTAATCGATAACAGCTATCTACGGCTAAGCGGTGAGGGCTTCGCGATGGATTTGACTTCCATCGGTGTTAATGGCCAGCTTATTCCAATCACAGACGTTGAAGCGGTCATCCGTATCAACCACGGGCAAGGAGCCGTTGTGCAAGTGACGGGTTACGGCTTTGAGCCGGGTACCGTAGTAACAATATATATCTTCTCCCTGCCGCAGCTATTGGGCCACATTCCGGTGCAGGCCGACGGAACGTTTGCAGGGGCGTTGGCTATTCCAGCCGATCTGCCACTTGGCAGACATACCCTGCAGGCCAATGGGGTGGTACGCAGTACGGGAGCTGAACGTTCGGTATCGGTAGGTATATTGGTGGTGGACGAACTTGAGCAGCAAATCAACTTTGCTCCAATGCCGGACAAAACCTATGGCGACAAAGAAATTACCTTGCAGGCAACCGCAACGAGTGGCTTGCCGATTTCATACCGTATTACGGATATGCAGGGTAATCATACGAATATAGCAACCTTGGTGGAGGGCAACCGCGTGCGCATTAACGGCGCAGGCAGGGTGCAGATCATAGCATCGCAATCCGGTGCAGGAAATTATGGGGCCGCGAAAGATGTGGTACGGACATTGGTTATCCAGCCGGCTACACTTTCGGTTTCGGTTCAAGCTGTCGACCGACCGTACGGAGAGGCTAATCCGGCGTTTGTTCTTAATTATACCGGTTTTGTTCCGAACGATACGGAACGGGTATTGGAGCAGGCGCCGGTGGCCACAACCGTAGCTACCCCAAGTAGCAACATTGGGATATATCCAATTACTATCGCCGGTGGTAAATCGACAGATTACGTATTTGAGTATACACCGTCCACACTGACTGTCGTACGTGCCCACCAGCAAATCGAATTTAACGCGCCCGACCAATTGGAGCGCGATGCCGGTCGCGTGCCACTGAATGTAAGCGCAACAAGCGGACTGCCGGTAAGTCTTACCATCGACGATGAACAGGTGGCGCGATTGGACGGGGAGACGCTGGAGGTATTGCGTGTGGGTACGGTAACCATCACCGCTACGCAGGAAGGGAATGCCAATTACTATCCCGCTGATCCCGTAACGATAACCATACGCGTAACCGATGGCAGCGATTTCCCCGTGCATGTACATAAGGCAGTATCACCAAATGGTGATGGCATCAATGAGTTCCTGATGCTTGAGGGAATTAAGGACTTCCCCGAAAACCGGGTGACCATCATCAATAAAAACGGAACCGTATTGTTTGAAATATCAGGGTATGATAACGGGACCCGGGTATTTCGCGGTGTATCTACCGGACAGTTGCAGTTACCGGCCGGGACGTATTTTTACGTGGTGGAAATTAAAGAAAATGGTGTCTGGCGTGCACAGAAGGGGTATTTTGTAATGAGGTATTAGGGGAGTGTGCTGTTTGCAATTTGCCGTCTGCAATTTGCTGACAGCAGTGCAAAAAGCAACACGCAAAGAGCAAAGAGCAAAAAGCAAGATGAAAAGAATAACAATAAGTACGGTAGCGGCGGTTTTGATGTTCGCAGCTGTCGCAAATGCCCAACAGCCGCTGACGCATACGCAGCATGGACGGTTACGAACGGTATTGAACCCGGCGGCGAGTCTACTGGCCGGCGGAGGCGAGGTAAGTGTAATCAGCAGGCGCCAATGGGTGGGCGTAGATGGGGCTCCGGCCGTGTTTTGGGGCAGTGGGCACGTCGGTTTTGAGCACTTTGGTGCTACGGCGGGACTTACCATCCGCCACGAAAAACTGGCCGTGGAGAAAATTTCCGAAGCCAGTGCCTTTTTTGCCAAAAGCGTGCGTATCTCTCAAACGGAATACGTAGGTATGTCGTTGAATGCCGGTATAGCCTACATGAATGGACGTTTCTCACAGTTGGATCCCACAGATCCTGCGTTTCGTGAAGACATTGCAGAGGTTGATCCGTTGGTGGGTTTTGGGGTGATGCTATATCGTCCCGAGCGCTATTACGTGGGACTCTCCCTGCCGCGGCTGATGCTGGGCAGCATAGGGGGATCAGACGACAGCCGATACAATTTCCGCAACGTGTACCACCTTACGGCAGGTGCCTTGTTTCCGCTGGGTACCGATTTCCACTTCCGCCCGTCCGTGTTGATTACCTACTCCGAGAGCCTCCGCCCGCAGGCAGAAGCCTCGGCCTTATTTTTTATCAAAGAGGTTTTTGGCATTGGGGGCAACTTCCGCAGCTATGGCGAGATAGCAGGTATGGCCCAGTTTAATTTCGCGGGATTCGGTTTGGGTTATAGTTATCAGTTTAACCCCGGTAGCGAAGTGCTAAGTAACCGCATTAACAATACCACACACGAAATCGGACTGAGCTACCGGTTCGGCAATCAATCAGGCGGGCTTCTCTAGGGCCCGTTGCGTCCGCCTGTAGGCCCAACGTTCTTTGTAATCCAACCATTTCTGGCCGCGTATCCTGCGCATGGAATTGTCTACGAGCCGCATCACGAAGACATTGTATAACAGCTGTGCTATACGTCCGGGCGTACGCGGTAGTGCGCGTAATGTCATCGAAAAGCCGCCGTCTAGGTAGGTGATGTAATGCCACCATCCGCTGGGCATATAGAGGGCATCGCCGTGTTTCATATACACTTCGTAACCTTGTACGTTTTTCAGCGCCGGATATTGCTCAAAGTCGGGGTTATCAAGGTTTATCTTGTCGATATTATGTATGGAAAACGGTACCTTATACAGGTTCTTGCTTTGGTCGGGCCCAAAGAGCACGACCCGTTTATTGCCCTCGAAATGGATATGCAGGTTGTCTGGCAAGTCAATATCGTAATGTGGAAAGACCCTGGATAGCCCACCACCAAAGAACAACGCCGGAAGCCGTTTGAAAAATTTCAACCCAATATCAGGGTACTCGAAGTCTTCCAGCAACTGCGGGCAATGGTCTTTCAGTGTATAGAAGAAAATCCGTAGATCGGTTGGTTCCGTTTTGAGTAGATCAATGTAATCACCAAACCGCATTTTCATCACCGGTTCGTAAACACTTTCTTTCCCCTCAGCGGGTTTATTATTATATAAAGGCACCATCTGCTCGCCAGCCAGCGCCTTAATATGGTCAAACGTCCATTTCCCGTTCCACGCTTCAGTGAGGTTCTCTATCAGTACCGGCTGTTGGGTACGGTGGTACCGATTGATAAATTCCTGTTTCGGAATCGGTTGTATGCGTTCCAGGGGTTTGAGATTAAGTGCTGCCATATACATCGAGCGTTTGTAATCTATTTTTTTGCATTGATTTTTTGGAGCAGGTAGTCTTTGCCCAATAGTTCCGAGCACGTCAATACCCCACAGATGGTTACCCCGAGGATGCCATGCATATTGACGCTTTGCCCGGTAAGCAAAAGGTTTTTGACTTTGGTACGCGGCGGGAGGTTGTTTTTGAGCGGTTGGCTAGCATCCTTCACGAAACCATACATCCCACCCGTTTCGCTGCCGATATAGTCGCGGTAGGTAAGTGGAGTGGATGTATATATAGCGTGGATATGTTCCCGCAGGCCGGGGAATTTCTTTTCCAGCTCAACGAGCATGGTCTCTGTTTTCCGTTGTTTGAATTGCTCGTAACCCTCGCCACGGTGACTTACTGATGCAACCGTATTGTGCGTGGTGGCCCACTTGGCCACCTCTTCATACCGCATGTAGGTAAATACGGTCATCCCGTCCGCCCACCGGTCGTTCCCGCTCTTTGCATTCATCGAGACCATGTACCCCGCAGGCCATTCCGCTTCCTGATAATCGATGCCGCCCCATACACTGGCCTCGTCTTTAAAATGGTAGAAATTGTGGTTGAGGTAAGGTACCCGTCCCGGCTTAAGTACAATGTAGAGGCTGAATGACGAAATGGTGTTTTCCACCTGCCGGATATGGTTGACGTATGATTTGCGCATGGGGTAATCACCCATGAGGCGAAGTGTTTGCTTCGGATCGATGTTGGATACGAAGGTATCTGCCCAATACGTATACCCATCGGTGGTGGAGACCGAACATAGCCGATCATCTTCGATGTGGAACTGCGAGACCTCTTTGTGTTTGAGTGTTTTGCCGCCGTTTTTGTGGATTTCCCTGATGAGTAGCTTGGCAATCTGGCTGCCACCATTTACGCATCGCCATGCGCTTTCTATATAGGAGTTGATTGACAGCGCGTGCACATAGAAAGGGGTCTTATCGGCGATTCCGGCATACAATAGGTTGGTGCCGGCAAGGATGGCCCGCAGCTTCGGGTTGTTGGTACAGCTGTTTATCACATCGCAGACTTTAAGCCCGAGTATTTCTTCATTCCATTGGTAGGTGTCTTGTCCGTTGAGGCGATAGAGGGGGAATTGCCGGCAAACGTCTTGCATGTTCGCGTAAAATTGTGTTATCCCTTGTCGTTCGTCGGGAAAATAGTGAGCGAGCTGATCAATGAAGTTCTGTCCGCCTTGGGCGTACGGATACTCGTGCGTGTCGTTATCGAAAGAGATCCGGTCAAAAGCGTCCTCGTCCATCCGCTTGAGGCGTAGCTTATCGGCAATGCCAAGGTAGTTGAAATACTGATAAAGGTTTTGGCCTTTTTCCAACCCGCCCACATAGTGGACACCTGTATCGAAAATACGCCGGTTGCGCACGAATGTTTGGAGATTGCCGCCGTATTGCTTGTTTTTTTCCAACACCAATACCTTGTACCCTTCCTTGGCGAGGATGGTGGCGCAGACGAGCCCGCCCAGGCCACTGCCGATCACGATAATATCAAACGATTCACGCATGCCGCCGTAAAGATAATGATTTGTTGGCTGAGATTACTTCTTACCAAATTGCATATTAGGATGAGTTTTATTAGGTTTGAACGTGTAAAAACAATAATAACCATGAACAAAACTTACCAATTAGAAATTTGTGCCAACTCGGTATTGTCCGCTTTGACAGCACAGGATAACGGCGCAGATCGCGTGGAATTGTGCCAGAATCTTGAACAGGGTGGAACAACACCTTCATTAGGACAGGTATGGCTTGCACGGGCTGGCTTATCTATTGGTATGCATGTACTTATCCGACCCCGGGCGGGAGATTTTCATTATTCGGAGCTGGAGTTTTTAGAGATGAAATCGGACATTATGTTTTGTAAAGAGGCTAAATGCGACGGTGTGGTTATCGGTATATTGCTGGCGGATGGTCAGGTCGATACCGCCCGCATGGCTGAGCTGATTGAACTGGCCAGGCCCATGCAAGTGACATTCCATCGTGCATTCGACCGCTGCCGGGACCCTTTCGAAGCTTTGGAGGCTATCATCGGCCTGGGTTGTGATAGGCTGCTTACATCGGGTATGAAGGCTACTGCGGAAGAGGGGGGCGAAACTATCGCTAAATTGGTTGAACAAGCCAACGGAAGAATCGAGGTAATGCCCGGGTCAGGTATCAACGAAGAGAACATACTGCAAATCGCAGCCCTCACTAAGGCAACATCATTCCACACTTCGGCCAAAGTTGAGCTGGAAAGTGAGCTGGGCGACATCACCTGGGTGTCTTCAAAAGAAAAAATCCGCCATTTGGCGGATATGCTAAAAAATCAGTAGAAAAACCGACCTAAGCGGTAAGCTTATTTTTTCAATTCAGCTTCTAGTTTGTCAAGGACAGTATTGTTCTTGACAATCTGGCTGCTGGCGGGCATTTTGGACCGGCTGCCCGTTTCAAGGTTGCGGCCAAGTTTCAAAAACTGAACTTCGTTTTTTGCCACCACCTTATTTCTTCTGTCTTTTCTCTTTAAGCGTGTAACTCCCATTTTCTTATACTTTTGTCATAAAACGAGGTCGGAAGCGGATTCGAACCGCTGTAAAAGGTTTTGCAGACCTCTGCCTAGCCACTCGGCCACCCGACCCTTTTGCTAAAGGTCTGCAAAGCTAAGATAAATTATTGATAATCGGAAAAGGCAAAGCGGTTATTTGGGAGCCGTCTGCAACCGGGAGTAACAGTGGTGCAAGTGTATAATAATCAATACACTGTTGTATTTTCCTTATGTTAAAATTAACTAATTGATGGTTAGCGTGTTGCGGTTTTACGAGCGATCGTGGCGCATATCTTGCAACTTACTTGTTGTTAAATTGTATTAAGCAAAAAAGGAGAACATATGAAAAAGTTAGTATTAGCAATAGTTGCGTTAGGCGTTTCGGCAGGCGCCTTTGCACAAGGACAACCTATGGGCTTTGGTATCAAAGCGGGTGTGAATTTCCCAAATTATAATTTTTCGGGGAGTAATGCCTCTTATCAAACCAATAGCTCAACGAATTTTCACGTTACTGCATTTTTAGATGCGCCTATTTCTACAAATTGGTTTTCGATCCAACCGGGAGTATCCTTGCAGGGAAAAGGGGCCGAGTTGGCCAGTAATGATTTCGGTACGGTAACGCAAAACACGATGTGGATAGAAGTTCCAGTGAATTTTGTAGCTAAATTCCCTGTGCAAAGTGCTGGCAATTTCTTTGTTGGCGCAGGCCCGTATGTCGCATTCGGTCTTTCCGGGAAAAACAAGTATGACTCCGACTGGGGATCAACGGAAACGGAATTTGAATTCGGAAAAGACGGAACGCTTAAGGGTACTGATTTCGGTCTGAATTTTATCGCCGGTTTTCAACTTAATAACGGGCTGATGATTCATGGTGGCTACGGAATGGGATTGACGGATATCAGAGCCTCGAACAATGAATACTTTCCAGATGATAAGTTGACCAACCGTGTATGGACTGTTGGGTTGGGATTTGCATTGTAGGGTAAGCAGCGACTTTGTTTCAAACAAAAAAGGCTCGTCGATATGGCGAGCCTTTTTTCATTCAGTAAGAAACCGTCACACCTTGATTTCAACCTCAACACCGCTGGGCAGTTCGAGTTTCATCAGCGCGTCTACCGTTTTGGAGTTGGAGCTGTAGATGTCTAACAGCCGTTTATACGCACAGAGCTGGAATTGCTCACGGGCCTTTTTGTTCACGTGCGGTGAGCGCAAAACCGTGTATACTTTCTTTTCCGTTGGCAAGGGAATGGGGCCGCTTACCACAGCACCTGTGGGTTTTACCGTTTTGACGATTTTCTCCGCAGATTTATCCACGAGATTGTAATCGTACGATTTCAATTTGATTCTGATTCGTTGGCTCATGTTTTTTAGTTAAAAGTGAAGGCTGCCCGTTAGAGCTATTGACAACAGGCAGCCCATGGTATAATTAAACGTTTACTTTTCCTTTTGCTTTGGCAATCACTTCATCCTGGATGTTACGCGGTGCCTCTGCATAGTGGTCAAACTCCATCGTTGAAGTAGCACGTCCGGAAGTGATGGTACGCAGCTGCGTAACGTATCCAAACATTTCAGACAGCGGCACCAATGCTTTGATAACCTGAGCACCGGCGCGGGTGTCCACGCCTTGCAGTTGCCCGCGGCGGCGGTTGAGGTCGCCCATCACGTCACCCATGTTTTCTTCCGGTGTAAGCACCTCGATCTTCATGATCGGCTCCATCAACACCGGCTGGCATTTCGGAAGTGCCTCACGGAATGCCGAACGCGCGCAAATCTCGAAAGATAGGGAGTCGGAGTCGACCGCGTGAAACGAACCATCTATCAACCGCACTTTCATGCTGGATAGTGGGTATCCGGCCAATACGCCATTTGTCATCGACGATTCGAAGCCTTTTTGCACGGATGGGATATATTCCTTGGGGATAGCACCACCCACGATTTCGTTGACGAATTGCAGTGGCGACTTCGTGGTATCGTAATCGGCATCCACTGGCGAAACAACCACCTGGATATCGGCAAATTTACCGCGACCACCCGTCTGCTTCTTATATACTTCACGGTGTTGGGTCGTTCCGTTGATAGATTCCTTATAAGCCACCTGCGGCGCGCCTTGGTTTACTTCTACCTTAAACTCACGCCGTAACCGGTCGATGAGGATGTCCAGGTGAAGCTCACCCATTCCGGAGATAACGGTCTGACCGGTTTCTTCGTCAGACTGAACACGGAAGGTCGGGTCTTCTTCGGCTAGCTTGCCCAGCGCCACACCCAACTTGTCTACGTCGGCCTGTGTTTTTGGTTCGATCGCCAAGCCGATAACCGGCTCCGGGAAATTCATGGATTCCAATACGATGGGATGTTTCTCATCGCAAAGGGTATCGCCTGTTTTGATGTCCTTAAAGCCAACCACGGCACCGATGTCGCCCGCGCCGATATTCGCTATCGGGTTTTGCTTATTGGCGTGCATCTGGAATATCCGCGAAATCCGTTCTTTGTTGTCTGACCGTGTGTTGAATACATAAGAGCCGGCATCCAGGTTGCCGGAATATACCCGGATAAAGCAAAGCCGGCCAACAAACGGATCGGTAGCAATTTTAAACGCCAGCGCCGAAAACGGTTCTTTCGTATCCGGTTTACGCAAAATCTCCTGGTCGTTGCGCGGGTCGGTACCCTTTACTGCTTCCTGGTCCATCGGCGAGGGCAACAATTCCATCACGAAATCGAGCATGGTTTGTACCCCTTTGTTTTTAAATGATGACCCGCAGACCATGGGTACGATGGAGTTATCGAGTACCGCCTTGCGCAGGGCATCCAACACTTCGCGCTCCGTGATAGAATCCGGATCGTCGAAAAATTTCTCCATCAGCGACTCGTCGTAGCTAGCTACCGATTCCAGTAACTTCTCGCGCCACTGGGCCACGTCGTCTACCATATCGTCAGGAATGGGCACTTCGGTAAAGGTCATTCCTTTATCTTCCTCATTCCATACAATACCGCGGTTGTTGATCAGGTCAACCACGCCTTTGAAGTTATCTTCAGCACCTATCGGCAACTGCAGCGGCACGGCTTCTGAGCCGAGCATTTCCTTCACTTGTTTAACGACGTTGAGGAAATCAGCGCCCGAGCGGTCCATTTTATTAACGAAGCCAATACGGGGGACTTTGTAATTATCAGCCAGCCGCCAGTTGGTTTCAGATTGTGGCTCCACGCCATCTACGGCCGAAAATAAGAACACCAACCCATCCAATACACGGAGTGAACGGTTTACTTCTACCGTAAAATCCACGTGTCCGGGGGTATCGATGATGTTAACGTTGTACTTGTCGCCGCGGTAGTTCCAGAATACGGTTACGGCAGCCGAGGTAATGGTGATGCCGCGTTCTTGTTCCTGGGCCATCCAGTCGGTCGTGGCCGATCCTTCGTGCGTTTCGCCGAGTTTATGGTTCACTCCTGAGTAAAACAGGATACGCTCGGTGGTGGTGGTTTTACCGGCATCAATGTGAGCGGCAATACCGATGTTTCTTGTGTATTTTAAATCCCTTGACATAATGTTCTGAGATGATCCGCTACCCGCGGATGTGTTCAAAATTGCATCATAAAAAATACACCGATTTTAGTGGATTTAAATGCTTTCCTCTAAAAATCGGTGTAAATTCATTGGTGCTGCTTTATTAATGCTTAAAACCGGAAATGCGAGAATGCCTTATTGGCTTCCGCCATCCGGTGGGTGTCTTCCTTTTTCTTAACGGCAGCACCCTCACCTTTGGATGCAGAGATGATCTCGGCAGCCAATTTTTCGTACATGGTTTTTTCGCCACGTTTGCGAGCAAAGCTGATCAACCATTTCATGCCCAAAGCGACCTTACGCTCCGGACGAACCTCCGTAGGAACCTGGAAGTTGGCTCCGCCTACACGGCGCGACTTCACTTCCACCGCAGGCATTACGTTGTTCAATGCTTTTTTCCAAGTCTCCAAGCCGTTTTCATTGGTTTTCTTTTCCACCAAATCCATCGACTTATAAAATATAGTGTAAGCAAGTGATTTCTTGCCGTCAACCATCATGTTGTTGACAAAGCGGGTTACCTGTGTTTCATTAAACTTCGGGTCAGGCAGAATAATCCGTTTTTTTGGTTTTGACTTTCTCATCTTCTTGTCCTCCGTTTAATTATTTAGCCTGTCCTGGTTTAGGACGTTTTGTGCCGTATTTCGAGCGCCGTTGATTACGTCCTGCAACGCCCGAGGTATCCAACGCACCACGGATAATGTGGTAACGCACACCGGGTAAGTCTTTTACCCGCCCGCCGCGGATCAACACGATAGAGTGTTCCTGCAGGTTGTGGCCTTCACCAGGAATGTAAGCGTTCACTTCTTTACCATTGGTAAGACGTACGCGCGCCACTTTACGCATTGCTGAGTTTGGTTTTTTAGGGGTAGTGGTATACACACGTGTGCACACGCCTCTTCGCTGTGGACAGCTGTCCAACGCTGGGGACTTACTCTTGTCTTCCAGAGCTACTCTACCTTTTCTAACTAATTGTTGAATAGTAGGCATTTACCTTTTTTTAATTTTTGCTTTTATCCTAAACTTATTTTAAGGACGGCAAAGGTAGATAGATTATTTTTGATTATCAAGGGGTTTGGTAAAAAAGTATGCCCAAACCCCGTTGTGCTTATATTTCTTCGAGTACTACTTCGATACTGGTGTAATACAAAGTAGTTCTGCCCTCGTAGCCCGAATCAGTACCTACCACCAGCCAGAGCACGCCTTGTTGGTCAGTCTCGGCAGAAAATCCACCGGTACGTTCAATGGTGGTATATACCTCTTCTTCAGTATCATTTGCAATATCACCGATAACCACCATGTCGGTACCATTGGTACAGCACTGCTGAATTTTGCCGATGTTCATCCTGTAGAAGTTGTTTTCGTCGGCTACGGAAACGGGCTTGTCGGCCGTAAGGCCAACACCAATACCTACGGATTCGCCTGGAGCACCGCCCGCACCTACACCGCCGGTAGGTGCGTTTGATGCCAATTTGATGGTAAACTGCCCGTGATATCGTACCCCGGGTTTAAGCCCCTGCACCCGTTTAGTGAGGTACATGAAGAGATCGTCACTGCGGTTCATTCCCGAAATGCGGTATGCTGATTGGCTGTCATCCAACGGAGGTGGTAACGGCGCTAGCCCTTCTTCCAGTTCATAGCTTTCCTCGTTATCTCCACTGTATTCAGAAAAATCGGCTTGCCAGCTATCCTTATCTTTCGAAAAATCGGAATGGACCGTGATTACCTGATGGGTGCCCTCGTTTTTCATACAGGATGAAAAAACAAGCAATGTAATACCGACCGTGTTTAAAAGCAACTTTCTCATAGACATCTCGTTATTTATCTTCATTGCACATTCGCTGTTTTGTAAAGACAACCCGATGAGTCCGGCGATTGTTTTATAAAATGAAACTGCTTCCCGCAGCCCCATACGCGTGGCCACAGCCATCCTTTGGTGGGGGAGTCAAAGCAACAGCAAGCCATTCGCTACGCTCATTCCTTTTTGTCGCTTCCCGTCTTTGCCGAAGCGGGGCTTCGCAAAGCCTGTAAAACAACAAAACCCGGTTTCCGCCGGGCTTGCTATTGCTTTGTGGATCCGGAGAGATTCGAACTCTCGTCCAGCCATGGTACAGTGTACGCTTTCTACATGCTTAGCTTCCGTTTCATTGTCGGGAAAGGGAAGGCCGGATGCTTGCCTATACCGTTTTCCGTAGTTGCTTTATCTCGTCGGCCTGCCGCAACACCAGGTCAACCAGCTCCGTAATTCGATGCCCCTGATGCTACGCTACGGAACCAAGCGTAAGCGGGACAAAAGCTGAGCTAATTCTAAATTAGGCAGCTAAGGCGTAGTTATTTTCGCCATTTGTAAAGTTGAAAGTTGAGATTAAAGCGCCATACTCACAACGCGCTGCATGCTTACATAACCATCTCCATCCTGTCAATTCCGGTCGGACCCTTGTTATGAAACTGACCACAAAGATACGGAATATATCGGAATAATTAATGGCATTCACTTAGTCAGACAGCGTAATCTCGTTTTGATTCATCCAATTTTCTGGGTGTTTGCCGACATGCTGCTTAGCTCAGCCGAATGGAAACAGCATTTTTATGTGCTTGTAATCCTTCAAGTTCAGCCAACACTTCCACCGTGGGGCCAAGGTGCTGCAGCCCTGTTTCCGTAATGTGCTGAAAGGTTATTTTTTTAACAAAGGAGTCGACCGATACGCCGGAGTACGAGCGGGCAAACCCACTTGTGGGCAGGGTGTGGTTGGTGCCAGAGGCATAGTCGCCCGCACTCTCGGGTGTACTGTGCCCCACGAATACCGATCCGGCATTCAGCACCTTCCGCAGGAGGGGCTGCCAGTCGTCGGTTTCGATAATCAGATGCTCAGGGGCATACCGGTTGCTGAACGTCATGGCTTCGTCCAGTGTATCGCACAAAATCGCATACGAATTGGCAATAGCTTTCGTTGCAATGGCGGCGCGCGGCAATTCGGCGAGCTGCTCGGTGAGCGCCGCTTGTACGCCGTCGATTAGCTGTTGGTCGGTGCATACCAGCACGGCCTGGCTGTCGGCACCGTGCTCGGCCTGTGCCAGCAGGTCGGCGGCAATGTACTGTGGACTGGCCGTATGGTCCGCAATTATCAGCACCTCAGACGGACCTGCGGGCATGTCAATGCTCACCTGGGTGAGGCCCTGCACCATACTTTTGGCTTTGGTGACGTACTGGTTGCCCGGGCCGAATATCTTGTCTACCTTCGGTACACTGGCTGTGCCGTAAGCCATGGCTGCGACGGCCTGTGCGCCTCCAACCAGGTAGATGCGGTCAATCTGGAGCAATTGCAGGCAGTACGCCACATAACCATTGATGCGGCCGTCTGCCTGAGGTGGTGAGCATACCACAATCTCCTTGCAGCCGGCAATACGGGCCGGCACGCCGAGCATCAGCAGTGTGCTGGGCAGCACCGCCGAACCGCCGGGGATGTACAGCCCTACCTTTTCGATAGGTCGCGGCTCACGCCAGCATTTCACGCCCGGCATGGTTTCCACTACCCGTTCTTTGCGCTGTTGCGTTTCATGAAAACGGTGGATATTGGCAAAAGCGATTTCCAATGCGCGCTGCTGCTCGCGCCCGATGGAAGCGGCCAGATCGGCGATTTCGTTCGCCTCAAGGTACAGGCGGTCCAGTTGTACACCGTCAAACGTTGCGGTATAGCTTTTGAGCGCAGTGTCACCGTTCGCATGTACTTGGCTTATAATGGCAGCTACCGACTCCTGAATAGCATTCAACGGGTCCGTATTACGGGCAAGCAGTCGTTCGATGTCCTGCTTCTGCAGTGATTGGTATCGGTACGTTTTCAGCATGACGCAGTTACATGATGATTTTCTCAACCGGCATGACCACGATGCCCTGGGCACCGGCTGCTTTCAGTTTGTTGATCTTGTCCCAGAAATCCTGCTCGGAGATTACCGTATGTACGGCCACCCAGTTTTCTTCGGCCAGCGGCACGATGGTCGGGCTCTTCACACCCGGAAGCAGGGCAATGATTTCGTCGAGGCTGCTACGCTCTACATTGAGCACCACATATTTTGTTTCCTGGGCACGCAACACAGATTGGATGCGTTGGATCAACTCGCGCACCACGGGGTTGCCATCGATGCCATTCTTGCTGATGAGGATCGCTTCTGAGGTCATCACATCGGCAAAAGGAGTGAGCCCGTTGCTGCGCAAGGTGCCCCCGGTGGATACAATATCGAATATGGCATCGCTCAGTTCAAGCGCCGGCGAAATCTCCACCGATCCGGAGATGGTACGGATATCGGCAGATATGCTGTTTTTATCGAGAAATTTTTTGAGGATGGTTGGGTATGAAGTCGCGATGGCTTTGCCGTTAAGATCGGCTGGCTCTTTCAAATCACTGTGGCTCGGCACGGCGATCTTAAGGCTACATTTGCCAAATCCCAATCGTTGGAGATAACGTACATCGGCCTCGGTTTCAGCAATCACATTCTCGCCCACGATGCCAAGGTCGGCAATGCCATCCTGCACATATTCGGGGATGTCGTCATCGCGGAGGAACAGGATTTCCAACGGAAAATTGGCAACGGTAGTGATGAGTGAGCTTTTGTAGTTCTCGAAGGTCAGGCCACAATTTTTCAGCAGCTGTACGGATTTCTCATTAAGCCTGCCGGATTTTTGTATGGCTATTTTCAGATTATTCATGAGTGGGTAACTAGTTTTTTAACGGCTGTGAAACCCTGCATGCCATCGGCTGTGTCGGTAGGTAATTCCATGCGGGTTTCCGTGCGTTCAATTATTAATACTAAGATAAAAACATCGGGTTTTAATTGCTTCACGTAGAAACATACAAATTACATATCGCCGCAATGGCGATGGTGGTGTATGAACGGATGGATGAAAGCAATCAGCATGTTTTCTATTAATAATCCATGAAGTTGGTGGGCAAATATATGAGGTAAATGCGGGCTGTGCAAATTTTTGTCCAAAACGTTGTGCCGTTAATTTAAGAATGTGTTTGCAGGTGGTGCAAATGATAATGAAATAATTGATAGCTAGCCGGTTGGTGTAAGTCGGTTAATTTATAAACTGATAAATTGTTTTAATTTCCCAAAAAATGTACTTTGGCTAAAAATATGAGGTGATTATTTATGGCGAAGGATTCGACTAAACAACAAGAAACAGACACAAACAATGCATCCCAGCTATTGGAAGAGGGGATGCACCACGTGAATAATCCGGTATTGGATTTGCCGGAGATCGTAAAGAACTATCTCGGACCGGTAGCAGGGTATCATCAGGAAAACAACAACTACTATTTCAGTGATGGCAGTGCCGCTGTCGAGGTCAAGGTGGTCAGCGACGAAATTATCAGGGTACGGCTCGCCCCGAGTAGCCAGTTTCTGGAAGATTTTTCATACGCGGTACCCCAAACGGACCAACACGTTGCCGTGTACAATTTCGAAGAAGACCAACACGTGTACCGCGTAAAAACCAATACGGTAACCTGTGTAATCAATAAGGCCGATTTCCTGATTTCCTTCCAAGATCGCGAGGGGAAGGTGTACAATACGGACCACTCGCCCATGCATTGGGAGGAAAACCCCGACTTTGGCGGCTATTACGTGTACAGTACCAAGGAGGCTATGGCCAATGAGGCATTCTACGGGCTGGGCGACAAACCCACCCACCTTAACCTCCGTGGAGGACGATTTACCAACTGGAATTCGGATACGTATTCGTTCCAATTCAACCAGGACCCACTGTATCGCAGCATTCCGTTTTATATTGGCCTGCACGACGGGAATGCGTATGGCATCTTTTTCGATAATACATTCAAGACCTATTTCGACTTCGCTGCCGAAGCACAAGACCAGACGAGCTTCTGGTCGGAAGGCGGCGAGCTGCAATACTACTACATCCACGGTCCGCACATGATGGATGTCGTGAAGCGCTACCACAGCATCACCGGCACCCACTACCTGCCACCGCTGTGGGCCCTCGGGTTCCACCAATGCCGGTGGAGCTACTATCCCGAAAGTAAGGTGCGCGACCTTGCCAGGAACTTCCGCGAACGAAAAATCCCCTGCGATGCAATTTACCTCGATATCGACTACATGGATGGTTACCGTTGTTTTACGTGGAATAAACATTATTTCCCCGATCCAACGAAGATGATTAAGGAACTCGCAGACGACGGTTTCCGAACAGTGGTCATCATCGACCCCGGTATCAAGGTCGATGAGAACTACTGGGTATTCAAAGAAGGGAAAAAGAATCACTATTTCTGTCGCCGGGGCGATGATTACTTCATGGAAGGCTATGTATGGCCGGGGCGTTGCCAGTTCCCCGATTTTACCAACAAAGATGTGCGCGAATGGTGGGGTGGATTATTCAAGGAGTTGGTAGAAGCCGGCGTAGCGGGCGTATGGAACGATATGAACGAGCCGGCGGTCTTCGGCAGAGGCACCTTCCCCAACGATGTACGCCACAACTTCGACGGCCACCGGGGTTCGCACCGTAAAGCACACAATGTATATGGCATGCAGATGGTGCGCGCTACCTACGATGGCCTCAAGAAGCTGTTCCAGAAAAAGCGACCCTTCACCATTACCCGTGCCGCCTATGCCGGTACGCAGCGTTATGCATCGGTGTGGACCGGCGACAACGTGGCCACGTGGGAGCACCTTCGTCTTGGCGTATTGCAGTTGCAGCGGCTATCCGTATCGGGCCTGCCGTTCTGCGGTACGGATATCGGTGGTTTCAGCGGGGAACCGGATGCTGAATTATTTACCCGGTGGATCCAATTCGGCGTCTTCTCGCCGTTTATGCGTGCCCACTCCGCCGGCGATACCGCCGAGCGCGAACCGTGGAGCTTCGGTCCCGAAAACGAGGCACTGAACCGGAAATTTATTGAATTGAGATACAAGCTGCTGCCGTACATCTATTCCGTTTTTTGGGAACACACGAAGTACGGCTTCCCCATACTCCGTCCGGTAACGATGCTTGAGCAGCACCTGGATAGCAACATTCAGCGTGAAGAAGAGTTTTGCTTTGGCGACAAGGTACTGGTGTCTCCGGTGCTGAACCCCGGGCAGCAGCGCAAAAACGTGTACCTGCCGGCGGGCACGTGGTATGACTACTGGGGGGATACCCGTTTTGAGGGGGGGCAGGAGCATGAAGTGGATACACCGATTGATGAGATGCCCATATTCGTCAAGGCAGGAACCGTATTGCCCGAATATCCGGTGATGCAATATGTGCACGAAAAACCAATCGAATCGCTGAAATTACTGGTATACCATACGGATAAGAAAACAAATTCGTACCTTTATGAAGACCACGGTGATACGTTTGCATACGAGCAACATATCTATTTGGAGAAGAAGTTCGTGGTAAAAGGTACATCCAGGGGGTTGACCGTCACGCAACATGTCGATGGCTTATATTCCGAGAAATATGATACGTATGAGCTTCACGTCGTTGCTTTGCCGTTCGAAGTGAAACAGGTGATGGTAGACGAAAAAGCTGTTGCCTTTAAACATGATGACCAGAACCGCTACGTTATCACGGTGCCGAGGGACTTCAGGAGTATAGCTATTGCTTAACCATTTAACCCCAACGTTATGCAGCATTCGGTAGAAGTATATTCGTTATTTACGGATTTTGATGTAAACCTCTTCCGGGCCGGCAAGCATCACAAACTGTATGAAAAGTTTGGTTCACATGCCCTGTTGCGGAACGGTACGGGAGGCACTTATTTTTCCGTTTGGGCGCCCAATGCCGAGTCGGTTTCGGTCATCGGCGATTTCAATGGCTGGAATCCCTATATGCACACCTTGTTGGTACGTTGGGACGGATCGGGTATCTGGGAGGGCTTTATCCCCGGTGTGGGGGTAGGGAGCCTGTACAAATACCACATCCGATCCTACCAGGGCGAAACGCTTGAGAAAAGCGATCCCTTTGCGCTACAATGCGAGGTTCCCCCTAAAACGGCTTCGGTGGTTTCTACCACGTGGCACGAGTGGAATGATGATGATTGGATGCAGGCCAGGCACGAGCACAATGGACTCAACAAACCCATTGCGGTTTATGAACTGCACCTCGGATCGTGGATGCGCAGCCCAGACAACCCTTCGGAGTTGCTTGGCTATCGGGATGTCGCTGGGAAACTGGTGCCCTATATCAAGGAGGCTGGTTTTACCCATGTGGAACTGATGCCCATCATGGAGCATCCTTATTATCCCTCGTGGGGTTATCAGGTTACCGGTTATTTTGCCGCATCGTCGCGTTACGGGTCGCCACAGGACTTAATGTATCTCATCGAAGAGCTGCACCGCAACGGCATCGGTGTGCTGTTGGACTGGGTGCCGTCCCATTTTCCGGGCGATGCGCATGGCTTGCACCGGTTTGACGGCACGCACCTGTATGAACACCAGGATCCGCGTCAGGGCTTCCATCCTGACTGGGGCTCTTACATCTTTAACTACGGTCGCAATGAAGTGCGCTCGTTCCTTATCAGCAATGCCGTATTCTGGTTGGATCGGTACCATATTGACGGGTTGCGGGTAGATGCGGTGGCTTCCATGCTCTACCTCGACTATTCACGCAACGAAGGTGAATGGATACCCAATGAATACGGTGGCCGGGAAAACCTGCAGGCTATTGGTTTTCTGAAAGAACTGAATGAGGCGGTATACGAATATTTCCCCGATGTGCAGACCATCGCGGAGGAATCCACCTCCTGGCCGGGGGTAAGCCGGCCCGTATACAGTGGCGGCCTGGGTTTCGGGATGAAATGGATGATGGGGTGGATGCACGACACGCTTGAATATTTCGGTCGCGATCCGCTATACCGGCAGCACCATCATGGCCAGGTTACTTTCAGTATGCTGTATGCCTTCCATGAGAATTTCATGCTGCCCCTGTCGCACGATGAGGTAGTGCATGGCAAAGGCCCGATGATACAGAAGATGCCGGGCGACGACTGGCAACGGTTTGCCAACCTTCGGACGCTGTATCTGTACATGTACACCCACCCGGGCACCAAGTTGCTCTTTATGGGGTGTGAATTCGGCCAAACCACCGAGTGGAATTGCAATCAGTCGCTCGATTGGCATCTCATGCAATATGAGCCGCATCAGGGGATGTTTGAGTTGGTTAAATCGCTCAACTACCTGTATCGCGGTGAGCCCGCATTGTATGAGCACAGTTTCAGCCCGGAGGGCTTCGAATGGATAGAGGCCGGCGACTCGTCCAACTCCGTGCTAGCCTATACGCGCAAAGGGGTCAGGCCCGAAGATGATCTGCTCATCATCCTGAACCTCACGCCCGTGGTACGGTACGCCTATCGCTGCGGCCTGCCCGCCGAGGGCGACTGGATGGTCGTGCTCAACTCGGATGATAGTCGTTACCACGGCAGCGGCATGGAGCAGCCCACCGTGAAGGCCGAGCCCATCCGCTGGATGAACAAAGAGTGGTCGGCTATGCTCACCTTGCCACCGTTGGCCGGACTGGTACTTAAGCGCAATACCAAACAACAGCCGGCGCGGAAGCAGGTACAGCAAAGCAAGAAGACGCCGCTTGTGAAAGCCGAAAAGGCGAGCAAGCCGCGCGCAACCAAAAAAGACACGAAGAAAGACAACTAACACGATGGGGAAACGAACAACACGTCGGGCGGGTAAGCACGTTATCCACTTAAGTGCCGAATGTTATCCGGTGGCCAAGGTAGGTGGTCTCGGGGACGTGGTGGGTGCCCTGCCCAAATACCTGCAACAGGCTGGCCTGCGTACGTGGGTGGTATTGCCGTGGTACAACAAACCGTTTGTACAGCACCATGAATTTGATGTGGTGTACACCGGTGCGTTCCACCAAGGGTCGCGACCATTGGAAGTTACCGTGTTCAAAGAAAAAAATGATGTGTTGGGGTTTGAACTCTATCTGATTAAGATACCGGGCTTGCTGGACCGCGATGAACCCTACGGGTACGCCGATGAAGGCGAACAGTTTATGGCCTTTCAGCATGGATTCCTGCATTGGATAACCGAGGCAGGTATCGTACCGGATGTGGTGCACTGCCACGACCACCATACCGGCCTCACACCATTCCTGATGTATTACTGTGATCGGTTTGCCGCGCTGAAGAAAGTGCCTACGGTAGGCACCGTGCACAACGGGCAATACCAAGGGTGGATGGACTGGAATAAGGCCATCCTGCTGCCTCCGTTTGATACCTGGAAATGGGGGTTGCTGGATTGGGATAAAACCATCAATCCCCTGGCAGCGTTGATTAAATGCTGCACCGTGTTTACCACCGTTTCCGAAGGGTACCTCGGCGAGTTGATGACGCAAGCCAACGGCCTGGAGCGGCTGTTTTCCATGGAGCGGGCCAAAGGCGTCGGTATTGTCAACGGCATCGATACCGCGGTTTGGGATCCCGCAACCGATGCGATGCTGCCTTATCATTATCCGCCGGGCCGGGTGCAGTCGGGGAAAAACAAGAACAAAGCCGCGCTTTGCGACACGTATGGCCTGGACCCGGCGAAGCCGCTGGTCGCCTATATTGGGCGTTTCGCCGGAGAGAAAGGGGCAGACCTCCTGCCCGATATCATTGAGCGCCTGTTGGGCCGCGAAGATGCTGACCTATCCATCATCGTGTTGGGTTCCGGCGACCCGCAGGTGCAGTCGGCGATTGCGCATCTGGCCGAGCAGTACCCGGGCAGGTTGGGCGCGTATATCGGCTACCAGGAAGAGTTGTCGCACCGCATCTACGCAGCGGCGGATTTCCTCATCATGCCGTCGCGGGTAGAACCTTGCGGTCTCAACCAACTGTATGCCATGCGCTACGGCACCGTGCCCATCGTGCGGAGTACCGGCGGACTTAAAGATACGGTTCGCGACATTCATGAGCCGAATGGGTACGGCATTACCTTCGCCGATGCCAATGCCGCAGACGCGGCCGGCGCCATCGGTCGGGCGCTGGAACTATATGCCAGCCGGCAGCAACTGCAGCAGTTGCAGAAGCAGCTGATGGCACTCGATTTCTCGTGGGACAAATCGGCCGTTTCCTATATAAATCTTTATGAGCATATAACCAAATAGATTATGATCAAACACAGTGTAATTTCCGTAGTATTAGGAGGAGGTAAGGGTACACGCCTGTATCCGTTGACTGAAAAACGTTCGAAGCCAGCTGTGCCGATTGCCGGCAAATACCGCCTGGTGGATATACCTATTTCCAATTGCCTCAATTCGGGGTATCATCGTATTTATGTGCTCACGCAGTATAACTCTGCGTCACTTAATACCCATATCAAAAACACATACAATTTCAGCCTGTTCAGTAAAGGCTTCGTTGATATACTGGCGGCCGAGCAGACCAATGAGGGCGAACGTTGGTACCAAGGTACCGCCGATGCCGTACGTCACCTGCTCCGCTACCTCAAACACCACGATTATGAGCATGTGCTCATCCTATCAGGCGATCAATTGTACCAAATCGATTTCCAGGAGATGATCCAGTCGCATATCAAGGCAGGGGCAGAGATTACCGTGGCCACTATCCCCGTGAATGCGAAGGATGCCACCTCGTTCGGTATCCTTAAATCCGATGAAGAAGGCAACATCATTTCCTTTATTGAGAAGCCAAACAGTTCGCTGCTGCCCGATTGGGTATCCGAAGTGAGCGACGAGATGAAGGCTGCCGGTAGGGAATACCTTGCTTCCATGGGCATTTACGTGTTCAATAAGGAAGTGCTCAGACAACTACTGGCCGAGAGCGATGGAGTTGATTTCGGTAAAGAATTGTTGCCCGAATCCATTGGCCAGCGCCGGGTGCATAGCTACCAGTATCCGGGCTACTGGACCGATATCGGTAATATCGATTCGTTTTTCGAGGCTAATATCGGCCTTACCGATGACATTCCGTTGTTTAACCTGTTTGATAAAGATACCATCTTTACCCGGCCGCGTATGCTGCCCCCATCAAAGGTATCGGGTACCACACTGGATAAAGTGGTTGTGGCCGATGGCTGCATCATCGCTGCCGAAACGATAGAACGCTCGGTTATCGGTGTCCGGTCGCGTATCGGGGCAGGCACGGTGATCAAGACCACCTATATGATGGGTTGTGATTTCTATCAAACCCTGGAGGAGATTGAACACGCGCGTGAAAACGGGGTTCCGCTGGCTGGAGTAGGGGAGAACTGCTACATTGAAAACGCCATTATTGACAAAAACTGCTGTATTGGCAACAATGTCCGTATTACAGGGGGGAAACACCTGGAAGACGGGGACTTCGAAACACACGTTATACGCGATGGCATCGTAGTGACCAAAAAGCGGGCGATATTGCCGAGCGGCACGGTGATTGGGTAGCTATTCGTATCTTTGCCGCCATGGCAAATCAAGAAACGATCGTAGCATTGGCAACGGCCACCGGAAACGGGGCCATTGCCGTGGTCCGGGTGTCGGGGCCGGATGCGATAGCCATCGTGAACCGGATTTTCAGGGGTAAGGATCTAGCGCAGCAGCCCTCTCATACCATCCATTTCGGGACCATCCGCGATGGTGATGAGGTATTGGATGAGGTATTGGTGTCATTGTTTGTCGGTCCGAACTCCTATACCGGCGAGCACATCGTGGAACTCTCTACGCACAATTCGCGTTATATCATTGAGCGGGTGCTCCAATTGCTGATTAAGGAAGGCGCGCGCGCAGCCCAACCGGGTGAGTTTACCCTACGCGCTTTTCTCAACGGCAAGATGGACCTCTCGCAGGCCGAGGCGGTGGCAGACCTCATTGCCTCCAATTCTGCGGCATCGCATCAGGTAGCCATGCAGCAGATGCGTGGCGGCTTTTCCAATATCCTCAAGCAACTCCGCGAACAGCTGATCAACTTCGCCTCACTCATCGAGCTCGAACTGGATTTTTCGGAAGAAGATGTGGAATTTGCCAACCGGGAGCAGCTTAAAGGCCTCGTGCTGGACATCCATACCGTGGTCGGCCGGCTCATCACCTCTTTTGAGCAAGGCAACGTATTGAAAAACGGCGTGCCGGTGGTCATTGCGGGCAAGCCGAATGTAGGGAAATCGACATTGCTCAATACCCTGCTCAACGAGGAGCGCGCTATTGTATCGGATATTGCAGGGACAACCCGCGACACGATTGAAGATGAAATCAATATCCATGGGGTATCATTCCGTTTTATCGATACAGCCGGTATCCGCGATACGATGGATATCATCGAAGCGAAGGGAGTGGAGCGCACGCGAGAAAAAATGCGGCAAGCGCGGCTCATTATTTACCTGGCCGACCCCCAGCAGGATGACGTTGATGAGATCAAGAGCCAGATTGCCGAAGTGGGCGCATTAGGTGTTCCTTACGTGGTGGTCGTCAACAAGACCGATTTGCTCACCCAGGCACATCAGGAAGCATTGACCGATATCAAACCCCTGTTTATTTCTGCCAAAAATAACGTAGGTGTTGAGGAGTTGAAAGATGAGTTGTTGCGGAAGGTAAATCTGCATAACCTCGATACTGATGACGTGCTTGTTACCAACATCAGGCACGTGGCCGCGTTGCAGAAAACGGACGAATCACTCGCGAAGGTCCTCGATGGCATCGATAACCCCATTACGTCCGATTTTCTGGCAATGGATATCCGGCAGGCGCTGCACCACCTCGGTGAGATTACGGGCAGTGTGTCTACCGATGATTTGCTGGATAATATCTTTTCGCGGTTCTGCATCGGTAAATAGCTACGTATCATAATACCCATGGAAACAAACTTGCCCGAACATATCTCTGCCGCAACGAGCCGTTTTGCAGCATTCACTTTCGAAAAGCGATTCCCTGCCATTATCAATCAAATAAAGATCGATAACCAACTTAGTTCATTCCAGGAGGCAGAACTGGATAAGCTTGAAAAAGAAATAAAGGATGGCGTAGTGCCTCACGGTAAAGACTTGGCTTATAACGAAGATAGAGTATTCTGGGAAAAATTCTTAACCATGCATGCCGGAAAGAACTATGCTAAGATACCTTTTTATGAGGCCGAAGCCTATATCTATTACCGTATAGTCCGCATCATGGACTACCCGCACAGTGGTTTGGATCCTTTTAAAAAATTAAAATCAGATGGGCTGAAAGATCACTACGATTTTGTGGAAGCATTGGCGAAAGAACATATGCAACACCCTGCCATTTTCGATGCCGACTACTTTACTTCATTACTGCACGCGTCTTTATGGGCAAACAGTGCCGATCTGAGCCAGTTAGAAGCCAATGATGCGCTGATCAACTCCGCATTCCGCGGAAAGCTTGTCATCGATGATGCAGACAGGTTAAATACGCTGATCGCCGCCCCTTCCACCCGGCAAGTGGATTTCGTGGCCGATAACGCCGGGGTAGAATTGGTGGCAGACCTGTTTTTGATGGATTACCTGCTAAATACCGGTTGCATAATACGTATCAACCTTCATTTGAAGAAATACCCCATATTTGTTTCTGACGCAACGATCCCCGATGTGTTGGGCCATCTGGATATTTTACGTGGTTTTCAAGCCCAACCAATAGGGCATTTTATCGATAGACTTGAATCCCATCGCCGGGAGGGCAGGCTCAATCTGTGCAGCCATTCCTTCTGGAACAGCCCATGTCACTTCACTGAACTGCCGGAAGATATAAAGCAGGACTTTGATGAAAACACGCTATTGATAATTAAGGGAGACGCTAACTACAGAAGGCTATTTGAAGATCGCAAATGGCCATACACCACGCCGCTTGCTAATAAACTGGCCTATTTAGACCGCCCGTGCTGCTCCATCAGAACGCTCAAGTCCGAGATTGTATTGGGGCTGGATGAGAACAAAGTGGAAAGCCTTTTCAACGAAGATAAAGACTGGCTCACGAATGGCAGGTACGGACTTATTATGGTCAATTTACCCGTCGCCTCCAATGCCGGCAGATAAGTTTCCTGTTATCCGGGTTACATTGTCTCCATCGTGTCCATCATGTCTATTGTGTCGTCCATTAACGTATCGTTAAGTGGCGGTGCTGGCTCCATATACGAGGTGTCAATTTCTTCTTCCTGTTGGTTGTTTCCAGGGTTGTTGCAAGCAGCCAAAAAAGTAGCTGCGCCCAAAATCGCAAAAAGCATTTTAATCGTCTTCATTCGCTTGAATTTTGTTTAACGATGAGTTTGTACTATTTTTTATTTTCGTATAAGCAACAACCAACACGGCATTTAGTTTTAAAATAGCGTTTTTTGTTTGGTCGTAGATAAATCCATTCAATTCAGGAGGATTTTAGTCAATCTTGAACTGAATTTGCTGAATTTGACCGACTACCCGAGCGCTGTCCGAGGCTCCGTAGTTCGAGGAAGAAACTGGTGGTTTCACATTTTGTATCAATTATGGAAATATGTCACGGGCATTAAACGCTGTCCATTTACTTCTGTCAAAGGTAAAAGAAGGAGGAATATGAACCGTATTGCTAAAAACATAACATGATTCAGCGCCTAAATCAATAAAACGGCACGCTTGGTATCATTTTTATGCGCTTTCCATAAATTTTCCAATTAGATTCAAAACGTCTTCAAAGTTCGTCTCTAACGCCATATGTCCGCCATCCAAAATATGGGTTTGGGCATTGGGTACATCTCTTTTATAGCAATAGGCTTCCGCCACATCAAAATAGACATCATGTTTTCCCCAGATGATAAGTGCCGGTGGTTGGTATTTGCGAAGATATGCTTGAAAATCAGGAAACAATTCAAAATTTGTCGGATAAGTGCAATTGAGTTTATATTGAATATCGAGGTTCCCTGGCCGGCTTAATCTTTCCCAATCGATGATCCAACTTTCAGGGCTTATGTTTTGGTGAAGGTGCTCAGGTACACCTGCAAAATACTGTTCTTTTGTTCCTTCCTTACTTAAGAACGCATACACCTTCTCTTTTTTTTCCTCCGTCGGATTATTCCAATACGCTTTGGTTTCTTCCCACTGCGGCCCATGGCCTTCTAAATAATTGTTGCCATTTTGCACAATTATTGCGCTTATTTTATCGGGGTTTTTCAAACAGATGCGTGCGCCAATGTAACTTCCGTAATCGTGAAGGTAAACGGTAAATGATGTTAGCTTTACGGCTTCGGTAAACCTATCCATATACCGAGCAATATTTTCAAACGAATATTCGAAATCTTTTATTGAAGGCACATCGCTGAATCCAAACCCAGGGTAGTCAGGTGCAACTTCAATATTCCTATGGTATATCTGTCTGTCCATGTTAGCTAATTGCAGGATTCCATTTTAATAAAGCCCTCTTATTTCGGAGCGTATACCATCGTCATATAACTTACGAAGTTGCGTATGTATTTCTTTATTCAACGGTGGCAATAATGAAGCTGCAACATTGCTTTCCACTTGCGTTACCTCGCTCGCACCGGGAATCACCGTTGTAATTGCGGGGTGGTCCAAAATCCAACGGATAGCTTGTACTGCCAGGTTTTCTTCCGGAAGAATAGCCTTAATTTTTTCCACCATTTCTATGCCTTTGGCAAATTGAACGCCAGAAAAAGTTTCTCCTACGTTGAAAGCCCCGCCATCTGCATTATAGTTGCGGTGATCGGTTTGTGCAAAAACAGTTTGTGCGTTGAATTTTCCTGTCAGCAATCCACTAGCTAATGGCACCCTAGCAATCAGCGCAACCCCTTTCTGTGTTGCGTTATCAAAAAAATCATCTGCCAAGTGTTGACGGAAAAGGTTAAATATAATCTGTAAAGAGGCCACGTTATCCTGCGCTAAGCAGATTTTTGCTTCTTCAGCTGTTTCTACACTCACGCCAACATGTTCGATCAGTCCTTCTTCTTGTAATTTTCTTAAATGATCAAAAACTTCCCCCTTTTTTAGCTCGTCGGTCGGTATACAATGCAGTTGCTCCAAAAAAAGCCGGTCCAGGCCAAGATTGGTGAGCGAATCCTCGGTATGTTTTCTTATGGCATCATACGTGAAGTTTTGAGGCCAGCCATTCGGTTCATCATTTCTGCGCCCCAGTTTCGTAGCCACGAATAGCTGTTTGTCCGTCGTTTTTAGAAATTTGCCTACGACTCGCTCACTGATTCCCATTCCGTAAACATCAGCGGTATCAATAAAATTTCCGCCGGCATTTACATACGTTTCAAGAATGTCAAATGCTTTCTTTTCATCTATTTTCCCCCAATCTGTGCTGCCTAACTGCCAGGTCCCTAAGCCCACTTCTGCTATTAATTGTCCTTTAAAACTTCTATAATTCATTGTATTACTGTTTTTTTGATGATTTAACGTTATTCTGTAGCGATTTTTTATGCTACACCACCTCGATCTCCGGATTCAATTTTAGCAGTTCCGCAATAAACCCCAATTTGTCTTTAGGCGATATAACAACGCTGTCAAACCGGTTGTAAAATATTTCCAATCTATCCAGGGATGGCGCAGGAGCACTAACGAAGGTTCGGGTCTCCTCGATTTTCCGAATGGAGGCAATGGGTATTTTCTTCCGTTTGTATAACAAACCGCCGTGGATGGTCAGCATGGCGCTATCAATTGCATAATAGGTTGCCAGGAAAAGTTGGATACACAATGCTGTACACACGAGCATGAACAGTGCGATCCCCAATCCAACCAACGACCCTGTTGGGTCGGGTTGTTTCAAGGGCAAAATAACTGTCAGCAGCGTGGCGCCCAACAAGATTCCCACGGTCGGAATAAAAAGTGCCAAATCTACCTTCGATTTGTATTTAGTCACAGCAACAAGGTACGAAATTTTGCAGTCAGTTTTTATTCATCAAATCTTAACATTTTGGCTACAATACCCTATTGTTCACGATCTATTTTTGGCACAGAAAATAGAACCTGATGTAACAGGTTCCACAAAAAACATTTTAAAATTTTCAGTAGTCAAACATCGTATGTTTATGCACCCAAAAACCCTATTAACTCTATTCATTTGCGTTTCAGTATGGTTTGTTCCCACCGGCGCTTTTAGTGCCGTTCCCCTCAATGCAGTTTCCGTGGCTATGCAACAACAGGTAGCAGGCACGGTAATAGACGAGACAGGGGCACCGCTGCCTGGCGCAACAGTGCTGGAGAATGGAACGACAAACCAAGCAAAAACAGATCAAGACGGAAATTTCGTTATCCGGGTGAGCCCCCAAGCCATCCTTCAAATCTCCTTTATCGGATATGAAGCCAAAGAGGTCGCCGTGAACGGGCAATCAACGATTGCAGTCCAACTAGATCCAGGTGCTACCCAATTAGAAGATGTTGTCGTTGTGGGTTATGGTACCCAGCGGAGGTCGGACATCACCGGCTCGATTGCCTCTGTAAAAAGCGAGGATTTTAACCAGGGGATCGTAACGAATCCCGGGGATCTGCTGCAGGGCAAAATGGCCGGTGTAAACATCAGTGCCAATAGCGGGGAGCCGGGTGCATCACAAAATGTTATCATCCGGGGCATAGGCAGTCTGCGGTCCGGCACACAGCCGCTCTACGTGGTAGATGGTTTTTTGCTGGATAACTCCTCCACTGGCATCGCCACCAACCCGTTGAACTTTCTTAACCCAAATGATATCGCCACCATCGATGTGCTAAAGGACGCCAGCGCTACGGCGGTATATGGTTCCCGCGCCTCAAATGGAGTGGTGGTCATCACCACAAAAAGAGGGCAGCTGGGAAAAACCGAGATGAACCTTTCGCTTTCCACGGCAATGTCCACGTTGTCCAATACAATAGATGTATTCAGTGCGGATGAGTTCCGTTCGCAGGTGGTAGCAGCCGGGGGCGCACTTGAAGATTATGGTGGCAGTACCGATTGGCAGGATGAATTGTCCCAAATGGGGGTTTCGAAGAACCTCAATTTTTCGATGAGTGGAGCGAATAGTGAGCAGTTTTCCTACTTCACTTCGGTAGGTTATCAAGATCAGGAAGGCATTCTGAAAAAAAGCGGGTTAGAGCGCTATTCCGGCAAACTGAACATCACCCAGAAAGCCTTCGGCGGCCGGTTAAGTGTTGGTTACAACCTGACCGCGTCGCATATGAAAAACCTGAGACCGAGCATCAACTCCACCATCAGCGATATGCTTGGTTTGAACCCCACGGTGCCCGCCTATACCGACGGTGAGCCGACTTTGTTGAACACTAATGCACTAAACCCTATCACAAGATATGCCATCTATAGTGATAGGGCCGCCAATAATAGAATCATAGCTACCATCTCGCCCGCTGTCGAAATTCTGGACGGGCTTGTGTATAAGCTCAATTACGGCATAGATTATTCCGGTACCAATCGCGACCGGCAGTATAAGCCTTATACCAAGGTCATCAATGAAAGCAACATTTCAAACGGCGATGTGGTTGCCGATATGGTTGCCAATTCCAATCAGCTTATCGAGAATACCCTTACCTATACTTGGGACCGCGAAGCGCACAATTTGATTGTATTGGCCGGGCACTCTTACCAGAAGTTCATGGATGAAAGCAGGCAGTTTGCGTACAGAGGCTTTGCGGACAATAACATCGACCCCATATACCAAGACCACACCAGTACCACCGAGTATCCCACGTCTGTAAATTCCTCCGCGGTTAAAAATGAACTGCAATCGTACTTCGGTAGGGTAAATTATTCCTATGACGACAGGTATTTGGTAACCGCAACCATCCGGGCGGATGGATCTTCCAAATTTGGGGAAAACCGGAAGTATGGATACTTTCCATCGATCGCCCTGGGGTGGAACATGACCAACGAGCAGTTCATGGACAATTCCGTGTTCAACAACCTGAAATTACGTGCCAGTTGGGGGCAAACCGGCAATCAGGAAATTCCCTCGAAAATCACCCAGGCGAGTTACGCGGAAGAACGCCTTATCACCGGCGCCCCAAGCTACAATACCTATCCGATAGGTAGCGGCAGCAATTCGATAGACGGGTATCCTTACGGGATTGTCTATACGCGTTTGGCAAACCCCGACCTTCAATGGGAGGTTTCTACCCAGATTGGCGCAGGCATTGATTTTATGCTCTTCAATTACCGGTTGTCGGGTACCCTCGATTATTTCAGCAAGGTGTCGTCAAACATCCTGCTTGAAGTCGTCCCGGCCGACCCGGTGCAGCCGACACCTACCTTTTGGACCAATATCGATAACATGAAGATCCAAAATAACGGCGTTGAATTGGCTTTGGATTATCATAGCGACCGGGCGAGCGATTTTTCATATAATATCGGGGGTAACGTCACCTTTATCCAGAACAAAGTGAAAGATTCTCCCTACGCCGTATTGACAACAGGTGCCGCCCAGGGCGCCGGTCAAACCGGAGCCACCATCAATGGCTACATCAATAGCCATCCAATCGGTGCCTTTTATATGTTCGAATTTGAAGGTATCGGTGAAGACGGACTTAACCAATTCCGCGACCTCGACGGAAATGGCGAAATACTCGACAACGACAGGGCAGTGGTAGGAAGCGCTATCCCCAATCTGATCTACGGCTTTTACGCCAACGTTAAGTTCAAAGGATTTGACCTCGGGCTAAATTTCAACGGTATGGCCGGAAATAAGCTATACAACCACACCAAAATGTCGCTTTTCACCAAGGCCCAGCTGTCGAGATCCAACAATACCACCGGTTTCGCCATGGAGTACCCCCACGAGTCGATTGCTAACGCAAATACCGTGTCTACCCGTTTCCTCGAAAACGGTTCATTCCTGCGGTTGAATAACGCCACGCTGGCATATAATTTCAGGTCTGACCAAATAGGTCTGGGTAAGGTCTTCCAGCATGTGCGCTTCTCGGTAACAGGCCAAAACCTATTCACCATCACAGATTATTCAGGGTATGACCCGGAAATCAATACCGGTTCAAGTAGCGGTGGAATCCAGACATTCGGCGTGGATTATTTCACGTATCCCCGGGCCAGAACCTTTATGGTTGGCTTGGATTTAACCTTTTAAAAATAGTCTATTGTCTTCATAGCAACGATAAAAATTTGAATAAAATGAAAATTGAAAGATTTAATAAAGCACTTACCCTATTCGTGTTTCTATTGGCATTTGCAGGCTGTACGAATTTGACAGAAGATGTACTTGATGAATCGCTTACCGGAACAGGGGACGCCGAGCTGGTCAGCGGGTCGATAGCGCCCGTTTATGGAAATCTCCGCTATGTGTGGATGCATACCTTAAATTTCGGTCTGCAGGAGGTTGCTTCAGATGAGGGTATCCTTCCCTATAGAGGAGGTACAGATTGGTACGATGGCGGAAAATTTATTGCCGTACACCAGCACCTCACAACCCCAAGCAATGGCCTGGTGGGCGATACGTGGACCGGAATCACCCTGACGCTCTCGAAGGCGGTCATTGCTGTTGAAAGGTTACGCGAGGAAGCCGAAAGCGGAAATGCGGATGCCCAGAACGCCCTGTATGAAATGGAAGCGGCGAAGGCGTATCTAAATATGCTGGCGCTGGATAACTGGGGCTTGGTTTTCAAGAAAGAGAACTCCGATGAGACTTCCGAAATCCTCAGGGGGCAGGAAGCCATTGCTTACATTGAAGGCAAGCTTCTTTCCGTGGTAGACGTCATCCCCGAGGGCAATGATCCCGGACGCTTCAACAGGCACGTCGTTAAAGCGCTATTGGCGCGACTCTATTTGAATGCCGCTGTCTATCGCGATCCGTACGGCACACCGGTGTTCACGGACGAAGACATGGATAAGGTGATTCAGTATACAACCGATATCATTTCGGGTCCCTATGCGTTGTCCGCAGAATATTTTGATTTGTTCAGCGACGGCAACCACACCAACCCGGAGCTGATCTTTGCGCTAACCCAACGGGGTGTGCTGGATACGGAGCATAGCCGGTGGGCCTATTGGTCAATTTCAGGCGATCAAGTACCCCGGCCAGAGCTCCCAAACACAAGGGGCACCGATGCGGTAGCCGTTACCCCCGATTTTTACCAAACCTGGGTTGATGCCTACGGCGATGTTGACCCTGCTGACGCCGATGCCCGCTTTTTCAAGGAAAACACCATAATACCCGATCATCTTAAGGATCTTACCGGAATCAACCCGACGAACGATTCACAACATTTCTATAGCGTAGACGCCCAGCAATTCGAAATAGATAGAGGAATACTCCGCGGTATCATATGGGGCCCCAGAAAAGATGAAGGCGGTAATATACTTCGGACCAGTGATGGTAAAGTAAGAATTTATCCGGTGATCAATCGACGGACCAGTGGTGCAAACATTGCCTATGTTGACCATACACGGCAGGTAGATTTTACGGCTAGCGGTAGTCTGCACAATACGGGGTACCGCTTTTCAAAATACCAGTTTAGCCACACCGCCCCCAACTGCTGCTCGTACAGCAGTGTAGACTTGGTGTTGATCCGCTTGGGCGAGATTTATTTGATGCGGGCCGAGGCCAGGCTGAGAAGGGGGGATGCTTCCGGAGCCTTGGCCGATGTGAATACGTTAAGAACCTCGCGCAACGCCCGCCCCGCACAAACTCCTGCCGCATTAACTTCGATAGACCTTGATGTTCTATTCCGTGAATCCGGCTTTGAACTGTACTGGGAAGGTTTCCGGAGAAACTATCAAATACGCTTCGGTAAATACGAGGATCGGTGGACCGAGAAGACCGATAGTGATGTAAGGAAAAGGCTGTTCCCCATCCCCCAGAAAGCGATAGACGGTGCATCTGGTATGGACGGTTTTCTGGTACAAAACGAAGGGTATTGATTAGGGCATTAATTAGAAGCATATGAAAATATCAAACGCCATATTGATAGCAGGCTTGCCTTTTTTGTTTTCCAATTGTGCGCAGCAAGGCCACAGCCAGGGAGAACTAAAGTTAAATGACATACAGGTGATCGGCAGCCACAACAGCTATAAAGTTGGCATTGAACAACCGCTGTTGGACTACCTGTTTGAACGCGATTCGGCCACCGGACGATCGTTGCAATACGAACATATCCCGCTGACCGAGCAATTAGCACTGGGCCTCAGGAGCCTGGAACTCGACGTCTATCACGATCCGGAAGGAGGTTATTATTCCAATCCTGCTGGCTTGGATATCGTTCGGGCTTCCGGAAATACGCCGTTACCTTTTGATCCCGAGGAGAAGTTAATAATACCGGGACTCAAAGTGTTTCATGTGCAGGATATCGATTTTAGGAGCCACCAATTGCTTTTCAAAGATGCCCTTGCCGAATTGCTCACGTGGTCTGAAAAGAACCCAACCCATACACCTATCATCATCACGATCAATGCGAAAGATGGTAAAATCCCCGATTTGAAGGTTCCGTTTCCTTTTGACGCCGATGCACTGCAAAACCTGGACACGGAAATAAAAAGCGTTATTCCTGCGGATAAGTTAATTTCGCCCGATTTGGTGCGAGGTGATGAGGCTACCCTTGAGCAAGCCATACTGACAAAGGGATGGCCCGCCTTGGCTTCCGTTAGCGGCAGATTTCTCTTCGTGTTGGATGAGGGTGATGCTAAAAGCGATTTGTACTTAAAGCGATTTCCAGGACTTAAAGAAGCTGCGCTTTTCGTCAATAAGGAAGAAGGGCATCCCGAGGCAGCCTTTCTTATCATTAACGATCCCGTAGCTAAGTTTGATAAAATAAAATCCTTGGTGGCAAAAGGGTATATGGTACGTACCCGTGCCGATGCGGGCACCGAAGAAGCCAGGAGGAATGATTATACCCGATTCGACAGGGCGAGAGATTCCGGGGCACAGATCATTACCACCGACTACTACCTGCCCGGTAAATTGTTTAAATCGGACTTCAAAATCGTTTTTGCCGATGGCAGGTACGAAACGAAACGCCAGCGATGATAGCTCACGACGAATGAATACAAAAGGGTGATTCCTGTGCCTGCGTTATCGCGAAGAAAATTTTCCTGTTAGAAAAATTTCGAAATCAGAACGATTTTTACAGGAAATTGCTTGCGGCGTTTAATTGCAGCGCTTATATTCGCGATAGGTTTAGGTTGATAACCTCTAACCCCATCGGGGCGAAGACCGATGCTTAATGCAACGAGTTTCTCGTTTTTTAATCGCTATTAGCCCGTCGCTTGGCTAAGCATGATAGGCAAAAGCGTCAAATAACGGACTAACAAGAAAACCGAAAAGTTCACCATAGGTAGTTTTTCGAAAAATCGCACCTTTGTCATATTTCTAAATGAAAAGAGACGAGCAAGCCATATTAAAACGGAGCGAAGAAATTACCAAGAACTATTTTCAGTTTTTAGACAAACATATTGAAGATGTGGTTTTGGGGAAGGTTGATGAATTCATGGAAATCAACCAAATAGCAAGTGAATTGTTCATTTCTCATACCCATTTGACTGACACTGTTCAGAAAGAGACTGGAAATCATCCTTGTCACTTCTACGACCATAAAATTATTGAGGAAGCTAAAAGAATGCTTTCAGAAACGGATTTATCCGTTTCTGAAATTGCAAGAATTCTGACCTACGACCCGTCCAATTTTTCTAAATTCTTCAAGAAATTTGTCGGACAAACCCCTGCTCAGTTCCGAAAGGAAATCAAAGAATAAAAGTTCCGAAAAGTTCACCACGTTTTACGTTTTTAGCCTTGTCATCTTTGTAGTGTCAATTATTGTACACTAAAAAAAAGTAAAATGGCAAGAAATGATTTAAAAGGAAAAGTAGTACTGATTACCGGTGGTGCAAAAAATTTGGGCGGTTTGTTAAGTCGTAATTTTGCGGCTAAAGGCGCAAAAGTCGCCATTCATTATAATAGCGATAGCACAAAGGCAGACGCAGAACAAACATTAACCGATATTCAAAAAGCGGGAGGGGAGGCATTTTTATTTCAAGCCGATTTGACCGATGTAAAAAACATCACAAAACTTTTTGATGCAACCATTGAAAAATTCGGAGGCATTGATATTGCCATCAACACGGTGGGGAAAGTATTGAAAAAGCCTTTTGCAGACACCACAGAAGAAGAATATGATAGCATGACCGATATTAACGCAAAGGTTGCCTATTTCTTTATTCAGGAAGCAGGAAAAAAATTGAATGATAACGGAAAAATCAATACCATTGTCACGTCGTTACTAGCTGCATTTACCGGATATTATTCAACGTATGCAGGATCTAAAGCTCCGGTAGAGCATTTCACAAGAGCTGCTTCCAAAGAATTCGGTTCACGAGGAATTTCTGTAACAGCAGTTGCCCCCGGTCCAATGGATACGCCATTTTTCTACGGACAAGAAAGTGCGGATGCAGTAGCCTATCACAAACAAGCGTCTGATTTAGGAGGACTTACAGACATTAAAGATATTGCTCCTCTTGTTGAATTTTTGGTGACCGATGGCTGGTGGATCACTGGGCAAACCATTTTCGCAAATGGTGGTTATACCACGAGATAAGAGCGGATTTGTTATTTTTGAAAAGGCAGATAGCTGAGCTGTTTGCCTTTTAATTTAAAAATGCAAGGTAATGGTTCTAAAAATACTGAATGCTATTTTAATTCTTTTTGCGGTGTTTATGGGTACGAAACACGGTTGGAATATGTTGACTGCAAAGCCGGAAATGCTTGACATGTTTGGCAAATGGAATTTCAGTAAGAATGCGGTTATCATAAACGGAGGCGTTACGTTGTTGGCTTCGGTTTTAATCCTGTTTCCGAAAACTTTTGTTTGGGGAAATTTTCTGATGGCAGCTGGCATTCTGATGATAATCTGTTTGCAGTTACTCCATAAAGATTTCAAAGGAGTAGCTGTAGAAATCCCTTTTTTATTGCTCAATTTGGTCATCATTTATTTACAGCACCCGTTAAAAACGAATTAGGAAGAAAAAAAATTGTTGCAGGCCATCACAAAAAGTAATCAAACAGCAGCTCAAAATTTAGAAAAAATGCAGGACGAAACCGTATTGAAACCCGTAAAAGCATTAATTGAAGCAATGCAGGCAGAAAATGCCAAACGCATCCGCGCCCAATTTTCTGAAACAGCAACTCAGGCCTATGGTGCTGAGGGAACAATGAAAACCGCCGAAGAAACTCGAAAGTGGTTGGAAAGCGATATCATCAATCGTCAAGGTAAAGTTGCAAACCCTCAATATACAGTGATTAATGAAAATCAAGTTGTGGTTAAAGGGCAATATTCAAGTCACGGTTACACAAATAAGGCAGATTTTTTGTTCACTGTGCATAATGGACTAATAACTAGTTGGAGAATGAGGTATTAAGTAAGACTTTTGGTGCTATAGTACTTTTTATTTAACCACAAACTAGCTTTTACTAGCAGTATCAATACCGGCACTTCCACCAGCGGACTGATAACGCCCACCAATGCCTTTGGCGAGTAGATGCCGAATACCGCATTAGACACGGCTATCGCCAATTCAAAATTGTTTCCCGTGGCTGTAAATGCAATTGAAGCGTTCTTGTCATTAGGAAAATTCAACGATTTGTTCATCAAGACGCTCACGAAACGTCAGCACGAAGTAGATGATAAGCGGTGTGCCCGCTTTTACCACGTCCATTGGCAGCTGCAATATTTTGTCGCCTTTCAGACTGACATACCTCTTTCATGGATACACTTATGTTGAAATCGGCTAACCCCAATTTGTTCGGCAATACGTTGATGAACAGCCAAACAAAGAAACCATAACTTATTATCTGAAAGATACTGTGCGACTAATAATGCCGTGTATTCACTGTCCCCTTTTGCAGCAATAAAGATATGCCGATTACCTTGATCTCTTTAAATGCGCAAAAAAAACGCAGCACATTTCCTGTGCTATTTGTAAACTCTTTTGTGCATATTCCTGTGACTGTTCGGGCGTATTATCCGATATTTTGGGTCTCCACGTGTGATGGATATTCGCTTTTCCGCACCAGCAATGAATGGGCATATGCCGTAAGCTTGCGAGCAGTTCGTAAATGAATCAAAATATATGGTAGTGCTTTCATCGGTAATTCAACCGATATAGCTGTCTAAGCCTTGGTCTTAAATTAGTGCCCAACGATAAGGTGTGTTTATCGAAAATGTCTGCGCTTTGATGAGTTGCGCGTTTTTCTCTTCGTCTATGGAGCAATTTGAAAACAAGAGACCAACAGAACTATTGTGATAAACCTTTACACATTAGAAAGGCCCGCAAATAGCGGTTCATTGTGTATCGGGTCTGGGTACGAAATATTTCCGTAGTTTCATTTAAAAAAGTTTATTAAAGTTTTTGTTATTCGATCTGTGAATTTTTCATTTTGGATACTTTAGTAGCAATTCATGCGAATTTGTTGGGGAAGTTTCATGTGAGAATATTTGAAATTTGATTTGTCAGTCTTGTGACGCAGATTGTAGACCATCAAGTTAATCGATTGGCAATGTTATTTAACCAAGAAAAAGAAACTAAAATTAGTGCTGTCCGGCAATGCATGGATTTTCCAGTTTATAGACAAACAAAGAGTTTACTATTCGCTTCACGAGTCCTGCGACTATATTCACCTCGTGATTGAGCCCTGTGTGTTGTCTAAATTGTTGCGGGAAGCAAGTCGAAGACATTCAGCGGGCAAAACTCAACAGGGCCCCGACCACGTTGGGGAAAATGGAGCGGATGATGTATAGAAGTATAAGAAAGCTTCGCTTTTTCTTTAAAAGCGAAAAATTTGGAAGCAATAGGATGAATTAGATGGGGCTATTTTAAAACTAGATTTCAAAACACGGTATCATTTTGTGATTTATTCCCTTATACTATAATAGGGTATTACGAACAATTTATATCGACGAGCTGAGCAATTACCCCATATACGTTTTAACCACCTGACATATGACAACAATTAAAAGAAATTCGGTTTTAGGGCGCCTCTTTTTTTTATCGAAAGGGTTCCTTCTTGTTTTAGCTGTTTTTTTGAGCCTCTCCTTAAAAGAAGCTTTGGCGCAACCCACGAAGGTTGTTTACTTCATGGCTGGCCTCAAGGATCATGCTGGGCCATCCAGGCATGAAACAGAGAAAGACTTGTTGGTATTGCAGCGATTGCTGGATAGTGTGAGCAATATCAACGGCGTAAAAATCGTCACTAAATTCATCTACGGTAGAACGGCACTTGATATCGAGGATATGAAAGGAGTCGATGCCATCGTGATTGAGAGTAGTAGCGAAGGCAGCAGCGCAGAAAGAACCCATCCGTTATTTCCCCCAAGTGGTGATAACAAAAGGGGCTATAGTAAGGAAGTGGATGACTATTTGAATCAGGTTGATAGCCTTCATAAAAACGGGATGGGTATCGTTGTTTTGCATTGGGCAGTGGCGGCGGATAATCGAAGAGCGGCAAATCTGCAATGGGATTGGTTTGGCGGGGGCTTCATACCCGGATATTCAAACAACCCCTTAGGAATGTGGAAAATAACTCCGATTCAACAGGCAAAGAAACATCCCATATTGCGGGGTGTGGGGCCCTGGACATATAAGGATGAGCTCTTTTCGAGATTTATGGCAATTCCGGAAGATCCCCACCGCACTAACCTATTAATGGGCGAGGCTGCAAAAACGAATCAGGGACCAGTGGAAAGCCGGTGCGTAACATGGGCTTACGAAAAAGGGCAGTCCAGAGCATTGTTATTTGGCGGTATGGATTATCATTCTGCATTGTTGCAAGCAGACTACAGACGTTTTTTGTTGAATGCTATTGTGTGGGCTGCGGGAATAGAAGTGCCAAAGGGAGGGGTGGCGTCAGATGCTAAAGGTCTTCAGTTGGTGGCACCAGTACCCGACAAATTTGATGAGTTGTAGTTAGTCATTTTCAGAGATGAACAACTAATAACATGCCATTTTATGTGGCTATTTAATTACGCTTTAACAAGACGTAGAATTTTATTGGATAGCGAAAAAAGCGAGGTATACATGGTCCGGTAAGCCCTTCGCATACATTATCGGAAATAGGGACAGGCCAAGGTGCTACTCGATGAAATTGTTGCTTTCTTCTGTTACCATCCCAGGGATGAAAATGGCAGGGAGGTCACCAAGGGGACACTGGAAGTGGGCTGTTACCAATTTTATGATCTGTATTACCCATAAAACAGTTAAATGTAAACAGTTCCGGCTTTAGGCGGATAAAGGTGATTATTTAACCACTCTAAAATAAATTGTGATGACGGGAATTTAGACAAAAAGTAAAAAAAACCGCACCAAGTTGGAAGCCCGGATGCGGTTAACTGCTTCTGTCCTTACCGCTGCCTTACGCAGCGACGGGGCAGTGTATTGAGTTAACAAGACATTTTTAACCCAAAACTTTATAAATCTATGAAAAAATATATCATATCAAAGGAACGGATGAGTTCCCGCGACAGAAGTAAGGCATGTATAAGGCTGTTCATAGCCTCCTTTCTTATGCTGCCCGTGTCCCTTCAAGCAATTGGCAGCGCAACCAACCCGAAAGCTTCAATAAGGGATAAGTCCGGATTTAACACCATGCTGCCGGCAGGTGATTTATCCGCCCCCATTACCGTTACCGGTACGGTAGTGGATGACAATAATAACCCCTTACCCGGTGTTACGGTAAAAACCCAGGATGGGAGCGTTACCACAGTAACGGACGCCAACGGAAAATTCACCATCAATGTTGAAGTAAACACGATCCTGGTTATCTCTTCCATCGGATTCGACACCCAGGAAGTTGCCGCTACCGAGGCAGTAATGAATATTAGGTTATTGGAAACTACCGGAAGTTTGGATGAAGTGGTAGTAGTGGGTTATGGCACGCAAAAAAGAGAAACCCTTACCGGGTCGATATCGACCGTGAGCGGCAAGGACCTTACGAAAAGCCAGTCCGTGAATGTTGCGACAAACCTGGCGGGCAGGCTCCCTGGCCTTGTTGTCAACCAGCGTACCGGCGTGCCCGGGTCGGAGGATCTGAACATTGTGATTCGTGGTTCAAGTACCTTTGGTAATAATAACCCCCTTGTGGTCATCGACGGAGTGCCGCGCGGTGCCGAAATCCTGTCGACCCTCAACCCGGAGGATATTGAGACCTTAACGGTATTGAAAGACGGTTCAGCGGCTATCTACGGTGCCCGGGCCGCCAATGGGGTAATTTTGGTTACTACCAAACCAGGCACCAGGGGCAAGACGACCTATAACGTTTCTTACGTATACGGTATCACCAACCCGACCAAGGTTCCGGAAATGATGGATGCGGCGCTTTTCTCCGAGGTGATGAATGAAACGTTCTCTTACCTGGGAAGCGCACCCTACAAGACTGCCGAGGAGATCCAGAAATACCGCGATGGTTCCGACCCGATTTTATATCCGAATACCAACTGGGCAGATGTCTCGTTAAACAGAAACACCCCTCAGCAAAGGCTTAATCTTCAAGCCAGCGGTGGAACTGAAAAAGCAAGGTACCTGCTATCATTCGGTTATGCAACGCAGGGAAGCAATTATGTGAACCAGCCTTACAATTACGACCAATATAACGCCAGGGTAAGAGTGGATGCGGATTTATCGGAATATCTGACGGTAGGCGCCAACGTAGCCGGCGTGTTTACCGATAGACGTGCGTCAAATGGTACTGACTTTGTAACTACTATACAGGCGAATCCAACCTTGCCGGCCATCTATCCGAACGGGCTGTTGGCTGGTGGTCGTTTCGATAACAGTCCGCTGCTTTCAAACCGGAGAGGATATGACCGATGGAAGGATGACCCTATAACTTCTTCATTTACAGCGTCGTTTAAGGTGCCCCATGTCGAGGGACTGGTATTGGATGCTTCTTATAACTTTGACTTGAGAAACCAGTTCCAGAAAACCTTCTCCAAACCTCATTATTGGCATACCTACAATGTGCAAACGCAAGAGTATGACCGTATAGAAGCCAACTCGGCTATTTCGGTGAACGACAGGTACGACAGATGGGTGACCACCCTTGCCAATTTCAGGATATCGTACGAAAAGACCATTGGCGAAAATCATAATATCGCAGCAATGGTAGGTACCGAGCGGCAGAAGAACTCCAGCACTTATGCGTCGGCCTCGCGCAAGAATTTTCTGAGTACCGCGCTGCCGCAGATTGATGCAGGGAGTACCCGGCCGGAAGATTTAAACAACGGAGGTAGCGCCACTGCCGGGGCCTACAACAGTTTTTTGGGTAGGTTCAATTATAATTATGCCTCCAAATACCTGCTTGAGTTTGCGTTCCGTTCCGATGGGTCGCCGAATTTCCCTGAAGGGAAAAGATATGGATTCTTCCCTACAGTATCCGCAGGATGGATATTGTCGGAAGAAAATTTCATGAAAGATATGAGCTTTGTCGACCATTTGAAACTGCGGGGTTCTTATGGCGAGCTGGGTAACGACCAGGTGGCTGCTTATCAATACCTGCAAGCTTTCCAATTGGGGAACAATTACGTTTTGGGCGGCGCTACGGTGCCCGGCATCTACTCGAGTGTGCTACCCAACCCGTATATTACCTGGGAGGTCAGCAAAAAGCTGGACGTAGGCCTGGCGGCTACGTTATTTAACAGAATGTTGGATGTGGACTTTACCGTGTTCAACCAAAAGCGGTCAAACATTCTCCGCAAGCCCAATCTCTCGGTTAGCGGGGTCTTCGGCTTCCCCGATATCCCCGATCAAAATATAGGGAAGGTGAACTCCTATGGTTATGAACTGACCCTGACACACCGCAACACAGTGGGCGACTTTTCGTACTTAGTGAGTGGAAACGTGGCCTATGCCAAAAGCAAGATCGTCTTTATGGACGAAGTGCCCCCCGCACAGGATTATCAACGAAACACTGGGATGCCGCTCGGTGCAGGGCTCTATTACAAATCCGACGGAATATTCAATACCCAGGAAGAGTTGGATAGCTACCCGCATGGCGCCGGGGCCAGGGTGGGAGACATCAAAGTGCTTGACTTAAATAACGACGGCATCATCGACGGCAACGACCGTTACATCACCAACCAGTCGCCCACGCCGTTATATGTACTAGGCTTGAACACCAATTTCCAGTACAAAGGTTTCGACTTAACCCTATTTTTCCAGGGACAGGCAGAAGCATTTACCTATGACGGTACTATTGATGAATTCGGATTGACCGATCTCGATAACGGTACGGTTTACAGGGCCAATAACCGCTGGACTGTTGACAACCAGGAAGGCGCGACCATGCCACGCGCCAATAATTGGCAACCCGGCACTACAGACTTCTTCCTATATGACGCTACATTCGTGAGGCTCAAAAATGCTGAGCTGGGCTATACATTCAGCAATGATTTTACAAAAAGGATAGGTGTCGGAAGCCTGCGTGCATTTGTTAACGGCACGAACCTGTTAACATGGTCGAAAGAAATTACCTGGAGGGATCCTGAACTTTTCGATGGTTTTACGGCTTATCCGCCGTTGAAGATCGTAAGCTTTGGTGTTAATCTGCAATTTTAAAAATTACAACGATGAAAGCAATAAAAATAATACTACCTGTAATGGCAGTGGTGATGTTCAGCGTATCATGCAAGAATGATATCCTGGATATCTTACCCCAGGATCGTATTGCCGATGAGGCCGTTTGGGAAGATCCACGACTCATTGAGGCCTACCACAACGAACTTTATAACTCACAGACCCACGGTTTCAATGTAAGTGCGGGGTTCTCAAAATACACCGATGAAACTTATAACAGCCTTGCTTGCTGCGGTGGCGACCTTTTTAAACTCAACACCTACAACCCCGACAATGTTGGGCAGCTTGGAGCAACCATCGGCGATTTCTGGGCGGAATCAAATGGTTACCTATATAATTGGAACATCGCGTACCAATATATGCGTAAGATCAATGTTTTCCTGGAAAACATGAATAACACCACCGTTGAACTGCCTGATAAGGCTAGGATGATAGCGGAAGCAAAATTCCTGCGCGCCTTCCTTTATTTCAATCTTATTGAAAGGTTCGGTGGCGTTCCTATCGTAGACAAAGTTTATCAATTGGGTGATGAAGCTTCGTTCAAAAGGAACTCCTTTGAGGAATGCGTTGCATTTATTGAAAAGGATTTAACCGAAGCGTTGGCTGACCTCCCTGATAAATATCCATCAAATGACCCGAATTACGGAAGGGCCACCGGAGATGCCTGCAAAGCGCTGCTCTCCCGTACCCATCTATATGCCGCCTCCCCTTTGTTCAGCCCCGCCAAGGATATTCAAAAATGGCAAAAAGCCGCCGATGCTGCCGAAGCACTGCTAAACAGTGGTTATGAGCTGTATCCCGACTATCAGAAGCTTTTTGAAATGAGGCAGGGGGATGTACAGAATGAAGTAATATATTCAAGAGGTTTCTCCTCATCCAATGGGCACAACTGGACGGGCGATCATTTGAATCGCCGTTTCGAGGGCTACGGCGGCTGGTGGGGTAGCAGCGGGCCCACCGGAAACTTGACCGATGCTTATGACATGGCCAACGGGCAACCCCCATTTCTGCCAGATGGATCGGTCAACCCATTATCAGGGTACGACCCGAACAATCCATGGGCCAATAGGGATCCGCGACTGGAGGCCAGCATTCTTCATGATGGCTCCGTATTTAACCCCGAGGCAACCCCAAGCGCGCCTGCCGAATTTGAAATGTGGGTTTCCGAAGATGGTACCACATGGGGGTATGACTCTTATAAAAAGACCGGTGACAACCCCAGGACAAACACCGTCATAAAAAAGTTCATGCCTTCAAGAGGCCCCATCAACGGATCAACGCCAAGAGAAGAACAGTTCCCCTTTTTCCGGCTGGCCGAGATTTATTTGAATTATGCGGAAGCTAAATTTGAGCTGGGCGATGAAGCCACCGCAAGGGAATATGTGAATAAAGTCAGGCGCCGGCCGGGTGTCGATCTTCCCGACCTTCCGGCGTCACTTACCGGTGAAGCCCTGAGACAACGGATTTACAATGAAAGAAGGATTGAGCTTGCTTTTGAGATGCACCGTTACTTTGACGTAAGGCGTTGGGGAATAGCCACCGTAACCGAAAATGCCAAGATTTACGCCTACGATGTCATTAAGGATGTGGCAACCGGAACAAAGCGGTATCAAAAGGTTAACCTGCTGGACAAAACAGGGACATTCCAGGCTTATAAGAGTCTGCTTCCTATTAGCAGGGATGAGTTAAGCCGTAATCCCGAGTTGACTCAAACCGAAGGTTGGTAACAGTAAACGCTTTGAAAAGCCATAAATGCATTGATTATATTGCCGGGCCGCAAGGCTCGGCAATACTATGGGATGAAATAGGTATTGATATGATAATTCACTAGTGCACACTCATCGGACAATTCGTTTTATTCTGGCGACTAGGGGGAGGCAATCCTCGGAGTATAAATGAAATGGACCGTACGGCCATACGAACAACAAATATTAACAAATGCCGACTTTCGTCGGATAATAGTGAAAACAATTATATACTAAATTAACATGTCGCTACGTTCAAAACAACTTTTTAAAATGGCTCGTTCTGGTCTTTACGTCCTAACCGCCTTTGCCATTCTATTGAGTGCTTGTAATTCTGAAAGAGATTCCTCTGCATCACTTTACCGACAACAGTATGTCGAGTGGAAAGATTACGGTGGCGGTCCTGATCATTCAAAATATGTTGAGTTTACCCAAATTACCAAAGAGAATGTCAATCAACTGGAAGTGGCGTTTGTAGTGCCCACTTATGACAATGCCAGTTATAACTTCAATCCCATCATCGTCGATAATGTGATGTACGTGATGGGGCGGAATAATTCCGTTATCGCCGTGGATGCCACTACTGGGAAAGAAATTTGGATTCATGAGAATCTGGATGGTATCATTACCCGTGGAATTAATTTCTGGCAAAGTGAAGATAAGCGTCAAAAGCGGCTGATTATATTTTTGAACAATACCATGCAGGCCATCGACGCCAATACAGGGAAATCCATTATGGATTTCGGAGATACCGGCCCCGGGTATACCGATATGCGATTGGGGGTTGATAGAGATCCCGAGACCTTGGCCAGAATGACCCCTGTAATTCCCGGACATATATTTGAAGACCTGATTCTGGTGGGTTCCGCTCCCGGTGAAAATCCGTTTGTCGGTCCTGGACACCTACGTGCGTATAGTGTAATCACCGGAAAAATGGAATGGATTTTTCATACCATACCGCTCCCTGGAGAATATGGTTATGATACCTGGCCCGAAGAGGCTTACAAGTATGTTGGAGCTACCAATACCTGGGGCGAAATATCTGTCGACGCTGAACGCGGAATTGCTTACTTTCCCACCGGATCTCCCACCTATGATTTTGATGGTGCCGATAGGCATGGCAGCAATCTGTTCGGCAACTGCATCATCGCAATCGATGCCCGTACAGGCAAAAGACTTTGGCATTTTCAAACCGTACATCATGATCTTTGGGATTACGATCTAACCGCTGCGCCCCAGTTGATTACCGTTCAGCATGATGGTAAGAAAGTTGATGCTGTGGCCGTTGCTGGCAAAACAGGCTTCTTGTATGTGTTTGACCGTGTAACCGGTGAACCGCTTTGGCCCATAGAGGAAAGACCTGTGCCGCAAAGTGAAATGCCCGATGAACAATCCTGGCCTACCCAACCATTTCCAACGGTCATACCTCCGTTCAATCGCCAGACGGTAACCGTAGATGACCTAAGTCCTTATTTGAGCGACGAAAAGCGACAGGAATTGATCGAAAGAATAAGTAAGGCAAAAGTGGGGATGTTCCAGCCCCTTTCCGATAAATATGAAACTATTGCCATGCCAGGGTCTACCGGTGGTGTTAATTATGGTAACACGGCGGCCAATCCTCAAAAAGGAATCGTATATGTGCAAACCAAAGAATCTGGTTCTATTTACAAACTCATAAAAAGGGAAACTGCAAGTAATAACTCCAGCATGTCCAACGACAGAATTTCAAAAGCCGAGGCTTTTTATCAACAAACCTGTGTGAGTTGCCATGGCGCTGACAAAAAAGGCCTGGAAGGTTTGGGGTCTAACTTACTTGCCATGGATCGAAGCGGAGGGCTGGATGCTTTTAAATTGACAGTGACTTCCGGTAAAGGCCGCATGCCCGCCATGCCACATGTGGATGGTGAAACGCTGGAAAATTTATATGTCTACCTCGGAACGCTTGCGAGGAGAAGTGGAAACGTAGGCCAACAAGCCCAGGCAACTCCTCCGCCCAGCGGGCCGGTTGTCGCTTCTGGAGGCGTTGAGGTTCCTGATTTTCCACCCAAAAAAGATGTGGGATATCCTGCCGGCTATATGGGCCCCAAAGCAATATATAAAGAAAGGAATAACTGGGGAGAGGCAATTTCTGATGATTTAGCCCCTGCATGGAGTTGGATTGTTGCCTATGATTTGAACAAAGGTGATATTAAATGGAAAGTCCCCTTGGGCAACAATGATACCATTGATAGTGATAAAGACACAGGATTTCCAAACGGGTCGGCACGAAAAGGTATGGTTGTGACGGCATCGGGACTGGTTTTTGCTACTGCTGGAGACGGCAGGGTTTACGCTTACGATGCGGATAATGGCAACGTTCTTTGGAAAAAAGAAGTAGGGCGCAATAATCCTGAAGGTATACCAGCTATGTACGAAGCCAATGGTAAACAATATCTTGTGGTATGTTCTACCGGTAGCTTGCCCGAAGGTGCCGATAGTGAAAGTAGTGTGCCAAAGGGGTATGTAGTATATGCACTGCCAACCGAATAAAAATTTCGTGTAAAAAAATGCCATAGCGAGCGCTATGGCATTTTTAAACTGGCAACTATTATTTCAAATCCGTATCACCAACAGTGTTTCCGGCAGTGACCGAGTAGCATAGCCGCTTTTTACCGGGTCAATCCAAAAGATTTGTCAATTCGGAGTACCATTACAGACAGAACCAAAACACCTGCAGATACGGAGGTGCCCAAATGCCATTTGTCTTATACTTATATTCTCCCCTACAATCGTCCGAGAGGTTCAACCTATTTCCATCCGCCACCCAATGCCTTATATAGAAAAAGCTGATTAAGTGATTTTTCTTTCGAAATCGCCACTTTCGCAACCTGCGATTGGATAATCCCTTTCTGCACATTGATGATGTCCAAGTAGGAAACACGTCCCGCGATAAAAAGTGCTTCTGCAGCTGTGGCAGATGCTTCCAATGCATTCACCTGTTGCTGGATCAACCCTTCCCGCTCCGTCAGTATGTCTTGAGTGTGTAGCGCTAGAGAAACTTCGTTCACCGCGTTGAGCACCGTTTTTTCATATTCAGCAAACCCGATACCGTAAGTGGCTTTCGCCACTTCATAGTTCGATTTCAGCTCGCGCTGATTGAAGACGGGCATCGTGATGCCGCCCAACAGGCCATAGGCCGTCGATTTACCGAGATCAAAGAGTTTGTCGAAATGAAACGACTGCAAGCCCAAATAGGGGCTCAACGCCACCGTCGGCAAAAAGGACAGCCGTGCCGCATCCAGGTCGCTGTAGTTGGCTTGTGCTTCGAAAGCCGCTTTTCGGATGTCTAACCGGTTGTTGAGCAGGTCATCAACAGACCCAACCTGCAAGTGCGTCAGCAAATCCGTTTCGCCCCCGGAAACGGGCTGCCGCAGGATGGGCGTGTACACCCGGCCGATGAGCTGATTGATCTGGTGCTCGTAATGCAGGGTCTCTTGCATGGCGTGGGCACGGTTTGCGCGCGATTCGGCTAGGATGGCCTTGAACTGCTGCACCGCGAGTTCGTCTGCCCGACCGGCGTCTTTCTGCGCTTCGACGATGGCCAACGCGCGCTCGTGGAGTACGATGTTTTCTTCGTACACCGTGATTTGTCGGTCGAGCGACAGCAACTCGTAATAGGCAGCGGAAATACTGGTTACGAGTTCCGTCTGCAGCAGTCGGGTGGCCTCTTGCTGGGCAAGGTAGCCCATGTAGGCGGCGGTTTTGCGCTGCTTCAGCTTGCCCCACAGGTCAATCTCCCACGATGACCGCACCCCCACAAAATAGTCGGGTATGAACGGGGTTGGGATTAGCTCATCGGCCGATAGGTTTTCGGAGAAATTGGAGTCGTAGTTGCCGATGCCCGATTCGGTGTAATGGCCGTACCTGCGAATCCCGCCTTCCACCGCGGCATCAAACCGGGGTAGTAGGGACGATTTGCGGTGCTTGAAATTAGCCTGTGCAATGTCAATTCGGAGCATCGCTTGCCGCATGTCTTGATTATTCGATAGGGCGGAGTCGATCAACGCGACCAACAGCGTGTCTGTGAACGCCGATTTCCAGGGGAGGGTAGCCGACGAACTACTGTCGGATAACAACTGGTTGCTTTTGAGTTCAATTTCTGCGGCAAGGGTCTTCATTTTCAGTTTTTTGGGTACCGAGCAAGCAGAAAAAAGCAGCAGGGCAGCGACCACCGCCCCCACGCCTTTGACAGTTTTTGTGTTGGGCTTTTTGGAAAATAAGATGACCAGACCGGGGATAACGATAACGCCGAGCACGGTGCCGATTACCATCCCGCCCACGGATGCGGTGCCGATGGTGCGGTTACCTAAAGCACCTGCGCCAGTCGCCACCATCAAGGGTATCAGCCCGGCAGCGAAGGCAAATGAAGTCATCAAAATCGGGCGTAGGCGCGCTACGGCTCCCTCAATGGCAGCGGTCAGTACATCCATGCCCTGTTTGCGTTTCAGGTTGGCATATTCCACAATCAGGATGGCATTTTTGCCAAGCAAGCCAATCAGCATCACCAAGGCTACTTGGGCATAGATGTTGTTTTCTAATCCAAATAAGTTAAGGAATAGAAACGACCCGAAAACTCCCGCCGGTAGGCATAATATAACCGGCAGTGGTAATAGGAAGCTTTCATATTGGGCGGCCAGCAACAAATAAACGAATACCAAACACAGCAGGAAGATATAAGCTGCTTGGTTGCCGGATGCTTTTTGCTCGGCCGTCATGCCCGACCATTCGATTTCATAGCCTGCAGGCAGTGATTCGGCCAGACGTTCCACCGCTTCGATTGCCTGCCCTGAGCTAAACCCAGGCGCCGCTTGGCCAGTAATCATCGCTGCGTTGAACATGTTGTAACGGGTAATCTGTTCGGGGCCATATACCCGTTTCATTGTCAAGAACGATGAATAGGGAACCATCTCGCCATCCGACGTTTTAACATAGAGGTTTAGTACGTCTTCGGGCTTTTGCCTGGTAAAGGCGTCCGATTGCACCATTACCTTATACATTTGGCCATACCGGATGAAATTGGTAGCGTATTGGCTTCCAAGCAGCGTCTGTAGCGTGTTCATCGCGTTTTCGACCGAAATGCCTCGTTTCGCTGCCATGTCGTAGTCGATCTCGAGCATGTATTGCGGAAAGGTGACGTCAAACGTGGTGTTGGCACTTTCGATAACGGCGTCTGCTTCCAGCGCTTCGATAAACTGGTTGACCACCACGCTCGTCTCCGTCAGGTCTTCGTTGCCGGATTTATCAAGCAAACGAAGCTCGAAACCGGATGAATTTCCAAACCCGGGCACGGTAGGTGGCGGGAAAAACTCCACGGTGGCATCTGCAATGTGGCTGGTTTTTTCCCGCAAGTCACGGATCACGTCGTCTACCGTCTGGTCGCGGTCTTCCCACGCGATGAGGTTGATCATCCCCATGCCGTAGGAGGCTCCCGACACTTCGGTTACGATGCTATAGCCGGCAAGGGTGGATACCGTTTCAACCACGTCGCTGCTGCGGGCAATGTGGTCGACTTCGTCCAGCACCTTTTCCGTGCGGTCTACGGTGGCCCCCGGCGGGGTGGTCACGGCCACGTAGATCATTCCCTGGTCTTCGGTAGGGATAAAACCCGTGGGTACAATGGCGCCGGCTCCCCAGGTGAGGATAAACATGCCGGCCAGGGCGGCCAGCGTGATCGTGCGCCGCCCCGCAATGCGGGCAAGTAGGTTCTTGTAGCTTCCCGCCGTGCGCTCATAGTACGTGTTGAAACCGCGGAAAAAGCGTACTAGCCAGCCTTTGCTTTCTTTTTGGTCGTGGGGCGACTTCAAGATGAGGGCACATAGGGCGGGGGTCAATGTGAGGGCGTTGATCCCCGAAATCACGATGGCGGCAGCCAGTGTCAACGAAAACTGCCGGTAGAAAACGCCGACGGGGCCCGAGAGGAACGCCACCGGCACGAACACGGCGGACATGACCAGCGTAATCGCTACGACCGCCGTGCCGACTTCCTTCATGGCCGCCAGGGTGGCTTCAAGCGGTTGCAGGTGCTCTTCTTCCATCTTCGCATAAACGGCCTCGACCACCACAATGCCGTTATCCACCACGATACCGATGGCCAGCACCAGGGCGAATAAGGTCAGCAGGTTGATGGAAAAGCCCATGGCCTGCATGAAAAAAAGGGCGCCGATCAGACAGACCGGAACCGCGAGGATGGGAATGACCGTGGCCCTGAAATTCTGCAGGAAGATGAAAACCACCAGAAACACCAGCAGGAACGCTTCGAAAAGGGTAATCATGACCTTCCCGATCGAGGCATCCAGAAACCGCGACACGTCATAGCCCATCGTATAGGTCATGCCGGGAGGGAATGTTTGGGCCTTGAGCTCCTCCATGCGGTCTTTCACCCGTTGGATCACCTCCTGGGCGTTCGAGCCGGGGAGCTGTTTCATCATGATGGATGCAGACGGCCGGCCGTCTGTTTTGGATACCATTTCGTAATCCAGCGAGCCGAATTCGACGTCGGCCACATCCTTGACGCGGATGATGGTGCCGTCGGCATTAGCCCGGATGGGGATGTTTTCATACTCGGCTACCTCGGTGAACTTGCCGGGATAACGCAGCACGTACTGCTGCATGTTTACCGCCTTGTCGGAGCTGATGCCCGTTTGCCCGGGCGCCGCTTCGATGTTCTGCCGGCGCAGTGCCGCCACAAGCTCTTCGGTCGAGATGGCGTACGCCGATAGCCGGTCGGGCTTTACCCAGATGCGCATGGCGTAGTCTTTCGCACCCATGATCTGCACAAAGCCGACCCCTTCGATCCGTTTGAGCTCTTTGAGGATGTTGATGTCGGTGAAATTGTAGATGAACCGTTCGTCGGCCGTTTCGTCGTCCGTAAACAGGTTGAGGTACATCAACATGGAGTTCACCTCTTTTTCGGTGGTAACCCCGGCTTTGATGACTTCTTCGGGCAGCTCATCCAGTACGGTGGTAACCCGGTTCTGGACGTTGACTGCCGCGATGTCAGGATCTGTACCTACCTTAAAGAAAACCTGGATCAGTGTCGTTCCGTTATTTGTCGATACGCTATTCATATAGGTCATTCCGGCAACGCCATTTATTGCGCGTTCAAGCGGAATCGCAACAGCGTTGGTACTTACTTCTGCGTTTGCGCCGGTGTAGTTTGCTGTAACCACTACTGAAGGCGGTACAATGTCTGGAAACTGAGTAATTGGCAACGTAAATAACGCCAATACGCCCAGTAGCGTAATGAATATGGAAATAACGAGCGATAAAACCGGCCGTTTTATATACGTTTCAAACATGGTTGTTTTGCTGATTATATATTGTCTATCTCCTCGGGTTGAACCACCATATCGTCGCGAAGCGATTGTACACCTTCATAGACCACCTTGGTTTCGGGCTGCAGCCCTTCTTCAACGATGTAGTAATGGCCTACACGCTGGCCGTGTTTGAAAGGGGTCATTTTGATTTTATTATCAGCGGCCAGTACATAGACATAGGCCTTGTCTTGGATCTCAAACACCGATTTCTGGTGAACAAAGGTGAGGTTACCGGTATTGGTGGGTACCCCAATGCGGCCGGAAGCACCGTGCTTAAGCAACCCGTCGGGATTGTCAAATTTGGCGCGCAGTGAAATCGAACCGGTACTCGTTTGGAACTCGCTTTCAACGAGTTCTGCGGTCCCTTGAAGGGGGTATACCTCTCCATTGGCTAAGATCAGGCGGACATCCTGCTTAAAATTATTTCTATCAAAACTCGCCTCTGAGGCAATCTCCAGGTACTCGGATTCGGAAATGTTAAAGTAAACATTTACCTTTTCCAGATCGGATATGGTTGTGATCAGCGACCCTTCGCTAAGCAAGGATCCTTCTTTTAGCAATATCCGATCAATACGGCCACTAAACGGTGCCCGGATCTGAGTATACCCTAATTTGGTTCGGGCTTGTTGCAAGACAGCCTCTGCTTCTTGCACATTAGATTGGGCTGCTTTCAATTGTACTTCCAGCAAATCGTATTCTGTGCGGCTTACAATTTCTTTATCTACTAGCTTGCGCGTTCGTTCCAACTCCAAAGTTACTTTCGTTTCTTCCGCTTTTGATCGGTTTAACGCAGCCTGAGCTTGGGCCAGGTCGGTCTTATATTCTTCGTCGTTCAGGCTGAACAAAATTTGTCCTTTTTTTACATGCGCACCTTCATCAACGTGGATGCCGCTCAGAAATCCAGCTAAGCGAGAACGCAGTTCCACATTACGCTGCGATTGGATATCCGCAATATATTCTTTATAAATAACGGTATCCATTTGCACCAGCCGGCTTACCGGCACCGCTTTGGCGTAAGCCGTTGATTTGTTCTCTTCACTCGTTGCGGTACAAGATGCAAGCGCCATAAACCATCCCAAAGCGGGATACAGCATTTTCTCTTTCTTCATTATAAAAATCTGTTTAATTTTAGTAAAAGGGTATAACAGTACGTTAGCTCAACGCCCGGTTGAGCCATCAATTTGTTACGAAAAGGAAAGGTATAACGGGACTAGTATAGCTGGTATCTAGTCAAAAAAGAGTAATACCCGGGCAAGAATTTTGTCCGGGAGGAATACACGGGATGTGTTACGCTGTTGGTTAACAGTAAAATATGAGTGCAAACCCAGGCGACAACAAAAACCACGACAGCCAATCCAATCGCGGAGTCCGAAATCCGGTACTCGTCGTAAATGATTTCAGGGAGATGCTGGGGGATTTCCGACTGCCCAAACTTGAAGACTTTCTCCAAAACGATTTCAATAAAGGTCTCGTTCGATTCGATCGGCGTAAGGTCAATTATGTTGCCATACCTCACTTCGAAACACAGGATGTTTAGGTAACTGAATAGTGCCAAGAAATGAAGGAATTGCTTCATGGCCGCAAAGTTAGCGAAGAAATTATATTTTCGGTCACCTGCTTAATGTAATAAAACTGTTAATCAGTTTTGAAAGCATTTACGGTTCCTTTCGAACCGTGCCATTATCGACAAAGTGAAGAACTAGATCGTGAAAATAAGGTCAATCTTTACAACTGTTGCGAAACTCCAACAGTATTTTTTGTAAGAACGACTGGGATCCCCCCAATGAATTGATAAGTTGTGGCATCAATTCCAAACGAAGAAGGTTGTGCCATGGCCATTTCGTTTGTATGAGTTTCAGAAAAGCACTATTCGCGCCTTAAAGCTTGCACTTAATTCTCCTTTCTTTTTTCATTCTTCAACTGCTAAGTTAAATATTTAAGCAGTTGTCCAGTTTTTAGGGTGTATTAAAGGAAGTCATTTTTTTTTCGCTTGGCAAATCGTTCAAATGTGGAAATTTTCCTTGACGAAAATCTCTGTACATCTGTGCGATGTCTTCCATTGTGTCTGCTACAAAAGGTCCGTGATGAACCACAGGAACATGATGCGGTTGCCCAGCATACAATACAAAATGGGTATCGTTTTCCAAGGCTTCGAATTGTATTTCGGTGTTGCCGTTTTCGACTGTCTTGTCAAGCCAACCCGCTTGTTCGGCTTTGATGATTTTGTCGCCTGCTTTCACACTGCCTTTTAATACATACACCAAACCATTGTAGTGCGATGGAATTTCTTGTGTCACCATAGCACCGTTCTCTAACCTAAAATCCACAAGCGTAAATGGCGTATGGTTTTTTAGTGGCGAAGTCAATCCGTTACTGCTTCCGCTATACACACGAATTTCATATTTATCGACTTTAATTTTTGGTACGTCTTCCAATAGTATCCTTTGTAAGAAAGGTTCTGCGTACCGCTTTTCGGGCGGTAGTACCAACCACACTTGCAGCATACGAAGTTTTTGTTCGGAAGTGATTTCTTCAGTGTGGATAATGCCTTTTCCTGCGGTCATTAGTTCAAAACTTCCCGTTTTCCAATCTTTTTCATTGCCTTCCAAAACCAAGCTCAAGGTTTCAAACCCTGCGTGTGGATGTGCTCCGCCTACGGGTTCCCCGCCAGGAAGATTCAGGCTGTCGTCCATAAACAAAATGTAAGGGTCGCTGTCTTGGTAAGGCACACCGTCCAATACTGCCATTGCACGATGCCCCGTTCCCAAAAAACCATTATGCCAATGGTTTTGGGTTATTTTTGAAATGTTTCTTCGTATCATTATTATTGTATTTTTTTAGTTGAAAAAAGTCTTTGTTTCAGTTCAGGAAAACGCACAAACGCTGTAATCCAAAGTAAAATCTGAATGGCAACCGCCACTGCTATCGGTTCTTGATGTTGTAAATGAGTAACAATAGCACCGCCCAAATAGGCAACTAATAATAGTGTTCCTAAAATTCCTGTTCTCGGAATAATGAAAAGTATCAATGAGATGATTTCAATAATACCTATGAACTGATAAGTGGTCGCATCAATTCCGAACGAAGAAGCCTGTGCCAAAGCCATTTCGTTTTGTGTAAGTTTCAGAAAGGCACTCATTGTAAACACAAGTGCTATAACAATGGTTATTGCCCATCCAGTAATTTTGATTGCTTTTTGTGACATAATTTTTGACTTTTAATGTTGTAATGAAAATGTATTTTCTACTGCCTGAACGGCTTTAGACATTGCAGACTCTTTAATATCAGGAATCGCAACTCCCTCCACCCTAAATACAGTCACGTCGGTAATGCCTATAAAGCCAAGAATATTCTTAATGTATTTTTCAGTAAGGTCATACTCTTTCATTGGACCTTCTGAGTAGATGCCTCCCGAAGCAATTGCCAGATATACCTTTTTATTTTGCACTAAGCCTTCTACGCCATTTTCTGTATATCTAAATGTCACACCGGCACGCACAATATGGTCTATCCACGCTTTGAGCGAAGAAGGAATAGAAAAGTTGTACATGGGTACGTCTATAACAATTATATCCGAGTCAATTAATTCTTTAACGGCTTTGTCTGAATGAGAAACCGCATTCTTTAATTCGTCAGAAAGATTTTCAACAGGTGTAATGAATGACGTAAAATGCACATCGTTGAAATGCGGCATTTCATTTCTTGCAAGATTCCTGGTAATGATATCTGCATTTTCGTATTGAGCCTTTATCATTTCTACCACCGTATTGCCCAATTGGAAACTTTGAGAATCATTCCCTCTAAAACTGGTAACTAATCTTAAAATTTTCATTTATTTTTTGTTTTTGAATTATGATGCAAATTTCCAAATAAATACTATACATTTGTTATCTGTTACAAAAAGGATAGTACTTACAAAAAGAATAGTATATGAGAGAGCATACCGTTGAAAGTTGCGCGAAAGCCAAAATGGCAATAAGTGATACCTTAGATGTTGTAGGTGGAAAATGGAAGCTGGTATTGATTTCGGTTTTGCGAAGCGGCAAAAAAGGTTTTAACGAGTTGTCAAGAGAAGCAGGGATTTCCCCACGTATTTTGTCAAAAGAATTACAAGAACTGGAAATAAACGGCTTGGTCAGCCGAAAAGTCCGCGATACAAAACCGGTTACAGTACAATATGAATTAACTGATTACAGCCTAACGCTGAATGAGGTTTTATTGGCAATGGAAAAATGGGGTTATCAACACAGAAAGAAAATTGTCCATGGAAGTATGTAATTGTGACAAACTGGAATTATTTGAAAAGTATTCCTTGAAAAGAAAGCAGATAAAGAATGAAACGATCAGGCAAAGAAAACTGGATTATAGAACTCAAAAAATCTTATCTTTATAAACGGAAACCCTCGCTAAGCTTTTGTCCAAGTTAGTTTGACGACATACACTTTGGTAAAGGGTTTTCAGCGGCCAATTTATGGAATATGAGACAGTTTTACCAAACATTAAAGACGTAGCTATTTTTAAGGAAGATACACTACCTCATATTGTGCCTTTCGTGCTATAATACTTTCTATTTAACCACAAACTAGCTTTTACTAGCAGTATCAATACCGGTACTTCCACCAGCGGGCCGATAACGCCCACAAATGCCTGTGGCGAGTGGATGCCGAATACTGCAATAGAGACGGCTATCGCCAATTCAAAATTGTTTCCCGTGGCTGTAAATGCAATGGAAGCATTCTTGTCATAAGGAACATTCAACGATTTGCTAATAAAGAAGCTCACGAAAAACATCAGCACAAAGTAGATGATAAGCGGTATGCCTACTTTTACCACGTCCATTGGCAACTGCAATATCTTATCGCCTTTCAGACTGAACATCAATACGATGGTAAACAGTAAAGCATACAACGTAATGGGCGATATTTTTGGTACGAATTTTCTATTATACCATTCAATACCTTTTAACCTTACAAGTGTATAACGGCCTATAAAACCCGCTAAGAACGGGATACCCAAATAAATAAGCACGCTTTCGGTTACCTCTTTCATGGATACGCTTACGTTGAAATCGGCTAACCCCAATTTGTTCGGCAATACGTTGATGAACAGCCAAACAAAGAAACTATAACTTATTATCTGAAAGATACTGTTCAATGCGACCAGTAATGCCGTATATTCTCTGTTCCCTTTTGCCAGGTCACTCCAAACGATGACCATTGCGATACACCTTGCCAAGCCAATCAGTATCAGACCCGTCATGTAATCGGGTTCGTTCCGTAAGAACAGAACGGCTAAACCGAACATCAATACCGTACCGATAACCCAATTCAGCAATAAGGATATGCCGATTACCTTGGTGTCTTTAAATGCGCGGGGCAACAAGGAATAGTCCACTTTTGCCAATGGCGGGTACATCATTAAAATCAATCCGATTGCCAACGGGATATTAGTTGTACCTATGGATAAGCTGTCTGTTACGTCGGAAATATTGGGAAAGAAATATCCCAATCCTACACCCACCGCCATCGCAAGGAATATCCATAAAGTAAGGTAACGGTCAAGGAACTTTAGTTTCGGCTGCATCAGCTATCTTTTAATCCTCGAAAAAACGTAGCACATTTCCTGTGCTATTTGTAAACTCCTTTCTGCATATACCCGTGCCTGTTCGGGCGTACCATCCGAAATCTTGGGGTCTTCAAATGTGATGGGTATCCGCTTTTCCGCACCAGCAATGAATGGGCATCCGCCGTCGGCCTGCGAGCAGGTCATAATAGCGGCAAATGCCGATGAAGGGTTGAAAGGACTATCGTATTTCTTGGAGAACCCGATGATGGGCAACGCATCATGGCTGTATTTAATGGCATATACCGGATTAGCAGTTTCCGCAATCCTGAAAATATGAAAACCTTGGTCGGTCAATGTTTCCGCTACTTTCGGAAATAGTGCCGTTTCTTCCGTACCGCCAGAATAGCAATGTACATTCGGAACATCGAAGTACGCACTTGCCGCCTGCGCCCATACCTGTGCCAAATGGCTTCTACGTGAATTATGTGTACAGATAAAATTGAGGTTTATGTCTGCTCCGACGCTTGCTTTTTGCTGAATAAAATCAATCAATGGCCGCAGGATGGTTTTGCGTTTCTCGCTTACGGTTTGGACGTCAATATCCCGCTTGATGGTTTCAGTTAAGTTTTTATACATCACGGTTGGTTTGGTGTTTAGCAACATCCCGACGCCGGTGTACAGCAAGCAACCGGAACACCGCAGGCATCGCTTGCCAAACAGGCTGTTTGTTTGTTCTTTAAGATGAAATGCTTGCCGTCAAAATCCAAGTCAAATTTGCCAATCGTTTCACCTTGGTATTCTACCTCAATTTCGGCATCCTCAATGCCTAATTTTTCTTCAGACAACTTAATGATGTTCAATAGCTTGATGGGTTTCAATCTGTGCTTATAGTCATTGGCGTCCCACAATTGGAAGTTCACCGTTTTCTCCGTACGGATTACACCACCGCAATCAATAAAATGTTTGGTAATTTGCCCTATTTCCGTCACGTGGAAGTGTTCGGGGACAGACGTTCCGTTTGCTAACTGAAATTCAACATTGTCCAATGTTGGTAGGATTTCTTTTATTGTTGACAGATTCATAAAAACAATATTTGAAAATTTATATATAACACATCGCAATATTACGATATTAAGAATTAAAAAAATATTATGAACAGCAATTGGTTACATTTACTTCTTGATTGAAGAACGCATTAAATTCCGCTTGAACTTTTTTCCAAAGGTTCACATCAATGCAATAGCATACAGATTTACCTTCAATCGTTCCCTGGATAATGCCCATGCCCTTCAATTCTTTTAAGTGCTGTGAAATGGTGGCTTGTGCCAATCCCAATTCATCAACTAAATCATTGCAGATACAGGCTTTTTGATTGATGATATATTGAAGAATAGCAATCCTTGCCGGATGTCCTAGCACTTTAAACAAAGAAGCCAGCCTGTTCTGTTCGTCCGTAAATATTTCTGATTTTGTAAGACCCACGCCCAACATTTAATATCGCAATATTACGATTCGATGTTTAATTTTCAAAATTTTTTTTCTGAATAGGCCTTTCAGACGTCAAATTTCTTGGTAGCCTGCGTATAAAACAAGCGCTCCTGTCTTTACTTTTGAAAGGATAACCAGCTATTTGCTCTAGCTAATTTCTCCAACCATTGGTTGGGTGTTTTTGCCGGCTGATATATGGCTAACCGTAATACGGGAAAGAAACATTTGGAAAATCCCGTGCAGGGCTAAGGAACCAACTTTCTACCGGCCTCCATAATTGGAATATTAGCTTCGGTCGGAACGTAGATAATTTGCGAAATAGTACCACTTTTTAATGCCTCACCGAATGCCCCGATAAACTCCTGTTGACGGTATTCCGGGTACTTCTGTGCAGCCTCTCCCATGATTTTAATTGCCTCTGCCTGTAATACAGCCGCCTCTTTTTCTGCCTGTGCCTGTTCAATCAATATCCGTCTGCTTTGGGTAGCCTCCGCTAATCGGGCTTTTCCCGACATTTCCTGTTGCCAAACCTTATACTTTGGTAGCCCGAACATTAGTCCGGCGATAACCACCATAGCTGCCACAATGGTTAAGATGATGTTTGATGTGTTCATATTGTATTAATTTACATAAATTTCTCAAAAAAAGTGATTTCCTTACGAACGACCAAATGATGGGATCAAATACAGTTATTTATAGACCGTGTACAACCACATCGTAATTCGGTCGGCCGGCAGGGTTTACCTGGTACTTGCCGTAGAAATTTTTGTGACGAACGACCATTTTCTGTGATGAACCGCCCGTTTCGCGGTGACGAACGGCCGTATTTACGCCAGCACAGGCAAAAGGTCATAAAGTGGGGAGAGATCACCCTTTTATGCTTGCGAAATACCTGTTACAATCCACAAGTGGGAGATAGGTCACCCCGTTTGCCTAATATATTGCCGGAAAGTGGGACTTCCACCCATTTCTAAAGTGTCCATCGGGTCGTTATCCCATTCAGTAATCTTGATGGGATTGCCATTTTCAAACGTCATCTCTCGATGTTTTTTGCCATCCTCGTACTACCGTAATTTGCTTGTAAAGCTCCCTTTGCGCGCAAAGGGCAGGAAATATTCTGTAATTTTGCCGTATCTATAAACATGTTAGCATTCATTGCAGAACCGTCCAAAAAATAAATGGAGTATAATAAGAAAGAGCCATACAAAGCCCTAAAACCCTATATTCATTACTATTGGGAATTAAAAGGGAATAAACTTGAAAGACAGTGGGAACGGGTTTTTCCAGATGGTTGTGCAGGTGTATTTATGAATTTAGGAAGTACTTGTTTGACAGATAACGGCTCATTTTCTTTACATTTTGGAAAAACCTATGTGGTGGGTGCGATGACTTCATTTAAAGACAGCTTTATTGATAGTGATACACATTTATTGGGAGTGTGTCTAAAACCTGCAACTTTTGCAAATTTCTATAATTATGCCTCACAAAATGAATTGACAAACTATACTATTGAGTTTGAAAAATCCAATTCATTTAATATCGATAAAATCCTTGATATCCCATTTGATTATCTTAACCAATTTTTTTCCGACAGAATAAAAATAAAGAACCACCCATTGCAATCGGTTATTCGGGATATTCATTCTAAAAACGGACAAATCAGCATTCACGAACTGTCAAAAAGAAATTTCACAACTGTAAGACAGTTAGAACGAAATTTCAAAAAGCTCGTCGGACTATCCCCGAAAGAATATTCAAATATTATTCGCTTTCAAAATGCTTTAAACATCATCAAAAAATCAGATGAAAATCGAAGTTTTTTAGATATTGCTTTTGAATGTGGCTATTATGACCATTCGCATCTTACTAATGAAATCAAACTATATACGGGACTTTCGCCTTCGCAACTTTAAATTGTCGCATTTTTACAAAGTGCAAACTGCCGTCCAAGGCTAACTTTGCAGAAACATTAATATTAAAAAAAATGCGAAAAATATCACTTTTCATTGCAATGAGTTTAGACGGCTACATTGCAAAACCTAATGACGACCTTACTTTCTTAAAACTCGTTGAAAAAGCAGGGGAAGACTATGGCTATGGAGAATTTACGGACACTATCGACACATTGATAATTGGTAGAAGAACCTATGATTATGTGCTTAAAAATGTCGGTTTATCACATTACGACAATGGACAACGAGATGTTTATGTCATCACAAGAACGGAGAGACCGAAAGTAGGTAGAACTACTTTCTATACAGGAAATTTGAGTGAATTGGTCAAACGACTGAAATCTGAAAAAGGTAAAAATATTTATTGTGATGGTGGAGCAGAAATTATCAATGAACTTTTACAGCACGACCTGATAGACGAATTTATTATTTCCGTTATTCCAATGTTAGTTGGTAACGGGACAAAGTTGTTTAAGGACGGCAGACCAGAACAAACACTTGAATTTCTTGGGGTCAAAACATTTGAAACAGGATTGACACAACTGCATTACCAACGAAAAAAATAAAATCACAATAAGATTAAAGAAATGCTGAGCAGGTTAGAGACCATCAATGGCCTGTACTTGCCGTAGAAGTTTTTGTGACGAACGACCATTTTCTGTGATGAACCGCCCGTTTCGCGGTGACGAACGGCCGTATTTACGCCAGCACAGAGTATTGAGGCAAGAAAAAAACACATCTCCACAAAACAAACAAGTAATTTCGCCGTTTAAGTACTAGGTTTAGGTTGATAGCCCCTAATCCCATTGGGGCGGAGGCCCGTTGCTTACAAAGGTGACGGGTTTCTCTTTTTAGCGCGCGAACTTATACCGATAGCAGATTAATCAGGGTAATTTTAGTACATTCGTTGTAAAGCAATTGAATATGGAAGCCATCATGATTCACCCGGAAAATGCCGAGCACTCCTATCTTGTTTTCATTTTTAATTTCTATCTTCGCCTCAACTTTAGGGGTGCCTATAATTTTTTATAGACTGAGATTTACCCTTTGAACCTGATCTGGATCATACCAGCGTAGGGAAAAGTAGACTGTCTGGTTTACGTGCTGATCTGCACATTTGTAGACATTCCTAAAGTTTTCAATCATAAAGAAACTAGGAATGGAACTCACAATCAATCATCAAAAAAAGCATTTCGAACAAGCTCCGGCGTCGCTGGAACACTTGCTCCTGTCCGAAAAGCTCAAAAAGAAAAATGGCATCGCCGTAGCGCTCAACAATCAGGTTGTTCCCCAAAAAGACTGGTCAACCACTCCTTTACTACCCAACGATACTATTTTGATCATTACCGCCACGCAAGGCGGATAAATCTTATTTAATATGAACGAGCACACTGTTTCAACAGTACCTTTTCCAAATTCCAAGAAGGTTTACATCGATGGAAAACTACACCCGATTAAAGTCGCCATGCGGGAAATCACGTTAAGTCCAACCAAATTGACCAATGGCCAAATCGAAATCAACCCACCTATCACTATCTACGATACGTCTGGCGCCTACACCGATGAGAATATCGAAATTGATATTCGAAAAGGCTTGGATAGGATACGTGAACAATGGATTCTGGATCGAGGAGATGTAGCGATTCAGGAAGGTATTACATCCGAATATGGAAAAGAGCGATTAGCCAACAAAAAGCTGGACGAACTTCGCTTTGAATACAGTCATAAACCAAAAGTTGCCAAAGACGGTAAAAATGTAACGCAGTTGTATTATGCCAAACAAGGCATTATTACATCCGAGATGGAATACATTGCTATTCGCGAAAATCAGCGTATCGAGCAATTGCAAGCAGCAACTAAAGGTATGGATCATCAGCACCAGGGCAATAGTTTTGGAGCAAACACACCTGTTTCTAAGATTACACCGGAGTTTGTTCGTGACGAAATCGCTGCCGGACGTGCGATTATCCCCAACAATATCAATCACCCCGAAAGCGAACCGATGATTATTGGTCGAAACTTTTTGGTGAAGATCAACGCCAATATCGGCAACAGTGCCGTGACATCAAGCATCGAAGAAGAGGTAGAAAAAGCGGTATGGGCTTGTCGTTGGGGCGCCGACACCATTATGGATTTATCCACCGGAGAAAACATTCACGAAACCAGAGAATGGATCATACGCAATTCGCCGGTACCGATTGGAACCGTGCCGATTTACCAAGCTTTGGAAAAGGTAAAAGGTGTCGCAGAAGACCTGACCTGGGAAATTTTCAGAGATACGCTCATAGAACAGGCCGAACAAGGGGTTTCGTATTTTACCATTCATGCCGGTGTATTACTGAGATATATTCATTTGACAGCCCATCGTGTCACTGGAATCGTATCTCGTGGCGGTTCTATTATGGCAAAATGGTGTTTGTTTCATCATAAAGAAAACTTTTTGTATACGCACTTCGAGGAGATTTGTGAAATCATGAAACGATACGACGTTGCTTTTTCTTTAGGTGATGGATTGCGTCCGGGCGCGATAGCCGACGCCAATGATGCCGCCCAATTTGCCGAATTGGAAACGTTGGGTGAGCTCACAAAAATTGCCTGGAAGCACGATGTACAAGTGATGATCGAAGGACCCGGTCACGTTCCCATGCACATGATCAAAGAAAATATGGAAAAACAATTGGCGGAATGTGATGAAGCTCCTTTCTACACTTTAGGTCCGTTGACAACCGATATTGCTCCAGGTTACGATCACATCACTTCAGCGATCGGTGCGGCAATGATCGGTTGGTACGGCTGTGCTATGCTATGCTACGTGACACCGAAAGAACATTTGGGTTTGCCTAACAAAAAAGATGTAAAAGATGGCGTAATCACCTATAAGCTGGCGGCTCATGCGGCAGATTTGGCAAAAGGTCATCCAGGAGCACAATACCGAGATAATGCCTTGAGTAAAGCTCGATTTGAATTCCGCTGGGAAGATCAGTTCAACTTGTCGTTGGATCCAGATACGGCGCGCGAATTTCACGATGAAACCTTACCCGCAGACGGCGCTAAAATCGCTCACTTTTGTTCGATGTGCGGGCCAAAATTCTGTTCGATGAAGATCACGCAGGAAATCCGCGAAGCCACGGAAAAAGGCATGCTCGAAAAATCGCAGGAATTTATCGAACAAGGCAAGGAGATTTATATATGATCGTGATTATCGCTCCTGAAACAAGCATAGCAAACGAAACATCATTTGTGAATTCATTTTTCGAGAATGGATTGGATTTTTTTCATGTCCGGAAATATGAGTTTTCAGACGAGGAAATGCAAAACTATTTAAACGAGATCGATGACAAGTTCCGAAATCTGACGGTGTTGCACTCTCATTTCTACTTAGCAGGAGAGTTTGGTGTCCGTCGGCTGCATGTTCGGGAAAAGGAGCGTATCAAAAAACCGTATTTGGATTACGAAAGTTACCAGCTATCCACCTCAGTACATGATGTCGAGGATTTTAACACGCTCGGCGAATCATGGCAATATGCCTTTTTATCACCTGTCTTTCCGAGTATTTCCAAATCAGGCTACGGCAACAATCAGACGGTTTTGAATGAATTGAAAAAAAAGAATAATCCATACGTCCAACTTATCGCACTGGGTGGCATCCAAGCAGAAAATTGCCAGCAGGTCTTAGATAGCGGGGCTGATGGTATTGCTTTATTGGGGAGCATTTGGCAAAGTAGCAATCCATTAAACTCATTTTTAGCATGCAGAAAAGCCGTCCAACAGTATTGAGTATTGCTGGTTTCGATCCGTGTGGCGGAGCGGGTGTTTTGGCCGATGTAAAAACATTCGAGCAGCTCAACGTACAGGGAATGGCAATCGTTACGGCCAATACCATTCAGACCGAAGACAACTTTATGACTATCGATTGGCAGCATATACCAACGATTCAAAGAAGCATCAAAACGTTGATGCATCGTTACGCCATCAAAGTCATCAAAATAGGCATTGTCAGGGATTTTATGTTTTTGAAAAGTATCGTGGATATCATCAAAGCAAATAGTTCGGCGGCGTTCATCATTTGGGATCCGGTCATCAAATCTTCCTCCGGTTTTACTTTTTTCAATAAAGACGATATAACGATATTACCCCAGGTACTGGCCGATATCGATTTATTGACACCCAATTTTGATGAATACAAACTGCTTGAATCGGTATTGACCGGGAGTAACAATGTGCTCATCAAAGGCGGACATCGAAAAGAGCAGATTGGCGTAGATATCTTAAGAACGGGAACGCAAGAGATTGCGATGCAGCCCAGCGTTATTTCCGTCTCTCCGAAGCATGGCTCAGGTTGTGTGCTATCCGCTGCCATTGCCGCTCATAAAGCGTTAGGTCAGCATTTAGAAACAGCTTGCCAGTTGGGGAAAAAATATGTAGAACACTATCTAAACAGTCATCCCTCGTTATTAGGACATCATCATGATTAGCAGAGTACATTATATTTCGCAAGGCGATACCGCTTTTGAACAAGAACAACATATCCGAAAGGTATTGGACAACGGCGCCAACTGGATTCAGCTTCGCTGGAAAAAGGCATCCGGAAAAGAGCTGTTACAGCTTAGTGAAAAAATAAAAGCCATGTGTGGAAGCCATCAGGCGACTTTGATCATCAATGATCATGTGCAAGTAGCAAAAGCCATCGATGCCGATGGGGTACACCTGGGGTTGGAAGACGAAAGCGTCGCGAATGCCAGAGCTGTTTTAGGTCCCCATAAAATCATTGGCGGCACTGCCAACACGTTGGAACACGTGTTGCAAAGAACAGCCGAAGGTTGTAATTACATTGGCGTGGGGCCTTATCGATTTACCACAACCAAAGAGAAACTAAGTCCGATTTTGGGTTTGGAAGGCTATCAATCCATGCTAGAATCTTTACAAGAAAAAAATATCGAATATCCACCTATTATCGCTATCGGTGGTATCATGTCCAATGACATCGAAAACATAAAACACTCAGGAATATACGGAGTAGCATTATCCGGTCTGTTGACACAAAATCCTTCCATAATTCGACAAATTCAACTCGTATGAACAAACTGCAGATAGCAGACAAAACCTTTGCCTCACGCTTGCTTTTAGGAACAGGCAAGTTTGGCAATTTACAAGATATGACGGAAGCGATTCGGATTTCTGCATCCGAATTGGTGACGATGGCACTGAAACGCATTGATACGAATAAAAAAGAGGACGATTTATTGTCGGCTTTACGCATTCCGCATGTAAATTTGCTGCCCAACACATCGGGGGCTCGTCATGCCAGAGAAGCAGTTTTAGCGGCACAGCTGGCACGTGAAGCCCTGGAGACCAATTGGGTGAAATTGGAAATCCATCCCGATCCGCGGTATTTGCTGCCCGATCCGATAGAAACACTGAAAGCCACGGAAGCATTGGCAAAATTAGGTTTTGTGGTCATGCCTTACATCCATGCCGATCCTGTGCTGTGCAAACGGCTGGAAGATGCCGGAACTGCTGTAGTCATGCCTTTGGGAGCACCGATAGGGAGCAACAAAGGGCTGCGTACGCAGGATTTTCTGGAAATCATTATCGAACAAAGTAACGTTCCGGTAATCGTTGATGCAGGTATCGGAGCTCCATCTGATGCATCCAAAGCGATGGAACTAGGCGCCGATGCAGTTTTGGTCAATACCGCCATCGCTGTTGCCCAAAATCCTATCCAAATGGCTGAAGCATTCAAAGAAGCAGTTGTTGCCGGAAGAAAAGCCTACAAAGCCGGATTGGGGAGTGTACAATCCGTGGCCAATGCCTCCAGTCCGTTAACTTCCTTTTTATTTGACTGATATGGCGCATTCTTTCGAACAGCTTTTTAAACAATACGATTGGCAGCAGATCAAAGATAAGATCTATTCAAGCACAACAGCAGATGTAGCATTTGTGTTGTCCAAAAGCAAGCGAACGATAGCGGACTTTTTGTGCTTGCTATCGCCTGCCGCAGCACCCTATTTGGAGCGGATGGCTCAGCTGTCGCAACAGTTAACGCAAAAGCGATTTGGTAAAACCATCCAATTGTATGCTCCACTGTACCTGAGTAATGAATGTCAGAATATTTGCACCTACTGTGGTTTTAGTCTGGATAATAAAATCAAGCGAAAAACGCTTTCCAATGCCGAAATCATGATCGAAGCAATGGCACTGAAGGCGATGGGGCTCAGCCATGTGTTATTAGTTAGTGGCGAAGCCAATCGGACCGTCGGTGTGGACTATTTTAAAAATGCCATCAACTTGTTACGCCCGCATTTTACGCATATTTCCATCGAAGTACAACCGCTTTCAAGCGATGAATATGAAGAACTGAAAGGCGCAGGCGTACACACCGTTCTGGTCTATCAGGAAACGTATCATCAGGAGGTGTATAAGACCTATCACCCAAAAGGGAAAAAATCCAATTTTGAATTTCGCTTAGACACGCCTGACCGAATCGGACAGGCAGGACTGCATAAGATTGGACTAGGTGTATTATTGGGTTTGGAAGATTGGCGGGTAGATAGTTTTTTCAATGCGTTGCATATCGATTATCTGCAAACAACCTATTGGCAAACGAAGTACTCCGTTTCATTTCCCAGATTGCGACCAGCAGAAGGCATTATCGAACCAAATTTCATAATGGAAGACCGCGATTTGTTGCAATTGATTTGTGCCTACCGCATCTGGAACGAAGACTTAGAAATTTCTATTTCGACCCGGGAGAATGAAAAATTCCGTAATCACATCATTTCCTTAGGGGCTACATCAATGAGTGCCGCATCCAAAACCAATCCTGGTGGTTATGTCGTAGATCAACAATCGTTGGAACAATTTGAAACCAGCGACGAACGTAGTATGCAAACAGTTCGCAATCTGATTATCGAAGCGGGCTATGACCCTATCATGAAAGACTGGGCAACGGTTTATTCAAATACTTAACCAAATGAAAGACAATTTCACACGATATAGCCGACAGATTTTCATCGAAGAAATTGGCGTGGAAGGGCAACGGAAAATCCGTGAAGCTAAGGTACTTGTTGTCGGAGCAGGCGGATTGGGTAGTCCAGTGATTCAGTATTTAGCTGCTGCTGGAGTAGGGACGTTAGCGGTAGCTGATTTTGACAGGTTAGCCATACACAACCTCAACCGGCAAGTCATTCATCAGGAGCAAAATGTAGGTAAACTGAAAGTAGAAAGCGCTTCGGAATTTGTCTCAGCATTGAACAGTGACGTGAATTTCATACCAATAACGGAAAAAATCACGCATGAAAATGTACAGCCAATTATAGCCCCCTATGACATGGTCATCGATGGTTCAGATAATTTTACGACACGTTATTTGGTTAATGATGCTTGTGTAGCGCTTGGTAAAACATTGGTGTACGGCAGTATTTTGTCTTTCGAAGGGCAAGTAGCAGTATTCAATCATCACGGCGGTAAAAATTTACGTGATCTGTTCCCTGAACCGCCTAGCCAAGAAAACCTACCCGACTGCGATAGCCTGGGGGTTTTAGGGCCGTTACCCGGAATAATTGGCAGTGCAATGGCCATGATAACCCTGCAAATCATCTGTAATTTGGACGTGCCAAACAATCAATTGCTCCTGATAGACTCCAGGAACTGGGAATTTAGCAAAATAAGGCTGGCAAGCTGGGCATAGAAGAGTTTTATAGGTTGCGTGCCTATTTAAAACTCAAATGTCTGCCAACTGCCATTAACGTATCCCTGTACAATATAAGAAGCCTGTTTTATTTCTTTCCAATAGGCAAGGATATTCATTTGATACAAATACACTTGCCACTAACGGTTTGCGGCTATGCGCCGGGCGGGGCTTTTTACTAAAATTGTTCTTTTGAAAACGCTCATTTTTCGTATCCGTAATTTATCAACCGAAGACGGATTTCCCGCCTGGCGCATAGCCGTTGTTATATGCCGTTTTGCTTTTTCAGCATTAATGTTCGTCTGTTAATTATTAATTTTTCGTTTCTATTTTTCTTATATAAAATTGTAAATATTATTGCAATTAGAATAGTCAAACCTCTAAAAATATTTGTTGTCATATCGCCCAAAGCAGAATTGTCAACTTGAAATAAACTCCAAGATAAGTTCATTAAGGTGTGTGTCAAAATTGGAACCCATAAATTATAACTCCATTCTACATAAAGCCAACCAAAAAAAACAGCTCCCGAAAACGTAATCATAAAAATTCCGATTAGTTCACCTACATCTTGACTTTGGTATAAATGTCCAAAAGCAAAAATCAATGCACCAAAAATTATTGATGGTATAAAACCTAAATTGGTCTTTCGGAACAATTGTCCAAAAAGAAAACCCCTAAAATAAAGTTCCTCCATAAATCCTGCAACGATAGTCCCTGAAATCAAATTTTCAATATCAATATGTTGATTAAATTTAAAGAGAAGCAAGCCACCTATGAACATTGGCAAAGTGAATAATAGACTTGTCCACAATGCAGTCGAAATACTTGATGAAAGTCCAAGGCTTTTAAAAATACTAATCGTCTTGTTGAGTAATAATGTTCCTGTGAAAATTGGAATTCCAATTATTAAATAAGTCAAAACATAACTAATCAAACCTTGTTGGGTGATTTTGTCAAGTCCAATTTTTATAGGTTTAAAATTTTCAAAAAGAAAATAGTACGCCGAAAAGCTTAGAATAACAAAAAGTATTACTTTTTTCGTCTGATTTGGTTTCATCTATTGTTGCTGTCGGGTTTACGCTCGGTTAATATGGCATATAACGGCCAAGTATAAGCGTAGTGCGGGATTTCGGAGCGATTTACTGTCCGCCCACCGTAAAGTTTCTTAGGCGCAAAGATACTCAGTTTTAGCCATACAGTCCGCATTACGCTTATACAATGT